>Ga0153941_1000001_pt1 | contig 468421 bp, 436 predicted proteins | sample TSNJ025MetaG_FD_104733 | JGI IMG/M metagenome (GOLD analysis project Ga0153941, IMG submission 104733) | Attine ant fungus gardens microbial communities from New Jersey, USA - TSNJ025 MetaG | ecosystem: Host-associated > Fungi > Mycelium > Unclassified | place: USA: New Jersey, Brendan T....
GCCGAATACGGATGTCACGACCCAGGGCTCGTTCCAGTTCAAGGTGACCGACACCGCCACCGGGGGCACCAGCACCACGTCGTCGGCCGCGACGATGACCCTCAACGTCACGGCGGATGCCGGACCGAGCGCATTGGCGAGCTCCGTCTCGGTCACCGAGAACGTAACCTATACCTTCAAGACCTCGGACTTCGGCTATTCGGATTCGGCCGACAAGACCGCGGACCCGCTGGGCAGCGTGATCATCACCTCGCTGCCGGGCAATGGCACGCTGAAGTACAACGGCACGGCGATCACGGCGGCGCAGGCGAGCGCCGGTTTTGCGATCTCAGCGGGGAACATCGGCCTGCTCACCCTCGTGCCGACCGCGAATGTGACGACCTCGAGTTCGTTCAGTTTCGAGGTGACCGACAGCCTCGGCGGGACCACGTCCGCCACCGCCGCGGCCTTGACCGTCAACATCAGCACGGATCCCGGGCCGACTGCGTCGGCGAGCACAGTCACGGTGACCGAGGACGCGACCTACACCTTCAAGGCCTCCGACTTCGTTTACTCGGATTCGTTCGATCCTTCCGACCCGATGGCGAGCATAACCATCACCTCACTGCCGACCACGGGCACGCTGAAATACAACGGCGCCGCGATCACGGCGGCGCAGGCGAGCGCCGGCTTTGCGATCTCGACGGGCAACGTCGGCCTGCTCACCTTCGTGCCGAACACCGATGTGACCCAGCAGGGTTCTTTCAGCTTCGAAGTGACCGACACGACCGGCGGGGTTACGTCGTCGGCCGCGACGATGACCCTCAACGTCACGGCGGATGCCGGGCCGAGCGCGTTGGCGAGCTCGATCACGGCCGCTGAGAACCAGACGTATACCTTCAAGACTTTGGATTTCAGCTACTCGGATACGGCCGATGTCACCAGCGACCCGCTGAAGAGCGTCACGGTCACGTCGCTGCCGTCCGACGGCACCTTGAAGCTCAACGGAACCGCGGTCGCGTCGGGTCAGACGATTCTGGCGACCGATATTTCCGCCGGGAATCTCACGTTCGTGCCGAACACGAATTCGACGGCAAGTGGCTCGTTCAGTTTCAAGGTGACCGACAGCCTCGGCGGGACCACGTCCGCCAGCGCCGCGGCCATGAGCATCAACATTACGGTGCCCGGCGCCACTCCGTCGCCGCAGCTCTCCTTCGCCGCGCAGAATTTCACCACCGTCGGCACCGACAACAGCGGCTTCTACATGATCCCGCCGGATCCGAACGCCGCGGTCGGGCTCAATACCGTCATCTCGGCTACCAACGGCGTGCTCGAGGCGTTCACCAAGTCCGGCACGGCGCTGAACACCTTCAACGGCTCGAACAACATATCCTTGAACAATTTCTACGTGGCCGGGCTGGGCTCGCTGGTGCTGACGAACTTCAACGATCCCAACCAGTCCGGCCCGTTCGATCCGAAGGTGATCTACGATCCTTACAGCAACCGGTTCATCGCCGTTGCGCTGCAAGAGTCCGATGCCGGCGGATCATTCAACGACACGAACAAGTCGAACATCCTGATCGCGGTTTCGAGCCCGGATACCGGCGGTGCGCTCACCTGGAAGTACACGTCGATCAACTCCGACGTGATCGCCAACGGGGCCGATTCCTGGGCCGACTATCCGGGCCTCAGCGTCGACGGCACCGGCAACATCTACGTCACGGCGAACCTGTTCGACCACGCGACCGGCAACTACCAGGGCAGCCGGCTGTGGACGATTGCGGAAAACGATATCGTTACCGGGGCTGCCGGCACCGATGCGACCGCCAGCGGCAAGGCGACCATCTACGATCCGTCGGTGCTATCCGGCGCGACGTCGGCCGGGTCGAGCGAGCTGTTCACGCTGATGCCGGCGCAGCTGCTGCCGGGAAGCGGCGCCTTTGCTACCCCCTCCGGTACTTATCTGGTGTCCTACGACGGCGCGAGCAACTCTCAGGGCCAGGTTCTCAACGTCATCGAGGTGACACCGAACGGTTCCGGCGGCTTCTCGTTCACCTCCAAGCAGATCAATCTCGGCAACATCGACGCGGCCGGCCAATTCGCCAGCTTCACCGCGCCGCAGCTGGGGACCAGTAGGACGATCGATGCCGGCGACGACCGGGTCTACAGCGTGGTGTTCCGCAATGGTCTTCTCTATGCGACGACCACGGTCAAGTCGCCGTCGACCGGGTTCACGACCGCGCATTATTTCCAGATCAACGCCAGCAATCCCGCAAGTCTGAGCCTGGTCAGCCAGGGGGACGTGAGCGGCGCCAGCATCGGCTCCGGAGTCCGGACCTACTATCCCTCGATCAGCGTCGACGCTAACGGCGATTTCGCCATCGGGTTTTCGGCGAGCGGTCCCAACAATTACGCCAGCGCCTATTACGAAGCCTACAAGTACAACGCGACGACCAACACCTGGACGCTCGATAGTCCGACGCTGCTGGCTGGCGGCGTCGCGTCCTACTACCGCACATTCGGCGGCGGCGACAATCGCTGGGGCGATTTCAGCTCGATCGTGGCCGACCCGAGCAATCCTTCCACGTTCTGGGTCTACAACGAATACGCCTGGACCCATGGCACGCAGATCTCCGGCGAAAACGGGCGCTGGGCGACGCAGGTCGGCGAATTCACGTTGCCCAACACGACCACTGGCCCGGTCGTCTCCAGCAGCACGACCTCCGGCTCGAGCACGACCACCGGATCGACAAGTCCTTCGACGTCAACCCCTAGCTTCTTATCGCATTGGGCAGAGCTCGCCGGCGATGGCGGCCAGCGAGACGGCAGCGACATCAACTGGAATGCCAATCTGCTGGTCGAGACCAATCATGGAGCGGGCACCGGGGAATTCCCGCCGCAGCTGGCACAGACCAATGGATTTGGCCAATGGGGCGGGAGCGACGTCAACTGGAACACCAATCCGCTGGTCGAGACCGACCATGGACCCGGCATCGGGGTCTTACCATCGCAGCTGGCGCAGACCGGTGGATTTGGCCAATCGGGCGAGAACGACATCAACTGGAATACCAATCCGCTGATCGAGACCGACCATGGACCCGGCATCGGCGCTTCCACATCGCAGCTGGCGAAAAGCCTCTCGCAGCTGGTGCAGGCCATAGCCGCGTTTGGCGCCGACCACCAGGACCTTCCCGAGCTGGCCGAGACCCAGCATCCGGATGGTCAAACCAATCCGGGCATGCTCGTGACGAACCTCTTCAAGCAGCACGGCTGAGGCTGGGTTGAGCGGTAGGTCGGGGATCGAGCGCTCGCGGAACCGGTACCCGCTTTCCGAAGTTAAGCGGCCGGCGGCGGGGCTCGCCGTCGCAAGTGGGTTCCTTTACACCCAGTTTTCGATCCGAAGCCCTTTCATACGCCGAAATTCGCGCGGATTGTTGCTGACAAGAACCAAGCCCTCAGTGCGAGCGTGGCCGCCGATCATCATGTCATAGGCGCCGGCAGGTTGCGCTTGCCGGAGATGAGCAGCCTGCGAACAAAAAAGTTCGCTTCCCCAGGCTCGGCTGCGATCCGCTGACTGCCGCGATCGAGTCCGAGGCGGCGACGCTCGATGCCATGATCGCTGAATAGCGGGAAAGCCGCTGGGTCCGGTGGTCCAAGTCACTCCTCATTGGGCGATCCCGCGGCGGTGGTTGCCCTGGACGGCCGTCACGAATAGGGTGCCCGCGGATCATGTTATCTCGATTGAGCAGATTTCGGACCGGTTCAACCGTGCAGAGCCAGGAAGCCGACGAACGGTTGAACTTCATGGTAGCCGGCGCGCAAAAGGCCGGGACGACGACACTCGATGTCTTACTTCGGCGTCATCCGCAGATTGCCATGGCCACTGCCGCCGGGCAACGCCCAGGCACGCGACAACCAGTTAAAGAGACACATTTTTTCGACAACGAAAGCCGGGACTGGAGCTCACCGGACTATGCCGATCTGCATGCCTATTATGGCGCTGGAGACGATCGTCTTTGGGGTGAGTCGACCCCCGTCACGCTCTATTGGAAACCCGCCATCTCGCGCATTCGTGCTTACAACCCTGCGATGAGAATGATAGTGCTGTTGCGAAATCCGATCGAGCGGGCTTTCTCGCATTGGCAGATGGATTACCGAAATGGCGGCGAGATGCTCTCATTTTCCCAGGCAATCCGGGAAGGACGGGAGCGGCTAGCGACGAAAGCAGAAAAGGGCGGCCTGCATCGGACATTCAGTTACGTCGAACGCGGCCTCTATGCCGAGCAGCTCTCCTATCTCACACAATACTTTCCTCGCGAACAAATTCACTGCGAGATTTCAGAGGAATTCTTCGCAAATCATGGACCGACGCTGCAAAGAATTGCGGCGTTTCTGGGAGTTAGGGGCTTTCCGGGGCGTATCCCCTTCACCTTCGCGCATCAGGGTACCCGGGGGGGCCCAGAAATGAGTCCTGCGGACGACGATCACCTCAGAGCAGTGTTCCGCGACGACATCGCCCGAACAGAGGCATTCCTGGGCCGAACCATCGATGCCTGGACGCGTTAGCCTGGTATGAGCTCGTATGTCCAGCGTTTCCGCAACAGCTCCCGGACCGGTGAAATTAGGGCGCGGAATTCTCATGGAAACGACCTCCTGCCGCGAAGCGATTGACAATTCGGCATCTTTCCTGGAAGGGCAGGGGAGGGACGGTCGCGGATGGTTTCTGCCCACCTATCGGTATTGCAGCTCGATCCGGGGAAGGCGTTGCGCCGGATTCCTCCCCGTCCGATGCATCTGCGCCAGCCTTGCTATGACGAGGAATTCGATTTCCTGACCGTCTTCTATGATTGCTTCAGTTCGGCCGGCGGCCAGTGGGTGATCTTGACCGGGCCTCCGCTCGCAAACCTTCAGCTCGTCCTCATTCCGATCTTGTGTGAGGCCTTCAGCAAGCAAGTGTCTTCGGATTTCATTGTGCGGAATATGGATCGCCACTCCCAGATTTGGGTTCGCACAGCCAAAAGAGATGTCCTCGTTCCCGACGGCACATTCGCGCAGAAGCACTTGGTCGTGCACCCCAATCAATGCGAGCTGTTCGACGGAAAACGAGTGGTCTTCACGAAATCCAAAGACAACGATCTGCAGTGGATTCGGGATTGGGCTTGGTTCCATGCGCGCAAGCACGGGTGCAATTCCGTGCTGCTGTACGACAACGGGTCCACACGCTACGACTTGGCGGAGATCGTCGAGGTGTTGAAATCTGTCAATGGCCTCGATGTCGTGGTGGTGGTAGACTGGCCTTACAAGTTCGGCCCGCATGAGCCGCGGGGCAAACCGTGGCTCCAGTCATGGGACTCCGATTTTTGCCAGTACGGAATTTTGGAGCATGCGCGACATCGCTTCCTCGCTTTGGCTGATGCCGTCGTGAACGCTGACATCGATGAACTGACCATTACGAAGGACCGCACCTCGGTTTTCGAGTTGGTTCGACGGAGCAAAACCGGCTATCTTCGGTATCCGGGAATTTGGATCGAGGACGTGAGTTCGGGGGCCGGCGGAGACGATCGCAGGCATGCGAATTTCGTCCATACCGCAAAAGTTCCGGCATTGCCGAAATGGACTGTTGCCCCGCAACGTTGTCATCTGCGGTGGCAGTGGCGCGTGCATGACGTGGGGGGCATGCCTGCCGATTTCGAATTGTCGGCAAAAGTTCTCTATCGACACTTTCGAGCGATCAATACTGGTTGGCGAGGCGAAACCCGTGATCTGGCACCGCCGAGCAACGGCTGGATCATTGATGAGCACCTCGTAGAATGGATGCGCTCGTTGCACGACTAGCTTCAGCGCAGGGTATGCGCCGCGGTCACGCAGCGAGAGAAGGGGTTCCGAAACTTGCCAGCCACAGGAGCTGATTCAAGCGGCAGAAATCCCGTGGCAGTGTCTGAACAGCTTTCCGGACCCGCAAGGGCACTGCGCGTTACGAGCCATGGAAATATGCAAGCTACGCCACGAAATCTCACCCGAGAGTCTGTTGACTAGTTGTAGCTCGCGATCGGAGCGTGATTGGAGCCAATCGAAGATCGCAACCGGATCGATCGGCGCCTTGACTCCGGGGGGAGGCTGTTCGCCCTTCGCCAGATATGCCCCCGACCAAAGATACTCATAAAAAACAGTGATTTTCTCCACCAAAACTGAACGCAAATTGTGTTTCTTCAAGGCAATGTAGAAGACGCGGTCGGCCGCAATGGAGAGTTCACGGGGAATTGTGAGCCAGTAATGCAGGGCGTGAAAGGCGCCTTTGAGAAAAAAGAAACAATTGGTATCGACGTGCTGCGCTGGGCTTTCGTCGTCCGTTGCCAGAATCGTTTCGTCAGGCCTCGTCAGGTATCGTCGAGCTACGATGAAATCGCACTCCTGCAACCGAACCGCGGCCTCGACACAACGTTCGATGTGATCATCTGCAAACCAATTGTCGGCATCCAGGAAGCCGATGCCGTCGTATTCCTCGGAAACGGCCAGCAACGCTCCGACCCCGCGAGCGGCATTTCCGTAATCGCCATGAGATCTGTCGAGCTTGATGTGCCTGACCGGTTCGCCTTCAAGCCAATCCTGCGCAAATCCATCTGCTATAATGATATGGTCGGCCTTGAGGGTTTGGCGCCTGACGCTGCCGAGACACCTGTCCAGAATGCGCCGGCTTTCCTTATAATAAGGTGTGACAATAGCATATCGTTTTGATGTCATTGGGCACCAGGAGATTTAAAATTGCAGGCGGTCACTGGGGGTGGAATCCGAGCTTCGGACCGAGGGCCTCCCGTGGCATTCCCTGTACCTCTTTCCCGAACCGCACATACACGGGAAATCCCGCGCTATGGAGCCGTACAGGTCTCGCCAGGAGATCCCTCCCGTTAGTCTGTTCACCAGTTGTAGCTCTCGGTCGTTGAGGGAGTTGAGCCACGAGAAGACCGGAGCAGGATCCACGTCGGCTTTCACGTTGGGAGGTGGCACCTCGCCCCGACTGGCGTACGCAGATGCCCAGAGACATTCGTAGTACACGGTCGGCCGATCGACGATCCTCGCACGCAGATGCTGTCTTTTCAGGGCCAGCCAAAACACGCGATCGCAGAACACCCACAATCGGCGGGGCATCGTGATCCAATAATGCAAGGTGTGGTAGGATCCTCTCAGGAAGAAGAAGCAACTTGTATCCACATGCGCAAACGCAGGAGAATCGTCTATGGCGAGTATCGTTTCATCGGGTCTCGTCAGATAACGTCTCGCGACCACGACGTCGCAGTCCTTCATGCGAGAGGCAGTTTCAAGGCAACTTTCAATGTGATCATCCGCGAGCCAATTATCTGCGTCCAACAAGCCAATCCCATCATAACCTTCCGAAACCGCCAATAATGCCCCGATGCCACGAGGCGTATTGCCGCCGTCGGCGTGCGATTTGTCAAGCCGGATGTGCCTTACCGGTTCATCATCGATCCAGTCCTGGGGAAATCCGTCCGCAACGAGGATATGATCCGCGCCGCGGGTCTGTTGCCGGACGCTGCGCAAGCAGCGTTCGAGCGTGCGACGGCTTTCCTTGTGATAGGGCGTGATGATCGCGTACCTGCCGGGTCTCTTCGACAGGATGCGCGCAGCTTTCGCCCGAATGGAGGCGCCCTCCGGATCCAACGCCCCCGGCGGCTCGGCGATGATGCCGAGTACATTATTTTCGCGCATCGCGCGGGGATCCCAATTGTAGAGCAGCGCTTCGGGGAAATAGCCGAAACCCTTCAAATTAATCCAGGGTCGCCGAAGCTTGTAGGGATTGGCGAGTGGTTTCCCCACAAGCGCCACGGGTACCTCGCCGCCGAGCAGCTTGCTCCAGGTCGAGAGCGCCGACGGGGTCTTGACCAGGCCGTGGCAGCGGGAGAGCAACAGACAATCGCAAAGGGCGTCCAGTCCTTTGGCGTAGTTGTCCTCTTGCTCGACCCTATGGTCGTTTTTTGTCGGATTGCTGTAGACGACGAGTTTCTTCCCGCGTAATTCGGCTCGAGCGAAATCGAGAAACTCCGGTTCCTCCGTAGCCACGAATACCGAGGAACATTTCGGGAAATAGTCAAGAGCCGCTTGAGTCACTTCAGCATATTCTACGGGCTCTGCCTCGGCCCGATGGGCTCGGCCGCGGTAGTGAATTCCGAGCGGAACGTCAGGATCGAAGTGCAGCGCGGCGAAATCATCAGCCTTTTCCAGGATCTCCAGTTTGATGCAGAAGAACTTGTCGAACAGCCGTCTTGCTTCGGAAAAACGCGAGAATTCATTGTTGATCTCGGAACGCTCGGAGCCTCGTGCGAACAGATTGATGTCGCCTCGCTGCCGAATGATGCGTATCCGATTTTGCCGGCGCAATGCCTCAATTTCAGCGGCGGAAGGCCGTACCCTACGATGGTCGAAGAAATACGAGAGCCAGTCGGGCCCACGCGTGGGTGACCTGTACAACGGGCTGGAAGCCATGATGTATGGCTCCACGCCCTTCTCCTCACACGCCTTGGCCAGCAGCAAGGCGGCTCCGAGCGTGGCAAACATGCCCATGGGCTGGGTGAGTTCAAACACGCATAAATCGCCACTCATCGTGTTCCTGGATTTTTGCGTTGACCGGCAGACGGGTTCGGTCAAGAACATAGCCAAGGGTCTCGAAGCTGTCACCCATGTGCCCGCCGGCAGTTGGGGGGTCGGGGGCAGGCGGGACCCGACGACGATCAGCTTGCTGCGGAGCGCAGCCGCCCGACGCAACAGATCGAGAACCCGGCGCGTACCGCGGAAGATTTGCGTTTCAATCCACGCGTAGCTGTGCTCCAGGCCCCTGCTCAGCCCGGAGGATGTGCCTTCGCGGCGCGGCCAGGCTGCACCAGGCCTGGATGCGGGCCGCGCACGCAACCCCACGGATCGACGATCCGCCGATCCGCCGGGACTTCGGTGGCAAGTCCCGCGAAACTCGGATCGGGATTGCAGACCACAACCGTGTCGGCGGCGGCGAGGCTTTCCACGAGCGTATCGCAACAGGTGATCGCCCGGCCAAATGTTTCGCGCGCCTCTGCACGCGTCTGCTCGATCGGGTCAAAAGCGACCACCCGGATCGAGCGGTCGCGCAACCGCCGCACCAACTCGAAGGCGGGCGATCCATCCACGACCGGGGTTCCGGGCTTGAAAGCGAGCCCAAGGACCGCCACGCAACGCGGTTCGCCCGCAAGCACCTTTCCTTCGATGAAGTCGTACTGGGCGGTATTGACGTCGGCTGACGCGCGGGCAAGCGGTGCATCAAGGCGGACCGATCGCGCAAGATGAAGGAAAGCGTCGATGTCGCGGGGCAGACAAGTACCGCCAAAGGGGGCGCCGCCGCGCAAGAGGCCGGCTCCGATTCTCGGGTCGAGCGAGAGCGTGCTCGCGATCGCATCGAGATCGGCACCACCAAGACGATCGCCGAGTTGGGCAAGAAAATTTCCGAACGAGACCTTCATGCAGAGAAATACGTTCAGCGCGATCTTCGCGAGCTCGGCGTCGCGCAGCGACAGAATGCGGACCGGCGTCTCCGCTGCGACGATCCTGCGATAGAGCGTGGCAGCGTGCGCGCCGCCGGTGCCGCCATCGCTGCCGACGAGCAGAAAGGGCGGACGTTGAAAGCCGGCCACGACCTCTCCCAAGGCGACAAAATGCGGAACATAGGCGATGCCGAAATCCTCGCCCACGCGCCGCCCGAGTCCGGCTTCAAGGACGCCGGCAATCGTGGTCGACATCGTTCCCGGGGTAACCGTCGAGGAGATGACGACGAGATGATAACGCCAGACCGGCCGTGCGCGGAGCACTGCGCACAGCTCTTTGCAGGCGTTTTCGACGTAGGTGCTGGAAAACTCCGGGTGCGACGCATCCGATGGCGTGGCAACTAGAATGATCGACGCGTCGGTATTTCCCGCTGCGTGGACATCGGTGGTGTAAATGATATCGGGCGCCGCCTCCGCAAGGAGCTCGTCCAGTCCCGGTTCGACGAAGTGGGTTGCTCCCGCCCGCAACCGTTCGATCAACGCGGCGTCGATGTCGATGGCAATCGTAGGTAATCCGCTGCGAGCGAAAAGCGCAGCCAGCGGCAATCCGAGTTTGCCTAGTCCGAAAAAAGCAAGCCGTTCAATCATACTGCAAGTTCCCCTTCACCTGACCTTATGATACAGGCTTCTCGAGAGAAAGGCACTTCTGCATGAGGCAGCGCACAGCTCTCATCCTTGGCGGGGCCGGGTTCATCGGCATGGCGCTGACAGAACGACTGAAGCACGAAGGGGCGTGGGTGTGCGCGGTTGATATTCGTGAGCCGCCCTTCGCCAAGAGCTGCGCGGATCAGTTTAGACTTTGTGACCTACGCCGGGAGTGGGATGCCCGAAGCATAGCGTTGACCCCCGACGCTTCAACCTTCGACGAGGTCTATCAACTCGCGTGCGACATGGGAGGTGCCGGCTACATCTTCACTGGCGCGCACGACGCCGATGTGATGGCGAACAACGTGCTCATCAATACCAACGTGGCGCGAGTGTTCAGCCAAACCGGGTGTGGCCGATTGCTCTACACGTCATCGTCCTGCGTCTATGACGATCGCATGGGGTCCAGCGAGTTCCGAGCGACGCACAAGGCCCCGATCGTCGAAGCCGACGCCTATCGAGCAACCCCTAGCAACGGCTACGGCTGGGAGAAACTGTTCAGCGAGCAGCTCTATCAGGCCAGCGCCCGCAACTACGGCCTCAATGTCTGCATCACCCGGTTCTCGACCATTTACGGGCCGGGCTCTGCATTCGACGGCGGCCGTGAAAAGGCGGTCGCCGCGATCTGCCGCAAGGTGATCGCCGCGCCACACGGCGGCGAGATCGAGGTCTGGGGCGATGGCAATCAGGTCCGCCCGTTGGTATACATTGATGATGTCCTTGATGCCATCACCGCTCTTGTTCGCTGCGGCGATTTCAACGGCCCGGTGAACGTTGCGACGAGGGAACTCACGACTTGCAATGAGATCGCCCGCAAGGCGATCGCGCGTTCGAACAAATCCTTGATGATCAAGAATGTACCCGGCCCCCTCGGCAAGCAAGTCCTCGATATGAGCACCGACCTCGCCGAGAAGCATTTAGGCTGGCGTGCCACGACACCCTTCGACACCGGCATCCACCGCACATTCGAGTGGATTGCTCAGCAATTCGGCCGCGTGCGCGCAGTTTGAAAAGCAATTCCACGGCCGTAGTCAGCTCGATCGGCCCGAAGGTCAGGCAGAGCGAAGATCACCGATTTATCTGTTCATGCCGTCAGCTTTCAAAAGCCGAATCCTTGAGCAGGTCCGCCAAGAGACGCTCGCGGTCCACAGCGCTGTCGCTGTGACGGTAGGGCGCAGTTCGCACAAGTGCCATATTGAGCGATTCGTAATTCAATGGCACACCTAGCGCACTGCCGATGTGCTCGATCGACGATCGGGGATCTTTTGTGAATGCATCGAACTCGAGGAAAATAGGGTGAATGCCCGACATGATGAAAACGCGCCGAAAGCCGGCGTCTTCGGATACCAAGAATTGGGCCATCCTAAGTAGATGTCCCCTCTCCATGAGCTGTGCAGGACTCCCGGCGGGGTTTGTCAGCTTTTCCGAGAAATCGTACCGCCCCGTTTCCTGCGCCCTATGCCAAGACACGAACTGACTGGTGGCATCGGCACGGAATAGATGCACCACGACAGCGCCTTCGAACAGGGCTCGGCCATGAGCGTTGCGCAGAGACGCTACATATTGCCAATACTGTAGCTTTGTTGCGAACACGCCGCCGGCCGAACGACGCCGACGGAGCTCCGCAACGTAGGTGCCGATGTGATTTGAAGACAGAACATTGGCCGGCAAGTTCCAGCGTGCGGCAAGTATCGCCGCAAAGTCGGAATGAAAGTATTCGTGCGCAATTCCGATGCCGGCTGCCATCAGCATCCGCCCGAGCTCGTAGCTCCCGGTCCGCGGAGCGGCGCAGACGATCAGAGTTCTTTGTGCCGGTTCCCCGCCGACGCGATCGAACTCGGGACCGAGCAGGTCGACAATATCTGGGCGAACTTCGCTGGTTCTCATCGCTTGAGAAGCCCCCCGACGTGCGGTTCTACTGTGAAGCTGCGAGGCCTATCGCCGCGTTGCCACAGCTCCCACATCTCGACGTAAGCCGCCTCGATGTGGATTCGACAACGATCGGTGTCGAACAAGGGACAGATCAACCGGTTCTCCCGCAGCCGGCGTCGCAGATCGCCCAGCGACGCTCGGTCCGTCGCAAGCTGAAGAGCCAGCGCCTCGTATGCTTCGAGGCTTTCGGTCACCAGTTCGGGCAGCCCCGCTGCATGCAGCAGGCTAGCCGCCACTCGCCCCGCAAAGGATCGGCCGAGGCAGGTGAGCACGGGCAGCCCCGCCCACAACGCGTCGCTCGCGGTCGTGTGCGCATTGTAGGGCAGCGTGTCGAGGAACAGGTCGGCGAGCCGATGCCGCGCAAGGTGGTGCTCGAGCTTCAGTCTGGGCGCGAACACCAGGCGCGCCGGATCTACCTTCCGCGCTGCGGCTTCCCTCTGCAAGTTCCGCTTTGCCGCATCGCTGTCCAGCAGCAGCCACAGCACGCTTCCGTCGATCTTCCGGAGCAGGCGCATCCAGATATCGAACACCGGAGCGGTGATCTTCTGGCTATTGTTGAAGCAGCAGAACACGAAGCCTCGTTCGGGCAATCCAGCCGCTTCCCGCGTGGGTGCTTTCGCGGCTATCGCTCGCTTTCGGTCGTTTACCTGGTAGGATTCCGGGAGTTGCACGATCTTTTCCGTATAGAATTGCTGGTGATCGAACGGGAGAACGACCGGATCGGCGATTATGTAATCGATGAAGTCGGCAGCCATAGTGGCCGGAAAGACCAGGTAGCTGACCTGGATTGGCGCCGGGCGACGCGCCAGGATACCCGGACGAGCGCCCATCGTGTACCCGTTCAAGTCGACGGCGATATCGACCCGAAGATCATGCAGAAGATTTGCAGCCTCGGCGTCATCGTTGGCTGTGACATTGTAAAATTCGTCGAATGCGCTGGCCAGCCGACCACGTATGGAGCTGCCGTCATCCGGTCCGAAGGAGAACCCAAGCACGTCGAAGCGGGACCGGTCATGATCCTCGAATAGTTGCGCCGTGAGGAAGGCCGTCGGATGCTGGTGAAAATCAGTCGACAGATAGGCGATGCGGATTTTTTCATTGCGCCAGACATGGCCCTTGCAGAGCGATGGCAGAGGAACTGGCGAGAGGCCGTGAAGGGTCTTTTGGGCGCAACGGAGCTGCAGAGCTGGATCGCCGCAGTATGCCAGCAGAGTGAAGGGGTCCAGGAATTCTCCCTGCTCAATGAGTTTGGGCAATTCGCCGGACACCTTTGCGGTACGCTCCCAATCGCAGACGGCGGCGGCGGCACGCGCTGCCCCCGTGCGGGCATAGGGGTGGCGGGGTTCGAGCAAGAGCACCTTTTCGAAGTTCGCGAGTGCCTCATCATAGCGCCTGAGGGTTAGCAGTGCGTTCCCCTGGTTGTTGAGCGCCTCGACGTAGTCGGGCCTGATGGCGAGCGCTTCGTGATAGGCTGTGAGTGCCTCCGGGTAGCGATGCAGCGCCTGCAAGGCGTTGCCGCGGCTGTACCAGGCCTCCGGATGGTCTCGCTTCATTTCCAATGTCTGGTCGAAGGCCGTGAGCGCCTCCGCATGGCGTCTCAGGTCCAATAGTGCCACCCCGCGATTGTTCATGGCCTCGTAGTAATCGGGCTGAATCGCCAGCGCGTGGTCGTAACTCGAGAGCGCCTCGTGGGAGCGACGCACCGCCTGGAGAGCTACGCCTCGATTATTGAGCGCCTTGGCGTAATGAGGCGTGATGGCAAGGGCTTTGTTGTAGGCCGCGATGGCCTCGCGATAGCGCTTCCGCGAGCAAAGCGTGTTGCCAAGATTGTAGTGCGCCTCGGCATAGCGTGAGTTGATGGCGATAGCCTTCTCATAGTGAGCGATCGCCTTCTCCGCATGCTGAAGCGCTTTCCACGCGTTCGCGCAAGTAAAATGCGCCTCGGCGCAGGCGGGTCTAATGGCAAGCGCCTTCTCGCAATGAGCAATCACGTCCGGAAACCGGCCGAGCCCCTCGAGTGCGATCGCGATGTTGAAATGCGCTTCGAATGAATTCGGATCTTGGCCGAGCGCCTTACGAAATAGCTTTACGGAGTCGTCCAGCCTGCCCTGTTCAGCACGCATGAGTCCCAGATAATAAAGCGATCCGAAATTATTGGGATCGATTTTCAAGGTGTCGTGATACAACTGCTCCGCCTGCAGCAGTCGACCTTGCTGCTGAAACAGCATGGCAGCCCGCAACATGTGTTCAAGATCGTTACGCTCTGGCATGGGCGGCCGGCGGGATGTGCTGCGTCCGGTCAGGAAGCCCGGGTGTTCCATGCCGAACTCGGGGCTTCATCGCGGATCTCAGACGGGAGAGCGGGATGTTCCACATGAATATTTCATTTGCGCCACCGGGAAGGTTCCGCGGCTGGCCGGTCACCTTGGGCAGGCGGATGTAGCTTACTTGCTTTCTTCCTGCTACAAAACCGCCAAACGCCGGGGTGGGGGCGCAACGGGGTAAAGTTCCTGCCGTCGAGGCAAACCCCGTACCTCTCACTTGCGGTCTCCCGTAGTTCGATCTCGGAATGGGCTCATGAAATTGCTTCTTGTTTGCGGACCATGGGGCAGTGGAACGAGCGCGGTCGCGGGCGTGTTGGCCCGCTTGGGGGTTGCCGGCTTTGGACCGTATTTCCCTATCAGGGACGAACGCCCTATCAGAGAACAACGTTGGTCATGTAGTTACGAGCTCATGGCGTTCCGGGACGCGTTGCTCCCGTTCATGTCCGAGAACACGGTGTCGCTCAAGGCTAGCGTTCTTCCCTCGCAGGTCTTACCGGGTCTTCGTAAATTGCGCGCGTGTATCGAGAATAAAGAACTGGGGCCCTACGATAGCGCGTCCGGCCAGCCGATTTTCCTGAAGTATCCGCTTTCGGCCGTAGTAATTCCAGAAATCTGCAGGGTATTCGACACCAAGCTCGTCTACGTCTTGCGCCCATTTGCGGACATCGAGCGAACCCGCCAGCGAAGAGGATGGCGTGCTACTACCGGCGAGCAAGGCGCGAGGATCATCTACTGGAGCATGTTTCAGTTTTTGATCGAGCGAACACATCCGATCATGCTTCTGAGATACCCGGAGTTGTTGACGGATCCGTCCAGATTCGCAGCGGAGCTGGCCGAATTCGCCGAGGTCGGTGCAAACACGAAAGACATCCAAAAGGCGGCGGCGTTCATTTGGTAGCTGCAGTGGTGCATTGTGCAGGACCGGCAATTGACACGCCAACGTTATCCTGTTCCATTCCGACCCGACGCCGCAACGTCATCGGTCCGATCTCACTCCAGCGGCAGGTAGCCGAACCGCTGCATCTGCTCGCCGTGGTCGCGCACGATCCGGTCCACCTGTTCCGGCGTCAGCGCTTCCTTCCATTGTCCCGCCCGGCCTTCGCGGAAGAATTTATCGGCGGCCTTCGGCTTCTCGCGAAAACCCTTCGCCTGCTCCTGTGCCCGGAGCTTGTCGAATGAGGAGCGCTCGATGGCTTCGCGCAGCTCCTCTGGCGTGGGATTCAGGAGCAGATGCCGAGCTAGCGCCCCGAAGGCCTCTTCCGGCTGCGACACCATGTCCTCGTAGCGCATGATGTGGAGCGCGCGATGCGGCGTTCGCGTCCAGCTGAACACGTGCTGGCTCCACGAGCCGTAAATCTCGTACGTCGCCTTGTCGGTGCCGGGCGTTTCGACGTCTTCCATAGCCATGTGCTCGATCGCCTGATCGATCGAGGCGTTCATGTGATGGGCGTAGGAGATCGCCACGTCGAGCGGATTGCGCACGATGTAGATCGCTCCCGAGGTCACCGCGGAATTGATGGTCGGATAGCCGCGGTCCATCACCAACGCATGGTGGGTCTTGACGAACACGAGGTCGCCGGCGGTGTCGGCAATCAGCTCTTGGACCTTGGGCCGCGCCGCCGCGATCTCGTGGCGTCGGTCGTTGCTCGGCTCGAACCCGAGAACGTCGCGGTACCAGTCCTTGTTGATCTCCCAGGTCGAGAACCGCCCCATCCGGTTGATATCCTGGTCGCCGTCCTCGCCGGACTGGATCTTGGCGAGATTGTGCAGGAACGTCCGGGTCCAGGTATTCCCGGATTTGGGGAAGGAAGCGACCCAGACGATCCCGGGTTTGAGCGCCGGATCGGCGCTCGGCTCGCCCTGCAAGGGCCGCGCTTGCGTGCTCATGGTGCTCCCCGAATCGGCGGCCAGCAGGAGGCAGCGCCTCCAAGTCCCCTTCCGCCGCCTTCCTCGAACGCCGCCGCCGGACGGCCCCTGGTCAAAGCCTCGCGGCCGCGGCAGCCCGCGAAACGGCGCCTTTGCTGCCCTAATACGCCTTATTCCACTCTCCAACTGTGGCATTCGGGCGACACCCCCGCAAAAAATACCGCCGGAATTATAATCGGGGGTCGACCGAACTTGGAAATGGCCGCGAACAAGGTTTCAATGCTTGACGAGGGAATTTACCGAGGGGGTGACCGTGTCTGCTCATCGATTGAAGCTTCGCACCACGCTGTTTGCCGGGGTATCGACCCTGGCCCTCACGGTCGGCGCCGCGGAGCTGCGGGCGGCGGATGTCCCGCCGCCGGCGCCACGGGCGGTGCTGAAGGCCCCGCCGCCGGTGGTCCAACCGGGCGTCCTGACCCTGTGGATCGAGGGCGGCGCGTTCTGGACGGGCGGCAGCGACGTTCGTCTCGGCATACCCGACGTGGTGAGCAATGTCGCCGGGCTCGGCGGCTTCGGCATCTTCCGGCCGCGGGCCGGCTTGGAGGCCGCGGTCGGGGCCGATTGGCGCTTTGCCGCCTCGCCCTGGCACGTGAGCTTCGACGTGCGCTATGGCCAGGCCAAGTCCAGGGGCCAGAATTTCGCCAAGAATTTCACGACACACACGGGCGACAACGCCAGCTCGATCGCCGTTGCGGTTCAGGGCCAGGCCCGGCAACATGAAAGCCATCTGGTCGCGGATTTCATGGTCGGCCGCGATATCGGTGTCGGCGGCATACTCGCCCTGAGCCAAGTCAAGTTCGGCGTTCGGGTTGCGGATCTGGAGTCTCGGCTGCACGCGGACCTGCAGGCATTTGCCAAGTGCACCGACGGCGGGGTTTCCTGCGGCCTCGGGAACAATTCGACGGCGGCTGCGGCCGTCAGCCTCGACGAGCGCAGCCGATTTCTGGGCGTCGGCCCGCGCGGGGCGATCGAGGGCGCCGTTCCGCTCGGCGGCCCGTGGGCCGTCGACTATATGGGCGGCATCGCGGTGCTGTTTGGGGAGCAGAAACTGAAAATCAGCGGGGCCGGGGTCAGCTCTAGCAGCTTCTTCGGTACGACCGGAACGTTTACGTTCGCGACGCAATCGACGAGCAACAAGGCGGTGTTCAACGCCGACGCGTCGGCCGCGTTGTCGTACTGGTTCACGCCGCACGCCAAGATCAGCGCCGGCTTCCGGTTCGACGGCTACTGGAAGGCGCTGAGAACCTTCGACGCGAACGGCAATATCGTCAACGTCGACCGGTTCTATTACGGGCCGTTCGTGAGGTTGACCGGCCAGTTCTGAGCCTGCCTCCCTGATCGGGAAGTCGCGAGGATCCGAAGGCCCCGGGTACGCTGCCCGGGGCCTTTTGCTTGATCCGCACGCGCGCGGCAAGGGCCGTGCTTGACACCAAGCTGCACCTCGCCAACTTTAATCGCCGTATGAGCATTCGCTCGGTGCTTGTCTATTCCTAAGCTGGGAGGCTGCGCTATGACTGAGAAAACGTTTGCTACTATCGCGGCTGTAATTTTCGCGCTGGTTGCACTGCTGCATCTGTTGCGGCTTGTCATGGGCTGGTCGATTGTCATCGAGTCTTGGACGGTGCCAATGTGGGTGAGCTGGATCGGCCTCGTGGTCGCCGGAGGCCTGAGCTATTACGGAGCGCGACTCGCTATGCGCGGCTGAATGGCTGCGCATTCGGTCCAACATGCCGCCGCTCGTTGCACCCACCGCGGCCGCGGAATGAATATTGTCGTCGAGGCTGCGACTTTTGCGGTGGCCGACGGGCTCGGCATCGAGCAACCTGAGACCGGGAAGCTCGACCGCACCCGCCTCGTCGAGCTTGCCAAGCTACATTGAGATGCCGATCAGCGGCCAATAATACGGGACCAGGACGAGAAGAATGGCCGCCTCGGCCACCGTCAGCCACAGCCCGATGCGCAGCAGGTCGCGGGCACCGAAATAGCCGTACGAATAACCCGCGATCATGACCGCGGACTGATACGCAAAAATCTTTCCGCCGGAGGCGAATGTCCAGATCATTCCGAGCGCCAGCGGATTCATCCCTTCGGTCTTCGCGAAATGCATCAAACCGGGCATCGAACTGCCGAGCATCGAAATCTCGCTGCCCAGCACGAGATGGTAGAGGAACCCGCACCAATACAGCGCCATGGTCGAGCCGTAGACGTCGGTCATGAGCGGCTTCATCCAGCCGAACAGCAGGTTCATCACCACGTCGAGGCCCTTGGTCGCGGCCAATACCTGCCCCATTCCGACGGCGGCCGCGACGAACAAGACGGGCAGATAATTGAGGCGCCGCAGCTCGCCGGCCTCGAGCACGCCCACCCGCGGCAGCAGCGCAAACAGCCCCGTACCGAGGCAGATCATCGCCGGCGGGACGTGGTGGAGAAAATCCGTGAGCCACAATGCGACGGCGACCGCCAGCAGGACCGCCGACCTTGTCTCCAGCGCCGTCCAGGGTCCCATCCTTTTCAGCTCGGCCCTTGGATATTCCGGTCCGCCTTCGAGCTCGGCGTGCTCCGGCGGGTACAGCATCAGCACGAGACGCCATGCGAGAAGCATCGTGACCAGGTCGCACGGAAGATAGGCGAGGAACCACCGGCTCCACAGCACCTCCACCTGGCCGAATTGCTCCATGAGGCCGCGAGCGGCAATCGAGGCGGCGCCGGCGATGATCATCTTGTCGAACAGTCCGCTCGCGTAAGTGATGATGAGGAACATGCCGCGCCCTATATTGCTGCCGGGTCCGACCCCGAAGGCGTCGGCGAGGCCGATCGCGATCGATGCCATGATGACGACGCGAGCGAGACCGGAAGGAACCACGAACGTCAGCAGGAAATTCGTGACGATCAGCCCGAGCAGGATGCGCGCGTAAGAGGTCCCGATCCGCAGCATCACCAGATAGGCGAGCCGGCGTGCTACGCCCGACCGGGTTGCTACCGCGCCCAACAACAGCGCGCCGAACACGAACCAGGCCGAATCGCCGGCGAACCCGCCGAACGCCAGCTCGAATCGGGCAATCCCGAGCGCCCAGAACAGGAAGCAGCCGATCAATCCGGCGAGCGCCGGTTCCGTCGCCTCGGTGATCCAGGCGACGACCATGAACGAGGCAACGGAAAGCGCGTGCTGCGTCCTCAAGTCGAGGTCGAGCGGGCCAAACCAGATTGCCAGCGGAACGACGACGCACAGGACTTGCCCAACCAGGCTGCGGCGTGCATTCCCACGCGGGACCTCGCCGTGGGCCGTACCGTGGAGCGCGCCGGGACCGCTGGCGCCGTTTTCATGGATGCCGGTCAAGTTCGGCTCGCCTGTTGCCGGGGAGCAAAAAACCAGGGTAGTTGACGCGGGGAGCGCGCGCGGGCGCGCGGGACCCGGAGGAAACCACTGACCTGCCGGGCCCGATATTCCGATCAGCCGATTTCCGCAAGCAAGCCGGTTCTGCCGGATGGAGTGGGCGGCAAGGAAATTCATCGCCGATTTCGCTGAGAGTCGATGAGTTTCGCTGCGCTCAAACCGTCGTAGGTGCCGGCCGCGCTATGCAAGGGGGCGGTGTTGCCGGGTGCCATGACAAGTACAGATTCACCGGCCAAGTTGCCTGCTCAAGACACGGCGCTGCTGGGCCACGGATAGGTTTCAAGTTCCTGTCGCACGCGCGCAATCACGCTTTTCCAATCGCCGATCGCGGTCTGCCGGAACAATCGCGCGGTTGGATACCAGACGCTGTCATTTCGATCCTGAAGCCAGCGCCATTCAGCGGAGGACTTCAACGGAATCCATACCGGCTTGCCCATCGCTCCGGCAAGATGCGCCACGGAAGTGTCGATCGACACCACGAGATCCGTCAACGCGATCAATGCCGCGGTGTCTGAAAAATCCTTGTGAACTTCTTCGTCGAAATATTGAACGTCATGCTGCCGTAGGAATTCCTTGTCATCATCCGGGATTTCTTTCTGTAGACTGATCAACTGAATATGCGGCGAATTGATTCCGAGAAACGTCTGTAACGAGATGGAGCGCGAAGCATCGGCGTGCCAATTGCCGCGCCAGACGATACCAATCCGTGGCAGCCCGACATCGCGGACACGATGCTGCCACTCGAGGACTCGATCTTGTTGGGCCTGCAGATAAGGAACTTCGGCTGGCACGGTCTCCAATGTGGTGCCGAACGCCAGCGGAAGACTCATCAGCGGACAATGCACGTCGAATCCGGGCAATGGCTCGCCCTTCGCGAGGACTTGCGAAACGCCGTCGATCTGAGCCAGCAGTGACTTGAGGGCAGGTTGCACCTCCAAGGTCACCGCCGCACCGGCCTCGACCACCTGCGGCACATACCGCACGCTCATGAGGGTGTCGCCTAGGCCTTGCTCGGCATGAAGCAGGATTCTGCGTCCTGCAAGCGGCTTTTCCCCGAGCCAGAGCGGCTGGGTGAAGTTTCGTTTCGGCGAATTTTTTGGCTGTGCCTCCCATCGGTACTCATAGTCGCGGAACCCGCGAACCCAATCCCCAATGGACAGATACGCGTGAGTCCTGTTCCAGCGCGCGGCAAGCAGATCCGGCTTGATTGCCAGCGCTCGATCATGGCTTGCGAGCGCCTCCTTGTTGCGCCCGAGTGCCCAGAGCGCATTCCCGAGGTTCCCGTGCGCGTCGGCATATTCCGGCTTGACGGCAATTGCCTGCTCATAATGCGCGATTGCTTCTTCGTGGCGGTCGAGGGCCGCAAGCGCGAGGCCAAGGGCGTTGTGAGCCTCGGCGTAGTCCGGTTTGAGAGCAAGGGCCCGTTGGAATTGTCCAATTGCCTCCTCGTGGCGATCGAGTGCCCTCAACGCGTTTCCCAGGCTCTCGCGAGCTTCGGCGTACGTCGGCGTGATCGCGAGCGCCTTCTCGTAATGCGCGATCGCTTCCTCGTTGCGGCCGAGCGCGCCGAGCACGTTGCCGAAATTCCTGTGGGCTTCGGCATAGTCTGGTCGGATGGCGAGCGCGTTCTCGAATTGCGCGATCGCCTCCTCGGATCGCCCAAGCAGCCGCAGCGCAGTGCCGAAGTTGTTGCGAGCTTCCGCATAGTCCGGAACGATCCCGAGCGCCTTCTCGTAATGCGCAGCCGCTTGTTCGTGACGACCGAGGCTCTGCAGTGCGTAGCCGAGATTGTTATGGGCCTCCGCTAAATCGGGCCGGATGGCCAGCGCTCTTTGGTAGTGCCGAATGGCGTCTTCGAACCGACCAATCCCCGTCAATGCCGCGGCGAGGTGAAGATGCGCGTCGGCCGAATTGCGGTCGATCTTGACCGCCCGACGGAGGAGACGCTCGGCATCGCCGAACTTGCGCTGTTGCAGCCGCAGCAGACCGAAACGATAGACGGCACCGAAATGGCGATCATCCACCTTGAGCACAATCTCGTAGAGCTGTGCTGCTTCCCGCAGCCGTCCGCGGTTGTGGAAGAGAATCGCTTGCTGAAATGCCCCCGGTTGATCGGAGGTCATCGGATGCGGAAGCGACGATGCTCGCTGATCCACGCTGCCGTCCCATTTGCCCTCCGGCAACGCACCGGGTTGCAGGAGGCCCCGTTGATCTTGCTAGCTCGCGGCGCGACCGTCGGCAAGGTCGCCCCAACCCGAAGCAGACGGGCTTCTGAGGGCTTGCGCAACCCTTGGGCGGCGGTCGGCCAGCGGCCGTCGGGGCATGGAGGCCAGGGGGCGGGCGACGGAGCCCAAGTCCTGTGGCCTTTTTGCAACACAGGAGCCAAAATCATCCAACCGCCGGGCGTTCCCATTGCTGGGACCCCGGGCCCGTGCTCCGATTGCGCACAATAAGCTCTGGGGGGCGAAATGAAGAAGCTTTTGTTAGCCGGCGTTGCCGGCGTTGCTCTCATGGCCGCCGGCTCCGCCGACGCCGCCGATCTCACCAGAAAGCCCGTGTACAAAGCTCTGCCTGTCGCGGCGCCGGCCCCGGTCTTTTCCTGGACGGGCTGCTACATCGGCGCTCACGTCGGCGGCGGGTGGGGGCACAAGGATTTCGACGACCCGATGACACCCAATACGGCTGGTGCCACCTCCATCCCAGTTAAGGTGGTGATCGCTCAGCCTGACAGTTTCAGCCCCGGCAGTTTCTTTATCGGAAACACCGATCCGGAGACCCTCCGAGTCGATATCAGTGGCGTCCTCGGCGGCGGCCAAGTCGGCTGCGACTACCAATTCACGCCGAACTGGGTGATCGGAATCGAGGGCGAGGGCTCCGCAGCCGGCATCAGGGGCAGTGCGGTCGATCCGTTCTTTCTTCCATTGGGCTGGAACAAAACCTTTCACGCCAAGACGGATTGGCTGGCAAGCGTCACGGCGCGCGTCGGCTGGACCTGGGATCGCTGGATGCTCTACGGGAAGGGGGGTGTCGCCTGGGCGGGCGACAAATATCACGTCGACGAGATCAAGCCGAGCATCGAGTTCTATTATGATGCCTCCGAGACTCGCACCGGCTGGACCGCGGGCGTTGGTCTTGCTTGGGCCTTTTGGCAGAACTGGTCGGCTTTTCTCGAATATGACTTCTACGGGTTCGGCCACCGGGACGTCTTCTTCCAGTGTACCACCGATAGCGGTGGCTGCGGACGGGACGGACCCGTCACCGTCAAGCAGGACATCAATACGGTCAAATTCGGTGTCAATTATCGCTTCGGCTGGGGCAAGGCACCGTCGCCGGTCGTGGCGAAATACTGATCCCGCCCGCAGACCGTGGCAGGCCCCGGGCACGATGCTCGGGGTTTTGTTTGATCATCCCAGGTCCGGACAACTGAATCTGGATGATTGATTGCAGCGACGGCCGATGGTATCTGTGGAAATTGGCAGGTCAACTAGCGACCAGCGCCTTCTCCGAAGGGCCCTAGATGAATGGATGAATCAAACAATCCATCATTTTCGTCCGCATCTTCTACAGAGCCCTGGGCTCCGATTTCGTGGGGCGAGCTCATCGACAAAATCACGATTCTTGAGATCAAGTCGGAGCGCCTGACCGCGCAAGGGGCGCTGCAGAATATTCAACATGAGCTTCGGTTGCTTGGCAACGTCGCATCGGGACTCGTGGCGCCGCCGCCACGGCTGCTTGAGCTCAAAGCGAACCTGCGGGCTGTGAACCAGCGGCTTTGGGAAATTGAGAACGCGATACGGGAGAAGGAGGCGCAGAAACTATTTGATGAAGAGTTCATCGAACTGGCTCGGTCGGTGTACATCATGAACGACGAGCGCGGCCGGATAAAGCGGAATATCAACTTGCTGCTGAACTCGAGGATCATCGAGGAAAAGCAGTATTTTCACTACGAATTCTGAGCGACTCTCCGACGTTTGAGGGATGCCGGTCCACGAAGGAACCCTGCGGGGATGACTGCCGCCGTGCAACCCAACCGGCGGACGCGACACAATTCCGAGCCCGCTATCCGGCCGCCTTGGCGGCACCTGTTGCTTTTTTGCCACGATTTGGCCCTAGGTCCTCCCACGGAACGAGGAACCGAGCATTGCCCGAAAAGCTCTCTCCCCGCCTCGAGGATCTGGAATCGGAATCGATCTACATCCTGCGCGAGGTGGCGGCCCAGTTCGCCAAGCCCGTGCTGCTCTACTCGATCGGCAAGGATTCGAGCGCGCTGCTGCACCTTGCCCGCAAGGCGTTCTTTCCGGCCAAGCCGCCGTTTCCGCTGCTGCACATCGATACCGGGTGGAAATTCCGGGAAATGATCGCGTTCCGCGACGCGACCGCCAAGCGCCTCGGGCTCGAGCTCATCGTCTATATGCACGAGGAGGGCGTGGCGGAGAACATCAATCCGATCGACTCCGGCTCGGCGCTGCACACCCGCGTCATGAAGACCGAGGCGCTCAAGCGGGCGCTCGACCATTACGGCTTCGACGCCGCAATCGGCGGGGCCAGGCGCGATGAAGAGGCGAGCCGGGCGAAAGAGCGGATTTTCTCGGTGCGGGGACCCGGCCACGCCTGGGATCCGCGCCGGCAGCGGCCCGAGCTGTGGAATCTCTTCAACGCGCAGCTCGCGCCCGGCGAGACCATGCGGATCTTCCCGCTGTCGAACTGGACCGAGCTCGATGTTTGGGACTACATCCGCGCGCAGGACATTCCCGTCGTGCCGCTCTATTTCGCCGCGCAGCGCCCGGTGGTGCGGCGCGACGGCATGCTGATCGTGGTGGACGACGAGCGCTTGCCGCTCGCAGCCGATGAGCGCCCTGTCGACAAAATGGTGCGGTTCCGCTCGCTCGGCTGTTATCCGCTCACCGCCGCGATCGAGTCCGACGCGGCGACGCTCGACGCGATGATCGGCGAATTGCGAGAAAGCCGCCGGTCGGAACGCGCCGGGCGGCTGATCGACATGGACGAAACCGCGTCGATGGAGCGCAAGAAGCGCGAGGGCTATTTCTGATGGACGCCATGGCCTCAGCCGCTCCGGCCGAAACCGCGCGCGGCGGCGCCCCACGCGATGTTTTGCGCTTCGTCGCCTGCGGCTCGGTCGGCGACGGCAAGTCGACCCTGATCGGCCGGCTCATCGCCGAGACTGGCGCCGTTCCCGTCGATCGCATCGAAGCGCTCGAGCAATGGTCGCGAAAATTCGGCAGCGCAGGCGGGAAGCTCGACTACGCGCTGCTGCTCGACGGGCTCGAGGCCGAACGCGAGCAGGGCATTACCATCGACGTGGCCTATCGCTATTTCGCCACGCCGCGCCGCGCCTTTCTGGTTGCCGATACGCCCGGCCACGAACAGTGCACCCGCAACATGGCGACCGGCGCCTCCCATGCCGAGGTCGCGTTGATCCTGGTCGATGCCCGCAACGGCATCACGACCCAGACGTTTCGCCATACCCGCATCGCGGCCCTGCTCGGCGTGCGCCGGATGCTGCTCGTGGTCAACAAGATGGATCTGGTCGGTTTCGCGCAGACCGCGTTCGCGGCGATCCGCGACGCCTTCCATGCTTTCGCGGCGCCGCTGGGAATCTCCGTCGTTGCGATTCCGGCGGTCGCGCCGGACGGCGACAATGTCGTGCGCAAAAGCACGCGCATGCCCTGGCATCCCGGGCCGACGGTGCTGGAATGGTTAGAAACCGTCGAGGTTGCGCCGCGGCACGAAACGCCGCTGCGATTTCTGGTGCAGGGCGTGAACCGGCAGGACGGCGGGTTGCGCGGCTATGCCGGCTATGTCGCGAGCGGCGCGGTCGAGGCCGGCGACGAGGTCTCGATCGCGCGCAGCGGACAAGAGACCCGCATCGCCCGGATCGTAACATTCGACGGCGACCTCGAACGCGCACAGACCGGCAGCTCGGTCACGCTCACGCTCGCGGATCAGCTCGACGTGGCGCGCGGCGACATGATCGTTGCTGCGGACGCACCACCGGCGGTGGCCGATCAATTCGCGGCGCATGTCATCTGGCTCGATGAAACCCATCTGTTGCCGGGCCGCACCTACACGCTGCGGCTCGCAACCCAGACCACGGCAGCCTCGGTGACCGCGCTCAAGCACAAGGTCGACGTTACGAGCGGCACCGAGACCGCAACGCGAGTGCTCGAGGCGAACGAAATCGGATTTTGCAATCTCGCGACCGCCGCGCCGGTCGCGCTCGATCCTTATGAGCTCAATCGCTCGACCGGCGCCTTCATCCTGATCGACCGCATCAGCGCCCGCACGGTTGCCGCCGGCATGGTTGCGTTCCCGCTGCGGCGTGCCGGCAACGTTCACCAGCAGCGCTTCGGGGTCGACAAGGGGTTCCGCGCCCACATGAAGGCGCAGCACCCCTGCATCCTGTGGTTCACCGGCCTGCCCGGCGCGGGCAAGTCCACCATCATGAACCTGGTCGAGCAGCGTCTCGCCGAGCGCGGCGTGCACACCTATGCGCTCGACGGCGACAATCTGCGGCGCGGGCTCACCCGCGATCTCGGCTTCACTGATTTCGACCGCGTCGAGAACATCCGCCGCGCCGGCGAGGTCGCGCGGCTGATGATCGACGCCGGGCTCGTCGTGCTGTGCGCGTTCGTATCGCCATTCCGGGCCGAGCGCCGCATGGTCCGCGAGCTGGTGGGATCGGAAGAATTCATCGAGGTGTTCGTCGACACGCCGGTCGAGGTCTGCATCGAGCGCGACCCCAAGGGGCTCTATGCCAAGGCGCGCGAGCACACCGTGCGCAACGTCACCGGGATCGATTCGCCCTACGAGCCGCCGGAGCATGCGGAACTGCGGCTGGAAACCGTCGGGCGAAGTCCGCAAACCGTGGCGGACGAAGTGCTCGCCGAGCTGCGCCGGCGCGGCATCCTGCCCGGGTGATGCGGCTCTCGGGTTTCGCCTTGCCACCGCGGCGCCACAAACGCTAGGCAAGCGAGACGGAGCAGGAGGTTGGGTAAGCATGGGCGGGCGCCAGCGAAAAATCTTCTCGTCCCTGGGCGGGATCGCATTCCCGCATCCCGTCGCATTCTGGTTCGGCACGCTCGCGACGACCCTCGGCGTCGTCTTGCACCTGCCGATGTACATCGGCGCGCGCGCCATGGGCTACCGCCTGGTCGGGATGCCGATGGATACCTCGATGCTGATCGGCATGTTCCTGATCATCGTCGGTCTGGTCGCCAGCTTGTACGGCCTTTATCCGCGCTCCGCCGAGGCGACCGCCGGACTGGTGTCGCAGATCCGGGTGCGCGCGCTCGACGAGGCGCCGATCCGCGCCGCCCACGTCGGGCTCCTCGTGGTCATGGCGATCGCGGTGACCATCGACGTGATGAAGCCGACCACGCTCGCCTTCGTCGTGCCCGGCATGGCGCAGGAATACGGGCTGCGCTCGCCGCTCAATCCCGCGGGCGAAGTGCCGGTCGCCTATTTGCCGCTGTCGGGCATCACCGGGACCGTGCTCGGCTCGTTCCTGTGGGGCTGGCTGGGAGATCGCATCGGGCGCCGGGCCTCGATCCTGTTCGCCGGCATCATTTTCATCGGCACGTCGATCTGCGGCTCCATGCCCGGCTACATCTGGAACTTCGTGATGTGCTTCATCATGGGGCTCGGCGTGGGCGGCATGCTGCCGATCACCTACGCGCTGCTGGCCGAGGCCATCCCGGCGCGCCACCGCGGCTGGCTGATGGTGGTGATCGGCGGCGACATCGCCGGCGCCTATATCATCACCAGCTGGCTCGCCTCGGCGCTGGTGCCGACCTTCAGCTGGCGCATCCTGTGGCTGCTCGGCGCGCCAACCGGCGTGCTGATGATCCTGCTCAATCGCTGGATTCCCGAATCCCCGCGCTATCTCCTTGCCAGCGGGCGGGAAGCCGAGGCGCGCGCGGTGATGGACCGCTACGGCGCCATGATCGTGGAAGAGCGCTCCGAGCTCGAGATCGAGAAGGACGTGAAGAGCCAGTGGCTCCAGCTGTTCCGGCCGCCGCTGCTGAGCCAGAGCTTTGCGATCGCGCTGCTCGGCATCGGCGTGGGATTGGTGCTGTTCGGGTTCAATCTGTGGATTCCATCCAACCTGCGCAAGCTCGGGTTCGCCGAAGTGACGGCCGATCGCATTCTGCGGGATTCCGCCCTGATCGGTTTTCCGTTCACGTTCGCGGTGGCGTGGATGTACGGATTCTGGAGCAGCAAGAAGACCATCATCGTGCTCACCTCGCTCACCGCGGCGGCGCTGTTCGGCTTCACTATCGCGGGCGACGCCGTCGTCACCAACCGTGCGCTGTTGTACACGCTCCTCGTGATCCCGATCTGGGGCATCAACTCGGTCACGGCGGTGCTTTCGGTCTACAGCTCCGAAATCTACCCGACCCGCGTCCGCTCGCGGGGAACCGGGCTTGCCGCGGGCGCCAGCAAGGCGGGCGGGGTGATGATCATCGCGCTCGTCACCTACGGGATCGCGGCGCCCTCGCTGGCGGGAACGACGCTGGTCGGCGCCATCCCGATGGCGCTCGCCGCGCTCGCGATCCTGTTGTTCGGGGTCGAGACGCGAAACCGGCGGCTCGAAGAGATCACCGCCGAGGAATTCAAGCCAATCGGCATTTAGCCCGCGCGGCGACGCAGTTCGGCGTTTCAGGCCGGAGCCGCGCTCGGCCGTGCCGCCGCGGCGGGATTGGCGCTTATTTGGTTTGCGTGTAGCATCTGTGCCGTCTCCAATGGCACCAAGGCCGATGAGCGACTATTATCCGCTTCTCTCTCGCGCCGTCGCCGGTCTCGTGACCAACACCGGTGAATCGCGCCGTGCGCTTTACGCGCGCGTGCGGGCGGCGCTGTGCGAGCAATTGCGCGGGCACGAGCCGTCGCTCACCGATTCCGAAATCACCCGCGAGCGGCTGTCGCTCGAGGCCGCCATTCGCAAATTCGAGGCCGAGGCGATCCGCAGGCCGCGCAACGCGCCGGCAACCGCCCCGATCGCCGCAACGGGGAGCAGCGAGCTCGATGCCGGGCCTCTGGACGTCCTGCCGCCGCCCGCCACCCAAGCCGGGTCGATTCAGGTCGCGCCCGCTCGCCGATCGGGTGAGCGACGTGCGGCCCCTCGCGAGCAGCTGGTCGAGCTGGCGCTGCTGGCCCAAGTGGTCGACGCAAGGGAAGAACGGGTCCGCAAGTCGACTGGGGTAGCGCGGGGCGCCAGTCTCCCCGGCACGACCCGGCAATACGGCGCGGCGGCGCAGCGGATCTCCCCCTCGCCGCAGGCGCAGCGGGTGACGACGGCCCAGGATCTTCTGACGAAACTGATCGAGGTGCGGCAAAGCGTGTGGCCCGGAAACGATGCCGATCCAAGCTCGCGTCTCGGGAAGCGTTCAGTGCCGGACGCGCCGAGGACAGACGGTTTCATCACTCCGCTGCTCTACGTTTTGTATTTTGTGCTGGGATTCGCGCAGCTTGTCGCGTTCTTTCACGGCCTGCAAATGGGGTTCGGGCTCGGCGGCGTCGCCAGCATCGGCATTTTCATGTTGTTGTACCTGACCGGATCCTTGGGCTCGATTCCCATGGCGATCGTGTCGTTCTACGGCGCCTGGCGTGGCTGGCAATGGCCGATCTGGGGCGCGGCCTTGCTCGTGGTCCCGTTCGTGATCCTCTCGTTCGCATTTTTGGGAATCGGCGGGTTCTACAGTTTCTTCAACCGGCAAAAGGCTCCACCCATTGTCGGGGTCATCGGCTCGCTGTCGAACTCGCCGCGGTGGCGAGAGCGGACGCGACGGTGGCGCGCAGGGTTGGCGCGGTTTCTCTGGAATTACCCCAGAGTGTCCGGAGTTCGACCTCGCCCGCCCCGGGGCAGGCGGTGACGCACCGCATCCTGGGGTAGCAGCAGCGTTTGCGCCGCGCGTTGTCTTCTGCGCGCACAAATGCCGCCAGGGTCGGCCGCCGCAAATGGCCGGGGCCCACGGTCGAGGTGCTGACGGGCGCGATGACCGTCGAGCGCGTCGGCGATATCACCATGTCGGCCGAGGGCGAAAAGACCCGGCGCGAACGGGGCGCAAGAATCCGAGCGGCGAGGCGGCGGCTCTCGTTAGGACTCCGCTCCGGCGAAATTCCTCGCCGTCTGTGAACGGCCTCACGCGCATCGATCCCGCCGCGGCCGATGATGCTCGCGCGCCCGTTCCGGGCCCGGGGAGCATCCCAATGCGCAGCATCATCACGATCGCTTTTGCGGCCGGCCTCGTGCTGACGGCCGCCGTCGTCGGCTTCTGCGTTACGTCCCTTCCGGCCGGCAGCTCGCTGAGGTCGGGTTCCGTCGATCCTCACGAGCTCACCCTGAAAACCAAGGACCTGCCGGCTCAGGAGATCAAGGAGCTGTATTGATCCTGACGGCGTCCCAAGGCGCGGTAAGCGAAACGCGTTGGCAAGCGCGCTTAACCGCTGTGCAAACAGCTAGCCGATGCGGGTGCGCGGGCAGTCCGCGCACCCGATCGCGTCGGCCATGATTGCTTGATGGTCTGTGCGCAACGGCCGCATCGGGGACTGCAGCCCAGGCAGGCGTAGACCTCGCCGGCGGTCCGGGCTGGCGCAACGGCCTCCGCCATTGCGCTGCGCACGTCGTCGTCGCTGAAGACGTTGCAGGAGCAAACGATCATCGATCCGGCTCGATGGGGGAACGGTTTTGCGATGCGTCGAGCAGGGAGGCATTGCGACCATGATCGCGCCCGCTCTTCGCGCTCACTGCCGAACCGGTTGCGGCGGTCATTCCCGCCGCACGATGCGCACGCGGTTGCGAGATCCCGGAAGGCGTCTGATTGAATTGGCCCGAACAGCGCGGGATCAAATTGCAACGCGGCCAGGCGGCCGCGCAACCGGTCGGCACGGCCGAGGCACTTGGCGGCGACTGCTCATGGACATCGTCGAGCCAGACGCGCCTTGTGCGCAGGCTTCGCCACCATTCCAGCGCGTAGGCCAGCGGCCCGGACCTGTCGTGAGAATTCGGCGAATGCATCGGAGCCTCGATTTGGTATCAGGCTGAAGCATCCGCGCATGTCGCGCATTGATGCCCATCAAATCGATTGCGTCGACAATGTTGGAACGGGGCGGGAGCGGCCTCGATCGACCTCCGGGAAATCCCTTAGGCGCTTTATCTGAATTTCGGTTAGGCTTGCGGCGGGCTATTGCTGCATCGCACCATATGGAATCAAGAGCAGTGAGAAAGAGTGTCATGACGCAAGCACGAACAAGCTTCTCGCTCGAGCTTTCGCGGCGCTGCCTGCTGCAGCGCGCGGCATGCGCGGCAGGTGCCGCCGCCATCCTCGGCGCAGGCGTGAATGCCGCTATGGCAGGCAAGATGTCGCAAGCCTCGGTCGGATATCAGGGTTCGCCGAAAGGCGGCCAGAGCTGCGCCAATTGCCGACTGTTCCAGGCACCGAATGCCTGCAGGAGCGTCGACGGCTCGATCAGCCCGCAGGGCTGGTGCAGAATCTGGCTAAAAGCCTGAAAGCCAGGCGCGCGGCGCCCGAGCTGGCTGCGCGCCGGGCATTTGCCTGCCGTTCCCGGCATTCGGCCTTGTTGCCGAGGCAGGAACGCGATTGATGTCGATCAACCGCCGGGGCCTCGAATGCGATAGTGTTTTCCCCACACAGGTTTTTTGGAGGGCGCCATGAACACGCAGACAACCGCATATACCCCGCTCAATATCGTTGCTCTGGGATGGGCCATCTCGGCAGCGCTCGTCGTGCTTTTCGTCATCTGCATGGTCAGCTCATTCGTTTTCCCGGGGCTGCCGGCGGCACAGGGCTGGGCGGCGTGGATCGCGCTTTTTTCCGTCACACCGACTGACCAGCCGTTTACCTCGGTCAGAGTTTGGATCGACGGCATCGTCTTCAGCCTGGTCTTCGGTTGGGTGACCGGCATCGTTCTCGGCTTCGTGTACAATCGTCTCATCGAGCGCTGAGCAGCCGCGCGCGAGGGGCGGCCGTCATCAGGGGCACCCCACGACGCAAGTGCGCCGTGGGGACCCCGGTGAGGTGCGAACCCCGGCCGAGCGTAGCGAGAGCCGGGGGAGCCTTGAAGGACGGCCGCCCTCCTTAGGGTGACGCCGTGGTCATGGCAGGGAAGCGCGGTTCGCGTCCGGCGGATTTTCCCCGCCGCAATCCTGAGGCATAGTCCCGTCCGACGCCCACGGACGCGACGCCGGAGCCCTCATGACCAACATGACGAGAATCGCCGTTCTTCGCGGCGACGGCATCGGGCCCGAGGTGATCGGAGAGGCGCGGCGCGTGCTCGACTGGTTCGTCGAGCATCGCGCGCTCGCGGTTGCGGTCGAGGAGGCGGAATACGGGGTCGAGGCCTATCGCCGCCATGGCGAGGTTTTGCCCGAGGCGACGCGCGCCGCGATCGAACGTGCCGATCTCGTGCTGTTCGGCGCGACCGGCGGAACGGAATCCGACCGCATCCCGCCCGACAAGCGGCGCGCCGGCAGCCTGCTGCGCATCCGCCGCTCGCTCTCCCTCTACGCCAACCTGCGGCCGATCAAGGCGCTGCCCGCGCTTTACGAGGCCTCCTCGCTCAAGCGCCGCGTGCTCGAGGGCGTCGATTTCGTCATCCTGCGCGAGCTTGCCGGCGGCATCTATTTCGGCGAGCCGCGCGGCATCGAGCTTCTGCCCGGCGGCGAGCGTCGCGGCTTCAACACCCAGACCTATACGTCGTCGGAGATTTCGCGCATCGCGCGGTTCGCCTTCGAGCTCGCGCGCTCGCGGCGCTCGCACGTCACCTCGGTCGACAAGGCGAACGTCATGGAATCCGGCCAGCTGTGGCGCGAGGAGGTCGCGGCGCTACACGCCGCCGAGTTCTCCGACGTCGCGCTGCGCCACATGTACGTCGACAATTGCGCCATGCAGCTCGTGCGCGAGCCCAGACAGTTCGACGTGATCGTCACCGACAACATGTTCGGCGACATCCTGTCCGATTGCGCCGCGATGGCGGTCGGCTCGCTCGGCATGCTGCCGTCGGCTTCGCTCGGGCTTTTGGAAAACGGCCGCCGGCGCGCGCTCTACGAACCGGTGCACGGCAGCGCGCCCGACATCGCCGGAAAAGGCATTGCCAATCCGCTCGGCGCGATCCTGAGCGTCGCCATGGCGCTGCGGCTTTCGCTCGGGCGCCCGGACGATGCGGAATTGCTGGAACGGGCGGTCAGCGATGCGCTCGATCAGGGCGCGCGCACGCGCGACATCGCGGAAGCCGGCGCGAGCTTCATCTCCTGCGCGGAAATGGGCGATGCGGTGCTTGCCGCGCTGCAGCGCTGAGTCGAACGCTAGAGCATGCTTCGATGAAACTGAATCTCCACGACACGGCTTGCCTGAGCCGCAAGCGCTCTTCTCTCTCCCCTTGTTGGCTTGCCCGAGCCGCAAACGCTCTTTCCCTCTCCCAGCCCAAGTCGGATGTTTCCGACTTGGGCCGATTATATGATGGCCAAACCCGGGAACACCCGGGGTTGGCTGGGAGAGGGTGCCGAGCTGCCGAAGGCAGCGAGGCGGGTGAGGGGTTGCTGATTTTCTTGGGAATTTGCAAGGTACCCCTCACCCGGCGCCTCACTTCGTTCGGCGCCACCCTCTCCCGCAAGGGGAGAGGGGACGCGAGTATGCAGATCGGACAAACCGTATCACCGCAGCTCAGTTGGTTGAGGCAGAGGGAATGTCGAGACACATTCGGAGCATTGTTATCTCGGTGCTCGCGGCAGTCCTGTTCTGCATCGTCGCCGCGAACGTCCCACGGGCGGACGAGCTTTACGAGGCGGAATCCAAGCGAGTAGTTCGTTTTGATCCCGCGGCATTCTCCCACCTCCCCCTGGAGGGGGGAGGTCGGCGCGCGTCGGAAGACGCGAGCCGGGTGGGGGTGAAGCGGCATCACCCCACCCCGGCAGCTCGCAACATGCTCGCTGCCGACCCTCCCCCTCAGTCGACATCGGATGTTTCCGATGTCGACCAACATATTGCCGAAACCGGGAACACCCGGGTTCGGTGGGAGGGTGCAGCGCGCGTATCGCTTGGCAGCGAACTGATCAACCGGATCTTGTACGAGGCGCAGGCGATCGTCACCGGGCAGCGCGAGCCGGAACGCCTGCGCGCGTTCCCGGATTGCCTGGAGGACGTGCTGGTCAAAGTGTCGGGAGATCCCCGTCTGATCGGCGATCCGCGGCTCGTTCCGCTGAAGGCGAATGCGGAAAATCTTGTCGTGTCGTTTCGCTATCACGACCGCATGTCCGGCATTCCCGTGCACGACGAGCAGGGCACGCGGGACCGCCCGTACGACCTGACCGTGAGCTTCGATGCCGCCAAGATTGACGCGGCGCTGCACTCGCTGGGGCTCGAGCCCTGGAAAGAACCGCGGCCACGGCTCGCGCTGTTTGTCGGCGTGCAGAACGGTCCTACGCCTTATGTATTGTCGAGCGACGGCGACCGCGGGCTCGAGCAGCGGCTCTCGCTCACGGCCGCCGCGTACAAACGCGGCATGTCGATCGTGCTCCCGGCCGCGAGCATGCTGGCGGGAGCGGACGTGCGTTTCGACCGTCTATCGAAGATCGATTTGGAGCGATGGGCTGCGCTCGCCAAGGACGCGGGCGGCGACGCCGCGCTGATCGGCACGCTCTTCTGGATCGAGCAGGAGTTCGGCTGGCGCGCGGATTGGCGCCTCGTCTCCCACGGCGATCATCGCTGGCAGATCCGCGGCGTCAACTTCGATGCGGCGTTCCGCAACGCGATGGCGGGCTCGGCGCAGATCCTCTCTGGCCGCGGCGAGCCGAAATAGCTCCCGCTGACGCTTTCAATTAATGGCACCCAGGATGGGACGATCGTGGAGGCCTGGTGCGATGCTTGGAACGATCTCATCGCTACCCCAGGCCGCCGCCTCAATCGCATCACGGGAGTTGGCGTCGGTCACTCCCTGATACCCTTGGTATGAGGCCGCTGCGTCGCGCCGCGGGCCAAGCGCAGATCGGTCGACACGTGGACACCCCACCGAGCCGCCTGGCTCCAACTCTCACGCCACCTCCAATGTCGGAATGGCCTTGATCTTCTCTCCGAGTTCCTGCTCGGCGCGCTGCAAATCGTAGCGTTTCTGCAGATTGAGCCATAGATCGGGACCATTTCCGCACAGCTTCCCAAGCCGCAGGGCCATTACTGGCGTCACCGGCTGTTTTTCCTCGAGAATGTCATAGAGCGTCTGGCGTGACACGCCGAGCAGCTTGGCGATCTCCGTCTTGGGCCGGTCAAGCGCCGGCAAAATCTCCTCGCGCAGAAGTTCGCCAGGATGCATGGGCGGCAAGCCGCGCTTGGGGAGCTTCTTGGTCATCGAACCTGTCCTCAATGATAGTCTTCCAGATCGACGTCGATGGCGTCGCCCTTCGTCCAGCCGAATGTGATCCGCCAGTTTCCGCTGGCATTGACCGCATAGCGTCCTTTGTCGCGGCCGACGAGCGCATGAAAGCGCAAGCCCGGCAAGTTCATGTCCTCCGGCCGCGATGCGTCATCGAGCGCGCGCAAAATATTGGCGATCCGTCTCGTATTCTGCACGCTGAGCCGGCGCCCGTCTCCCGTGGCGAAGAAGCGCTCCAGGGCTTTGTCTCTAAACGAAGGGCGCGCGCGAAGGGCGCGAGACAGATCGTCCGGAAGCCCAATTGAACAGAGGCAGCTGGCCAATTAAGCTAGTTGTCATTGAGGCCCAGCGGAGGGCGTGTATGCAGCCTATCCTTCCAGGTCGCTTCGAGCCGGATGATGTCGTCCGCGTTCATATCCGGTGACACTCGCTGCAGGATCGTGAACCGAAAATTCTTCGGATCGCGTTCCCGGAGCAGACGGTTGCCCCCATGTCCCGATGCAGCGTAACCTTGCCATCTGCCAAGCAGATTGCTGGCACCATATGCGGACCCCACATACCCCTTCCGATCAGTCGTGTCGAAGATGTAATAGATGCCGCGCCACTGCGACAGCGCGGCGCGCCAGCGGACCGGCAACACGCCGAGTTCATTCCAGTCAAGATTGATGCCATCCCACGAGGGCATCGCGGCATCGAGGGCGCTGTCTTCGAGAATTGCATGAATCGGAAATTCGTTCCGATGGGCTCTTCGCCACCATGATCGTTCGGGGGGTGGCCATTCGATGATGAGCTTGCCCTTCCACGAAGTATAAAACTCCTGAAGCGTGAGATCGAACCACAGGACAGAAGAGCGACCTTCGCCTGTAAATCCCTTCATGCCAAAGGCCTTCATTTCGATATATGCGGGAATGTTCCAGTACTGTTCGTAGCTGAGCGGTCTGGATTCCCCGATCGAATATAGACCGATGAACAGCGCCTTGCCGGGCTGGTGACCGATGAAAGAGGCGATATACTTCGCGCCCAACATCGCATTTTCCACCTTTTCGCTCTGCGTCTGCTGGTACGCATTGAAGACATCCGGCTTCTCCGCGGCGAGCCACGGAAACACCTTTCTCAACTCGGGCTCGTATGGTCTGTGCCGCATGACTAAAACGCCCTGCGCGTCGATATTCCTACTGACCAGGAGACTGTCAAAATTCATTGATTTTTCCCCCACCGATATTGGACCCATTTTGGACCCGACTGGCTGGTGTAGGTGTAAATCATTGAATTTAACTGGCGCGCCCTACGGGACTCGAACCCGTGTTTCCGCCGTGAAAGGGCGATGTCCTAGACCGCTAGACGAAGGGCGCGCGAAGGGCGCGAGATATAGAGAGCTTTGGCGGGAGCGGCAAGCAAACGGGAAAAGCGCGCACACCGCCGAGTGGCTGCGACCCGCGGTGCGGTCCGGGCTCGAAGAAAAAAGGATTGCGGAGCGCCGTTTCGTGCGAAGCCCATCGGGTCGGTCGCCCGCATGCAAAGATTGTAACTCGAACAATAACAACTGAAACGCACAATTGACGAATTGAAATGCCTTAAGCGGCTGAGCCGCTTGCATATTCAAAAAAATATACCTCCCAAAAACGCCGGTTTCCGGTCCCGCCGGCGGGTTTTTGACGTCGATTTCGGCCGCGCAGGACCCGCAGTTCGGTACCGCCTCACCATTTCCCGGTGTTCTTCATCGAGGCCCAGGGCTCCTTGGGCGGCAGCGGCGCGCCCTTCTGCAAGAGCTCGACCGAGTGGCGGTCGGGCGAGCGCACGAACGCCATGTTGCCGTCCCGCGGCGGCCGGTTGATCGTGACCCCGGCCTTCATCAGCTTCTCGCAGGTCGCATAGATATCGTCGACCTCGTAGGCGAGGTGGCCGAAATAGCGCGCCTCGCCGTAGTCCTCGCTGTCCCAATTGTAGGTGAGCTCGACGAGCGGCGCCTCGCGGGCCGAGCGTTTCTTGCTCTGCTCGACCAGGGACTCGTCCGCGGGGGCGGCGAGGAACACCAGCGTGTAGCGGTTCTTCTCGTCGACCCGACGGCGGACCTCCTTTAGCCCGAGCTTCTTGCAGTAGAAATCCAGCGCATCGTCGAGATTGCGCACGCGCAGCATCGTATGCAGATATCTCACGGGGTCATCCCTCCTTCCACGGCCCGGCGCCCGGCCGCGCCGGCCCGGCCATTATGGGACATTTCATGCTTGCGCCCAACCTGAAGACCGCGATCGACGGCCTTGCCCAGCTGATCGAGAACGCCGATGCCGTGCTCCCGTTCACCGGGGCGGGGATTTCCACCGAATGCGGCATCCCCGATTTCCGCTCGCCCGGCGGCATCTGGGCGCGGATGCAGCCGATCCCGTTCGATGCGTTCCTGGCCAGCCAGGAGATGCGCAACGAGGCCTGGCGGCGGCGCTTTGCCATGGCGGACGAGTTCAAGGGGGCGCGGCCGGGACGGGGGCATCGGGCGCTCGCGAGCCTTTACCAGGCCGGAAAGGCGCCCGCGGTGATCACGCAGAACATCGACAATTTGCACCAGGAATCCGGCATCGCGCCCGCCGACGTGGTCGAGCTGCATGGCAATACCACCTACGCTCTGTGCCTGGGGTGCTCCGCCCGCTACGAATTGCCCTGGGTCCGGCAAAGGTTCGAGGCCACGGGCGGCCGTGCGCCGGATTGCGATTGCGGCGGCTACATCAAGACCGCGACCGTCTCGTTCGGGCAGGCCATGCCGGAAGCCGCCATGGCGCGGGCGGAAACGCTGACCTTGGGCTGCGACCTGTTCCTCGCGATCGGCTCTTCGCTCGTGGTGTGGCCCGCCGCCGGGTTCCCGATGCTCGCCAAGCGCAACGGCGCGCGGCTCGCGATCATCAATCGCGAAGAAACCGAGTTCGACGACATGGCCGATCTCGTCATTCACGACGACATCGGAACCGTGCTGGCGCCTTTCGTGACCGGCCGGGCATGAACTTTGCTTTTCTGCGAATGAGGCGCGGAAACCGACCGCCCCGCGGATCGGCGTGCGAAACGCCGCGTTTACCCCCTTAAATCGCCGGTCCGGAGCGTGGCACCGCGTGATCAAGGCAACAGGTGTTGCACATTGTGGACAGTTGCCGAAAACTTCGCACAGGCCCCCCGTTTTGCGCTTTGCTGATGCCGGGTGAGTGTTATCTTCGCAACACTCGGGATTCGCTGAAGCGTCCGTAAGAGACGCCATAAAGCGGCGGTCATGCGGCGTCATGGCGTCGGATGGAATGGGTCCCAAGGGGCCCGGGGCTGGGTACATCGGACCGGAGTCGCTCGCTGACCTGGGCGACGACGCCGCGGTAAGCGTCATCGAGCTTACCGGCGTCATCAAATGGTTCGATGTCTCCAAGGGCTACGGCTTCATCGTTCCGGACAACGGTTTGCCGGACGTGCTTTTGCACGTCACCTGCCTGCGCCGCGACGGGTTCCAGACGGCCTACGAGGGCGCTCGCGTGGTTTGCGAGGTGCTGCAGCGTCCCAAGGGCCTGCAGGCCTTTCGCGTGCTTTCCATGGACGAATCGACCGCCGTCCACCCCTCGCAGGTCCCGCCGCGCACCCATGTGAGCGTGACGCCGACCAGCGGTCTCGAGCGGGCGCAGGTCAAATGGTTCAACCGCCTGCGCGGATTCGGCTTTCTGACCCGGGGGGAGGGCACTCCCGATATTTTCGTGCATATGGAGACGCTGCGCCGATACGGCCTGACCGAGCTGCGGCCGGGACAGACGGTGCTGGTGCGCTATGGGCCTGGCCCCAAGGGCCTGATGGCCGCGGAGGTGCGGCCGGACAGCGGACCGCACGGGCCCGCCTCGCATTGATCTTTCCCTGACCGAGGCCTGCTGTATTTTGCCCTGCTCGTGGGGCCGACCTTTTACGGGAGCAATCCTGCGTGTTTTGCCAGCGAACCACCCTTGGCCGATGGAAGGCGTTCGCCACCCGAGCGGCGATCGGATTCTTGCCGGGCCGGAGCCGAGGCCGGCGGCTGTCGACCGCGGCCGTGCTCGTCTGCGCGCTGGCGCTGGCCGTGGCGGTCGATCCCGCGGCCGGCGCCGACCCGCATACGCTCGAGATCGTCAGCCAGACGGGCGTTCACGTGTTTTCGGTCGAGCTTGCCGTCACCGACGAGGACCGCGCGCGCGGCTTGATGTTTCGCCGGGAGCTGCCCGACGGCAAGGGCATGCTATTCGATTTCGGCCGCGACCAGGAGGTCGCGATGTGGATGAAGAACACGCTGATCCCGCTCGACATGATGTTCATCGGCGCCGGCGGTCGCATTGTGCGGATCGCCGAGAATACCGAGCCGATGTCGACCCGCATCATTCCGTCCGGCGGGCCGGTTCGCGCGGTGCTGGAAGTAATCGGCGGAACCGCGAAGAAATACGGGATCGCGGCCGGCGATCGCGTCGCCCATCCATGGTTTCGGTGAGCCCTCCAGCGGGCTGCACCACCTGAGGGGCGCGCCCGCCTCTCGCCTTGCTGGCACCGAGCGAACCGTGTATCGAACCCGCGCATATTCGCGCACACCCGGCGGGGCATAGCGCAGTCTGGTAGCGCGGGAGTTTTGGGTACTCCAGGTCCCCGGTTCGAATCCGGGTGCCCCGACCACCCGCAGGGGCGATCCCATGAGGGCGGAACCGCAGCGATGGTTGCACGCATCTACAAGCCGGCCAGAACGGCGATGCAATCGGGCACCGCGAAGACGAAGGACTGGGTGCTCGACTACGAGCCGGAAGCGCCGCCCGAGGTCGAGCCGTTGATGGGCTGGACGAGTTCCGCCGACATGAAGCAGCAGGTGCGGCTGCGCTTTGACACCAAGGAGGAGGCGATCGCCTATTGCGAACGCGATGGCATCCCCTACCAGGTGTTCGAGGCCAAGGACCCGCCGCCGCGCCGCGGATTGTCGTATGCCGACAATTTCGCCTTCGGGCGGCGCGTGCCCTGGACGCATTAGTGTGGGGTCGAGCTCGGTGCCGCTGACGATGGCCTTCATGGCGCGCCCCGCGGCGAGCTCGCGCTCAATCTGTCGGAATATCTGTCGGGATGCTCCGCCGAGCTGACAAAAAAGTGGTCAGAGTGGCAGGATTTGAACCTGCGACCCCCTCGTCCCGAACGAGGTGCTTCGGGGTGGCGCAGCGAGAACGGATGTTCTATTTTTTGTCCCAATGGCCCCAGGCCGGTGTCCCAATACGACTCTCGGCCCCGTAGCTCAGCCGGATAGAGCAGCAGCCTTCTAAGCTGAAGGTCGGAGGTTCGAGTCCTCCCGGGGTCACCAATGGCCGCGGATTTTCTTGTCGGCGCCGGGGCCGGCGAAAAGACGCTTCTTCATCGAACCAAACGCAGGCGCGGGCGTTCCCGAGGTGCCGGACCGTCGATCGGCGGCACCCTGGATCGAGCAATCCCGGGGCCGGCATCGAACAAAGCTCATCGGCCAAGGAGGAAGCACCATGGACGTGCGCAAGTCTGCTGAGAGAAGAGCGAGCAGCACCGCTCGCGATCCTGCGACGAGAGCCAGCGAGACCGCTCGCGAAGCTGCCGACCGCCTGCAGGAAAGTTCTTCGAAAGCCGCGGAGGGATTCCGGGAATATCAGCTCAAGGTCCTCGCGGCCGCCCAGGCCAACGTCAACGCGATCTTCGAGTACGCGCAGGACGCGGTCCAGGCGCAGTCGATCTCCGAGCTCATGGAGCTGTCGGCCGCGCATTCCCGGCGCCAGCTCGAGACCCTTGCGCAACAGAGCCGCGAGATTGCCGGCGCCGCCCAGAAGCTGGCGACGGAGACGACCCGGCCGCTCGCGGGCGGGTTCGGCAGTCAATTCAGCCCGATGAGCTGATCTGCGCAAGCGTCTCTTTGGAAATCCGGCGGTTGCCGTTGTCGGTTCAGCGGACAATGGACCCTACGCATGCCCGATCCAGGTTCGGGCGGCCCATGCGCGGTTCTGTTTTCGAGAAGCGGCTGGCGTTATCGCGGCGATCTGCCGACGAACCAGGCGATGCCGAAGAGCACAATGGCGACGGCAAGCGCGACAACGCCGTGCTTCACGTGGATGCGCGCAGATCCCGGCTCGAATCCCGGAAAGAAGCTCGGAAGCGATCCCGCCGGCAGAACGAAGTAGACCACCGCAAGCACCGCGAACGCCAGCGCCAGCACGATAACGAGTGTCTTCATCATTGCCTCCGACTTTGGAACGGCGTCCGAACGGGGAAACGCCTCGCCATTCCCACGTCTTCCATTCCGGGCCGGCATAGTGCACCAAAATCGGCTGGCCCTGCGGCTCGTGCCGGGCGTATCATGCCGGGGGCACGCCGGCCTGTGGATAACCCGGCTCGACCGGACTAGGCGTCGAGGCGGGTTTTCGGCATGATCGGGGTCCGCGGTGCGAGTGGGGTGGGGCGTTCGTGTCTGTGCGAGTCGATCCTCGGCTTTTGGGCAGCGCCGGTCTGCTCTGCAATCCGTTTTCTCGGTTGCAGATCGCAGCGGTCGCGTTGGCGTGCGCGCCGCTTTCCCACTCGGTTCTGCAACTTGGCTCCTCATCGGAGGCTTGGCTCGGACGAATCATAGCTGCGGTCTCGCGGTGGCCGGACAGGCTTTGGTTTTGGCTCGGCACTGCGGGGCTGGTCGCGGCGCTGGCGGCGGTGCCCTCAAAGATTCCCTCCGTTGCTGCGCCTGACACCGGCGATCCCTCCTTCGTGCGCAGTACGGGCGCGCTGCCGGAGGAACGGCCGTTCGGCGGCAGCAATCTTTCCTTCAGTCAAGCCAACATCCGCTTTTGCAGGTTCCAGCAGGTTCGGCTGGAGGCGATCGGTCCGCTCACCGACCGGGCCGATCTGGCGGTTTTCCAGGCGCTCGCCAACGACTGGAATGCGCGGTGCGCGCAGTATGGCTACCCGCCCGCCGATAAGCGCGCCATCGACGCGGAGGTGATCGAGCATCGCGAAGCGTTGGAGAACGAAGGACGAGCGCTTCTCGGCGCGTGGCGGCGCAAGATTCATGTCGGCATCGCGGCGCCCGCTGGCCCCTACCTCGCAGGAGCCCGGCATTCTTCTTCGTCGGACGATTCGGCGGCCGACATCCGAGCATTGCCGCCGCTCATTACATTGGGAGTTCCGGGCAAGCCGGAAGCCGAGCCGGTTTCCTGGCCGCTTTTGAAGGCTCCGTCACTTGCACTGTTGCACCAGACCGTCGCGGCCCGGGTGCAACGCCGGTTGAGCGATCTCGGCTACGTCATCAGTCCCGCGGATGGTACGTGGGGAGCGGGCTCGAGGATCGCGCTCCGACATTTCAAGGAGACGAACGGTCTCCTCAGGGACGACGTACTGGACGCGGAAACGGTGACGCGTCTGTTCTCTACCTCCGCGTTTTCCGCACCGCCCGGGGGATGGACGAGGCCCGAAGACCCAATCGCATGCGAAACTGCGTATCCGCCGCCGGCGGGAGCGAGAACGAACCCGCTCAATCGCGAAGACGCCGAGCGGATCCAGCGCCGCCTGGCGGAGCTTGGATATTACGCCGGCAGCGACGATGGAGTTTGGGGAACCGCATCTCGAAATGCACTGCGGGGCTTCAAGACCGTGAACCGCCTGGCCGACGACGACGAATGGGATGCGGCGACGGAGCAGGTATTGAGCGCTGTGCAGGCCTTGCGCGCGCCGGAATGGGGAATGGTCCAGCGGCAGAAATCGAAGATCGGAGGCCTCGAAACGAAGTTTGAACCGGCAAGCGCACGTGCCGCAGTCCCGCTGCCGCCGAAGCGCCCTGTGCAGCCCTCGGCTTCCGCAAAATCCGGCGGCCGGGCGGTTCCGTCCGTCGTGCGGGACGCGCCAAGGCCTCCAGCGCTGATTCCGGAGCCCTCGCTCGTTGCCGCCCGCGAACCGTGACCGAGCCGGGGAAGTCGTTACCGGAGGCCCGTCACCATCGCTGGCGTCCGAGTTTTCGGGAAGTCAACCGGATTCGGCCCCCTCGAGCTGTGAGAAACGAACCGGCAGAATCTCTTTGGTCCTCGTCCGGCCGCTGCTGTCCTTCTCCACCAGGAGCAATTGCTGGGACTCCGGCAGGCCGGCGGGGATGACCATTTTTCCGCCGGGTTTCAGCTGCTGCAACAGCGGCGGCGGGATGAGGTCGGGAGCCGCGGTCACGATCACCTTGTCGAACGGGGCATGCTCGACCCAGCCGTAATAGCCGTTGGCGATGCGAAGCTCGATATTCGCGTAGCCCTGCCGGCCGAGCCTTCGCTTGGCAAGCTGCGCGAGCTCCTCGATGACCTCGATGCTGAACACTTTCCCCGCCAGCTCGGCGAGGATCGCCGCCTGGTAGCCGAGCCCGGTTCCGATCTCGAGAACCGTATCCTCCGGGCGCAGTTCGAGCAGGTCCGTCATCAATGCCACGATGAAGGGCTGGGAGATGGTCTTGTCGAAGCCGATCGGCAGGGGCACGTTGGCGTAGGCATAGGCCTGCAGCTCGATGGGCACGAACTCGTGCCGCAAGACCTTGCCCATGGCCTGCAGCACCCTTTCGTCGAGCGCCTCCTTGCCGATGACGGAGCTGACATGTGCCGTGGACGCGGTGATCTCCGCGAGCATATGCCGGCGCAGGGGTTCGAACGGTTCCGCGCTCATGATGCACCTTGTGACGCGTGAAACGGGAGCGCAACGGTCGCGATGATGGTAACCCGCGGAAGGCGGTCCGGCTATGCGGGCGCCTGACGACCGGCATGCCTCGATGCTGCAGCGCGCTCGATGCTTTCCGCCGGCGTTGCGCCATCGGATCCGGATCGGCTCGGATAGGCGGGTTGCCCGGAACTGCACCGTGGGGAGACGTTCCGATTGGGCAAGTCCACGCTGGGACGCCAGGCGGAAGATCAGCCGGCTAGACGCATCCCCCGACCTGCAGCGCCCGGGCGGCCGATGATCTCGCCGTAATTTCCGATCGGGAGCGGCCGGCCCAGCAGGAAGCCCTGCACTTCGTCGCATCCTTCCTGCGCGAGATAGGCGAGTTGTTCCCGAGTCTCCACCCCTTCGGCCAGGACCGGCACCCGAAGCGCGAGGCCGAGGCCGATCACGGCCCGGACGATGGCAGCGGATTGCGGGTTCTTGAGATCGCTGACGAACGACTTGTCGATCTTCATCTTGTCGAAGGGAAAGGATTGCAGATACGACAGCGATGAATAGCCGGTCCCGAAATCATCGAGCGCGATCTGGACACCGAGCGATTTGATCCGCCGTAGGATCGACACCGCGCGCGAGAAGTCGTCGATCAGCACCCCTTCGGTAATTTCGAGTTCGAGTCGGCCGGGAGCGAGCCCGGTCTGCAACAAAGCGGAGTGAATCAGTCCTCCGAGATCGCCGTGGCGGAACTGATTGGGCGATATATTGACTGCGATCTGCAGCGGGCGAGCCCATGATGCCGCCTCGCGGCAGGCTTGGCGCACGGTCCAATCGCTGAGCGCGTCGATCAATCCGCATTCCTCGGCAAGCGGGATGAAGACCGACGGGGGCACGGCCCCGCGCGTCGGATGGTTCCAGCGCGCGAGCGCTTCGAAGCCGAAGACCTCACCATCGATGCGCGCTTGCGGCTGGTAGTGAAGCGTGAACTCGTTGCGGTCGATCGCCGATTGCAGCTCTTGCTGCAGAACACGCTTATCATGCAGCTGCTGGTCCATTTCCGCATCGAAGAACCGCACGGCGCCGTGACCTTCACGTTTTGCGCGGTAGAGCGCCGCGTCCGCATTGGCAAGCAGGGTCTTGGGGTCATTGCCGTTGGCGGGAAACATGGCAACCCCGATGCTGAGGCCGACTCGCAGCGGAATGCCCTCGATTTCAATGTCTTGGGCGACGGCCGCCTCGAGGCGCGTGGCGAGCTTCTCGCTCGCGGACTGCAGCGGCATCTCGGTCGTAATCAAATTGAATTCGTCGCCGCCGAAGCGGGCCAGAAATGCGGTCCCCGCGGCTTCGCGCAGGCGCCCGGAAAGCTCTCGCAGCAATGCATCCCCGATGCGGTGGCCGAATACGTCGTTGACGTCCTTGAACCGGTCCAGGTCGATGCAGAACAGCGCGAAACATTCACCCGCAAGCTTCGCCCGCTCCAGCGTGGCGGTGAAATTGTCATCGAACGCCGCCCGATTGGGCAGGTCGGTCAAGCTGTCGTGGCGGGCCATGTGGGCGATCTGCGCTTCGGTCCGCTTTTGCTCAGTGACGTCCTCGATCACGCTCAGCAGAAATTGGGGTTTTGCCTCGCGATCGAGCACCATGTGCCTTCGGATTCTGGCGAGGCGCGTGCCGCGCCCTGCGGTGTCGACCGGCACGCAATCGACGAACTGCGGCTGCCGGGAGTTAAGCAGCTGTTGATCGCTCACGGCCATCGTATCGACGGTCGCCTCGGGGAAGATGTCCTTCGAGCGCCTGCCGAGCATCTTGTCGCGGGAAATACCCCAGAATTCCTCGGCCGCTCGATTGACGAGAACGTAGCGTCGCTCGATTGGCTCCTTGACGATGATGCCGACCGGAACGTGCTCGACGATCATGTTCAGGAATTCGCGCGTGTTCTGCAGCTCGGTTTCGGCGCGCTTGCGTTCCGTAAGATCGAACACGGCGACGACGCTGGCGGGGCAGCCGTTGAAGTCCAGGGATCGGGTATAGACCGCGACATCGATCACGGTGCCGTCGGCCTTGACATGCCGGCGGGTCTGTCCCGTCAGGTCGGGCGCGCCGGTTACGGCTGCGTGGCGGACGTGCTCCCAATGCTCCTGCGCTACCACATCGAGCAGGGACATCTTGAGGAAGCATTCGGGGCTGTAGCCGTAATGCTCGGCCGCCGCCTTGTTGACCGCCAGGAATCGCAGGGTTTCGCGATCGATGATCCACATCGGCACGGGGTTGCTTTCGAGCAGCAGCCGGAACGACGCCTCACGCCGTTTGCGCTCGGTGATATCGGTGCGAATACCGATGCTGCCGCCGTCCGCGGTGCGGCGCTCCTCGATGCGCACCCAGCGCCCGTTGGGCAGGCGCTGCTCGTGGCTGCTCTGGGGCATGGCATGCTGCGCCAGGCGTTCCTGGAGCCATTCCTGCTCGCGACCCTCGGCGTCGGGATATTGTCCCAGCGCGAGGCCGGCTCGCAGCGTGTCCTCGAAACGACCGCCTACCAGGATCGTGTGCCGGGTTTGGTCGTAGATTTCCGCGTATTGCCGATTCCACACCACATAGCGGTCGTCGGCATCGAACAGGACCACCCCCTCCGGGATCACGTCCAATGCGTCGAGCAAGCGTGCATGGGTCGATCGCGCAGGAACTCTCCGGCGCAAGCGAATGCGAACCCAGTCCTCGAGCCGGCCGAGACCGAAAACCATCGTCCATGCGCCAGATGCATGTTGCTTGAATTTCGACCTGTACCACTGAAAAGTTTCAATATGATTGCACCAGCTGCGGAGAAAGCTGCCGATTGTTAACCTAGATTGTCGGCCAATACTGTTGTTCGTTTCGGACGGAAGCAAGAAACAACATCCAAATAAGATTGAAGTAACCCTTATGACGCGGTCTTTGCCACGGTTTGCGCTCGGATGGCCGGTGCGCAGAATACGGCGAGCAGTACCGCCGCTGAGATCAGAATTGCCAGGCTGATCGGGCGAGTGACGAAGATGCTCAGATCGCCGCGCGCGAGCAGCAGCGAGCGGCGGAAATTCTCCTCGAGCATCGGTTCCAGAATGAAGCCGAGCACGAGCGGCGCCGGCGGACAGCCGAGCTTGTGGAACGCGAAACCGACGAGGCCGAGACCCGCCGCAAGCATCACGTCGAAAGCCGAATTGGCGACGCTATAGGTGCCGATGCAGCAGCACACCAGCACCACGGGATAAAGGTAGCGGTAGGGCACCGCAAGCAGCCGGATCCACACGCCGACCAGCGGCAGGTTGAGCACCAGCAGCATCAGGTTGCCGATCCACATGCTGGCGATCACGCCCCAGAACAGATCGGCATGCTTGGTCATCAGCTGCGGACCGGCGGTCACGCCCTGGATCGTCAGCGCGGCGAGCATCAATGCCATGGCGGCGCCGGCCGGGATGCCGAGCGTCATCATCGGGATGAAATGCGTGAATGCGGCGGCGTTGTTCGCGGATTCCGGTCCCGCCACGCCTTCGATCGCCCCCTTGCCGAACCGCGACGGATCTTGCGCGATGCGTTTCTCCAGGCTGTAGGAGGCGAACGAGGCGACGAGAGGTCCCGTTCCCGGAAAAATGCCGATCGCCGCGCCCAGTCCCGTACCGCGCAGGATCGCCTTCCAGGAAGCGCGCAGATCTTGCCGCGTCGGCAGCAATCCGCTCACCTTGGCGGACACGACGTGGCGCACCTCCTCGGCGCCGAGCTGGGAGGCGATCTGGGTGAAAGCGAACAGCCCGACCGCGAGCGCGACGAAGCTCAGCCCGTCGGCAATGCTGCCGAATCCGAAGGTGAAACGCTCGATCCCGGTGTTGAGGTCCGTGCCGATGGTCCCGAGCAGCAGCCCCAGCACGGCCATGGAAATCGTGGTGAGCACCGAGGCGCTGGAGATCACCGAGACGGCTACCAACGCCAGCACGATCATCGAAGCGTATTCCGGGGAGGCGAAGCTGAGCGCGACGCGGGCAAGCGGCGGGGAGAACAGCGCAATGATGATCACGCTGACGCAGCCGGCGAAGAACGAGCCGAGCGCCGAGATGCACAGCGCGGGCCCGGCGCGGCCCTGACGCGCCATGGGATTGCCGTCGAGGCAGATCACGACCGAGGTCGGCTCGCCCGGCATGTTGAGCATGATCGCCGTGGTCGAGCCGGCATGATGGGCGCCGTAATAGATGCCCGACAGCATGATCAGCGAGGCCACTGCCGGCATTTTGAAGGTGATAGGCAGCAGCATGGCAATGGTGGTGATCGGGCCGAGGCCCGGGAGCACGCCCACGAGCGTGCCGAGCGAGGCACCGACCAGGCAATAGAGAAAATTGGTCGGCGACAGCGCGACGCCGAACCCATTGGCCAGATTGTGAAGGATCTCGGTGATGATGACGCTCCGCAGCTCGGCAAGTCCTCACCGGAATTCGAACAGCGTGAACGGCAGGCCGAGGCCGTAGACGAACAGGCCGGCGCCGAACGCCGCCAAACCCGCGCACAGGATCATGAGCTCGAGCACGCGGACGGTCGGATTGGCTAATCCGCCGACGAATACGCTGGCGACGATTGCCGGGATCAGGCCGAAGCGCTCGATCGCCGCGGCAAACACCATTGCGCTCAACGGGATGAGGAAGACGGCCTTGCTGGCCTTGCCCTCCCTTGCCTCGAAGGGTTCGCGGCGACCGGCCCGCGCAGCCCCGACAATGTGTGCCAGTCCGAGCACCGCGAGAAGGCTTCCGAGCAGCAGCGGGAACCCGCCCGGTCCCAGCCGCGTCACCGTGCCGACGTCGAGGCGGGTAGACAGCACCGCCGCCACGAGCCCAAGGCCGGCGAAGGCGATCCCGGCAAGGATTTTCCTGCGGTCCCATTGTCGGGTCATCGGCGGCAAAGCCCGGCACTATCGCTCGATCTTGACACGGGATGCCTGGGCAACGGCGGTCCAGCGGGTGATGTCGGACGCAATCACCCGCGCGAACTCCTCGGATCCCTTGCCGGCCGGATCGACGGCGAGCGCCTTCATGCGTTCGCGGATGTCGGGCAAGCGGACGATGCGAACGACCTCATCCTGCAGCTTGTCGAGGATTGGAGTAGGCGTGCCGGCGGGTGCGAAGAAGCCGCTCCACAGCTCGACATTCATCGCGGGGACGCCCGCTTCCGCCATGGTGGGCACGTCGGGGAACTCGGCGTTGCGCTTCTCCGAAGTCACCGCCAGCGCCCGCACTTGACCGGCCTGCAGCTGACCGGAAACCGGTGTCGCGTCGGCGATGGTCAGCAGGACTTCGCCGCCGATGACCGCCATGACCGAATCGTTGCTGCCCTTGTAGGCGATATATTCCATCGGCGCGCCGGTCTTGAGCTTGAACAATTCGGTGGCGAGCTGAAAGGCGGCCGAGGATGCGGCATAATTGGCCTTTTGCGGATTGGCCTTCGCATAAGCGACGAGCTCGTCGACGGAAGTGATCGGCACCGAGGGATTCACCACGAGAAACAGCGGAAACGAAGCGATCATCGCGATCGGCTTGAAGTCCCGCAGCGTATCATAGGAGATCTTGGTGTAGACCGCCGGGTTGATGGTCATGGCCCCGCTCGCGCCCATCAGCAGCGTGTATCCGTCGGGTGCCGCCTTGGCGACGTATTCGGTGGCGATCATGGCGCCGGCGCCCGGCTTGTTCTCGACGATGACGGGCTGATGCAGCGATTCGGAGAGCTTCTGACCCACCAGCCGGGCCAAAATGTCGTTGCCGCCGCCGGCCGTGAACCCGACGATGATGCGAATGGGTTTGGTCGGGTAATTCTGCGCCGGCCCCGTTTGCGCGGCGGCGATAAACACCGTCAGCTGCATCGCCGCCACGACCAGCAATAGCCGGCTCACCAGGCGCATTTCCCTTCCTCCCGAATGCCGTTCTTTCCGCGAGCTTCCGCAGATCGGCGACCGCGGTCAAGGCTTGCCGTGACGTTCCCCGCCGAACGTGGTGCAATGCTTCGCTTATTCCCGGCTCCGGCCGGGCAGCAGGAGGCGCGCATGGTCCGCCGCTCGTCGGCCCATTATTTCCTGGAGGGTCTCGCCGAGCTCGGCATCGAGTACATCTTCGGCAACCTCGGCACCGACCATGTCTCGCTGATCGAGGAGCTGGCACGCTGGCATCTCGAAGGACGATCCCATCCGCAGGTCGTCCTGTGTCCGCACGAGAACGTGGCCGTGCACATGGCGGGCGGCTATGCGCTGATGACCGGACGCGGCCAGGCGGTCCTGGTCCACGTCGACGCCGGGACCGCGAACGCCGCGATGCCGATGCACAATCTGTTTCGTTCGCGGCTGCCGGTGCTGCTGATGGCGGGCCGCGCACCGTTCACATTGCACGGCGAGCTGCGCGGCTCGCGCGATCACTATGTCCATTTCGTGCAGGACCCCTACGACATCGCCAGCCTCGTGCGCTCCTATGTCAAATGGGAATACAACCTGCCCTCCGGGATCGTCGTCAAACAGGTGCTCCGCCGCGCGCACGAGCTGATGCAGAGCGATCCGGCGGGACCGGTATATCTGACGCTGCCGCGCGAGACGCTCGCCGAGGAGTGGGACGAAGCGGCGATCCGCAGCTATCCGCAAGCGCGTTACGGCGCGGTCAAGCTCGGCGGCATCGATCCGGCGGCGGCCGAAAAAATCGCCGACGAGCTCATGCGCGCCGAAAACCCGATCGCGATTACGGCCTACCTCGGCCGCAACCCCAGCGCGCCGGCGCTGCTCGATGCGCTCGCCCGCGAATGCGGCATTCGCGTCGCCGAGTTCAATCCGATCTACCTGAATATTTCGCGGAATTCGCCGTGCTTTGCCGGCTCCGACCCGGTGGCCTTGATGGAAGATGCGGATCTTGGGCTGCTGCTCGACGTCGACGTGCCGTTCATCCCGCAGTCCGCGCCGCGGGCCTCGGCGCTACGCTGGCTGCAGATCGACGTCGACGCCATCAAGAAGGATTTCCCGATCTGGGGCTTTGCCGCGGATCTGCGCGTCCAGGCCGATTGTGTGAGCGTGCTCGCGCAGGTGCTGGAGAGCGTGCGGGCCAAGGCGGATGCAAGCTTCCGCGCGCGGATCGCGCAGCGCATGGCGCACTGGGAGGATGCGCGCGCGCAACGGCGCCAGCGCGCCGAGGCCGCGGCGCGAACGGCGGGGGAGATGGACGCACTCACGCCGGACTACGTCTGCGCCGCGCTGAATGCGAGGCTCTCGCAGCATGACGTCGTCATCAACGAGGCGATCCGCAATTCCGGGGCGGTGCTCCGGCAGATCGAGCGCACCCGGCCGCAGACCTATGTGGGGCTTGCCGGCGGCGGGCTGGGCTTTGCCGGCGGCGCGGGGCTCGGCGTCAAGCTCGCTCGGCCGCAGGCGCGCGTGGTGCAGATCGTGGGCGACGGCGCTTTCCATTTTTCGACGCCGGACTCGGTCTATTCCGTCGCGCAGACCTATCGGCTGCCGGTGCTCACCGTCATTCTGGACAATCGCGGCTGGCAGGCGGTCAAGGAATCCGTGCTGCGCGTCTATCCCGACGGCACCGCGGCGAAGACCGACCGCTTCCAATCGCGGCTGGAGAGCACGCGGCAAGGGGACCAGCGGCGGCTCGAGGACGTCGCCCGCGCGTTCGGCGCCTACGGCGAATGCTGCCGCGATCCGGCGGATCTCCCGGCCGCGATCGATCGCTGCCTGAAAGCCGTCGACGACGGCCAGGCCGCGGTGCTCAACGTGCGGGTCACGCCGCTATAGATCCGATCGGAACTCGCCGTCATTCCGAGGGCGCGAGCCGCGGAGCCTGCCCCGGACCCCGATCCGGGGCAGCTTCCGGAATGACGGCGGGGCGTTCCGCCTATTTGGCCACGAGCTCGGCGCTCCCGAATCCATCGAGCGTGAACGCGACCCGGTGGCCGGGCCGGACCGGGAAGGTGGGAATGATGCTCCCGGTGATCACGACCATGCCCGGCTCCAGCATCCGGCCTTGCTCGATCGCCAGATTGGCGACCCAGGCGAGCGCGCCCAGAGGATCATCGGTTCGGCCCTCGCCGGAAGGACGGCCGTCGATCTGCAACGATCCGTGCACGCCGTCGAGCGAATGCGCCGCGTCGAACGGCGTCTCGGCTCCCAGCACCACGCCTGCGTTCCAGCAATTGTCGGCGATCATGGAAAGCGCCTTGGCGTCCTTGTAGTCGGCCTTGCGATCCTCGATGAGCTCGAAGGCCGGCATCACCGCGGCAATGGCCGGCTTCAGGCTGGTGGCCGTGTAAGGCTCTGCCGCCTTGGGCAACGCCCGCCCGATGCGCACGGCGAGCTCGCACTCGAGCACCACATGCAGGTAGTCGTCGAGCCGGATCTCTGCCGGCGAGCGCAAAACCCTGCGCTCGAAGATCAGCCCGCCGCACGGATGGTCGATCCCCATCAACTGTTGCATGATCTTCGTGGTCGTCGCGATCTTCAGCCCCGCGATTTTCCCTTCGCGAGGTTCGAGCAGCCGGGCGAACGCCGCTTGCGCCGCATAGGCTTCCGCGACGTTCCGCGGGGCAATGTCGGGCGGCAGGTTGCGGTACTCGGCGCGGCCGGCGTGCGCCTGAAAAATGTAGCGTGCCGCCTTGTCGGGATCGAAGGATTGGGCCATGTCCTCGGCAGACCTGCAAAGTACCTGAGGATTCTGCTAGCAGAAGCGGCGAGGGGACACCAGCGCAAGCGTCGAGCCGCGGCGACCCCGGGGCTCGCGGCCCGCGACAATGAGCTTTGGCCCTCTGCATCGTGTCGAGAGCCGGGCTCACGAGGCTGGTCTTGCTACAGGAAGGAGTTCGGCATGGCAGAGGCCAAGCAGAAGATCGGTTGGATCGGCATCGGCCGGATGGGTTATCCGATGGCGGAGCGCCTCCTCGGTGCCGGTCGCGACGTGGCGATCTGGAACCGGACGCGCGCGAAGGCCGAGCCGCTAGCACAGAAAGGCGGCCGTATCGTCGATCATGTTTCGGATCTCGCCGAGGTCGACGTGTTGTTCACGATCGTGTCCACGGGCCGGGATGTCGAGGCCGTCCTGTTCGGCGAAGGCGGCGCAGCGGCCGGCCAGCGCGGCAAGCTGCCGAAGATTTTCGTCGATTGCTCGACCATCGGCGTCGAGGAATCCGCCGCCATCCGCCGCCGCCTTGCCGAACGCGGCGCAGATTTCGTGGCGGCGCCGGTGAGCGGCAACGCCAAATGCGTCAAGGCGGGCAAGCTCTCCGCCGTCATCTCCGGGCCGGAAGCCGCCTGCCGCGCCGTGCGGCCGCTGATCGAGCTGTTTGCTCCGCGCGGCGTGTCCTACGTCGGGGAGGGCGAGCTCGCCCGCATCTGCAAGATCGCGCACAACGTTTTTCTCGGCGTGGTGATCGAGAATCTCGCCGAGATCACCCTGCTTGCCAACAAGGCCGGCGTGCCGCGTCACGCCTTCCTGGCCTTCATCAACAACAGCGTGATGGGCTCGATCTTCACCGCCTACAAGACGCCGGCGCTCGTCAATCTCGATTGGACGACGACGTTCACGCCGGAGCTGCTGCGCAAGGACCTCGATCTCGGACTCGAGCTCGGCCGCGCGCTCGAGGTGCCGATGCCGGTGACGGCGACGACGCGCGAGGAGCTGCAGGCGCATTTCGGCGCGGCAAGGCTGAAACCGGATCCCGAGGCGTATCTGCAGCAGGATTTCGCCGCGCTGCTGGAGACGCTTGCGCTCGGCGCCGGCATGAAGCTCATGAGCGAGAACAAGAACGTGCCGACCGGGCTGGAGACGTAGCGAGGGCGTGCCGCTGTTTCTCTCTCCCCTTGTGGGAGAGGGTGCCGAGCGAGCGCAGCTCGCGAGGCGGGTGAGGGGTGACAGCGTTTCAAATAGATTCCCACCCCTCACCCGGCTCGTTGCTCGCTCCCGCTCGCAACGAGCCACCCTCTCCCGCAAGGGGAGAGGGGGAAACGCGCGAGCCGCTAGCAAGGTGCACCTCAATATCGGTTCGCGATCGGCAGTTCCTCGGCCGGGAACAGGCTGATGACGCGGCAGCCGGTATCGGTGACCACGACCTCTTCCTCGATGCGCGCCGCCGAATAGCCGTCGCTCGCCGGGCAATAGGTCTCCAGCGCGAACACCATGCCCTCCTTGATCTCGAGCGGGTGCTCGAGCGAAACGAGGCGGCTGATGATCGGTCGCTCGTGCAGCGCGAGGCCGAGCCCGTGCCCGAACTGCAGCCCGAACGCGGACATCTCGTCGGGGAAGCCGAACTCGTCGGCGCGCGGCCATACGCTTGCGACCTCGTCCGTCGTCACGCCCGGCCGGATCAGCTCGATCGAGCGGTCGAGCCATTCGCGGCATAGCTTGTAGGCGTCGTGCTGCGCGGGCGTCGCGCGCCCGACGTTGAAGGTGCGGTAGTAGCAGGTCCGGTATCCCATGAAGGCCTGCAGCACGTCGAAGAACGCCTGGTCGCCCGGGCGGATCATGCGGTCCGTGAAATTGTGCGGATGCGGGTTACAGCGTTCGCCGGAAATGGCGTTGATCGCCTCGACGTCGTCGGAGCCGTGCTCGTACAGGAACTTGGTCGCCATCGCGACGATGTCGGCCTCGCGCACGCCCGGCTTGAGCTGCTCGCTGATCAATTGATAGACCCCGTCCACCATGGCGGCGGCGCGGTTGAGCAGCGCGATCTCGTCGATGCTCTTGATCTCGCGCGCATCGAGCATGACCTGCTGGCCATCGGCGACCTTGAGCCCGGCGCGCTCGAGCTCGAACATCATCGGCGGCTCGATGATGTCGACGCCGAGCGGCATGTCGGCGACGCCGGCCTCCCGCAGGAGCGCGGCGATCTCCTCGGCGTGGCGCCGCATCAGACCGAACGCCGGCGGCACGGTCCCGCGCAGGCCGACCAGCCCGGCCTTGCATAATTCCGGCCGCAGCCACGGCACGTAGAGCCGGTGGTGCACGGCAGCCGAGCCGAAATCCCACAGGATCGGCTCGCCGCCGCGGGCGAGCAGCGCGAACCGGCACAGCTTGTCGCGCTCCCATTCGCCGATCTTGGTGCTGGTCACGTAGCGGATGTTGTTGACGTCGAAGCACAGCAGCGCTCCGAGCTCGGAAGCTTCGAGCGCCTTTCGGGCGCGGCCGAGCCGGTAGCGGTGCAGGCGTTGGAAATCCACCCGCTCCTCGAAATCGACGCCCATCGGGCCAAGCGCCGGCAGCGCGCGGTTCCAGCGATAATGCGGATCGATGTCCTCGGCGCGGACCTGCTCGGGCCGGAGCAACACCTTATCCATGACAGCCTCCCGGGATTGCGGTATCGGAACGTCCCGCCATCCTAGTGCATCGGCACCGAGACGGCGACGAGCATGGCGAGGACTCCCGATGACGAGCCAAGCGGACGCATGATGCGCAAGCCTGGTCGCCTGCTGCTCGCGCTCGTCTTCGCGATCGTTCTGCCGCTTGCCGCGCTCGCCCAGGGCTTGCCGGCGGCGGAGCCGGAACGCCTCGGCTTGTCCGCGGAGCGGCTCGAGCGCATCGCGCCGGCCCTTCGCAGCGATATTGCGGCGGGTCTCATTCCCGGGGCGGTCATGCTGATCGCGCGCCACGGCAAGCTCGCCTATTTCGAGGCCTTCGGCCTGCGCGACAAGGCCGAGAACGCGCCGATGACCCGCGACGCGATCTTTCGGCTGGGATCGATGACCAAGCCGATCACCATCGCGGCGGCCATGATGCTGGTCGAAGAAGGCCGGCTGTCGCTCGAAGACCCTATTTCGAAATATCTTCCGCAGTTCGCCCATATGCAGGTCGGCATCGAGCGGGAGAATCCCGCCACAGGCGACACGAGCCTCCTGCTGGTCCCGTCCGAGCGCGAGATCCGCGTCGAGGACCTGATGCGGCACACCTCCGGCTTCACCTACGAGGCGCTGGGGATAGGGCCGAAAGTGAAGGAGATGTATCGCGACGCGGGGATCGGCGCGCGCGACGAGACCAGCGCCGAGATGATGGAGAAGCTGGCGCGGCTGCCGCTGATGTATCAGCCGGGCACGGTGTGGGAATACGGCCGGTCGATCGACGTGCTCGGAAGCATTCTCGAGCACTTGTCCGGCATGCCGCTGAGCAAATTTCTGGCAGAGCGCGTGCTCCGGCCGCTGCGCATGCCGGACACCGGGTTTTGGGTTCCGCCCGCGAAGCACGGCCGCATCGCCGACGTGCTCCCGGCGCCGCCGGAAGGCCGCCGGCTGTTGCCGGACGTCAGCACGCCGCCGAAGTTCGAACGCGGAGGCGGCGGCCTGGTCTCCACCGCCGCGGATTACGCGCGCTTCCTGCAGATGCTGCTCAACGGCGGCGAGCTCGACGGCGTCCACCTGCTCGGCCGCAAGTCGGTCGAGCTGATGACCACCAACCAGCTCGGGCCGGAGGTCAATACGCAGGGGTGGGCTTATTATCCCGGCCCAGGATACGGGTTCGGATTGGGGTTCGCGGCGCGCCTCGCGTTCGGAGTGGCGCCGCAGGTAGGCTCGCCGGGCGATTATTTCGTGGAGGGGCTGTACGGGACCTTCGCATTCGCCGACCCGCAGGAGCAATTGCTCGCGGTGTTCATGATCCAGTCGCAGGAATGGCGTTATTACCGCCCGCTGGTGAAAGCCCTGGTGCTGCAGAGTCTCACGAATTGATCTCTCGCGATCGCATTTTCACCGCACCGCGCCGCACGCCCGCAATCGGCGAATCTCGGCCTCGTCGCAGCCGAATTTTTGCAGCACCTCGTCGCTGTGCTGACCGATTTCCGGGGGATGTCGCGGCGCGACCTTGTCCTCGCCGTCGATCCAGATCGGGCTGTTGATCGTGAGCATGCCGTCGCGCTGAAACGGGACGAGCACCTCGTTCTCCAGCATCTGGCGGTCGCCGGGTATCTCGTCGACCTCTGCCACGACGCCGAAGATCAGGCCATGGGCGTCGAGGATGGCGCGCCACTCGGCGAGATCTTTCCCGGCGAACACCGCGTCGAAGATGGCGCTGAGCTCGCGCGCACGCGCATGGCGGTCGGGCATGGTGGTAAAGCGCGGATCGGCCGCGAGATCCTCCCGCCCCAGACATTTCAGCAGTACCGGCCACTCACGGTCCTCCTTCAACAGCGAGAGGATCAGCCAGCGCCCGTCCCGGCAGCGATAGTGGTTGGTCATGGCATTGAACGTCTGCTCGCGCGGCGGGCGTTTCGGGATCGTCGCGCCGCAGAGCTTGGCCTGCACCATCAGCCCGTTCGACCACACGCCGTTCGCCATCAGCGAGGTGCCGACGTGGGCGCCCTTGCCGGTTCGCTCGCGCCGGTAGAGCGCGGCGACGATCGCGCCGAACAAGGCAAGCGCGGAAGGATGATCGCCCATGCCCGGCAGCGATCGCGCCGGCGGACCTGCGTGGTCCGGCCGCACGAGGTCCATCATCCCGGAACGCGCCCACCAGGCATTGCTGTCGAAGCCGGGCTTGTTCGCCTCGTCGCCTTTCTCGCCGTAGCCCGTGAACGATGCGTAGATGAGGCGCGCGTTGAGCGGCGCCAAATTCCGGTAGGCGATGCCGAGGCGCCGGCGCACCGCCGGCGGGAAATTGGTGATGAAGACGTCGACGCGAGGGATCATCCGATAGAGCGCCGCCTGTCCTTCCGGCTTGCTCAGATCGAGTGCCAGGCCCTGCTTGTTGCGGGATTCCAGCATCCAGGCCCAGTTGTGCTCGCATTTGGGATTGCCCGGCAATCGCGGCAGCTGCCGGAACGGATCTCCCGCCGGCGGCTCGATCTTGATCACGTCGGCGCCGAAGTCGGCCAGCACGGTGGCCGCCGCCGGCGCGGCGATGAAGCTCGCGCAATCGAGCACCGTCAGTCCCTCGAACATCCGCTGCATCCCGAAATGCTCCGTTGCCGCTTCTGCGGCTGCTATGGGTGGCTGGCCTTGCGGCCCTCAGGCGTGTCCAGCTGGCGAATGTAGCCGCGATTCCAGGTCGGGCTGATGAGCACCTCGTTGAGGCATACGTGCTTGGGTCGAGTCGCCACGAACAAGATGAGGTCGCCGAGATCTTCCGGCTGCAGCATGCGGGCGCGTTCCTCGGCGCTGACCGGCACGGGACGATGCTCGAGGATCGGGGTCGCCACTTCGCCCGGACAGATGACGCAAGAACGAATGCCGTTGCCGCATTCCTCCATGTTGATGCTGTGCGACGCCGCGACCAGCGCGTGCTTGGCGGCGCTGTAGCCGGGTCCGCCCAGCACGCTGACGAAGCGCCCGGCCCAGGAGGCGGTATGGATGATGACCCCGTCGTCGTGGGCGCGCATGATCGGCAGCGCCGCGGCCGCGACATAGAACGCGCTCGAAAGATTGCCGGCCAGGATCGTATCGATCCGCTCCGGCGTAAGCTCGGCCCAATGCCGCTCGCGCAGATTGGTCCCGGCGTTGTTGACCAGAATATCGAGCCGCCCGAACGCGTTGCGGATTGCGGCCGCGATGGCGTTGACGCGCTTGGCGTCGGTCACGTCGCCGGCTTCGATCCGAGCGCGGCCCTTGGCCGTTTCGATCTTGCGCGCCACGGCTTCGAGCGCCTCTTTGCGCCGGCCGGTGAGCACGATCGTGGCGCCGGCGCCGGCGAGCGCCAGCGCCGCGGCTTCGCCGATCCCGCTTCCCGCGCCGGTGACCCAGGCGATCTTGCCGCTCAAGCTCATCATGGTTCGCTCCTTGTCAGAATCCCGGATACCGGCTCGTCCTTGATGCCGAGGTAGATCTTCTGCACCTGCTTGTCGGCCTCGAGCTCGCGCGCGGCGCCTTCGAGCACGGTGCGCCCGGTCTGCAGCACGTAGCCGTAGTCGGCGATATCGAGCGCCAGCGGCACGGTCTGCTCGGCGAGCAGCAGCGTGAGCCCCTCCTGGTGCAACTTCCACAAGGTGTCGTAGAGGCTCTCGAGCACGGCCGGAGCCAGTCCGAGGCTCGGCTCGTCGAGCAGCAGCAGCTTCGGCTCGCTCATGAGCGCGCGCCCGAGCGCCAGCATCTGGCGCTCGCCGCCGGAAAGCGTGCTCGCGCTCTGCCGCCGCCGTTCCGCCAGCCGCGGAAAGATGCCGAATACGCGGTCGAGCAGCTGCGGGACCCGGCGCTTGTCGCGCAGAGCGGTCGCGCCGAGGCGGAGATTTTGCTCGACCGTCTGATTGACGAACAGCCGCCAGCCCTCGGGCGAGAGCGCCAGTCCCTTGGGCACGATGGCGTAGGCCGGCAGTCCGCCGATGTCCTCGCCGCACCAGCGGATGGCGCCGGCGCTCGGCCTGACGAGGCCGGCGATGGCATTGAGCGTCGTCGTCTTGCCGGCGCCGTTGGATCCGAGCAGCGCGACGATGTGACCTTCCTCGACGCGCAGCGAAACGTCGGCTACGCCGATGAGATCGCCATAGCGCACTTCCAGGTGCTCGACTTCGAGGCGAAGCGTCATGATGCTCGCCGCCGGTGCGGACGCCCGATATAGGCCTCGATCACCTGCGGATCGTTGACGACGTCCTTGGGAGCGCCGCTGGCGATGGTGCGACCTTGGTTGAACACGAGCACGCGGTGCGTCAGGCTCAGGATCACCTCCATGATGTGCTCGGTGATCACCAGCGTGATGCCGCGCTCGTGGATCCGCCGCACCAGCTCGATCGCGGTCTGGATCTCGACGGGATTGAGTCCGGCGAGCGCTTCGTCGAGCAGAACGAGCCGCGGGCCGGTGGCGAGCACGCGGGCGATCTCCAGGCGCTTGCGCCCCGGCGTGCCGAGACTGCGTGCGCGCTGGTAGGTGACCGATTTCAGGCCGGCGAACTCGATCGTCTCGAGCGCCGCGTCGCGCGCATCCTTGCGGTGCGGATGACGCAGAAATGCGCCGACCATGACGTTGTCCAAAATCGTCATATCCGGAAAGGTCGCCGGAATCTGAAAGGTGCGGCCGATGCCGAGCTGCGCGTGCGTTTCGGGCGAAGCCCGCGTCACGTCCACGCCCTCGAACCGCACGGATCCGGCGGTCGGCACCAGATCGCCGGAAAGGCAATTGAAGAACGTGGACTTGCCGGCACCGTTCGGGCCGATCAGGCCGATGATGTCGCCCTCCTGGACGTCGAGATCGGCCTCCGCGACGGCGCGGAAGCTGCCGAACAATTGGGTGACGGAGCGCGCCTCAAGCAGCATGGCGGGCCTCGAGCGGCTCGGGTGACTTGCGCGCGGTCAGGCGATACCAAAGCTCGAGCAGGCCGCCCGGCTCGAAGCGCGACAGCAACAAGATGATGCCGCCGTAGAGTATGTAGGTCAGGCCCGATCCGCCGCCTCCGAACGCGCTGTTGGTGGCGGTCTTCAGCGGCACCAGGATGATCGCGCCGATCAGCGGTCCGAACAGGGTGCCGACGCCGCCGAGCGCCGCGGTGATGATCATCTCGACGGACACCAGGATGCCGAAGCCGCTCTCCGGGTCGATGAAGCCCACCATCAGCGCATAGAGCGAGCCGGCGAGCGAAGTGAAGGCCGCGCTGAGCATCAGCGCGTAGAGCTTGTAGCGGCGCGCGGGCACGCCGAGGCTGCGTGCGGCGCGCTCGCCGGCCTGGATCGCACGCCAGTAATAGCCCATGCGGCCGCGCTCGAGCAGCCATGTCGTTCCCAGCAGGACGATCAGGACCGCCAAGAACAGATAATAGTAGGGGACCGCGCTGCGAAACGAGAGATCGAACACGGTGCGCGCCACCGGCGGGCCCATCAGGCCGATCGCGGCCCCGACGAAGTCCCAATTGCCGACCACGATGCGCACCAGTTCCGCCGCCGCGATCGTGGCCATCGAGAAATAATGCCCGCGCAGGCGAAAGCTCGGCATGCCGATCGCCACCGCCATGCCCAGACTCACGGCGATGCCGAGCGGCACGCCGGCGAGCGGCGGCAATTGCCAGTGGGTATAGACGAGCAACGGCGCATAGGCGCCGGCGCCGAAAAACATCGCATGCCCGACCGAGATCTGCCCGGCATAGCCGCCGACGATGTTCCAGGCCGAGGCGGCGATGGCCGCGAGCAGCAGATCGGCACCCATGCGCTCGTAAAACGCGCCGGTGAAGATCCAGGGATACAGGATCAGCAACACCGCCCCGGCCGGCCCGAACCAGCGCATGATCAGACCTTCCCCATCAGGCCTTGCGGCCGGATCCACAGGATCGCGACGAACAGCGCGTAGACGACCACGTCCTTGTAGACCGGGCCGAACCGATAGGCGGAGAGCGATTGGATCACGCCGATGATCAGGCCGGCCGCCAAGGCGCCGGGCACGCTGCCGAAGCCGCCGAAGGCGACGACCACGAAGGCGATCAGGGCGAGGGATTCCCCGACGGTCGGCACGATGTAGTAGAAGGTCGCGATCAGAGCGCCGGCAATGCCGGCGCCTGCCGCGGACACGCCCCAGGCGAGCGCCTGCATGCGGTCGGGCCGGATCCCCATCAGGGTCGCGGCCTGGCGGTCTTCGGCGACGGCAAGCAGCTGGCTTCCGAGCGCGGTCCGGGTCAGCACCAGATGCATGCCAAGCGTGAGCGCCAGCGCCGCGATCCCGGCGACGAGCTGCGGCATGCCGATCAGGATTCCGCCGATGTTGAGGACGCCGGGGATGAGATCTTCCGGCAAGGTCTTGAAATTCGCGGAAAACAGCCAGAACGCCAGATAGCGCAACAGCAAAGCAAGGCCGAAGGTCGAGAGGATCTGGGCGATCATCGGACCGCGCATGATCGATCGGATCAGGCCGAAATACACGGCGATGCCCAGCACGAACAGCACGATGGCCGCGGCCGGGCCGAATGCCAGCGGGCCGCCGTGCAGGAACGTCACGATCAGGAACGCGACGTACATGCCGATCATGACGAACTCGCCGTGGGCGAAATTGATGACGTTCATCATCCCCCAGATGAGCGTCAACCCGGACGAGAACAGCGCATAGATCGCGCCGAGCAGCAAACCGCTGATGATGAGCTGCAGCAGGATCATGGGTCACACGGCAAGCGCGCCGCGCTCATCTCATGGCGAGATTGAATCACGAACAGTGAGAGCATCCACCCTCCCCCCGCCGAACCCGGGTGTTCCCGGGTTCGGCCATTGCATAATTGGTCCAAGTCGGAAACATCCGACTTGGACGAGCGGCGGGGAGGGTGGCGAGGTGCCACCCGAAATCGGCTGTTGCCGATTTCGGCGATGATCATTGGCCAAGTCGGAAACATCCGACTTGGCCTGCACCGAGCCGGGTGGGGGGTCGAGCAGATCCGACGGCAAAGCGCCCCCCACCTCTAACCCCTCCCCGCCACTCGCTTCGCTCGCGGGGGGAGGGGAACCCGACGGCCGCGATTCCGAGGCATCGTCGCTTATTGCCAGCCTTTGAACGGATAGATCAGCTTTGCGGCGGCGGATTTCTCCGGCCACACCGCGACGTAGCTCGTGCCTTGCAGTTGGATCAGGTAGGTGGCGGCCAGCACGTTCTGGCCGGTCGAGTCGAACTTGACGCCGCGGTAGCCCATCATCAGCTGCTCGGGCTTGAGCTCGGTCTGCTGCAGCGCCTTCTGGATGGCGTCGGGCTTGGTCGAGCCGGCGCGATTGATGGCATCGGCGAGCACGAACAGCGCCTGCATGTTGCGGGCGCTGGTATCGTCGAGGTCGAAACCGGTCTTTGCCTTGAACATCTCGTTGATCTTCGCGGTGACGCTGCCCGGCTTGCCCACGTCCCAGGCGCTGCGGTTGATCGCGCCCTGGGCGATCGAGCCGACGTTGGCGATGAACGCCGGATCCGAGAACCCGGAATCGTCGCCGATGATCATCGCCGGGCGGAAATCCAGGTTCTTGAGCGTCTTCATGTAGAGAATGGTGTCAGCCGTGTAGCTGACGAAAATGATGGCGTCCGGCTTCTTATCCCTGAGCTGGAGCACCTGGGAGGACACGTCGGTCGTATTGGCATTGTAGGACACGTCGACGCTCACCGGCAGCTGCGCCTCCTTTGCCGCCTCGCGCAGGCTGCCGGCAACCGAGGTGCCGTAATCGGTGTTCTCGTAGACGATGCCGATCGAGCCCACCGGATGGCCGGCCTTCGTCAGCTCGTTCAGGAATTCCATGTAGTTCTTGGCGAAATCGGTCGCGATCGGCGTCACCCGGAAGATCCAGTGGAGGCCGCGCTGCGTGATGTTGGCGGCCACGCTGTCTCCGATCACCCAGGGAATGCCATAACGCTCGGCCACGGCGGTCGCCGCCAGCGTCACCGAGGACTGATAGGCGCCCTCGATGGCCACGACCTGCTCCTGGGTGATCAGGCGCAGCGCCTGGTTCTGGCCGACCGAGGGATTGCCCTGGTTGTCGGCGGTGATGATCTCGAGCTTGGTGCCTTTGAGATTGGGCAATCCGGCGCTCGCCGCGAGCGGCAGAGCGCCCAGCTCCGGATGCGCATTGTTGACGATCTCGGCGCCGAGCTCGACGGCGGCCTTGGACTGCTGCCCGGCGCTCGCCGCATTCCCGCTGAGCGGCATGATCAGGCCGATCTTGACGCTCTCCTGTGCCGACACCGGATTGGCGAGTGCCACAACGAGCGCGGCTGCGAGGATGAGCTTTTGCAATGATTCCTCCCCTTGACCCTCGGCTCCGTGCGCCGCAGGGCGCCGGCAGTTTGTCAAGTTTCGCCGCACCCCGCAATGGAGAAGGCCGTCGCACGGCGCCGCGACCCGGGTTGCCTAGTGGACAAAATCTGACGGAGGAATCCCAGGCGGGATTCCTTTGTTAGATTTTTCCACCAGCAACAGCCAACCGAGCACGCCGGTGACGAATTGGTGACTCAAGGCCTAGTGGCTGCTGGTCATTCCTTGAACTCATTCAGAGAAATTGACGGCAGTTGTGTTCCCGCCGCAAACCAAAACTGCAACGCGCTCGCCAGCCGCCGCGCGGTAGCGCTGCGAGAGCAGGGCGGCGAAGGCTGCCGCCCCTCCCGGCTCGGCGACAATGCGGAGAACACTCCATAGGGCGACCTGCGCCCGCCGGATTTCGTCGTCGGTCACCAGCACGACTTCTGGCTCAACGTGAGCCTGTATGATCGGGAACGCCAGATCGCCGACGCGCTTGGGTGCGAGACTATCCGCCGCAATTCCCCCCGTCGGCGCATCGACCGGCTGGCCTGCCGCGAATGCGGCATGCAAGGTCGGAGCACCATCCGATTCGACCGCGACGATCCTCGTCCTGCCACCGAGCCATGAGGCGACGCCTCCGATTAAACCGCCACCACCGACCGCCAGCAACAAAGTATCAGCGTCAGGTGCATCAGCCTCGATTTCCGGGCCGACTGTGCCTTGCCCCAAAAGCGTCTCGATCTGATCAAATGCGTGAATCCCCAGTGCGCCGGTCTCGGCTATACGCTGCTGGCTTGCTGCAAGCGCATCAGCATAGCGGTCGCCGCCGACCACTGTCTCGGCGCCGTAGGCGCGAATGCGGTCGACCTTCGCGGGCGAAGTGATACTTGGCACGAAGATCGCTGCCTGGACGCCCAGTTGCTGAGCGGCATAGGCGACAGCCACGCCGTGATTGCCTCCTGACGCGGCGACGACGCCAGCGGACGGCACATTCCGCAACAAGAGATTGGCAAAGGCACCTCTCGCCTTGAACGACCCCGAGTGCTGCATGAACTCTAGCTTCAAGTGCAAGGGGGAGCGCGGAAGTCCAAAATCGGCTGCATCAACCGTAACGAGGGGGGTTCGTCGGATATACGGGCGAATCAATCGCTCCACCTCAGCTATCCGATCCCGCGTGACGAATGTGGTCACGGTACACCTCATTATCCTCGATAGCCTTGACACTAATTAGCTTACTGGCTAATTGTCAACCGTGGACATCGTGATCGTACTCAAGGCGCTGGCGAACGAACGGCGGCTTCAGATCCTGGAGTGGCTGCGAGACGCGCGTGCCCATTTCCACCCGCAGGTCGACGGAGATCTCGTGGAGGACGGGGTATGCGGCGTGCTGATCGCGGAGAAACTCGGAGTCAGCCCGCCGTCGCTCTGCGAGCATATGCGCATCCTGACGACGGCGGGACTTGTACGTGCAAAACGTATCAAGGGGTGGACCATGTACAAGCGCGATGAGAAGGCGATTTCGGCCGCCAAAAAGGCAATCCGCGACCATGTGTGACACTCAAAATAAGGCACATCCCATGCAAGCGATCTTCTCCGATAGACTCGCCAAGCCCGTCGGCCCTTTTTCACCGGCCGTCCGCTCGGACACCCCGGGTCACATTTTCGTCAGTGGGCAAATCGGACAGTCGGCGGACACCGGAAAGCTGGTCGAAGGCGGCATTGAACGTGAAACCGAACAGGTCTTTGCAAATCTGGCCGCCGTGTTGGAAGCCTCGAACCGTTCATTTCCCGACGTCGTGCGTGCTACGGTGTACCTGACCAACATGGCTGATTTCGCCGCCATGAACTCGATCTATGCCAGACACTTCAAAGCGCCCTATCCCGCCCGCACGACGATTGCCGTCGCCGCGTTGCCGCTTGGCGCAAGCGTTGAGATCGATGTGATCGTAGGGGCCGCTCGATGATGTCGGACACCTACGAGAAACTCATCACCTTGCTGGATGCGAACAAGGCGTCGTATCGATTGATCGATCATCCGGCGGAGGGGCAGACGGACAAGGTGAGCGCCCTTCGGGGGCACCCTGTTGAAGCTGCCGCGAAGTGTATCGTGTTGATCGTGAAGATCGGCAGGAAGACATCCCGCTTTGTTCTGGCTGTCGTTCCCGGCAATGCCCGTGTCGACACGGCTCGGGTCAAGTCGTTGTTCAATGGGGCGACATATGCGGGATTTGCGGCGACGGACGTGGCCGAAAGGCTTGCCGGCAGTGTTGCGGGAACTGTTCTTCCGTTCGCCTTCCACCCGGATCTGACCCTGATCGCCGATCCGTCCATCACCAACCAGGAAGAAATGTTCTTCAACGCCGCACGGCTGGACAGATCATTGGCGCTTCGCATGTGCGACTATATTGCTCTTGCCAAGCCGCGGATTGAGAGAATTGCAGCGTCTTGATGGATCGACAGTAGGGTGTAAACGCTTGTGACGAGCTTTTTGTCCCCCGATCCTGCGCGGTTCGAAGCGCCGGCGGTTTGTCGAGTTTCGCCTCGGCCCGCAATGGAGAAGGCCGCAAATGGCCGCTTGCCGGGTCGGCGACCGCGCCATGAGCGGGTGAGCGTCCTCGCCGGCCGCGCACCCGCCCGAGTGCGAGTTAACGCTTTCTTAGCCGAGTAAAGCGAGCATGCGTGCGCAATTGCACCCGCTTCGGGGGAAAGCCATGTTTCGCTTGTTGGCTCTGCTGAGCCTGTCGATGGCGCTGGGTTGGGGTCCGGCGGCGGCCTCGGATCGCGGCAGCCGCGAGGAGGCCGTGGCCATGGTCAAGCGCGTCGAGGCCATGTTCCGGAAGGACGGTCCGGACGTCACGTTCAAAGCCGTCACCGGCCAGGACGGGGCGTTTCACGACCGCGACCTTTACCCGTTCGTCTATACGCTCGACGGCGTCTGCGTGGCCCACGGCGCCAATCCGGCGCTGGTCGGCAAGAATCTCGTCGACCTCAAGGACCAGGACGGCAAGTTCCTGATCCGCGAATTGGCGGCGACGGCCAAGAATCCTGGCGCCGGCTGGGTCGACTACAAATGGCCGAATCCCACCACCAAGCTGATCGAAGCCAAATCGAGCTATGTCGAACGGATGGGCGAATATTTCGTGGGCGTGGGCGTCTACCAGCAGTGAGCGAGCGCCCCGGTCGCTGAGAGCGTCCATGCGGGCTATTCCGGTGCCGACCCAGGCGGGGGATTGAACCATGCGCCGGTGGCTCAACAATCTTCCGATCCTCGCCAAAGCCTTTGCCGCCCCGGGGCTGTTGGTGCTGTGCCTGCTCGTGATCAGCGCCAGGAGCTACGTCGTCATCGACGAGACGGCGGCGGGGCTCACCGCGCTGTCGCAATCCAGCCTGCCCAAGCGCAGCGCGGTCGGCGGCCTGACCCGCAGCCTTTCCGACGCGCAAGTCCTGTTGTTGCGCTACGTCTCCTGGCTCAACAGCGGGGTCGACAAGGGCCGGCTGCGCGCGGCCGAACGCGAGATCGCCGAGCGCAATCAAGCCGTTTCCAGCAACATCGTTGCGATCATGTCGCGATCCGACCTCCAGGATCGCGAGCGGCGGATGTTGGAGAGGATCAAATCCGACTGGGCCCGGTACCAGGAATTAGCCAGGAACTCCATCGAGATGGGGGTCGTGCAGCCCAGCATGGCGGTCATGATGCTCGGGGAGGCGGACGATCTGTTTGCCATTCTGCGCAGCGAGACCGAGGAAATCGCCCGCTCCGTCATGCAGGGAACGGAAAATTTCGCCAGCACCATGGTGGACGCTTCGCGCCAGAGTCAGCAGGTGCTGCTCGGCGGGATGGCCGTCGCCATTCCCCTGAGCATCATCATCAGCATCATCGTAGCCCTGTCGATCGCGCGGCCGGTGCAGGCGGTGACCAAAGTCATGCAGGCGATTTCCAAGGGCCAGCTCGATGTCGGCATCGAATACGCGGGCAGGTCCGACGAGATCGGGCGGATGGTGCAGGCGATCGCCGTCTTCCGGGAGAACGCCGCCGAGGTGCGCGCGCTGGAAGAGCGCCAGCGCGCGGAGCAGCGCACCCACGCACTGGCCCGGCGCACCGAAATGGAAGCGCTCGCCGCCGATTTCGAAGCCTCGGTGAAGTCGATTGCGTCGCATCTCAAGGAGACCGCCGCCAGAATGCACGAAAGCTCGGCGGTGCTCGCCGAGAGCGCCGGCAAGACCCGCGGGCAATCGGTGAATATCGGACGGATCTTTGCGACAATGTCCGACAACGTGCGCATGGTGGCCGATACCGCGCAGCAGATGTCCGCGAGCATTCGCGAGGTTTCGCATCAGGTGATCAAGACCAGCGATCTCGTCAAGTTCACGGCGGCGGAGACCCAGCGCGCCGGCGGCGAGATCGAGGAGCTCGCCCGGGCGACCCAGCAGATCACCTCGATTCTCGATTTGATCCAGGGCATCGCCGAAAAAACCAACCTGCTGGCGCTCAACGCCACCATCGAGGCTGCGCGTGCCGGTGCGGTGGGCAAGGGCTTCGCCGTGGTTGCCGCGGAGGTGAAATTGCTCGCCAGCCAGACCGGGCGGGCGACGGACGACATTTCGGCGCGGATTGCCGCGGTGCGCTCGTCGTGCTCCGCGGTGGTTGCCAGCATGGGATCGATCATCGAGGCGATCCGCAACGTCGAACACCTGTCGAGCGCCATGGCGGCCGCGGTCGACGAGCAGGCCGCGGCGACCAGCGAGATCGCGAGCAGCGCCGGCTCGGCCAGCGACAGCGTCGAGCAAGTCTCGGAAAAGCTGTCGCAACTCACCGAAGCCGCCAACGATACCGACCGGGCCTCCAAGACCGTGCGCACCGGCACGCAAAATCTGCTCAGCGACGCGGATACGGTCAATGCCAAGGTCGACAGGTTCCTCGCGCACGTACGCGCGGCGTAAGCCACGGCCCGGTAAGGCGCACTGACCGCGCAGCAAATTTGCGCCGGGGAGCGCCGATGTGCTCTATGGCTCCGGAGCAGCTCTGGAGCGGGCGACGTGAGTGATTTCGATCTCTCCGGCCGTGTTGCGATTGTCACCGGCGGCAACGGCGGCATCGGGCTCGGCATGGCCGATGCGCTCGCCCGCGCCGGTTGCGCCGTCTCGATCTGGGGCCGCAATTCGCAGAAGAACGAGCGGGCTTGCGCGCAGCTGCGTGCCCACGGCGGCGCGGTCGATGCCCGGATCTGTGACGTGAGCGACCGCAAGGCGGTCGAGGCCGCATTCGCGGCGACGCTCGCCGAGTTCGGCCGGGTCGATGCGTGCTTCGCCAATGCCGGGATCGGCGGCGGGGGGCGGCGAGCGTTCGTCGAGCGTTCCGAAGAGGAATGGCGGGGCATGTTCGCCGCCAACCTCGACAGCGTATTCCACGCGTTTCAAGTCGCCGCCCGGCACATGGTCGAACGGGCGCAAGGCGGGGATGCGTTCGGGCGACTGGTCGCGACTTCGAGCACCGCGTCGATCTTCGGCACCGCCCGCAACGAGCACTATGCGGCGGCCAAGGCTGCGGTCAACGCGCTGGTGCGCGCGCTCGCGGTCGAGCTTGCCCGCTACGGCATCACCGCCAACGCGATCCTGCCGGGCTGGATCAGGAGCGACATGACGGCCGGCATCATGGCGAACGACAAATTCGTGAGCAACGTGATGCCGCGCATTCCCATGCGGCGCTTCGGCGAGGCGCAGGATTTCGGCGGGATCGCCGTCTATCTCGCGAGCCGGGCTTCTTCCTATCACACCGCGGAATGCTTCGTGATCGACGGCGGCTATTCGGCATTCTAGCTGAAGTCGGGCAACTCGCGCGCTTCCCCTCTCCCCTTGTGGGAGAGGGTGCCGAGCGGGCGTAGTCCGCGAGGCGGGTGAGGGGTTTGGGACCATCCGAACCATTCGTCACCCCTCATCCGGCTCGGCTCGCTTCGCCATAGCCGACGCTTCGCGCCGGCGTTCTAATAAACGGCGGCCGAAGGCCGCCTATGCTCGCCACCTTCTCCCGCAAGGGGAGAAGGGAAGCGAGCAAGTCGCACGCGCCCGATGTCAATCGTACCGCGCTAACCTGCTCCAAGTACCCAGTGCACAGGAGACCGGCCGATGCCCTATGAAACCATTCTCTACGAGGTCGAGGACGCGATCCTCACGATCACGCTCCACCGGCCCGACAAGCTCAATGCGTTCACCACCAAGATGCTCACCGAGCTGATCGACGCCTTCGACCGGGCCGACAAGGACGATGCCGTCAAGGCGGTGATCGTCACCGGGGCGGGGAGGGCGTTCTGTGCCGGGGCGGACCTCTCCGCCGGCGGCGCGACATTCGACCGCGCGGCTCGCCCCGACCGGCCGCAAGTTCCGCTGGGCGTCGATGGTCAGCCGGATCTGGCGAGCGACGCGGCGCGCGACGGCGGCGGACGGGTGACGCTGCGCATCTTCTCCTGTCTCAAGCCGGTGATCGCCGCCGTCAATGGCCCGGCGGTCGGCATCGGTGCAACCATGTTGCTGCCGATGGACATCAGGCTCGCCTCCGAGGAGGCGCGGTTCGGCTTCGTATTCGTGCGCCGCGGCATCGTGCCGGAAGCCTGCTCGAGCTGGTTTCTCCCGCGCATCGTCGGGATCGCGCAGGCGCTCGAATGGACGTTCACCGGGCGGGTTTTCCCGGCCCGCGAAGCCTTGGCGGCACGCCTCGTGAGCGCCGTCTATCCGCCGAACGAGCTGTTGCCGGCCGCACGCACCCTGGCGCGGGAAATCGCGGAGAACGCCGGCGTCTCGATCGCGCTCGCCCGCCAGATGTTTTGGCGCATGCTCGGCGCCGATCACCCGATGGAGGCTCACAAGGTCGACAGCCGCGCCATCTTCACGCGGGGGCGCAGCGCCGACGTCAAGGAAGGCGTGACCTCGTTTCTGGAGAAGCGCAAGCCCCGCTTCACCGACCGGGTCTCCCAGGACATGCCGGCGTTCTTCCCGTGGTGGCAAGAACGACCCTACGGGTGAGCGCTGCCGATGATGTGCTTAATATGAACGGCTCGCGCATTCGGCTCGGGGCGAGCCGCAGTCGACTCCCTCTCCCCGGAGGGGAGAGGGATGGGGTGAGGGGGATCGGACCATTGTTATTCCGAGATCGTAGCCCCCTCACCCGATCCTCGCCTTCGGCGAGGACCGACCTCTCCCCTCCGGGGAGAGGTGAAAGCATATGCCCGCCCGGCATCAGCCCTTGGTCGCGCCGGCGGTCAGTCCGGCGATGTAATAGTCCATCAGGAACGCATAGATGAGCAGCGGCGGCGCCGCGCCGAGCAGCGCGCCGGTCATGATCTGACCCCAGTTGAAGACATCGCCCTTGATCAGCGAAGTGATGATGCCGACGGGCAGCACCAGCTGGTCGGTCGAGGTAGTGAACGCCAACGGATAGAGGAACTGCGCCCAGCTCACCGTGAACGCGAAGATGGTGGCGGCGATGAGCCCCGGCAGCGCCACCGGAATGAACACGCGGGTGAGCACCTGCCGGTAATTGGCGCCGTCGATCAGCGCCGCCTCGTCGAGCTCCCGCGGAATCGAGGCGAAATATCCGATCATCACCCAGGTGCAGAACGGCACCGTCAGCGTCGGATAGACCAGCAGCAACACCCACCAGCGATTGATCAGCTGGATCCCGGTCGCATCGCCGAATACCGCGAACATCTTGAACAGCGGAATGAACAGCAGCGTTTCAGGAATCAGATAAGTCAGGAACACGCCGGTCGCGAGCGTCGTAGAACCCCAGAATTTCATCCGGGACAGCGCGAATGCGGCCGGAACGCTGATGAGCATCGTGACCGCGACCACGACGGTGGAGACCACCGCCGAGTTGCGGAAATAAGTCAGAAACTGCGAGGACGACAGCAACTCGGCATAGTTGGCGAGCGTCGGGTTGTAGACCCACCACGGATTCGTGGCGGCCGAGACCTCCGCGCTGGTTTTCAGCGAGGTGATCAGCATGTAAGCCGGCGGCAGCAGGAAGAAGATCGCGAACAGGGTAAGGAAGAAATACGACCACCGCAGCGCCCAGCGGCGATCCCGGCTCATGCTGCGGCGCCTCGCCGCGCGGGCCGAGCCGCCGGCGGTGGTCGCGATCGCCGTCATGCCTCGTTTCCCCGTCGGTTGATGTCGCGCAGGATGAAGATCGCGGCGAGGGTGAGGATCGGCACCATGAACAGCGACACGCTGGCGCCGAGCGGAATGTCACCGACTTCGATGCCGACCCGGAACGCCCAGGTGGCGAACACGTGGGTGAGGTCGATCGGTCCGCCCGCGGTCAGGATGCGCACGATGTCGAAATTGGCGAACGTCACGATCAAGGAAAACAGCGCCGTGATGGCGATGATGTTGCGCATCATCGGCAGCGTCACGTACCAGGTGCGCTGCCAGAAATTCGCGCCGTCCACCGCGGCCGCCTCGAACAGCTGCTCGGGAACCGATTTCAGCGCCGCCAGATACATGATCATGAAGAACGGCGCGCCGATCCAGACGTTGACCAGGATGACCGAGAAGCGCGCCCACATGGCGTCGCCGGTCCATGGGATCGGGCCGATGCCGACCTTGTCGAAAATCCAGTTGAAGGCGCTGTAGGAGGGATCGAACAGCCACAGCCAGGCGAGGCAGCTCATGGCCGGGGGAATGACCCACGGCACCAGCAGCATGCCGCGCCACTTGCGCTGGCCCTTGGCCGGAATGTTGTGGACGAAATGTGCGACGACGAAACCGAAGATGGCTTTGAACAGCACGGCGGTGAGCGCGAAAATGCAGGACTGCTTCACCACCATCCAGAACGTTTCGCGGTTGAACAGGAACAGGAAATTGCCGAAGCCGACGAAGTGCTCCATCGAGCGATTGAGCGTGGCGAGATTAACGGAATAAAGGGCGGGGTACACCACGAGCAGTGCGATCAGCAGGATGAGCGGCGACGTCATCAGGAACGCCGTCATCGACTTGCGCCGCATCGCGCTGCGCAGGCCGAAGCGGCGCGGTCGCGCGTTCCTCGCGTCTGTGGCCTGACCAATCACCGCATCGGCCATCGCACGTCTCTTGGCGATTACGTCGGTTCTCGAGGCAGAAGGCCCGCGAACTGCCGTCGCGGGCCTCCATCTTGATCCAACCTCACGTGCGCAGGAAGCCTTCGACCTCGTTCTCGGCCCAGGCCAGCGTCTTCTCCATCGGCTCGCCCTGAAGGTGGCGCACCGTCATCTTGGTCATGACGCCCTGGATGTAGATCTGCACGGCGATCTTCGGCGGGGCTGGAGCGCCGGCGATGGACAGGACTTGGTGGCTGTAAGGGTTCGGGTAATGATAGAGCGTGCCTTTCGGCGGCCCTTCCTCCGCCCAGGTTTTCAGGGTCGTCAGATTGGCAAACGATGGCAGGTCGTAGCCGCCGCTCGCCGCGACCAACCTTTCGATCGCGACCGGCTGCGAGAGATGCACCAGCAGACTTTTTGCCGCTTCCTTATTCTTGCCGAACGACCAGATTCCCCAGAAATAGGGGATGAAGGGCGCAAACCGGCCCTTCGGGCCGGCGGCCATGCCGTGGGTCCAGCACTGCTCGGCGACCTGGGGGGCATCGCGCTTGGCCACCGCCCAGGCGCTCGGCGGGTTCATGATGAGCGCGCCACGGCCCGAGATCAGCCATTTGTTGTTCGATGAATCGTCCCACGCGGGCGCATCGGGCGGGAAGAATTTCGCGAGCTTGGTGTAGTATTCGAGCGCCTGGCGCACCGGATCGGATTTCACCGTGATGGTGCCCTTGGCGTCGACCAGCATGGCGCCAAACGAGTGGAAGATCGCGCCGGCGGTATCGACCGAATCCGCCGTGGTGCCAAGCCCGATCCCGAACGGGAAGCCGCCCTTTTGGCATGCCTCGGCCGCCTTGAGAAACGTATCGAGCGTCCAGTTCTCGGCCTTCGGCGGCGCCCCGGCCGGATACATGGCCTGAACGTCGATTCCGGCGTGCTGCTTCATCAGGTCGATGCGCGAGCACGGCCCCTTGATCTGGCTGCCGATCGTGGCCGGCACCGCGATCCAATGCCCCTGGGACTTGCCGAGATATTCGACCGTGGCGTTGACGGCGCCGTTCTGCTTGATCAGCGGCTGCATGATGTCGTCGACCGGCTCGAGCTGATTAGCGTGATCGGATGGCAGCCACGTGGGAAGCGCGATAACGTCATGGCCGGATTGCGCTTGGGCCTCGGCCCCAGTGGTCAGCAACAGCTTGTTGCCCTGGTTGTTGACGTAGTCGATTTGCACCTCGACTTTCTCTCCGGCGGCCCATTCCTCGACAAGCATCTTGGATGTGTTGTTGGCGCCCGGCACCCAATGGTCCCAGAGGACGATCGAGAGCCTGCCGGCGGCATGGGAGCCACGGACATAAGGCATTGCGATCAGCGCCGTAGAGGCCGCCGTCGTCGCCAGAAAACGCCGTCGTGTGAGCTTGCCGCGCATGTGATTTCCTCCCAGGGCCGAATGGCGAACGCAGTTCTTGTTGTCCGGCTGTGAGCAGTCCCGAAGCCGGTCCGGGCAGGGGTCGCCTGTGCCGAGCTTAGGTCAAAATCGCCCGGTTTGGCAGTGGGAGTTTTCGAACTTGCCGAGAATTTCGGTGGCAGGACTGCCCGGCTTGACCGGCCTTCCGGGCCTTACTCGCGGCCGGCGCACGCCCTCAAGGCGTCACGCGTCCGAGCAGCCCGCCCTGGTCGGTCGGGGGATGGGCGCGCAACGCCTCCTCGTTCGGCTCGGTGCCCCAGCCGGGAGCATCCGGGACGACCAGATGGCCGTCCTCGATTCTCGGCACCTGCGTGAACAATTCATGGTCCCACGGCAATCGGTCGACATCGATCTCCATGATGCGCAGGTTCGGGATGGCCGCGGCGAAATGCGCGTTCATCATCGTGCACAGGTGGCCGTAGAAATTATGCGGCGCGACGTTGACCTCGTGTGCCTCGGCCGTGGCGGCGATCTTCATCGATTGCCACACCCCGTTCCACACCGTGTCGATGATGGCCACGTCCATCGCCTGCTCGCGGAAATACGGCAAAAACTCGCGCAGCCCGCACAGCGTCTCGCAGGAGCTGATCGGATGCCGGCTCTGCCGGCGAATGTATCCCAGCGCCTCGGGGCTGTAGCTGTCGATCTCGATCCAGAACATGTCGAAATCGGCAAGCGCCCGCAGAATCTTCAGATAGCCCTCGGTCTTGGCGTTGAAATTGAGGTCGAGCAGGAGGTCGATATCCGGGCCGGCGCCGTCGTCGAGCGCCTCCAGATGCATGCGCAAATTGCGCAGCACATTCTTGTCGACGTTGAGCTCGGGATAGAACGGCCGGCCGAAGCCCGGCCGCCAGCCCTGCGGCTTGCCGTCGTGGTAGACGAACAAGTTGGTCTTGAGCGCCCCGAAGCCCTTCTCGCGCACCTCGCGCCCGATCGCCTTGACGCCGTCGAGGTCGGTGATCGCCGGCTTGTAGAAGGTCGGATGATTGATGCGCCAGGTGGCGCAGTGCGACCAGTAGAGCCGGATACGGTCGCGCAGCTTGCCTCCCAACAGCTCGTAACACGGCACGCCGAGCGCCTTGGCCTTGGCGTCGAGCAGTGCATTCTCGATGGCGCCCATGGCCTCGGTGACCACGCCGCCGGCGGCCGGCCGCGTCGCGCAATAGAGCTCGGCATGGACATGCTCGTGGGCGCTGACCGGCCGGCCGACCACGCGCCCGGCCAATTGCTCGATCACCGTGCCGACGCCCGGCGAGCCGAAGCCCTCATCGAACTCGCTCCAGCCGACGATCCCTTCGTCGGTGGAGAGCTTGAGGAAATTGTAGTTCCGCCAGCCGGCGCCGCAGCGCAACGTCTCGAGCTTGGTGACCTTCATGCGTTCCTCCCGATTGCTCTTGTCGGCTCGGCGCAATGCTAGATTCCCGGCCGGCTCGGCACCAGCCCGGAGCAGCCGCACGGGGAGGGGTCATTGTCATCATGCCGCCGGGTGTTTATGACCCTTGGGCCGACGAAACTCGATCAAGCCGTTCGCGTGTCGTTGCGGAAGCGTCCGGACGGGAAGGGAGCGGACAATGAGGAAAAACGAGCTGCGAAAAACTCTCGCCGGCGGCGGCACCGTGCTCAACGGCTGGCTGTCGCTCGCCAATTCCTATTCGGCCGAGATCATGGCGCACCAGGGTTTCGACAGCGTCACCATCGATCTGCAGCACGGCGCGGTCGATTACCCGGCCGCGGTGGGCATGCTGCAGGCGATCTCGACGACGGCGGCGGTTCCCATGGTCCGCGTTCCCTGGAACGAGCCGATCCTCACCGCGAAGCTGCTGGATGCCGGCGCTTACGGGGTCATCTGTCCGATGATCAATTCCAAGGCGCAGGCCGAGGCACTGGTGAACGTGTGCCGCTATCCGCCGCGCGGCTCGCGCAGTTTCGGCCCCAACCGGGCGGTGCTCTACGGCGGCGCCGATTATTGGCAGCACGCCGATGAGGAGATCCTGCTGTTCGCGATGGTGGAGACCCGCGAGGCGCTGGCGAATCTCGAGGCGATCGTGTCGGTCGACGGCCTCGACGGGGTCTACGTCGGTCCCTCGGACCTGTCGCTGAGCATGGGAAAAACCCCGACTCTCGATCCGCAGGACGGGGAGGTGGTAAGCGCCATCAAGAAGATCTGCGTCAGCACCCGCAAGAACGGTAAGTTCGCCGGCGTGCACACCGACAGCGCCAAGACTGCGATCCGCCGCTTCGGCGACGGCTACCAGCTCTGCACCATTCTCAATGATGCCCGGCTGCTGGCCAATGCCGCGGCGGCCGCGGTGCGCGAGGCGCGCGGAGAAATGCCGCAGGCCGCAGCGAAGACGTACTGAAAGGCGTCGTCGTCGTGCTCCGCCCGCTCGGCCGGGACGACGGGCTCATGAGACCCAGTCGATGCGCATTGCGGACGAGTACGACACGATCGTGCTGGGGGCCGGCGCGGCGGGAATGACCGCAGCTGCGGTCGCGGCCGCCGAAGGCCTGCGCGTGCTGCTGATCGAGAAATCGGCGCAAGTGGGCGGCACGACGGCAGTATCGGGCGGAATGGTGTGGATTCCGGCGAACGCCAAGATGGCAGAGGCTGGGATCGCCGATACCGCGGAGCAGGCGCAGCTCTATCTGCGCCATTGCGTGCCCGGCAGCTTCAACGAGCAGCTGCGCTCGACATTTCTCGCCAGCGCCGATGCGGCCATTGCTTATCTAGAGCGGAAGACGTCGGTTCGCTTCGAGCCCGTCACGAATTACCCGGATTACTACCCGGACCTTCCCGGAGCGACGCGGGGAGGACGCGTGCTCGAGCCGGTTGCGTTCGACGGGCTAATGCTCGGGAAGAATTTTCGGCGGCTTCGGCGGCCGCTGCCGGAGTTCATGCTGTTCGGTGGAATGATGGTCGATCGCGCCGACATCCGGCATTTCCGCAACGCCGGGCGATCCGTTTTCTCGGCGGCGCGGGTGGCGCGACTGATTGCAGGCTATGGCCGGCAGCGCCTGTTCGCGGATCGGGGGACCTCGCTTTACCTCGGCAACGCGCTTGCCGCGCGGCTGCTGCACTCGCTGTTGCGGCTCAACGTTGAGCTCGCGCTGAACACGGAAGTCGCCGGGCTGCTCTACACAAGCGGCAAGGTCGCGGGCGTGACACTCGCGCGCGTGCACAACGGCGAAGCCGGCGGCAGGGACATCCGGGCGAGCAGAGGCGTGGTGCTCGCGACCGGCGGCTTCTCGCAGGATCCGCGGATGCGGGCGAGATATCTGCCGCCGGGAGCCGGGACTCTATCGGCCACATGTTCGAGCATCACGGGCGACGGGCTGCGCCTCGGGATGGCGGCCGGCGGCCGGATGTGCGACCGAAATGGCGCGTTCTGGACCCCCGTCTCGCGCTTCACGCGGCGGGACGGCTCGCAGGGCGTGTTTCCTCACACCGTGACCGATCGGGGCAAACCCGGCGTGATCGCGGTGAACCGCCGCGGGCGCCGCTTCACCAACGAGGCGCAGTCCTACCACGAGTTCGTCCGGGCGATGTTCCGAGGCGACAACGACGGCCCCTGCATACCGGCTTACCTGATCTGCGATCGACGGTTCTTGTGGCGTTACGGGCTCGGAGCCGTAAAACCGTTCTCGCTGTCGCTGCGCGAACATCTGCGCAGCGGCTATCTTGTCCGGGGACAAACGATCGGCGCGCTCGCCTCCGCGCTCGGCATCGATGCGGAAACCCTGGCGGCGACCCTGGCGCGGTACAACGAAAGTGCCGGCCGCGGCATCGATCCCGAGTTCGGCCGCGGCGGCAATGTTTATCAGCGCTACCTCGGCGACGCGGACCACGCGCCGAATCCTTGCATTGCCCCGATCGAGCAACCGCCGTTCTATGCCGTCGCCATCTATCCGGGCGACCTCGGAACCGCGGCCGGCCTTCTCACCGACGAGGCCGCCCAGGTGCTGGACGGCGGCGGAACCCCGGTCGGGAAGCTGTATGCTTGCGGCAACGACATGAACTCGATCATGAATGGCGCCTATCCGGGACCGGGCATCACGCTGGGGCCGGCGCTCACCTTCGGTTATCTCGCGGCAAAGCACATGGCAGCTTAGAGCATCCGACGTCGCGTGAAGAATTGCTCGCGGCGGCCGCCCGCGAAGCGGCAAAATGCACTAGACTGCAACGCGCGCGAACGGGGACGCAGGACGCACGATGCCGAGAATGAAGGGTGCCGAGCTCATCACCGAGTACCTGATCCGAAGCCGTATTCCCTATGTGTTCGGGATTTGCGGCCACGGCAACGTCGGCATGCTCGATGCGCTCTATGATGCTCGCGATCGGATCAAGCTGATCTCGCCGCGCCACGAGCAGGTCGCCGGCCACATGGCGGACACCTATTTCCGCGTGCGCCACGAGCCGGTGGCGACGCTCACATCCTGCGGCCCCGGTTCGGCGAACATCGTCATGCCGCTGGCGGTGGCCTTGTCGGATTCCTCGGCGCTGCTCGCCATCACCGCCAACGTCCCGACCTCGCAGTTCAACCGTAGCCCGTTTCAGGAGGTCAACCGGCACTACCAGGCGGATTTGGTCAACGTGATCCGGCCGGTGGTCAAACGCAGCTTTCAGCCCACCCGGGTCGACATGTTGCCGCTCGCGCTGCGCCAGGCGACGACGACGATGTTGTCGGGACGACCGGGCCCGGTGAATGTCGATATTCCCTACAACGTGTTCCAGGAGGAGGACGATGTCGAGGTGCCGCCGGCAGCGCCGCCGTTCGGGACGCAGCGCAGCGGCGCCGCCCCCGAGCAAGTCATCGCGGCCGTGGACATGATGCGGCAAGCGGAGCGGCCGGTGCTCTTCGTCGGCCACGGCGTGACGCTGTCGGAGGCGAGCGCGGAATTGACCGAGCTTGCGCACAAGCTCGGCGTGCCCGTCATCGCTTCGCCGAACGGCTTCGGTTGCCTCGACATGACCGACCCGCTGTCGCTGGGTTTCATCGGCCGCAACGGCGCGTACCCGGCCAACGAGGCGGGTCGTCACGCCGACCTCGTGGTGGCCGTGGGCGCCCGGTTCGACGACCGCTCCGCCTCGTCCTGGCTGCCGGGCTATTCCTGGAATTTTCCGCACAGCAAGCTCATTCACGTCGACGTCGATCCCGACGAGATCGGCCGCAACTATCCGCCCGATCTCGGCATTCTCGCCGACGCGCGCACGTTTCTGCGTCAGCTCCTGGCCGAGCTCGAGCGGCGGCCCGCCAAGCGCGACGCGCTGAAAGCCTGGCACGCGGACATCCAGCGATGGCAGGCCGATTGGGACGCGTATACGCGGCCCAATTTTGCGATCCATGCTTCGCCGCTTCGCCCCGAGCGGGTCGTTGCCGATTGCCAAGCGGTGATTCCGGAGGCTGCGATCCTCGCCTGCGACGTCGGCGTCAATCATAATTGGTACATGCAGTTCTGGAAGGCGCGCCGCCCCCAGACGATGCTCAACTCGTGGGGCTTTTCGGGCATGGGGTTCGGCGCCGCGGGCGCGCTCGGCGCCAAGCTCGCCGCGCCGGAGCGGCCGGTGGTGGCGATCGCGGGCGACGGCTGCTTCACCATGGTGCCGCACGTGCTGTGCACGGCGGTCGAATACGACATCCCCGTAGTCTGGCTGATCTGGAACAATTTCTCCTGGGCCTCGATTCGCGACATCCAGTACGGCATGTTCGGCGGCCGCGAGATCGGCACCGCCTTCTATCGCGGCAGCAACAACACGCCGTACAATCCCGATTTCGCCGCCTGGGCCCGCGCCGCCGGCGCCGAGGGGGTCACGATCAGCAAATCGGAAGACCTCCGCGGCGCGCTCGAGCACGCGATCGCCGCGAACAAGCCGTTCGTGCTCGACGTGCACGTCGACGCCGACGTGCATCCGCCGGCGACCGGGGCCTGGCAGCTGCCGCCGACCCCCTACAACGAACCGGCGTTCGGCCGGCGTTTCCTGCCGAGCGAACAAGCGCCGGTGAAGTAAACCGCGGGATTCTCCGACATGTCCGAAGATCGACGCTGGTTCATCCGCAACATCGCCGAGGTGCCGTGGAAGGAATTCCCCGATCATTTCGGCGGGGCGCTGTCGAAGCCGCTGGTGATGCCGGATAACGCCGGCACGCGCCACATCGATTACCGCATCTCGATGTATCAGCCGATGGCGCACGTGAAAAAGCACGCCCACAAGGTCCAGGAGCAGGTCTATCACGTGCTCGAAGGCGAGGGGCTGATGGAGATCGGCGGCGAGACGCGGGTCGTGCGCAAGCACGACGTGATCTTCCTGCCGCCCGGCATCGAGCACTCGATCGCCAATTCGGGGATCAACGATCTGGTGTTTCTCGTCGTCACCTCGCCGGTGACGGACAAAGGGGGAGGAGAGCCGGAACTGAACAACAAGACTTGAGAGATGAGATCGTGTCGTTTCAGTGGAATCCCGTTACAGCAGATCAATGAATTGGGCAACGGTGAGTCCGGCTTGGCTGATGATGCTCCGGAGAGTTCCACGATGAACGTCGCCGCCGTGCATTGGGATGGTAACTTTGCGGGTGGGGTCGGTCGAATGAATGAGCCGGCAGTGGCTACCCGAGGTTCGCGACACTACAAAACCAGCGCGCTCAAGCGCACGGACGACCTCTCTGGCTCTGAGCGACGGTAGCCGCTGGGTCATGCGGCCAAAGTGATGGTAACCTCACGGATGCGCGGAGGTTCACCAGCCGGAACCGGTTCGCCACGTGCGGCGCAGTCCTCGAGCACCAAGCGAATGGCGTCCTCCGCCATCGCCAGCGCCTCCTTCTCATCCCTCCCATAGGTGACGATCTCCGGAAGCGACGGAACCCGCACGGTAAAGCCGCCCTCTTCCTCGGGTTCGAGTACGACAGCGAACGTGCGCATCTGAGTCACTGCAATTTTCCTGTAACCGAGAGCCAGTCTGCCCCAATGGTATGGCATGGGCTGGTACTGTCAATAAACCCAGCTGCGGCGATTCTTAACGTCATCAGGAAAACTCCGCATTGTGGGCGCCGAGCGCGGGTGCCGATTGCGCCCGGCCGGCAGGCGCGCGGAAACCATCCTCGATCGGCACCGGCAGGGCGGGCATCAGTGCACCTTTCTCGTTCACCAGCATGCGGCCGAAGCGATCGCGGAACTGCGGGTCGGCGACCGCTTCCTTGAGCGTGGCCACGATCGAGCAGCAGCAGTCGCGGCCGGCGAAACGCCCGCGCCATTCCTCCGCGGTCTTGCCGCGGATCGTCGCGGCGACCGCCCGCGCGGTCACATCGGGATCGCGGGCATCGTCGCGAAGCGAGGGATCGAGGGAGATGATGTCGCAGAACTCGTCCCAGAACTTTTGCTCGATCGGCGCGGCGGCGACGACTTTTCCGTCCGCGGTCGGATAGAGCCGATAGCGCGGCGATCCGCCGGTGACGAGCTCGGTGCCGTTGCCGGGCCACATTCCGGCGGAGAGCCCGTTGCCGAGCGCCCAATAGGTGAACGGGAACAGATTGGCGGCCATGGAAATATCGAGAAAGCAGCCGCGCCCGGTTCGCACGCGTTGCTGCAAGCCGAGCAGCACGTTGATCACGGTCGGATAGGCGCCCCCGGCAATGTCGGCGATGAGCGCCGGCGGCACGACCGGTCGCTCAGGGTCTCCCATCGAGAGTGCCAAGAGTCCGGTATCGCCGATGTAATTGAGGTCGTGACCGGCAACGTCGCGCTTGGGACCGTCCTGGCCATAGCCGGTGATCGAGCAATAGATCACCCGCGGATTGATTTTTTCGACATCGCAATAGCCGAGCCCGAGCCGGGCCATGACGCCGGGCCGGAACTGCTCGACGATGACATCGGCACGGGCCAACAGCGGCTCGAGCCGGCGGCGGTGTTCCGGGTTTTTGAGATCGAGCGCGAGGCTCTTCTTGCCGCGGTTGAGCAGCGCGAAATTCACGCTCTCGCGGCCCCAGCGCGGGCGATAGGAGCGCATCTCCTCGCCCGCCGGCCGCTCGATCTTTACGACCTCGGCGCCGGCCTCGGCCAGCAGCAGCGTCGCCATTGGGCCGGGCAGCAGGGTGGAAAAATCGAGAACGAGAATGCCTTCAAGCGGCTGCATGAGCGTCCGATCGATTCATTTTCCCGCAAAGCTCCGACCGATCAGCTGACGGTGAATCTGGTTGGTGCCCTCCCAGATCTGAGTGATTTTCGCGTCGCGCATCAGCCGCTCGACGCGAAGATCGCGGCAATAACCGTAGCCGCCGTGCATCTGCACCGCCTCCGTGGCGATCCGCATGGCGAGGTCGGAGGCGCGCAGCTTGAGCATGGAGGCTTCCAGGCCGAACTCGCCGGCATCGCCCTCTACCAGCGAGGCGACGTAATCGAGCCAGCGCTCGGTCATGGCGAGATCGGTCGCAAGGTCCGCCAGCATGAACTGATTGGCCTGGAAATCGACGATGCGCCGGCCCGATTGCACCCGCTCGTTCATGTAGGCGACCATGTCCTTGAAGGCGGCGGTCGCGATCCCGAGCGCGTGAGCGGCGACGCTCGGCCGGGACTTGTTGAGCGAGGCGAGCAGGATGGCAAGGCCCTCGCCGGGCTCGCCCAGCAAATTGGCGCGCGGGACTCGACATCCATTGAAAGCGATCGCGGCGGTGGAAGAGCCGCGATGGCCCATCTTGTCCTCGGTGCGGATCACCTCGAAGCCGGGCGTTGCCGTTTCGAACACCAGCACGGAAATGGCCGCCTTGTCGTCGCGGATCTCGGACCATTTGCCGAACAGCAGCATGAGCTCGGCAACGTCGCCGTTGGTGATGAAGATCTTGCCGCCCTCGACGATGATCGCGTCCCCGTCCGGGGTGAACCGCGTCTTCATGCCGGTGGCATCGGACCCCGCGGTCGGCTCGGTGATGGCCAGCGCCCCGAGAGCTCCCGCGGCAACGCGCGGCAGGAAGCGCTGCTTTTGCTCCGGGCTGCCGATATCGATGAGGGATTTCAGTCCGTTGAAGGTGGTGGAATAGATGATGCCGGTCGAGGCGCAGGCCTCGGCAATGATTTTCACCACGGCGAGGTAGAGCCGGTAGGACATCCCGAGCCCGCCATAGGCCGCCGGCACGAAGATCGCATTGGCGCCGATGCCGTTGAGCGCGCCGACATTGTCCCACGGGAACTCGCCGGTGCGATCGATCTCGGCGGCCCGGGGAGCGATGACGTCGTCGACGACGCGCCGGACTTGATCGAGCACCAGCCGCTCGTCCTGCGACCAGTTCCGCTGCCGCTCCAGAGTTTCGAAGACGTTCATGGCAGAGAGATTCCAAAGCTTGCGGAAGCATCAAAAATACGGAAAGCCGCGCCGCATTCGGCCCCCTCCCCCCTTGAGGGGGAGGGATGGGGAGGGGGGTATCTCTTGCGCCGAGGTAGCAGACCCCCCTCCCGGCTCGCGCGCTGCACGCGCGAGCCGACCTCCCCCTCAAGGGGGGAGGTGATTGGAGTGGGTGGATGGCGTTCACGCATCGCGGAACACCGGGGCGCGCTTCTCGACGAAAGCCGCCATGCCTTCCTCGGCATCGGCGGTGCGGAACGCGAGCGTGGCCACGTCGGCTTCGATCTTGAGCCCCTCGTGAATCGGCACGTCGAGTGCCCGGGTCACCGCGGAGCGCGCCAGCGCCAGCACCGGCAGGCTGTAGCCGGTCAGCTCGCCGGCGAAGGTCAGGCCGGCCTCGATCGCGTCGCCGTCGACCAGCCGATGCACGAGGCCGATGCGGTGCGCCTCTTCGGCGCCGACGGTACGCCCGGTCAGGATCAGCTCGAGCGCGCGCGCCTCGCCGACGACGCGCGGCAGGCGCTGGGTGCCGCCATAGCCGGGGATCATGCCGAGCTTGATCTCGGGGAATCCCAGCTTGGCGTTCGCCGTGGCGAGCCGAAAGGTCGCCGCCAGCGCGAGCTCGAGTCCGCCGCCGAAAGCGTAACCGTTGACGACGGCGATCGACACGATCGGCAGCGTCTCGAGCTTCGAGAACACTTCCTGGCCGCGCTGGAGGCTGCGCTGGTGCGCGGCGGGATCGCGGCCGCGAAGCTCCTTGACGTCGGCCCCGGCGCAGAATGCCTTGGCGCCGGCCCCGGTGATCACCAGGGCACGCGCACCCATCTTCCCTACCGCATCGAAGGCATCGGCAATCTCCTCGACAACAGCGAAGGACAGCGCATTGAGCACCTCCGGGCGATCGAGCACGAGGACGGCGACATCGTCGCGGCACGTGAGGCGCAAAGGCATCAGGCCATCTCCTTGGCGCGCCATCGCACGGGCGTCGGCTGCAGCTCGCCGCGTCCGATCATCGCGACGAGCTCGCGTTTGAGGATTTTGCCGCTCGCGGTCAGCGGCAAGGTTTCGACGCGCAGAAAATATTCGGGCATGTCGGATTTCGACAGACCTTCCGCGGCCAGATGCGCGAGCAGCGCATCCGGCGCGATCGCGCCGATCACCGCGATGCAGGCGCGCTCGCCGAGCCGCTCGTCCGCGATCGGCACGCAGGCCGCGCGCTCGACCGCGGCATGGCGCAGCGCCAGCGCCTCGATGTGGGCCGGATAGATGTTGTGCCCGCCGCGGATGATCAGATCCTTGAGCCGGCCGACGATCCGGAGATTGCCGGCGTCATCGAGCCCGCCGAGATCGCCCGACAGGAACCAGCCGTTGCGGTTGAAGCTTGCGGCGGTCGCCGGCTGATTGCCGTAATAGCCGAGCATCAGCGCGGCGCCGCGCCCGCCGATCTCGCCGAGCGTGCCGGGCGGCACCTCGCGATCGGAATTCTCGGGATCGAACAGCCGCACCTCGTAGGCCTTGCCGCCGCGACCGCAGGTATTGACGATGGTCGCGCGATCGTCGTCCGGGTGGGTGTATTGATGCGAGGAATTCTCGGTCATGCCGTAGATGTTCTGCGGCTTGATGCCCTGCTGCAGAAACGCCTCGGCGACGGAAGGCGGGATCGGCGCGCCCGCCATGTAGAACACCTCGACCGAACCGATGCGCCCAAGCCCGCGCCGGCGCTGCTCGGCGATGACGTCCATCGCGTGCGTCGGCACGCCCATGACGTAGGTCGCGCCGGTCTCGATGATCCAGTCCAGGCCGTGATGTCCCGCCGGCGGATCGTTGACGATCAGCTCGCAGCCGGCAAGCAGCCATTGCGCCGCCGCCACCCAGGCGATGTGGTGCGACAGCGGGCTCAGCGTGAGCAGTTTCGTCTGCGGCCCATGTCCCCAATCGCGGACCATTTCGCGAGCGTTGGCGAACAGCGTGTTGTCCGAATGCATCACGCATTTCGGGATGCCGGTGGTGCCGGAGGTGAACGCGAGATAGGAGACTTTGTCCGGATCGGAGATCGGCTCGCCGGTTGCGGGTCCGGGCGCGGGGAAATCCGGCAGCATGTAAACGCGCTTGAGCGAGCTTGCCTGGGCAAGGGCTGACGCAAGCTCGGCAGGATCGCGGCCGGCACCGAGCCCCGGCTCGGTGATGAGCGCGCTCGCTTTGAGATAATCGATGAGCTGCACCACTTCGGACGCCGTGTAGGCCCGGTGCAGGGAGGGATTGCAGGCATAGCCTTGGCGCGAGCAGGCGAGGAAGGCGATGAGGGCCTCGACCCGGTTGGAGAGCCAGATCGAGACGCGGTCGCCGCCCGCGAGCCCTTGCGCGGCCAGGTCCGCGGCGACGCCGTCGGTCCAAGCGAGGACCTCGGACCACGTCAGCCGATGGCGAGAATCGCGCAGGGCCGGAACGTGCGGTCGCTCGCCGGCATGGCGGGCCAGCAGCGAATAAAATGTATCCGCCCGCCACAGGCCCTCGGCATAGTAGCGCCGGGCCGCGGCGGGGTGATGGAGGGTGAGGAACGGCCGCATCGTCATCTGCCGAATTGCGCCGGGTCTGGCTTTCGCTTCTCGGCGAAGGCTTTGGCAAGCTCGTGGCTTTCCTCGGTCTCGAGATACGCGCGCAGCAGCAGGTCATGGGCCATCCGCGAGAGCCCGGCGACGCCGCCGTGGCGGGCGTTGAAGGCGGCCTTGATGGAGGCGAGCGCAAACGCACCCCGCTCGGCGATCTCGAGCGCCATGGCCCGGGTCTCCTCGCGCAGGCGAGCGTCGGGGACCACGCGGTTGATGAGCCCGAGCTCGAGCGCCTCGCGCGCCGAGATTTTCGGATTGCAGAACCAGATCTCCTTGGCCTTCTTCTTGCCGACCAGGTCTTCGAGATACCAGGTGCCGTAGCCGGCGTCGAAGGAGCCCATCATCGGCCCGACCTGGCGGAACACGGCGCTCTCCTTGGCAATCGTGAGATCGCACAGCATCTGCAGCACGTTGCCGCCGCCGACCGCAAAACCGTTGACCGAGGCGATAACCGGCTTCTGCAGGCGCTCGATCGCTTCGTACATCTCCAGCGTCGGCAGCGTGCCGGCGTAAAGAATGGTGTCCTCGAGCCCGTCCTTGCGCCCGCCGATGCAAAAGAACCGCTCGCCGGCCCCGGTGATCACCAGCACACGGGTGCGCGTCTCGCGGCGCATCGCATTGATGCAATCGCGCAGCTCGTGGCACATGGTCGCGTTGAACATGTTGCCGTCGTCGGGCCGATTGAGCGTGATGGTGCCGAGCGGCCCGTCTTCCTCGTAGAGGATGGTTTGGTAGCCCAAGCGTCTCTCCCTGCATGCTTGCCGCGCATCATTCCACGGGCGGGCCCGCGCATCCATATCGGGCTTTCCCGCGGCTCCCGGGAGGCTAGAAGCTCACACGGCCGCCACCGAGCCCCGCTCGATCCGATATGCGCGCGCCAACAGATCGCCGACGTGGATATCGTTGGATTCCGCGATCAGCACCGAGACCCCTTCCGCCTTCAGGTCGGCCAAAACCTCGCCCAGGCGCCGCGCCAGCGCCGGCGCCAGCCCCTCGAACGGCTCGTCCAGCAGCAGCATGCGCCGCCCCGCCATCAGCGCGCGCGCGAGCGCCACCATTTTTTGCTGGCCGCCGGAGAGCTCCATCGCCCGCCGCTCGCGGAACTTCGGGATCTCCGGCATCAGCGAGAAAATCCACTCCAGCCGCTGCTCGGCCCCGTCCATCTTCAGCGACCAGCTCGGCAGCCGGATGTTCTCCTCCACGGTGAAGTCGGGAACCAGGCGACGATCTTCCGGCATGTAGCCGATGCCGTGGGCAAGACGGCGATGCGCGGGAAGCTCCAACAGATCGACATGGTCAAGCTCGGCGCTGCCGCTTGCCGCGATGGCGCCCATCAGCGCGCGCATCAACGTGGTCTTGCCGGCGCCGTTGCGGCCGATGAGGCCGCACATCTCGCCCTCGGACAGATCGAGCGAGGCGTCGCGCACGATCGGCACGGGCCCGATCGCGACGTTGAGCGAGCGCACCCTAAGCATCGGCCGCCCTCGGCAGCACCGCAAGTTTTTGCTTGGCGCCTCCGATCAGCAATTGCACGCGGGGGTCGCTGAGCGCTTTGTCCGGCGTGCCGTCGGCGATCAAGGTGCCGTCGTAGAATGCGAGCACCCGTTCGGCGAAGCGCGCGACGATCTCCATGTCGTGCTCGACGAACAGCACGGTGATCTTTCGGCTCCGCAGCGCCGCCATCACGACGTCCATGATGTCGAATTTCTCCTCGATCGAAATGCCGCTGGTCGGCTCGTCGAGCAGCAGGAGCCGCGGCCACGAGGCCATCGCCATGCCGATGTCGAGCAGCTTGCGCACGCCTTGCGGCAGGGTGATCGCCCGGCTGTCGCGGAAGCGCGCAATTTGAAACAGCTCGATCAGCGCCTCGGCCTCGGCGAGCGTCCGCGGCGAGCGCAGCGCGGTGATGGCGCAGCCGAGGATCCGGTCCGATCCATGGGCAATGGCCGCGGCGGCGCACAGGTTGTCGAGCACGGACAGCGACGGAAAGATCTGCGCAACCTGGAACGAGCGGGAAATCCCCAGCCGGGTGATCGCGCGCGACGGCAGTCCGGTGATGTCCCGATCCTCGAAGGCGATGCTGCCTTTGCTCGGCCGCAGATGGCCGGTGATCATGTTGACGAACGTGGTCTTGCCCGCGCCGTTGGCGCCGATGATGCCGGCGGTCTGCTGCGGCGGCACCTCGAGCGAGATGTCGCGGGCCGCCACCACGTTTCCGAAGGTCTTTTCCAGTCCGCGGACAGCGAGGATCGACGTCATGGCGTACGGGCCTCGGAGCGGCGCAGCCGCAAGAAGATCGATCCGAGCCCCTCCGGCAGGAACAGGATGGTGACGAGCAGGACGGACCCCAGGATGATCTGCCAGGTGCCGGGCAGCACGTCGACCGCGAAGGAGCGCACCAATTCGAAGCCGAGCGAGCCTACGAATGCCGCGGCGACCGAGGCGGCGCCCGCCAGGATGGTGACGAAGACGAAACCGCCGGAGGTGGTCCAATACGCCATGTTCGGATCGACATGACCGATGGCGAGCGCGGCCAGCGCGCCGCCGAACCCGCCGAGCGCGCCGGCGATGATCAGCTTCAAGTGGATCAGCCGGTTGACCGAGAGACCGAGGAATTCCACGCGAATCTCGTTGTCGCGGACCGGAACGGCGAGCGCGCCGGCGACCGAGCGAAAATACGCGCTCACGAGGATCGCGGCGATCGCGCAGGTGCCGAGCACGACCCAGAACAGCCACAGCCCGAGCACCCCGCCGTGCGGCGCGTAGCCGAGGAAGGTCGCGGGCGGAACGTTGAATCCGTCGGTCGAGCCCAGCGATTCCGTTTTCACCAGCGTGCCGTAGAGGATCATCGATACCGCGAGGCTCAGCATGGCAAAGAAGATCTCGCGATAACGGGCGAGCAGCGTTCCGACCAGGAACGCCGTGATCGCCGCGGCAGCGCCGCCGGCGAGAAGCATGAGGAATGCGTCGGTGATCCCCGCGAACCGCGACAGCAGCGCGACGCAATAGGCGCCGATCGCGTAATAGAGCGCCTGGCCGAACGAGACGAGGCCGGCGCGCCACAGCACCATGAGGCCGAGCACCACCAGCGCATTGGCGAAGGCGATGGTGGCGAGCGATACCAGCCAGGGCGGCAAGCTCGGTGCGGCGGCGGCGAGCGCGAGGAAGGCCAGCGCTCCGACGAGATTGGCTCGGGCCATCGTCAAATCCTTCTCGGTTGCGCCCGGGCAATCAGGCCGTAGGGGCGGAACACGAGGACCAGCGCCATCACCGCGTAGATGACGAACAGCTCGAGCTGCGGCACGAGATGTACCGCGGCGGCCCGGCATAGGCCGACGATCAGCGCCCCGATCAGCGCTCCCTCGATCGATCCCATGCCGCCGATGGCGACCACCGCGAACGCCAGCACGATGACTTCGACGCCGATGCCGAGCGTCACCGCAATTTTCGGCGCCATGACCGCGCCGCCGATCGCACCCAGCATGGCCCCGAGCAGGAACGTGACGGTATAAACCAGCGTGACGTTGATGCCGAAGGCCGCCGCCGTTTCGCGATCGAAGATCACCACGGTGAGCAGCCGCCCATAGCGGGTGCGCTTGAGCGCCCAGGTGGCGCAGGCCGCCAGGATCGCGGCAAACGCAACGAGGCCGATGTCATAGCCGGAGAGCACGAGATTTCCGACGGCTATGCTTCCGGCGGCGACGAGCGGCTGATAGGCCGCATAGGTTCCGGGCCCCCACACCAGGATGATCACGTCCTCCAGGATCAGGAACGCCGCGTAGGTGACGAGCACGACGATGACCTCGTCCTTGCCGTAGACGAGGCGCAGCACGCCGCGCTCGAGCACGAGACCGAGCAACAGTCCCATCGCCATGGCGGCGAGCACCATGAGCAGAAAACCGCCGGCGACCGGCAAGCCGCGGTCGAAATAGATGCCGACCGCGGTAGCGGCCCCGTAGGCGCCGAAGGCATAGAACGCGCCGTGCGCGACGTTGAGGATCTTCATCACGCCGAAGATCAGCGTCAGTCCGATGGCGACGACGAACAGATAGGCGGCGTAGACGAGGCCGTCGGTGAAGATGGCAAGCGCGGTCAGCACGGGATGCTCAGTGCGAGATCGCGTTGCCGCAGCGAAAGGCGGCTATGGTGAGTAGAAGGCGAGCCGCAAACGACCCCCTCCCCTTGAAAAGGGGAGGGATGAGGAGGGGATCGCGACCCCCTCCCGACCGCCAACCGAAATCGGCTGTTGCCGATTTCGGTAATGCATAATTGGGCCAAGTCGGAAACATCCGACTTGGCCTGGTCGAACTCCCCCTTTCAGGGGGAGGTGTTCCGAGCCAGCCGCCAGGCACAGCCATTGCTCACTTGCACTTGGCGCCCTTCATGCCGCCTTCGAGCCAGGCCACGGCGGTGGACCCTTCCGGCGGGTTGACGCATTCGGCGGGGTAGTACACCACGTCCGTCAGTTCGGGTTTCCCTTCCTGTTTGTTGAAGCGGTAGGTGGCGTAGGCGGTCTCGGCGATGCCCTGGTGTCCTTTGCCGAGCGCCATGCGGATGCTCGTGCTCGGCCCCGGGAACTCGATGCCTTCGAACGCGGCTGCGACTTCATCGGCCGAAGGACGGGCGCCGCCCTTCTTCGCCGCCGCCTTGTCCCACGCGGTTTTGAGCCCGAGCAGCGACTGCGCCATGTGATACGACGGATAGGTCGGCGGAACGCCGTAGCGGTCCATGTAGATTTTCACGAACCAGCGGTTCAGCTCGCTGTCCTTGGCCAGCGGGCCATGCGGGCCGCGGCCGCCGATGATGGTGCCGTCCGGGAGCTTCGAGCCCAGTCGCAGCATCGCCGCTTCGCCCGTCGTCATCACGACCGGCATACGCTGGAGCAAGCCCCGCGCGCCAGCCTGGAACACGAATGCCTCGAGGTCGCCGTCGTAGAAGCTCGAGTGGATGAACTGCGAATTCGACGTGAGCAGGGCCGAGATTTCCGCGCCGTATTCGCCGGCGAACAGTTTTGGAAACAGTTCCTTGTCGACGGTCGCCTTCGGCACGAGCACCTTCATGGCGAGCACGAAATCGCGCCAGGAATCCTGTCCCCAGGCGTAATTCTGGTTCAGTCCGGAATAGAGCGAAATGTCCTTGATCTTATGGGTCGCATAGAGGGCGGCGCCGACGCTGTCCATGGTGGCGTGCGGGGTGACGCGGAACACGTATTTACGCGGCGCCTCCTCGAAAATCCGCGGCGTGCCGCAATCGTAGAGCACGGTGAGCGTCTTCAATTCCTCGGCGACCGGCACGACCGCAAGACAGCTGCCGGACGAGACGTAGCCGACGAGGGCATCGACATTGTCGCGCTGGACCAAGTTGCGATACTCGGTGACCTGGTTGGCGGTCGAGCCCGCCTCATCCACGTATTTCGCCTCAAGCTTGGCGCCGCCGAAGCCGGCCATGTTGTAAGGAGGCGGCGCTTTGCCGGCGTTCAGCTCTTCGATGACGATCTCCGCGGCGTTGCGGCCAGGAATGCCGAACGGCGCCGCGGCCGGGCCGGTCAGGAACGAGACGATCCCGACCTTCACATTTGGCCCTGCCGCGGGGGGCTGCTGGGCCTGGACCGGGCTGACGCAAGACAGGATCAAGGCCGCGGCCGAAGTCAGCCAGAATCCGGCAAACGCGCGATGTTGCATGGCGAATCCCTCCCTTGGCGCCGAGCGCTCGACGCTTGCTGTTGTTGCGCGCCAGCAAACTTGATTTCGGGAGGATGTTCAAGCGCCGGGGGTGCAATGAACTCGGCGCATTGCAGCGCATTTGCCGATGCGACGGGCTTCGCGCGTCGCCCCGAGAACCGGCCTTGCTACGCCGCGTCGGCCTTTTGGCGCAGCAGGCCCGCGTCGAGCAGCGCTTGGCGGATGCGCGCGATCTCGGCATCGCCGAGCTTGACCAGCGGCGGCCGCACCACGGCGCGCTTCTGGCGGCCGAGCAGCACCAATGCCTCCTTCATGCGGTTGTGCATGTCGGCCCACGGCTCCGCATAGAACACGCGGGCAAGCGGGTAGATGCGGTCGCTGATGCGGCGCGCTTCCGCAAGATCGTTGCCGCGGACCGCGCGGAACAGCGCCGATTGCAGGTCGGGAATCACGCTGCCGCTGCCGGAGAGCAGGCCGTTGCAGCCCAGCACCAGCGAGCTCAGGAGCCAGGCGCTGTGGGTCGAGAGCACGTTGACCGGGCGCGGCAGGCTCTGCAGCGTGCGTACGTGCCACTCGTGCTCCTGCAGGTTGCCGCACCAATCCTTGATGGCGCGGATGTTGGGGATCTCCTCGCACATCCGCAGCAGCGTGTCCGGCGGATAGCCCTGGCCGCTCGCGATCGGATACTGGAAGACGATGATGGGCAGATCGCTCGCTTCCGCGATGCGCGAGAAATGCGCGAGCGCCATCTGCGGCGACTGGCCGAGCGTGAACGGCCCGGGCGGGAACACCAGAAGCGCGGCGGCGCCGCAGGCGCTCGCCATGCGGGCGATGCGCCCTGCTTCGAGGCTGCCGTCCGCCCAGATGCCGTTGACGAGCGGCAGCCGCGCGCCGATTTCGTCGCGCGCGATGTCGAGCACCCTGCGCTGCTCGTCGAACGTGCACGAGGCGACTTCGGTCGAATGCGCGTTGATGGTGATCGCCGAGATGCCGTCGGTCGCCGCGACGTCGCGCAGATGCTTGCGGAACGCCGCCTCATCGATGGCGAGATCGTTGTCGAACGGCAGCAGCACCGCCGGGATGACGCCGTTGGGGGTATAAGAATGCGCCATGACTTAGCCTCGATCTCAAGCAATGCGCCGGCGACGCGAACACGTCGGGTTGATGGGCTACATATGACACTGTTTGGGAGCCTGTCGAGTCTCGCTTCGATAGTTGCCGATACGCTTGCCGGTTGTATTGCAGCGTGATAATTTCACCGAGCCGCTCGGGAAAGTCGGCCCGCAGCGGATTGCAGGGGGATAAAATGGCGCGCAAAGTTCTCTGGGTTGTGGACGGCGACATGGCGGGTCTGCTGGACAGGGCACACTACGTTCGGGCCCAAGCTGTTTGCGTTCGCACGACCAACGGATGGCTGAAAGGTGCAATTCAAGCGATCAAGGGACAAGGTTTTGACGTGTATGCTTGGCGCTGGCCGGCGGTCCGGCCGACGAAACCGCCGCCGGCGCACTATTACGCTGACGATGAGGCGCAGTACGTACTCGAGCTGATCGCGGAGGGGCTCGATGGATATATCGCCGACCCGGAATCCGACGGTGACAGAGGCGTCAACGATTGGAACGACGCGCAATTGGCGAACTTGGCGAATCGATTTTGCGACACGATAAAGATAGCCGGACGGCAAAAGAACCCGCACTTCCTTTTCGGCCTGACGTCGGGCTGCAATTATCCGACTCTGATGAACAATATTCCATGGTCGGTTTTCGTCGCCCATAGCGACGGGGTGTACCCGCAAATCTATTGGGCGCCTAATATTCGACACCGACACACGCCAGAGGATGCATACAACATCGGCATGACGAGCTGGAGGACCATAGTTCCCGCATCAATGAACGTGTGTCCGATAATCGGCGAGATAGCAACTGTCAAAGCCGATGAAATTCGACGGTTTGGAACGATCATGACGAACAACAGCATTTCGGAAGTACATTTTTATACCTGCGCCCCTGGAATTTCAGGGGATAATTGGGATGCTTTGAGAAATTTAGGGCAAGTGCCGGTCGTCGCGTGAACATCAAACCGAAAATGCCGTGCGTCCGATCTCGCTCAAGCTGACATTGCGCCGCCGCCGGCCCCAGTTGCCGGGCCGGTCCTGGAACACGCCGGCGCAGGCGGTCCCGCACTGGCGGCAACGGCCGGCACCATCGAGATTCCACGCGGTCAGATCGTACCAATCCCGGCCGATCAGCAGCTCGCTGCAACGATGGCAATAGGTGCTCTGGCCCGCGGGATCGTGGATATTGCCGGTGAATACGTAGCGCAGCCCGATCTCGCAGGCGATGCGCCGGGCCCGGCGCAGCGTTGCGGGCGGCGTCGGCGACTGTCCAGCATCTTCCAGTCCGGGTGGAACGCGGTGAAATGCAGCGGCACGTCCGGGCCGAGGTGTTCCATCACCCAGCGGCTCAGGGCCTCGATTTCAGCCGGCGAATCGTTCTCGCCCGGGATGAGCAGCGTGGTGATCTCGAACCAGACGTCGGTTTCATCCTTGAGATATTCCAGCGTCTCGAGCACGGGGCCGAGCCGTGCCGAGCACAGGTTCTTGTAGAAGCTCTCGGTGAAACCTTTCAGGTCGATATTGGCGGCATCCATGTGCCGGAACAATTCGATCCGCGGCTCCGGGCAGATGTAGCCGGCGCTCACGGCGACCGTCTTGACGCCGCGCTCGCGGCAGGCCTGCGCCACGTCGATCGCATATTCGAGAAAGATCACCGGATCGTTGTAGGTGAAGGCAACCGAGTCCGAGCCGTTCGCCACCGCGGCTTGCGCGATGGCCGCGGGTGAAGCCTGGTCCTGCAGCCGGTCGAAGTCGCGCGCCTTGGAGATGTCCCAGTTCTGGCAGAACTTGCAGGTGAGGTTGCAGCCGGCGGTGCCGAACGACAGCACCGGCGTGCCGGGCAGGAAATGGTTGAGGGGCTTCTTCTCGATCGGGTCGATGCAGAAGCCGGACGAGCGCCCGTAGGTGGTGAGCACGATCGCATCCTCGTGCCGGGCGCGCACGTAGCACAGCCCGCGCTGGCCGTCGTGGAGCCGGCAATAGCGCGGGCAGAGATCGCACTGGATGCGGCCGTCCTCGAGCTTGTGCCAATAGCGGCCCGGGGCACCGGCAAGGAGTTGATCCATCCTGCAACGATCCGTGTGGGCTGGGGATTATACCCGATATATCTGGGCATGGCGCGGCGGCGAAGCAATGCGAACGGCAATGCACACGCCCGAAGTGCGGCCGGCGGCCGTGGCGGGCTCTTTCTACCCCCGGGATCCGGACCGGCTGCGGGCGCAGGTCAGCGAGCTCCTGGCCGGCGCGCCCGGGCATTGCGGAGCGCCCAAGGCGCTGATCGCGCCGCACGCCGGCTACGTCTATTCCGGCCGAGTGGCGGCGAGCGCATTCGCAACCCTTAGAGGCCAAGCGGACAGCGTCGAACGCGTGGTGCTGATCGGACCGGCGCATTACGTGCGGCTGCGCGGGATCGCCGCGCCGACCGCCGGCGCCTTCGAGACGCCGCTCGGCCGCGTCCCGGTCGACCAGGAGGCGCTGGCAGCCATCGCGGATCTGCCGTTCGTGAGCGAAGCCGATGCCCCGCACGCGCCGGAGCATGCGCTCGAAGTCGAGCTTCCATTCCTGCAGTTAGTCCTGGCTTCGTTTGCCCTGGTGCCGCTCGTGGTCGGCGATGCCGCGCCCAAGCAGGTTGCCGAAGTGCTCGCCCGGCTCTGGGGCGGCCCGGAGACGCTCCTCGTCGTCAGCTCCGACCTGTCGCATTATCATCAATATGGTGAGGCGCAGCGGCTCGACGCCGAGACTGCCGCTGCCATCGAGCGCGGGGACGGGGCGAATCTGAGCGCCGCGCGGGCCTGCGGGTTCCTGCCCGTCGCCGGCCTGCTCGTGGAAGCGGGGCGTCGCGGGCTCAATGCGCGGCGGCTCATGTTGTGCAACTCGGGAGACACTGCGGGCGATCGGGATCGCGTCGTCGGTTATGGTGCCTGGGCGTTTCCCGGAACCGGATCATGAGGATCAACGGCTGATGCATCGGATTTTCGACCGGCACGATTGAGCGCCGTCGCAGCCAATCAATAATTGAAGAGCGCCGCGCGTTGTGACTTGACGGTTGGGGGAATCCCGTCAAGCTGGTGCCATGGCACCGTTGCCCGACGCATGCGTTAGCGCCTCGAGCCGCATGCCTGAAACCGTGGCGGCGCGAACAACCGGGAGGGAACGATGGGAGTGAACGAAGTTTACAAGGGCGCGCTGATCGCGCTCGTGCTCGCAGGCTTGGCAGTGGTCCCGGCCGCTGCCCAGAAGAAATACGATCCCGGCGCCAGCGACAGCGAGATCAAGATCGGCAACACCACGCCGTACAGCGGGCCGGCTTCGGCCTACGGCGTGATCGGCAAGGCCGAGGCCGCGTATTTCAACAAGATCAACGCCGAAGGCGGGATCAACGGCCGCAAGATCAATTTCATTTCCTACGATGACGCCTACAGCCCGCCGAAGACGGTCGAGCAGGTGCGCAAGCTCGTCGAGAGCGATGAGGTGCTGCTCGTCTTCAATCCGCTCGGCACGCCCTCCAACACCGCGATTCAGAAGTACCTGAACGCTAAGAAGGTGCCGCAGGTGTTCGTCGCGACCGGCGCCACCAAGTGGAACGACCCGAAGAATTTTCCGTGGACCATCGGCTTTCAGCCGAGCTACCAGAGCGAGAGCCGCGTCTATGCCAAGTATCTGCTCGACAATCAGCCGAACGGCAAGATCGCGATCCTGTTTCAGAACGACGACTACGGCAAAGACTACGTGAAGGGCCTGAAAGACGGCCTCGCCGGCAGGATGCAGATCATCGCCGAGCTGCCGTACGAGGCGTCGGATCCCACCATCGATTCTCAGATGATCAGCCTGAAGGCATCCGGGGCCGACGTCTTCTTCAACGTGACCACTCCGAAGTTCGCCGCGCAGGCGATCAAGAAGGCGGCGGAGGTCGGCTGGAAGCCGGTGCACCTGCTCAACAACGTCTCCGCCTCGGTCGGCGGGGTGCTCAAGCCCGCGGGCTTGGACAATGCCAAGGACCTGCTCACGGCAGCCTACTTCAAGGAGCCGACCGACCCGAGATGGAAGGAAGATCCGGGCTTCAAGGAGTGGGTCGCCTTCATGGAGAAATATTATCCCGACGGCGACCGCACCCGCGGCGAGAACGTATACGCCCACTTGGTCGGCCAGACGCTCGTTCAGGTGCTCAAGCAGTGCGGCGACGATCTCACCCGCGAGAACGTCATGAAGCAGGCGGCGAACTTGAAGAATTTCCAGCTCGGCATGCTGCTGGCCGGGATCGCGGTGGACACCAGCCCGACCGATTTCGCTCCGATCGAGCAGATGCAGATGGGCCGGTTCGACGGCGAGACCTGGCAGCTGTTCGGGCCGGTGATCAGCGGCAAGCTCGGGGGGACGTGACGGCTTTCCGGCTCGCCATGTGGTTTAAGGCCGGCCGTCATCCTGAGAGCCTGCCCCGGACCTGATCCGGGTGCGAGGCGCGTGGTTCGTGGGCCAGCCGTCATCCTGAGGCGCCGGGGCATCCCATCGCGCCTGACGCAAATGGGGGCCCGCCAGCGCCGAGCCTCGAAGGACGGCCGCCTCCTCACCACAATTAGCGGCCGCGGGTGGCCGCCCGGGCTCAAGACCGCCGTTCGCGGATATTTGTGACGATCCGATCCCGCGTGGGCTCCGGCTCCTCGCAAACCGCCGAGAGCAGCTCGCGCAGGGTCCGCCGCAGACCGTGAATCTGGTCGATCAAGTCGAGGACTACGGACACGCCCTCGTCGTTCACGCCCATGTCCTGCTGGAGATCGCGGATCAGCTGCGCTCGCGCCAGATCGACGTCGGAAAACCGCTGATCGTCGGCGTCGCGGCTCGGCACCAGCCAGCCAGCCTCGATCCATGCCTCGAGCATCTCGGCGTCCACGCGCACGTGCGTCAGGAATTGGCTCGTGTCGATCATTCAAACCTCCATCGCGCGGCGCGGATTGTAGGCCTTGTTCGACCATCCGCTGACGAAGCTTGCGAGCTCGGGGTCATGCTTCTCCGGCAGCATGACCTTGAGCGTGACGTATTCGTCGCCCCTGCCGCCTCTGCCCCGGGGGGCGCCTTTGCCGCGCAGCCGAAGCACGGTTCCGGTATTGGAATCCTTCGGCACCGTCATGGTCACGGGACCGGTCGGCGTCGGCACCTTGATCTTGGCTCCGAGCACCGCCTCGGTCAGCGAGACCGGGAGGTCGAGATGGACGTCGTCGCGCTCTCGCCTGAAATAGCGATGCGGGCGCACCGCGATCTCGACCAGCGCATCGCCGGGCGGCCCTCCACCGATACCCGGCCTGCCCTTGCCGCGAAGCCGCAATACCTGGCCATCACCGGTCCCGGGAGGAATGGTGACATCCAGCACCGATCCATCGGGAAGCGTGACGCGCCGGTTCGTGCCGTTGATCGCGTCGAGAAAATCCACTTCGAGACGATACGCAACGTCGCCCCCGCGCATGCGAAACGTGCCCGCGCGGCGGCCGCGCTCGCCGAAGATCCCGGACAGGATGTCGTCCATCCCCTCCATGTCGGCGACGCCCGCGTCGCTGGTATAGACATCGGCTCCGTCCCCCTCCGCGAAGTCCCGATAGTAGCGCTGACGGGGGCGTTCGGCGCCCGAGGCATCGATCTCGCCGCGATCGAAACGAGCTCGCTTGTCCGCATCGCTCAAGAGATCGTAAGCCGCCGATACCTCCTTGAATTTTTCCTCGGCCTCCTTGTTGCCGGGATTGAGATCCGGGTGGAGCTTCTTGGCCAGTTTACGGTATGCTTTTTGTATTTCCTCCTGCGATGCCTCCCGTTTCACCCCTAAAACCTGATACGGGTCGACGCTCAACGCCCTCTCCTGTTCCTTGCCCGTTCCCAATCTGACTGCGTGTCGCGGTTATGCTGCGGCAGCGAGAGATACCAGTCGAGGATCTCGGCGCCGTTCCAATGCAGCACGCCCTCGAAGCGGTTCACGTAATCGTAGATGGCTTCGAGATATTTGATCCGATGCGGCTGGCCGCTGATGTAGGGGTGGATCGCGAGCGCCATGATCTTCGCGCGATGCTTGCCCTCGGCATAGAGCCGGTCGAACTGGTCGATTGCGCGCTTCATCAGATACTCGCTCTCGTGATGCTGCACGATCATCATCGGGATATCGTTGAGCTCGACCGTGTAGGGCAGGGTGACGAGTGGCCCTTTCGCGGTGCGGATCACGGTCGGCTCATCGTCAAAAACCCAATCGCCGATGTATTTGACGCCGGCCGCGGCCAGCAGCTCCGGCGTCTCGTAGGTCTGGGTCAGGCCCGGCCCGAGCCAGCCGACCGGCCGCTTGCCGGTGAAGCGCTCGAGGATCTCCATCGAGCGGTTGATCATCGCCGCCTGGTCGTCGTGCTTGTGGATCGGCAGCTGATCGTAGGCGTGGCCCATGAACTCCCAACCGTCCCGCTTGGCCTGCTCGGCGACGCGCGGATAATCCTCGCAGACGCGCGCATTGGTGGCGAGCGTCGGCCTGATGCCGAGGCGGGCGTAGAGCTCGAAGAAGCGCCAGGCGCCGACCCGCATGCCGTATTCGTGCCAGCTCCAGTTCGGCACGTCGGGGAGCAGTGGGACGCCGGTCGGCGCCGGCAGCACCTGGCGCGCCATCGGCCGAGAAATGTCCCAGACCTCGTAGTTCACGATGGTCCACAATGCGAGCCGCGCGCCGCCCGGCAGCTTGAGCGGCGGCCGGTCGACGATCGCCGAATAGTCGCAGCGCTCGCGCGGGATCATGTGGCTGGTCATCGCCGGCTCCTTCAGGCCCGCTTGAGGCTCGGGGTTTTGCGCGAAAACCCGCGCGCCATGATCTCGTCGGCGCCCATCACCTGCCCGAACGCGGTGCCGATGATGCGCAGCGCCCATTGATGGAAATCCGGGCCGTCCATCGTGTCGACGCAGTCGGAAACCACCACGACCGCATAGTCGCGGCAGCACGCTGCGGCGGAAGTCGCGAGCACGCAGGAATTGGTGTTGACGCCGGTGATCAGCACGGTGTCGACGCCGTGCGCGCGCAGGCTGAGATCGAGGTCGGTGGCGAAGAAGCAATCGTAGCGCTTCTTGGCGTCGATGACGAAATCGGAATTCTCGAACACCTCGGGCATGATGGTGCAGCCGGGAGAGCCCTCGAGGTTGTGGATCAGCACGCTATTGCGCAGGTCGCTCGGGTCCTCGGCGCGGGCGCGCCAGCCGGGGTTGGCGCGGATCTCCTCGGCGTCGCGATAGGTCGCCACGCAATGAAACACCGGAATGGAAGCCGCCCGGCACCAGCGCAGGAATCTGGCGTTCGCGGCGACCACCCGCGCGGCCGTGCCGGCTTCGAGCGGCATGGTCGCGATCTCGGGATCGAGATGACCGCGGTGCAGGTCGATGGCGACGACGGCAGGATGCGGCTGCGCGATGCCTCGGATCATGATTTCGGCCTCGGCTGGATGGATCGGCCGCCATCGTCGAATTCCGGGCGCATTGTGTCAATCGCGCTAAGAGCAGCAGCCGCCTCGATCGAAGCGGAAAGCAAGCGCCGTGTTAACGACCCAGCACAGCGCAACCGGCGCCTAACCATGGCTGGACGAGCCGCGCGTCGGTCTCGCCGCGCTCCGGCAATGGCTACACCAGCGCCGACCACAGCATCTTCAGCGAGACGAAGACCAGCAACAAGTAGAGAAGTTGCGTGAGCTGTTTCTGATCGAGTCGGGAGTGGGCGAGCCAACCGACCACCACGCCTACGGGCACGAAAGCCGCGCCGACGAGGAACCGATCCATGGACACCTGCTCGTGTTGGCCCACGTAGAGCCACGGCACGAGCTTCACGGCGTTGCCGACCGTAAAGAAGATGCTGGTGGTTCCGGCATAGAGCGCGTTGCCGAGATTGCGGCGCAACAGATATACGGCCAGCGGGGGTCCGCCGGAATGCGCGATCATGGTCGTGAGTCCGGACGCGAATCCCGCGACGGGCGCCAATCGAGTTGAGATCCCAATCTGCTCCGCGCTGCTCCGCGTGAACCACCAATGCGCCGCGAAAGCCAGCGTGATTCCCGCGATTGCAATCGCAACCAGGCGCGCATTGACCATTTCGATGAACAGATAACCGGCGCCAATCCCCAGCAGCTGCGCGGGCAGAAGCCGGATCAGGTCCATGCCGGACCAGGTTTGCGGCCGCCAATAATAGAGCGCGCACGCGTCCATGAAGATGAACAGCGGAGCAAGCAGGACGCCCGCCTCGAGCGGCGACATGGCAAGCGAGAGAAACGGGATGCCGATGACGGCGAAACCCCCGCCGAACGCGCCCTTCATGAAAGCGATGATGAAGACACCCAGGCCGATGACGATGAAGGCTTCCAGACTCATGATTGCCTCTGCCGCCGAATTTCGCTTCACCGCTGCGCGCCGGTGCCGTTCGGGACGATCGATTCGGGTGAATCCAGCAGCTCGGCACTACCGGGAATGCCGCTCCTCGCCTATTGTCGTCCGCACCGATCCGCATGTGCAATACGCAGGATGCGGCTGCGCGACGCTCCGGATCATGGGGTTCGGCGTCGACTGGTGTGTCGGGACGTCACGGCGGCAGCGACAGCTTCTGCTTGAGCTCGGCGGCGCTCACGGGCTGTCCGTAGCCGGGCGCGCCGCGCTGGAACCGGCGCGCATCCGCAAGCTTGCCGACCAGCACCGGCTCGAAGCCGGCCTCGCGCACCAGTTCCTGCGCGACCCGCACCGCCTCGGGATCATCGCCGGCGATCGGGATCGCAAGCTTCGGATCGGCGCGGTTCGCCTCGCGCGCGAAGACCGCGTAATTCAGCGTGTTGAACGCGCGCACCAGTCGCGCGCCGGCCAGATATTTCTGCGAGGTGACGCCGATCCCGTTCTGCTCGACTTCCTCGGCGATCGGCGCACCGTCGCGCGCCGCGACCGCGTTGCAGGCATCGAGCACGATCTTGTTCTTCAGCGCGCCGCCGAAATCCTGACCGAGCTGCGGCAGCGCGCCGTACGGCACCGCGACGAAGAGGGCGCCGCCGAAGGCAATCGCTTGCGCCACGGTGCCAGCTTGGGCGAGCGGTCCGAGCCCGCCCACCATGTCCTTGAGCTCGTCGGGATGGCGCGATGAGAACAGCACCGGATGGCCGGCCTTGACCCACAAGCCGCCGATCGTGCCGCCGATACGGCCGGAGCCGATGACGCCGATCGGCAGCTTGGCGCTCGTCGTCTGGGCAACGACGCGCCACGGCCGCAGCGCCGCAGCAAGGGCGAATGCGCCGCCTGCGCCGAGCAGCGCACGGCGGGAAGCATCGAAGGGGCGATGGTCGCGCATGTAAGTCTCCTCACCGGTCGGCTGGGCACTACCAGGGCCGCTCGCTATCGCCTAATCTCCACCCAACCCCACGGAACTGTACATTCCCGGACGACGATCCCGTGTCACAATCTTTCGATCTCACCATCAACGGTCGCCCCACCCGGGTGAGTGCCGACGAGCAGGCGACCCTGCTCGACGTGCTGCGCGGCGATCTCGGGCTGCGCGCCACGCGCTTCGGCTGCGGGCTCGAGCAGTGCGGCGCCTGCATGGTGCTGATCGACGGCGAGCCGGCCCATGCCTGCACGCGGCTCATCTCGACGCTGCCGGGCAAGCAGGTGGTCACCATCGAGGGACTGGCCGCGGACGGCTCGCTCGAGCCGCTGCAGCAAGCTTTCCTGGCCGAGCAGGCGGGGCAATGCGGTTTCTGCCTGAGCGGGATTCTCGTCTCGGCCAAGGCGCTGCTCGATCGCAATCCCGCGCCGAGCCGCGCCGAGATCGCCGCGGCGCTCGACAAGAATCTATGCCGCTGCGGGGCGCATAACCGCATCATCCGGTCGGTTCAGCGCGCGGCGTCCGCCCGCAGCGGAGCGCGCGCATGACCCCGCTGCCGCGCAGCCTTTCCGACAATCCGCGGCTCGACCAATGGATCGGCTTCGAGCCGGACCGCACCGTGCGGCTTGCGACCGGCAAGGTCGAGCTCGGCCAGGGCGTGCTGACCGCGCTGGTCCAGATCGCCGCCGAGGAGCTCGACGTCGAACCCGCCCGCGTGCGCATCGTGTCCGGCGATACCGAGCGCACCCCCAACGAAGGCTACACGACGGGGAGCATGTCGATCGAGATGTCCGGCGGCTCGATCCGGCTCGTCTGCGCCGAGGTGCGGCGCCTGTTCGTGCAAAAGCTCGCGGCGGAACTGCGCTGCGACCCGGCGGAGCTTGCGGTCGCGGACGGCAGATTTTTGCGCGGCCAGACCGATACCGGCTACGATTATTGGCGGCTTGCCGCGGGCGTCGATCTTAAGCGCGACGCCACCGGCAGCGCGCCGGTCAAGCATCCCTCCGAGCACCATGTCATCGGCCGCAATTTCTCGCGCCTCGACCTGCCGGAGAAGCTCGCGGGGGCGCCGTTCCTGCACGATCTCGCGCCGCAAGGCGTGCTCCACGCGCGCGTGCTGCGGCAGCCGCGCCGCGGCGCGCGGTTCGTCGGCCTCGACGAAGCCGCCGTGCGGCGCGCCGGCGCGCTCGAGATCGTTCGCGACGGCGATTTCGTCGCGTTCGTCGCGGAACGCGAATCCGTGGTGCGCGCCGCGCTCGAGGCCGCGCGCCGGACCGCGACATGGGAAGGCGGGATCGACGCTCCCGATGATGCGGGCACGCCGCAGAACCTCATGGCGCTGGCAAGCGCCGACCGCGTCATCGAGGTGAGCGCGCAGGCGGTGCCGCAACCGGCCCGCACCTTCGAGGCGACCTACTCGCGGCCCTACATCGCCCATGCGTCGCTCGGGCCGTCGTGCGCGGTTGCGCAATTTGCCGACGGCCGGCTGGAGGTGACGACCCATGCCCAGGGCGTCTATCCGCTGCGGCTCGCGCTTGCGCATGCGCTCGCGCTCGACATCGAGCGCATCTCGGTGCGCCACCATCAAGGCGCCGGGTGCTACGGCCACAACGGCGCCGACGACGTCGCCTTCGATGCCGCGGCGCTCGCCGTGCGGGCGCCGGGTTTTGCGGTGCGGGTGCAGTGGGAACGCGAGGACGAGCTTGCGGCGGCGCCGTTCGGCGCCGCGATGGCGGTAAAAATCCGGGCGGGCCTCGATCCGGCGGGCCGCCCGCTCGACTGGACGCTCGAAGTGTTCAGCCCGGTCCACACCCAGCGTCCGGGCATGAGCAGGATGCCGCTTCTCGGTCGCGAGGCGCTGCCCGATCCGCCGCCGCGCCCCGCGCCCGCCGATCCGCCGGACGCGGCGGGCGGCGGCGGCACCCGCAATGCGGCGGCGATCTACCAATTCCCGCGGCACACTTTGGTGCACCATTTCATCTCCGATCCCCGCGTGCGCACCTCGGCGCTGCGCTCGCTCGGCGCCTTCGCCAATGTGTTCGCGATCGAGTGTTTCTTGGACGAGCTGGCGGAGCTTACGGGTGAAGACGCGGTCGCCTACCGGCTGGCGCTGCTGTCCGATCCGCGCGCGCGGCGCGTGATCGAAACCGTGGCTGCGATGTGCGACTGGAGCGCGCGCCTGCGCGGGCTCGAGCGCGGCGGCGGACGCGGGATCGGGCTCGGGATGGCGCGCTACAAGAACCGCGGCGGCTATGCGGCGGTGGTGGCCGAGGTCGAGGTCGAGGAAGAAGTGCGGCTCGCAAGAATGTGGTGCGCGGCCGACGGCGGGCTGATCATCAACCCCGACGGCGCGTCGAACCAGGTCGAGGGCGGGATGATCCAGGCCGCGAGCTGGACCTTGAAGGAAGCGGTGCGCTTCGCCGAGGGCCGCGTCGCCACGACCAGCTGGGAGAGCTATCCGATCCTGAAATTCTCCGAAGTGCCGGAGATCGACATCCGGCTGGTCGACGCGCGCGGCGAGCCGCCGCTGGGCCTCGGCGAGGTCGCCCACGGCCCGACCGCCGCGGCGATCGGCAACGCGGTCGCCCGCGCACTTAACGCCCGCATCCGCGACCTGCCGCTCACCCGCGAGCGCATCGCCAAGGTGCTGCTGGCGGTATAACGCAAAGCGTAAATTGTCTTTACGGCCGTGAGGCAAACTCCACCTCTCCCCGATGGGGAGAGGCATAGGCGGCCTTCGGCCGCCGTTTATAGACGCCAATGCGAAGCATCGGCTATGGGCCGAAGGTCGCCGGGTGAGGGGGTCACGATCGTTCAGTGAAACTTCTGTCGTGTCCCCCTCACCCTGTCCCTCTCCCCAGCGGGGAGAGGGGACCTGCACTCGCGACTGCCCGTGAGGCCCGTAGCCCGATGGAGCGCCGCAGGCGCGCAATCCGGGGAACGCCCCCGGATTACGCGGCGCCTCGCGCCGCTCCATCCGGGCTACGGTCGCGACCCTCGAACCCTCATATCCCCAGCAGCCGCTTCGCATTGCCGCCGGCGATGGCGGCGCGGGTCTTTGCGTCGAAGCCCTCGACCGAGGCGACGTGGCCGATCGGATCGTATTCGCCCATGTCGAAGGGATAATCGGTGCCCATCAGCACGTGGTCGGCGCCGAACACCTCGACCAGGTGTTTGAGCTGGTGCGGCGTGAACACCACGCTGTCGACATAGACCTTCTTCAGATAGCTGGTCGGGGGCTCCGGCAGGTTCGCGCGGCAGTCGGGCCGCGCGCCCCAGGCGTGGTCGATGCGCCCGGAATAGCCGCCGAGATAGCCGGCGCCGTGCACCGCGAGGATCTTCAGCTTGGGGTGGCGCGCCAGCACGCCGTCGAAGATCAGGTAATGCAGCGCCAGCGCGGTCTCGAACGGATTGCCGACGACGTTGTTGAAATAGAATCGCGTCAGCCGCCTGGCGTCGGTGAAGCCGTTGGGGTGGATCACGACCAGCGCGCCGAGCGCCTCGGCCTTTTGCCAGAACGGCGCGAACGCCGGGTCGGACAGCTCGCGGCCGCCGACATTGGTCAGAATTTCCGCGCCCTTGAAGCCGAGCTTTTTCATGCAGCGCTCGAGCTCGGCCGCGGCCTCCTGAGCGTCCTGCAGCGGCACGCCGCCGAGCGCGACGAAGCGGTCGGGCGTGCGCGCGACAAATTCGGCGATGCCGTCGTTGACGATCCGCATCGCTTTCACCGCGATCTCGACCGGCACGGTGAAATACAGCTGCGGGGGAGGGGGCATGACGAGCTGGAGGTCGATGCCCATTTGGTCGAGATCGCGCAAGCGGTCGGCAAGCCCGCCGTTAAGCTCGGTCATGCGCCCGCGGCGATCGGTCTCCTGCTGCTGGTTGACCGCTTTGGTCTCGGGCGTCGAGAAATGCGCGAGCGGCACGCTGGCCGGATCGAGGTGGGGTTTCACCAGCGCGGCGGCGGCCGGCACCCCCACGTGGGAGTGGATGTCGATCGTGGTGCTTTTGGGCCGCAGCGCGCGCCCCGGCTTGCCGTGCCTGCGTGCCGCGGTGGGTCCGTAGGGATGGATGGCGGTCAACTTGGTTCTCCTCGTAGTTAGTTACCCCTCACCCGGTCCTCGCTTCGCTCGGACCACCCTCTCCCGCAGGGGGAGAGGGGAAAAATGTTGCTAGAACACGCCGAGATGCTGGGCGACGACGTCCTTCGCCGCTGCGGTCTCGGCCGCGGAACCCTGAAACACCACCTTGCCCGTGTTGATGATCACCACGTCGTCGGCGAGCGAGAGCGTGAGCTTGATGTTCTGCTCGACCAGCAGGATGGATTGGCCTTCGGCCTTGAGGCGCGCGATCGCGCGCGCGACTTCGGCGACGAGCTGCGGCGCGAGCCCCTCCGAGGGCTCGTCCATCAGCAGCACGCGGGGATTGCCCATCAGCGCCCGGCCGATCGCGAGCATTTGCTGCTCGCCGCCGGAAAGCAGGCCGGCCATCTGGCTGCGGCGCTCGCGCAGGCGCGGGAACAGGCCGAATACGCTCTCGAGCGTCCACAGCGCCTTGCGGTCCTTGGGCATGCGCGCGGCGACCGCGAGGTTCTCGCGCACATTGAGGCTCTTGAAGATGCGGCGGCCCTGAGGAACCAGTGCCACTCCGCGCGCGGCGATCGCTTCCGGCGCAAGGCGCGTGACCGGCTTGCCGAACAGCTCGACCGCGCCGGCGCGCGGCGGCAAGAGTCCCACGGTCACGCTCATGCAGGTGGACTTGCCGGCGCCGTTGCGGCCGAGCAGCCCGAGCAGGCGGCCCTCGCCGAGCTCGAACGACAGCTTCTGCAGTACGTGGCTGTCGCCGTAATACGCGTCGATGTCCTTCAGGCTGAGCGCGCTACGCACCGAGGTAGATCTCCTTGGTCCGCGGGTCGGCGACGACCTCGGCGCGCGTGCCCTCGACGATGACTTCGCCGAAATGCAGCAAGGTGATGCGATCGGCGAGCTCCAGTGCGGTATCGATGTCATGCTCGATCATCACCAAGGTCACCTCGCGCGGGATCGCGGACAAGAGCTTGCTGACGTCGCGCCGCTCGTCGATCGAGAGCCCCGCGAACGGCTCGTCGAGCAGCAGCAGCTTCGGATGCTGCGCCAACGCCATGGCGATCTCGACCCGCCGCTGCTCGCCGTAGGAGGTCTGCGACAGCGGGCGGTCGGCAATGTGGGCGAGACCGACCCGCGCCAGCGCCGCATGGGCGCGCTCGAACAGCCGGTACTGCCGGTCGAAGGCGGTCAGCGGATTCCAGCGCGACGGCGAGAGCCCGAGCAGCGCCAGGCACACGTTGCGCACGATCGTCTCGCGGGGAAACAGAGTAATGATCTGGTAGGTGCGCGCCATGCCGAGATGAGCGCGGCGCCGGCTCGGCATGCGGGTAATGTCATGGTCGAACAGCAAGATCGACCCGCTGTCGGGGGCAAGCTCGCCCGTGATCAGGTTGAACAAGGTGGTCTTGCCGGCGCCGTTGGGGCCGATGATCAGCCGCCGTTCGCCGGGCTCGACCGCCACCTCGACATTGGCGGTGACGCGCAACCCCCCGAACGACTTGCACAGTGCCTCGACTTTGAGCGCGGTCATGACGGCGGCTCCGGCACGTTGCGCAGCACATTGGCCCTGCCGCGATCGCGGAACGCCCGCCACCCCATTCGCCACAGACGCACGGAGCCGGGCACCAGGCCCTCGGGCATGAAGGTGATGATGGCGACGAAGATCACGCCGAGCACGAGGTTCCAGCGTTCGACGTAGGCGCTCACCACGTTCTTCATGATGACGACGATGGCGGCGCCGGCGACCGGGCCGAGCAGGGTGGCGGCTCCGCCGGAGATCACCATCAACAACACCTCGGCCGAGGTCTGCAGCGAGGCGACCTGCGGGCTGATGAAATTCGTGTAATAGATGAACAACAGGCCGGCGACCCCCGACCAGAAACCCGAGAACAGGAAGGCGAGAAAGCGGATCAGCCACACGTTATATCCGAGCGCGTTCATGCGCCGGGCCTGATCGCGCGTGCCGCACAGGCTGGCGCCGAACGGCGAGCGGATGAACACGGCCATGCTCGCCACGGCCGCGACAAAGATCAACAGCGTCGCATAATAGAAGAAATCCGCATTGGCGAGATTGATGCCGAACGGGCGGGGTCGGGTCGTCACGTTCACGCCGTTGTCGCCGTTGGTCAGGCTCGCCCAGCGATAGGCGACGCCCCAGACGATCTGGCCGAGCGCGAGCGTGATCATCAAAAAGCCGATGCCGGTCGAGCGCAGCGCGAGCACGCCGAACACGGCCGCGGCGGCTAGCGCAAGGATGAGCGCGGTGACATCGGCGGCTAGATGGCCGTAGCCGGCCTGTAGCATCAGCGCGCCCGCATAACCCGCCGTGGCGAACAAGCCGGCGTGACCGAGCGACACGAGGCCGCCGTATCCCACGAGCACGTTGAGCGCGAGCGCGAAGACCGCGAACAGCAGGATCTGGCTGGAGACGTTGATGTAGTAGGGATTGCCGACCCAGATCGGCAGTGTGATCAGCAAGATCAGTGCAATGCCGATGGCCGCGCGCCGCGGCGTGAGGGGACTCATGACACGATTCTGCCGAACAAGCCTTGGGGACGCAGCACCAGCACCAGCAGCATCGGCAGGAACAGGATCACATAGGCGAGGTCGGGAAACATCGCCTGCCCGAAATTGTAAAGGAATCCGATCAAGAAACTGCCGACCAGCGCGCCGAGCAGGCTGCCGGTTCCGCCGAGAATGACCACGATCAGCGCAAGCGGCAGCATTTCGGCGTCGAGGCCGGGATAGACCGATAGATACGGCGCGCCGACCACGCCGCCGAACGCCGCGAGCGCGGCGCCGAGCGCGAACACCAAAGTGAACAGCTGCGAAACCTTGATGCCGACCACCCGGGCAATGGGAGCATCATCGACGCCGGCGCGGATCATCGCGCCCAGGCGTGTCCAGTCGATCATCACCCAGAGCGCGATCGCGATCACGACAGCGACCACCACGATCGCCAGGCGATAGAGCGGAAAGAACAGCCCCGCCACCTTGACCGCGCCGCGCAGGTGTGCCGGCGTCACCGGCTGCCACGGATCGCCGGTCCACACCATCAGGCAGATGTCGGCGACGATGAAAGACAGACCCAGCGTGAGCAGAACCTGCGCGAGTTCCTGACCGGCAAGCCGGCGCAGCAGCAGGCGCTCGATCAGGCCGCCGATGACGGCCATGGCCGCGCCGCTGATGAGCGCCGCGAGCCAAAAATTCACCTGGTATTTGTCGAGCAGCGTCACTCCGAAATAGGCCCCAAGCATGAAAAAGGAGCCGTGCATCAGGTTCGGAATCCGCATCAGTCCGAAGATCAGCGAAAATCCGGCGGACAGCAGGAACAGCAGCCCGCCGTACGCGATGCTGTTCACCGCCAAGGTCAGCCAGAGCGACATGTCGGATGCCCAGGATCCCGCCGCGGTTCGTCGTCCCGGCCAAGGCCGCATCGCGGCCGTGAGCCGGGACCTATGACCACCGATCTTTCAATTCCGCGCGACCCGTGGCCATGGGTCCCTGCTTTCGCGGGGACGACGGAGGGGTTGTTTTGCCTATTCCAAATTCTTGGCGGGCGGATAGTCACGAGCATAGACCGGGTTGGCCAGGAACGCCTTCTCGTCGTAGGTCCAGAACTGGCTGACGTTGGGATAGGTCTTGACGACCGTGTTGACGAGCTGGCTGCCCTTGCGCTCGCATTTGCGGATGAAGACGTCGCCGACCACGTTGCCGAGGTGATCGAACTTGACGGGTCCGCGCGGGGTGTCGGTCAACGACACCCCGTGCAGGGCGTCCGCAAGAGCCTTGCGGTCGTCCGCCTGGCCGCCGATCTTTTCGATCGCGGCTTCGACGCACAGGCCGGCGACGTACATGCCCGCGGAATAGCCGCCGGGGAGCACGCCGTAGTCCTTCTGCATGGCCGCAAGGAAGCGCTTGTTGCTCGGCGTATCGCGCTCGGCCGAATACCATGCCGCCGAGACGACGCCGACGGCTTCATCGCCCAGGCTTTTCAACAAGGCATCGTCCATCGCGGTCCAGCCGGCCAGCAATGGGATCTTGTCCTTCAAGCCGAGATCCGCATAGGCGCGCATGAACTTCACCGGATTGGATCCGGCAAAACCGTTGAACACGCAGTCGACGTTGCCGATTTGGGCGATGTAAGGCGTGTAATCCGGCGTCACCAAGGGCGGCCACAGCTTCTTCACCACTTTGCCGCCGTCGTCCTCGAACACGCGCTGGAAACCGGACATCTGCTCGTAGCCGAAGGCAAAATCCTCGGAAATCGTCGCGGCGCGCCTGTACTTGAGATCCTTGGCGACGTAGTCGCCCATCACGTGACAGCACTGCGCCGAGGTGGCCGAAGGACGGATGACGAACGGATTGGCTTTGCGCTGCGTTACATCTTCGGCGGCAGCGAGGCTAATGAGCGGCGTTTGATTGTCGCGGACGTAATCGGTGATGGCGAGGAGTTCGAACGCGGCAAGCGGCCCCAGGATGACGTTGACCTTGTCGCGCTCGATCAGCTCCTGGGCCTTGGTCTTGGCGCCGGCCGGATTGCCGCCGGTGTCGGCCGAGATGAATTCGATCTTGCGGCCGGCCAACGTGTTGCTCTTCTCCTTCAGCAGCGTGGCAATGCCTTGCTCCATCTGGATGCCGCCCTGCGCGAGCGGACCGGTCTTCACCGTGAGCAGGCCGATCTTGAACGGCGCGGACTGCGCGATTGCCGGTGCTCTCAACGCCACAGCGCTGACGCCCCCCAGAATCCCCTTCAGGACGGTTCTGCGTTGAAGCTTCATGAATGTTTCACTCCCTTTGGCTGGTATTTTCCGTTCGATCGAGGCGCTCGCCTTGGATTGCATAGGCAGGGATTTCGTCCGCTATTTCCTTGGCCCGAAGGGCCATTTTGTCACGCATTGCGCGCGCGGGCTACCGATCCGGCGCCGGCTTCGGCGGGACGATCGGCAGCAGCAGATAGGGCTCGCGGGTGCTGCCGAAATGCAGATTGATACGGCCGCCGAACACCTCCGGCGGACGGTCGACCGGGTCGTCATGCACGAACGGTCCGCAGCCGGTCATCGGGCGCTTCATGTTGGAGAGGTGGGTCGGCGGGCCGGGATGTTCGTAATCCTTGCCGCGGATGCTGAGCCCGATGCGGTAGCCGGCGGGGACGACGATCGAAGTCGGCCAGATTTCGATGTCGAGCTCGACGATCTCGCCGGGCTGCAGCAGCTGCAATTGATCATGCGTGTGGTAGGGCCTATAGGGCGTGGAGAGCTTCGCATCGAGCTTGCGATGCGAGGCGCGCAGCCAGCCCTGCCCGATGGGCGTGTGCGGATCGAGCGCGCCCTGGAACACCACCTCTTCGAGATCGGCCGAGAACATCCGCAGCACCAGAAACAGATCGGCATCGCGGGTCGACGACGACACGAACAGTTTTACGGCCGCCGGCCCGGTGATCTCGGTTTCTTTTGCCAGCGGCGGCGTCAAGAACGTGAGGCCATCGCCCAGCGCATCGAAGCTCACGCTGGCTTGCCGGCGGCCCGGGGTCCCCTTGAGCGCATGCTCCGCCGGATCGAGGTAAAACTTCGTCCAAACCGTGCGCGCGAGCGGCCACTCGTTCTCCGCGCGCGCGACGAATTTATCGATGTGGCGTACCTGCAGCAGCACCCGCGGTTGCCTGCTCCAGCCGTTGTCGACGCCCTTGAGAAAATGATCGAAGAACGCGCGCTGCAGCTCGCGGCCGTAATCGGTATAGAAATGCGTCCAATGCTCGATGCCGTGCGCCTCCAGCCATTTTTGCTTGGAGGCTGCGCGCACGAAGCCCTCGAAATTGCCGCGCGGGTGCAGGCCCTGGCCGCCCCAGTTGGCGGCCGAGAACAGTGGAACGTTGATGTTCTCCCACACCGGCGAGCGCGCCTTGTGGTATTCGTCATCGAGCGGATGGGCGCGGATCTCGTTGCCGAAATCGCAGCGGTTTCCGGCAAGCTCGTCGTCCGACAGCGTGTCCGGCCCGCACACCAGGCCGCCGTGCACACGCGAGTGTCCGCCGCGCTCGCCGAGCCCGTATTGCACGGTCTTGACCTGCATATCGTACCAGTTGGCCCAGAACACCGAGAGGATGCCGCCGTGATGGGTCATGTCGCGGTACCAATCGGCGGCGCCCTCCCACACGCACATCGCAGCGAGATGCGGCGGCTGCAGCGAGGCGACGTGCCACTGGTTGATGGCGTAATAGGAGATGCCGTTGAGTCCGATTTTTCCGCTCGACCAGGGCTGCACGCCGGCCCATTCGATACACTCATAGAAATCCGCAGTCTCGCGCGGCGAGAAATGGTCGATATAGCCGGGTGAGCAGCCGCAGCCCCGCGAGTCGACCCGCACGATCGCATAGTCGTGCAGCACCCATTTCTCCGGATCGACCACTTCCCAGTTCTGATAGAGATTGCTCGAGGAGGCGGTGACGTCCGGATGGTTCTCGGCCATGCGCTCCCAGGCGCCGGCGTAGCCGTCCTGGAACGCGAGCCCTTTGGCGTAGGGGCCGTAGCTCAGGATCACCGGATAGCGTCCTTCCGGGACCGGCAGGAACACGTCGGCACGCAGCGCGAGGCCGTCGTCCATTTCGATCGACACGTTCCAATGGATGCGCATGCCGTCGCGGATTTCGCTGCGGCTTTCCAGCGGAGCGGCGCTGCCGGGTGCTGCGTCCATCTTCGATTTTCCGGCCTCGGACATGCGGTGCCGCTTGCGCTGGCCAAGCGCACGCTATGCTATGAACCGCCGCCGGTGAGGACAATGGAGGATTCCCGATGCAGATCGGCATTGCAGGGCTCGGCCGCATGGGCGCCGCGATCGCGGCACGGCTCATCGAGGTCGGCCACACGCTCACGGTCTGGAACCGCTCGCCGGAAAAAGCCGGGCCGCTCGAGACAGCCGGTGCCGCGCTCGCCCGCTCTCCCCGCGAGCTTGCGGAAAAGGCCGAAACGGTGATCACCATTCTGACCGACGCTGCGGCGATCGAGGCGGTGTACGACGGATCTTCGGGACTGCTCTTCGGCAACGTCGCCGGCAAGCTTTTCATCGAGATGAGCACGGTGCGGCCGCAAACCGAGATCGATCTTTCCGCGCGCGTCCGTGCCAAGGGTGCCGGCTTCGTGGAGTGCCCGGTCGGCGGCACGGTCGGGCCGGCGCGCCAAGGCAAGCTCATCGGGCTCATGGGCGCCGAGGACGGCGACGCCGCGCGCGCCAAGCCGATCCTCGAGCAACTCTGCCGCCGGCTCGAGCACGTCGGACCGGTCGGCAACGGCGCCGTGATGAAGCTCGCCATCAACCTGCCGCTGCTGGTCTATTGGCAGGCGCTGGGCGAGGCCTTGGCGCTGTCGCGAAGCGTCGGCATGGATCCGAGCCGGCTGATGGACCTGTTCGCCGACACGTCGGGCGGCACCAACGTCATCAAGATGCGCGGGCCTTTGGTTGCGACCATGCTCAAGGGCGGCGATCCGGGACCGGTCGGTTTTCCCATCGACGGCGGGCTCAAGGACCTGCGCACGATGCTGGCCGAAGGCAAGGCGCGCGGCCTCGAGCTGCCGCTGGTCGAGCGCACCCTTGCCTGCTTCGAGCGGGCAAGCCGGGACAGCTGGGGCGGTCGCGATGCGGCAAGCATGCCGGTCTACTGGGCGGAGAAGGCCGCAACATAGCCTCCTTGGCGCCGCGTATATTCCCCGTGTACGCTTGGCGGACTGCGCGGGCGCCGCCATTCGGGAGGGTGTCTCGGCCCTCGCGCCGGACCTCGCCATGCGGCGCCCACTTTCACCGGCGGCTCGATCCCGCGAGGCCTTGCCTCTCGGCGATCGGTTTTTGCACTCGCCGCTCTCACCCTGTTCGGCCGCGGACACATTGCGGAGCAGACCATGGCAAATGCCGGGATCGTAGGATTGGACTGGCAGCAGCGCATCAACTGGGACCGGTTGCGCAAATATCGCCTGGAGCGGGCGCGGGAACGCATGAAGGCGCACGGGCTCGGCGCGCTGCTGCTCATGTACGACGAGAACGTCCGTTACGTGACCGGCACGCTCACGCCGGGCTGGAACCGATTGAAGCCCGGGCTTCGGTATGCGCTGCTGTGCGGCGACGCCGCGCCGGTGCTGTTCGAGCAGGGCGACATCGGCTTTCAGATCCAGCGGCATTCGCCGTGGATCCCGCCCGAGAACGTGCGCTGGTCCTACGCCTGGATCAAGGGCGCCGCGGGGCCGGCCTCGACCCAGCAGGTCCGAAAATTCACCAATGCCATCCAGGAGGAAATGCGCCGCCACGGCGTCGCCGGCCAAAAGCTCGGCGTCGATTTCATCGACATCAACATGCTGCAGACCTTTCAGGACACCAACATCCATTGGACCGACGGCATGACGCCGATGATGGAAGCGCGCGCGGTCAAAAACGAGGACGAGCAGGAAGCGATGCGCGTCGTCGGCGCCATCGGCGACGCCGCACATTGGGAGACCATGAAATTCCTGCGGCCGGGCCTGACCGAGAACCAGGTGACGGCGCACATCATGGAATTTCTGTATCGAATTCCCGGAATGGAGGACGTGGAGGACGTGATCGTCTCTTCCGGTCCGAACACCTGGCCGAACTGGCGCAATTTTTCCGATCGCATCATCAAACCGGGCGACATCGTGTTCATGGATCTCGCGGCGCTGACCTGGAACGGCTACAAGTCCTGCTATTACCGGACCTATTGCGTGGGCAAGGAGCCGACCCAGGAGCAGAAGGACGTGTATGCGACCGCGCTCGAATGGCTCTACGATTCCATCGATGCGGTGAGAGCCGGAACCACCACGCGCGAGATCGCGTCGAAATGGCCCTCGGCACGCGAAGCCTGGGGCTATGCCGAAGAGGATCAGGCCGCGGCCAATCTGTGGGGCCATGGACTGGGGCTTGCGCAATACGATCAGCCGGTGATTTCCCGCATCTGGTCGCTCGACCATCCGGTCGAGATCAAGCCCGGCATGGTGTTCGCGCTCGAGACCCAGCATGGCCATCGCTTCCGCTGGGGCGTGCGCATCGAGGAGATGCTGATCGTGCATCCGGACCGGGTCGAGATCATCTCCAACTTTCCGGTCAAGCAGATCACGGTGGTCGATCCGATCCCCGGCTACGGCGATCACGTGCGATGAGGGTGCAGGCGAGCCGCAGGCTCCTCTCACCCTCCCCTGGAGGGGGAGGGTCGCGCGCGAAGCGCGCGGGGTGGGGTGATTCAGCTTCACCCCACCCCGGCAGCTCGCCTTTGGCTCGCTGCCGACCCTCCCCCTCCAGTCGACATCGGATGTTTCCGATGTCGACCGACGTATATTGCCGAACCCGGGAACACCCGGGTTCGGTGGGAGGGTTGGAGCGAGAGGCGATCTCGCAATGAACTCATCACAGTTGCTGATCCCTCTTGGCTTCGAGGCAGCCACCAATCCCGAGCTGGTCGGGCCCAAGGCGGCGAATCTCGCGCGGCTCGGACGCGCGGGGCTGCCGATCCCGGGTGGGTTCTGTCTGAGCGCCGAAGCCTACCGCGTGCAGATGGCGGAGCTCGATCTCGATGCCGCGGCGCAGCGCATCGGATCGGCCGAGCCGTTCGAGGCGCGGCGCATCGCGGTCGAGTTGAGACTCGAGCTCTACCAGCGCCCGATCGAGTCCTCGATCCTCGAGCCGCTGCTCGATGCCTGGCGCGCGTCGGTCGGGGAGGGGCTCGGCGTGGTCCGCTCCTCGGCGCTCGTCGAGGATCGCGCCGGGGCTACCTTCGCCGGGCAGTTCGAGAGCTTCCTCGGCCTCGACAACGAGGCCGACCTAATTACTTCGGTGCGCGCCTGCTGGGCGGCGCTATGGTCGACCAACGCGCGGCGCTACATGGCGAACCACGGGCTTGATCCCGGCGCAACGGCGATGGCCGTGCTGGTCCAGCCGCTTGTCGCCGCGCGCGCCTCGGGCGGCGGCCTGAGCCGAACCGCCGAGGGAAATATGCTGCTCAGCGCCACGTGGGGTCTCGGCTCCGCGATCGCCCAGGGCGAGGTGGTGCCGGATCGCATCCTGCTCAGCCGGCAAGGCTTTGTGCGCAAGATCGAAGCTGGGCGCAAAGACCATCGCGAGGCTTGCGGCCACGGCGGCGGCCCGACGCGCGAGCCGGTCGCGGCCGCGCTCGTGAGCGCGCCGTGTCTCGAGCCCGGTCAGGCCGTCACCCTCGGCCGCATGCTGCGCAAGGCGGAGGACGTGCTCGGCACGCCCGTCGAGATCGAATGGGCAATCGACGAGGATGGACCGAAATTGCTTCAGGCGCGGCCGCTGCAGCTCGAGCCGGCGCACGTGCCGGACGAGATCTGGCTGCGCCACCCCGGGCTCAGCGGACATCCGGCCGGTATCGGCTGGGGCACCGGGCGGGCCTGTGTGGTGAACTGCGAATGCGAGCTTTCCCGGGTCGGCCCGGGCGACATTTTGGTGACCAAGGTCGCCGGACCGGCGCTCGGCCACGTGCTCCCGCAGGTCGCCGGCGTCGTGGCGGAGCTCGGCGGCAGCACCTCGCATCTCGCCTCGCTCGCGCGCGAGCGCGGCATTCCCATGGTGCTCGGCGTGCTCGATGCGACGCGGCGCATCCCGGACGGAGCACGGGTCGCAGTCGACGGCGTGGCCGGCGTGGTGCGCTGGCTCGACTGATGCGGGTGTTCGTCACCCAGCCGGTCGCGGAAAGCGCGCTCGCCCGGTTGCGCCGGGTCGCCGAAGTGGAGGTCAATCCCGACGCCGGCAAGCCGATCGAGAAAGAGGCGCTATGCGCAGGCGTGCGCCGGGCCGAGATCCTCTACGCTTTGCTCCACGACCGCGTCGATCGCGAGGCAGTCACCGCCAACCCGCGCCTTCGCATGATCGCCTCGATGGCGATCACGCCGGACAACATTGCGGTCGCCGAGGCGACCTCCCGGCGCATACCGGTGACCGTCATTCCCCCGATCGTCGGCGAGGCCACCGCCGACGTTGCCTTCGGCCTCATGCTCGCGGTTGCCCGGCGTCTGGTCGAAGGCGACCGGCTGGTCCGCCAGGGCAGGTTTCCGGGCTCGCAATCCTCGCTGCTCGCGGGCGGCGGCGTCTGCGGCAAGGTGCTGGGCCTGATCGGCGGCGGCGGCCGCATCGGCCGCGCCGTGGCGCGGCGCGCCAAAGGCTTTGCCATGCAGGTGCTGTACTGGGGCCCGCGGCGGATGCCGCAAGCCGACGAGCGTGAGCTCGGCATGGCCTACGTCGGATTCGACGAGGTTTTCCGAAACTCAGACTTCGTCTCGATTCATGCGCCGCTGCGCGAGGAAACTCGGCATCTGGTCGGCGCGCGCGAGCTCGCGCTGATGCAGCCGAGCGCCTTTCTCATCAATACCGCGCGCGGCGCATTGGTCGACGAGGCGGCGCTCATCCGCGCGCTCGCCGAGCGCCGCATTGCCGGCGCCGGCCTCGACGTGTTCGAGCACGAGCCCTTCGTCGAGCCGGAGCTTCTTGCCATGAGCAGCGTCGTGCTGGCGCCGCATCTGGGCAGCGCGGTCGCCGAGCTGCGGGAGAAAATGGCGAACATCGTGGTCGACAACATCCTCGCGGTGATCGAGGGTCGCCGGCCGCCGAACTGCGTCAACCCGGAGGTCTATGGGACAGGCGCCGGCGAGCGGACGGCGGCGGACAGATAAGAGCGCCGGCCCATCGTTCCCGTCGGCCGTCGTCTGAATGGAGGTGCCGATGAAACTGTTTTCCTTCTGGCGGTCGCTCGCGACGTTCCGCGTTCGCATCGCGCTGAACCTCAAGGGCATCGAGCCCGAGGTGGTCCAGGTCGATCTCATGAAGGGCGTCCAGCGCGGGCAAGCCTATCGCGACGTCAATCCGCAAATGCTCCTGCCTGCTCTCGTCGACGGCGAGGGGCCGGTGCTCTCTCAGTCGTTGGCGATCATCGAATATCTCGACGAAACGCATCCGCAGCCGCGGCTGCTGCCGGCCGACCCGCGGGGCAGAGCGCGGGTGCGCGGCCTTGCCATGATTGTCGCCTGCGACTCGCATCCGTTCATCGTGCCGCGCGTGCGCAACTTCCTCGAACAAGAACTCGGTCTCGACGAAGCCCAAAGATTGAAATGGCTGCGCCACTGGATCAACGAGGGCCTCGACGCTTTGGAGACGCAGCTTGCCCGCAGCGGCGATACCGGCCGGTTCTGCCACGGCGATGCGCCCACCATTGCCGATCTCTGCCTGGTCAGCCATGCAACGGGCGCGCAGTATTACGACTGCGATATTGCGCCGTTCCCGACCGTGTCGCGCATCGTCGATCGCTGCATGGCGATCGACGCGTTTGCGCGGGCGCACCCGCTCGAGCAGCCGGGCGCGCCCAAGTCGGGGGCGCACTGAGGACAGTCTTCGCTAACCTGTGCCCACCGTCTAAGCATGGGTATCGCACCGGCAGCGCGGACGCGCCGAAGCGACCCGGAGAGAGACAGTAGATGAATGAGACGGCGAAAGTGCCTGAGCGCCTCGGACGTCTGATCGTCTCACCGAAGGCCTATGCGAAGCAAAAGTCGCTGCTTGCTGGATTTCGATGGCTGCGGGCGAACCTCCCGCTCGGCCGAATCGAAGTCGAAGGCTTTGATCCGTTCTGGGTAGTGACCAAGCACGCCGATATTCTGGAGATCGTCCGTCAGCACAATCTGTTCCATAACGGTGATCGCGCGCACACTCTCGTGCCGAGGGCCTCAGATGAGACGGCGCGTGCCCTGACCGGCGGCAGCCCACATCCCATCCGTACGCTCGTCCACATGGATGAACCCGACCACCTGAAATATCGGCGGATCACTCAATCCTGGTTTAGTCAGCAAAAGGCCAAATCACTCGAGGATCGCATCCGCGCCATTGCCCGCGCTAGCGTCGATCGCATGGCCGAGCACGATGGAGCGTGCGATTTCGCCCGGGACATCGCCGTCCACTATCCTCTGCGCGTCGTGATGGAAATACTGGGCGTGCCGGAAGAGGACGAGCCGCTGATGTTGAAGCTCACGCAGGAGCTTTTCGCCAGCGAGGACGAGGAACTGGGGCGCGGCAGCGCCGCCGGTAGCGATCCGGCCAGGCACGCCAGGGAACTTTTCCGGGTTTTCGACGAATTCCAGGGCTATTTTGCCCGGCTGATGGAATCGCGTCGCAAGGCGCCGCGCGATGACGTGGCAAGCGTCATCGCCAACGCCGAAATCGACGGAAAGTCGATCAGCCATTTCGAGGCCATGAGCTATTATGTGATCATCGCGACTGCCGGCCACGACACGACGTCATCTTGTACCTCCGGCGCCATCTGGGCGCTGTGCGAGAACCTGGACGAGTTGCGCAAGGTGCAGGCCGATGCCGGCCTGATTTCTCGGCTGGTCGAGGAGGCAGTGCGCTGGACAACCCCGGTACAGCACATCATGCGGACGGCGACGGCGGACACGGAGTTGCGCGGGCGCCGTATTGCGAAGGGTGACTGGTTGATGTTGTGCTATCTCTCGGGTAATCGCGACGAGGAGGCTTTCGAGGAGCCGGATCGGTTCCGCCTGGATCGTGATCCGTCAGGCAACATGACTTTCGGCCATGGAGTTCACGCTTGTCTCGGTCAGCATCTGGCGCGGCTGGAGATGCGAATCTTCTTCGAGGAGCTGCTCGGCCGACTCGCATGGATCGAGATTGCCGGGAAGCCCCGCCGCTCCGCCTCGGTGTTCGTGGGCGGGCCCAAGACGTTGCCGGTCCGGTTCAAAATGAACTGAACCTCGGGGCGGCTCAAGATTCGAGCGGTCCGGCGCAGGTGTAAATATGGCGCCTAGAATACCGATGCGCGAACGGTTTCGGCCGACACGCTGCAGCCGGGTCCGGTGCCGAACTTGGTCTTGGGGTCTCTTACCGTTTCATAAATCGGATTGGGTCAATGGTCGGCTCAAAGCGAATGCCCAACGAATCAACTTTTCCGGCGCTGGTTCTATTGAAAAACACGCGCGGCTGAAAGTCTGTACCAAATGCGTGAAGGTCGAAGTAGAAAGTACCGTCTGCCCTTTGGCGAAGCAGCCAATTATTTTGATAATAGCTGATGTAATCGTTTGCAGCCGAGCTGACAGCTATATCACCGTATCCCGGATGTGAATACATTCCCGTGTAATCCGAGAGCGACGCATGCGGCACAGGTACCGAAAGTGCATGCGCGTCAATTTCCTGCTGAGCTGAACTTATTTGCGCCAATCCCCGAGATAAATGCGCTCGATCCATACCCGACCCACTCAGGAGGAATTCGTAAATTCTCGTCGCAACCTTGTCGGGAAAACTGCTGGCATGTTGGTTCGTAAGAGCAATCACCGCCAAGCCGTCATCGGGCATGAACGAAACATAGGCGGAGTACCCGTCAGTATCGCCCGGGTGGTAGACATGGCGTTTATCCTGGAGTTTGTCGACGAACCATCCCAACCCATAGGCTGTTCCCGAGCCGCCGGGCAACTGAATGACGGGTGTGTACATTCTCTCGAGATCGGACACGGCGATAAGTCGCGTGCCGTTTGAGGCAACCCCATGATTCAGCAACAACAGCACCCAATTGGTCATCTCGAGAACACTGGAGTTGATTTCCGCCGCCGGCCCTATGTTTTCAACGTCCTTGAGCGGCAACTCTTTCATGCCTTTGTATCCCTTGGCGTAGTTAGCCATACTTGAAAGCTCACCGATTGAAAAATTGCTTTCGGACATATTCAGCGGATCGAGAATGCGAGTTTTGACGAATTGTTTCCAGGTCAGACCGGCCACGGATTCGAGCACATGCCCTGCCATCATGTACATCATGTTGTTATATGTGAAGGAATTGCCAAAGGCTGCGGGATACGGCTCAAGGTACTGGAGCCGGTAGAGCAACTGAGATCTGGTAAACGGACCTAGATACCAAAGAGCATCGTGACGCGGCAGCCCGGTGGTTTGGCTTAAAACATGCTTCAAGGTCATCTTGACCGTGGCTTCAGGATCCTTCATGGCAAAATCCGGAAAATATTGTTTTATGGGTACATCGAGCCGGAATGCAGGCTTGTCTTCTGCAAGCATGGAAATGGCCATGCTTGTGAATGCCTTGGTGGTCGAGCCGATGCCAAAAAAAGTGTTCGCATCAACCTTCGCGGACATACCGCGATCGCGAAAACCGAATCCACCTGAATAGTAAAGAGCGCCGTCTTTTATGACCGCGATCGCAATACCAGAATCGGCGGCCGGTTGAGAATGAAGGATAGCGTCTGAAATAACCTTCTCCAATGCCGGTTGCGAACGGGTGGGAGAGATGCTTGAAAACCATGCCCACATGGTCACGCCGATGATCAGAGCGGCAGTAGCCGCCAATGAAGCCATCCTGGGCATGAGCGCCTCCCGTTCGATGGAACCATACGCCGGCATCCGATCGAAAAATTGTGATATCAATCACACTCGAAGGAAAAACCCGGGGGCACGGCGCATTCGACACCGGAGCGCCGGATCTCGGCGTCAATGGCACCGGACTGCGATGCTAGAAAGAATGCGGCGATTTTGCAAGAAGGCTTAGCACAACCCGGGTTTCTCGGATGGCTATCCATGGCCATCATGATGGCATGTGGAGCCGCAGCCCTGTCGTCGGCAAAGCGAAGCTGTGGGAGCTTCAACAAGGTCGGCTTGCCGGCTTTTGACGGAGCCAAGGTGTGTCGCGGCGCACGCGAGCAGTAGCGTTCGCGGGATATCGACGCTACGCTGCGATGAGTTGGCACCCATCGACACGCAGCCTGTGGGGCTTGATCGATATTTTCGGGAGCACGGCCGACCAGGCGTCGGGCGGCACGGTCGGGAACGCAGCTTTCGGAGGAGACATGGCGCCGTCGATCGATATCGATCGCCTGTGGCGTATGGCCGAAAGGAAACTGCGGCTATCGCAACCGGCATCCAATGACATTCACGTAGAGGGCCTGCGCTGTCTGGTCTCGGCCATGGAATGCGGCGGCGGTTACGATGTCGCCGCCCTGCCTTTGCTGCAGCGGGACATTTTCGCCTGGATCCTTGCTTATCTGAGTTTTGCCAAGGACCAGACGCTTCATGACGACGCGGCCAATATTCCCGTAAACCGGCCGCTGTTCATCGTGGGATTCGGTCGAACCGGGAGCACGCTGCTCCATAATCTGCTCGCCCTCGATGCGGCCACGCGGGTGCCACTGCTGTGGGAACTATGGGCTCCCTCTCCGCCGCCGCGTCCCGAAAGCTATGCCAGCGATGCCCGGATCGAGGCGGCGCAGCGCCGCCTCGACCTGCTTGCGCGGGCTGCCCCGCTCCTGCCGCAAATTCATCCGATGGGAGCGCAAGCGCCGGACGAGTGCAATTGGATGATGCGACACACCACGCAGAAGGTCGTGCTCTATCGCGTGCCGCAATACTGGACATGGTTGAAGCGTTTGAGTGTTGCGGAACTCTACCGACTTTACGCCCATTACAAACTGCAGGTACAGCATCTGCAATTGTTCTGTCGCGGCGAGCCTTGGATCAGCAAGGCGTTCACGCATCTTCACTATCTGCCGGTGCTGTTCGACGTGTTTCCTGACGCCAAGGTGGTCAGGCTGCATCGGCATCCCTGCCGCTCCGTGCCTTCGCTGTGCAGCTTGGCTGCGGGCTACCGCGCGATCTATTCGGATCGGGTCGACCGTGATGAGATCGGGCAAACCATTCTCGACATGTTTGTGAATGGGATGGAAAGGTCCATGGCGACGGACCGGCGGCATGCCCCGCAGCATTTCATCGATATCCACTACGCCGAGCTGGTCAGGGATCCGATCGGCGTCGTGCGCCGCATTTACCATCGATTCGACTATCCATACAGTCCGGAGTTCGAAAACAAAATGCGGCGATTTATCGAGACGGATCGCGGCGTGGCGAGACAGCGACACATCTACGGTCTGGAGCAGTTCGGATTGTCGCAGGACGAGGTGATCGATCGATCCGCGGACTACCTGGCCTGGGTCAAGCACCGCGACGGGGAGCTAGCCGACGTGTAATCGCTCGGCCCCAGGAAAATGCCGTCGCCCCGCCACCAATGCCCGTCGTGCGCGGGGACTCCGAACCAAACCGTGCTGAACAGATGGTTCAGGTGCCGTCGCCGGTCGCGTCAGCCGCGCGACAGCGGATGTTTGTCGCCCGGATAGCGGCTCTTGGTCAGAATCGTAATGCCCCCCGGGGTGGTGTCGGTGTCCGGTGCCTGCCAAATCGTGAGCTCCCAATCGTAGCCGGGCGCCCACGCAAAGGTGATCCGTGTCGGCGGTTTGGTTCCCAGCGCGTAATAAATAACCGCCTGCTGGGCCACCTGGATGCTTTTGGGCATGATATTGAGATAATCGGTCCATGCCTTATGGAGCGCCGTTCCCTCTTTTATGATCACGCCTGCGGCGAACGGTTTCCCCGGCGCGAATGCCTCGCGTTTGGCCACCAAGTCCGCGATGACGTCCCTGCCGAACGCGCGATTGAGATCGGATAGAGTCGTTTGAAGTCCAGGCATAGTCCGCCTCCGCTTTGTGCAGACCTACGGGCAAAACACGATGCCACCCAGGCCGGCGGCAAGTATAACGATTGTTGTCGTCAAGTCTACAGGGAAAAATTGAAAGAACCTATTAGAATGAAAAATACGACTAACTATTTTTTCAGGCACAGCCTCGGCGAGTATGTGATGCGTTAGGCGCTGGAGAGTCCCTTGCTGAGCTAATCACACCGCGGGCGAGCTTGGTCTCGAGATCGTCGATGAGTCGCTTGTATATGACAGCCCCGGTTTGTTCCATCAAGACCTGAGCCTGCCCGAGTTCGCTCTTCACGCGATCGGGGTCCTCGCCAGACGCCCATAGTACTTCGGCGCGGACGATGTGCGCGAGACACGCCGGGATGCGAGCGCATCGCGCAGCAGCGATATCGATCGCCTCGGTGGCCGCACGCAATGCGTCGGCAAAATCGCCTTTCAGCCGATATGCGTTGGCCAGATCGACCAACATGCGGGCTTCGATTTCCAATCCTGTCTTTCGGCGTCTCGCGAAAGAAAGCGCCTCCGTGAGGTCCTCGACGGCGGGGCCCAGTCGTCCCGCCAGAACGTGGGACAGGCCGCGGCAGGCCTGCGCGTGAACCCCCACATAGGGGCTGCCGCTGTTCACAGCCATGGAGAAGGCCCGCAACGCGTGCTCTTCGGCCAGGCGCACGTCACCTTCGGCCCAAGCCAGATCCACGTACGCAATGCTCGCCACATGATGTGTGAAATCACCCTGGTCGGCATTCGTTCGAAGTACGCGATCCAGGTATGGTCGCGCCTCATCGAAACGGCCGAGCATAATCAAGATCTGGCCACGCATGACGGTCAACCAAAGTTCGATGTCGAACCCGAGCAGCTGACGATGGTGCTCGCCGATCTCGTTAGCATGGTTCATCGCCTCGATGTTGACCGCGAGCGCGTCCGACATCCATCCCGCAAGCCGCAAGGCGTGGCACAGGATGGCCTTTAGCGTCACCTGCAGGCTCGCGTCGCCGGAACCCCCGGCGAGCGCTTCAGCCTCCCGTATCTTTGCCACGTATTCGTCTGCAGAGCCGCTTGCCGCCAGGATCCTGCCATAGCCGGCGAGGATCAACGCGTTTGCTCGCATGTTGCCGGCAGCAAGCGCCAATTGCTTGGCCTCCTCGAAGTAGTTCCCGGCCTCTTCGGCGGACATCCCTTCCCGCCAGCCGAAATTCACGATTTGACCGCACGCCCGCATCCGGAGGAAGTCGATCGGCTGCGAGGGGGGCAGCGCGGCCAAAAGCTCACGTACCTTCTTCCAGCTTCGAAGGGCCTGGCTCGCATCATGGGCACCGAACCAGAAGGCGGCGCGCTCGAGGGCCTGCGCGGCCTGCAGCAGTTCCCCTGCTTGTTCCAAGTGATAGCCCAACAGACTCGCCCGCTCCTCCGCACGATCCTTGAAGTGAGCCTCCATCGCCCGCGCCACCGCGCCATGAAGGATGCGACGTCGCTCGTGCAGCAATGACCGATAGGCGACTTCCTGGATGAGCGGGTGGCGGAAGGCATGCAGGCCCTGCTCGTGGGATGGCAATTCGTGGAGCAGCTCCGCGCATCGTAATTGCCAGAGCGCTGCTGCTACATCCGTCGACCGCAGATTGGCCACACGTTCCAGGATCGCCAGCGGAACCTCTCGGCCGATCACGGCCGCACTCTGGAGGACCTGCTTGGCGGGTTCCTCGAGCCGATCGATGCGCGCGGCGAGCACCGCTTCAACCGTCGCCGGCAGGGGAATGGCGTCGATACCGCCGGTGAGGCGGTAGGCTCCGCGCTCGCCCTCCAAATCGCCGCGGTCGATCAGCGAGTGGACCAGCTCTTCGATGAAGAAGGGATTGCCCTGGGCACGTACGGCGATATTGCGGGAGACCAAGGCCAGTGAAGCGTCTCCGCCCAACAGATCGCGCAACAGTTCGTCGGCTTTTGTCGCATCCAGGCGCGCCATGCTGATTTGCCTGTAGTGCGATCTCTGCATCCACGGCGCGGCAAAGTCCGGCCTGAAATTGAGCAAAAGCAGGGTTGTCGTGCCGACCACCGCGTCGGCCAAAGCTTCGACGAACTCTGCACTCGCGGGATCGATCCAATGCAGATCCTCGATCAGGACGACGGTAGCCCGATCGCGGGGCCCAGAACGCGCTACGTCGCGCACCAAATCGATCAGGCGCATCTTCCGCACCACCGGATCGAGCATGGGTGCTGGGTAAGCCGGATCCGGCAGTCCCAAGAATTCCAGAAGGAGCGGAAGTGTCTCGTTGGCGGCTGGGACGCTTCCCAAACGCTCGACAACGCGGCGCCGTGCTTCATCCGCCGGTTCTGCTGCCTTGATTCCAAAATAGTCGCGCAACAACTCCAGAACCGGCTGGAACGGCGTGGCGCGCCCGTGCGCCAGCACCCGCGCTTCATAGACGCGGACGCCCCGTCTGCGGCAATTTTCGGCAAATTCGAAGCAGAGCCGGCTCTTGCCGATTCCAGCTTCTCCCGCGACGCCCACAACGCGGGCATCACCCTTGGCAGCGTTCGCTAATTCGGCTTCGAGCGCGTCGAACTGCTCCTCGCGGCCGACTAGTGGGCTCAGACGCGACCGGCTACGGAACAGCTCGCTCGCGGGAGCATGCTTGACCCCCAGAAGTTCGAAAACTTCGACCGGCACCGAGAGCCCCCGAATCGACTGCCGTCCCAGCGATTTTGCTTCGACAAATTGCTTGGCGGCTGCAAAAGTGGCGCCGCTGAACAAGACACAGCCGGCTTCGGCCATCTGCTCGAGACGATTTGCGAGATGGACGGCAGCACCCGCAGCATCGTAGGTCTGATACAGACTATTTTCGACCGTCTGCACCACGACCTCGCCGGTGTGCAGCCCCACGCGAATCTTCAAATCGGGATCCCCGATATGGACCATCGCGTCCTGCATGGCCAGGGCCGCCAGGCACGCACGCACCGGATGATCTTCACGCGGCCGAGGAGCACCGAACAGCGCCATGACGCCGTCCCCTTGCACCTTGTTGACGACACCGTCGTAGCGATGAACTGCATCTCTCATAGCCTCCAGCGCCGGCCGCATCCGGAGCACGGCCTGTTCGGGGTCGATGCGCTCGATGAGACCGGTCGAGTTTCGTATGTCTGCAAACAGCACGGTAAGGCGCTTGCGCTCTCCGCCGCTGGCGCTCAGCGAACGGAGCAACTGATCCGAAGACGGCGAAAGGAGTGCCGACAACGCGAGTGGCTTACTGCATTGGGCACAAAAACGGCTCCCCGGCCGGTTCTGATGCCCGCAGGCTGCACATCTCGGCCCAAGCGGCGCTCCGCACGCGTCGCAGAAGGCGCTTGCAGCGCTGTTGTTGCCTCCGCAGTTGGGGCACTGCATTTACTCGACCCTTGGCCGCAAAAAGGGGACCGGCAGCCGAGAATAGACCCAGAATGATTCTGATTCCATGGCCACCCCGACTCGCAGAGGAAATCCCGGCTTTGCAACCGTCCTTCTCGGCGCCGCGCCTGCGAGATCCATAATCACTAAAATTTGCAAGCGGAAAGCGTTAGCCGCCCGGCGCAACCTTCCTCGGTTTGCCGTCCGTGGGCTACGCCGCCTCCAAAAACTCGCCGATCGCCGCCAGGAACGCCTCTGGCTGCTCGAGCGGCGGACAATGGCCGCAGCGCGGCAGCTCAATATAGCGGGCGCCGGCGACTTTCGCCGAGATCAGCCGATTGAGCTCGGGAGGGGTGGCCTGGTCGAGCTCGCCGCAGATGACCAGAGTCGGCACCGCGAGCCCCGGCAGATCCGCCACGAGATCGGCGTCGATCAGTGTCATGCAGGCGGCGCGGAACGCGCCGGGATCGATCTTCAGCAGCACTGCGCGACGCTCCTCGACCGCCGTGGGATGTTTGCCGAGATACACCGTGTGAAACACGCGTTTCGCGGCGATTTCGGCGATGGCTCCCATGCCGCCTTCCGCGGCGCTTGCCGCCATGATGCGGAACGCCTGCTTGCCGGCTTCGGGAAACCCGGGCGCGGCGTCGCAAAGCAGCAACCTGCCGACGCGCTGCGGATGGGTGAGCGCGAAGGCAAGCGCGATCGTACCGCCGAACCCGTTTCCCGCAAGGATGGGTTCGCGACCGATGTCGAACGCCTCGAACACCCGCGCAACCCAATCGGCGTAAGCGTCGAGCTTGCCCTCGACCGGCGCGCAGCCGTGAAATCCCGGCAGATTGGGCAAGGTAACGCGGAAGCGCCGCGAAAGCTGCGGCACGACGGGATCGAACGCGTGTCGATCGGTGAGCAGCGAATGCAGAATCACGAGATCGCGGCCGCTGCCGGCGCGTGCTGCCGTAAGATCGCCATCAGCGAGCGCGAGCTGTTCCATCGCGTTCGGCCCTTACCGGCCGTTCATGCTGCGCAAGCGCAAGCCATCCAGGAGCAACGAAACGGCCGAAATCGTTGTTCCCCGGCTTATCGGTCCGCTCGCCGAGCGGGTATCGGCGCGCCGATCGCGCTGACGTTCGTCCAAGGGTGCATCACGCCGGTGCCGGGCGCGGCGCGCTTCCGCTCGGCCCGGCGGTGTCCGCCGCCATCTCCTCGAGCGAACGCCGGTTGGGCTCGACGCCCCAAGTGTAGACGACTGCGATCTGCACGATCAGGAGCCCGATCATCAGCGCCAGCACGCCGCCGACGCCATACCCCTTGAACAACATGACGACGATGAACGGGGTGACGATCGTCGCCGCGCGCCCGAAGGTGTTGCAAATGCCGTTGGCGCGCAGCCGGATCTCGGTCGCAAACAGCTCCGGCGTATACACTCCGAACAAGATCGCGACCTGGACATAGATGGCGACGATCAACAGGAAGCCGACCGTGAGCAGCAGCGCCGGCGTGGACACGAACGGATAGATTGCACCGAACACAATGGTGAGGATGGAAGCGCCGATGATCGAGCGCCGGCGCCCGAAATAATCGGCGCCGAAGGCGCCGATCAGGCAACCGACCGGCGAACCCAGGATGATCACCAGCGTGTAAGCGAACGAACGGGCGATCGTGAGCCCCTGCTGCACGAAGAAGGTTGGCAGCCAGGTCACGAACCCGAAGATCAAGGTGTTGATCGAGATCAGCACCACGCAGCCGACGATCATGCGCTGCAAGATCGGAGGTCGGATCAGCGAAGCGAGGCCGAAGTCGGTGGCCGGCGCCGCCGGCGCGGGAGGCACAAGCGTGCCGGCCCCGGCCGCTTCGCGTTCGATCGACTGCATCAGCGCCTCGGCCTCCTCGGTCCTGCCCTGCGCTTCGAGCCAGCGCGGCGATTCCGGAAGCGCCTTGCGCAAATACCAGACGATGAGTGCGCCGATCCCGGCCACGACGAACATCGGCCGCCAGCCGAACGCCGGGATCACCACGGTTCCGATCAATGCAGTAGCCGGCAATCCTGACACGACTAGCAGCGCCATGCTCGCGAGCAGGCGGCCGCGCAGCTGCGGCGGAACAAATTCGGTCAGGGTCGAATAGCCGACCACGATCTCGGCGCCGAGCCCCAATCCCATGACGAACCGCAGCAGGTTGAGCGTGTCCATGTTCGGCGCGAAGGCGGCGACGAAAGAAGCAACGCCGAAGATCAACAGGTTTACTTGATAGGTGAAACGCCGGCCGTAGCGGTCGCCGAGAAAGCCGGTGATGAGCGAGCCGAGCGTCATCCCCAGGAACGTCAGCGACACGAACTGGGCGTTCTGGTTGAGTGTCGAAAAGCCGCTCTGGATCGTCGAGCCGAGCACGGTGGTGCCGACATAGAGGTCGTAGCCGTCGAAGAACATGCCGGCGCCGATCAGGAAGAAAATGCGCCGGTGGAACGACGAAAACGGAAGCCGGTCGAGTCGTGCTCCGGCGTTGACCGTGCGAGACATGATGTTTCCCCCCGAAAATGTCCGCAAGCATACGAGCGGGCGGCTCATTGTGGCAAGCTGGACGCAGGCGCATGGTCCGTTCGGTTTGGCCGCGGCCCCCGGGGCCGTTGTCATCGCCGCGGAACACCAAGCGCGCCGGGCTGGCCCAGGAGCGGGCTTGCCAGGGCGACCGCGATTGAAAGTTGCGCCGGCTTTGCCGTTAAATGCAATGAATGGGCGGTACGCAAAATGGGAGTCATCGATCGTGAGCTTCGACGAGCGCGCTTTCCGTGATGCGCTGAGTGTCTTTCCGACCGGCGTCGCGGTGGTAACGGCCTTATCGGGCGCCGGAGAGCGTCTCGGGCTGACGGTCAGCTCGTTCAATTCGGTGTCGCTGTCGCCGCCGTTGGTGCTGTTCAGCGTGTCGCGCGCGGCGTACAGCTTTGCGGCCTGGCAGCGCGTCGACCGCTACGCAGTCAACGTTCTGAACGAGGATCAGGAGATCATGTCCAATCGCTTCGCTCGGGCAATGGGCGAGAAATGGGAGGGCGTGAGTCTGCTGCCGGGCGAGACCGGAGTTCCGGTTCTGCCCAATGTGTTGGTGTCGCTGGAATGCGTGGCTCATGCCCGCCACGACGGCGGCGATCACGAGATCTTCGTCGGCAGGGTGGTGGCGATCTCGGCGCCGCACGCGGCCGTGCCGCGCCCGCTGGTGTTTTTCCGGGGCCGTTACGGCAAGCTGAGCGTCGAGGCGACCGGACCCGCGCCGCCGCCTGACGCGGTGTTCCTCCACGGTTGGTAGAGCCCGCCTTCCGCGCCGCGATCGGGCCTCACTCGACGAGATGAACGAGGGCGGTGCCGATGCCGCGCACCCCGGTGCCGGCGCAATCGTCGCCGAAATTGAAAGTGGCATTTCCGTTGAAGGTGAGGGTCAGCGCAATCAGCTGCGTGCACTTGGCGCCGGTCGTGGTCCCGCCGGCAAAGGTCATATTCTGGTTCGGGAAATAGATGGCCCCCGTGACATTTTGCGTGGCGCCGCCGGTGAAACTGTCGGAGCCGCTTGTGGGCGCGCTGCGGTCCTGGAAGAAGGCAAGCCCCGCGAGCGAACCCGAGTTTGGCGCCGTAACGTCCATGATCGCGCCGCCGGCGACGGCAGCGGTGGCGTAGCCGCTCCCCGAGCTGCTGGTCAGGACGATGGTCACCCCGCTGCCGCTGACCGACGATCCTCCGGCGATCGAGAAGCTGCCGCCATCGATGATGTAGACGCCCGGCTGCAAGGTGACGCTGCTGTTGCCTTTCACGTCGAAGCCGCCGCAAAACACCCAGACCCCGGAGCTGCCCGGCGTGAAGGTCTGGGATCTGCCCCCCGTCAGGGAATAGCTGCTGGAATTGCAGCCCGAATAGCTCGGAATCTGTACGTCCGCATAGGGATCCTGCGCCACCGCAGCGTTGGTGTAGGTTCCGGCGGTCGTATTGAGCGACGCTTGTCCGCTCGTCGTGTAATTGCCGTGGATATACGCGGCATTGGCGTTGATCGTCGCTCCGCCGACGAGCCTCAAGGCGTCGGTCGCGGGCGAGTTCACATAGATGTTGCAGTCGTTCAGGTTGAGGATGGTGTTGCCGTTGTCGGTGACGTCGGTGACCGCACCTTGGTCGAGCGCGAGCACGCAGCCGGAGGCACCCGGCGCGGCCACCGCGCGCGCCTGGAGGCTGGGCGGGGTCCCCAGAAACAAGCTCGCAAGCACGAGCGGCTGCGACCGCGTGATGATCACCTCGACGGCGCTGGTGTCGGTCGTGTGATTGCCCGACGTCGGCGGGCTGTTGACCGTGACGCTGACGCCGTTGCTGCCGTTGACATAGCTGTAGTTGGCGGCGATAGCGTTGGCTTCCGACGCGTAGGCCGCCGCCGGCGCGCCGGTCGCCTTTGCCATCGCCGCGCTATAGGCCGCGGAATCCGCGGCGCCCTGCATGGTGCGTTTGGTCACGTACCAGCCCGCGACTTCGGTGCCCAGCGCGGCGAATCCGACGAGAGCCGAGAGCGCCAGCGCGACGGTGACGGTGACCGTGCCCGAGCGATCGCCGGCCCAGGCGGCGAGCCGCCGCGGGCAGCCCGGTATTGGGGCAACCCTAGGGACGAAGGGCCGGCGGCAAATGCACTGCAGATCGACCATCGATCGTCTCAAATGGGATAACACGACTGCGCCGTCAGGGTGACCGCATAGTTCGCGAACGGGATGTTCAACCGCATTGGATAGCTCGCCGAAACCTGGTTGCCGCAGCTCACGGTGCTGGCGGTGAACACCGAGGAGGCGAAACTGCCGCCCGAGCGCCCCGCGGCGAACGCCTGAACTTTGCCGGCGCTGCCGCACGCGGTGGTGTTGATCGAGGCGCAGCGCGCCGCCTCCTCGACCGAATAGTGCAGGGCATTCATCGTCCACAGCATCCGGCCGACTTCGATAACTCCGAACACGAACAGCAGCAGCGAGGGCGCAACCAGCCCGAATTGGATCGCCGCGCTGCCACGCAGGCTTTTCGCCAGCGCGCCGATGGCCGACGCCAAGGATGATCTTCGTTGACGGGTCGCACGCATGGACGTCCGCCTACTGGATCCGTGCCGTCGATTGCGCGCTCAGCGTCACAGAGCTGCCGATCGTCGGGTACGGAATCAGCGTTTTGTAGACGGCTTGCGCGCTCACCGTGACGTAGGTGCCGGCTGGCTTCCCGTCCGAGCAGCTCGAGCCGCAGGTGGCGGCAACGACCGCTGCGTCGCCGGGACAGCCGCAGCTTCGACTCGGCGCCGGCGCTGCATTGACCGACGACAGCGTCGTGGCCTTGGTCACGGCATTTTGGATCGCGGTGCTGTTCCATCCGTGGGCCATCGCGTATTGCGCGCCGGCCTGGGCGGCATCTTGCACCTGCATGCTTTGGTAGAACCCGATGCCGACATCGACCAACGGCACGAGAATGGCGCCCAGCATGGGCGCGACGAGCCCGAACTCCATCACGGCATTGCCCTCCGGCGCGCGCAGCAACGCCGCCACCCACTCGATGGAGGACGCCAAACTCGGCAGGCCGCGTATCCTCATGACACCGTAAGATTCAATTCGCGCAGCCGGAACGCTAGGTCCTGCGATTTAAGCTTTCCGTAATATCGCGACGACAATTGTTGCGGGTTTCATATCGGCACAATTGCCGCTCCGATCCTGCGGGGCACGTCGGTGGCGCCACGCGTTCCGCAACCATCATCTTTAAGGAAGCTTGACCCGTAGGCGCGAAATTTTCGGCTAATCGCCGCCACGGTCGCTGTCACCCTTGCGAGTCGCATGCGGTCAGCCGGCGTGGGCGGAATCATCGAGGCAAAAAAAAGACCCCGGCGCCAGAGCGGGCCGGGGTCAGTCCGACCGGCAGCCGTGAAGATGGGGAAAGGCCGACTGCCAGCGCGTTGCGCAGCATCGCATGAGAGTCGCGTGGCGGAGGTGAAATGGCTCACATTGCGCGAAGCGTACCGGCGGCTTCGCGCCGGAATCATTCCAGCGCCGGCACCCGCCCCCGCGACCGGGAGGCTGCCCAAATCGCGCTGGCTCAGCGGGCTTCGGGCGTCGGCTGCCCTATTCGGCAGGCACGATCGACGGGGCCCGAGCGGCGGCCCTGGCCTCGCTGCGCACCAGCACGGCACGCCGGATTTTCGCGATCATATTCCGGAACGCCCGCGTCAGCGGATTCGGTTTCCGGAAATGCGAGGCGAATTCCTTGTTGATCTCAAGGGGCCGCCAATAGCTGACGTGCCACTGCTGAAACGTCTGCCAGAGCTCGAGTCCCTGCTCACGACGAACCGCGAGCATGGCGCAGTCGCAGCGGGCATGCAGCCGGACATTGCCCTCGCTGTCGAACTTGAACTCATGCCGGCTGGGGAAGTGACGAAGCCAGCCGCGCTTCATCTCGAAATCACTGGGGCTGGTCCGCAACGCTACGATCATGGGGCTGACGTCCAGGTAAGCCATTTCCAACCTCCTCAACGCAAGGGGCCATCGCCTCATCGGCGCGCGAGGCCAACGACCCGGATCACTCGATCGCTCGGCTCGGAATCGACGCGGGCCATGCTGCCCGCCGCTGCAATGGGCGTCGCCGAATACCCACCGCTCTCAGGACGCGCCTCGGGAGTCTTCATGCGGCTCTTCGGCGCCCGGGAAAGTGGTTTCCCATCCGCAGAACTCGGGCGCTCATGCCGGGTTCCGGAGGATGCCGCGTCGATCGCTGCAAAAAATTTAGGCGTGGCCGCGGCTCGAATCTCTTCGCGAATTCCGCGGCACGGGCCGCGGGCGAAGGCGCGCGGTCCGGGCTTGGACGAGCGCGTCACGCGGGTTCCGGACGGGGATTGGGGAACGCGTGCGGCGTCGTTGCTTTAGTGGTATTACGCGGCATCGACCAGCCGCCGCGGCTTCCCCCAAGCGATCGATCGCATGATGATTCAGCCTGCCGGTTCGCACGCCGGCCCCGTCCTCGTCACAGGCGCAAGCGGGTTCATCGGATCCGCCATCGTGCAGGCATTCGGGCGTGCCGGTTATCCGGTGCGGGCGCTGGTGCGACGCTCCAGTGTGCGCACCAATCTCATCGACACCGGTTGTGAGGTAGTGGAGGGCGACGTGCGGGATCGCGGCGCGGTCGCCGCCGCGCTCGCGGGCGTCCGCTACCTCGTCCATGCGGCTGCCGATTACCGGCTGTGGGCGCCCTCGGCGGACGACTTGCTGCGCGTCAACGTGGAGGGCACCCGCATCGTGATGGAGGAGGCGCTTCGGGCGGGCGTCGAGCGCGTCGTTTATACCAGCAGCGTGGCCACGCTGGCGCTTCGCGGCGACGGCTCGCCCGCCGACGAGACCCGCACGCTCGGCGTCGAGCAGGCGATCGGCGCGTACAAGCGCAGCAAGGTACTGGCCGAGCGCGTGGTGCAAGATCTGGTCGAGAGCAGCGGTCTTCCGGCCGTGATCGTCAATCCTTCGGCCCCGATCGGGCCTCGTGACATCAAGCCGACACCGACCGGCCGGGTGATCGTGCAAGCCGCATCGGGCCGAATGCCGGGGTTCGTGGATACCGGGCTGAACCTTGCGCACGTCGACGACATCGCTGCGGGCCATCTCGCCGCGCTCGAGCGCGGACGGATCGGGGAGCGGTACATCCTCGGCGGGGAGAACGTGCTGCTGCGCGAAATGCTGGCCGAGATCGCGCGGAATATCGGCCGTCGCCCGCCGCGCCTGAAGCTGCCGCTCGCCCTGATGTTCCCGTTGGCGTGGGGCAGCGAAACCATGGCGCGGCTGACCGGCACGGTCCCGTTCGTCACGCGCGATGGTCTGCAGATGGCGCGCCATCGCATGTTCTTCACCCACGAGAAGGCCGGGCGCGAGCTCGGCTACGCCCCGCGGCCCTACCAGCAGGGGCTCGCCGACGCCATCGCCTGGTTCCGCAACGCCGGCTATTTGCGCTGAGCGGATCGGCGGGGCAGAGCGGTCGCAGCCGCACTCCGCCCGCGCGCAGGCCTCAGTGCGCGGGTTTTTCCCGGCGCTCGCGCAGGAAGCGGAAGAACTCGATGCCTTCCCGCAATCGGCGCTTCATCATCTGCGGGCTGCGCGCCATCTCTGAGACGATCGATGCGATCTTCGGCGCGCGGAAATAGAAGCGCCGATAGAATTGCTCGACGGAATGGAAGATCTCCGAATGGCTGAGGTGGGGGTAATGCAGAGGCGCGATCTGCACGCCCCGCTCGTCCACGAGCTCGGCGTTGGTCGCATCGAGCCATCCGTTCTCGAGCGCCTGCCGGTGGAGATGCGTTCCCGGATAAGGCGCCGCGAGCGACACCTGGATCGTGTGCGGATTGATCTCGGTGGCGAACCGGATGGTTTCCTCGATGGTTTCCTTGGTCTCGCCCGGCAGGCCGAGAATGAAGGTGCCATGGATTGCGATCCCAAGCTCGTGGCAGTCCTTGGTGAAGCGCCTAGCCACGTCGATCCGCATGCCTTTCTTGATGTTGTACAGGATCTGCTGATTGCCGGTCTCGTAGCCTACGAGCAGCAGCCTCAAGCCGTTGTCCCGCATCACCCGCAACGTCTCGCGCGGCACGTTGGCCTTGGCGTTGCACGACCAGGTCACGCCGAGCTTGCCCAGCTCGCGGGCGATCGCTTCGGTCCGCCGCAAGTCGTCGGTGAAGGTATCGTCGTCGAAAAACAACTCCTTGACTTCGGGGAATGCATGCCGCGCCCAACGTACCTCCTCGACGACGTGGCCGACGCTGCGGGTGCGATAGCGATGGCCGCCCACGGTCTGCGGCCACAGGCAAAACGTGCAACGGGATTTGCAGCCCCGCCCGGTGTAGAACGAAAGATACGGGTGCTGGAGATAGCCGATGAAATAATTCTCGATCTTCAGGTCGCGCTTGTACACGGGGGTCACGAACGGCAGGAGATCCATGTCCTCGAGAATGGCGCGCTCCGGATTGTGCACGATCACGCCCTGGGCGTTGCGGAAGGACAGGCCGGCGATGGCCGGCCAGTCCCGGCCTTCCGCCACTTCCTGGATGGCGAAATCGAACTCCTGCCGGGCGACGAAATCGACGGCGGCGGAAGCTTGCAGGCTTCCTTCCGGGTCGACTGCGACCTTGGCGCCGATCAAGCCGGCCCTGAGCCGCGGATTGCCGCGTTTCAAGGCTTCGATTGCGGCGAGATCCGAGGCGAAGGAGGGTGCGGAGGTGTGCAGCACGGCGAGGTCGAATTGACCGGCCTGGGCGGCGATTGCATTCAGCGAAACCCCGTGTGACGGCGCATCGATGAGTTTGCTGCCGGGCACCAGCGCCGCGGGTTGTGCCAGCCAAGTGGGATACCAGAACGAGCGAATTTCGCGGCGGGCCTGGTAACGGGAGCCCGCGCCGCCGTCGAAGCCCTCGAACGAGGGCGCCTGCAGGAATAGCGTCCGCATCACAAGACCGTCCTGCGCACCAAGGTTCCGTGCGACGTCAGCCGATAGGTTTCGCCGTTCCAGCTGATGCTCGTGCCGAACAAGCTCCAGACGAAGATCGCAAACGAGATCAGGTCCCTGAGCGGCACCAGCCAATAGGCCTGTCGCTCCAGGCCGAAGCGCCGCTCGACGCATTTCAATAATGTGATGCGGCAGAGCAGGGCAAGCGCCGCCAGCGCCGCGGCCCCGCCGCTTCCACCCAGCACCGCCAGCAGGGCGAGCGGGAACGGATGGGTGATGATCGAGCCGAGATGTCCGATCGGATCGATGGAACGGATGGTGCGGGCCCACCGCAGCTCATGCGAGCAGAGCTGCCGGGCCGTTTGGTCCTTGCACAAATGGCCGACCGAAACCGGCGAGATCACCACGTCGGCGCCCATCGCGCGCACCGCCTCTCCGATCGAATAATCGTCCGCCAGTGAATCGGCGAATTGCTCGAACCCGCCGATTCGGGCGAGCATTTCACGCCGGAGCACGATCGTGGAGCCGAAGCAAGGCTGGGCAATCCGGCAAGTCACACCCACGATCACGCTGGGAAGAAACTGGGCGTTGACCGCGAGCGCGGACAAACGAGCCCAAGTGCCGGACCCGGAAATGCCATGATAGAGACAAGTCACGGCGCCGACCCCCGGTTGCTGCAGCTCGCCGACGATCCGCGCGAGATAGCCGGGATCGACCTCGATGTCGCTGTCGGCGAGAACGACGATATCATGATCGGCGCGACCGGCGACGTTCGCCAAGTTGGAAATCTTGCGGTTGTCGCCGTGCACGCGCGGGTCGATCCTGAGCTCGATATCGTGGTCGGGAAACGCCGCTTGCAGGCGTTTCACCAGGGGGATCGCAGCATCGGCGGCATCCGCGACGCCGAACAGGATTTGGATCGGCGCCGGATAGCGCTGGCTGCAGAAGGAGGCGAGGCACCGGAAGATCCGCGGGCCCTCTCCATGCAGGGGCTTGAGAATGGTCACCGGCAGCGGCTTGCCCTGCGCGGGCCGCCGGCGAGCGTTGAAGCGCAACGCCATGGCGGCAGCAGTCGCCAGATAAAGGCAGCCGACGCAGGCCGCGACGAAGCAAAAATCCGATATCCACTGAACGATCATGAGGTTACCGCGCGGAGCCAATGTGCCAGTTCAATGAACGTTCCGCGTTTCCGCAGTTCCGCGCCGGGTCTGTCTTGCCGAGGTGGATGAATCACTACAATCGGGCGCAATCGAGGGGGAAGGCTGCAGCGATTGAGGCACTGAAATGCGACCTTCGCAAGTCGAATTCCCGGCCCCTTCCAGTTTTTGCGTACCGTAGCGGCGCTCGAGATCGGCCCGCGACAAGAACATTTGTACCCGGTCCCGCCAGATGCCCTCCGGGCGGAACGCCCCGGCATTGCGCGCCAGAACGAGCAGCGCGATGAAGATGTTTTCGCCGAGCCGGCGGCACCATTCGACGAGCGACGGCGGGCCGAGATCGGGCCCCTGCTCGAGGCCGTAACGCCGGCAAATGCGCAGGAGCTGCGCCGTGGTTGCGGTGCCGGCGAGCCTGGTGTCGGCGCGGATTGCGCGAATATCGGCCAGATCCGGCGCCGCTGCCAGGTGACGCGCCAGTTCCCGCAGCGAGATGTCCACGCGCCGGCTGACCTGGCGTCCCCAGCTCAGCGTTGCGCCTCCGGCGGAGAAACACGGAAATTGCTCGTTCCAAATATGCAACTCGATGACGCGGTCCCCGGGATGCAACCGGGTGCCGTCGGCCAACGAAATCTCCTGCCCGACGCGCACGATCCGCATCCGGAATGCGCAATGCGGATGCATACTGTACTCATGGACGCCATTGCGGCGGCGCAACCACGCGTCGAACCCCAGCACTGCACGGGCGAACCAACGGTGGCCCGGGCGTGCCTGTTCGATGGGGGCCCGCGCATCCATTGCTTTTTTCTCCGCGCGCCACCAAGGGCGGCATGCGACAAACGCCGCACCGAGCCGCTAGTTGCCTCGACATGATCGATGGGACGGGCTCGGGTGACCCGGGGCCCCGGCACGCATCAAGGCGGATCCCGGATTCCGAGGGCCACGGGGTGCCGCTTTCCGGACTGCCGTTCCGGGTTCATTCGGAGCCGGCGGGCCGCTCGTAGGGAAGCGGCTCGTCGTAGAGCGTGGCCAGCACGATTCGGATCGTCAGCGCCACCGGCACCGCGATCAATACGCCGGCCACCCCGAACAGCAGCCCGCCGGATAGGAAGCAGAAGATCACCAGGACCGGATGCATGCGCGCGGCGCGGCCCAGCACGATGGGGCCGAATAGCTGGTCGATCGACAGGCGCAACGCGGCTGCGTAGATCACGTAGCCGATGATGTTCCACACACTGGTCGCAGCCTGCAGCGCCACTACGCCGGCAGTCACCGCCGCCATCAGCGGCCCGATCACCGGAATCATTTCGAGCAGGCCGGTCAAGATCGCAAGAAAGACCGCATGTTTGAGTCCGAGGATGAGGCCTAGTCCGATATAGGCGGCGACCGCTGCGTAAATGACCACCATGACGACGCCGATGATGTATCGCTTGAGCACCGGATCGATCTTGGCGCCGATGTGCGCGATGAGTGCGCGTTGTTGCGGCGGGATCAGCCGGATGGTTCCCCGCGCCAGCTGCGGTCCTCCGGTCAGGAAATAGAACAGGATCACGAGCGTCAGAAACGTACCGAACACGAAAGCAAAACTATAAGCGGCAAGGGTGACGACTTCCGTGGTTTGCGCGGCCCAGCCGCGAACCCCCTGGACGGCTTGGTTGGCGAGCTGCGAGGCGTTCATCGGCTGGCCGAGCAAAACCACCGTGCGCTCGCCGATCGCTCCGCGGATGGCGTCCTCGATGATGCGCTCGGTGTCGGTGGCGAAATTCGCGAGCTCGGCGAACAGCGCCGGGAGCCCGACCTCGGCCAGGAGGGCGAGCGCGCCGGCGAGCAGGCAGAATATCGCGACCGCCCACAGCAACCGGGGCAGCCGGGTTCGGACCGTGAGCCAGTTCACGACCGGCGTGCAGGCATAGGCCGCCGCGCCCGCCAGCACGAAGGGCAGCAGCACGGGCCGGATTCCGTACAGGAACAGCACGATCACAACGAGCACGACGGTCGTCGCCCGGCCCGAGGCCCGACGTACGTGCTCCGATAGTTCTCGATGCGGCATTTCGGGAGGCGGTTGGCCCGCATCGCGGAGTTCGTTCATGGGTAGGTGCGCCCTTTCCAGGTGACGCGCCCGCTCAGCCGCCGCCGCACGCTGTCGATCGCGATCAGCGCGCCGGCGGTGTAGCCCAACGGGAAAATAAGCCCATACCAGAACGGAATGTGAAAGAACCGCGTTCCCGCAAGATGCAGGGCGAAGGCGGCAGCGCTCGCAGGCAGCGCCAACGCCAGCGCTCCGCAGGCGCGGGCCACGCCGCCGCGGCAGGCCAAGGCGTCGATCAGTGGGACGAGTACGGCGGCCCAGGCCAGCGCCAGTCCGACGAGCGCGGTCAGGACGGTCGACCGCACGCCGCCCAGCATCTCCACCAGGTTCTTGGCAAGGCCGGGCCACAAGGTCCGCCATCCGCTGTACATGCGGGTCGAGAGCAGGCGCTCGGCACCGTAAAGCGCAATCTTGCGGCCGGATCGCTTGATCAATCCGGCGAGCGCCGTGTCCTCGCAGATCGCATTTCGCACCGCTTGGTGCCCGCCGACTGCGTCATAGGCGGTACGGCGGACGAGCATGCATTGTCCCGTGACGTGAACCTCGGGTTGATCGGGCGCAGGGATGCGTCTCAAGTCGCGGATGAACGCCAGCAAATAGAGGCCGCACGGCAGGATCAGCCGTTCGGCGAAGCTGTCCAGCTCGTGCCGGGGTGCCAGCGAGAGCAGGTCGAGCGCCTCGGTTTCCGCGGTCCCGACCGCGCTCGCGATGAGCAAGGGCTCGGCTGTCACGTCGGCGTCCATGAAACACAGCCAGTCGGCCGCGAGAGCGGCGCGGGCCCCGGTCCAGCAGGCGTGGCATTTTCCGACCCAGCCCGGCGGCAGCGCCGGCGCTTGCAGCAGCTCGATTCGCGGATCGCGATCGGAAAACGCGGCCGCGATCGCGGCCGTTGCGTCGGTGGATTGGTCGTCGACCACCACGATGCGCAGTCCCGGGAGAGCCTGGGCGCTCAAGCCCGTGAGGCAGCGCGCGATGTTGCCGGCTTCATCGCGCGCCGGAACGATGACGGCGACGCTCGGCGCCTGCTCGGAAAAGCCTACGGGAAGCAGCGAGCGCAATGCATTCCGCTGGCGCAAGGCGCGCAGCAGCAGCCAGACGACGGCAATCAGCCATAGGATGGAAAGGACGAGCTCCACGTCAGGTCCCCCGCAAACGGGGCCCGCCACGGAGACTGGTCTCCGGGGTCAAGACAAGCCAATTTCAATGCGGATTGCCGCTGAATGTTCCGGCTCTGCAAATCGGCCCGGCCGGCGGGCGCGGTCGTGCCGCGGCGAATCCGCAGCGTCTGCATTGCGGTGCGCGCATTGCCGGGGGTCGGTGCCATACTTATGTTCTGATGCATGTCTCGCGGCTTTCGTGATGTCATTCTGGTCGCTTGCGCGTTGATCTGCGCGGCGGCCGCGATCTACGTCGTCTACAATATCGAAGTTTTCAAACACAGATACGAGCTGCAGTTCCTGGGACAGCCCGACCAGCAACAATAGCCTCATCGATCGGCCGCGGCGGGTATGCTTCGCCACAGCGCCGGGACTTCTCGATTTTCGCCGTTGGTTCAGATGCGCCGAACCGGCGTGTACCACGCCAGCACGAGCCCCAGCGCCGAGAAGGCCGCGATCGTCAGGAACGCGGCGCGGAACGCTTCGTCGAATTCGCCGCGCAAAGCCGCCTGACGCGCGGTCGGCAGTGCCGCCAGCACATCGGCGCCCTGCTGCACCATCGTTCCGAACAGCCGCGCAGCCTCCGTATCGGTCCATGCCAGCGTCGCGAACAGCACCGCGGCGACGAGCGCGGTCCCGAATGCCGCGCCGACCGATCGGGAGAATTGCACCGAGGCGGCCGCGGCGCCGAGCATTTGCGGTCCGGCCACGCTCTGCACGTTGATCTGCACGACTCCCATGACGGTTCCCATGAACAGCCCGTTCCACAACAGCACCCAGGCGAGGGCCGAGGCGCTGAGACGGGGCACCCAAAATGCCAGAAACAGCAGAATGATCGTGACGAAGATCAGGCCGTAGGACGGAAAGATCGAGGTGCGCCCGGTCCTGCTGATGACGCGCCCGGTGATCATCGAGCCGATGCCGATCCCGATCGTAAGCGGCACCAGGAGCAGCCCGGTTTCGGATGCCGACATGCCGCGGGCGACGCGCAGATAGATCGGAAGCAAGGTGATCAGCGACACCAGCGCCGCGCCATGGCAGGCCGCGAGCGCGTCGCTGCGCCAGATCGCCGGCTGGCGCAGCAAGCCGATCGGCAGCAGCGGGAAGGGCGCCCGGCGCTCCTGGCGCACCAGCAACGCGAGCGAGAGTAGGCCCAGCGCGGCCAGCGCCGCGCTCGCCGGCAGCGCCCGGATCTCCGCATGCTGGATCTGCTGGAGCGCAAGCAGCGTGGGAGCGATGAACCCCACGAACAGCAGCAACCCGGTCAGGTCGAAGCGATGTTCGCTGCGAAACCCCGGTTTGGCCTCGAGCCGCAAGGTCAGCAGCACCGCGATGATGCCGAGCGGCAGGTTGATCAGGAATATCGAGCGCCAACCCAGGTGCTGAGTCAGGTAACCGCCCGCGACCGGCCCGAACGTGTTCGATGAGACCACCACCGCCGCGAGATAGCCCTGATAGCGACCGCGTTCGCGCGGCGGCACGGTTTCTCCGATCAGCGCCTGCGACAATGTCATCAGGCCGCCGCCGCCCAGCCCCTGCAGCGCTCGGGCGAGGGTGAGCATCTCGATGCTGGTGGCGAGCGCGCACCAGATCGAAGCGGCAAGGAAGATCGGCAGGGCGACGAACATCAGCCGGCGACGGCCGAATACGTCGCCGAGCTGGCCATAGACCGGTGCCGCCACGGTGCCGGCGACCAGATAGGAAATCACCACCCAGGAGACGCGCTCGACGCCGCCGAGCGATGCGGCGATCGCCGGCAGCGCGGTGGCGACGATGGTCTGATCGATCACCGCCAGAAACATCGGCACCATGATCGAGGGGAAGACACGCAGAGACAGCGATCGCGGCGCGGGCGCGGCAGTCTTCCCGGTCGGGGCGGCTTCTTTCGTCGGCACGGACATGGGAAGTCGAGGATTCCGGCGGCGGCGGAAAACCGCATGGTGGCGCACTTGAGGGTTCCGAAGCGTCTAGCACGCCTTGTGCAAACGGCAACGTCGCGGACCGGGTGCGTTGCCCGCGAGCCGAGCCGGGCAGCGGCGGTTAAGCTTAACTGCCTGGATGCTTTGCGGGCGCGCGGCGCGGATGGCTATGCTCGCCTATCGCACCGACGTCCGGGACCGCAATGGCTCGCATCACCGCCCACAAGATCGTGTTTCAGTGCCCGGAATGCACGTATCAGATGCGGCAGACCGTGGGCTGGCTCAAGGCAAACAGCAACATTACCTGCCCGGGCTGCGGGACCACGATCCGGTTGAATCCGGACAAGCTGGTCGAGTCTGTCGAGGCGATGGAGCAGGCGTTCGAGCGCCCGCCGCGGACGATTCAAATCGAGCCCTGAACCATGGCAGTGCATGCGATGCGGCCGGCGGGATCGGGTCGGAACATCGCGGCGCGTCCGTCGTTGTCATCGCTGCTCATCATCGGTCGGTGTGATCATGGGAAAGCCTGCACGTCGGCGATGGTCCCAAGAGGTGACCGAACGCAGCGATGCCTTGGATCTGCGGGCAGGTGTCTTCACCTGGAAGGACCCGAGGCGCATCGCCGCGTCGCTGAAGCGCTCCGCGCGGAGCAGCAAGCGAAGGAAGGCCGATCCATTCCGCTCGGCGCTGTCGATGCTGACGTTCTACATCAACCGCGCGGGCAAGAGCCTGCCGGCCTCGCGCCGACGCGTCCTGATGCGAGCCAAGGACGAATTGCGCAAGCAGTTCGGGCGGGAGTGAAACGCCGAGGCGGGCAACCCGGCTCGATGTCTTCGTTCGGAAAAATCCGTGGATCCGCGTGGATCGATCGGCTTGTGGCGGAAGAGCGCGCCGGGAAGCCCCCCGCAGACCGAAGTCTCAGGCCGGAAGTCTCAGGGCCAGAAGGGAAACAGGTCCAAGCCTGCGGCCACGACCGCAACGGTGATCGCGGAACCCAGCAGGAGCCCCACTGCCATGCGGATGAATAGGGTTCCGAGCCTGCGCATTCCGCCGACCGGCGTGGTCTGGTGAGGGATCTTCATCGTATTGCCATTCCCGGCTCGCGGCCGATGCCCCGTCGCTTTGAACACGCAGCTCGCGGCCATCCTGCGCGCGGAATTCCCACCCGCATGTGAACCGAGTCACGCCGACCGGCTTCATGGGCGCAAATAGGCGAGAAATTACCCCTGCGCGAGAGTTGCATGTATGCCCCGCGGAATTTGCATGCAGCAGCTGCCACGCCAACACTACCCGATCCATCGATTCGGCGATGTGAACCGCTTCACGATCGGCATCACCAGGGCATCGGTTCGCGCGTAAGTTCGAAGATCGACGCGGCGCCGAAATCGGGCGGCTTTCGCGTCCCGGCACGTTGCAATCTACGCCGTGCGGTTCGACGGCGAAGCTCCGCCTCGGCCGCCCGATATGCTATGAAATCGATGGATGTTGGCGATAGCACGCCCCGCGAATGATCGCGCGCGCGAGGCTTTAAGGAGCGCGCCGGATGGCAAACGAGGCGAAAACGGTTCGGCGCATTCTGCATTTCAGGATCAGGACGCCGGCGACGGAAACCAAACAACTGCTTCCGTTCATCAAGGCCGCAATTCCCTTCTACGAGGCTTTCGGGCGCACCCGCATCCGCCTGTTGCACAATGTCGACGATCCGACCCAATTCGTGCAGGTGGTGGAATACGAGACCGAGGAAGCTTTCGAGATGAATCGGCAAAGAATCGCCGGCGATCCGACCCTGCGGGCCTTTCTGCAGACGTGGCGCACGCTGCTGTCGCAGGCGATCGAGATCGACGTCTACGAGGATGTGACGGACGCGATCGAATAAGGCCGATGCCCGCGCAATAACGACGGCCTCGTCGTCCCCGCGCGGGGTCCCCGTCGCGCAAGCGCGACGGGGTGCCCCGTTGCGGGGACCCATTGCTATCCGTCTTCTGATCGGCGCGATCGATGGTCATAGGCTCCCGCTTTCGCGGGAGCGTCGTCCGTCGCGTCTAATATCGCCGCGGGCCGTCCCAATTGAACCGCCAGTTCAAGCCGCCGCGAACGACGTGAGACTTGAGCTCGACGCTGTCGCCGGGCACCGGTGTGCTGGAGCCGAGGTCGACGTAGAGGTATTCGGCTTTGGCGCTGAGACTCGGGGTGAAGGCATATTCGACGCCCGCGCCCAAGGTCCAGCCCGCCTGGGCATTGGTGCCGCTGAGAATCGTCACCGGCGGGCTCGTGATGGTTCCTTTGACGTCGCCGACCGCCAAGCCGCCGGTGACATAGGGCAGGAATCGGTCGAACGCGAAGCCGACCCGGCCGCGTACCGTGCCGAGCCATTGCAAATAGCTGTCATACTGGACGCCGCTGATGGGACCGCTGTTGCCGTGGATTTTCGCCCAGTCGAGATCCCCCTCGAGACCCCACACCCAGGAACCGACCTGATAGTTGAAGCCCAATGTTCCGCCGATCAGGCCGCCGCTGACCCCGAAATCTCCGGTCGCATTGCCGAAATTGCTGTCGGTGTGGCTCGAGCTGCCCCAGGCGCCCCCGCCGTTGAGGCCGAAATAGAGCCCGCTCCAATTGAAGAAATAGGGCACCGGCGCATAGGCCGGCGCCTTGACCGGCACCCGGGTCGACATATCGGTTGCCTGCGCCTGCAGGCATGCGCCGAACATCGCGGCCGCCGCGGCCGCACACGCAAATGAACGCTTCCACATGGCGAAACCGGCCCTTTTGGGGTCCCGTCCGCCCCCGAACGAGTACCTTACCACAGAATCGCTGTGTAATCAGTAAAGACGGCGGTTCTGGGGAGGCGGGCGGTAGAATGGTATCTGGGTAGAGTTGAACCTGGGTCCACGCCAGCGCGCCGCCTAGTCAAGCCACGTCGCGGGTGCCCGCACTTTTCGCCGCTTGGCGTTTGGCCAGGTCCTCGGCGACGAGTTCCTTCTTGGAAAGCTTGCCGACCGGCGTCTTCGGCAGGGTCTCCCGGATCTCCATCTCGGTCGGCATCTCGTATTTCGCGAGCTTGTCGGCCAGGAACGCCTTGAGCTCCTCGATGCCGAAGGAGGGCTGGCCGGGCTTGAGCACCAGGAAAGCCTTCGCGGACTGCCCGCGATAGGCATCGGGTATGCCGATCACGGTTACCTCGGCGACCGCCGGGTGCTCGTAGATCGCCTCTTCGATGTTGCGGGGGAACACGTTGTAGCCGCCGGACAGGATCATGTCCTTCTTGCGGTCGACGAGGGTGACGAAACCGTCCGCGTCCATGTAGCCGATGTCGCCGGTATGGAAGCGGCCGCCGCGAAATGCCTCCTCGGTCGCCTCCGGTTTCTTCCAATAGCCTTTCATCACCTGGGGCCCGCGAAAGGAGATCTCGCCCTTCTCGCCGATCGGCAGCACCTTCATGCCGGTCTCGAGATCGACCACCTCGATGATGGTGTGCGGCGCCGGCAGTCCGACAGTCCCGGGGCGGCCCGGGCCGTCGATCACCTGCAGGGTGCCGAGCGGCGCGGTCTCGGTGAGGCCGTAGCCTTCGCGCGGGGTGAGGCCGGTGAGTTGCCGGAACCGCTGCAGCACTTCGAGCGGCAGCGGCGCGCCGCCGGATGCGCACAGTTTGAGCGAGGAGAAGTCGACCTCGTTGATCCTCGGATGATGGACGAGTGCCGTGTACATGGTCGGCACCGCCGGAAACGAACGGATCTTCTTGCGCTCGATATCCGCCAGCACGCGGTCCGGGTCGAAGCGGATGTGCAGCACCACTTGGGAGCCGTTCGCGACCGCCAGCAGCATGATGAACGACAGCCCGAAGATGTGATAGAGCGGCAGCACCGCGAGCGCCTTCTCGGGCTCCTCGTCGGCGCCGATCCAGTGGCGATAGGCATTGACCACGGCGCAGAAATTGGCGTGGGTCAGCATGGCGCCTTTGGGCTCTCCGGTCGTTCCACCGGTGTATTGCAGCGTTGCGATCTCCTCCTCCAGCGGCCCGTGCGGATAGGGCCGGAACTTGCCGTCGTTGGCGACCAGCGCCGCAAAATCGATTTCCCGTCCCGCGCCTGCCACGCGCTCGGCCGGCGGCCCGAACACGCGCGCAACTTGCTCCGGCAGGAAATCCCCGATCGCGCACACCACCAGGGTCTCGAATTTCGCCGTGCCCTTGAGCGCCGCGACCTGCGGATAGAGCATGGGCAAGCCGAGCGTCACCATCACCTGCACTTCGGCGTCGGTGATCTGGTATTTGAGCTCGCGCGGCGCGGCGAGCGGACTGAAATTGACGACGCGGCCGCCGGCCATCAGCACGGCAAAGAAGGCGATGATGAAATGCGGGGTGTTGGGCAGATGCAGCCCGACGTGAACGCCGGGACCAACGCCAAGTGCCTGCAAGCCTTTGGCGGCGCGGGCGGCGAGATCGCGGAGCTCGCGAAACGTGAAGGTGCGGTCGTAAAAGTCGAGCGCGACGCGCTCCGGCCATCGCTCCGCGGCGGTATCGAGCAGGCTTTCGACCGGCACCGGCGGGGGCAGGGGTGCGTCCCATCGGACGCCCGGCGGATAGGATTTTTCCCAGACTCGCGTGGACAAGGCGCGCTCCTCCCGAAATGCCGAGCTTCATGCGGCTCGGTGCGTTGCCGGCACCTTACTCGGTTGGATTTTAGCGGTCCAATCCGCCGGGCGCCGTCGTACTGCGTGGATGGGTGGCGCGCACGGGACAGATGCTCCGGGACAACGAACTCGGCCTTTCCTTTTCCCTCCCCCCCTCGAACCCGGGTGTTCCCGGGTTCGGCCATTGATCGATTGGTCCAAGTCGGAAACATCCGACTTGGACGAGCGGTGGGGAGGGTGGCGAGGTGCGATCCGAAATCGGCTATTGCCGATTTCGGCGATCATCGTTGGCCAAGTCGGAAACATCCGACTTGGCCTGCACCGAGCCGGGTGGGGGGGCCGAGACATCCACATTTCAAAATTTCAAAGCGACCCCTAACCCCTCCCCGCCACTCCCCCGGGTCAAGCCCGGGGTCGCGGGGGGAAGGGGAACCAAGCGTCCGGAGTGAAGTAAGAAACATCAGAAGGCGGAAGCACCGGCGTGCCGCCCGGTCAAACCAAAGCCCCGGCCGGGGGACCCGACCGGGGCTTTTCTGCTGGGCGGCGTTGGGGGGAACGGGGGGCCCGCCCAGCGAATGACCCCTACCTAATCACACTTGTTCATTGGTTCGCTGGCTCGTTTTGTCGCAGGCACCTTCCGCCGCAGCCTCCCGCCCCGTCGTGACTGCGGGGCGCAGGCAGTGCGCTTATTGCCGTCTCGCGCGCGGGGCAGCCTTGCCGGGGCGCGGCGTGTCAGGGTGTCTTCGCCATGGTAAGCCTTTCGGCATGGCCCAGGCCCTGGAGATCCGCACCGAAAGCAGGCGTGCGCGCGATACGCGGGTCATGGGGCTTGTCAGCGGCGCACATTTCGTCAGCCATTTCTACATTCTGCTGCTGCCGCCGCTGTTTCCTTTCGTGCGGGCCGAGTACGGCGTGAGCTATACCGAACTCGGGCTCGCGCTCGCCGCCTTCAACGTGGTTTCGGCCGGGCTGCAGACCTCCGCCGGATTCCTGACCGACCGGATCGGCGCTACCGCCGTACTGGTTGCCGGTCTGTTGCTGAGCGCGGGCGCATTCGCACTTGCCGGGTTGGTGCCCTCGTTCTGGTTCTTGGTGGCGATGTTCGCCGTCGCGGGCCTCGGCAACACGGTCTATCACCCCGCCGATTACTCGATCCTCTCCCACCATGTTTCGGCGCCGCGCATGGGGCAGGCGTTTTCGATTCACACCTTTGCGGGGATGCTCGGGTCCGCCGTGGCGCCGCCGGCTTTGCTGGTGCTGCAAGGCATGGTCGGCTGGCGCGGGGCGTTCATGGTCGCCGCGCTGCTCGGGATCTTGGCTGCGGCCGTGATGGTTCTCCAGCGCGATGCTCTGGGCGGGCCGATCGCACGGGTACGGGACCGGCCGCCCGAGGAGACCGCGAACGGCGCGGGTTGGAGGCTCCTGTTCTCGTTGCCGCTCCTGCGCAATCTCGCCTTTTTCGTGATGCTGGCCATCACCGCCGGTGGAATGCAGAACTATTCGGTGGTGGCACTGGGCGCGCTCTATGGCACGCCGCTGTCGATCGCCAACGCGGCCTTGGCCGCCTATTTGTTGATGATCTCCATAGGGGTCCTGGTGGGCGGGCTGCTGGCGAGCCGCACCCAGCGCCACGATCTCGTCGCCGTGACCGGGTTGATCGCGGTCGCGATCACGGCACTCGCGGTCGGACTGCTCTCGCTCGCTGCCGGATTGTTGATCGCGTTGATGGCCATCGGCGGATTTTTTTCCGGACTGATGATGCCGTCGCGCGATATGATCGTGCGTTCGTTGGCCCCGCCCGGGTCGTTCGGCAAGGTGTTCGGATTCGTGACCACGGGCTTCAATCTCGGCGGCATCGTATCGCCGCTGCTGTTCGGGTGGCTCATGGACCAAGGACATCCACGCGCGATCTTCCTGTTGGGCGCCGGCTGCAGCCTGCTGTCGATCCCGACGGTCCTCACCTTTGCGGCGCGCCGAGCCCCCGACGAGAGGCGAGCATGAGTCTGCCGCGCTCCGGTTCCGCAGGCCGCGATGCGGCGCTGTTGGGTCGGGTCGAAGCCGGACGCGGATTCGCCGACCCGGCTTGGAGCGGCGCGGATCTCACCAATGTCATCCCTTTCGTCAAACGCCAGCGCGAGGCGGGCGAGGCCGGCGCGTATATCGGGTTCGTCGTCGGTGAGCGGCTCGCGCCGACGTTCCTGACGCATGACCGGCGCGCCTGGATGCTCGCCTTGCTCGTGGGCTCGTTCGCGGCCCACGCCGGCCTGTATTGGATGCTCAACCGCGAGCCGCCGCCGCTGGCGAGCGTCGGGGTCGAATCCATGTCGGTCGAGATCGTACTCGGTACCGATATGCCGGCAGGGCACGCAGAGGACGCGGTAAAATCCGAGCAGGAGCCGGCCCAGCTCCCGATCCGCGCTGCGGAGCCGGCGGCCCAGCCCGAGCCGCAGCAGCAAGCCCTCCAGCAGGTCGAGCCGGAGCCGCCGCCGGAAGAAGCGCCCCTTGTAGTATCCACTGCCGAACCGCCGCCGGTTGCCGCGCCACCGGCTCCGCCGGCCCCCCCGGTGTTGGCGGTGCCGTCCGCAAGCGAGACAGTTGCGCCGCGGCCGGCGCCGGCCAAGCGGGTGGACACGGCGCGGGCTCATCCGCCCAAGCCGCAGCATCCGCTGCGGCAGCGTCAGGCCATGCTGTCGCCGGCCGCCGCCCCCGCGACGTCGGCCAACGGCGTCGGACGCGGCCGGTCCGACGCCGACACCAATTACCGCGGGCTGGTTGCCGCGCACTTGGCGCGCTACAAGCGCTTTCCGGCCGATGCTCGCAGCCGCGGCGACCAGGGCGTGGCCAGCGTTTCCTTCAGCCTCGACGGCGGCGGCCGCGTGACCTCGGTCGCGCTCATGCGCGGCAGCGGCGTTGCGAGCCTCGACCAGGAAGTCCAGGCCATGGTCCATCGCGCCTCGCCGTTTCCGGCGCCGCCGAGCGGCCGGGCGATGTCGTTTACCGTTCCGGTGAGCTTCCGGCTGCAATAACCGGCACGGATTGCGGCACTCGCGCCGGTCGGGCGGCATCGATCCGTCTGCTGAATCCCTTTCTCAATTGCTGGCCGTAAACGACTGAACCGCCGCCCGGTGTGGGCGCTTCGATCGCGCCGCGGACGGCCGAATGGGCGACGATGGAGACGAGGCCCCCGACACGTTTGCGGGCTGAGCTCTCCGGCGGCATCGAGGCTTCATCCGGCTCAAGCTTCGCACGAGCTTTTCGCGGCAGCCTGTTTTCTCTATGGTCGGTTTTGGACGCGGGAAGATGACCACGACCACCGAAGAACATCATCGAACGCTGGTTCCCGGGCTGGGCGCGCTGCTCGATTTCCTCGCGGCGTCGCATCTGCGCGCGATGACGTTTCTGGTCGCAATTTGCCTGGTGAGCTATCTGCCGGGGTTCTTCAATATACCCCCCGTCGATCGCGACGAGGCGAGATTCGTCCAAGCGACCAAGCAGATGATCGAGAGCGGAGATTACGTCGACATCCGCTTTCAGGATCAGGTTCGCTACAAGAAGCCCGTCGGCATCTATTGGCTGCAGGCAGCGGCGGTCCGGACGGCGGAAGCTCTGGGCGCGTCGGATCCGCGCACCACGATTTGGCTGTATCGGCTGCCGTCCCTGGTCGGCGCCATCGGTGCCGTGCTGCTGACCTATTGGGCAGCGCTCGCTTTCGGCACGCGGCGCACTGCGTACCTTTCCGCCCTGATGCTGGCGTGCTCGCTGCTGCTCGGGGTCGAAGCACGCCTCGCCAAGACCGATGCGATGCTGCTGCTCACCGTCGTGGCGGCGCTCGGCGCGCTGGCGCGGGCCTATCTGGCCGGGCCTTTCCCGCCCCTGGAAGGGGAGGGCCGCGTGCGAAGCGCGCGGGGTGGGGTGGAAGAAAGTGCCCCCACCCGGCTCGCTGCGCTCGCCGACCTCCCCCGTTCCGGAGGAGGTAGTAAGAGAGACTGGCTCCTACCGGCGATGTTCTGGACCGCGCTCGCCGGCGGCGTGTTGTTGAAGGGTCCGGTGATCCTCATGGTGGTCGCGCTGGCGGTCGCCGCCCTCCTCGTGCGCGACCGCTCGGCGCACTGGCTGGTGCGCCTGCGCCCGGCGGTCGGAGCCGTCTGGCTGCTGCTGCTGGTGCTGCCGTGGTTCGTCGCCATCCTCGGGCGGACCGGGGTGAGTTTCTTCGTCGAATCGATCGGCAGCGACTTGCTGAGCAAAATAGTCGGCGCGCAGGAGTCCCATGGCGCCCCGCCCGGGTATTATCTCGCGACGTTCTGGGTGACGTTCTGGCCGGCGGCGCCGCTTGCCGCGGTCGCGACGTCTCGCGTGTGGCAACAGCGTCGCGAGCCGCCAACGCAATTCCTGCTGGCCTGGCTGGTGCCGGCTTGGCTCCTGTTCGAGCTGGTGCCCACCAAGCTGCCGCACTACGTGCTGCCGCTCTATCCCGCCATTGCCATCCTCATTGCGCGAACGATGGCGCAAGGCGGCCTTTCGCACGACCGGCGCCTGGTGCGCGTCAACGTTTTATGGCCGGCCGTGACTGTAGTGATGCCGATCGCCGCCGTGATCGCGGTCATCGTCCTGCGGCGGCAGCTCGGGCTGCTGGCGTGGCCGTTTTCCGCCGCGGCGATGATCTTCGGATTTCTGGCCTGGCGGTTTTACGAGAGCGACGGCGCGGAGCGCTCGCTGCTGCGGGCTGCCGTGGCTGCGATCATGCTGTCGATTGCGGTGCCCGGCGCGCTCGTGCCGCTGCTGCGTCCGCTGTTTCTGAGCGCGCTGCTCGCCTACAATGTTCATCCCGACTGCGAGCATCCGCTGTATGCGTCGGCCGGCTATCACGAGCCGAGCCTGGTGTTCCTGTTCGGCACTTCGACGCGCCTCACCGACGGCCAGGGAGCGGCCGACTTTCTGCTCGAGGGCGGCTGCCGCTTCGCTTTCATCGAGGCGCGACACGAGCGTGCCTTCGTGCAGCGGGCCGAAGCCATCGGCCTGCGGTACGCGCCGGGCCCGCGGGTCGAGGGCATCAACTACAGTGCCGGCCGTTCCTTCTCGATCGCGATTTATCGCTCGGAAGGCCCCTCATGAGCACGACGCGAGAGCTCGTCGGAGGCGGCGCGAGCCCGAGGGGCCCGGTGGTGCGACGGATGTTGGCACATCTCGGCATCTGGCTCGCGCTCCTTGTCCGCCGGCCCTTCGCGCGGACGGATGGACGCCGCGCCGTTCCGGGGTTGGCTCTGCGGCTACTGATGCTCGCCGGCGCGATCGTCGTCGTCGGGGCGACGATGGTGTGGTTCGACGCCTGGGCCATCGCTCAGCAGCGAAAGTTCCCGGCTTGGGTGGTCCAGGTCTTCCAGGAGATCACGGATTTCGGCAAATCCGGATGGTTCCTTTGGCCCATTGGGCTCCTCGTAATAGCGGCGGCAGCGTTGGCGAGGCCCGCGCTCGGGCGCGGTGCCAATCTCGTGATCCTGTCGCTCGTGGTGCGGCTCGAGTTCGTGTTCTTCGCCATCGGCATTCCCGGGCTCACGGTCTCGATCGGGAAGCGCCTGATCGGGCGCGTTCGCCCATCGGATGGTGGGCCGTTTCACTTCGTGCCGTTTTCCTGGCGGCCGGACTACGCCGCGATGCCCTCCGGTCACGCCACGGCGGCGTTTGCGGCGGCGTTCGCGATCGGCGCGATCTGGCCGCGCGCGCGCGTGCCGCTGTGGATCTATGCCGGCGTGATCGCCGTGAGCCGGGTCGCCGTTCACGCGCATTTCCCGAGCGACGTCATTGCCGGCGCCTTTGTCGGAATTTTCGGCGCCATCGTGGTGCGCAACTGGTTCGCAGCGCGGCGGCTGGCATTCGCGCGCGGGGCGGACGGGAAGGTGAGGGCGCTCGCCGGGCCGTCGGCGACGCGGATCAAGAGCCTTGCGGCCCGGCTGGCGGGTCGTTAGAGCATGATCCCGAAAAGTGGATACCGGTTTTCGGAAAAGATCATGCTCCAACAATAAGCTGGAGCGGGAAGACGATTCGAAGAAAAGTCATCCCGCTCTAGTCGTTGCAATCCGCGCGCCGGGCCGCCGCCGCCTTGCTGCGATGAGCGAAATCAAGGATGCTGGGGCCGCGGGGAAGAGTCATCACTACGATACCGACGCAGCGGCGTTCACGGCGGAGATGCCCAGCATGGCGTCCGATAGGGCAAGCAGCGTGAGCATCTTGAAGCGACCCGGCGTAAAGCGCGTTCGGCGCATCCTCGCGCTGGCGATCGTGCTCGCATCGGCCGTGTATTTCGCGCCGGCTCCCGCGCTGATCTTCGTCGCATGTGGGCTGATCGACGTCGGCCGGCACAAGAGGGTCAGGTATGAGCTGATCGAAAAATATTTCATGGGCAATGGCGTGGGGACGTGGCTGCTGTCGCCGATAAACCTTCTTGCGGATCTGTTTTCGTACAGCAACAAGGGTAAATACAAGTTGGAGGATCTGCCGGCCGGGCACCGCGCCGAGGTCGAATCCTGCGTACGCGCATTCGTCGAGAACGGCGATCTCATCAAGGGCCACATTGCGAAAACCATCGGTCAGAACAAGCGCTGCATGCTGACGTTCAAGTGGTACAAGGCCTTGCAAGCGACGCAATTGAGAATTCCGGCGTTCGAGCGCGACCATCGCTACATCAAGACGATCGCGGTCTCCGCGTTCAACACCCGGGAGCGGACATCCTGGCATTTCGGTCCTCTCCGGTTCACGTTCCGCGTGCTGTACAATCTGGAACCGATCGATAGCAGAGAAGTCTTCATCGAAGTCGATGATCAGGTGCACTACTGGGTGGATGATCCGCTGTTCATCTTCGATGACACGATGTTCCACCGATCGATCAACGATGTCGATCACGTCCGGTATTGCCTGTTCATGGATATCGTCCGCCCCAACTATTCGCAAAAGGGGTTCGATCTCGCCATAGATGCTGCGAGCGCGATCTCGGGTTCGTTCAAGCGGCTGTTTTATAAGAATTGGTCGTTCATCCGCTGAAAGCTCCGCCACCGCGCACAGACTGCGCGCCGAGCGGCGTTGTGGTCGGCAACTGGTTCGCCGCGCGCCGGCGCGCGTTCGTGCGCGGGACGACCGGAAAGGCAACGGTGTTCGCCGGCCCTGGGCGCGGCGGATCAAGAGCCTTGCGGCCCGGGCGGCCGGTCACTAGAACCGCGCACGCTCATGACTGAAGCAAGCGCATCCGGAAATCCGGCGGTATCGATCGTCGTGCCGGTCAAAGACGAGGCGGACAACATCGGCCCGCTGGTCGAGGAGATCGCCGCCGCGATGGCGCGGCGGTGGAGCTTCGAACTCGTCTACGTCAACGACGGCTCGACCGATACCACGGAACTCGAGCTCACGCGGCTGATGGCGGAGCGCGGCTGGCTGCGCCAGGTCAAGCACGCGCGTTCCTGCGGGCAATCGGCGGCGGTACGCACCGGCGTTGCGGCGGCGCGGGCGCCGATCGTGGTGACGCTCGACGGCGACGGCCAGAACGATCCGTCGTTCATTCCGGCGCTGGTGCGCGCGCTGGAGGAGGCATCGCCGCGCATCGGGCTGATCGCGGGTCAGCGGGTCGGCCGCAGGGCTTCGCGCTCCAAGCAATTCCAGTCGCGGGTCGCCAACGGCGTGCGCGCGGCGATTCTGCGGGACGGCACGCGCGACACCGGCTGCGGCCTGAAGGCGTTCCGCCGCGAGGTGTTTCTGGCCCTGCCGTATTTCGACGGGCTGCACCGGTTCCTGCCGGCGCTGGTGCGCCGCGACGGCTACGAAGTCGGCTATGTGGACGTGATCGACCGTCCGCGGCGCCACGGCCGCTCCCACTACGGCATGGGCAACCGGCTGTGGATCGGCATCCTCGATCTCGCCGGCGTGTGGTGGCTCGTCCGCCGCCGCGGCCGCGTTCCGCAGGTTTCGGAGGTGAAGCGCGATGGCTGAGCTTTGGCAAAGCGTGGGAAATTATTTCCGCGACGTCTTCATCCTGCAGCTCGACTGGTGGGTGGCGCTCGGGTTTTTGGCGCAGGCGCTGTTCTCGGCGCGGTTTCTGATGCAATGGATCGCGTCGGAGCGCGCGGGGCGCAGCGTGATCCCGCTGAGCTTCTGGCTGTTCTCGGTCGGCGGGGGCGCGTTGCTGCTGGTCTATGCGCTCTACCGCAAGGACCCGGTGTTCATCGCCGGCCAGGCGCTGGGCTTGTTCATTTACGCCCGCAATCTTTATTTCATTCACCGCGAGCGCCGCAGCGCCGTCGCGTGATCCGGGGTCCAGCATTGGTCCGCGAAGCGTCCTGATCGATACGCCCGCCAACATGGTCGCTGCGCGAAACTTACTCCTGGGTCCCGGATCTTCGCTCGCGCCGCTCGCTCGTCCGGGACAAGCTGCTCACCCCACCTTTGCCATGGCGGCAAACCCGCGCTCGAGATCGGCGATCAGGTCGGCCGGGTCCTCGAGCCCGACGTGGAAGCGCAAGGTGGGGCCGCCGGGCGCCCAGCGCGTCGCGGTGCGGTAGCCGGTGCAATCGAACAGGATGACGAGGCTCTCGTATCCGCCCCAGGAAAACCCCATGCCGAACAGCTCGAGCGCGTCGAGGAACGCGCGCACCGCGGCCTCGCCGGCGGGCTCGAGCACGATGCTGAACAGCCCCGAGGATCCGGTGAAATCCCGCCGCCAGATCGCGTGCCCGGGATCGTCCTCGAGCGCCGGATGCAGCACGCGGCGCACTTCCGGCCGCTCGCGCAGCCAGCGCGCGAGCGTGAGCGCCGATTGCCGATGGCGCTCCAGCCGTACGGAGAGCGTGCGCAGCCCGCGCAAGGCGAGATACATGTCGTCGGGCCCGACACACAGCCCCATCGTGGTGACGGTCTCTTTGAGCCGCGGCCACAGCGATGCATTGGCCGATATGGTTCCGAGCATCACGTCGGAGTGCCCGCCGATGTATTTGGTCCCGGCCTGGATCGACAGGTCGACGCCGTTGGCGAATGCCTGGAAGTAGAGCGGCGTCGCCCAGGTGTTGTCCATCAGGACGGTGAGGCCGCGCTCGTGCGCCGCGGCGGCGATGGCGGGGACGTCCTGCATTTCGAAGGATTGCGAGCCCGGCGCCTCGACGAAGACCGCGCGCGTATTCGGCCGGAACATGCCGGCGACGCCGGCGCCGATGAGCGGATCGTAATAGGTCGTCTCGATCCCGAGCCGGGCCAGCACGCCGTCGCAGAACGTGCGGGTAGGTCGGTAGGCGCTATCGGTGACGAGAACGTGCTCGCCGCTCTCGAGTGCCGCCAGCAGCGCGGTCGCGATGGCCGAGAGCCCCGAGGGGACGAGCGCGACGCCGGCGCAGCCCGGACCTTCGATCGCCTGAATCGCGCCTTCCAGCGCCTCGGAGGTGGGCGTGCCGCGCCGGCCGTATTGGTAGCGCGCGCGGTGCGCGATGAGATCCTCCGCGCTGGGGTAAAGCACGGTCGAGGCATGATAAACCGGCGGATTGACGAAGCCGTGATAGGCGAATGGGTCGCGTCCTCCCGTCACCAGCCGGGTGTCGGGCCGCAATTCGCCCTCCAGCGGCTGCGCATGCTCGCTCGGCTTCTTGGTCATCGGCGCTCCGGTTGCTCAATCGAGTAGCACGATGCCGCCCGCGAGCAAATTGTGGGGCGCGGGGGAAGGAACGATAGGCCGGCGCCGACGCAGAGGCAGCCTCTTGACCTCGGCGCTCGATCGGACTGAGATGGTCGCGGTCGGAATAACCGTGGGGAGTTCGGCGACCGGCCATGACGGCGCCTCGACAGCATTCGCGGGTAGCCGGCAGGCAGGGTTGGCGCCGACCGACCGTTCGACATCGGACAAGATATCACCTCGGGACGGCTAAACATCGGGAGCAGCCTGTATCATGAAACGCGTTCTCGCCACGATCATCTGTGCGGCCGCGCTCGGTGTCGTCGCTTCGGCGGCTAGCGCCCAGACCCTCGCCACGGTGAAAACCAGGGGCGTGCTGAACTGCGGCTCCAACCCGGGATTGGCGGGGTTCGGCCAACCCGACGCCCAGGGCAACTGGACCGGGTTCGACGTGGATTTCTGCCGGGCGCTCGCGGCAGCGATATTCGACGATCCCACCAAGGTGAAATTCGTGGCGTTGACCGCCAAGGACCGGTTCACCGGGCTGCAATCGGGAGAAGTCGATCTCCTCTCGCGCAACACCACCTGGACGCTCTCGCGTGATACCGCGCTCGGTCTGAATTTCACCAGTGTTTGGTACTATGACGGCCAGGGCTTCATCATCCGCAAGGCTCTCAAGGTCAACTCGGCGCTCGAGCTCAGTGACGCTGCCGTATGCGTCGGGCAAGGGACGACGACCGAGCTCAACCTCGCGGATTATTTCCGCGCCAACAAGATGAAGCTCAAGACCGTAACGTTCATGACCAACGACGAGACGGTGAAGGCCTACGAGGCCGGCCGCTGCGACGCATTCACCACCGATGCCTCGGGGCTCTATGCGGAACGGATGCGCTTCGCCAACCCGAACGACCACGTGGTACTGCCGGAGATCATCTCGAAAGAGCCGCTCTCGCCCGCCGTGCGCCACGGCGACGACCAGTGGTTCGACATCGTCAAATGGGTACATTACGCGATGCTCAATGCCGAGGAGCTGGGCGTTGGCCAGAAGAACATCGACGAGGCGATGAACTCCACCACGCCCGACGTGAAGCGCCTGGTGGGCACCGAAGGCAATTACGGCGAACAGCTCGGCCTTACCAAGGACTGGGCCGTGCGCATCATCAAGCACGTGGGCAATTATGGTGAAGTGTTCGAGCGCAATATCGGTCAGGGATCGCCATTGAAGATCGGCCGCGGCCTCAACGCCCTGTGGACGAAGGGCGGGCTCCAATACGCGCCGCCGATCCGGTGACGGGCGCGCCGACCGATCGGACCGTGGACCTGCCGACCGACGGCGTTCGGCTCGGCCGGGCCCCGTGGAGGGCGTGATGACCGCCATGTCGGACGTCGAGAAGCCGAAGGTATCGCTTCTCTACAATCCGAAAGTGCGGAACGTCGCCTATCAGCTGCTGCTCTGCGGCGTCATTGCCGTTCTCGTTTATGGCGCCGTCGCCAATGCGATCGAAAACCTCAGGCGCGCGAAAATCGCCTCGGGATTCGGTTTCTGGAACTACCCGGCCGGATTCGATATCAGCCAGAGCCTGATCGATTACAGCAGCACCGCCACCTATGGCCGCGCCTTCTGGGTGGGGCTGTGCAACACGCTGCTGGTCGCCGGGCTCGGCATCGTGTTCGCGACGATCGTCGGGTTCGTCGTCGGCATCGCACGGCTGTCGAAGAACTGGCTGTTGGCGCGGCTTGCGGGCGGCTATGTCGAGCTGATCCGCAACCTGCCGGTGCTGCTGCAGCTGCTGTTCTGGTACAACGCCGTCCTCAAGGCGCTGCCGGAGATGCGCGACAGTCTGGCCATTCCGGGCGGCTTCCTGAACAATCGCGGGCTGTTCATTCCGCAGCCGATCTTCCAGCAGGGTTTTGGCGCGGTGCTTGCGGCGTTGCTCGTCGGCATCGCCGGATCGATCGCGTTCCGGATCTGGGCGCGCAAGCGCCAGGAGCGGACCGGCGAGCGGGCACCGGTGCTGTGGGTCGCGCTCGGCCTGATCGTCGGGCTTCCGCTCGCCGTCTACGTCCTGGCCGGATCGCCGATCGAGCTGTCCTATCCGGAAAAGGGACGATTCAGCATCAGTGGCGGCATCGAGGTGCTGCCCGAGCTGGTCGCGCTGCTGTTCGGCCTAGTGATCTATACGGGCGCCTTCATCGCCGAGGTGGTCCGCGCCGGCATTCTCTCGGTATCCCACGGCCAGACGGAAGCCGCCTATTCGCTGGGATTGCGGCCCGGGCCGACGCTGCGCCTGGTCGTTCTGCCTCAGGCGATGCGTGTCATCATCCCGCCGCTTACCAGCCAATACTTGAATCTCACCAAGAATTCCTCGCTCGCGGTTTTTGTCGGGTACCCGGATCTCGTGCTGGTATTCGCCGGCACGGTGCTGAACCAGACCGGGCAGGCGGTCGAGGTCATCGCCATCACCATGCTGGTGTATCTCACGATCAGCCTGGTCACCTCGCTGTTCATGAACTGGTTCAACAGGCGCATGGCGCTGGTGGAACGCTGAGGACGCCGCCATGACCGCGACCGACGTTCCGCACACCTACGTCCGCCGGATGCTCGTGGACGCTCAGCCGGCGCCGTTGACGATGACCGGCCCGATCGGCTGGCTGCGCGCCAACCTGTTCTCGACGCCGCTCAACGCCGCGCTGACCGTGCTATCGATCCTGCTGATCGCCTGGATCGTTCCGCCGTTCGTGAGATTCCTGGTGATCGACGCGAGCTGGGTGGGCGTCGACCGCGAGGCGTGCCTCCCGTCCGATGCTCGTCCGGTGGTGGGGGCCTGTTGGCCGTTCGTACGCGAGCGGTTCGCCTATTTCATCTACGGGTCCTACCCGATTGCCCAGCGCTGGCGCGTCGACATCTTCTTTGCGCTGCTGGCGGTCGGTGTCGTCTGGCTCCTGTGGTTGAGGGCGCCGCGCCGCGATCTCGGCACGATCTATTCTTTCGTCGTGCTGCCCATCGTGTCCTTCATCCTCCTCCACGGCTGGCCTTTGCTCGGCCTTCCGACGGTGGAGAGCGATTATTGGGGCGGCGCGCTGGTGACCATCGTGGTTGCCTCGGTCGGCATCGCGGTGTCGCTGCCGATCGGCATTCTGCTGGCGCTGGGGCGGCGCTCGCGGATGCCTGCGGTCAAGCTGTTCTCCGTGATCTATATCGAGTTCGTGCGCGGAGTGCCGCTGATCACCGTGCTGTTCATGGCGAGCGTCATGCTGCCGCTGTTCGTGCCCGACGCCTGGTCGCCGGCAAAAATGCTGCGGGCCCTCGTCGGCATTGCGATGTTCGCATCGGCCTATATGGCGGAGGTGGTGCGCGCCGGCCTGCAGGCGATCCCGAAAGGCCAGTACGAGGGCGCGATGGCAGTCGGGCTGAGCTACCGTCAGATGATGCGCCTCGTCGTCCTGCCCCAGGCGCTGAAGATCACCATCCCGAACATCGTCAACACCTATATCGGGCTGTTCAAGGACACCACGCTGGTGTCGATCGTCGGCATGTTCGACCTGTTGCGGACCATCGAATCCGCGCGCATCGATCCGAAATGGGCGACGCCGGTGACGAGCGCGACCGGCTATGTCTTCGCAGCCATTTTCTATTTCACGTTCTGCTACATGATGGCGCGCTACGCCCGATACACCGAGGCGCGCCTGGCCAAGAGCGACCGGCGCTGACCTGCTGATCGGAGGGGACGATGACCGAGACCATGCAGCCCACCGAGGCGCCGAAAGCGCGGCCCACGGGGCCGAAGATGCAGACGACGGCCAACGAGATCGCCGTGGATATCGTCGCAATGCACAAGTGGTACGGCGACTTCCACGTTCTGCGCGACATAAATCTCAGGGTAAAGCGCGGCGAGCGCATCATCATTTGCGGGCCGTCCGGGTCCGGCAAATCCACCATGATCCGCTGCATCAATCGGCTCGAGGAGCACCAGCAGGGCCGCATCGTGGTCGACGGCGTCGAGCTCACCAACGACCTCAAGAAGATCGACGAGATCCGCCGCGAGGTCGGCATGGTGTTCCAGCATTTCAACCTGTTCCCGCATCTCACGATATTGGAGAATTTGACGCTGGCGCCGATCTGGGTGCGCAAGATGCCCAAGAAGGAGGCCGAGGAGCTGGCGATGCACTACCTCAAGCGCGTCAAGATCCCGGAGCAGGCCCACAAATATCCCGGGCAGCTCTCCGGCGGGCAGCAGCAGCGCGTGGCGATCGCCCGCGCGCTGTGCATGGGTCCGAAGATCATGCTGTTCGACGAGCCGACTTCCGCGCTCGACCCGGAGATGGTCAAGGAAGTGCTCGATACGATGGTGGCGCTCGCGCAGGAAGGCATGACCATGCTGGTCGTCAGCCACGAGATGGGATTTGCCCGGCAGGTGGCGAACCGGGTGATCTTCATGGACGCCGGCCAGATCATCGAGGCGAACGAGCCGAACGAATTTTTTGCCCATCCGCAGCACGAGCGGACGAAATTGTTCCTGAGCCAGATTTTGCATTGACGGGCCGCACGCGCTCTTCACCTCCTCCTGGAGGGGGGAGGCGTAGGCGGCCTTCGGCCGCCGTTTAAACAACGCCGATGCGGAGCATCGGCTATGGAAGCGTCGTAAGACGCGAGCCGGGTGGGGGTGAAGCTGGATCACCCCACCCCGGCAGCGCGCAACATGCTCGCTGCCGACCCTCCCCCTCAGTCGACATCGGATGTTTCCGATGTCGACCAAGTTAATATGCCGAACCTGGGAAAACCCGGGTTCGGTGGGAGGGTGAAGCGCGCAAGTTGCTCAGCCTCGTTAATCAAAGGTGGCGTGCTCACTCCACATAAATCATCTTTCGCGTCATGCCGCCGTCGACCAAAAAATTCGCGCCGGTGATAAATCCGGAGCGCGGCCTGTCGAGCAGGAATTCGGCCATGGCGGCGACGTCTTCGGGCTTGCCGACGCGGCCCGCCGGATGCTGCGCGTGGTCCTCTCTTCGCAGCGCGCCGTAGTTCCGCGTCCGGATCCATCCGGGACTGATGCAATTGACGCGCACATCGGGCGCGAAGCTGATCGCAAGCGCATGGGTAAGCGCGACCAGGGCGCCTTTCGAAGCCGAATAGGCCTCGGTGTTCGCCTCCGACATCAACGCGCGGCTCGACGCGATGAGCACCATCGCGCCCTTGCTCCTGCGCAGCGGCTGCTCGGCGGCGCGGGCGAACAGGAAGGCGGCGGTGAGATTGACGTCGAGGACGCGATGCCATTCCTCGAGCGTGAGCTTTGCAATGGGCTTGTTGCGCGAGATTCCCGCGTTGCAGACGACGCCGTCGAGGCGCCCGAAGCGTTCGAGCGCGCGGACGACGGCGCGTGCCGCCGTCTCTTCGTCCGCCACGTCGCCCTCGATGACGGCCGCGCCGCGATGCTTGCCGAACCTGCGGGCAAGACCCGCGCCGGGCAGATCGAGCGCGGCGACCCGCCATCCCGATTTGATGAGCAAGCGCGCAATCGCCAACCCGATGCCGTTGGCGGCACCGGTCACAATCGCGACGGGGCCGGATGTGGCCATGATATCTCTTGTTCGTAGCCCGGATGAAGCATCGCGCAGCGATGCGTAATCCGGGAGCGCCGGTCCCGGATTTCACGACCGCTCCGCGGTCGCGCCATCCGGGCTACAATCACTTCGGCCCCGTCGCGACCGGCAGGTCCGGGCGCGAGCCCCATTCGACCCAGGAACCGTCGTAGAGGCCCGCGGGCGCCTTGCCGAGCGCGTCGAGCGCGAGCCAGAGAATCGCCGCGGTGACCCCGGAGCCGCAGCTCGTCATGATGGGCTTGTCGAGATCGACCCCGCCGGCCGCGAACGCCGCGCCGATCCGGTCGCGTGAAACCAGGCGACCGTTCTCGATGAGCCCGGAATAAGGCACGTTGCGCGAGCCCGGCATGTGTCCGGGGCGCACGCCGGGCCGCGGCTCCGGTGCCTCGCCGCGGAACCGCTCGGCGGAACGCGCGTCGACGATCTGCACGCCGCCGCTGCGCAAGGCCTGGCGCACGTCCTCGACCGCCTTGATCGCTTGCTCGTTCTTGCGCGCCGAGAATTTCCGCGGCTCGCGCACCACATCGCCGCTTTCGACCGGCCTGGATTCGGCGAGCCATTTCGGCAAGCCGCCGTCGAGGATGAACACGTGCTCGGCGCCGAACACGCGAAACGTCCACCACACCCGCGCGGCCGAGAACAGGCCGATGCTGTCGTAGACGACGATCGTGGTTCGATTGCCGATGCCGAGCGCGCCCGCCGCCTCCGCGAACGCCTCCGCGCCGGGCAGCATGTGCGGCAGGTCCGAGCTGTGATCGGCGATCTCCTCGATGTCGAAGAACACCGCGCCGGGAATATGCGCGGCGCGATATTCGGCCCCGGCGTCGCGTTTGGCGGCAGGTAAATGATAGGAGCCGTCGATCACGACGAGATCCGGCTCGCCGAGCCGCCCGGCGAGCCATTCGGTCGAGACCAGCCAGCGGCTCGTCTGGATGTTGTCGTTTGCTGCGCGGGTGCTCACGTTCAAGACCTCGATTTGACAATCCGCCGTCCGAGTGGATGGATTCGGCCGGGACCGGGTCGGCGGCCTGTTGCTTCCTCACCATAGCCCAAGCGAGGCGGAAAGATGAAGAGCGCGTTCGTGACCGGCGCGACCGGCTTCGTCGGCCTCAACCTGGTCGAGGAGCTGGTGAGGCAAGGCTGGCAGGTGACGGCGTTGCACCGGGTGAAATCGGATCTTGGCGAGCTCGGCCGCTTTCCGGTCACGCTGATGCCGGGCGACATCACCGATGCCGCCGCGCTGCGGGCCGCGATGCCCGAGGAGGTCGACGTGGTGTTTCACGTGGCGGGCAACACGAACCTGTGGTCGCGCCGCAATGCGCAGCAGACGCGCGAGAACGTCGAGGGCACGCGCAACGTGGTCGCAGCGGCGCTCGCGCGCGGCGCCAGGAAGCTCGTGCTCACCTCTTCGATCGCGGCCTACGGGGAGCAGTCGGGCGAGCTCACCGAGGCGACGAAGTCCAACGCGAAAAAATCGTGGATCAACTACCAGCGCACCAAGTGGCTCGCCGAAGAGGAAGTCTGCAAGGGCATCCTCGCCGGCCTGCCGGCGACGATCCTCAATCCCGGTGCGATCATCGGCCGCTACGACACCGGGGGCTGGGCGCGGCTGTTCTACCTTGTCGCCGAGGACCGTTTGCCCGGCGTCCTGCCCGGCGAGGTCTCGGCCGCGCACGTCGGCGAAGTGGCCAAAGCGCACATCGCGGCCGCCGAGCGCGGCAAGGTCGGCGAGAACTACATTCTCGCCGGAACCCGGACGAGCTTTGCCGAGATGCTCGGCATCATCGCGGAGCTCTTGGGCAAGCCGCCGCCGAAGCGCGTGCTCTCTCCGGGGCTGCTGCACGTCATCGCGCGCGTTCAGGGGATCCGCGCGGCGATCACCGGGAAAGCGCCGCAGCTCACCCCGGAATCGGTCGCGCTCTCCACGCGCAACATCTCGAGCCCGAGCCTGAAAGCCCAGCAGGAGCTCGGCTTCAAGATCGTGCCGATCCGAACCATGCTGCAGGATAGCTACGACTGGCTGGTGGCAAGCGGGAAGTTGAAGGCGACCCCGAGCCGGCCGTCGGCCTGAGGTGCTGGCCCGTAGTGGTTCGTGGGGCGGCCTTCATCCTGAGGTGCGAGCCCGACGCAGTCGGGCGAGCCTCGAAGGACGGCCGCCCTCCTCACCATTGCCGCGGGCCAGCCTCGAAGGGCGACGGCGCAGCCCGGGCCACCGCAGATGGTCAGACTCGTTAAGCCACCCGTAAGTGAGCGACTAAATGGGTGCTTTCGTCTATATGCTGCGATGCGCAGACGCATCCTATTATGTCGGGGTCGCGACCGGCGAGGATCTGACCAAGCGCGTAACCGAACACCAAATCGGCGCGTATCCGGGAAGCTACACGTACTCTCGTCGGCCGGTTGAGCTGGTGTGGTCCGACCATTTCGACCGGATTACGGACGCAATTGCTGCCGAGCGGCAGGTCAAAGGATGGAGTCGGGCCAAGAAGCAGGCGCTTATTAACGGCAAGTGGAACCTCATCCACCAGCTTGCCAAACGACGAGGCGGGAAACCGAAGCCGCAGCCCTGACGTAAATTGTGGTTGAAGGTGGCATTTTTGGGCCGTCGCCCTTCGAGGCTGGCCCGCACGAACCTGAGAGTGATGGCGACATCCCGGGTGGGCCAGCTCCTCAGGGTGACGGCGCGAGAGCTTAAGCCCAGCCGATGCGCACGCGGCGGTTCTGCCTGCCCTTCTTCTCGATCCCTGTCACGCGCACCGCGCCGATCTCGGAGGTGCGGCGCACGTGGGTGCCGCCGCACGGCTGCAGATCATAGCCCGCGATCTCGACGAGCCGCACGCGGCCGCTGCCCAGCGGCGGCTTGACCGACATGGTCTTGATCAGCCCGGGATTGGCGGAAAGCTCGGCGTCGGTGATCCAGCGCGTCACTACCGGCACGTCCGCCGCGATCATCTCGGCGAGCTTGCGGGTGATCTCATCCTTGTCGAGGCCGGCCTCGGGAATGTCGAAATCGAGCCGGCTCTCCGCCTCGCCGACCGATCCGCCGGTGACCGGATAGGGCAGCACCGCCGAGAGCAGGTGCAGCGCGGTGTGCATGCGCATGCGGGCGTAGCGCAGGTCCCAGTCGATCTTTGCCGCAAACTCGTCGCCGACGGCGGGAGAGGCGCCCGCACCCGCCGGCGCATGCGCGATCACGCTCTTGGCCGGATCCGTGTAGAGCGCCCCGGCGATCGAGATCGCGGTGCCGTCGGCACTCGTGAGCACACCGCGGTCGCCGGGCTGGCCGCCGGAGGTCGCGTAGAACACGGTGCGGTCGAGCACGATGCCGCGCTCGGCGATTTCGACCGCGCGCGCGGCGCAATGATCGAGATACGCATCTTCCCGGAACAAGCACTCCGTCGCCGTCACGCCCGCCACCATCATTGGAACGGAATTCGGATATCCATGCGGCGCTCCAGCCATTCCGGAACCGGCAGGTTTTTCGAGCGCAGGAATTCCGGATTGAACAGCTTGGATTGGTAGCGCGTGCCGTAATCGGCGAGCACGGTGACGATCACGTGCCCCGGCCCGAGGTCCTTGGCGAGGCGGATCGCGCCGGCGACGTTGATGCCGGAGGAGCTGCCGAGACACAGGCCCTCGTGTTCCAGCAGGTCGAAGATGATCGGCACCGCTTCCTCGTCGGGAATCTGATAGGCGAGGTCGATCGGCGCGCCTTCGAGATTCTTGGTGATGCGGCCTTGGCCGATGCCTTCGGTGATCGAGGATCCCTCCGACTTGAGCACGCCGCGCGTGTAATAGCTGTAGAGCGCCGCGCCGAGCGGATCGGCGATCGCGATCTTGACCGCGGGCTTGCGGTTCTTGAGCGCGATGCCGACGCCAGCGAGCGTGCCGCCGGTGCCGACCGCACAGACGAAGCCGTCGACCTTGCCCTCGGTCTGGTCCCAGATCTCCGGCCCGGTGGTCTCGACGTGGCCTTGGCGGTTGGCGACATTGTCGAACTGGTTCGCCCAGATCGCGCCGTGCGGATCGCTCTGGTTGAGCTCTTCGGCGAGCCGCCCGGAGACCTTCACGTAATTGTTGGGATTGGAGTACGGCACCGCCGGCACCTCGATCAGCTCGGCGCCGCATAGCCGCAGCGTGTCCTTCTTCTCCTGGCTCTGCGTGTCGGGAATGACGATGACGGTGCGGTACCCGAGCGCGTTCGCGACCAGCGCCAGCCCGATGCCGGTGTTCCCCGCCGTGCCCTCGACGATGATGCCGCCCGGTTTGAGCGTCCCGCGCTTGACCGCATCCTCGATGATGAACAGCGCGGCGCGATCCTTGACCGACTGGCCCGGGTTCATGAACTCGGCCTTGCCCAAAATGGCGCATCCGGTCAGCTCGGACGCGCGCTTGAGCTTGATCAGCGGCGTGTTGCCGATGGCCTCGATGACGTCGTTGCGGACCTGCATGGCGCGGGAGCCGGAGATGAGGGTAGGGGACCGTAGAGGACCTCCAGGGGGGCCACAAGACCGGCCCGTAGCCCGGGCGGAGCACAGCGAAATCGGCGGCCGGAAGCCGCCGTTCCCGCGCGGGCGGGGACCTCGGTCCCCGGAACCGGACCCGCATTTCGCTTCGGTTCACGGGCTGCGAGCGCGACGAATGCTATTTTCGATAGTGAAAAACTGAACCTAAATCCAAAGATGCAATTTTGCGGATTGAAATGCCTCAAGGCATTGATCCGTATTCTTGTTTTTACAAAATTACCTCCACTTTCACGCGATTTTCGCCTCTCACCGGCCTCCGGCGGGCCGCTCATGGGCGGCATTGGAAATAGCTCGGGCCGGGTTTGAGCACGCGGGCGGCGAGATTGGCGAACTCGACCAGCAGCGGCCGCGTATCGCGCGGGTCGATGATCTCCTCGACCTGATAGGTTTCCGCCGTGCGGAACGGCGAGCGCACGCGGTTGAGCCGCTCCTCGATCTCCGCCATCAATTTCTTGGGATCCTCCGCGGCATCGAGCTGGGCCCGATAGGCGGCTTCGAGCCCGCCTTCGATCGGCAGCGAGCCCCAGTCGCCGGAGGGCCACGCGTAGCGGAAATTGAACCGTGAGCAATTCTGGTGCGCGGCGCCGGCAACGCCGTAGACCTTGCGGACGAGGATCGAGCACCACGGCACATTCGTCTGATACACCGCGGCCATCGCGCGCGCGCCATGGCGGATCGTCGCCGCCTTCTCCGACTGCAGGCCGACGACGAACCCGGGACAGTCGACCAGATGGATCACCGGCAAATGAAAGGTCTGCGCGAGATCGACGAAGCGCATGACCTTTTCCGAGGCGTCCGCCGACCAGCCGCCGCCGAAGAAGAACGGGTCGCCGGCCATCAGCGCGACCGGCCAGCCGTCGACCCTGCCAAATCCGGTGATCACCGAGCGGCCGTTGTAGCGCCCGATCTCGAAGAACGAGTCTTTGTCGAGCACGGCCTCGATGATCGGCCGCATCTTGTAGACCTTGCGCCGGTCGCGCGGGATCGCGTCGAGGAGCCATGCTTCGCGGCGGGCGGGATCGTCGGTGACGGCAGCGCGCGGGGAAAGCTCGTCGATCGAGGCGGGCAGGTACGAGAGGAACCGGCGGGTCCGGGCGAAGGCGTCCTCTTCGCTTTCGGCCTCCTCGTCGATCGCGCCGTTGCGGGTGTGAATGGCGCTGCCGCCGAGCTCTTCCTTGCTCAGCGTCTCGCCGGCGCGCGCCACCACCGGTGGCCCGGCGATGAACATCTGCGAGCTGCCCTTGACCATGATCGAGTAATGGCTGGTCACCGCGCGCGCCGCCCCGAGGCCTGCGACCGATCCGAGCGCCAGCGCCACGACCGGCACCGTTCCCATGTTGGCGATCGCGTGCTGCCAGCCGCGCACTTCCGGCACATAGGTGCGGCCCGCCATTTCCAGGGTCTTGACCGAGCCGCCTCCGCCGGTGCCGTCGATCAGCCGGATCAGCGGCATGCGCATGGCAGACGCCATCATCTCCGCGGCGATCATCTTTTCGCGCAGGCCCGCGTCCGCGGCGCCGCCGCGCACGGTGAAATCGTCGCCCTCGATCACCACCGGACGCCCGTCGATGCGGCCGCGGCCGCAGATGAAATTGGCCGGCGTGAACTCTTCGAGATCGCCGGCGGGATCGTAGGCGGCAAATCCGGAGAGTTCGCCGATCTCGTGGAACGAATCTCGATCGAGCAGCGCATCGATGCGCGCCCGCACATCGAGCTTACCGTTGTCGCGATGGCGCTTGAGCTTCTCCGGGCCGCCCATGGCGCGGGCGAGTGCCTGGCGGCGGCGCAATTCGTCGATTTCCGGCTGCCAAGTCATGAAGACCCCCTTGCTCGCAGTTGGTCGGCTACGGCCGGCCGCATCAGCCGCGCGGTGTTGCGGCGATCATAGCGGTTGCGGCGGGAAAGGGCAGAAGCTATGCGAACGCCAGGACGGTGGGGCGATGGCGCGCAGCGAAGTCAAATCCGAGATCAGCGGCAGGGTGTGGAAACTCGAAACGCAAGTGGGGGATCGCGTTGCAGCGGACGATGCGATCCTCGTCCTGGAGTCGATGAAGATGGAGATCCCGGTCTCGGCGCCCGTGGCCGGCCGCATCCTCGAGATCCGCGTTGCCGAAAGGGATATGGTCGAGGAAGGCCAGGTGGTTGCCGTGCTGGAGACGTGAAGTTCGTACGCTGTAACCCTGAGGCGCTGGCGCGTGGTTCGAGGCGAGCGCCGTCATCCTGAGGTGCGAGGGCCGAAGGCCCGAGCCTCGAAGGACGGCGCTCGCGCCTCACCACGAGGCGACCCCCGAAGGACGGCCGGTCACGTCTGCGCCGTCGCCCTTCGAGGCTGGCCCCGCAAAGCACATGAGCAGGTCGCAAAGTTCTACTGCCGGGCCAGCACCTCAGGGTGACGGCTACTGCGTCTTCTTCACCAGCGGGCATTTGGATTCCGACAGCGGCAGGAAGGCCTGATCCGCCGGGATGGTGGCGACGAATTTGTAATAGTCCCATTGCCCCTTGGATTCCGAGGGCTTCTTGACCTCGTAGAGATACATGTCGTGGACCATGCGGCCGTCCTCGCGGATTTTCCCGTTCTTGACGAAGAAGTCGTTGATCGGCGTCGACCGCATCTTCTCCATCACCGCGCTCGTCTCGTCGGTGCCGGCGGCCTGCACCGCGTGAAGATAATGCGTGGTCGCCGAATAGATTCCGGCCTGTGACATGTTGGGCATCTTGTTCATGCGCTGGAAATAGCGCTGCGCCCAGGCCCGGGATTCGTCGTCGCGGTCCCAGTAGAACGCGTTGGTCAGCAGCATGCCCTGCGCCGCCTCGAGACCGAGCGAATTGACGTCGTTGATGAAGACGAGCAGCCCGGCCATCTTCTGCCCGCCGCGCACGATGCCGAACTCGGCGGCCTGCTTGATGGAATTGATGGTGTCGCCGCCGGCGTTGGCGAGCCCGACCACCTTGGCTTTCGAGCTCTGCGCCTGCAGCAGTGCCGAGGAGAAATCCGAACTGTTGATCGGAACCCGGACGCTGCCCAGCACCTGTCCGCCGCTCGCCTTGACCACGGCCGCCGTGTTCTGCTCGAGATCGTGGCCGAAGGCGTAATCTGCCGTGATGAAGAACCAAGTGTCGTAGCCGGCTTTCACCATGGCGGCGCCGGTGCCGTGGGACAGCGCGTAATTGTCGTAGGCGTAATGCACCGACACGGGTGTGCACGCCTCGTTGGTGATGCGTACCGCGGCGGGCCCGTTGAGCACCACGATCTTGTTCTTGTTTTTGGCAACCTCGATGGCGGCGAGCGCGGTCGCGGAAGCCGCGACGTCCATGAGCGCGTCGACGTGCTGGGTATCGAACCATTCCCGCGCGGTCGCCGAGGCGATGTCTGCCTTGTTTTGGTGATCCGCGGAGACGATCTCGATCGGCTTGCCCAGCACCTTGCCGCCGAAATCCTCGGCGGCCATTTTGGCCGCGGTCACGGCGCCGATGCCGGTGATGTCGGCGTAGAGGCTCGACATGTCCTCGATCATCCCGATCTTCACCACGCCGTCGGAGATCTTTTCCTGTGCCTGAGCGCCCAGTGTGTACGAGAGCGCTACGATTGCGGCGATAGCGACTCCAGCCGATTTCTTCATGGTTTCCTCTCGATGGTTCGAGGCCCGGCCGTCATCCTGAGGTGCGAGGCGCGAAGCGCCGAGCCTCGAAGGACGGCCGGGCACCTCACCATGACGGGTCGGCTTGATCGGCGGCATTTGAACTCGCCCGCTTCGGCGAGGCAAGCCGAGTTGACCGAGGCTGGCCGGCCGGCTCACCATCGGATGCACGATGCCCGAAGACTCAACCCCGATCCTGGTCGGTTGCGGCGAGGTCACCGACCTGACGACGCCCGTCGAGCAAGGCCGCTCGCCGTTCGACCTGATCGCGCAGGCGGGCCGGCTGGCGCTCGCGGACGCCGGCGGCAGCGGCATCGCCCAGGCGATCGACACAATGGCGATGCTGCGGCTGTTCGCCGACACTTCGCACCGGTTCGCGACGAAGCTCGGCAGCTCGACCAATCCGCCCAAAAGCGTTGCCGACCGGCTCGGGCTCCGGCCGGCCCGCAATATTTACACCTGGAACGGCGGCAACATGCCGCAATATCTGGTCAACCTGTTTGCCGAAGCGATCGCGCGCGGCGAGATCCGTGCGGCGCTCGTCACCGGCGGCGAAGCGTTGCGCACCCAGCATAGGGTGGAGCGCGCCGGCCTTCCCGTGTCATGGCATGAAGATCCGGGCGGTGCCCCGGAACTGATCGGGGATCCGCGGCGCGGCTGGAACGAGGAGGAGGACCGGCACAATCTGCGCGCCGCGATCAGCTTCTATCCCTTGTTCGAGAACGCGATCCGCGGCGCGCGCGGCCGCTCGATCGATCGGCATCTGCAGGCGATGGGAAGGCTGTTCGCCCGCTTTGCCGCGGTAGCGGCGCAAAATCCGCTGGCGACGCGCCGGAAGGGCTACACCGCCGAGCGTCTCGCGACCGTCGATGCGGAGAACCGTTGGGTCGGCTTTCCCTATCCGCGGCTGATGAACGCCAACGCTTTCATCGACCAGGCCGCGGCCTTCGTGATGACTTCGGTCGGGACCGCGCGCAGTCTCGGCATCCCGGAGACGAACTGGGTGTTTCTGCACGGCTGCGCCGATGGCCACGATCATTGGTACGTTTCGGAGCGGATGGATTTTCATTCCTCGCCCGCGATCCGCCGCGGCGTTCGGCTCGCGCTCGACATGGCCGGGCGCAGGCTCGACGACATGCGGTTCATCGACCTCTACAGCTGCTTTCCCTCCGCCGTGGAGATCGGCTGCGAGGAGATCGGGCTCGCCGAGGACGATCCGCGCGGGCTGACCATCACCGGCGGCCTGCCGTATTTCGGCGGGCCCGGCAACAATTACGTCACCCACTCGATCTGCCACATGATGCGCCGGCTGCGCGCGCATCCCGGCAGCTTCGGGCTGGTCACCGCCAACGGCAATTACGTGACCAAACACTCCTTCGGGATCTATTCGACGACGCCGACCGCGGGGCACTGGAGCCGGCAGGATCCGAACGCGCTCCAGGCCGAGCTCGATCGTCTGCCCAAGGCTCCGTATAGCGAAACGCCGTCAGGCGCGGCGCGGATCGAGACCTACACGATCATGCACGGCAAGGCCGGGCCCGAGTACGCGATCGTGTTCGGGCGGCTCGACGCGACCGGCGAGCGCTTCATCGCCAATGCGCCGGCGGATCGCGCCGCTCTCGAGGATCTGCAGGCCCATGAGGGCCTGGGCCGGCCGGGCATTGCGGACGGCCGCGACGGGCGGAACCTGTTCGTGCCGCAGTGACGGCGGGGCTAGCAGCCGCCGCAGCGGGAATAGCCCATCCAACCGCCGCAGCCGCCGCCGTAATACCCGCACGCGGAATACGTGGGTCGACATCCATACGAGTAGCAGCCGGAATAAGCCGGAGCGCACCCGGAGCAACCGGAGTACGCGAAAGAAGCCGGATAGCCGTGGCGCGGCGCGGCCGAATAGCCGTAATCGCTGTCGTACTCGGCGCCATAATACCGCGAGCCGTAGTACCCCGCCCTGTAGCCGACGAGACCCGCATTGTCTTGGTCGATGATGCCGGCGCCACGCCAGCGCCAATCGCCATGGTGGTGGCGGGCCATGTGGCGGACGTGGCCGGTCCAAACGTCGGGGTGCCGGTCCCTCCTGTACCCATCGGCGGATGCGGTACCTTGCATGAGCAAGAGCGCGGCGAGGGTGGCGCCAACGAAGGCAGTGCGCTTCATGTCTGAGCCCTTTCGCTTTGGCCAATGGCCTGACAGCCTGGGTCCTGAGCCGCCGCGCGCAGGAATTCACCGGGATCGAAGTGTTCCGCGATTAGCAAATCGCGGATTCGCCGTCACTGCGATTTGCCGAGAGTAGTTAATGATGGAGATGACGAAGCCTCCGCATTTTGCTCCGTCGTTGACAAGAAAGCGCCGCCAAGGCGCCCCATTCGCGCGCCGTAATTCACGGCGGCGGCCGAGCGAATCGTGCTCGCGCCGAAGTGGGGATGCGTCATGACGATGATCAGAGGAAGACACGAGGATCGGCAAGGGCCGACGCCCGAAGTCGAAGGCGAGATCCGCGAGCTCGTTCGCAGGGACGTTGCGCAATTGCGCAAGCCGCAGCCGGAAACCGCCGGCGAACTGGGGGTGAACAATCTCAATTCGCTGATCCAGCGCGTTTCCGGAACGTCGGTGCTGGAAATCGAGAAGCTCATCGCCGAGTTGCAGAGGTTGCGTGACTATCTGCAGAACGAGGGCCAGCGCGTCCAGCGCGAGATCACCGAATACACGCACATGAGCCAGGCGGCGACGAAATCCACGAAAATCATCGCCGAGAGTCTGGCGCAGTGGAAACAGACCGCCGAGACCAACCGCAGCGCTCGTGGGTGATATGAGACCCGCGTCCCGGGCACAGCGCAGCCCAATCGCGCTGCGCTGCTGAACCGGGACCCACGCGGGCTGCTCTGATCACAGACTCTGCGGCACCGCGAGGAAACGCCCCGACCTCACATCGTCGGTGGCCGGCCGCCGGGGTCGCCGGGTCGTCCCGGCACGAGCGGCCCGGGCGGCGGGTCGTAGACCGGTTTCTCCGGCGGCGCCGGAAACGGCTCCTCGCCGGGAGGACGCGGCGGATCTTCCGCAGGGCCGTGCGCGGGCTCTTCGGGCGGCTCGCGGGGCGGCTGCGGTTGATCGGGCCTCGGGTCGGGTCTCGGCATCACGGGTTCTCGGCTTCGCCGCGGGGCAAAGTGCCGGCTCTGGTCGGGCGTTCCATGGAAAACTGTCGGCATGGGAGGAACCAACGCGGGGCGCCGGCGTTTCCCGGCAAATGGGAGGCGTCCCATGGCCATATATGCGTCCCGCTTCTCCCGCCTCGACCCCGTCGAAATCGCGATGATCGCCGCCAGCATCGGCCTGGTGACGCTCGTCGGCGTCATCTTCTGATCCGGCGTCTGCCAGATGCTCGCAAGACCGTGACCCGCCAGTCACGGCCTTGGCGTGGTCGCGGCAATGGCAGACCGGGATACCGGCCAACAATCCAATGATGCCTGCCGCCCGCGCTCAGTCGCGCAACCCTCCGGATCGGGATCGGGCGGGGAAGGCGGAACGCTTCGTTACTGGCCGTGGCTCTCCAGCACCCGCCGGCATGCGACGGTCAGCTTCGGCCGATTGCCCTGCAAACAAGCCAGGATCACGAATTCATTCTCATTCGCGACGGTACGGCAGTGCCGGACGACGTCGTGGCGGCATGCGACCTGTTCCTGGGGCGTGCCCGAATAGGCGAAGGCTGCGGCGGAAACCACCGCAAAAGCGAGGGTAAGGGTGAGGGTCCGAATCATGGCTTTCCTCCTCGGCCAATATGAACCCAAGGCGGGTGCGGCCGGGAGGTAATACCACTTCGATTCCGGGCACTTCGCTGCAGATTATCCGCGGTGTGTGTCGCCGCCGCCACAGCGGTGGAATCGAAGGGCGGCCCCCACGCAGGCAGCGGCTCGGAACTCAGACCGATCTCCGCGCCAGCGCGGCTTCTACCGCTGCCGCGGCATCGATCCGGCCAAACCCATAGCCTCGACTGTAGTGGGGCCCCGCATAGCCACGATTGCCGAACAGGACCCCCTTGGCGTCGCGCCAGATGCCCGTCGCGTCGGAATTGACCGGATCGATCTTGGCTGCGGTCCGGCGCAAAAGCTCCCGCGCCTGCTTCCAGCCCAGTTCCGGACACGCAGAGAGCAGCAAGGCACCGACGCCCGCCGCGAGCGCCGTGGCGCAGGAGGCGCCGCTGAAGGTGTGCAGTGAATCCCGCGGACCGGTGGAGATCGCTGCTCCCGACGCATGCGGGCTCTTTATCGTATCTTTCAGTTCAAGGGTGGTGCCGCCGAGAATGCGCGTAATCTGATTGAACTCGGCCGGCCCAGCACCGGGCGTACCGATGACGATGAAATCATCCTTGTTGAAGAGACTGCTGCTTGCGACCGAAAGACTGGTTGCGCCGACCGCGGCGGCCGCGGTCGTGATTGTCCGCGCCGTAGCCTCGCCCGGCGCGTTGGGTCGCAAGTTCGGATCGGGATCGTTGGCGACACGATCGGCCGCCGTGATGACCGCATGGCTCGTCGGCGGGTCATGGGGCGATCCGAGCGCGGTTGCACTGGGCGCGCAAAGATCGAGGAGGGCCACCCCGCCGAAATTGCTCTCCTTCGCGCGGGTTTCCGTCGCTCCGTTGATGGCGAGGGTGGAACCGCTCACGGCGAAGGTCCTGGGGTCGGCCGCCCATGGGCGCAACAAGGTGAAATCGACAGGCGGGTAAGTGTTCCCGGTCGAGAAGAACAGCAGCACGCCGTGGCCGCCGCGGCCACGCTTGGTGACCAGATCGAAAGTGTCTTGCATCAAGCCCGAGATCGGCAGTCCCGCGGCATATCCGAAACTGTTGGAGATGACGTCCGCGCCAGGCGCGATCGGCGCCGGAAATCCTGGGGTCGGACTTTTCGGATCCAAGCCGGCAATCCAAAGGTACATATCCGAATAGGCCGTCTCGCTCGCCATGATGCCTTCGGGCCTGCGGATCGCCATCAGCCGGCAGTTGCCGGCGACGCCGCAACCGCCGTCATTGTTCGGCAACGCCGTGGCAACTCCGGCGCAACAGGTGCCGTGACCATGGGACCGCCCGTCGTTGCTTGCGGCCATGTTGTGGAAATCGAACACCGCCGACACTTTCGGTTGCCCGTTCGCGAGGTTGCCCGCGAATTCGGGGTTCGCGATGTCGATTCCCCAATCCACCACCGCGATGGTGATCTCCGAACTGCCCATCGCGCGATGCGGAGAAATGCTGTCACGTATGAGCTGCCAGGCTTGTGGGCAACGCATCAAAGGCAGGTGCCACTGCATGGGGAAGAGGAAGTCCGTTGGATGTACGCCGCCGGCGATCGAGTCGCGGATGCCGATGCTGATGAGGTTCGGTTCCGCATAGACTACGGGCTCTTTCGTTGCGATCTCGTTGGCAGCGCCGAGCATCTCGTAGGACACGGGGCCGGGCATGCGGAACACGAATACATTCTCCGCGACGACCAATTGACGGAGCATCGTCAAATTGCGACGTCCGGCGAGCGCCTCGACGTCTGCGCGCGTGCCTCCGGGCCGCATCCTCACTACGAGTTCGTCGGTCAAGCACGATATGCTCTCGTTCTTGTCGAAATGAACCAAGGGGCCGAGACGACGCACGCCGCCGAAAGCGACGAGCTTTTGCACCATTTCCGCACGGGAAGCCTCCGAAGCGGCAGCGGGAAACCGCAACACGCGTCCATGCCGAGGCGCCTGCCAGTTCGAGTCTACGAACTCGTTCCGGAGCCCTTCCTCGTCCGCCGCGTTGTCCAGTTTCGCCACGGCATCCGCCGACATGCTCTCGTCGAGCGCAATGGCGAAGAGGTCCGGCTGCGGCTGGAATGGCGTCTTCACTCGGCCGCGATAGAGATGCGAAAGCCCGGCAGCGCCCAGAATGACGATCGTACGCAACCCCTCCGCTTCGACCTCGACATCGCGCTTGGCGTCATCGTGGCCGGGCGCTTGCGCGGTCAGGCAGTAGGGGCCGGGCCCGACCCCAAGCGCGACGTAACATCCGCGGGAGCGGTCCCATTGCAAGGAATGTGCGGTACCCCCGGCCTCTTTCGGCTCGACCCCAACGCGCGCGCTTTCTACATATTTGCCTTGGTGATCGAAGACCCCGACCTGAACGAGCGGCCGCTGCGCGCACATGGATTCCTCGTTGCCTCGAAAGCATGGCGCCGGCTTGGCAAGGCGCTGCCGTCGATCCTACGCCAACTTACGGTCGAATGGCAGCACGCGTCTTGCGCCGGGAAGCCCGGTCCCGCCGCCCGCGGGCTCGCGGCGACGATTTCACCCGCCATCGCGAGGCGATATGCTGCGTTCCGTCGCAAGCAGGAAAGCCGCCTGCATTCATCCGGGGAGGACGCCATGCACAGCATGCAGATCGTGGAATGGGGCAAGCCGCTCGAGCCGCGCGATCGGCCCACACCCAAGCCGCAGGGCACCGAGGTCCTGCTCAGGGTGGAGGCCTGCGGGGTCTGCCACAGCGACCTGCACCTGCAGGAGGGCTATTTCGATCTCGGCGGCGGCAACAAGCTCGAGCTGGAAAAGCTCGGGCTCAAGCTGCCGCATACCTTGGGCCACGAGATCGTCGGGGAAGTCGTGGCCGTCGGGCCCGAGGCGACAGGCGCGAAGATCGGCGACAAGCGCGTGGTGCATCCGTGGATCGGCTGCGGCAGCTGCGAAACCTGCCGGCGCGGTGAGGAGCTGTTGTGCACCTCGATGCGCAGCCTCGGCGCGCGGCGCGACGGCGGCTACGCCGATCACGTCATGGTGCCGCATCCGCGCTATCTGATCGATTACGACGGGCTCTCGCCGGAGCTCGCCTGCATCTACACCTGCTCCGGCGTCACCGCCTATAGCGCGCTCAAGAAGCTCGCCCACCTTCCCGAGCGCGAAGTTGTCGTGATTATCGGCGCCGGCGGGGTCGGGCTCAACGCGGTGATGCTTTCTCGCGCGGTGCTCAAATGCAAGGTCGTAGTGGCCGACATCGACGCCGCCAAGCGCGAGGCCGCGCTGAAGGCGGGCGCTACGGCCGCGTTCGACAATTCGGATCCCGAAGCCGTCCAAAAACTCAGGGCGATCACCGCGGCCGGTGGCGGCGCCGGCGGCGCGATCGATTTCGTCGGCGCGCCGCAAAGCGCGAAATTCGGCCTCGACGCGCTGCGCAAGGGCGGCACCCTGGTGATCGTCGGGCTCTACGGCGGCATGGCGCCGATTCCTTTGCCGCTGTTCCCGCAACGGGTGCTCACCGTGCGGGGCTCCTACGTCGGCGACCTCGCCGACATCCGCGAGCTGATGGCGCTGGTCAAGGCCGGCAAGGTGCCGCCGATCCCGGTGAAGACCCGGCCGCTCGGCGAGATCAACCGGGTGCTCGACGAACTGCGCGCCGGCAAGGTGCTCGGCCGCATCGTGGTGACGCCGAACTGATTGCGTTCCCCGGACAAGGCGCAGCGCCCTTTCCCTCTCCCCCTGCGGGAGAGGGTGCCGAGCGGACAAAGTCCGCGAGGCGGGTGAGGGGTACCGCACCGGAAGCTGACAAATCGTTTCAAACATGCGCACATACCCCTCACCCGGTTCCTCGCTTCGCTCGGAACCACCCTCTCCCGCAGGGGGAGAGGGTCAGGGCGCGCTGCGCCCGGGACACGAGTCAGAGATCTCCGATCGCCCTGAGGTAGCGCGCGACCGAGATTTTCAGCACGTGCTTGGCGCCGGTCGGGATCACTCGATCGAAATAATGGCCGTAGATCGTCTCGAACGCGAACGGCTCGAGCGCGGCGGCAATTCCGGTGACCTGTTCGGCCGAGAGCGGAATGAGGTTTGGGTAGCTGTGCATGAAGCTCAGGAATTTGCGATCCATGGTGACGGTGCAGATATCGGAGGAGCACAGCACGCCGCGGCCGCCGGCGCCTTTGGCCCAGTGCAGCACGGTGCCGCCGGGGAAATGCCCGCCGCAGCGGACGAGCGTCACGTCCGGCAGGAGGGCGAGGCTCTCGCCGTCCCATAACTGGATGGCCGGATCCGGCCGCATGATCCACGCGCGGTCGGCGGCGTGAAGATGGATCGGTGCATCGCCGAACGCGCGGCTCCATTCCACCATTGTCGTGTAGAAATGCGGGTGCGAGATGCCGATCGCGGCGAGCCCGCCGAGCCCCCGGATCAGCGCGACGGTCGCCGCATCGAGCATGGCGATCGTGTCCCACAGCACGTTGCCGTGCGGCGTACACACCAGGAGCGCGCGCTGGCCGATGGCGAAATGCGGCTCGGCCCCGATGCCGATGATGCCCGGCTCATATTGCCGATAGGCGTTGCAATGGCTCGCGGCGAGCTTATCGAGCGTGGTCCAGGTCTGCCCGCGCGGCGGCACATATTGCCGATCGTCCTGGCAGATCGTGCAACGGGGCGGCGGCGTTTCACTCGGCGCATATTGCGTGCCGCAGGCAGTGCAGATGAAGGCGGGCATGGGTGCTCGTTAAAGCGCGTTGGCAGCTGCCATGGCCGCGCGCTCCTGGCCGGCGACCCAGGTCGCCAGGACTAAGATCGCATCGGGATCGAGCGCCACCATGTCGGCACGATAGCCCGGAGCGAGACGGCCGAGTCGTTCGGCGACGCCGAGGAAGCGCGCGGGCGCTTCCGTCGCGAGCCTGATGGCATCGGGCAGGGACAGGTGCATCAGCCGGACGCTGTTTCGCACCGCCGTCGCCATGTCCAGCGCCGAGCCCGCGAGCGTGCCGTCGGCGCGCGCGCAGCGCCCCTCGCGCACTGCGATCTGCTGCCCGTAGAGCAAAAAACTCGATCGGTGTCCGCCGACCGGCGGCATGGCATCGGTCACCAGCATCGGGTGGCCGACGCCGCGCAGCGCCAGCCGCAACATGGGCGGAGCGACGTGCACGCCGTCCACGATCAATCCGTACCATGCATCGCGCGTCTCGAGCGCCGCCGCGATCGGCCCTCCTTCGCGGCTTGCAAGCGGCCGCATCGCGTTGAAGAGATGCGTGAATCCGGTGAGACCCTCCGCCAGCGCCGCGCGCGTCTGCGCATAGGTCGCCATCGAATGACCGAGCGAGACCCGCACGCCGACGGCGGCGAGATCGGCGATGAACCCCGCCGGCACCGCTTCGGGCGCGAGCGTGACCAGCGTGACGCCGCCACGCAGCGAGGTCAGCAGCACCCGGTCGGCGGGTTCTGGCCTGCGGAGCATCGTCGGGTCGTGCACGCCGGGTTTCTCCCGAGACAGGAACGGGCCTTCGAAATGGATCCCGAGCACGCTCGGGTCATGGCCGACCATCGACTGAACGGCAAGAAGCGCTTGCCGCATCTTCTCCGGCGTGTCGCTGATGAGGGTCGGCAGCAGCGCCGTCGTCCCGAACCGCCGATGGGCGGCGACGATGGCGGCGATTGCTCCGGGACTCGGCTCGTCATTGAACAGGACGTCGCCGCCGCCGTTGACCTGGACGTCGATGAACCCGGGCGCGAGCCAGGCGCCGTCCGGCAGGCGCCGAACCGGAACGTCGTTGGGTAATTCGCCCGTCGGCACGACGGCGACGATGCGCTCGCCGTCGATCACGACCGCAAAATCCTGCCGCAGCGAGGCGCCGTCGAAGACGCTGTCGGCGGCCAGCGCATGTCGGCTCGCGGCGTTCATCGGGTACGCGTGATCTTCTCGAGGTGCCGGGGGCGGTCGAGATCGGTGCCGAGCAGTTCGGCAAGACGAACCAGCATCGCATAGAAGCTCTGGATGAGACAGACGGCATCCGCCTCGGGATGGTCGGCGGCAAGCGCGGGCAGCCGTCCGGCAACCGGCTCGCCCGGTTCGGCGCAAAACACCGCGGCGCCCTTGTGGCGCAGGTCTTCCGCCAGCCGCTCCAACCCCGCGGCTGCCGCGTCCGTCGGCATGAACAGCAAGATGGGGTAACGCAGCGAGACCAGGGCGACCGGTCCGTGCAGAAATTCGGCGCCGCTGAAGGCTTCGGCGTGGAGGTTGCAGACCTCTTTCAGCTTCAACGCCGCCTCGCGCGCGATCGCCAGGGTCGGGCCGCGTCCGATCGTCACCAGGCTGACGGCGCCGGCGAAAGTCTGCAAGGCTGGGCTCCAGTCCTGCTCGGTCGCGACGGCGAGCCGTTGCGGCAGCCGTCCGAGCGCAGCCTGGAGCGCATCGTCCGCGGCCCAGGATGCTGTCAATCGCAGCAGCGCCGAAAGCGTGGCGACGAACGTCTTGGTCGCCGCGACGCTGCGCTCCGCTCCCGCCGCGATCGGCAGCACGAACTCGCACGCCGCCGCCAACGGGCTGTCGGTGGCGTTGACCAGGGCGGCGGTGAGCGCTCCGGCCGTCCGCGCCGCCGCCGCCTGCTCGATCAGGTCATCGCTCCGGCCCGACTGCGAGATGGCGAGAAACAGCTGGTTTTCGAGCCGCAGGCGCCCCCCGTAGATGGTGACGATGCTGGGCGCCGCCGGCGCGACCGGAATGCCGAGATGGCGCTCGATCAGGAACTTGGCGAAGGTGGCGGCGTGGGCCGAGCTGCCGCGCGCGCAGGTCACGACCACCTGCGGCGGCCTGCGTTGGAGCCGAGCCGCGAGTTCGGCCAGCGGCCGCGCCAGGATTTGCGCCTGCCGGTCCACGGCCTGCGGCGCCTGACGGAACTCCTCAGCCATGCGCGCGTCGAGATCGGTCATTCATCCTCCAGCTGGGTCGTAGCCCGCATGGAGCGCAGCGGAATGCGGGATCCCCGGAGCTCTGCGGATCGAGGTCCCCGCGTGCGCGGGGATCTTGGCCTTCGGCCACCGATTTCGCTGCGCTTCATCCGGGTCACGGCTCTGAGTCCAGCCGCACCGGCACCGGGAGGCGCCGCCGTCCACGCCGAGGAGGAATTCGGTTTGCACCTGCGAACCGCCCATTTTCGTCGATCGATCAACTCTTCAACGCCCAGGGAGCCGAAATGGGTCGAACGCCGTTTCCGGCTGGGGTAGAATGCCCGAGTCACGCCCATGGAAACCGAGCGCCTGAGCCCCCGGTATTCCGGGATCGATATCTGGGACCCTTCCGACATCCTGGATGCCATGGTCGAGGGGCAATTCGCCGCGGTCGCCGCGGTGCGGGCCGCGCGCCAGGCGCTCGAAGGCGCCGCGCTGGCGATGGAGCCGCGGCTGCGCGACGGCGGCCGGCTGGTCTATGCCGGCGCCGGGACTTCGGGCCGCTTGGCGGTTCAGGACGGCGCCGAGCTGATGCCGACCTTCAGCTGGCCGCAGAAGCGCCTGCTGCTGTTCATTGCCGGCGGGCACGAAGCCCTGATGCAATCGGTGGAGGGCGCCGAGGACGAGATCGAGCATGCGGTCAATCTCGTCCGCGATGCCGGCATCGGCGCCGACGACGTGCTGATTGCGGTTGCCGCCAGCGGCACGACGCCGTTCACGCTGGCGTGCCTGCGCGAGGCCAAAGAGCGGGGCGCCCTGACGGTCGGGATCGCCAACAATCGCGACACGCCGCTGCTCGAGGAAGCCGACCATCCGGTCTGGCTCGACACCGGGCCGGAGCCGATCGCCGGATCGACCCGGATGAAGGCGGGAACCGCGCAGCGCATCGCGCTCAATCTGCTGTCCTCCCTGGTGATGATCCTGCTCGGCCGGGTCTACGAGGGCATGATGGTCGACGTGCAGGCGGTGAACAACAAGCTGGTGCAACGGAGCGAGAACATGCTGCTGCACTTGACCGGGCGCAGCAGCGACGAGGTACGCGACGCGCTGGCGCGCGCGCACGGCAGCGTGAAGCTCGCGCTGCTGGTGCTGCAGGGCTGCGACCCGGGCGAGGCCGCGGAGGCGCTCGACCGCGCCGGCGGTCAGCTGCGCATCGCCAAGGCACTGGTCGAAAGCAGCGCGGCGCGCAAGAAGCGGGCGTGACTACGGGAGCGGAGCGGTTTGCAAAAATCTAGCCGTTCGCGTCTCCCTCCCCCGCTTGCGGGGGAGGGATGGGGAGGGGGATACTTGCCGGGGCATGAGGATTCCGCAGATCACTCCCAAACTCGCCGGCTGGATGGCGGCGCTTGTCGCGGTTGCGATTGCGGTCGGCATTGCACTCTTCACGACGGACTTCGGCGCCGGAATCCTCGCGCGGGCTCGCTGCGTGGGCGTATGGGTCACATCGGATGCGATATCGTACCGCGCCTGCGCCGATTTCGAGCGCGAGCAGATTCTCGAGCAGCGCCGCCACACTCCGGAGGATTGAATTCCGAATATTCAATCAATCATATCAGGAAGGCTTAATCCGACTATGAGGTGGCGGGAGCGTCCCCGCTTGAACATCGTTATTCGACGACATTAGAGGCCTCCCACTCGAATCCGCTTCGCTCCCATGGCGTGCGCTGACCAACTCGCGTTACATGTGATGCGCTAGGTGTTGCGCAAAGGCAACACAATTTAATGAAAGCATTGGTGGTTACAACCACCCCTTGAGTCGACATTATTTTGCTGCGACTTTGTACCCAAAGGTGACTGGGGGGCGACGATGTCTATGTGGAAAACGCCGCGTGCAACGCGGCCGCTTCGCTTTCTTGCATGTGCGGTTCTTGGGCAAGTGTTGGTCGGGTGCTCCATTCACCCGCTTCCTGAAGATGTCACACGCAAGACCACCTTCGACATCGTCCAGGCGATCCGCTGTGAGGCGGGACGGGCCGTCGTAGACGTGGCAGACTTGCGAGGGATCGATGGAGCCATTGCCTACGAGTTCACGTTCGATATTACGGAAATAAACAATATCGACAGCGGCATCACGTTCACGTATCCGTTTGTACATGGGGGCCAGTTCTCGCTGGGCGCAACTGCCGACCTCGATCGAACGCGGCAGGCCAAGCGCAATTTTAGAATCCTGGATACGTTTGATGCGTTGCGAGCGGCCGCGAAAAAGCCCGACTGCGCTTCACCGCAATTGGAGAAGAACTGGGTGTACCCGATCGCCGGCGACATTGGAATTTACGAAGTCGTCGCGACCTTTGCCAGGCTGGCAGAAGTAACCACTTTTGGCCAACCAGGTACAAACTTCGGCAAGTCCGATAACGGAGTGTACACCTTCGGCGATACGCTCACGTTTACGACGGAACTGGACGGAGAGTTGCACCCGAAGCTCATGTTGAGTCCCGTCACGGGAAAGTTCCGTGTCACTGAAGCACACCTTGACCTGAAGGCGGATCGGAAAGACATGCATGAGGTAGTAGTCGCGCTGGCTGGGGGAAAGAAGCCCAAAGGCGCCGCATTGAGAGGAGCCGCATTGAGAGGAGCCGCATTGCCTGCACCCCCATTGGCGGCGGGCCCATCGGCTGGACCCAGGACAAACGGGCTTGCCGTCCCGCTTGTCGTTGCGCCTTTGGGTACCGGGAGCAGCACCCTTACGACGACCTTGATTCAGAACCCAACCGGCGATGCTGCGGGGCGAGCTTTGTTGGAACTCGATCGTCAGCGCATCATCGCGTTGCAGGCGAGAACGCCAAACCTGCTTGCCGGACCCTGACAAATCAGTCCTAAGCACGTCCGCGGCTGCGGCAGCGACATCAACGCTTGAGGAAGCTCGCGTTCTTCGTGAATATTTCCCCGGAAGCATTGGCGACCTGCTCGATGATCGATTTCAATAGTGCCGCATCGGTCACGCGCACCGGACTGTCGATGCGCACGAACAGATCGCCGTCCTTGTCCAGCCCGATTTTCGCGTAATCGTACTCGTGGTTGGCCGCGAGCAGGGCCTCCATCAGCTGCGGCGTCTTCCGCATCTTGGCTTTCTCGGTGACGGTCGTAAACGTTACGATGATATCCTCGCTGTTGGAGATGATGACTCGGAACTTTCCGATGGTCTTTCGCTCGAACTCGATCGACCAGGTGATCGGATTGTGCGTCTTGTAGGTAAAGCCGGTTGCTTTCAGCATCTGCTCGATTTTTACGCCGACGGCTGCTGCGCCCGGGGTTTGCGCGTCCGCGGGCGACCAAGCCAGCCACACCCAGGCGGCAAATGCGAGCACCGCCGTCACGCGGCGCAGCCGATGATTGGGGCGCGCGCTCGGCCTGTCCGCCGCTGCGGTGCGCGCTGAGGCGACGAGCCGGCACTTCATCATGATTCCCCTCGATTGAGATTGCGGCGAAACCCTGCGGGCGAGTTTCACCCGATCGCACGAGCCTTGCCAAGCCCCGCCGAGTGCAAGTGGGGTTTCCTTCCTTTGGAGAACTCGATATTCCAGAGCATCGGATCGAGCATTTTTGCGGAGGACGACATGAAGATTGGCTCCGTGGTCCTTGCACTGCTTGCGCTTCTTCTGCCATCGGTCGCCTCCGCGCAATCGCCATGCTCGCGGGTAGGGCAGGTGATCTGCGACAGCAAGAGCGGAATGGAGATGCGGTGCGAGCAGACCGCAAGCCAGATCACCCCGATCATCACCGGAAAACGCTGCCCGCCGGTCAGAGCCGAAAAGAGTTGCGCGGAGACGGCGCGGGAGTTTGAAGCGCGCGTGGCGCGCTTCAACGGCAGGTGTACCGGGGTGGGCTCGGTGTCTCAAGCCGCCTTGTACAGGCAGTGCGCGGACGAAAAGGCCGCGCTTGCCGCCGAGCAGGCCCGAATTTGCGCTCGCTGTCCCGGCTGCAAGTGAGGTTCGCGGGTCGAGCGCCGACGGTCGCGTTCGATCCCGCGACGGGCTATTTCGCCGCGGCCTTCATTTTCTCGTACGAGAAGACGAAATCCTGGCCCGACGGCAGCGGCTTGTGGCACTGGAAGCAGCCCGTCAGATTGGCCTTGTCGTTGATCTTCTTCTCGGCCGTGAAGGCCTGATATTCCCATTCGCCGTTGCGAACCTCGGGCGGATACTCGGTGCCCCAGCCGGTGCGCTTCTCCATCACCCCGTAGCCGATGAGATCGCCCCTGACGAAGCGCCCGTTGGTGTCCTTGACCGGGTTGCCCTGGGCGTCGAGCTGCGCCTTGTATTGGACGATAGTGATGACGGTGCCGCTCGGCAGCGGCTCGCCCTTCTTGGCGGCCTCGACCGCAGCCGGCGTGACGAATAGTTCGCGGTACTGCTTGTTGTCGGCCCGATCGACCGTCGTATACATCACGCCCTGGGCAAAATTCTCCGGGAACGCGACCTTGTCGCCTCCGGCGCGGACGTGCACCGCGACCGCCGACGCGGCCATGGCGGCAAGGATGGCGACGGCGAAACCCTTGCGAGTCGTCATGATTTTCCCCTGTGCTCCGCGCGTCCGAGCCCCGATCTAGGCCTACGGGACGCGATTATGTGTCTTGCAGGAAAGGCGGCCTCCCGTTGCATCTACCGCTCATTCCCGGCTTTATTCCGTTCCAGGCGGCAAAAAACGCAAGTTCGTGCCCTACCCTGCAGCCCCGATTAGGGACATCGCCATGATGGATGCGCCGCGAGCTCCATCCGCCCAGCAATTCCCCCGCGCGCCGATGCCGAAGCGCTTCTGCAATCTCGACCGCCTGCTCCATGCCATGAAGGCGCGTTCGCTCGACGGCATCGTGGCCACGACGCCGTGGAACATGTTCTATCTCACCGGCTTCCACGGCATCGCACACAAGTCCGACGAGCCGCGACCCTATGCCGTGATCCTTTCGCGGCACGCGCCCGAGCATCCGATCGTGGTGCTGGCGGATTATTATCTCGCCACGTTTCTCGTGCAGCCGACCTGGATCGAGGACATTCGGCCGTTCCGCGCCGTGATGATGCCGCTCGACCTGCCGCCGAAGAAAACCGACATCGACCGCTTCATCCCGAAACACGGCGCCGGCGCGCCTTGGGTCGCGAGCGCGCGAAAATCCTATGCCTTCGACATGACGAGCGCGGTACGCGGCGCGCTGAAAGACCTCAAGCTCGACAAGAAACGCGTTGCGTTCGACGACATGGGCTTCGGCTTTCGCCTGGAGGTCGAAGGGATGCAAGTCGCCGACGGCTACGACACGCTGATGTTCGCGCGCGCGGTGAAAACCGAAACCGAGATGCGGCTGCTCGAGCGCGCGACCGCGCTCAACGAAGCGGCGATCCGGCGCACGATGGCGGCCTGGGACAAGGGCGCGACTTGGCGCGACCTCAACAAGGCCTACGCGCGCGCCGTGACCGAGCTCGGCGGCTTCGTGCGTGATCCCGGCGGCATGGTGTGGGGCCACCCGCGCGGCGCCGATCCGGCGCTCACGCTCGCGACCGGCCTCGAGGACGACGTGGTCGAACCCGGCACCCATGTGATGTTCGACTGTCACGGCACCATCGATCTTTACTGCTGGGACGGCGGCAAGACCTGGGTGGTGGAGGGCGAGCCCGCGGGCGCGGCGAAGCGCTTCGCCGACGCGACCGCGCGCGTGGCCGAGATGCTGCTCGCGGCGATGCTGCCGGGCGCGCGCATCAGCGAGCTGCAGAGACAAGGCCGCGAGATCTACCGCCGTGAGGGCGTGCCGGATCCGGCCGCCGCCGTGATTTTCTTCCACGGCCTCGGGCTCTCGCATATGGACCTCGAGCAAACGACGGCCGACGGCAAGGCGAACGGCGACTGGATGCTGGAAGACGGCATGGTGGTCCCGGTGCATCTGCTCTATCCGGGCGGCGAGCACGAGCGTTGCTGGCTCGAGGAGGTGGTCGCGATCGGCCCCGACGGCGGCCGACCGCTGTTTTCCTGGGGGTTCGCGCCGCTGACCGCGGGGTAGCGCTCAACGTGTCCGGTACGGCTCATGATCGCGGCCGGAACCTCAGTCGTATCTGCGGGGATGGCGCTTGCGATAGGGAGGAGGCGGGTAGGGGAGGGGTTGTGCATAAACGTTCGGAGCGCAATAGCCGCCGACCCCGCGGATGGTCGCGACGCATTGCGGGAGCGTGTAATAGGAGCAATCGTGACTGTAATCGTTGCCGGTGAACCACGCGCACCACGGCGCGGCTTGGAGCGGGGCCCCGGCACTGATCACAAGCACGGTCGCGATTGTCGCAGCAGCGGCCAAGGTCCGCATGGCATTCTCCTCGACAAACGCTGCGGTCCCGGTTTGCTCGGGAGCCTCAATGCGCAGTGTGGCGTTCGTCACCGAGCTCGCCGGGCTCTTCCAGCGCGACGACCTCGTCGAGGATGGCGGCGAGAACGCGTAGCCTCGGCGTGCACAGCGCGCCGAGCCCATCGGTGATCTTGCCGAGCCACAGCAGCCGATCGTAGTCGGCATCCTGGTCGTCTTTCGGCGGATCGAGCGCATCGATCTCGTGGGCGGCGGCCGATGCGTCGACGAGCGCCTGACCGGTGGCTCGGATCGCAAGTTCGAACGCATTCTCGGCGGCGCGAAGGGGGGTGGGTTCTGGATTGCTCATCTCGTACTCGTTCGTATGCGGGCGAATCTTCCCGAACTATTCCGCAATGTATCGCATCCCGGTGCCGTGGCGCCGTTCGACATCTTGGAATTCAGAATCGGGCCCGAACCGTTGGTTTTCTTGGCTCCCCGGGCCGGATTCGAACCAGCGACCCAGCGGTTAACAGAAGCATACAGCGGGACTTGCTGCAATGCGCTGCGACGACTGCAATGAACATCCCATTAGAATCACAGATTTTTTCAACGCTTTTCCACGCCCGTTTGGGCCTCGACGATCGAGACGACTGAACCGGCGAGCGCCGGGTCGGACAGCCCCGCCTTGATCAAGAAATCGCGCTGCATGCCGGGCGCACCGCGGTCGGCTTCGCCGCCACGCTGATCTTTCTCTGGGCATCGATGAGCTGAGCCGACCCCATCTTCCGAGACTGCCGAGCGTTGCACGTCGCCGAATCCTTGAGCGCGGGCGCAAACACGCCAGCAAGGTTGCTTCCCATCGAGCATCAACATTGCCGCTCCTGGCGACGGCGGCGCGCCAAAATATAGACTATGCTGGCTGGCTAGCTCGGGAGCAGGCGCACAGTCTCTGAGAGGAGGTCGAGGAGCGCGCGCACCGCGGGAATCATTCCGCGCCGCGACGGGAAAACCGCGTGCATGCCTCCCACGTGAGCCTTCAGCGACGGCAGCAGTCGGACCAGCGTGCCGCCCTCCAAATCGTTCGCAACGGCGAGATGCGGGATGAGGAGTGCACCAATCCCTTGCAGCGCCGCGCGCCGCAGCGTGAAGAGATCGTCCGTGCACAGGCGCGGCAAGTGAATCAGTTCGGCGGGCTCGCCATCCATTCCGACGAAGCGCCAGGTCGAGCGCTCGTCGGCGCTCCCCATCGAAAGCGTCGGCATTCGTCCAATATCCTCGAGCGTCCGTGGTTCGCCGTGCGCGGCAATCAATTCGGGACTGGCGACAAGGATCATCTCGTCGGGCCCGAACGCGCGCATGGCGAGATCGGAATCCTCCAGTGGCGGCTTGCGTACCCGCATAGCGATGTCGAGGCCTTCGCCGACGACGTCGACACGCCGATTGGTGGCGTCGAGCGCGACACGCACTCGCGGATGCTTTGCCAGGAAGCGCGCGAGGACATCGGCGACGCCGCCTTGCAGCAGACCGATGGGACAAGAGATGCGCACGAGGCCCTGTGGAGCGCCAAGAAGCTGGTTCATCGCGTCTTTCGCCGCCTGCGCTTCATCGAGGAGCGCCAAGCAATGGCGATGGAACGTCTTGCCTGCTTCGGTAAGCGAGAGACGCCGCGTCGTGCGGTTGATCAGGCGCACGCCGAGCTCGCCCTCCAGGGCAGCGATGCGGCGACTAAGCTTCGACGTCTGCAAGCCCAGCGCCTTCGCCGCCGCCGTATAGGAGCCGAAATCGGCGACCTTGGCGAAGAAATAGAGGTCGTTGAGGTCTCGAACTGGGGTCATGGGGCAGCCCCAATTATTCTATCCACGACAAATATGCGTTCCATTTCGAGATCTGTCCAGCGGACTATTGCGCAGGTAGCTTGACTGGGAGGGCGTGAGGGGGCCTTCGTTTGTGGAGGAACGCAGCTGTGTCGAATCAACGTCGTCAATTTCTGGGACTCGCCGCCGGCGCAATCGCAGTGCCTGCGACCGCCAGCCTGGCGGCTGCACAAGGTGATTCTTCGCGCGGCAGGCAGGCCCCGATACCGGCACAAGCAAGCGTCCCCGAACGCCGGCCGGCGAAATCGGAGTTGACGGGGCTTTCGAGTTTGCTGACCCCGGAGGAGTGCGTCGTTCTCCTCATCGATCATCAACCGTTTCAGTTCGCGAACCTTCACAGTCACGAGCCAACGATGATCGTGAACAACGTGATTGGACTCGCCAAGTTCGCCAAGGTTTTCAACGTTCCGGTCATTCTGACCACGGTGCTCGAAGCTCGCGGAGGAAAGATCATAAAGGGCCTTCAGGACGTATTCCCGGATCAGAAGCCTATTGATCGGACCTACATCAACGCATGGCAAGACAAGCGTATCGTGGACCTCGTGAAAGCAACCGGCCGCAAGAAGCTGGTCATGGCCGCGCTTTGGACCGAGATGTGCTTGGCGATGCCCACTATTCACGCCCTCGGCGAAGGCTACGACGTGTACATCGTCACCGACGCTTCAGGCGGCGTTTCCGCGGAAGCTCATGACATGGCGGTTCGGCGAATGGTGCAAGCAGGGGCCGTTCCGATCACGTGGATCGGCCTGAGCGGCGAATGGCAACGCGATTGGGCGCGCGAGTCTACGCTTCCAGATACGATCAAAATCATCGCCGAGCACGGTGGTGGAAGTGGAGTCGCGTTCGCTTGGGAGACTCAACTTTTGGGGGCCTCCAAGCCGTAACACCCTACATCACCGCAGCACCGTTGCCTTGATCTGACTATGGACCCTTTCAGCAGTGCGGACGGGATTCGTAGAGACGGCCAAAGCGATCGAGCAAAACATTGGGCCGCTGGGACTCACGTTTGAAGCTTGATGAGTGGGCTCCCCAAAAACGGCAGAAACCAATGCAAAAGAGATTCAGCAGTTCCGATGCAAATGCGCCGTCCCGACGCGAGTTCGTCCTGTTGGCAGCCGGCGCGGTCTCGGCAACGGTCGCCGGTGCGCCGGCCGCGGATACTCAGGCTGCGTCGATCGTTGTCTCGCCCGCAACCGAAGCGGTCTCACCATTCTCGATATCGCTACCCCAAACGGCCATTGACGATCTCAGGCATCGTCTCGATTCCACTCGGTACCCCGAGCGCGAAACAGTCGGTGACTGGACCCAGGGTGTGCCTCTAGACAAGGCCCGAGCACTCATCGAGTACTGGCGGGATCGGTATGACTGGCGGCGCTTCGAAGCGCGCGCAAACTCGTTTCCGCATTTTCGCACACGGATCGATGGGCTTGGCATTCACTTCATCCACGCGCGGTCCTCGCATACCAACGCCATCCCCATCGTTTTTACCCACGGGTGGCCCGGCTCGTTCGTAGAGTTCTTGGAGGTAATTGGTCCGCTCACAGAACCGACGCGGTTTGGTGGGAACGCCGACGACGCATTCCATGTCGTCGTCCCTTCGCTTCCAGGCTTCGCCTTTTCGGACAAGCCTTCCGAAACCGGGTGGGAGGTGGAGCGCATCGCAAAAGCGTGGGTGACGTTGATGCAACGCCTTGGCTATGAACGGTGGGTGGCGCAGGGAGGCGACTGGGGTTCCGGCGTTACGCACGCGCTCGCCCATCTTCGGCCGCCCGGCTTGATCGCGGCTCATGTTAACTGGCCCTTCGTATTTCCGTCGAAGCTGCCCGAGAACCCGACACCGGCGGAGAAGCGCGCGTTCGAGCGAGCGGCTTGGTTTCAAGGAGAGCAAAGCGGATATTTCCGCGAGCACGCGACGCGACCTCAAACAATCGGCTACGCCCTCGCCGACTCCGTTGCCGGTCAAGCCCTGTGGATCTACGAGAAATTTCAGGCGTGGACTGACAATCGCGGTGACCCGGAAGACGCCCTCTCAATCGACGCGATGCTTGACGATATTAGTCTATATTGGTTCACAAATACTGCAGCGTCGTCTGCTCGGATATACTGGGAAAACACCCGGAGTGGTCGTGCAAGCCTCTCAGCTGGGCGCATCGAGCTGCCGATGGCCGCATCAATCTTCCCGCGGGAGATTTTTTGTCCGCCAAAAGAATGGGCTGAGGCCCTCTGGCCGAACCTGTTTTACTGGAACGAGCTTGACAAGGGCGGGCACTTCGCCGCTTTCGAACAACCGAAGCTATTCGTCGGAGAGATGCGCAACGCGTTCAAGTCACTGAGAGGATGATCGCCCGCGTCATCTCGCGAGATTCGCGACCTCAGCGAATTAGTGTGGGAGCGCTGCGGGGTTTCTGGTGTGGCCTAAGATCGGGAAGTGCGGTTGCTTGGTGTCGCTGGCTGACCAGTGGTCTGTTTGCCGCGAAGCAGTACAACAGGGACCGGTGCGTGCAGGATCAAGGAAATCGTTCAACGAAAGTAGGCGAGGGAGCTGTGCCTGATACGATAGGGACCTTCATCAAACGCAATCTCCACGAGGTGTTCGGAGAGCGAGACGCCAAGAAAAGACGGGAGGCGATCGCCGAACTTTGGACCGAGGATTGCGTATTCATCGATCACAGCGGCAAGACCAGTGGGCGCGATGAGCTCGATCGTGCGGTCGCGGCCTTGCATCAGCGCTTCCCAGGCTACGTTTTCAGTGAGCTTCGGCCTGTCGAACTGCTGCACGAAAGCGGGCGTTTGGCTTGGAGCTATGGACGACCAGGTCAGGAGCCTATCAAGGGCGTAGATGTGGTTCTTGTGCGAGATGGTCGCATCGCTCTGATGCTGACGTTCCTTGATGAGGTGCCGGCGAAACTCTAACTCGCCGGCTGAGGCAACCTCCTGTGGGCAAGCACTTCATCGCTTCGACGTCGATGCCGACGAAGCGGGACCGCTTCCGCAACAATCGCACTCCGTGAACCCTGATAGAGGAACATGCGCATGAGCATGACCCCACGCGCTAGCGCCAATGCGGCCCCCGCCGACGGATCGCGGCGCGATATTCTCGTGGGGATCGCGCGCGGCGCTTTGGCCGGCGCGGCCGTGGCGATTGGAAGCGACGTAGCAGCACAGCCGAGCCCAGCGCCATTGCCGCGCGTCACGGAAGCTGTCACGCCGTTCCGAGTGGTGACGTCGAGTGCGGCGATCAGCGACGCGCGCCGTCGCTTGCAGGCCACGCGCTGGCCGGAACGCCAGACCACCGATGATTGGCGGCAGGGCGTTCCCCTCGCCACGATACAGGCGTTGCTCGCGTACTGGCGTGCCGCCTATGATTGGCGCCGTCTCGAGCGACGTTTGAACGCCTATCCGCAATTCCGAACCGAGATCGACGGTCTGGGCATTCACTTCCTGCACGTCCGTTCACCCCACGAGCATGCGCGCCCGATCATCCTAACCCACGGCTGGCCGGGCAGCATTGTCGAATTTCTCAATGTCATCGGTCCGCTGACCAACCCAACCAAACACGGCGGTCGGCCCGAAGACGCCTTCCATGTCGTTCTTCCCTCGCTTCCGGGCTTCGGCTTTTCCGACAAACCAACCGAGAGCGGCTGGGGCTTACCGCGAATCGCGCGGGCATGGTCGGTGCTGATGCGGCGCTTGGGCTACACCGACTATCTCGCGCAAGGCGGCGACTGGGGCGCGGGCGTCACGACGTGGATGGCCAAACAGCACGTAGAAGGGCTCACGGCGATCCATCTCAATCTGCCGATACTGTTTCCACCTCCGGTCCAGGGCGAACCGAACCAGGCGGAGAAAGCGACCATCGCTCAATTGGTTGCGTTTAATGACAAAAAAGCGGGTTACGCCAAGATACAGTCCACCCGGCCTCAGACCATCGGTTACGCGCTGGCGGACTCGCCTGCCGGCCAGGCGGCGTGGATCTACGAAAAGCTCGGCGAGTGGAGCGACAGCAACTACGAACCGGAGCGGGAAATCTCGCGCGACGAGATGCTCGATAACATCTCGCTCTATTGGCTCACCAACACGGCCGCGTCCTCCGCGCGCCTGTACTATGAGAGTTTCGCGACCGATTTCTCGACGCAGCGGCTCGATCTGCCTGTCGCCGTGAGCATTTTCCCCGGCGAATTGTTTCTACCGCCGCGATTGTGGGGCGAGCGGGTCTATTCGCGACTCTTCTATTGGAACGAAGCCGCCCACGGCGGACATTTCGCGGCCTTTGAGCAGCCCGCCGTATTCGTCGAGGAACTGCGCGCCGCATTCCGCGCGCTTCCTCGTGGTGGCTAACGCAGGAGATGCGCATGAAAGCCGACGTTGGACCCGACCGCGTTTCGCCGCCCGTTCATTGGGGTGAAGCGGTCAAGGTGCCGGAGCCGCACGCGAGGCGCTACGGGCTGTCAAGTTTCGACCCGGCTAGCGCGAGGGTCGCGCCTGCCGTCGGCGCCATCGGGCTCCTGCGGCGAGTTCGGCGACGAGCCCGCGCGACCGAGGAGCCAACCACGCAATCGTGATGCCTGACGCTGGCCGAGCGCAGTAGGATTCAGTCTAGCCAAGTCCTATCGCCACTGTGGGGGCTTGCGAGGTCCCGCTCTGGAATCGCTGCGGGGCAGCGAGACTTGCCCGCTGCTGCGCTCTTGCAAGACAAGAGACGGTGCATCTCGGATAAACGGCGCATCGAATATCAGAGGTTCCCATGGCCTACGAGATCAAAGTCAACGGCATAAATCACTCTATCGATGTCGACGGCGACACACCGCTGCTCTGGGTGCTGCGCGACACGTTGGGAATGACCGGCACGAAATTCGGTTGCGGGATCGCTGCTTGCGGCGCTTGCACAGTGCATGTTGACGGCGTTGCAACGCGATCGTGCGTCACCAGCATCGACAGCGTCGGTGGCTCGGCGGTCACGACCATCGAAGGTCTTTCATCGGATCGCAGCAACAAGGTCCAGCAGGCATGGATTGCCGAAGACGTCCCGCAATGCGGCTATTGCCAATCCGGCATGATCATGGCCGCGGCTGCGTTGCTGGCAAAGACCCCGAAGCCGACGGATGCAGAGATTGACGAGGCCATGACCAATATTTGCCGTTGCGGCACCTACAATCGCGTACGCACTGCGATCCATCGCGCGGCCGTGCTGTAAGGGAGGCAACAAATGACCAGAACGCCGCAGAGTGGATTGAGCCGCCGCCATGTCCTCGAGATCGGCGCCGCTGCCGCGGGGGGACTCATGATCGGTGTCATTCTGCCGCCAATGCGCGGTCGCGCGGCGAACGGCGGCGCGTCGATGCTGACCGCCTGGGTGCGCATCGCGCCCGACGACACCGTCACCATCATGATCCCGAGCGCCGAGATGGGTCAGGGAATTACGACTTCGCTGCCCATGCTGGTAGCTGAGGAGCTGGAAGTCGACTGGCGCAACATTGGCGTTGAGTTCGCCCCCGCTAATCCTGCCTATGCCAATCCGATCGTTAAAATGCAGGTGACCGGCGGCAGCACCAGCATCCGCGCATTCTTCGTTCCGCTGCGCCAGGCCGGCGCCGCAGCCCGCGAGATGCTGCGCCAAGCGGCAGCCGCCAAATGGGGCGTGCGGCCGGCGGAGTGCAATGCTGTGAACGGCAGGATTGTGCACGCGAGCGGCAAAAGTGAGGGCTACGGCGCGCTGGCAGATGCCGCGGCCCAATTGACGGTTCCTACCAGTGTGGAGCTTAAGCCGCGCAGCGCTTGGCGCATCCTGGGCAAGTCTACCGCGCGCCTGGACACGCCGCCGAAGGTCGATGGCAGCGCCCGGTTCGGCCTCGACGTCCGGCTGCCCGATATGCTGGTCGGCACCATTGCCGCCTGTCCAGTGTTCGGCGGCAAGCTCAAAGCGGTCGACGAAAAACCGGCACTCGCCGTCAAGGGTGTCAAGGCGGTCATCAAGCTCGCGGACGCCGTTGCGGTGCTTGGCGATGGCTATTGGCCGGCCAAGAAGGGACTGATGGCACTCGCCCCGCAATGGGACGAGGGGGACAATGCCCGGCTCGACAGCGAGCACATCTCCGCGGTTCTCCAGGATGGTTTCGGCACGGATGGCGCAGTTGCCGAGACGCACGGCGATGCGCCGGCCGCATTGGGAAGGTCCGCAAAGATCGTCGAGGCGATCTACACGTTGCCGTTCCTCGCCCATGCCACGATGGAGCCGATGAACGCCACCGCGAAAATTTCGGCGGATCGCTGCGAGATCTGGGCGCCCACGCAGGCCCAGGGGCCGGCGCAGCAGGTCGTAGCCAAAATCTTGGGACTCAAGCCCGAGCAGGTCGAGATCCACACCACCTATCTCGGCGGCGGTTTCGGCCGCAAGTTCGAGCTGGATTGCATCCTGCAAGCGGTCATGGTCGCTAAACAGGCCGGCAAGCCCGTCAAGCTAATCTGGGCGCGCGAGGAGGACATCCAGCACGATTTCTACCGGCCGGTATCGACCGCGCGACTGCGCGCAGGTCTCGATGCCGCCGGCAAGGTGACGGCCTGGGACTTCAAGATCGTCGCGCCTTCCATCCTGACCCGGGTTTTCCCGGCATGGATGAAAGACGGTGTCGATCCCACTTCGGTGGAAGGAGCGGTCGAGTCCCCCTATGCGCCGGCCGACCGGCGGATCGAGTACGTGCTCAAGGACGTCGGTGTACCGGTCGGGTTCTGGCGCTCGGTCGGCAACAGCATCACTAGCTTCTATGTCGAGGGGTTCATCGACGAATTGGCGCACGCTGCCGGACAGGAGCCCTACGCATTCCGCCGCAGCCTGCTCGCCGAAAAACCTCGACACCGCGCGGTGCTCAACAGGGCGGCCGAGATGGCCAATTGGACAATGCCACCCGCCTCGGGACATTTCCGCGGCATCGCGCTGCACGAGTCTTTCGGCTCGATCGTCGCCGAAGTCGTGGAAATCTCGATTGCTCGCGAGGGATTGCGCGTACACCGTGTCGACTGCGCGGTCGATTGCGGGCTCGCGATCAATCCCGACACGATCGTCGCTCAGATGGAGGGGGGCATCGTCTATGGTTTGACCGCGGCGCTCTACGGGGAGATTACGATCAAGGGAGGTCGCGTCGAGCAGGCGAACTTTGACTCCTACCGAATGCTGCAGCTCGCCCAGACTCCGAAGATAGCCGTATCGATTCTCGAGGGCGATGATAAGCCCGGCGGGATTGGCGAGCCCGGAACGCCGCCGATCGGGCCAGCACTCGCGAACGCGATTTTTGCCGCGACCGGCAAACGGCTGCGCTCCCTCCCTGTCGTGAGAAACGGCATCGATGTCGCCTGACCGAGGACACTCGGATCGAACCGGCCGCCAGCGGTGTGAAATACCCCTGCGCGAGCCCTTCAGCGTCGTCATGGTCAGAGCCCCATCCCGCCGGACACTTCGATCCGCTGACCGTTGATCCAGCCGCTCTCGGGGGCCAGCAGCATCGCCACTGCACCACCGATGTCGTCCGGCAGCCCGGCGCGGCCGAGCGCTGTCATCGACGCGACCATCTTGTTCACCTCGGGATTGTCGAACCATTCCGCCGCTGAAGTCGGTCGCGATGGCGCCAGGAGCGATGATATTCGCAGTGATCTTGCGAGCGCCGAGCTCCTTGGCCATGTACAGCGTGAGGGTTTCGAGCCCGGCCTTCATCGCTTCAAGCTGCTGGATGCGATGGCTCAGTGTCGATTTTGGAATTCGTAGTGTTCGGCCGGCGGCCGTAAACCCGCCGCGGTCAACCACGTGCACAAAATAAAAGAAATCGTTGAAATCCAGCATCGTAATCGTCCATGCAGTTGGACGCTGAGTTGCGATTTTCGCGCTTTTGGGCCGACACTCTACCCCTTCGTTTCCCTGCGCGTAAATCGAAAGATCGACGATCACGCTCACGATGCAACGTCCGAAAGTCCCGGGAGGCTGAATGGAACGGCGTCAATTTCTTCAATCCACGGGGCTCGGCGCTGCCGCGACAAATGCTTTGCGTCGCTCCGTTCACCGCAGCCATAACTGATCTTTCTTTTCTGAAGGAGAATGTCATGTCCGAGCAACCCCGCCCCTACGAGCCGCTCACGTCTGAAAACGCCGCTCTCATCCTGATCGACCACCAGGTGGGCCTGATGACGGGGGTTCGCGATTATTCGACTGGAGAACTGAAGCACAACGTGGTTGGCCTTGCCAAAGCGGCTAAGGCGCTGAAATTGCCGATCATCGTCACAACGACCGCGCGGGACAGCATGTGGGGCCCGACCTTTCCAGAACTCGTCGAAGCGCTGCCTGGCGTCCCAATCATCGATCGCTCGTCTGTGAACGCGTTCGACGATCCTAAGGTGGCCCAGGCCATCACTGCGACCGGGCGCAAGAAACTGATCTTCGCGGGTATCTCCCTTGAAGTCTGCGCGGCGTTCCCTGCCATCACCGCTGTCGGCAAGGGCCTCGACGCTTACGTGGCCGTCGACGCCTCCGGTACTTTCAGCGAGACCAAACGACAGGTCGGGCTTCTGCGCATGCTGCAAGCCGGCGTGATCCTCTCCGATTACGCCACATTGATGGTGGAAATCCTCAAGGACAATGCGCGCCCCGAGGCGGGGCCCGTCTACGCCGCCATCGACATGCCCTGGGCGAAGCTCGTCGGGCAGATCGTGCAGGCTTACGGCAAGTAACCGCTACGCCGGTGGAAGTCCGATCCTGGCACTTCTCGGACCTTCGCATCCCTCAACATCACGGCAGCTTTTGGGGGGTAGAGCGGACGTATCGGAAGCATCGCAGGACGGCCGAGTTTGACCCTTACCAGACCTTCAGCCGGCGCACAGCGGGTGTCACGAGCTTTCTAGGCATTGCGGTCCTGGGGGAGCCCGGGGGTACGAACCGGGCTAGTCGAATGTCGCGAACTCATCTTTGATCGGTGCATCGAATGCGGTGGGGACTGCGCAAATGATCATATCAAAGCTGGGTGAAAGCAGCTAATCGCGAAGGGCTCATCGTTGCGACCGTCTAACCGACCAGTGTTGTGAGGAGGGTTACATGCCGATGGGTCTCGACGGGTCCTGTCGCTGCGGTGCGATCCGCTTCAGCGTTGACAGCCACACCCCGTACCCCTATCAGCGCTGCTATTGCTCGATCTGCCGCAAGAGCGCTGGCAGCGGCGGATACGCGATCAACATCATGGGCGTATCCGCCACTCTTAGAGTGCTAGGAAAACGCGTGCTCGGGGTATGGAATGCACCGATCGACAGCTCTAGGGGGTCGGCTGATCGATATTACTGCAAGCGCTGCGGTACGCCGCTCTGGGTCGGTGACGAGCAATGGCCTGAGCTGGTGCACCCGTTTGCTTCCGCAATCGATACGGAGCTACCCAAGACACCTTCGAGCGTGCATATGCTGCTGCGAGATAAGGCGAGCTGGGTTGAACCGCAGATCGGGGCCAATGACATCTGCTTCGACGGCTATCCCGAATTGTCAATCGAGGATTGGCATAAGAGACACGGGTTATGGATCAAATGATGGGACCTCCGAAAAACGAACGGGCGACCGACGCGCCGCGCGAGTCCATGGCGTACTATCAAGTGATTTCGCAGTGCACGCAGAGCCTGAAGAACTTAGAGACCTGTCTCGACAAGGCCGAACAGCATGCGGCCGCCAAGAAGTTCGACGTCGGCGTGCTCCTGACCAGCCGCCTCGCGCCTGACATGCAGCATTTCATCTACCAGGTCCAAAGCGCTTGCGACTATGTCAAAGCCGCGGCTGCTTGGCTGTCAGGGCAGACGCCGCCCAAGCACAAGGACAACGAGCGGACGATAGACGAACTGCGCGACCGCATTCGCAAGACAGTCGCTTTCGCAGAGAGCGTGAAGGAGTCACAGTACGCGGATGCGAGAGAACGCAAAGTCAAACTGTCCTGGGCGCCCGGCAAGGTAATCGGCGGCGAGGACTACCTGTTGCAGATGACGATACCCAATACTTTTTTCCACATCGCGATGGCCTACGCCATCCTCCGCCATAATGGCGTCGATGTCGGCAAGATGGATTTTCTTGGTTCTATCAATCTGGTCGACGCCTGATCGCCATTCAAACGGGCGGAAGGCGGAGCAATGTCTGACATTGGCACGGAACCGACTAGGCGCGATGTCTGCTCTCCGGCCGGTATCGGGGGGAAAGCGGACTCATGGCGGACATGTTGCGACCGCCATCTTTGACCCAACTCGGAGATTAGCGCCGTCGGCCGGGGCGGTGTTGGGCAGCCGTAGTGCGCCGGCGCGTAGGATCGCGTTCGAGGTGAGCTCGGTGCCGTTGTCAGAGAGCGATTGGATCATGCATTGGATCTGACTCATCCCTTACTCCGCCGAGAACCAAATAGAATTCCCGGTGACGATTCAGTCCGCAGGTTGAAAAGCGAATTCCATCGAATCAAAGCGCACCCACGCCGCTTTGGCTACCGGTATGCCTCGATATTCCATTCTCTCCAAATGGTCGGGCAACAGTCCGAATTTGTCCGTTACACTTGTATCGGTTCGGATGCCAATCAGGCGCAATTTGTGGGTGGCCTGATTGTCAATGACATAGTCCAACAGCCTCTTGAGGTCAGAACCTGACCAGCGTTCCAGATCATTCAATAAAACCACGCCCTGGCCCATTCGCGCTATATCCAAAAGTATCTTGGCGGCGGTGACAGCTTTATCGGAGCTCGTTGGCATCGGAATTGCGTACCACATTCCATCCACCCGCAACAGCCACAAGGAGACTGGCGGGAACGAACGCAGCGCAGGACTGAATTACTGACGAAGTCAGCAAAGTAACCGTAAGCAGCCAAGCACTGTGAATTGGCAGTGAGCAACCGCTACGCGGACACGATTACGAGGGCCGCCCGCCGCCGCTGACGACCGATGCTGTTGAAAAAGTCCGCGGGGCGCGACTAACGCGGCAACACCAGAAAGTACCCGAGACAACACGAACCTCCCGGTCAAACGATACAAACCCCAGGGGCGTCCTGGCTTGGGAGGCTTTCATGGCGCTACCCTGGGGCTGTGCCGGTCCATGTCGGAGACGACCGGCATCAAAACCTGGAGCAGCCCTTCAGAGCGCGTTGCAGATGACGAAGGTCGGGCCACCTTCGTTATTCTCAGCAGCAATGCGCGATCCACCGGCCCAGACATCCACGGTGCAGAGGATCAGAGCGGTGCCAGCGAGCAGGAGAATAAGCCTACGCATGATGCCCTCCACGTCAGATGTCCCGCCAGCATAGTCCCAGTGGGTTGGGCGAACCTGTGACCGGCATCACACCCCTCTGGCCCGCGCGACCCCGAATGCCCTCTCGCCGATCGCCCGCGGGTCCCCCCGCTCTGCCCCCCGTCCCCTCGGCGTCACCCCATCCCCTGGGTCGCCCTGGACGCATTCCTACGGCCGCTGGTGGGCGTTCCAGTCAGGACCGATCATGTTCGGCGGACCGGGGCTGTCGAGGACGGTCGCGGCTTTACGCCGACCTCCGCTCCGCCGCCGGCCGATTCTGCGGCAATGGGTCGGCATTGTCGCTGTTGGTGTTCGTAAGGCGGTCGCCGCCAAACCGGCGTTCAAAAGGATGTGGCGGTGCCTTATTGGTCGCTACACCACTAACCTTTCGTCGGCGACCAGCCATAGGCCTTCGCGCAGGCTCCGCCCATCAGCATTGCCCGCTCATTGTCGCTTAGGCGATCTGTCTTAAGGAAGGGCTCGACGGCTTGCTCGTAGTTGACGACTGCGAACGCGCGCGTCCAGTCTGTGCCCCACAGACAGCGATCGAAACCCCAGGCATCGAACACACGGGCAAGCGGATCCCAAATGTCAGGGAAGGGATAGGGTTCCCGGGAAAGCGTGCAGGCGCCGCTGACCTTGATTACCGTGTTCGCGCGTTTGGCGAGTTCCAACACCTTCGGGAGATCGGCCCAAGGCTGCGTTGGCGCGGGCGGCACGCGCGGCTGCATGATGCCGAGGTGGTCGATGATGAATCGGGCGTCGGGATGGCGATCGATAATGGCGGCGCCTGCGTCCAAGTTGCCCCAGCACAGGATATTGACTGGAAAATCGTGGCGAACGGCCGCGCGTAGGATGCGGTCAAGGTCCTGGCGGTTCGACTCCCGTGTCAGCATGATGCGGATTCCGACCGCGCCCGGCGTATTCTTCCAGTCGGCGACGACATCGGCCACGGCCGGATCGTTCGGGTCGACCGGCTTAACGATGGCGAATCGTTCGGGATGCGCCTGTTGCACTTCCACCGCATAGCTGGCGTCGTAGCGGTACATGGAAAAGGCGGAGATGAAGATCGCGCCGTCGACGCCGACCTTGTCCATTGCCGCCACCATCTCGTCACCCGTGACGTGGTCGGGCCAGTTCGGCACAGTGTGCCAGGGTCGCTTCGGAGTGTTCGCTTCGTAGGAATGGACCTGGGAATCGATGATAAGCATTGGGGGAGCTCCTCTTTGACGCCCTGCCTTGTTTATCACAGCAGGTTCGGTTCCAGTTGCCTTACGCTTCGTGCGTTTACTGATCCCAGCTCGGATTGTGAGCCGCCCCGGGAACGATCCTTCGGCCCGCGTGGTACCCGCTGATCTTTCCCACGCGGATAACTGCTATTGACACGACTCAGACGAGCCGACCACGGCCCGATATGTCACGCTGCTTTTCCCTGCGAATCCATTTTCTGCGGTGCGGGCATCGTTGCGGTGGTAGCCGCGCGATGAGTTCGACGATGGCGTGGTCCCAGCAGGGCGGGGCAGGAGCACTGGAGATTGTTCATCAGAGACTTACAGCAAAAACGTCAAAAGCGTAAATGACGGCACGATGGATAGGAATGCCCCGCGACGGCGCGATCATCTTCGGCGACCTAATCGGCAAGCTCGGCGTGCTACGGGTCGAATGCGGCAAGTGCGGGCGAGCGGGCAGTTACATGCTGGTGAGGCTGATCGCGAGATACGGCCGTGACGAAAAGCTCTTCACCTGGACCGACGAACTCACGGCCGACTGCCCGCGCAAGCAGGCGCGGAACGACAGCGATCCGTGCGGCGCGATCTGTCCCGATCTGCCGAGGGCGGTGTGATGGCCCAATGGCTTGTCCATGTCCGTTTCGGAGCGCTTAACGGACTCCAATTGAACGTCGCGCCAAGTCCGAAAAGTGCCACAAGCGGACCCTTGGCAGGTGCATGAAGTCATAACATTCGTTCGTGCAAGGAAAGGCAGAGCAGGCATGGGGGAAGGAACAGACCCTCGCCGGCAAGATGTTCGAATGTGCGGTCAGACAGAACAAGGCCTGTAATTCTCGTACCGATGCCGTCCCGGCCTCCAAGCCACATGCCGCCGATGACAAGCCTGTCGAAGGAGCAATAGCTGGCGAACGATCGGCGAAAGGTCTGAAAAACGATATCAGCCAACATCGCCTCCGTCGTTGCCTCAGCAAATGGCGTCCCAAACCCGAGGACAATATCGAAATAAGTTTCCGTCCTTCGTCTCACGTCTCGCCAATAAAGATGAACAAAGGCATCGGCGCACGCAGGATGCGCAAAAAGGTGTTGACGAACGACGGTTTCTTCAGCGCCGTCCGCGGTGCGCAATCGGTCAAGCGCCTGACCGTGCGCCTGCCTGAATGCGCCTATCTCCGTGTTTCTCGCCATGTGTATATCCCCGAAGGAAGCAAAGATCATGTGATGGTCATAAGTTAACATGGCGACTGTTGCACGAGCAGCAAGCGATAATTCCGACGAGGCGGATGCTGACTGCACCCAGCCTGCAGTAGTGATGTGGCTAATCGCCTTGCTTTCTAGTTCGCGAAAATCGGGAACGAGGCCGGACGCCCCCTTCACCATTCGTTCAAGGAGCGCTTCATAAGCGCATTCGAAAGCGCGAAATTGCGTCGGCGTCAATTTGCCATGGGTAGGGGACGGTGCGGGCTTCGGGGAGAGCACAAGTCCTTGGGACTTGGCAAAGGCCTCGACCAAGCGGTCCTTTGTCATCTCTGCTTGGCTACTCAATTGTTCTTTACGTGCGCCAAACAAAGCGCTCAATCGTTTGAACATGGCGTTGCCGCTGCCCGTAGCCACGGTGACAGCATATCCGAATGGCGAGCATCAAGTCAGGGGCTCGCTGCGCTGGGGGATTTCGAGCCGGCTAAGGACCGCTGTGGGTCAAACTGCGAAGTACCCGCACCCGAGCGCCATGTCCGCTTTAGCGCCCACTCCGGAATTACCATCGTGATGCGGACTGCACCACCGCGTCATCCGCGAGCCGTTTCCATCCGGCCCCGATGAGCGGCTGCGCGTCCTCAGCGCTCACCTCGGCCGTGCCGTCGGACCGCACCACCAGCTGCAGGCCGGATTGTGTGCTGGCATGCGACACCCCGGCCGGGCGCGGCGCCTTTCTCTCGCGATAATGCCTAGGATAATGCCTGTTCGCGGCTTTGGTCGGAAGTGACCGTGCGCGATGCTTCCATAAGTTATTGTTCTTACTTGGCTCCCCGGGCCGGATTCGAACCAGCGACCCAGCGGTTAACAGCCGCTTGCTCTACCACTGAGCTACCGGGGAACGAGGCGCATATAGCAAGGCGGCCGGCGGTTTGCAAAGCACGAACCCCTCCGACGTTTCCCGGGCGTAGCGCAGCACACCGGAACTCCGGTGTTCCCGAGTTCCGGCGATTCATAAAATCGCAAGTCGGAAACATCTGACTTGCGTGGGATGCGCTGCAGACCCGGGATCCATCGCTAAGTCGTTGACAAAGCTGACCCCGGATCTGCGGCGCATCGCTCCGCGGCGCGCCGCGTCCGGGGAACGCGGTCCGAGTTTGCGGATCGAGGTCCCCGCCTTCGCGGGGACGGTCGCCTTCGGCGCCCGCTTATTCCGCCGCGCCTTCGCTTGCCGCCCCTAATCCCAGCACCCGCGTCCTCGGCCCCTTGCCGATCGAGCCCTCGCGCGAGCCCCACAGGCGCCGATGCAGGCGGTCGAGCAGCAGATAGATCACCGGGGTGGTGTAAAGCGTCAGCGCCTGCGAGACCAAAAGCCCGCCGATGATGGTGATGCCGAGCGGGCGGCGCAGCTCGGATCCCGGGCCGATGGCGACGGCGAGCGGCACGGCGCCGAGCAGCGACGCCATCGTGGTCATCAGGATCGGGCGGAAGCGCTCGAGGCACGCCTCGAAGATCGCCTGCTCGGGCGCAAGCCCGCGACGACGCTCGGCGTCGAGCGCGAAATCGACCAGCATGATGCCGTTCTTCTTGACGATGCCGATCAGGAGAATGATGCCGATGAAGGCGATGACCGTGAGCTCGCTGTCGGTGAGCGCGAGCGCGAGCAGGGCGCCGAGCCCCGCCGCGGGCAGGGTGGAGATGATGGTGAGCGGATGCGCGAGGCTCTCGTAGAGCACGCCGAGCACGATATAGACCGCGATCAGCGCCGCGAGGATCAGGATCGGCTGCGCGCCGACCGTTTGCGCGAACGCCTTGATGTCGCCGGCAGGCTCGGGATGGATCGAATCGGGCAGATGCACGCCGGCGATCGCCTCGCGGATGCTCGCGGCCGCGTCCTCGATCCCGGCCTCGGGCTTGAGATTGTAGGTGATGGTGATCGACGGGAACTGGCCCTGGTGGTTGACGACGAGCGGCGCAAGCGATTTGCCGAACCGCGCCACCGCCGAGAGCGGCACCTCGTTGGGCGCGATGCCGGCAACGACGCCGGTCGCGGCATTGGTCGCCTGGACGCTGGCGATCGCGCCCGCGCATTGGGCGTTGCCCGCAAAGCTGCCGCTCGCCTTGACATAGACGCGGCTCAGATCCGTCGGGTCGCGCTGGAATTGCCGGTCGATTTCGAGAATGACGCGGTATTGATTGCGCTGGGTATAGATGGTCGAGATCTGCCGCTGCGCGAAGGCATCGTTGAGCGCGTTGTCGATGTCCTGGATCTGCACGCACAGTCGCGAGGCGGCGAGCCGGTCGATGGTCACGTCGGCCTGCAGCCCGCCTTGCTCGCGGTCGGTCGCCACGTCGATCAGGCCCGGTAGTTTGCGCACCGCCACGAGCACCTTCGGCATCCAGCTCTGCAGCTCGTCGACGTCGGTTCCCCACAATGTGAACTGATATTGCGCCTTGCTCTGGCGGGCACCGACCCGCAGATCCTGCGCCGGCACCATGAACACCTTGAGGCCGGTCACCGCGGCGAGTTTTTCGCGCAGGCGATCGACCACCCGCGCGGTCGTGACCTTGCGCTCCGAAAGCGGTTTCAGGCTGATGAAGAGCCGGCCCTGGTTGAGCGAGGGGTTGAAGGTCGAGGCGCCGACCGAGGAAGCGACCGCGGCGACGGCGGGATCCGCTTCGACAATCGCCGCCGCGCGCTGCTGCAGCTCGGACATCGCCTTGAACGAGATGTCGGTCGAGGCCTCGGTCCCGCCGAACACGAGCCCGGTATCGTCCTGCGGAAAATAGCCCTTGGGGACCTTGACGTAGAGCACGACCGTGAGCGCGATCGTCAGCAGCATCACCAGCATGGTGAGCGCGCGGTGACGCAGCACATTGCGCAATGTGCCCGCGTAGCTGCGGATCAGCCAGTCGAGCACGGCAGTCACCGCGCGGTCGAGCCGGGTCGCGCTCGGGCTCGGCGACGCGCGCACGAAATGCGCGCAGATCATCGGCGTGACCGAGAGCGACACCACCGTCGATACCGCGATCGCGAAGGCGAGCGTCACCGAGAATTCGCGGAACAGCCGGCCGACGATGCCGCCCATGAACAGCAGCGGGATGAACGCGGCGATCAGCGACACGCTGATCGACACCACGGTGAAGCCGATCTGGCGCGCGCCCTCGATGGTGGCGCGCAGCGGCGAGGCCCCGGCCTCGAGATTGCGAAACACGTTCTCGATCATGACGATGGCGTCGTCGACCACGAAGCCGACCGAGACCGCCAGCGCCATCAGCGAAAGATTGTCGATCGAGAAGCCGGCGAGCCACATCAGCGCGCAGGTGCCCGCCAGCGACAGCGGCACGGTGACGCCGGCGGCGATGGTCGGGGTCGCCCGCCGCAGGAACACGAACACCACCAGCATGACCAGCGCGATCGTTGCGCACAGGGTGAGCTGCATGTCGTGGACGCTGGCGCGGATCGTGGTGGTGCGATCGGACAGCACCGAGATCTGCAGGTCCGCGGGGATCCAGGCCTTGATGTCGCCGAGCACCCGGTGGATGCGGTCGACGGTGTCGATGACGTTGGCCTGCGCCTGCTTGGTGATGATCAGCAGGATCGACGGTTGCCGGTTGAACCACGCCGCGGAAAGCGTGTTGCGCACGCCCGGCGTGATCGAGGCGACGGCGGAGAGCCGCACCACCGAGCCGTTCACGGTGCGCACCACGATCGGATCGTAGTCGGATGCGTTGCGCAGCTGGTCGTTGGTGGCGATCGTCTGCACCTGCTGCGGCCCGTCGAAGGCGCCGTTCGGCCCCGCGGCGTTGGCATTGACGATCGCGGCGCGCACGTCGTCCATGCCGAGCCCGATCGAGGCGAGCGCCACCGGGTTGACGCGCACGCGGATCGCCGGCTGCTCGGCGCCGCTCACCGTCACCTCGGCCACGCCGTCGACCTGGGAGATGCGTTGGGCGATCACGGTGTCGGCGACGTCGTAGAGCGCGCTCGGGGCGATGGTCTTCGAGGTCAGCGCCAGGATCAGGATCGGCGCCGCGGCGGAATTGGCCTTGCGGAACGTCGGCACCATCGGCAGGTCGGTCGGCAGGTCGCTCGCCGCCGCATTGAGCGCCGCCTGCACGTCGCGCGCGGCGCCGTCGATGTTGCGGGAAAGATCGAACTGGACCGCGATGCTGGTCGAGCCGAGCGCGCTGGTCGAGGTGATCTCGGTGACGCCGGCGATCTCGGCTAGCCGCCGCTCGAGCGGCGCGGCGACCGTCGCCGCCATCGTGGTGGGATCGGCGCCGGGCCGGCTGGCGATCACGCGGATGGTGGGAAAATCGATGCTCGGCAAACTCGCGACGGGAAGAAACACATACGCGACGACGCCGAGCAGGAACAGGCCGATTGCGAGCAGCGTGGTGCCCACCGGCCTGCGGATGAACGGGTAGGAGAAATTCATCGGTGCGCCCGCGAGGTTTTATTGAGCGTTGCCTCGCACGCGCTTCCCCTCTCCCCTTGCGGGAGAGGGTGCCGAGCGGACGAAGTCCGCGAGGCGGGTGAGGGGTTCCTTTCCGGCCAGTACCCCTCACCCGGCCGATCCTCGTTCCACTCGGATCGACCACCCTCTCCCGCAAGGGGAGAGGGGAAGCGCGATGCCGGCTCGGCTGAATCAAATAATTTGTGTCTCATTCCGCGGCTCGCTGCGTGATCGCCGGCGGCGGAAGCTCGCCGACGGGTCGGGCCGGCGAGGCGACCGCGCGCGTGAGCCGGGCGCGCAGCCGCTCCATGTACAGATAGATCACCGGCGTGGTGTAGAGCGTGAGCAATTGGCTCAGCAGCAATCCGCCGATGATGGTGACGCCGAGCGGAAAGCGCAGCTCGGATCCGGTGCCGTGCTCGAGCGCGAGCGGCAGCGCGCCGAACAGCGCGGCGAGCGTCGTCATCATGATCGGACGGAAGCGCAGCATCGAGGCCTTGACGATCGAATCGCGCGGGGAGAGTCCGTCCCTGCGCTCGGCCTCCAGCGCGAAGTCGATCATCATGATGGCGTTCTTCTTCACGATGCCCATCAACAGCACGATGCCGATCAGAGCCACCACCGAGAGGTCCTGGCCGGTGAGCATCAGGGCGAGCAGCGCGCCGACGCCGGCGGACGGCAGCGTGGACAAGATCGTGAGCGGATGGATGAAGCTCTCATAGAGCACGCCGAGCACGATGTAGATTGCGACCGCCGCGGCCAGGATCAGCCACGGCTCGCCGGCGAGCGAGCGGCCGAACTCCGCGGCGTCGCCCGAATAACCGCCGACGATCGTCGCCGGCATGCCGATGTCGCGCTCCGCACGGGCGATCGCCGCGACCGCGTCGCTGAGCGAAGCATCCGGCGCCAGATTGAAGCTGATCGTCACCGCCGGAAATTGCGCCTGATGGCTGATGGTGAGCGGCGCAAGGGTGCGCTGCATGCCCGTGAAGGCGCTGATCGGGACCTGCGCGCCGTTGGTCGAGGAAACGTAGAGTTTCGACAGCGAGCTCGGATCCTGCTGATACTGCGGCATCGCCTCCAGGATCACCCGATACTGGTTGGCTTGGGCATAGATCGTCGAGATCTGTCGCTGGGCGAAAGCGTCGTTGAGCGTGTCGTTGACGACCTGCATCGAGATGCCGAGCCGGCCGGCTTTTTCCCGATCGACGTTGATGAAGGTGCGCAAGCCGCCCTCCTGCGCTTCCGAGGCGACTTCGCGCAGCGCCGGTTCCGCGCGCAGCCGGTCGGCGAGCTTGACCGACCAGTCCGACACCGCCTGACCGTCGGTGCCGGTCAGCGTGTACTGATATTGGGCGCGGCTCGCCCGCGTGCTGATCTGGATGTCCTGCACCGGTTGGAAATACACCACCATCCCGGGGATCGGCGCGACTTGCGCCTTCAGGCGCTCGAGGATGTCGGCGACCGCGGCGCGGCGCTGGTCGCGGGCTTTCAGCGTGATGGCGAGATGGCCGGCATTCGGCGTGGGATTGAGCGGGCTCACGCCGATCACCGCGACGACGCCGGTCACGTCGGGATCCCGGCGGATCGCCGCGACGACGTCTCCCTGCAGCCGCTGCATCTCCGCGAACGACACCTCCGGGCCCGCCTCGGTCACGGCCGTGATCAGCCCGGTGTCCTGCAGCGGCAGAAATCCCTTCGGCACGATGACGTAGAGCAAGATCGTCGCCGCCAGCGTGAGGAGCGTCGTCGCCAGCGTGAGCTTTTGGTGGCGCAGGACCCATTCGAGCGTGATGCGATAGGTCTCGACGCTCCATTCGACGGCGCGGTTGAAGCCCCGCGTGAGCGGGCTTCCGGCGCCTTCCTGGGCCGGCCGCAGCAGCCGGCTGCACATCATCGGGGTCAGCGTGAGCGACACGATCGCCGAGACGACGACCGCAATGGTCAAGGTCAGCGCGAACTCGCGGAACATGCGGCCGACGAGCCCGGTCATGAACAGCAGCGGAATGAACACGGCGATCAGCGACACCGTCAGCGAGATGACCGTGAAGCCGATCTCGCGCGCGCCGTTGAGCGCCGCACCGAGCGGCGCCTCGCCGTCCTCCATGTGGCGCACGATGTTCTCGATCATGACGATGGCGTCGTCGATGACGAAGCCGGTGCCGATCGTGAGCGCCATCAGCGAGAGATTGTCGAGGCTGAAGCCGCAGAACCACATCACTCCGAAGGTGGCGACCAGCGACAGCGGCAGAGCGACGCCGGCGATGAAGGTGGCGCGGATGGTGCGCAGGAAGATCAGCACGACCAGCACCACCAGCGCGACGGCGAGAATGAGGGTGAATTGCACGTCGCGCACCGAGGCGCGGATGGTGTTGGTGCGGTCGCTCACCACGGTGAGCTTGGCGCCGGCCGGCATGGCGCGCTGCAGCTTCGGCAGCTCGCCCAGCACGCGCTGCACGGTCTCGATGACGTTGGCGCCGGGCTGGCGCTGCACGTCGACGATCACGGCGGGCGCGCCTTCGTACCAGCCGCCGACTTTGGTGTTCTCCAGCCCGTCGAGCACGTTGGCGACATCGCTCAGCAGCACCGGCGCGCCGTTGCGATAGGTCACCACCACGGAGCGATAGGCGTCCGCCGCCGCGATCTGATCGTTGGCGGCGATGGTGTAGGACTGGTGCGCGCCGTCGAACGAGCCTTTGGGGCCGGCGACATTGGCGTTGCTGATGGCGAAGCGCAGATCCTCGAGGCCGATGCCGTAGGCGGCGAGCCGCGCCAGATCCGCCTGGATGCGCACCGCGGGGCGGATGCCGCCTTCGACCGAGACGTGGCCGACCCCGGTCACTTCGCTCAGGCGCTGCGCCAGCAGCGTGTCGGCGATGTCGCTCAATTGCCGCAGCGCGACGGTGTCCGAAGTCAGCGCCAAGGTGACGACCGGCACGTCGGCTGGGTTCACCTTGGAGTAGGTCGGCGGGTAGGGCAGGTTGCGCGGCAGCGTCGAGCCCGCGGCATTGATCGCGGATTGCACGTCCTGGGCGGCGGCATCGATGTCGCGGTTAAGCTCGAACTGCAGCGTGATCTGGCTGATGCCGTAGGAGCTCGATGAAGTCATCGTGGTGAGCGCCGGGATCTGACCGAACTGGCGCTCCAGCGGCGCGGTCACCAGCGATGCCGTGGTGTCGGGGTTCGCGCCCGGCAGCTGCGTCGTGACCTGGATGGTCGGGAAATCGACCTGCGGCAAGGCGGAGACCGGCAGCAGCCAATAGCCCAGCACGCCGCCGAGCAGCACCGCCACTCCCAACAGCGAAGTCGCGATCGGGCGGCGGATGAAGGGCGCCGACACGCTTGCGGAAACGTTCATGGCGTGGTGCCCGGCGGCGCGCCGGACGCCTCGGATGTCTTGCCCGCGCCCCGTTCCCGGCGCGGCGGGCTCCCGCCGGTATCATCGCCCGAGTTCAGCGCCGCCCCGGTCGCGCCGGCACCGCTGACCGTCACCTTGCGACCATCGGCAAGCTGCGCGAAGCCGGAGGTGACGACGCGATCCTTTGCTTGAAGCCCGTTGGCGATCACTGCCCGGGCCTCATCCTGCTGGGTGACCCCGACGGGTCGGACCGACACCGTGCTGTCCGGCTGCAGCAAATAGACGAAGGTGCCGTTGGGGCCGCGCTGCACGGCGGCCGTAGGCACTACCACGACCTGGCGCAGCGTATCGATCAGCAACCTGACATTGACGAATTGGCCCGGCCAGAGCTGCAAATCGGCATTGGGAAACTCGGCCTTGAGCTGCACCGTCCCGGTCGTCTGGTCGACCTGATTGTTGACGACCTGCAGCGTGCCGCGGTCGAGCACCTGCTTGCTGTCGGATTCCATCGCCTCGACGCTCAGCGGCGTCTTTGCGAATGCCCTGTTGACTTGGCCGAGCTGCTGCTGCGGCAGGGTGAAGAGCACCGAGATCGGTCGAATCTGGGTCAGCACGGCGATGCCGGTCGGATCCGAGGCGTGTACCAGATTGCCCTGGTCGACCAGGCGAATGCCGACGCGGGCGCTGATCGGCGCCACGATCGTGCAGTAATTGACATAGGCTCGGGCATTGTCGATCGCGCCCTGGTCGAGCCTCACCTGGGCTTCCAGCTGCGCCACCAGCGCGCGCGTGGTGTCGACCTGCTGCCGGTTGACCGCGTTGGTCTTGAGCAGATTGGTGTAGCGCTCGAGGTCGAGCCTGGCATTGGCGAGCTGCGCCTCGTCGAGCGCCTTCTTGGCCAGCGCCTGATCGAGCTGGGCCTGATAGGTCGTGGAATCGATCCGCGCCAGGACGTCGCCCTCTTTGACGTCCTGCCCCTCGCGGAAATTGACGCTGACCAGCGTCCCGTCGACCTGGCTGTGGACCGTGACCATGTTGAGCGCACGCGTGGTGCCGACGCCGTCGAGATAGACGGGGACGTCGGCCATGCGCGCCTCGGCCGCAAGCACCGGAATCGGACCTTCCGGATTGCCGGAGCGCCCGGCATTGCGCTGGCGCGGCGATCCCGGGCCGAAAATCACCACCGCCACGACGATGAGGACGGCGCCGACGGCGACGATGGTCAGAAATCTGCGAAAGCCTGCCATTTGGGCCCTAACTATGTACGCGCCCCGTTAACTTTTAGAGTTTGGGCCGACGTCGAGCGGCCGCGCGATCGGCTCGCGGTCCAGGAACCAGCCGCCGCCGAGCGCCTGAAACAGGCTGACGATCGCCTGCAGCCGCGCGAAGCGCACCTGTGCCAACGCGTCCTCCTGCTGGAACAGGGTCTGCTCCGTCTGCAGCACCGTGGTGAGATCGATGGTGCCCGCGCGCAGCCGCTCCTCGGAAAGCTCGAAGGCTCTGCGCGACTCGGCGACGGCCTGGCGCTGCAACGCTTCCTGGCGCGTCGTCTGCTGGACGGCGACGAGCGCCCGCTCCACGTCGGTGAACGCCGAGATCACCGTCTTGCGGTAATCCTGCAGCAGCTCTTCGCGCGCGCCCTTCTGCAGGTCGAGCTGGCCCAGCAGCAGCCCGCCCTGAAAGATCGGCTGCGTGAGACTCGCGGCGAGGGTGTAGAACACCGCGCCGGGGCCGAACAGGGTGCGCAGCGCCGCGCTCTCGAAGCCGCCCTGTCCGGTCAGCTGGATGCTGGGCAGGAACGCGGCGCGCGCCGCATAGACGTTGGCGTCGGCGCTGGCGAGCTTGAGCTCGGCCTCGCGAATGTCGGGACGTTGCGTCAGCAGCTCGGATGGCAGCCCCGGCGACACGCGGGGGATATTCAGCCGATACATGCTGCCGCCGCGGACCGCGAGGTTCTCCGGCGCGCGCCCGACCAGCAGCGCCAGCGTCGCGGTATTCTGCTGAATCTGCTCCACGAGCGGCGGGATCGAGGCGCGCACGATGGCGGTGAGGCTCCCCTGTTGGGCAACCTCGAGCGCGGACGCGGTGCCGTTGTTGAAGCGATCCTGAATGAGCTTCAGGATTCGTTCCGAGCTCGCCAGGTTCTCCCGGGCGACGCGCAGGCGGTCCTGGCCCTCGAGCACCAGAAAATACGTATCCGCGACGCTGACCAGGGTGCTGAGCGCGACTACCTCGCGGTCGAAGCGGCTGGCGAGCGCGGAATAATCCGCCGCGCGGATGAGCGCGCGCACCCGGCCCCAGAAATCGAGCTGATAGCTGGCGTTGAGCGCTACCGTATAGAGCGTTCGCGCGCCACCGCCTCCGACTGCGCCGCCGGCACTGCTGCCGCCGCTTCCCCCGCTCGAAGCGCCGGAGGTGCCTCCGAACGCGGCTCGTGACGATTTCGAACGCTGCGCGCTCGCCGTGGCGTTGATGCTCGGCAGCAGCGCGGCCCCTGCGATCCGCGCCTGCGCATCCGCCTGCACGATGCGGGCGACCGCGGCCGCGATATCGAAATTCGCGGCCAAGGCCTGATCCATCAGATCGGCGAGCTCGGCCGAGCGAAATCCTCGCCACCATTCGAGCGGGGGCACCGCGGCCTGGGAAGCGAGATGCGCGGCGCGATAATTCTTCGGTACCTCGAGCGCGGGATCGAGCCTGTCGTTGAGCACGCAGGCGCCGAGCCCTTGCAGCAGACCGAAGCCGACCGCGAGCGTCGCGAACGATCGCGGCGGGCCTTGCGGGCCTGCCCGCGCCGATGGCATCTGCGCGCGTTGCTGCATGCTCGCTCTTTCGCGGCCGCGTTACTTCGGGGGAGCGCCGCCGTGGGGCGGCGACCAGTTGGCGAGACTGTTGCGCCCGGCGGGCGACATCCGGGCGGCCGCGGCGGCGATCACATCGTGGAGGGCAAGGTCGAGCGCTTGGCGAGCGGCGCGGGTATCGGCCATGGCGGCGCGGATGGCGGCGTCGTCGAATGGCTCGGCACGCAGCGCGGCCCGCACCGCTTCCTGGGCGCGGCGGTACGCCGAATGCGCCGCTTCCAGTGTCTGCTCGCGGGCACGGAATTCGGCCCGCAGCTTCTCGGCATCCAGGGCGGAGAGCGTGGCGGCCAACCGGTCGATGCGCTCCGCAGCGCTCCGGCTCGGTTCGACCGCGGCGGGAGCCTGCAGCCACAGCTGGCGCACCGCGGTCGCGCCCAGCACCCCGAGGAAGAACAGATTGAGCGCCAGCGACACGAACAGCAGGACGCGAGAAGCGCGATCGCCGACGGTCGGAGCAGACAGGATGGCCATTGCGGCCTCATCTCATCGCGGACAGCGGGTCCGGCTCGAACAGGATCAGGCTCAGATCCGAATCGGAGCTCGCCGGGGTTCCGATGATAGCCGAGGCGGATTTTTTGGTGAGCGCCATTCCGGCGTCGCTCAACCCGACCGCGAAGCCCAGCACCGCGATGCCGACGAGGGCGGCGAAGCGCGGCCAAGCGGGGGCAAGATCGAATTCGAGCAGCGCCGCGGGCAACAATCTCGGCCAAAGCCCGCGCCGCTGCGGCGGTAGCGGCGCTTCGAGCCGCCCCAGCACGCGCATCGTCGCCCGCCCCTCGGAGCGCTCGTCGGCATCAAGGCTTGCGCGCCCGCAATACCGCGCGATCAGCGCGTCGAGATCCGTCGCGCCTGCCAGCACGGCGCGGGCGTCGGCGTCGGCGGCGAGCAGCTCTTGCGCCGCCGCTCGGGAAGCATCCGGCCAGCGCGCCGGATCGGCGCCATGGATATCGAGAAGCTCAACAAACTGCGCGAGAGTCATCATGGAGTTCACCATTCCGACGCGAGAAGCGAGCCGAGCACCTTGCGCAGTGCGCGCCGTGCGCGCACCAGCAAGGTCTCGACACCGGATACGGAAGTGCCGAGCACCGCCGCGGTCTCGGCGTTCGACATGCCCTCCTGATAGGTGAGGACGACGGCCGCGCGTTGCCGATCGGGAAGGTCGGCGATTGCCGCGGCGACGAGCCGATCCGTTTGCCGCTGCTCGATTTCGCGGGAAGGATCGGGAGCGGGATCGGCCGGCTCCTCGATGTCGGCGAGCGCCGCGAACGGGGCGCGCCGTTTGCGGTTGAGACAGAGGTTGAGGACCACGCGATAGAACCAGGTGCGAAATGCCGCAGTCGGGCGCCAGCGTGCCGCGTTGAGCCACACGCGCAAGAGCGCCTCCTGCACGACCTCTTCGGCATCCGCCTCGTTCCCCAAAACCCTGCGTGCCAGCCCGAGCGCCCGGGGCAGGTATCTGCGGGCGAGCAGCCGAAAAGCCCGCTCGTCTCCCTGCGAGACCCGAGCCATGAGGTCTTCATCACTTGCCCCGTCCATGGTGTTCGGGTCCAGTCGAAACTGCCGCCGGCAAGGGATATCCACGCGTCGTCAGCCGGGCGCGGACCGGGCATGCATGGCATCGCCCTTTGACGCATCGCAGCATAGCCTCCGCCGCCGCAAAAGCGACCCGCATCGCCGCACGCAAGCTGCGAAAGTTGCCGGCCCGATGAGCCGGGTAAAACCATAATGGCTGGAAAGATCATCCGAAATCCTTGGCTCCCTGAGAATAAAAACACCGTCGAAAGCCAAAGCCTGCATTCGATTGCGGGTCGCAAACCGCCAAGATCGAGAAAACCGGATCGGGTGCGTTGATCCGCCGCGAGGGCGGCTTTAACCTCGGGGCGAATCCCTCATGAGCAGGGAGCCAAGCCATGCTTACCCGCACAACTACCCTGTTGCTTGCCGGCCTGATCTTCGGCTTCGGCGGCGTTCTATCCGCCTGGGCCGAGAGCGCTACCGCGCGCTCGCCTGCGGGACGCCTCGAGCAGCCCCCGGCACCGGTCGGTCACCGCCAGCCCCAGGCCAAGGACGTGGCGCCCGCCGATATGCCGCCGGCCGATCAGGCGACGAAAGAGCTCGACAAGGCGCTGGAGAAGAAGCTCACGATCTGCCGCGGCTGTTAGGACCGACCGGGCTTCGCAGCTCCGTGTCAAACATCGTCGGCGGCGCTGGCGCGGATGGCGTCGATCGCCATCTGCGCCTCGTTGCGAATGTCATCCGGCAATTGCGCGAATAGTTGCCGCAAGCGTGCTTCGTGCTGGAGCACGATCCGTTCGATCCGTCGGGCGACTTCGAGCGGTTCGACAGCCCCCGTGGCGTTTTCGTAGGCTCTGGCCGTGGCGCCCAATACGAGCAGCATCGATATGCCGAGATTGGTCGCGGTCAGAATGGCCCAATTGCGGGCTTTCTCGGCGAAGGGTCCGGGACGATCGGCGTCCTCGAGGACGGCTCGAACGACCGCAGCCGCGTCATCGCGCAGCAGCCTTGCTTGCGCGGCACCGCGCAGGAATGTCGTGGCGGCATCGATGATCGCCGATGGCAGGGAGCGCGCCGGATCGTCGAAGGCGCGGCCGGTCGGGAACATGCGAATCCACGGCCCGGTGGCGGCAATCAGGTCGCGCACCGCGCGCAGCATATCGGCTTCCGGCGGAACGAAGAGTTCGCGTGACTCGGCATCTTCCTGTGAATCGATATGGGCTCCCAGCGCGACGTAAAGTGCCCACAGTGTTCCGATCCTGGCGGCGACTTCCGCCTCGGAGCCGCCGATGTGCTCTACGAACATGCGCAGAGGATCGATCAAACTGCTCCACAACGCCCGAGCGGAGAGGCGTGAGGCGCGGCCGACGAGATCGCGCGCCTTGTATTCGAGCTCCGAGCGAATGCTCCGTGCCAGAGGGTCGGCGGCCACAGCGCGATCCGCCTCGGTTCCGGTCGGGGCGAAACCGAACGTGCCGTCTTCGGTCGGCCCGAACCGGGCGCCCGAGCGAGCTTGCTGGAGGGTCTCGGAGCGATGCGTCCACGCTTGCCCCGCTCGTGGCGGGGGATCGGCAAGCGAGAAATCGTGCTCGATCGCGTCCGCCAATTTCAACAGCAACTCGTGTTCGACCAGGCCCCGGGCCCAGTCCGCCTCCGCCCGCCGCACGGCCTCCTCGAAGGCTAGACGCTGCTCCATGATGCGCTGCTCCGGGAGCGGCGGATCGAGGTTGCGAAGCCGGTCGGCCAGCGTCGTTCGCGCCCGCTGATAGAGCGCCTGGCGCGCCTCTTCCGTGTTCGGGTCGAGCTTGGACAGTGCCGCCAGAACCATGGGATAAAAGTCGGTCATGGGCGATTTGCTCACGTCGGCTGCTGCCCAACATGAGCCGCAGCGCGGCGGCAGCATAGAATTTCAATCGTGAGAAAAGGGTGATTGGAGGCCACGCCCGGAATTGAACCGGGGTAAACGGTTTTGCAGACCGCTGCGTAACCACTCCGCCACGTGGCCCCGTCGGCCCGATAGGTAAACCGCCGCAACGCCGCAGGCAATAGCCGCGGCACAGCCGAGACGACATCCCTCACCCCCTATCCAGTACCGCCCGTCGCCGCCGGGGCATCGCGAGTGCGTGGTCGAATTGCCAAGAACCACTCGGATAGGTACCGGGAAAGGGAGCAACTCGGGACCGTCGCGCCAAAGTGTCACCGGTGCCGCCGGGACCCGCCGGAACGCCGTGACCGCAACACCAACGCGAAGGTTCGGGTCGCATGCTGGAAAGAGAATTGCATACCGTGATATGGGTCGGACCAGGCCTCGAAGGGAATGGAGGGTAGTCATGCGGGTGAGGACCGTTTTAGCGACGATATTCAGCTTGCTGCTTGTGGGGGCCGCTCACGCCCAGAGCGTGACCGGCGCGCGCCAGCTCGAGGCGGGCGTTTACTCGGCCCAACTGAAGACCGAGGAAAAGACCGGGAAAACGATCTCTACCGGCTACAAACTGGTGAAGGCCGGCCAGGCAATCGACAGCGGCGGCTTTGAGGTCAGCCAATTCGACGATGGACTGCCGCGCGTCGGCTTCTGGTGGTATCTGGACGGAACCCCCGCCGGCAAGAACGTGCAGGTCAAGATCGTGAGGATCGATCCCGACGGGAGCGAGCACGGCGACCCGTGGGACCGTACCCTCGGACGGAAGGCGTGGAACGGCATGCGCGTCAAAGACTGGCAGGCGCAGGTTGGAAAGACCAGCTTCCAAATATGGTATGGCAACAAGAAGCTGATGGAGACGAGTTTCGAGATCAAATGAGGTAACTGCTGCCCCATTGCTCCGTCGGCTGGCCGTGCCGGACGCGACGTAGAGATTCAGGGCCACCGGCGGGTGGCACGGCGGCACCTCCATTCCAGGGTGATCGGCGAAGTTTCACCTGTAATCTGCGCAGGCGGAGCCGGGGCGGTCTCCTCGCTCGCGACATCTACAACATGCCGAGAATGCGAGGCAGAAATAGCGTCAGCTCCGGCCAGTAGGTCACGATGACCAGGAACACCAGCATGGTGCCGAGCCACGGCAGCACCGCGACCGTGAGTTCGGCGATGCGCATGCGGGCGATGGTGGACGCCACATAGAGGTTGAGGCCGACCGGGGGATGGCAAAGCCCCACTTCCATGTTGACGTCGATCGTGATGCCGAAATGCACCGGGTCGATGCCGAGCCGTCTGGCGGCGGGAAACAGAATTGGCGCCATGATCAGGATGATCGACGACGGCTCCATGAAGTTGCCGGCCATCAGCAGCAGCAGGTTCACCAGCAGCAGGAATCCAATCGGACCGAAATTCTGCGCCAGGATCCAGTCGGCGAGCGCATGCGGTATATTCTCGTTGGTGAGTACGAACGAGAACAGCACGGCGTTGGTGATGATGTAGAGCAGCATCGCGCTGACGTTGGCGGCCTGTAGCAGCACCCGCGGCACGTCTTTGAGCTTGAGGTCCTTGTAGACGTAGACCGAAACGAAGAACGCGTAGACCGCCGCCATCGCCGCGGCTTCGGTCGGCGTGAACACGCCGCTGTAGATGCCGCCGATGATGATGACGACGAGCATCAGGCCCCAAATGCTCCGGCGGAACGCGCGCCAGCTCTCGATCCACGTTGCCCTGTTCACGCGCGGATAACCTCGCGTTTTCGCGAGGTACCAGGTGACGCCGCAGAGCATGACGGTGAGCAGGGTCCCGGGCAGCAGGCCGGCGACGAACAGCGCGCCGATCGAGGTATTGGTGGAGATGGCATAGATGATTTTCGGGATCGAAGGCAGCATCAAGATACCGAGCGAGCCGGCAACCGTGATGACGCCGGCGCCGAAGCGCATCGGATAGCCGTGCCGAACCATTTCGGGCAGCACGATCGAGCCGATCGCCACCACCGTGGCCACGCTCGATCCGCATACGAGCGCGAACATTGCGCACGCCACGATACCGGCAAGGGCCAGCCCGCCGTGCCAATGGCCGACGATCGAAATCGCAAAATCGATCATCCGTTTGGCGACGCCGCCGTGGGTGAGGAAGCTCCCGGCCAGGATGAAGAACGGCACCGCCATGATCTCGAACCGCTCGATCCCGGTGAACAGCTTCAGCGCGATCGACTGGATCGGCACCTCCGTCAGCGTGAACAGGAAGGTGAGCACGGTCAGCCCGAGCGCAATCGAGATCGGCATCCCGGTCAGCATCAGCGCGATCAGCAGCGCGAAAACAATGAACGCGCGCACCCCCTGCGGCAGGACCATGAACCCGGTGGTCTGCGCGAGGCAGATCGCCAAAATCAATATCGGGGCCAGGATCAGGATCAGCCCGAGCGGGCTCCCCGCGCGTGTGTCCTTCGGATCCGGCGCAACCGGGTGGAACGGATCCGCCACGGCTTCGACCGTCGTCGCGCCAGGCGCAGCCGGCTCGAGCGTCTGCGGCACGCCTTCGACATGGGCGTCGTCGTGGTGCGGCAGTTCGCCGGTACGCGCAAAGGACCAGGCGACCTGCAGGAACCGGAAACACATCAGCCCGGAGCCGAGCGGGACTGCCAGGTAGACGATCCACATCGGCGCCTCGAGGTCGTTCGACACCTGGCCGGTTTGGAACATTTGCCCGACGAAGATCGCCCCGAACGCAGCGACGGTGCCGGTGAACAGCGCGCCGCACAGCAAGCTGAACAGGATCACGCGCCGACGCGCGAAAGGACTGACGCGATTGACGAGCACGTCCACGCCGACGTGGATGCCGGTCCGCACGCCGTAGGCGGCGCCGAATTTCGCCATCCAGACGAACATGTAGATGCACAGCTCCTGCGCCCACGACAGGTCCAGGTCGCTGAGCCAGACGAAGATGTTGTTGAGCGCCGCCGCGATGAGGGTCAGCCCGTGCGCATCCGCCCATTTCGACAGATCGATGGCAGCGACCGTGCCGTAGCGGTGCAGCACCGCGACGAAGATCAGCGATGTGGCGGCAGCGATGAGGAAGGCGATCAGCCATTCCTCGAGATGATCGAGTGCGCGAGCCAGCACGGAATCCCCCCAGTCAGGTGAATCAGGCCGAGAACGTGGGCGTTCTCAGGCCCATGCCTCTCCCCCGCTCGGGCTCAATTTGTTTTTGTGTCCATGGCCTTGCTGAGGAGGTCGAGCACTTCCTTCCCGACCCGCCCCTTTGCCCAATCGTAGGCAGGCATCATCTTGGTTTTCCATGCTTGGCGCTGGGGTTCCGTCAGCACATGGATGGTGGTTTTGCCGGAACCCTCGATCGCCGCCATCGCGTCCTCGTTTTCCTTGCGTGCAATCGAGTTGGTGTAATCGGTAGCTTCATTCATCGCCTGATCGAGTTGCCCGCGGATATCGGCCGGGAGCCCGGTCCAGAAATTCGTGTTGACGATCACCGCATATTGCAAATGGGCATGATTGGCGGCGGAGATGTGTTTTTGCACCTCGTAGAACTTCTGCGTCAGATAATTCGAGGGAGTGTTTTCGCAGCCGTCTACCACGCCAGTCTGCAGGGCCTGGTAGACCTCGGAGAACGCCATGATCTGCGGCAGCCCGCCCATCAATCGGAAATATTGATCGGCGATCTTCGATCCGGAGATGCGGAACTTGAGACCCTGGAAATCGGCGGGCGCGATCAGCGGCCGGTTCGCGGAAATCATGTGGAAGCCATTGTCCCAGAACGCCAGCCCGGTGATGCCCTTCGACACAAGCTTCTCGAACAGCCACTTGCCGACCGGTCCCTTGCTGATCCGCGTATATTCGTCGTCGTTCGCGAACAGGAACGGCAAATCGAGCGCCTCGAACTCCTTGGCACCCAGCGGCGCGAATTTCGCGGTCGAGGGTGCGAGCATCTGCACCGCGCCGAGCTGCAGGGCCTCGATCTCTTCCTTGTCCTTGTAGAGCTGGGAGTTCGGATAGACCTCCACTTTGACCTTGCCGCCGGTGTACTTCTCGGCAAGCTCCTTGAACTTTTCGGCGCCCTTGCCCTTCGGGGTGTCGGGCGTGGTGACGTGGCTGAACTTGATGACGATGGGCTGCTGCGCTTTGGCCGCGAATGGAAAGGCCAGCATCAGGAGCCCTGTCAGCGTACCGACAAATAGCGCGCTCAACCTCGACCGAGCCTGAAGCGCGGCTGTCCGTCCTGCGCGGTCCGCCGCCTTGGCCATCGACATCGTTTCCTCCCTGGAACTGCTTCTCTTGCCCCCCTAGTTAGACTGCGGCGCGGCCGGGAAGCAATGGCAATCGCCCGTTGCGCCGCACGGCGTGCCGTCACCCCGGAAACGCGCCGCCGTTGACGTGAAACGTCTGTCCCGTGATGTAGCGCGCGTCGGGGCCGCACAGGAAAAGCACCGTTGCGGCGATGTCGTCCGGCGTCCCGCGGTTGCCGGTCAGCGTGTCGTGGCGCCGATGGTGGGCGGGCTGCGGGGCGCCGGGGCCGCGCGCGGTATCGATCAGCCCCGGCGCGACGCAGTTGACGGTGACATGGTCGGCCGCGAGATCGTGGGCGAGCGCCCGGGTGAAGCCCGCCAGGCCCGCCTTGGCGGTGACGACGTGCGCCCGATTCTTCGCGCCGGTATGCGCGCTCAGGCCGCCGATGTTGACCACGGTGCCGGCTCCGCTCAAGCGAAGCTGCGGCAGGGCGGCTTTGACGCAATGGAACGCGCCGTCGAGGATCACGCCGAGAATTTCCCGCCAGTCGTCGAAGCTCATTTGCTCGAGCGGCTGCTCCCGGCGCAGCGCGGCGTTGTTGATGAGGATATCGATGCGGCCGAAGCGCTCGACCGCGGCGGCCATCATCGCCTCGACCGCCTTGGCATCGGCGACGTCGGCGAGATAGGCGAGCGCCCGGCCGCCTTCGCGTTCGATCTCGCCGACCACCGCCTGCGCCTCGTCGCGGTTCGAGCGCGCGTTGACGACGACGGCGGCGCCGGCCGCAGCAAGTTTCAACGCAATGGCGCGGCCGATGTTGCGTCCCGCCCCCGTCACGATGGCGACGCGGCCGGCAAGCTCGTCGTGCTCGGGCATGGAGTTCCTTTCGCGCTAGCCGCGCAATGCGACGTCGCAGACGAGCGCTTCGATCTCGTCCGCCCGCACGCCGCGCATGGCGAGGCGGCGCGCGCAATCGATGTACGGATGGATCATGGTGCCGCAAGGATACCGCTTGAAGGCCAGCGTCTCCAGCACCCAGCGCAGATCGATCAGCAAATCCTCGCATTTGCGCCGGATGCTCTGCGGCAGGAACGCGGGGTCGAGCGCGGCGATGGGCGCGGCCAGGTGCTCGGCGACGCTCGGCTCGGCACGGGAGGAAGCCATGGAAGCCGTCAATGGTTGCGCAGGCGGACGCCGAAACCGAAGCCCGGAATCCGGTTCACCAGGACGACGATGGCATAGGTGATCGCCAACATCATCAGGCCCAGCACGGCGATGGCACCGAGGTCGCCGCTTTCGTTGAGATCGAAGATCAGCACCGAGACGACCTTGGTCTGCGAGGTGAACAGCATGATCGCCGCCGACAGTTCGCGGATCACGCCGACGAAAATGAAGCACCAGGTTGCGATTATGCCGCTGCGCAGCAGCGGCGCGGTGACGTGACGCAGCGCCTGCAGCCGCGTCGCGCCGAGGATGCGGCCCGCGTCCTCGAGCTCGGGATGCACCGTGCGGATCGCGGACTGCAGCTGTTGATAGGCCGCCGGAAGGCTGATGGTGATGAAGGCGATCAGCAAGATCCACAGCGTGCCGTAGAGAACGAAGGGCGGGCGGGTGTAGGCGAGGAATAACCCCACCCCGAGCACGATGCCGGGAATCGCGACCGGCGCCGTGGCGAGAAAGCCGAGCAGGCGATGACCGACGATCGCCTGGCGGGCAGTGAGATAAGCGATGACGACCGCGAGCAGAGTGCCGAGCGTCGCGGCGAGCACGCCGAGCAGGAACGTATTCTTCAAGGCGAGCTGCGTCGCGGAAAGCTCGAAGAACACGAACTCGATGTTGTGGAGCGTGAAGCTGTGTAGCGACAAGAGCTGCGTCGCCACCGGCGAGAACGCCGCATTGATGAGCGCCCCATAAGGCAGGAACACCGGATTGAGCAGCACGAGGAAGCACAGCGCCAGCGCCGGCCATTTGCCCGCGCCGAGCCGCACCGGCCGAGCTTCGCCTGGGCGCCCGCCGAGCACCGAATATCCGCGCCGACCGAGGATGAGATGCTCGGCGCGCAGCAGCACGACGGTCAACAGCAGCAGCGGCAGCGACGCGGCGGCGGCGAGCTCGGGTTTCGGCGGATATTGGAACAGACTCCAGATTTTGGTGGTCATGGTGTGGAAGCCGGCCGGCAACGCCAGGATCGCGGGCGAGCCGAACAGGGTCATGGCCTGCAGGAACGCGATCAGCGCCCCGGCGACGAGAGCGGGAAGCGCCAGCGGGATCGTCACCCGGCGCGCCGTGTGCCAGGTGCTTCCGCCGAGGATCGCGGATGCGTCCTCGAGGTCGCTGGGTATGCGCTCGAGCGCATTGGCCATCAGCACGAAGACGTACGGGAACGTGTAGCAGGACAGGACGAAGATCAGCCCAGAAATCGAATAGATGTTCAACAGGTGCTCGTCGTTTTGTGCGCCGGAAACCGAGCGGTAGAGCTGATTGAGCAGCCCGCTGTTGGGGGCGGCCAAGAGCTCCCAGGCGATGGCCCCGAGAAACGGCGGGGTGACGAACGAGGCGGTGACCAGCGCGCGGATCATCCCTCGCAGCGGCAAATCGGTGCGGGCGACCAGCCAGCCCATCGGCGCGGCGACGACGCAGCACAACAGCGCGGCGCTGGTCGCAACGATCAGCGTGGTAATCAGTGGGTCCACGAACGCCGGATCGGTCGCGAGCCGGCGGAAATTGTCGAGCGTAAGCGCGCCGGCGCGATCCGTGACGCTGTAATACGCGATCCACGACAGCGGCAGCACGATCAGCACGCACAGGATCGCCGCGAAGACCAACAGGATCGCCCCGGAGGAATCGATCCCGAGTGACGGCCGGGCGGCCGGCCGCGGCAAGGCGATGCTCACGGCGCCGTGCCCTGGAAACTTGCTCCGAACACCTCCCCCCTTGAGGGGGAGGTCGGCTCGTGCGCGGAGCGCGCGAGCCGGGAGGGGGGTACAAGCTCCGCTGAATCAAACAGACACCCCCCTCCCCATCCCTCCCCCTCAAGGGGGGAGGGAGGCGAATGCGGCTTGCGCTGAGCCATACCGTATCCTCGCCCCACAAGGGGGGAGGTGTCCGCAGTTTGCCGCGCGGCCTCCGCCTCAGACATGGAAGATCTGGGAATAGCGCGCCTTGATCTGATCGCTCTGGGCTTCGACCGCGACCGGATCGTCTTTCATCACCTTGATGTCGCGCAGCGGCTTGCGGCCGGGCTTTTCCTTGACCGCGGGGTGCGCCGAGCGCAGCCCGCCTACATCCGATATCAGTTGTTGCGCCTCCACGGAGAACATGTAGCTCTGGAACAGCCGCGCCGCATTGGGGTTCGGCGCATTCTTGAACACGCCGTTGGGACCGACGATGAGCGGCGAGCCTTCGGTCGGATAGACCAGCTCGACCGGCCGGCCGGATTCCCTGAGCGAAAAAATGTTGTATTCGTTGCCGTCGGCCATGACCGCGCGCTCGCCGAGCGCGAGCTTCTTGGGAGGGTCGGCCGAGGATTGCACCTGCATGACGTTCTGCTTGGCGAGCTGCTCGAAATACGACCAGCCGAGATCGCGCGCCATCTGATAGGTGGCGGTGAGAATGGTGCCGCTGTAGCCCGGATGCGCTTTGACGATCTTGCCCTTCCATTTGGGATCGAGCAGGTCGGCGAAGCTCTTGGGCGCCTCTTCCGGTTTGACCAAGGTGGTGTTGTAGGCGATCACGCTGAGCGAGGCGCGCCAGGTCGCGAACACGCCGTCGGGATCCTTGTGCTCGGCCGGATAGAAGCGTGCCACGTCCTCGGGGACGTAGGGCGCAAGCAGCCCGTCGCGCTTCCATACGACGAAATGCGCGGCATCGGAGGAATTGACGACGTCGACGGCGTAGATGCGACTGCCGTACTCCTGGCCGATGCGCTGGAATACGCGCTCGGCCCCGGCGCGTTCGACGCGGCAAGCGACGCCGGGATATTTCCCCTCGAACGCGCGGGCGATCTTCTCCGCGACGGGGAGATCGACCGAGGTATACCAGGCGAGCTTGCCTTCCTTTTGCGCGGCGGCGACGAGCTCCGGCGTAATCGCGGCGGCCGGCGGCGCCGCCGCCATCACCCGCGTCCCGGCGGCGCCGAGCGCGAGCGCCGTCGAGCCGATCAGCACCTCCCGCCGGGAAAGTTTCTTGCCTCGCATCGCGTTTCCTCTGCCTCTCTATCTCTTTAGGTAGTTCGCGGGGAGCTTGATGAAGCGGGAGCGGAAATCAAGCCTCGATATCCCGCCGCGATTGGAACCGGGCCGCTGACGACCGCGTTGGCTTATCAAGATACATGGAGGTGACGATGACGAGTCCTCCCGCGCCGAAGTGGAGCACGCCATGACCGTCGCCACCAGCGCGAATCGCGTCCCCCGCAACACTGAGGAGGAGGTCAATCACCGCATCCAGGCCGAGATCGAGCGCAGCGTGCGATGGCACGCGACCCGTCCGGAGCATATCGCCCGCCGCCTGTGCGAGCTCGACGCCGAATGGGACATCGAGCGCGCGATCGAAGCCAATGCTTCGACCCTGGCTTTGGCCGGCGTCGTGCTCGCCGCCAGGGGCAGCCGAAGCTGGCTGTTGCTCAGCGGCCTGGTGACCGCATTCTTGTTGCAGCATGCCCTCCAGGGCTGGTGCCCGCCGGTTCCCGTGCTGCGCCGGCTGGGCTTTCGCACCGCACGGGAAATCGAGCGCGAGCGTCAAGCCCTGAAGGCGCTGCGCGGCGACTTTGGGCAGGTGAATGCCGCAGCCGAGCCCGGCATGAGGGCCGACTCCGCGATCCGGGCGGCGCAAATCTAGACCGGCCGCTGGGGCGAGCGGATCGATCGGGTCAGCCGTGGCGCCGTTCGAGATCGGCGATCCAGCGGAACCCGTCGGCAAGCCCCAACCACTTGCGTTCCATTCGCAGATAGAAATCGCGATCCGCGGCACGTTTCGCCGACGCGGCTCGCTCGGAATTTTCGACTGCCTTGATGAAACAATCCTCGATCTCCGGCACGTCCGACCACTTGTCGGGGTCGACCAGGAGGGCATTTCGCTTGGTCCAAACGTGCTCCTTGCGGCAGAACGGGCACTGAATGGTCTTCGGTCCGTCGGGACCAACATCGAAGCTGTCGGGATCGATCTCAATGCCGCTGGAAATGCAGCGCCCGGTGCGAGGACACTGGATGAGAAGCAGGGCCATCCCGGCCTCCTGCGATGCGTCCGTCCCCCGTGCCCGAGTACAATCCCAGTTGCGGCTTCAGTCAACCCGCGAGGTTCGGCCCGGTTTGCCGCCCTCGAGACGGTTCGCCGGGTCCACAACGCTCGCCCGGAGAAATTCAGATTTTGCGGTCGGGCTTCCCGGTCGCGCGGGCAGGGGAGGCCGGAACCTTGCGTTTTGCATGGTCCTGCCGCACAAAGCGGCCCAATTGCGCGGCCCTTCCATGGGGACGAGTCATGATCGATTTTGCCGAGGCGCGGCAGATGATGGTGGAGGGCCAGGTCCGCACCTATGACGTGACCGACCTGCGGGTTTTGGCCGCGATGCTCGAAGTCCCGCGAGAACATTTTCTCCCGGAGGACAAGCGGGCGCTCGCCTACGCCGACCGAGATCTGCCGGTGACCAACGCTGGACGAACGCCGCGATATCTCCTCAAACCCGCGGTTCTGGCCAGACTGATCCAGGGGGCGGAGGTCGTAGAAACGGCTCGCGTACTCGATGTCGGATGCGCGACCGGATATTCGTCTGCCGTGTTAGGCAAGCTTGCCGGCAGCGTCGTCGCGCTCGAGCAAGATCCGCACCTGGCGGCACTCGCCAAGGAAAAGCTCGCCGCGGTCGGGGCGGCGAATGTCACGGTCATCGTTGGTCCGCTGGTCGCGGGCGCTCCGGCGCAGGCGCCGTTTGACGTGATTCTCCTCAATGGGACCACCGAGATCGTTCCGCGAGACCTTTGCCGGCAGCTCAATGAGGGTGGGCGGCTGGCATGCGTATTCGGCCGCGCGCCTGGAAGGGCAATGATCTATCGCGCGGCATCGGGGCATGTGACCGGGCAGCCGGTGTTCGATGCCGCCGCCCCCCTGCTGCCCGGCTTCGCCAAGCCGGCCGAATTCGTGTTTTAGCTGCGCTGCACAATTCGCCGAAATGGCTCGCTTGGGGCCCTTGCGGCCCGGACTGTGGCGCGAAAGCGCTACTCTCGATCTTTTTTCCGGAAGATCGGGTCCGGGGGTTTCAAGACTCCACCCGCCCGCCTAAGCTTGCCACGTACTCTGTCACCTCCGGGCAGCAAGCCCGGGGGCAGGGGACCTATCGGGGACCGTCGACGGGTGGGTAAGCGGAGCAGGAACGTCCGCCGAGCGATCGGGGCGGCTGCCGTCGCTGTTGTCGGCGCGACGACGGCTTGGCCGCAGGCCTGCGCTGCGGAGACGATGCAGTCCGCCCTCGTCCAGGCTTACCAGAACAATCCGCAGCTCAATGCGCAACGCGCCAGTGCCCGCGCTACGGACGAGAATGTCCCGCAGGCCCTATCCGGCTATCGCCCGAAAATCAGCATCACCGGGACGGCGGGCGAGCAATACACGGATACGGTGACAAAAAGCGTCACCCAAGGCGTCAAAACCTATCAGAATGCCCACGGGACGACCACGCCGTGGACCGCCGGCGCGACCGCGAGCCAGACGCTGTTCAACGGCTTTCAGACGGCGAACCGGACCCGGGCAGCGGAAAGTCAGGTGTCGGCGGCGCGCGAGGCGCTTCGGGTCATGGAGCAGACGGTGCTGCTCACTGCCGCGACCGCCTATATGGACGTGCTGCGCGACACGGCGAATTTGGAGGTCCAACGCACCAACGTGCGCGTCCTGGAGGAGACGCTCAAGCAGACTCGCGACCGCTTCAACGTCGGAGAGGTGACCAGAACCGATGTGGCCCAGGCGGAGGCGCAGCTTGCGGCCGGCCAATCCGCCGTGGCCGCGGCAGAGTCCGTTCTGAACACGTCGCGGGCAAACTACCGGCAAATTGTGGGCACCGAGCCGGTCAATCTCGCTCCGGGCTCGCCCGTCGATCGCTTTTCGCCGCGGGTACTGTCGGTCGCGATCGACACCGGCCTCACCGAGAACCCCAATGTGACGGCCGCCATGTACGGCGTCGACGTCGCGCACCTGCAGGTCAAGATCAACGAGGGCGCGCTGTTTCCCAATCTGACCCTGCAGGGCAACGTGCAGCAGGCGAGCTTTCCCCAGCTCCAGATCGTCCACCAGTTCACCACCTCCGTCATCGGCCAGCTCACGGTTCCGATCTACCAGGGCGGCGGCGAATTCTCGCTGATCCGTCAGTCCAAGGAGAGCCTGGCTCAGCAGCGGCTCAACCTCGATCTGGTCCGCAATCAGGCGCGCCAGGCCGTGGTGCAGGCATGGGGCCAGCTCCAGGCGGCCAAGGCGCAGATTGCGGCCGCGCAATCCCAGGTCGCCTCCTCGGAAGTGGCGCTCAACGGCGTTCGCGAAGAGGCCCGCGTCGGCCAGCGCACCACGCTCGACGTCCTGAACGCCCAGCAGGCGCTGGTGAACGCCCGCGTCGCGCTGGTGGCCGCGCAGCACGACCGCGTGGTCGCCTCCTACAACTTACTTGCCTCCGTGGGCAGGCTGTCGCCGCAGGTGCTCGGCTTGGCGACCAACGTCTACGACCCGATGGTGCATTATCAGCAGGTGCGCGATGCCTGGACCGGCATTCGCAACCCGGACGGCCGCTGAAGTCCGATACCAGAACGCCGCTTTGCCCGCACTCGTGTCCACAGCCCGTTGCTTGCGTTCGATCTGCCCCGTGCCATACTTGAGCCGAATCGCAGCGGATGATCTTGCGCGAGCGATTCGCTTCACCCGAAACGGCGACCGCGCGATTCGCGCGGCGGTGAGGATGCGCGCATGACGCAGCCGGCAAAGACCCAAGAGCCGTCGATGGAGGAGATTCTCGCCTCCATCCGGCGGATCATCGCGGACGAGGAAACGGCCAAACCGCAGACGCGAGCCGCGCCCCAGTCGACGCCCGGCAGAGCCGCCGTGGGTTCGGAATTGCCGAGGGCATCGGAGCCCGCCGCGCTGCGCGCAGCGGATGAGCCCGATGAGATCGAGACGGGGCCGGCCGCATCGCTCGTGCAGGAGACCGCGGACCCCGAGCCGGTGCCCGGTGCCCCCGATCTTGCGGAAACCATGCCGGCGCCCGATGCCGACGACGCGGCGTTCTCGGATATCGATGCGCACGCCAACGACGATTTCGAGGACGCGCCCGCCGAGAATGCTTCCAGGCCGGCCGGCGGGCATTTACGCACGATCGAAGCCCCGGAGCCTTTGCTCTCGGCGGAGGCGACCGCTGCGGTCAATTCCGCGTTCGGCGCGCTTGCGCATACCGTTCTGGTGCAGAATGCGCGAACGCTCGAGGACCTCGTCAAGGAAATGTTGCGCCCGATGCTGAAAACCTGGCTCGACGACAATCTCCCCAATCTGGTCGAGCGGCTGGTCCGGTCCGAGATCGAGCGCGTGTCCCGCGGTCATCCGGGCTGAAAACCGGCGGTCGCGTCGCAATCGGCCGAACCGGCCGGCAGGCGCGAATTCCTGCAAGCATGGCCCGACGTTGACAGCCGCAAGGCGGCCGGGCTTGTTACCGGGCCTTCGGCGCGAGCACAGCATGATCGAGAAGACCTACAACGCTTCCGAGCTGGAAGGACGCATCTACGCGTCCTGGGAGGATGCCGGCGCGTTCCGGGCCGGCCGGCCCGAGCGCCGCAACGCGGCGCCGTATTCGATCGTCATTCCGCCGCCCAACGTCACCGGCTCGCTGCACATGGGGCACGCGCTCAACAACACCCTGCAGGATGTGCTGGTGCGGTTCGAGCGCATGCGCGGGCGCGACGTGCTGTGGCAGCCCGGCATCGATCACGCCGGCATCGCGACCCAGATGGTGGTCGAGCGCCAGCTGATGGAGCGCCAGGAGCCGAACCGCCGCGCCATGGGCCGCGAAGCGTTCATCAAGCGCGTGTGGGAATGGAAGGAGGAATCCGGCGGCACCATTATCCGGCAGCTCAAGCGGCTCGGCGCGTCCTGCGATTGGTCGCGCGAGCGCTTCACCATGGACGAGGGACTCTCTCGCGCCGTGCTGAAGGTGTTCGTCGACCTCTACCAGGCGCGCCTGATCTACAAGGACAAAAGGCTGGTCAACTGGGACCCAGAGTTACTCACGGCCATATCCGATCTTGAAGTGCGGCAAGTCGAGGTCAAAGGTCATCTCTGGTATATCAAATATCCGATCGAAGGCCTGGAAAATACCTATATTACGGTAGCCACGACACGCCCGGAAACGATGCTGGGCGACGTTGCCGTCGCGGTGCATCCGGACGACGAGCGTTATAAACATCTGGTCGGCCGGCACGCGATCTTGCCGCTGGTAGGCCGGCGCATTGCGATCATCGCCGACGAATATTCCGATCCCGAGAAGGGCACCGGCGCCGTCAAGGTCACGCCGGCGCACGACTTCAACGACTTCGAGGTCTGGCAGAGACACAAGGATAATGAGCTAAGCAACTACAGGCCGATCAATATACTTGATCAAGAAGCTCGACTTCTCCTGTCGCCGAATTTGGAATTTAAAACAAATATAGTCGACAGGTCTATTTTGCAGCCTGACAGAACAATAGCGGACCTCAATGGCGTAGACCGATTTGTCGCCCGCAAGCGTATTGTCAGTTCGCTTGAGCACGCTGGTCTGCTCGAGAAAACGGAAGCTCATACATACGTGGTTCCGCACGGCGATCGGTCCGGGGCTGTCCTAGAGCCCTACCTCACCGACCAGTGGTATGTCGACGCCAAGACGCTGGCGCAGGAAGCGATCCGCGCCGTACGCGATGGCCGCACCGTATTCGTGCCGAAGCAATGGGAGACGACCTATTTCAATTGGATGGAGAACATCCAGCCCTGGTGCATCTCGCGCCAGCTGTGGTGGGGTCACCAGATACCCGCTTGGTATGGGCCAACCAAGGATCAGCTTGGTCACTACGACTACGCCAATTGGCTCCCATTCGTTGCGCAGTCCGAGGCGGAAGTGTTGGGTCTGGCCTCGAAGCACTACGGCATGCCGGTGCACATCGAAACCAGCGAGAAGGTGGCGGCCGAATACGGGCTAAGCCGCACAGGAACCATCGACTCGATTCCTCTCTGGCGCGACGAGGACGTGCTCGATACCTGGTTCTCCTCGGCGCTGTGGCCGTTCTCGACGCTCGGATGGCCCGAAGAGACGCCGGAGCTTGCGCGCTATTACCCGACCAGCGTGCTCGTGACCGGGTTCGACATCATATTCTTCTGGGTGGCGCGGATGATGATGATGGGGCTCCATTTCCTCCGCGAAGTGCCGTTCCGCACCGTCTACATCCACGCGCTCGTGCGCGACGAGCGCGGCCAGAAGATGTCGAAGTCCAAGGGCAACATCATCGATCCGCTCGGATTGATCGATGCCTACGGCGCCGACGCACTGCGCTTCACGCTCGCCGCCATGGCCGCCCAGGGCCGCGACATCAAGCTCGCGACCGGCCGCGTCGAAGGTTACCGCAATTTCGCGACCAAGCTGTGGAACGCCGCGCGGTTTGCCGAGATCAACGGCTGCGTGCGGGTCGCGGGGTTTGCGCCCGAAGCCGCCAAGTCGACGCTCAGCCGCTGGATCGCGCACGAGACCGCGGCCACGACCCGCGAGGTGACCGCCGCGCTCGAAGCCTTCAAGTTCAACGAGGCGGCGGCTGCGGTCTACCGCTTCGTCTGGAATATTTTCTGCGACTGGTATCTCGAGCTCGCCAAGCCGGTGCTCATGGGTCCCGACGGTCCGGACAAGGCCGAGACGCGGGCGATGACCGCCTGGGCGCTCGACGAGATTCTCAAGCTGCTGCACCCCTTCATGCCGTTCATCACCGAGGAGCTGTGGCGGGTCACCGGCGAGGTCGGACCGGCGCGCGAAAATTTGCTGATCCTCACCGCATGGCCGAAGCACGAAGGGTTGGAGGATGCTGCGGCGGAAGCCGAGATCGGCTGGGTGGTCGACCTCGTCACCGCGATCCGCTCGGTGCGGGCCGAGATGAACGTGCCGCCCGCCTCGCAGGTGCCGTTGGCGCTCGCCGCAAGCTCCGCCGAGAGTCGGGAGAGGGCGGGGCGTTGGGAAGCCTTCATCCAGCGGCTGGCGCGGGTCTCGGAGATCGCCTTTACCGAAGTGGTGCCGGCGGGTGCCGTGCAGCTTGTGGTGCGCGGCGAGCTCGCCGCGCTGCCGCTCCAAGGCGTGATCGATCTTGCCGCCGAGCGTGGCAGGCTCGAGAAGGAGATGGCCAAGGTCGACGCCGACATCAAGCGGGTGGACACCAAGCTCGCCAATGCCGACTTTCTCGCGCGCGCGCCGGAGGAAGTGGTCGAGGGCGAGCGCGAGAAGCGCGAGGAAGCCGAAAGCCGTCGCGCGAAAATCCTCGAAGCGCTGGAGCGTCTGAGGGGCGCCGCCTAACGGCGGTAGGATGGGTTTCTCTTACCGGAACGGCCGGCTCAAGAATTTCGATCCGGCGAGGCCGTAGCGCCACGGTTTTTCCGCCGCCTTGGTGATGCCGATGCGCGGCCCGGTCACGATCTCGACCGGACCCTTCCGCGCGCGCAACGCGAACGGCGGCCGGTCGAGCGCGAGCCCGTCATGCTGGCGCGTGATGCCGAGCGCCTCGGTGAGCCGCCCCGGTCCCGAGCAGAGCAGGCGGTCCTCGTCCAGGCCGCGCCGGCCCCGCATGGTCGCCAACCCCGTGCGCGGCTCGAGCGCCCGGATCAGGACCGCGCTGGCAATGCCCTCGCCCTCGCAGACGAAGTTGAGGCACCAGTGCATCCCATAGGACCGGTAGACATAGGCGTGGCCGGGCGGGCCGAACATCGCGGCATTGCGCGCCGTGCGCCCGCGAAAGCCGTGCGCGGCGGGATCCTCGTGGTCGTAGGCCTCGACCTCGACGATCCTGCCTCCCACGCCGTCCACGATGAGCTCCGCCCCGATCAGATCCGGGGCGACGTCATGGACGCTGCGCGCGAAAAAAGCGCGGCGGAGGCGGAGGGACTTTGCTTGGGGCATACAGATCCGCGGAAACCCAAGCAGCATACCCCACCCCGATATTCATCGGATCGGCGCCAGCCACCGACCGCGTGGGAATCCCGGATTTTCGGGATGGAGCGGCGTTGCCGGCCGGCTCGTTTGGCACAGCCGCAACGCCGGGTCTGATGGTGCGATGCAACAAGTCAGCCCGCGACGTTGTGTCTCGGCAGCAACACATTAACAACATTCACGCAACACTCGATCCGGGCCCGCAGACTGCCGCGATTCCGCCATAGAACAAAACGACATCAGATATATTGCCGGATTGGAGTGGATTTCGCCTGCCGGCTGAGTGATGCAAATCCGCAACGCCGCAGGTCCCCAGCGACGGAATGGATTGCGGAACGGAGAGCGACCAGCCCGGTCGGACGTTCATGGATGCCAAGACGGACCTCAAAGCCAGACTGCCCAGCCGGCACGTGACCGAGGGTCCCGAGCGCGCGCCGCATCGCTCCTATTATTACGCGATGGGGCTCACCACGGCGCAGATCCACCAGCCGTTCGTGGGCGTGGCGACCTGCTGGAACGAAGCGGCGCCCTGCAATATCGCCCTGATGCGCCAGGCCCAGGCGGTGAAGCACGGGGTCGCGGCCGGCGGCGGGACCCCGCGCGAGTTCTGCACCATCACGGTCACCGACGGCATCGCCATGGGCCACCAGGGCATGAAATCGTCGCTGCCCTCGCGCGAGGTCATCGCGGATTCGGTCGAGCTGACGATCCGCGGCCACGCCTACGACGCGCTGGTCGGGCTTGCCGGCTGCGACAAGTCGCTCCCCGGCATGATGATGGTGATGTGCCGCCTCAACGTGCCCTCGATCTTCATTTACGGCGGCTCGATCCTGCCCGGCAGCTTTCGCGGCAAGCCGGTGACGGTGCAGGACCTGTTCGAGGCGGTGGGCCGCCATTCGGTCGGCACCATGTCGGACGCCGATCTCGACGAACTGGAAAGAGTGGCTTGCCCGTCCGCGGGCGCCTGCGGCGCGCAATTCACCGCCAACACCATGGCGACCGTCTCGGAGGCGATCGGCCTCGCGCTGCCGTATTCCGCCGGCGCGCCCGCCCCCTACCAGATCCGGGACCAGTTCTGCATGGTGGCGGGCGAGCAGATCATGGCCTTGATCGCGCGGCAGATTCGCCCGCGCGACATCGTCACGCGCGCGGCCCTGGAAAACGCTGCGGCGGTCGTCGCTGCCTCCGGGGGCTCGACCAATGCAGCACTGCATCTTCCGGCGATCGCCCACGAGTGCGGCGTGAAGTTCGACCTCTTCGACGTTGCCGAAGTGTTCAAGCGCACGCCCTATGTCGCAGATTTGAAGCCGAGCGGCCGTTATGTCGCCAAGGATCTGTTCGAAGCTGGCGGCGTGCCGCTGCTGATGAAGACCTTGTTGGAACACGGCCACCTGCACGGGGATTGCATGACCGTGACGGGGCGGACGATGGCCGAAAATCTAAAAAGCGTGCGCTGGAACGCGGATCAAGACGTGGTCCGTCCCGCCAGCAACCCGCTGTCGCCGACCGGCGGGGTGGTCGGGCTGAAAGGCAACCTCGCCCCCGAAGGCGCGATCGTGAAGGTGGCCGGCATGACGGGCCTGCGGTTCTCCGGTCCGGCGCGGGTATTCGACGGCGAGGAGGCCTGCTTCGAGGCGGTGAAACATCGCAAGTACCGTGAAGGCGACGTGCTGGTGATCCGCTACGAGGGCCCTCGCGGGGGCCCGGGCATGCGGGAGATGCTGGCGACCACGGCCGCGCTTTATGGGCAAGGCATGGGCAGCAAGGTGGCGCTCATCACCGACGGGCGCTTTTCCGGTGCGACCCGCGGGTTCTGCGTGGGCCATGTCGGGCCGGAGGCGGCGGTCGGCGGTCCGATCGCGCTGTTGCGCGACGGCGACATCGTGGAGCTCGACGCGGAGGCCGGCACGCTCAGCGCCAGGCTTTCGGACGAGGAGCTCGCCCGCCGCAAGCGCGACTGGAAACCGCGCGATCCGGAGTTCACCTCGGGCTATCTGTGGAAATACGCCCAGCAGGTCGGGCCGGCTCTCAACGGGGCCGTGACTCACCCGGGCGGGGCGGCCGAGACGGCGTGCTATGCGGACTATTGAAGGCGCCATCGCAATTGCGACGCTCGGCCTGGCGATCGGGCTCGGGTCGGCGATCGGCTTCGAGGGCAACCGGGTCGAGCCCGCCGCGATCGACTGCGGGCCGCAGACGGTCAAGGCCGGCGATGCGCCCAAGAGCATGGGCACCCTGACCTACGCAGCCGAGCAGGGCAATGCGGTCGCGCAATGGAAGCTCGGGCACATGTATGCGACCGGCGAGGGCGTGCCGCGTTGCGATCTGCGCGCCTTCGAATATTTCAGCCGGATCGCCAACGGCCATGCCGACGACTATCCCGATGCGCCGCAGGCACCCTTCGTGGCCAATGCCTTCGTCGCGCTCGGGCAATATTATCTCGACGGCATCCCCAATTCGCAGGTCAAGGCCGACCCCCACCGCGCCCGCGAGATGTTCTCCTATGCGGCGTCCTATTTCGGCAATGCCGACGCGCAATATCATCTGGCGCGCATCTATCTCGACGGGCACGGCGTCGCGCGCGATCCGCGGCAGGCGGCGCGCTGGCTGACGCTCGCTGCCAACAAGAGCCAGTACCAGGCGCAGGCGATGCTCGGCTACATGCTGTTCAAGGGCGACGCGGTCCCGCGCGAGGCCGCGCGCGGCCTGATGTGGTTGACCCTTGCGCGCGACAGCGCCAAGACCGACGACAAGTGGATCAACGAGCTCTACGACGCCGCGTTCAAGCAGGCCAACACCGACGAGCGCGCGCTGGCGCTGGTGTATCTCGAGCGCTGGCTGAAAACCCGGCGGGATTGACGGGATCCGGTGGAATCGTTGCCGGCTAGCTCAGCGCCCCGCGGGAAGTGCTACATTGATCGCATGAAGACAAAGCTGCTCGAAGACGTGCTGGAACGTGTCCAAACTTGGCCGAAGGAACGCCAGGAGGACGCGGCGTGGCTGCTCATGGCCATGGAAGTACAGGACGCCAGTCCTTATCGGCTCACCGACGAACAGCGAGAGCAGGTTCGCGCTGCGCTCAAGGAAGTGGAGCGGGGCGAGTTTGCCTCTGATGAGGAAGTTGCGGCCGTTTTTGACCGTTACCGCCGTGCATGAAGGTCAGCTACAGCCGGGTTGCCCTTGCACAGCTCGATGACATTTTTGCATATATCGCGACGGACAACCCCGCCGCCGCCGCGGAGGTGGTCACAGAGATTGAAGCGGTTATAGACCATCTCGCTCATTTTCCGTTTGCCGGCCGTTTAACCGATGAAGGCGGTGTTCGGATGTTCGTGCTCTCGAGGTATCCCTACCTGTTTTACAAGGTCCTACCGAACGAGAATCTGCGTATCCTACGCATTCTCCATGGAGCTCAGGATCGCCGATAGTCAGGCGTCAGGCAACGGCGCGGACGAAACGGGCGGAGACGGGATGGTTTCCTCAGGTCATACCCAAACGAATCGCAAGGGGGGCGCAAAATGCCTGATCAAATGTTCGCGGCGATCCGGCGCGGCAAGCTCAAGCCCGGCATGGCCGACGAATTTGCCAAGCGCGTCAAAGCCGGCGCCGTGCCGGTCCTGACCAAGCTTCCCGGCTTCAAGGCCTATTATCTTGTGTTCGGCGGCGAGGACACGGTGATGGCCGTGTCGTTGTTCACGAGCAAGGCCGCGGCAGCAGCGTCGAACGCCAAGCTGATGCCGTGGATCAAGGAGAATCTCGGGCCGCTGTTCGCATCGCCGACGGAAGCCACCGAAGGCGAGGTCGTCATCAGCGAGGTGGCGTAGTAGTCCGGGCGCGGAACGCGCCGTGCCGCCGCTCAGGCCTCCATGGCAAAATCCGCCCAGACCGGGACGTGGTCGGACGGCCTTTCCCAGCTGCGCACGTGCTTGTCGATGCCGACCGCACTGAGGCGGTCGGCGGCTTGCGGCGAGAGCACGAGGTGGTCGATGCGGATGCCGTTGTTCTTCTGCCAGGCGCCGGCCTGGTAGTCCCAGAAGGTATAGAGGCCGGGGTCGTCGCTCGCCGCCCGTATTGCGTCGGTGAGCCCCAGATGCATCAGCGCGCGGAATCTGGCGCGGGTCTGCGGCAGGAACAGCGCGTCGCCTAGCCACAGCGCCGGGTCGTGGACGTCGATCTCGGCCGGGATCACGTTGAAATCACCGGCGAGCACCAACGGCTCTTCGAGCAGGAGCCGCTCACGCGTGTACTCAATGATTCTCTCCATCCACTTGAGCTTATAGGCATATTTCTCCGTGCGCGGGGGGTTGCCATTGGGCAGATAGAGCGAGGCAATGCGCAGCGCGCCCGATTTCGTGGAAACCACCGCCTCGAGGAACCGTGCCTGCTCGTCGAACTCGTCGCCGGGCAGCCGCGGCGTCACCTCGTCGAACGGCAGCTTGGAGAAGATCGCTACCCCATTGAAGGTTTTTTGACCGTGGAAGGCCAAGTTGTAGCCGAGCCCCTCGAACACCTCGCGAGGAAAGGCGGCATCGACGCATTTGGTCTCCTGCAGGCAGACGATGTCCGGCCGCCGCTCGGACAGCCAGTTCACCATGTTGTCGATGCGCTGCTTGATCGAATTGACGTTCCAGCTGGCGATGCGCATGGGAAGACGCTTTCCCGTGTTCAAAGTGAAGGCTCCGGGAGAATGGCGAATTTCGATCCCGTCCGAAAGCTCGGTTCACGCGTTCGTGGCCGCGCAGGTGCCTCCGAGCAGGGGCGAAGGATGCAGACGGACCAAGCGTTGTGCTAGGAATAAGCCCCGGTGCGATGGTGTAGCATTCCGTGCCCTCGCCGTGCGGCATCAATCACGGGAAAGGGAGCCCGGGGGAGGGCCGCATAGCCCTCGCCGAGAATAGCGTATGAAGCAGCGAACTCGGGTCATTGCGGCCGCAGTCGTGCTCGGCCTCGCGGCCGTGGGCGCGGTGACGCGCCCGTATTGGAGCCCGCCCGGGGCGGTCGCGCAGGCGCCGCCGGCCGCGCGGGTGATTCCGGTCGAGGTCGCCAAGGCGGTCAAGAAGCCGGCCCCGATCATTCTCGAGGCGCTCGGGACGGTGACGCCGATCCAGAGCGTCGCGGTGCGCACCCGCCTCGACAGCGAAATCGTCGGCGTGCATTTCGACGACGGAGCGAGCGTCCGGCAGGGCGACCTGCTGTTCACCCTCGATAGCCGGGCGCTGGAGGCCCAGGTCAAGCAGGCCGAGGGCACTGTCGCGCGCGACAAGGCGCAGCTCGCGGGCGCCGAACGCGACGTGCGCCGTTACACCGAGCTGGTCGGCAAGAATGCGACGCCGATCGTCAATCTCGACAACGCCCTGACCCAGGCCGACAGCTTTCGCGCCGCCATCGCGGCGGACGAAGGGGCGCTCGAGAATCTGAAGGTGCAGCTCAGCTATTGCACCATCCGCGCCCCGATCTCGGGACGGATCGGCGCCGCCAGCGTGAAAATCGGCAATTTCGTTCGTGCCGGCGACAGCGCGTCGCTTGCCGTCATCAACCAGATCACGCCGATCTATGTGAACTTCTCCGCCCCGCAGCGCTCGCTGCCGCCGATCCGCAGGGCGCTCGCCGACGCCACGGCGCGGGTCGACGCCGGCGTTCCGGGCGATACCAAGGTCGCGGGCGGGCGGCTGACGATGATCGACAACAACGTCGACGCTACCACCGGCATGGTTGCGATGCGCGCCACCATGGACAATGCCGATCAGGTGCTGTGGCCGGGCGCGCTGGTCGACACCAAGCTGACCTTGCGCGAGGAGGAGGCGATCGTGGTCCCGGCCGCGGCGATTCAGACCGGACAGGCCGGCAATTTCGTCTTCGTGGTCAAGGACGACACCGCGGATGTGCGTCCCGTGAAGGTCGCCCGCATCAACGCCGCCGAAGCCGTGCTCGAAAGCGGGCTCGAGGCCGGCGAGCTCGTCGTCACCAACGGCCAATTGCTGCTCACCACCGGGACCAAGGTGGCGCCGCGCGAGATGAAGGTCGGATCTCGATGAATCTCTCCGAGACCTGCATCCGCCGGCCGGTGATGACGACGCTGATCACGGCGTCGTTCATCGTGTTCGGCGCGTTCTCCTACCGGCTGCTGCCGGTCGCGGCGCTCCCCTCGGTCGACTTTCCGACCATCAACATCATCGCGACGCTGCCGGGCGCGAGCGCCGACACGATGGCGTCGTCGGTCGCTTCGCCGATCGAGCGGCAGCTGGCGACGATCGCCGGCATCAGCGCCATGACCTCGACGTCCTCGCTCGGACAATCCTCGATCACGGTGCAGTTCGATCTCAACCGCAACATCGACGGCGCGGCGCTCGACGTGCAGACGGCGCTCACGGTCGCAGCCCGCAAGCTGCCGATCGAGATGACGATCCCGCCGAGCTTCCGCAAGGTCAATCCGGCGGATTTCCCCGTCCTTTACATGAACCTCAATTCGCCGACGCTGCCGCTGGCGGTCGTCGACGAATACGGCGAGATCACGCTCGCCCAGCAGATCTCGCAGCTGCCCGGCGTCGCCCAGGTGCTGGTCTATGGCGCGCAGAAATTCGCGGTGCGGGTCCAGGTCGACCCGGTCGCGGCCGCGGCGCGCGGCATCTCGCTCGACGACGTTCGCTCGGTCGTCGCCAAGACCAATTCCAGCACTCCGGCCGGCACCCTGTCGGGGCCGCAGCGCGACGTGACGCTGCGCGCCTCCGGCGCGCTCGAGCACGCCGCCGACTATCGCAGCGTGGTGGTCGCCTGGCGTAACGGCGCGCCGATCAAGCTCGACGAGATCGCCCGGGTCGTCGACAGCGTCGAGAACGACAAGATCGCGACCTGGTTCAACGACAAGCGTGGCGTCGTGCTCGCGATCCAGCGCCAGCCCGACGCCAATACCGTCTCGGTGGTGGATTCGATCCGGGAGCGGCTACCCGCGTTCCGCGCCCAGGTCCCGGCCTCGATCAACATGGACGTGCTCATGGACCGCTCCATCTCGGTCCGGCATTCGGTCAGCGACGTGCAGCGCACGCTCGCCATCGCCGTAGGGCTGGTGGTGCTGGTCATCTTCCTGTTCCTGCGCTCGGCGGGTGCGACCATCATCCCCTCGCTCGCGGTCCCGGTGTCGCTGATCGGCACTTGCGCGGCGATGTACGCGTTCGGGTTCTCCATCAACAACATGACGCTCTTGGCACTGACCCTCTCGGTCGGCTTCGTGGTGGATGACGCCATCGTCATGCTGGAGAACATCGTCCGGCACATCGAGGGCGGCATGCGGCCGTTCGAGGCGGCGCTGAAGGGATCGCGTGAGATCGGCTTCACCATCATTTCCATCACGTTCTCGCTGATTGCCGTGTTCATCCCGGTGCTGCTGATGGGCGGCATCGTCGGCCGCGTGTTCCGGGAATTCGCGGTGTCGATCTCGGTCGCCATCATCGTGTCCGGCTTCGTCTCCCTCACCCTGACCCCCATGCTGTGCGCGCGCGTCCTGCGCGCCCGTCATGAGGGCGAGAAACAGAACATCGTGCTGCGGGCTTTCGAGGCGGTGTTCCGCAGGTCGCTGCGCGCCTATGAATGGAGCCTCGACAAGGTTTTGGCGGCGCGCGGCGTGATGCTGGTGGTAACGATCGCGACGATCATCGGCTCGGTGCTGCTCTACGTGGCGATTCCGAAGGGCTTCTTTCCGCCCGAGGACACCGGCTTCATTCTGGTTTGGACCGAGGGGCCGACCGATATCTCGTTCCAGGGCATGGTGGAGCGCCAGAAGCAGGTCGCCGACATCATCCTGCGCGATCCGGGCGTCGATTATTTCAACTCGACCGTGGGCGCCGGCGGCCCGAATCCGACCACCAATTACGCCCGGCTTTTCATCGCGCTCAAACCCAAATCCGAGCGCAAGGAAAGCTCGACCGCGATCATCCAGCGCCTACGCAGAAGTGTCAGCGTCGTGCCCGGGATGAACGTCTATTTCCAGAACGTGCAGAACATCAACCTGACCGGCCGCATTTCCAAGAGCGAATATCAATATACCCTGCAATCCAGCGACACCGAGGCGCTGTATCGTATCGCGCCGCAGATGCGCGACAAGATCGCCAAGATCGACGGCCTGCGCGACGTCAACACCGATCTCTACGTCACCAATCCGCAGATGAGCATCGACATCGACCGCGAGAAGGCGGCGGTCTACGGGATCAGCATCGACCAGGTCCGCAACGAGCTCTACGACGCCTACGGCAACCGCCAAGTCGCGACCATCTACACGGCGACCAACGATTATCAGGTGATCCTGGAGAGCCAGAAGTCGTTCCAGGCCGATCCCTCCGAGCTCGCCCACCTCTACGTCAAGGCCGCGAACGGCCAGATGGTGCCGCTCGACGCGGTGGCGAAACTGGTGCCGAGCGTCGGCCCGCTGCAGGTCAATCACCAGGGCGCGCAGCCGGCGGTGACGATCTCGTTCAATCTCGCACCGGGCTTCTCGCTCGGGCATGCCGTCGACGCCATCCAGCAGATCGAGCGAGATTCCCGGCTGCCCGCCACGATCTACACCGGCTTCCAGGGCACCGCGCAGGTGTTCCAGGATTCGCTCAGAGGCCAGGGCATCCTGATCCTGGCGGCGATCTTCGCCGCCTATGTGGTGCTGGGGATTCTCTACGAGAGCTTCATCCATCCGATCACCATCATTTCCGGACTGCCGTCGGCCGGTATCGGCGCCCTGGTGACGCTGATGGGGTTCGGCATGGAGCTCACGGTGATTTCCATGATCGGCATCGTGATGCTGGTCGGCATCGTCAAGAAGAACGCCATCATGATGATCGATTTCGCGATCGAGCGCCGCCGCATCGGCCTGGGCGCGGAAGCGGCGATCCGCGAAGCCTGCCTGCTGCGGTTCCGGCCGATCATGATGACGACGTTCGCGGCGATCTTCGGGGCGTTGCCGATCGCGCTCGGGGCCGGGGAGGGCTCGGAGCTGCGTCGGCCGCTCGGCGTCGCGGTGGTCGGCGGGCTGTGCCTCTCGCAGCTGCTGACCCTCTACATCACCCCGGTGATCTATCTCTACCTCGACCGCATCGATCGCCGGCTGCGCCGCAGCCTGGAGCCGCAGCTCGAGGCGGTCGGCGAGGAAGCGCGCAAGCCCGAGAGCCAGATCGCCGCGGAGTGAGGCGAGGCACGAAAGTCACGCATGCGCGAACGCAAAATCGCCAAGACTGGTGCCGAACAACCGCGTGATACGGAACGCACGATGGAGAATCACAACCCGGTCTAGGACGAGACGACAATGCTTCCGGCATTCAAGGTTCTGCTGGCGTGTTGGCTCGTGCTGCTATCGACCGCCGCAATGCCCGCCCGCAGTCCGTATCCATCATATCTGAAAGGCATAACTACGATCGAATATCGGAGCTATGTCGGAAGCCGTGCATCACCCGGTCAACGATGTGTAATAAATCGTCATACCTGGAATACTGCGCTCGAGGTTATGACGGCGCAATCCAAGTTGAAGTTCATATCGGAGGAGGAATATCGCGCTCAGTTGGATGTCCTGAGGGAAAAAGTCAGTTCGTTACGCAAACAGCCAACATCGGAAAGTGCAGTGAAGGCCTTGGATGCGGCACAGGCCGATCTTGAAGAATACGGCCAGATGCCAACGTTGTCGCTTATGGTCGCCGGCATGGAATACTTCGGTAGGTGTGCGGCGGTATTCAGAGCCTCCCTGCATGTACATGTGACCCCGACCGATTTTATCGGCACGAAAGAGATCATAACGCTCCACTACATTGGGCCAGGAAAATTCAATCCGGTTATTCAGATTTGGCACGGTGACCGAACATTGCAGACTCGGGATAAGGACTTTGCCGCACAGGTAATCAGCACCGCAGCAACAACCATCAAAACTCTTGTGGACGAGTGGACTGAGGCGCAGAAATGCGAGTCGTGTTAGCTATTTCGGTTCACGACGTTCGCTACGAAGTGCTATCGCACACAAACAAAATCCAACAATGACACTGACAAGTCCGAGGAAAGCAAGATAGCCGAGCAGACGATACACCACGCGAATCGTCAGCAGACTTCCGTCTACAAGGATGCCACCCCAATAGACGGGAATGCGAATGGAGCGGCGCAAGGCGCCGCGTACCTTCGGGGCGATGCCGATCGCGCTCGGCGCGGGCGAGGGCTCGGAGCTGCGCCAGCCGCTCCGCATCTGCCAGTGTCGTATCTACCTTGAGGAGAACATATCCCGCATTCGATTATAAGAGGTATTTCTGCGGATTGAATCGACCTAAGCGACTGATCTGCCGCAATTTCTTTTCAAAAATACCTCCAAATTTCGCACGTTTTCGAGGGTTGGCGGCTCGTTTTGCCCATCCCGTATACCTATCGCGTTACTCACGCGGAGCCTCGCGCGGCGCCGGGCCGCAGGTGAAGCTGCGCTGATGATGATTCGATGCGGGCTACGGCTGCCTTGTTCGGATTACGCGCCGCCGGACGGCGCTCCATCCGGGCTAGGGCTGCCTTGGTTCAGAATCGTGGATGCCCGGCACGACGGCCGGGCATGATGGCTCACACCGAAAAGCTGGTCCCGCAGCCGCACGACGCGGTGGCGTTGGGATTGGCGATCTTGAACGAGGCGCCGATCAGGTCGTCGACGAAATCGATCTCGGCGCCTTCGAGGTAGCGCAGCGAGATCGGATCGATCAGCACGGTCGCGCCGTTGCGCGATACCACGAAATCGTCCGGCGCTTGGCTTTGCTCCATGTCGAACCGGTACTGGAACCCGGAGCAGCCGCCGCCCTCGACGCTCACCCGGAGCATGGTGCCGGGGGCCTCGGCGGTCAGAATCTCGCCGATGCGTCGCGCTGCGCGCTCGCTCACGGTGACGGTCGCCGCCATTGGTGCTCTCCGCGGGCGTTTCTGCCGCCCGACGTGTCGAATCTCGTGCGTTGTCAGGCTGCCCACAGGATAGTTAAGTGCGCCCGAGGCCCGGGTCAATTCCCGGCAAGCGAGGCGCCATGGCTCTCGAGACCGGTCGCGAGCGCGTGCCCTATGCGTCCGATCCCGGCTTAAGCCGCGGCCGGGCGCATCCGGAGCCGCCGAGCGCGTCTCGCAACGCCTTTCGCCGCGATTGCGACCGCATCATCCACGCCTCCGCGTTCCGCCGGCTCCAGTACAAGACCCAGGTGTTCGTGTTTCACGAGGGCGACCATTACCGCACGCGGCTGACCCACACGCTTGAGGTCATGCAGATCGCCCGCGCGCTCGCTCGCGCGCTCGGCCTCGACGAGGATCTCGCCGAAGCGCTGGCGCTCGCCCACGATCTCGGCCATCCCCCGTTCGGCCATGCCGGGGAGCGGCAGCTCGACGCTTGCCTGCGGTCGTACGGGGGCTTCGACCACAATGCGCAGGCGCTGCGGGTCGTCACACTGATCGAGCGCCGCTATCCGGAGTTCGACGGGCTCAATCTCACCTGGGAAACCCTCGAGGGCATCGTCAAGCACAACGGGCCGCTGACCGGCGCGGACGGCCGGCCGCTCGACCGCTACGGCGAGCACGGCATCCCTTCCGCCATCGCCCTTTATGCCGAGGCCAACGGGGTGAGCTTGGCGACGTACCCGGGCCCGGAAGCGCAGATCGCGGCCATTGCCGACGACATCGCTTATGACGCCCACGACCTCGACGACGGGCTCAGGGCGGGGCTGTTCGGGCTCGAGGATCTCGCCGTGGTGGTCGCACTCGCGGACATTCTGCGCGACGTCGATTTGCGCTACCCCCGGCTCGATGCGGCGCGCCGCGTTCACGAGCTGATCCGCCGGCTCATCGCCGGGATGATCGACGACGTCATCGCGGAATCCGCCCGCCGGTTCGCCGCGGCGGCGCCGCGCTCGGTCGACGACGTCCGCAGGGCAGGGGCGCCGATGATCGCCTTCTCCGGACCGTTGGCCGAGGTCGACCGCGCGATCAAACATTTCCTGCTGCCCCGGATGTACCGGCATGTGCGCATCCTGCGCATCATGGAAGCCGCACAGCGCGTCGTCGCCGATCTGTTCGGGCACTATTTTACGCATCCGGAAAAAATGCCGGCCGATTGGGCGCAAGGCCTCGATTGCCTGGACGAGCGCGGCCGTGCCCGCCGCATCGCGGATTTCATCGCCGGAATGACCGATCGCTATGCGCTGATCGAGCATGCGCGGCATTTTGACTCGACCCCGGAACTGGTCTAGGCCGCCCGCTCCTCGCCCGCCCGTCCCGCCGCCACCGGCGGAAAGATTGCGCATCCGCCCGATGGCCTTGAAACGCACCTCGAAACATCTTTTTGCCGAGGTCCTCGACCGGGTGCACGCGGCAAATGCGGACCTGATCGCGACGGGGTTGCTGCCGGCCGATACCGATCAGTCGCGGGTGCTGGTCGAGCCGCCGCGCGAAGCCGCGCACGGCGATATGGCGACGAACGCCGCGATGGTGCTGGCCAAGGGCGTCGGCCGGAAACCGCGCGAGCTCGCCGAGGCGATTGCCGCGAAATTGCGGGGTGACCCGCTCCTCGCGCGGGTCGACGTCGCCCCTCCCGGCTTCATCAATCTGACGCTGACCGAGGAGGCCTGGGCCGGGGAGTTGCGCTCGGTCCTCGCATGCGGCGAGGATTACGGCCGCAGCGACGTCGGCGCGGGCGAAAAGGTCAATGTCGAATATGTCTCCGCCAATCCCACCGGTCCGATGCATGTCGGCCATGGTCGGGGCGCGGTGTTCGGCGACGCACTCGCGACGCTGCTGGAATTCGCCGGCTATGGGGTGACGCGCGAGTTCTACGTCAACGATGCCGGAGCCCAGGTGGACGCGCTCGCGCGCTCGGCCTATCTGCGCTACCGCGAGGCGCTCGGCGAGGACATCGGACCGATTCCGGAGGGCCTCTATCCGGGCGATTATCTCAAACCCGTCGGTGCCGCGCTTGCGGTGGAACACGGCCGCGCCTTGCTCGGACGCCGCGAGTCGGAATGGCTGCCGCTCGTTCGCGCCAAGGCGGTCGAGGCGATGCTGGACGAGATCCGCGGGGATCTCGCCGCGCTCAAGGTCGAGCACGCGGTGTTCTTCTCCGAGCGATCCCTGGTCGAGGGCAAGACCGACCAGGCGGCCGCCACGATCGAGACGCTGCGGGCCGCGGGGCTGATCTATCAGGGCCGGCTGCCGCCGCCGAAAGGCCAGCTGCCCGAGGATTGGGAGGATCGGGAGCAGACCTTGTTCCGCTCCACGGCGTTCGGCGACGACGTCGATCGGCCGCTGATGAAATCCGACGGCAGCTACACGTATTTCGCCTCCGACGTCGCGTACCACAAATCGAAATTCGACCGCGGCTTTCGCACCCTGATCGACGTGTGGGGTGCCGATCATGGCGGCTATGTCAAGCGCATGCAGGCTGCCGTGAAGGCGATCAGCAACGGCCGTGCCGAGCTCGACATCAAGATCGTGCAATTGGTCAGGCTGCTTCGGGGCGGCCAGCCGGTGAAGATGTCGAAGCGCGCCGGCGAGTTCGTGACCCTTCGCGAGGTCGTCGAGGAGGTCGGATCGGACGCCGTCCGCTTCATGATGCTTTTTCGCAGGAACGACGCCGTGCTCGACTTCGATCTCGCCAAGGTCATTGAGCAGTCCCGCGATAACCCGGTGTTCTATGTCCAATACGCTCACGCGCGCGGAAATTCGGTGTTTCGCAATGCACGCGAGGTGCTGCCCGAGCTGCCGGAAGACGGCACAGAACGCAGGCATCGCTTGGCACGAGCCCCGCTGGAGCGACTCGATGACGCGGCCGAATTGGCGATCCTGAAGCGGATTGCGCTCTATCCGCGCCTTTTGGAGGGGGCTGCGGCGGCCCATGAGCCGCACCGGGTTGCCTTCTATCTTTATGATCTGGCGAGCGAATTTCATGCGCAATGGGCCCGCGGCACAGACTTGCCATATTTACGGTTCATTATCCAAGATGATCCACAACTGACCCTGGCACGGCTTGCCCTGGTCCAGGGCGTTGTCACCGTCCTTGCTTCCGGGCTCAAGTTGCTGGGAGTGAAGGCGCCGGAAGAAATGCGGTGATATCGCCCGGACGTATTCGGTCGCGTTGAGGGGCTCCGCCATTCGACCGAGCGCGACGTAACCGCCGGTGGGAGTAGATGGCCGACGATCCTCGCTACCGTTCGCAGCGGTTCGATCCTTCCGGGCAGGATCGCCCGTCACGCCCTGCGTCCGGGTCGCAAGATGATCCGCTCGCGGAACTGGCGCGTTTGATCGGCCAGGACGAGGCCTTCATCGCCGCCAGTCGCGAAGGTGCGCGGCCGCGACACCGCGATCCGCAGCGTGGACCGGATAAAAATACCGCAACGCCGAATTGGCTTACCCGAATCGGCCAGCGTTCGAACCCCGGAAGGGGCGGAGCGGAGACCTACGAGGCGGAGACCAGCCGGCGAGACCCGGACTATTTCAGCGATCCGGAGTTGGAGACCGGCCATCGCTCGCGGCAGCCGCCTGCGAGGTGGGATGCGGAGTCTGAGGCGGACGACAGCCAGTACAGCGGGTCCGAGCCTGATGCGCGCGATGAGTGGCGCGAGCCGCGCTCCGATCCGCGCCGGGACGAGGACATCGATCCGTACCGCATCGCGGCCCAAGACGGCCGCTACGATCGCCTGCCGCAAGCTGCGGAAGAATATGACGACGGGACCGATCCAATACCCCGGATGAACCCCTTCGATCCTCGGCATGACCGCATCGATTACGCCGAGGACGACGATGGCCATGCTTCTCGCCTGCGGCGGCGCGGCGGGATCTTGACCGTGGCGGCCGTGGTAGGGCTTGCCGCCATCGGCACAGCCGCCGCTTTCGGCTATCGCGCATGGACCGCCGGCTCGAGCTCAGCCGGACCGCCCCCCCTGATCAAGGCGGACACCGCGCCGACCAAGATAGTGCCCGCGCAAGCCGGAGAGGGCCAACAAAACAAGCTGATCTACGATCGGATCGGCGAAAAAATCCAAAGCTCGAACGACAAAATGGTTTCTCGCGAGGAGCAGCCGCTCGAGCTGCGCGACATGGCGCGCCAGTCGGGACCGCGCGCAGCGCTTCCCACGCCTGGAACGCCGGGCAGCGTGACGATCGGGGGGCAGCCGCCGGCATACGCCGCGCCGCCTGCGCCACCCGTCGGGAATCCGGGACCGAACGAACCGAAACGGGTCCATACGATCACCATTCGCCCCGATCAGGTTTCGACTTTGCCGGCTCCGGGAGAATCGGAGCCGTTGCCCGCCCGTTCCGTCACGACGACGAACGTCGGTCCGGCTGCGGCGCCCGCCGCGCCCGCCGGCCGCTCCGCGGCGCCAATCCCGGCCCCGACGAGACCCTCGCCCCCGAAACCGGCGGGCGGTGCTCCGCTTGCGCTGAATCCTTCAGCGGACACCCCGCCGCCTGGCTCCCGGTCCGGGACGACGTCTGCCCAGCCGGCCCCGTACCGAACCGCAGCCCTTCCAACTGGCGCCGAGGCGGGCCACTACGTGGTCCAGCTTTCCTCGCAACAAAGCGAGTCGGAAGCGCAGGCGTCGTTTCGGGCCCTGCAAGCGAAATATCCCAACGTGCTGGGGAGCCGGCAGCCGCTGATTCGCCGGGCCGACCTCGGCAGCAAGGGCGTTTACTACCGCGCCCAGGTCGGACCCTTCGCGAGCGCCGAGGACGCCAATCAGCTGTGCAGCAGCCTGAAGGCCGCCGGCGGCCAGTGTATCGTCCACCGCAATTGACCGCCCAAATCGCTTGACCCCCGCCCCGACCGCGGGCTAACCCGCGGCGATGCAGGGGCGCGCCGTCATTGTCGGGCTGGCCGGATCCCGGCTCCGAGCCGAGGAGCGCGCGTTTCTACGCGAGGCTGACCCTTGGGGCCTGATTCTTTTCGCGCGGAACATCCGCGCCCCCAAACAAGTGCGCGCGCTGGTTGATGATTTCCGCGAAACGCTGGGCCGGGCGGACGCGCCGGTGCTGATCGATCAGGAAGGCGGTCGGGTGCAGCGGCTTGGGCCGCCGCATTGGGCCGAATATCCGGCCGGGGCCGCGTACGGCCGTCTCTATGATCGCAAGCCCGAGCTCGGGGTTGCCGCCGCGCGGCTCGGCGCCCGGCTGATCGCGGCGGATCTGGGCGCGCTCGGCATTACCGTCGATTGCCTGCCGCTCGCGGACATGCCGGTACCCGGTGCCGACAGTATCATCGGCGATCGTGCCTATGGCGGCAGCGTCGAGAAGGTGGCCTCGATCGCGGCGGCGATCGCCGAAGGGCTGCGGGACGGGGGCGTGCTGCCGGTCCTCAAGCACATCCCGGGCCATGGCCGGGCCGGCGTCGACAGTCACCATGGCCTTCCCGTGGTGAGCACCGAGCGGCCGATCTTGGAGGCTACGGATTTTACCGCATTTCGCCGCCTGGCCAAGCTGCCGCTGGCGATGACCGCGCATGTTGTGTTCACCGCAATCGACCCGGTCGCGCCGGCGACAATTTCAGCGACAATGGTGCGCGAGGTGATTCGCGGATGGATCGGGTTCGATGGACTGCTGATGACGGACGATATCTCGATGCAGGCGCTGAGCGGGACCCTCGGTGAGCGCGCCGGCGCGGCGATTGCCGCCGGCTGCGACGTGGTGCTCCACTGCAGTGGCCGGCTCGACGAGATGCAGGCCGTGGCCGCCGTCGTCCCGAAGCTCGACGGGGAGGCTCGCCGCCGCGCCGCGGCTGCCTTGTCGTGGAGGAGGTCGGCATCGCCGATCGATGCGGCTGCGGCACGGGCGGAATTTTCCGCGCTGATCGCCGAAGACCGCCCCGCAACGGCATCGGTGCCCTCATGACGCCGGCCGAGCAATTCCAGGTGGATCCCGACATCGCGGTGGAACGCGGCTCGGAGGAGCCGGCACTGATCGTCGACGTCGAGGGGTTCGAAGGGCCGCTCGACCTGCTGCTCATGCTGGCGCGCCAGCAGAAGGTCGATCTCGCCAAGATTTCCATCCTGGCGCTTGCCGACCAATATTTGGCGTTCATCGAAGCGGCGCGCCAAGTGCGCCTGGAGCTTGCCGCGGATTATCTGGTCATGGCGGCGTGGCTCGCGTATCTCAAGTCGCGTCTGCTGCTTCCCGAGAGCGGCGATACCGTGGGCCCGAGCGCCGAGGAACTGGCTGCGGCGCTCGCCTTGCGCCTCAAGCGGCTCGAGGCCATTCGCGGCGCAGCCGAGCGGCTGGTGGCGCGCCCGCAGCTCGAACGCGACGTGTTTCGCCGCGGCGCCCCGGAGCCGATCATCGACGTCAAGCGGCCCGAATGGACGGCCACGCTCTACGACCTGCTCTCCGCCTATGCGGCACAGCGCCAGAAGCGAGCGCTGGCGCGCGTGCGCGTTGCGCAGCGCCGGGTCTGGTCGCTCGCCGAGGCCCGCGCCGCGCTCGAACGGCTGGTCGGAAGAGGCGACGACTGGTCGCGTCTCGACGAATATCTGGTCGCCTATGTAACGGAACCGGGGCTTCGCGCCACCGTCTACGCCTCGAGCTTTGCCGCGACGCTGGAGATGGTGCGTGAAGGCCTGGTCGAGGTTCATCAGCACATCGCGTTCGCGCCGATCTATTTGCGTAAAAGGATCGGCCAGCGCGGCGGCGCAACCGGGCCCGAAGAGGCCGCGATGAAAGCCGAAACGAATGGGGAAAAGGAGGGCCGGGGATGAGGAGTTTGGCCAAACAGCACGACATCATCGCCCATCCGCGCGCGATCGGCGGGGATTACGACCGAGACGCCGCGCCGGAGGTCCGGCCGGAAGAGTTGCGGTTGCTGGAGGCGCTGCTGTTCGCCTCGGCCGAGCCGCTCGACGAGAAGACGCTCGCGGCGCGCATGCCCGACGGGGTCGACCTGCGCGCCGCGCTCGATCGGCTGCAACGGGAATATGCGTCGCGGGGCGTCAATCTCGTGCGCATCGCCGGCAAATGGACGTTCCGCACGGCGGTCGACCTCGCTTGGCTGCTGGCGCGGGACTCCGTCGAACCTCGCAAGCTTTCACGCGCCGCCACCGAGACCCTGGCGATCATTGCCTATCACCAGCCGGTCACCCGGGCGGAGATCGAGGAGATCCGCGGGGTCTCGGCTTCAAAGGGTACGCTGGACGTGCTGCTCGAGACCGGCTGGATCCGGCCGCGGGGACGCCGCAAGGCGCCGGGCCGCCCGATCACGTTCGGGACCACGGATGCCTTCCTCAGCCATTTCGGGCTCGACTCGATCGGCGACCTCCCAGGTCTCGACGAGCTCAAGGGCACCGGGCTGCTCGATGGCCAGCTGCCGGCGGGCTTTGCGGTTCCGATGCCGTCGGACGATCCGAACCTGCGGGAAGACGAGGACCCGCTCGACCCAGGGGACATCGATCTCGGCCTCGGCCCCCGCGTGGGCGAGGAGTGAGTCCCGGCGTCATGCCCGGCCCTTGTGCCGGGCATCCACGATCCGAAACCGAAACGGCGTGGATGCCCGGGACAAGCCCGGCCATGACGAGGCGGACGAGCGAATCGGTCGCGCGCGGAAGGGGCCGAAATCCTTGTTTTTGCCGGCCTCGGCGCCTAGCTTGTCGGTGAACCAGGCGGGTCGCGCCGCGCGCGATCGCCGTGACGGAGGAAATTCCATGGGCGGCCTGAGCATTTGGCACTGGATCGTGGTGATTGCCGTCCTGCTTCTGCTGTTCGGCCGGGGCAAGATCTCCGAGCTGATGGGCGACGTTGCCCAGGGCATCAAAGCCTTCAAGAAGGGCATGCAGGAAGAGGACAAGACGGCGGGCGAGAGCAAGACTCCCGAGCCCGGCACCGGCAAGACGATCGAGCATCAGCCGGCGGAGACGGTTGCGCAAACCGAGAGCCGCAAGGCGAGCTGAGGCCGCCCGGCGCTGCCGAGCAGCGCGCGAGAACGCAATATCGCATGAGCGGCGAGGCGGGATGTGACTGCGTCCCTGGGAGTGCAGGCCTTCATCTTTGACGTGGGCTGGGGCGAGCTGGTCCTCATCGGCGTGGTGTCGCTGATCGTGTTCGGGCCCAAGGAGCTGCCCGTCGTCCTGCGCACGGTCGGCCAGTACATGACAAAAATCCGCCGGATGGCGGCGGAGTTCCAGAGCCAGTTTCAGGAAGCCATGCGCGAAGCCGAAATGGCCGAGCTCAAGCAGCATTTCGATACGATCCAGGACGCCGCGAAGGGCATCGGCAGTTTCGATCCGACCGGCATCGCCAATCAAATCGAGACTACCGCGGCCGAGAAGCCGCCGGCCGACGCGGCGCCTGCCGGCTCGGCCCCGACCGCGCCGGCGCCGGAGCCGACCGAGCCCGCGGCCCCCCCGGCTGCGATCCAATCGGCTCCCGGCGAAGCTGAGGCCTTGCCGCCGGCGCCGGCAAGCGCGGCAGAGCCCGTTGCGCCCGGCCCCGGCCAGCCCGAGGCCGGCAAAGGGCAGCCGGGATGACCCAGGACGACATCGAGGCGACCAAAGCGCCCCTGATGGAGCACCTGGTCGAGCTGCGCTCCCGCCTGATCAAGGCGCTGATCGCCTTCGTGATCACGTTCGCTTTGTGCTTCGTGTTCGCCAAGCACATCTACAATATTCTGGTCTGGCCCTTCGTCTGGGTCGCCGGCCCCGAGCATTCGAAATTCATCTACACGGCGCTGCTCGAATATTTCGTCACCCAGATCAAGCTGGCGATGTTCGGCGCGGCCTTCCTGGCGTTTCCGGTCATCGCCACGCAGCTCTACATGTTCGTGGCGCCCGGGCTTTATCGTCATGAGCGCCAGGCGTTCCTGCCGTACCTGGTCGCCACCCCGGTGTTCTTCGTGCTCGGCGCCCTCGTGGTATATTTCCTGGTGTTCCCGACCTTGGTGCGGTTCTCGCTCGGCATGCAGCAGTTGGCCGGTCCCGGCCAGGCGGAGATCGAGCTATTGCCGAAAGTCGGCGAATATCTCTCGTTGATGATGGCGCTGATCTTCGCCTTCGGCATCGCGTTTCAGTTGCCGGTCATTCTCACCCTGCTCGGCCGGGTGGGCATCCTCACGTCCAAGCAGCTGCGCGAGAAGCGCCGGTATTTCATCGTCATCGCCTTCGTCATCGCCGCCGTGCTCACGCCCCCCGACGTCATCAGCCAGCTCTCCCTTGCCTTGCCGCTCCTGCTTCTCTACGAGGGCTCGATCTGGTCGGTGCGGATGGTCGAGAAGAAGGCCGCCGCGGCGGCCGGTCCTGCCGCGGCCCAGACCAAGCCCGCCGAATAGAAGGGTCTGCAAGCTTCGGTGCTCCGGGGCGCTTGGCCATGCACGACATCAAATGGATTCGCGAGCATGCGGAGGAATTCGACCGCGGGCTCGCCCGGCGCGGCCATCCCCCGGCGGCCCAAATGCTCATCGGCCTCGATGAACGGCGCCGCGCCGCGATTACCAAGCTCGAAACCGCGCTCGCCCGGCGCAATGCCGCCTCCAAGGAGATCGGCCAGGCCAAGGCGAAGAAGGACGAGGCGCACGCGGCCGTGTTGATGGTGGAGGTCACCGGGCTGAAGGCGCAGATCGAGGCGGGCGAGGAAGAGCAGCGGCAAGCGGTTGCCGCGCTCGAAACCGCGCTCGCGGAAATTCCGAACCTGCCGCTCGACGACGTTCCCGACGGCGCGAATACCGAAGATAATGTCGAGCATCATCGCTTCGGCGCCAAGCGCGAGTATTCATTCGAGCCGAAGCAGCATTTCGATCTCGGCGAAGCCCTCGGCCTGATGGATTTCGAGACCGCGGCGAAACTCTCCGGCGCCCGGTTCGTGGTGCTGAAGGGAGGGTTGGCACGGCTCGAGCGCGCGCTGGCGCAATTCATGCTCGATGCACATACTAGGGATCATGGGTATACAGAAGTTGCCCCACCCCTGTTGGTGAAAGAAGAGGCGCCTTTCGGAACAGGAAACCTTCCCAAAGCTGCGGACGATATGTTCTGCACCAGGGAAGGTCTCTGGCTCATCCCGACCGCCGAAGTCCCGCTGACCAATCTTGTACGAGAAGAGATTCTCGCCGAGAGCCAGCTCCCGCTGCGCTTCACCGCCGGCACGCCGTGCTTCCGGGCCGAGGCGGGCGCCGCCGGCAAGGACACCCGCGGCATGATTCGCCAGCACCAGTTCACCAAGGTCGAGCTCGTCTCGATCACCACGCCGGAAGAGAGCCGCGCCGAGCACGAGCGCATGCTCGCCTGCGCCGAGGAAATCTTGCGCCGGCTCGACCTGCATTACCGGGTGATGGTGCTGTGCGCCGGCGACACCGGCTTTGCCTCGCAGAAAACCTTCGATATCGAGGTGTGGCTGCCGGGGCAGGGCGCCTATCGCGAAATCTCGAGCTGCTCGATCTGCGGGGAATTCCAGGCGCGCCGCATGAACGCGCGCTATCGCGGCAAGGATGGACGTGTGCGCTATGTCCATACCCTCAATGGCTCCGGCGTCGCGGTCGGCCGCGCCCTGATCGCGGTGATGGAGACCTATCAGCAGGAGGACGGCTCGATTGCCATTCCCGAGGTGCTGCGGCCCTACATGGGCGGGATCGAGCGCATCGAGCGGCCGACGTGAATGCGAATCCTCTTGACCAACGATGACGGCATCCACGCGCCGGGGCTCACCGTGCTCGAAGAGATCGCGCGGGTGCTCTCCGACGACATCTGGGTGGTCGCGCCGGAATTCGATCAGTCCGGCGTCTCGCATTCGCTCTCGCTCAACGATCCGCTGCGGCTGCGCGAGGTCAGCCCGCGCCATTATGCGGTGAAAGGCACGCCGACCGATTGTGTCATCATGGGCGCGCGGCATGTCGTGAGCGAGCCCGGCCCCGATCTCGTGCTCTCCGGGGTCAACCGCGGCCAGAACGCCGCGGAGGACGTGACCTATTCGGGAACCATCGCCGGCGCCATGGAGGGCACTATTCTCGGCATTCCGTCGATGTCGCTCTCCCAGGCCTATGGTCCCACGACCCGGGAGCGGCCGCATTGGGACACGGCGATCCGCTACGCTCCCGACCTGATCCGGCGCGTGCTCGCCGCCGGCATGCCCCGCGACGTCCTGGTCAACATCAATTTTCCCGATTGCGTCCCCGACGAGGTCAAGGGCATCGCCATCACCATGCAGGGCAAGCGCGACCAGGACCTGCTGCGCATCGACGCCCGTCACGACGGCCGCGGCAATCCGTACTATTGGCTCGCGTTCGCGCGGCGCGAGCGGCGAAACCTCGGCGTCGGCACGGATCTCGCGGCGATCGCCGAGAACCGCATCGCCGTGACACCGCTCCGCCTCAATCTCACCGACGAGCCGTTCATGACGCGGCTCGCCGAGGAGCTCGACGAGGCGCCACGACGAAAGTGAAGATGAAGCCCAAGGCTTGCCGCGCCTTTCCCCCTCCCCATGTCGGACTATTGCGAGAGCGGAGCGGCGTGCGCGCTTCCCTTCCCTCTCCCAGCCAAACCCGGGTGTTCCCGGGTTTGGCCATTACATGATTGGTCCAAGTCGGAAACATCCGACGTGGACTGGGAGAGGGTGCTGAGCGGACGAAGTCCGCGAGGCGGGTGAGGGGGGGTTCTTGCGAGCAATTACCCCTCACCCGGTCCTCACCTTCGGCTCGGACCACCCTCTCCCGCAAGGGGAGAGGGGAAGAGGAGTGTGTGTTTGCCGCCTCAATTTCAGCGGAACATGCACTAGAATGCGGAAACGATGATTATGACGGACGGTCTGCCGAAGGAGGGGATCTTGAACGTGCAGCGTGTGGCGGAGGCAACGCAGCCGATCGAGCACGCCGGCTCGCTCGAAAACCCGATCGGTCACATTGTGCGTCGACTCATGACGGCACGGGCCGTGCAACGTCCGTTCCACCACCTCGAGTTCGACCGGATCTTTCCCGACGACGTGTATGCGGCGATGCTGCATGCGCTGCCGGTTGCGGCCGAGTACCGGCCGATGTCCGGCCGCAGCAAGGGAAGCGACAGGCCGGACGGCGCGCCCACGCGGGTGAAGATCGATCTGTTTCCCGAATACATCCGGCATCTGCCGGCGGACAAGCGGCGAGTGTGGCGCCTGGTCGGCCACGCGCTGTGCTCGCGTCCGGTGCAGGCGGCGTTCGTCGAACGACTGGCACCCGGGCTCGAGGCGCGGTTCGGAAAAGATTTCGCCAAAATTGGCTTCTATCCGATCCCGATCCTCACCCGCGACATTCCCGGCTATCGCATCACGCCGCATACCGACACGCACTGGAAGGGCATCACCGTCCAGCTCTATCTGCCGCGCGACGAGCGCCATGCGCACATCGGCACGATCTTTCACGAGCGCCTGCCCGACGGCGGCTTGCGACGCGTGTCGCAGGTCCGGTTTGCACCGAACAGCGGCTATGCGTTTGCGGTCGGCGACGATACCTGGCACTCGGCGGATCCGGTGGGACCGGAAGTGGAGACCCGGGACAGCATTCTTCTCACCTATTTCGTCGACGCCGGCCCAGTGCGTTTCCTGCGCAATCGCGGCAAGCGGATCGGCAATTTCCTGCGCAACGAGCTGCGCCATTGGACGCACCGGTGATGCGTCGAAGCCGGCACGGCCGGCGCTCGCCAGGAAACCCCGTTGCAGCGCCTTCAGGGTGATCTCCGCGGCGAGCTTCAGGCGGACAAGGAGACGGTCGGTGCCGATGGTTCCGAAAGCTGGCGCCAAAAACGGCGGGATCGGCGAAAACGCCGACAGCGTCGGCCGCATGGAGTTTCTGCTGACGCTACGCCGCCGCGGCATTGCCGACGCGGCGGTGCTGCGCGCGCTCGACGAAGTTCCGCGCGAGGAATTCGTCACGCCGGATTACGGCGACGCCGCCTATGCCGACCAGGCGTTGCCGATCGACTGCGGCCAGACCATCAGCCAGCCCTACGTGGTGGCCTATATGACCGAGCAGCTCGAGGTCGGGCCCGAGCATCACGTGCTCGAAGTGGGCACGGGCTCCGGCTATCAGGCGGCGGTGCTCTCGCGCCTGGCGCGCGACGTGGTCACGGTGGAGCGCTACCGCACGCTCGCCGAAGCGGCACGCAGGCGGCTGGAGAAGCTCGGCTATGGCAATGTCGCGGTCGTGCTCGGCGACGGGCTCGCCGGCGTTCCGGCGCACGCGCCCTACGACCGCATCATCGTGACCGCCGCCGCCGAAAGCATCCCGCAGCCGCTCGTCGATGAGCTTGCCGAGGGCGGCATCCTGGTGCTGCCGCTGGGCCCTCACCACGACGCGCAGCGCATTGTCAAGCTGACCAAGACCGAGGACGGGATCGAGCGCGAGGATCTTATCTGGGTGCGTTTCGTGCCGCTTTTGCCGGGTCAGGCCCGCGAGCTGTGATCGGCCGGACATCAGCCGAGCGTTGCGATTGCCGTCGTCGGCGCCCCGCCGAAAGCAAGGCAAACGCTTAGAAAAGAAATTCCGCGGCTTTTTCGCCCGCCCGGAGGGCGCTCGTTAATTGTTAACCGTTCGTGTTCAAGCCTTGTTTACTCCGCGCTGCTTAACTCAACCGGTTCACTTGCGTACCGGTGGGGTTGCGTCATGCGTTTCCCGAAGCCAAGCGGCTTGCGCGCGATTGCGCGGATGCTCGCAGCGGCGTTGATTGCCGCCGGAGCGGCTGGCTGCAGCAATGCCGACCGCTTCGGCGATAACGCGCTTTCGAACCCCTACGCTTCCCGCCGCGATGCGGCAAACCAGCCCACGCCGGCGGAATCCGCTCCGCTCGGGCGCGTCGAGGCACAGCCGCTCGGGGCGCAGAGCGCGGCCCCGCTGCCGCCGCCCGGTCCCGCGCCGAGCTATTATCCGCCGCGCGACACGACCGGATCTCTTGCCGCCGCCTCGTCGAGCGGGGAAATCACCATCACGGTCGCGCCCGGCGACACGGTCGATGGCATTGCTCGGCGCTACGGCGTGTCCTCCGGCGCGATCGCGCAGGCCAACCATCTGACCGCGGCGTCGTCGATCCAGGCCGGGCAGCGCCTCGTCATTCCGCGGCATCATTCCGGCACCCGGCCGCTGGCCGCCGCATCGAGCACCGCGGTGGCGACGCGCCATGGTCGCAGCGCTGCTCCGGGCGGCGTGCACGTGGTCGCCCCCGGCGAGACGCTGAGCTCGGTGGCACACCTTTACGGCCACTCCCGATCGGCGATCGCCAAGGCCAACAGCATCGCGCCCGACACCAAGCTCCGGATCGGCCAGCAGTTGACGATACCCGGGGCAAAGCCCACGCGCGTCGCAGCGGGCAATCCGGTTCATTCGCCCCCGGCAGCTGTGGGCGGGCGCATGCCGGCAGCTTCCGCGCCCGTCCATTCGCAACCTCCGCAGCGGGTTGCGACCGCGGAGGCCGGGGCCCCCTTGGCCGCCGCGGAACCCGCAGCGCTGAAGACCGAAGCGCCGGCCGAGGCCGCGAATGCGGCCGGCGGTTTCCGCTGGCCGGTGCGCGGGCGCGTCATTGCCGCATTCGGGTCGGAGGCGAACGGTCAGCACAACGACGGCATCAATCTCGCGGTGCCGGAAGGCACCTCGATCAAGGCCGCCGAGGAAGGCACCGTCGCCTACGCCGGCAACGAGCTCAAAGGCTACGGCAACCTGCTGTTGGTGCGGCACGGCAACGGTTTCGTCACCGCTTACGCCCACGCCAGCGAGCTGCTGGTCAAGCGCGGCGATCAGGTGAAGCGCGGTCAGATCATCGCGCGCGCCGGCCAGACCGGCAACGTCGCCTCGCCGCAGCTGCATTTCGAGATCCGCAAGGGTGCGACGCCGGTCGATCCGATGCGCTATCTGTCGGGCACCTGAGCGTCAGCCATTTCCATCAGCCCCGCGATTGACCTCCAGGAGCTGATCATCGCGGGGCGGCCGGTTCTTCCAGCGGAACCCTGAGCCGCCCCGCGAGGTCCTGCACGTATTGCCAAGCCACCCGCCCGGACCGGGATCCGCGGGTAGTCGCCCATTCGAGCGCCTCGGCCCGCAGCTTCTCGCCGTTCATCGGAATGCGGTAATAGCCGACGTAACCGGCCACCATGGCCAGATATTCGTCCTGGCTGCAGCGGTGAAACCCGAGCCAGAGGCCGAAACGATCCGACAGCGACACCTTCTCCTCCACCGCCTCGCCGGGATTGATCGCGGTCGAGCGCTCGTTCTCCATCATGTCCCGCGCCATCAGGTGCCGCCGATTGGAGGTCGCATAGAGGATCACGTTGTCGGGCCGGCCCTCGATGCCGCCTTCGAGCACCGCCTTGAGCGACTTGTAGGAGGTGTCCTCGGCATCGAACGAGAGGTCGTCGCAGAACACCAGGAAGCGCTGCGGCGCCGCGCGCAGCAGGCTCATCAGCTCGGGCAGGCTTTCGATGTCCTCGCGGTGGATCTCGACGAGCTTCAGCCGGCCGCGCCGCGGGCCGTCGCCGAGCTTGGTGTTGACCGCCGCATGCGCCGCCTTGACCAGCGACGATTTACCCATGCCGCGCGCGCCCCACAGCAGCGCATTGTTCGCCGGCAGCGCATGGGCGAACCGTTCGGTGTTTTCCACCAGCACGTCACGCACCCGATCGATGCCTTTGAGCAGCGACATGTCGACCCGGTTGACGTGCGCAACGGGAGCGAGCCGCCGGCCTTCCGGGTGCCAGACGAATGCATCGGCGGCATCGAAGCGCGGCGGTGCCGGCGCAGGCGGTGCCAGCCGCTCGAGCGCATCGGCGACGCGGTCGAGCGTCGCGGAGAATTCCACCAGGTCGAATTCGGATTTGGCGCGCGGCATGGCAAGTCCGGACTGGGCACCGGAGGCTTAGCGGGACCGTGGCGCCCCGGCAAGCACCCGCCGTCCACCGCGGGTCGCGGGTGCCCTCGGGCCCCGCGCGCCGTCTCATCCTGCGCGGGATGCGCGACGGGCACTATTCTCGGGGTTCTTTCGGACGGTTTGCGCCGATCCGCGGCGTTGCAATTGGGCACGCGCGGGCTATAGTCCGCGCCGATTTAGCCGGGCACAGGCCAAGGGCGTCTCGCCAGTTCCGCATGCGGCATGACCCCTCCCTGACCTTCCCCTCGCCGGGAGGGGTGCGGCGGGGCTTGCGGCACGGGGACGAGGATCGATGCTGATCACGCCGGCATTCGCCCAAACGGGCCTGGGAGGCAGCAGCGACATGCTGATGTCGCTGCTCCCCTTCGTCCTCATTTTCGTGATCATGTATTTCCTGATCCTGCGTCCGCAGCAACGGCGAGTGAAGCAGCATCAGGAGATGGTCAAGAGCGTGCGTCGAGGCGATACCGTCATCAGTTCCGGGGGGCTGGTCGGCAAGGTCACCAAGGTCGTGGATGACGATCAGATCGAGGTCGAGATCGCGGACGGCGTCCGCGTGCGGCAAATGCGTTCGATGGTGTCCGAAGTCCGTGCCAAGGGGGAACCGGTGAAGGACGAGGCGTCCGGCTGACCGCGGCTGGCGGCCGCTGCGAAGGACACGGGTTCTCATGTTGTTTTTCTCCCGCTGGAAAGCGATCTCGGTGCTGCTCACCGCGGTCGTCATCTGCCTGTTCGCCGTTCCCAATTTCTTCCCCGACCGAATGGTGCAGCGCTGGCCGGCTTGGACACAGCGCCACATCGTGCTGGGGCTCGATCTGCAGGGCGGTTCGCACCTCCTGCTCGAGGTCGATTCCAACGCCGTGCGCAAGGAAAAAGTCCAGACGTTGCTCGATGACGTGCGCCGCGTGCTCCGGGAGGCGCGCATCGGCTATACCGGGCTTGTCGCCCGCGGCGACAGCGTCGAGGTCCGCATTCGCGAAGGCGCCGACCCGCAAGCCGCGCTGGCGAAGCTGCGCGAGCTCTCCCAGCCGATCGGCGGCGTGCTCGGCGGCGGCAGCCAACGCACGGTCGACATCGCCGATCTCGGCAGCGGCCTGATCCGTCTCACGCTGACCCAGGCGGCGATCACCGACCGCATCCGCCAATCGGTCGATCAGTCGATCCAGATCGTGGAGCGCCGGGTCAACGAGCTCGGTACGGTCGAGCCGACCATCCAGCGCGAAGGCATCGATCGCATTCTCGTCCAGGTTCCCGGACTGCAGGACCCGACGCGGCTCAAGGACATCCTCGGCAAGACCGCCAAGCTGACGTTCCGGCTGGTCGATATGTCCATGAGCCCCGAACAGGCGCTCCAGGGCCAGCCGCCGCCGGATTCGGAAATTCTCAAGGACCACAATGGCGTGCCGTATGTGATCCAGAAGCGGGTCATGGTCTCGGGCGAGGAGTTGACGGATGCCCAGCCGGGCTTCGATCAGCGCACCAGCGAGCCGATCGTTACCTTCCGGTTCAACTCCGCTGGCGCTCGGCGCTTCGCCCAGGTGACCCAGGAGAACGTCGGCCGGCCGTTCGCCATCGTGCTCGACAACGAGGTGATTTCCGCGCCGGTGATCCGCGAGCCGATTCTCGGCGGCTCGGGGCAGATTTCCGGCACCTTCACCGTCGAGCAGGCGAACGATCTCGCTATCTTGCTGCGCGCCGGCGCGCTGCCGGCGCCGCTGACGATCATCGAGGAGCGCACGGTAGGCCCCGGCCTCGGCCAGGATTCGATCCAGAAAGGCAAGATCGCCGCCGCGGTGGGCTCGGTGCTCGTCGTGGTCTTCATGTTGGTGACCTACGGCCTGTTCGGCTTTTTCGCCAATGTCGCCGTCGCCGTGAACGTCGCCATGATCTTCGGCCTGCTCTCGCTCCTCAATGCCACGCTCACGCTTCCAGGCATCGCCGGCATCGTGCTCACGGTCGGCATCGCGGTGGACAGCAACGTGCTGATCTACGAAAGAATCCGCGAAGAGGTCCGCAGCGGCCGCTCGGCGATTTCCGCGATCGATGCCGGATTCACCCGGGCGCTCGCCACTATCCTCGATTCCAACATCACCACCTTCATCGCCGCCGCGGTACTGTTCTTCATCGGCACCGGGGCGGTGCGCGGTTTCGCCGTGACGCTGGGCATCGGCATCCTCACCACGGTCTTCACCGCGTTCACGCTGACGCGGCTGATCGTGGCGAGCTGGGTGCGCTGGCGCCGCCCGCAGCTGGTCCCGATCTGAGCCGATTGCCGAAGCGAGACGAACTTGCGCCACCTCCGCATCGTTCCCGACGACACCAAGTTTGATTTCATGCGCTTCCGGCGCGTGAGCTTTCCCATTTCGGCGATGCTGTCGATCATCGCCATCCTGCTTTATTTCCATCCGGGCCTGAATCTCGGCATCGATTTCCGCGGCGGCACCCTGATCGAGGTCCAGGAAAAATCCGGCCCGGCCGATCTGGCGAAGATGCGGACGACGCTCAACCAGCTCAACCTCGGCGACGTCCAGCTGCAGCAATTCGGCGGCCCCGAAAACGTCCTGATCCGCATTTCCGAGCAACCCGGGGGCGAGGCCGCGCAACAGGAGGCGGTCGCCAAGGTGAAAGGCGCGCTGGGAGACAGCGTGGAATATCGCCGGGTCGAGGTCGTCGGCCCGCGCGTGTCGGGCGAGCTGTTGTCCTACGGCACCATCGGCATCATGCTGGCGATCGGCGGCATCCTGCTGTATCTGTGGTTTCGGTTCGAATGGCAGTTCGCGCTCGGCGCCATGATCGCCAACGTGCACGATCTGGTGCTCACCATCGGCTTCATGTCGCTCACCCAGATCGATTTCGATCTGACCAGCATCGCCGCGCTACTGACGATTCTCGGCTATTCGCTCAACGACACCGTGGTCATTTACGACCGTATCCGCGAAATGCTGCGCCGGTATAAGAAGCTGTCGATGCCTGACCTGCTGAACATCTCGATCAACGCCACGCTGTCGCGCTCGATCATCACCCACGTCACCGTGACGCTGTCGCTGCTCGCGCTGCTGCTGTTCGGCGGACAGGCTATCCACAGCTTTACCGCCACCATGATGTTCGGTGTGGTGCTGGTCGGCACCTACACGTCGGTCTTCATCGCCTCTCCGATCCTGATCTACCTCGGGGTTGGCACCGCGCGCCGCGAGAGCGAGGAGGCCAAGGAGCTCAAGGAACGCACGGAGCCCAAGCAGGGACAAGCGCGCAAGCCCGCGCGCGAACCTCGGCCGGTGACACCGCGTTGATGCCGGCCTGCGCCGATCCTCGAGCGGCGCCCCGCCGGTCATGATCGTGCGACCGGACGCGCCGCATTTTCCGCGCCGAGCCCCGATCGACGCCTATGGCAACGGCGGGTTCCGCTTCGCCGGCATGTCGCACCGCGGCTCGCTGCTGTGTCTGCCGAGCGGCATCTGGGCCTGGCCGGTCGCCGCGGCCGAAGAGATCGCCGAAGCGAACCTCGCCCCGCTGTTTGCCGAGGCCGGCGCAATCGAGCTGTTCGTGCTCGGGTCCGGGCCGGACCCGCGACCGCTGCCGGAAGCATTGCGCTGGCGGTTTCGCGATTACCGCGTCGGCCTCGAAGTGATGGCGACCGGTGCGGCGGTGCGCACCTACAACATCCTCGTCGGAGAGGATCGCCGCGTCGCCGCCGGACTGATCGCGGTGGGCTGATCTCACGTCCGTAGCCCGGATGGAGCGGCGCGGCGCACCGCGCGATCCGGGGACGATCCCGGATTTCGCTTCGCTCCATCCGGGCTACAGTAGCGCCATGGACGCGTTCGCCCACTGCGAAAATCTGGTCCGCGAGATCGACAAGGACCGATTTCTTGCCAGCCTGTTCGCGCCCGCCGACCGCCGGCGGGATCTCCTCGCGCTCTATGGGTTCAATGCCGAGGTCGCCGGCGTGCAGGGCAAGGTTCGCGAGCCGCTCGCGGGCGAGGTGCGGCTGCAATATTGGCACGACCTTATCGCCCACGCAGGGGAGCCGGGCGCCAATCCTGTCGCTTTGGCCTTGCTGGAAACCGTGAAACGCCATGCGCTGCCGCGACAGCGGCTGCTCGATCTCCTCGAAGCGCGCCGCTTCGACGTTTACGACGAAACATTCGCGACCCGCGCCGATCTCGAGGATTACGCGGGCAAAACCTCTTCGGCCGTCATCGAGCTTGCCCTGCGAATCCTGGGCGCCCCGGACGATGCGAATCTCGAGCTCGCGCGCCCGGCCGGCATCGCTTACGCGATTGCCGGGCTGGCGCGCTCGTTCGCATTCCATGCCTCGGGCGGAAAGATCTTTTTGCCGGACGAAATTGCGGCCGTCCATGGGGCGGCGCGCGCCGATATTTTGGCCGGCCGAGCGACCGGCGAGGTGCGCGCGGCGCTCGCCGATCTTCGCCAACAGGCCCGCAGTCATCTCGACCGGATCCGCACTGGGGTGGGCGAATTGCCGGATCTTTTGGTTCCGGCGCTGCTGCCGGTCGCGCTCGTTCGCGCGTACCTCGCCCGCATGGAGCGCACGGATTACGAGCCGTTCCGCACCGCCGTTGAACTGCCGCAGTGGCGCAAGCAATGGCTGCTGTGGCGCGCGGCGCGCGATCCGCGGCGCATTGCCGGGAGCTGATGGCAGCCGTTGGCTCGGCCGGATTGCCCGGTCACCGGCCGAAATCGACCGCCGTCGTGTTGCCGCCGCTCACCAGCACGCCCACGCGCTCGCCGCGTTCGGGCCGGTAGCGCCCGGACAGCACAGCGGCAAAAGCAGCGGCGCCTCCGGGCTCGGCCACGATCCGCAAGCGATCCCATAGCGCCTGTTGCGCTCCGCGGATCGCCTCGTCGCTGACGAGCACGACGCGTTCGACCAAGCGCCGCGCGATCGGAAACACCAACTCGCCGATGCGGCGCGGGGCGAGCGAATCCGCGGCGATCCCGCCGGCCGGGGCGTCGACCGGCTTGCCCGCCTCGAGCGCTCTCGCCAGCGTCGGCGAGGCCTCCGGCTCGACGGCAACGATGCGGGTCGCGCCGGCATACCAGGCGGCAATGCCGGCGATCAGCCCGCCGCCTCCGACGGCGACCAGAAGCGCGTCGAGCGCGGGCGCTTGCGCTTCCACCTCCATGCCGAGCGTGCCTTGGCCAAGAATCGTCTCGGCCTGATCGTAGGCGTGGATCGGCAGGGCGCCGGATTGTTCGGCCCACGCCTCGCTGGCAGCGAGCGCGTCGGCATAACGCTCGCCGCCGACGGCGAGATCGGCGCCATAATCGCGAATGCGTTGGATTTTTGCGGGCGAGGAAATGCTCGGCACGAAGATCTTTGCGCGCACGCCGAGCCTGCGCGACGCGTAGGCAACCGCCGCACCGTGGTTTCCGCCGGAAGCGGCGACGACGCCCGCCTGCGGAATTTTTCGCGTGAGCAGATTGGCGAAGGCACCACGCGCCTTGAACGATCCCGAATGCTGCAGCAGCTCGAGCTTCAAGGTGAGCGGAAACGAATCGAGGCCGAAATCGCCGGCATCGAGCTCGATCAGGGGCGTGCGGCGGATGAAGGGCCGGATGAGCGTTTCGATTTCGGCGATGCGGGCGCGGCCGATCGTAGTTGCTTGCGTCATACTGGATCATCCCCCATGCAGCCGGGGCGCGACGGTGTAGACCATGCCATCTTGGCCGAGCCGAATCGCCCCGTCGCCAGCAGGTCGATTGCTGGAGTAAGGCATTTGCCCCCTAATTTTTTCATGTATCGGCGTGACGTACCGTCATGAGTTGTATATGATTCAAGGTCATGGCATCCCGGATCTTCAACTTCCAACCGCCCCCGATCCTCGAAGAAGCCGACTCGATGGAAGAAACTACGAGCCCGGATTTTTGGCTGAATAGCGGCGCAAAATTCATTATCACCGACGGCAGGGGAGAGACGATCCAGGGTCGCCTTCCGGACGATGACAAGTGGCGGCTTCGCTACAAGCGATCCAGCGCAACCGATACCGGAGACGGATATTATCCGCAAAACCTCTTCCGTCTCGTGACGAAAAGCAGATGGAACAACTTCGTACAGGAGATGCAATTCAGGATCACCAAGGTCAACTTGATCGATACCCCCGAGCGCGATGCCTGGAGCGGAGTGTTCTTCTTCAACCGCTATTCCGACGGTGACAACGTATACTACACCGGCTTGCGGGTAGACGGCAGTGCCATCATCAAGAAGAAGATCGGAGGCACTTATTACACGCTGAAGCAACAAGAGTCGGTGTTCAGCGGCTGCTACGACCGCGACAAGAATCCGAATCTGATTCCGGTGAATCGATGGATCGGAATCAGAAGTGAAGTGAGTGACTTGGCTAACGGCAACGTCATGATCAGCCTCTCTCTCGATCGGGAGAATACCGGGAAATGGGAGCGGCTACTGACGGAGACCGATCCCTGGGCTTTGTTGGAGGGGATGGATGTCATCCGCGGGTCGGCTTCTGCGGGCATTCGCACGGATTATTTTGATGTGCAGTTCCAGAACTACAAGCTCGATGAGAAATGATGCGAGGTAGCAACAGGCAGCTTCGAAGCCTGACTGACCGCGCTATCACAAGGTCACCGGTCCGCCGGCAGGCAGTTCGGCTCACTCGGCGGCGGCCGCCGCCGGCTGACCGCCGATCCATTGCGCGAGATCGCCGAGCGCGCGCGCACTGATCGCCTGCTTCTTGGCAAGGGTTCTCGCGGTGCCGGCGCGACGGATTGCTTCGGCGAGCGGGGGGAACAAGCCGAAATTGACGTTCATCGGCTGGAACGAGCGCGGACCGGCTTCGATCGCGTCCACATGGCCGCCCGTGATGTGGTTCAGCAGCGCGCCATGGGCGGTGGTCGGCGGCGGCAGCGCGATCGTCTCGCCCAGCCGCTCGGCGGCGGCGAAGCGCCCAGCCAAAAGCCCGATCGCCGCGGATTCCACATAGCCTTCGCACCCGGTGATCTGTCCGGCAAAGCGCAGGCGCGGCATGGCTTTGAGCCGGAGTGTCGCGTCGAGCAGTTTCGGCGAGTTGAGGAAGGTGTTGCGATGCACGCCGCCGAGCCGGGCGAATTCCGCGTTCTGCAGTCCCGGAACGGTGCGAAAAACGCGCAGCTGCTCGCCGTGCTTGAGCTTGGTCTGGAACCCGACCATGTTGAACAAGGTGCCGAGCGTGTTGTCCTGCCGCAGCTGCACGACCGCGTAGGGCTTGCGTTCGGGCGCATGCGGATCGGTGAGGCCGAACGGCTTGAGCGGCCCGTGGCGCAGCGTCTCGCGGCCGCGCTCGGCCATGACTTCGATCGGCAGGCAGCCCTCGAAATACGGCGCCGCTTCCCATTCGTGAAAGGCAAATTTTTCGCCGGCGATCAATGCGTCGACGAACGCCTCGTACTGGTCGCGGTCGAGCGGACAATTGATGTAATCGGCGCCAGTGCCGCCCGGACCGCGCTTGTCGTAGCGCGACTGGAACCAGGCGATCGAAAGATCGATGGACTCTCGATGCACGATCGGCGCTATGGCGTCGAAAAAGGCCAGCGCCTCCTCCCCGGTGATTTCCTGGATCGCGCGGGCAAGCGCCGGCGAGGTGAGGGGGCCGGTGGCGATGATGACATGGTCCCAGTCCTGGGGTGGCAGGCCGGCGATTTCCTCCCGGCGCACCTCAATGAGCGGGTGGCTGGCCAGCGCCTGCGTCACCGCCGCCGCAAAGCCCTCGCGATCGACCGCGAGCGCCCCGCCCGCCGGCACCTGGTTACGATCGCCGGCGCGCAGCACTAGCGAGCCCAGCCGCCGCATCTCCTCGTGCAGCAGCCCGACCGCGTTTGTTCTCACGATCGTCCGAGCGGAACGAGTTCGAGCACACGAGCTCGGCGAGGCTTGCGGTCTTGTGCGCCTCGGTCATGCGCACCGGCCGCATCTCGTGGAGCACGACCGGAACGCCCCGCTCGGCGATCTGCCAAGCGGCCTCCGAGCCGGCGAGCCCCCCGCCGACGATGTGGACGGGCTTCATGCTCCCGATATGTCCCGTCCGCCCGGCGCCATCAAGCGGGCAAACGAAAACGCCCGCGCAAGCGGCGGGCGTTCTCGGGTGGGGTCGCGGCGAAAATCAGCGATGGGCGTCGTGCCAGGCGATCGCGGAGATCTCCGAGCGGGTGATGCCGATGTCGGCTAGCTCGCGATCGCTGAGCTGGGACAGCTCGCGCACCTCATGATGGTACCGCGACCACATGCGATACCAGCCGATCAGTTTGGCAACGAACATGGGAACCTTCCTTCCGAAACCGGCTGCAAGGGCCGGAAACGACTCGTCTTTGAGCGCAAATGAGAGATAAGCGCTCGAAATGCCGCGGAGAAGCGCTTTATGCTGCGCCGCAGCATTGCAGCAAACGCATGGCTCGGACGAAAATTATCGCGAATATGCCGGGACCAGGCAAAATCGGCAGGAGCGAGGATCGAGCAGCCGTCCCGGCTCACTCGGTCAGTGCGCGCATCACGGAATCGGCGGCCCGCAGGCTAAGCGCAGCGATCGTGAGGGTGGGATTGGCCGTTCCCGACGTAGGAAACACGCCGCTGCCGAGGATGAAGAGGTTGCGGTGCTCATGCGCGCGCAGGTTCGGATCGACGACCGACTTGTGGGGATCGGTGCCCATGCGCGTCGTGCCGATGATGTGTCCGGGGCCCTCGGCCTGTTCCCGATGCCAGAGGTCGGTCACGCCGACGCGGCCGAGAACGTCCTCGTGAGCAGCACGCGCGGCGGCAAGCCCGTTCTGCACGTATTCATCCAGCCGGAAGTAGAGGCGCGGCCGCGGGATGCCCAAGCCGTCCGATGCGCGGTCGTCGAGAACGATGCGGTTCTCGGCATCGGGAAGCTGTTCGACGAGCGCAGCCAGTCGCAGATGCCGCGCCGCCTGATCGCGCAATTGCGTATCCAGCGCCGCCCCGCGCAACCCTTGCTTGGCGAGTTCGGACGCCGTCGAGATCGGGGCACCTTTCGGCCAAGCCCAGCCGTCGTTGCCGATTTCGATGCGGAACGCGCCGCGATTATCTCGCCACGGACCGGTCCGCAGATTCTCTATTCCCGAGGTCGATAGCGGTCCTCGATACGGCCATACCGGATCGCGTGACTGCGCCCAAGTCAGTTGCGTCGGGTGGTCCATCAGATTGCGGCCGACCTGATCCGATGCGTTTGCCACGCCGTTGGGCGCTCTTTCGCCGCGCGAGACCAGCAGCAACCGCGGGGTTTCGATGGCGTGCGCGGCGAGGACGAAGACCTTGGCGGTAGCGTGGCCCGAGGTTCCATCGCTTCGCCGAAAGTGGATGGCGGCGACGGCTCCTTGCGGGCCCACTTCGATGAACGTGGCCGTGGTTTCGGCGTGAATGGCGACACCCTCGAGTTCCGCTTTCTTCAGGTGGACCGTGGCGTCGTATTTGGCCTGTACCGGGCAAATGGGAATGCAGCTGGCGCTGCCGCAACAGGCCGGCCGATCGTCATACTCGACGGAGTTGCGCGCTTGCGGCGTCGCCCGGACCTCGTACTCGGTCCCGGCGAGGGCTTCCGCAAACCGGCGATCGAGCCAAGTCTGCGGGATCGCCGTCATCGGATACGACGCCCCGCGCGGCGAGCCGAGGAATTCATCGGAATCACCGGAGACCCCGATCGCCTTCTCGGCGGCGTCGTACCAGGGCGCGAGATCCTCGTATTGGATCGGCCAGTCGACACCGCGTCCGAACTTGGCTCGCAGCCGAAAGTCGTCGGGCAAGAAGCGCAGGCACGTGCCGAGCCAATGCCAGGTCGTGCCGCCGACCGCCTTGAGATAGGTGCTCTTGAACTTGTCGGGACCGGCCTGCACATACCAGCCGTCGAGATCGGCAACGGTCGGGTGCGGCGTTTCCCGCGACATTGGATAGGGGGATTCCGGAACCTTCAATGGCGCTGTCCAGAATCGTTCGACCGCATCCGGTCGATCGATACGCGGTCCGGCCTCCAGGATCGCCACCCTGATGTGCTGCGCCGCAAGGCGTTCGGCGAGCAGCGATCCGGCAATGCCGGACCCCACGATCAGCACATCCGCTCTGATGGGATCAGCCATTGCCGAGCCTACCCGTCCGGTGGACTATTCCAATAACCCGTCGGCCCGCCGCAATTGGCGAGAGGCTTGGTAAAGCCCAACGCGCGCCACATCATGGCTTCGTTGTAGGTCCCGACGGCAGGGCCGTGGCCTGTTTCATAGATCCCGGAGTACCAGGAAGCCACGATGTCATTGGCAAGATTCCGGGCAGCCTCGGACGACGTGTCAACGCCGTCGACGAACCGGCCAAGTGCAGCCTCCCGCCCCGACGCCAGCAGCCCGTCGAGAAATCTTCCGGCTGTATTCCGGTCAAGATTGTCGATACCGAGCAGTCGATTGGAAATACTCAGGAATTGATCGAGCGAAACGGCGGTCTCGGCTTGCGCGCGCGTGGCAACCGCGCCGGCCGCCAGCAAACTGACGCCGCCCAGCAGTAGGTTGCGACGATCAAGCAGGCTCACGAACGACGCTCACCCGGGGTTACATTCGCAGAATTCATTATACGCCAATCTCGCGTCACGTGCGCGTTGTGCGGAGCCCGGCACGGGTCGGCTCGGGTGACCCGGCAGCGGCAAATCTCAGCTTGGCGCGAAAGCGTTGCCGTCCTTCAGGCCGAGCTCATAGGCGTCCCGGATCGCCGCCGGATTGGTCACGTCGAACTGCTTGGCCGCGATCGGACGGGAGGGCTGTACGTAGCTCCGGCCCGGCACCTTGGGCACCCGCCGATAGGTCCGGGTCAGCAGCACGAGCGTGCGGCCGCCGGCGGCCTCGACGGGCTCGATCGGCCCGACCGGCACATTGTCGACGAGCCCGCCGTCGAACCCGGGCTTTCCGCCGACCACGACGCGCGGCATGAACGGCGGCACGCAGCCGCTGGCGAGGATGGCATCGCGCAGCTCTCCCGGCGTGGCGAGGTCGCGCACGCGGATGAACTCCGCCCGGAACCCGAGCATTCGCCCGAACCGCGGATGCACCGGGTGGAACAGGTGCTTTTCGACCTGGTAGGCGCCGATCCCGATCGCGGCGCCGGCGAGCGGCGGCAGGCCGAACGGCAACCGGGTAACCGCGATGTGCAAGTCCGTGAGCTGCTTGAGCCGCGCGAGCGCGGCGGCGTCGATGAGCTCGTCGAGCAATGCGCGGTACATCGGGCCCACCGGGCAGAGCGGGCCGCCGGCGCGCCAGCCGGAAAAATCGAAATTCTTCTGATGCGGCCCGCACGCGGCAAGCACCAGCTTGCGCACGCGCGGGCCGATTCCGAGGATCGAATAGATGCAGGCGAACGCACCGGCGCTGACCCCAACCGCGAGCTTCGGCGGAAAGTCGAGCCGGTCGGCCGCCGCCTCGTAAAAGCCGCCCTGCCAGTAGCAGCGGTTACCGCCGCCCGCGAACGCGATCGCATCGAACATCAAGGCGCCTCGGCATACTTGGCGAACTCCCTCCCCCCTTGTGGGGGAGGGTTGGGGAGGGGGGTACATGATTGGCTTATAGTCACTTGTTGTCTTGCCGCTTTCCTCGACGATCGCTCCGCGCCCGCACAGACGGAGACGGCCGCGCCAGCAGCGCGATCAGCGCCTGGGCGGCGGCGGGAGCCCGCACCTTGGCGCCGCTGATGAAATACACGAAACAATCACGCGCCTTGGCGGCAGGCGCCAGCTTCGCGTGAATGCGCGGCAGATCGTTCGGCTCGCCGCCCGCCGCCCAGGTCTGGAAGCGCTTCGCCCATTGGTCGAGCGCGGATTTCGGATAGCCGGTCGGCTCCTCCTCGGTCGAGCGGCGCAGCCGGGCATAGACGAAATCGGCCGTGAGATCGAACACGGCCGGGCGATCCGCAGCATCGACGAGCGCGAGCGCGACGCGATGCTTGCGCAGCAGATCGATGAACGCCGGCACGGCAAAGCTCTGGTGCGACACTTCGACGACGTGCCGGATGCTTCGGTCTTCGATCTTTGCCGGCAGCAGCGCGAGGAATGCGCCAAAATCCTCCGGCTCGAAGCGCTTGGTCCCGGGGAATTGCCACAGCACCGGTCCAAGCTTGTCGCCGAGCTCGAGCACGCCACTCGTGAAAAATCGTTCGATCGACTCGCCTGCCTCGGCAAGCGCGCGCCGGTGCGTGGCGAACCGCGGGCCCTTGAGCGAGAACACGAAATCTTCCGGCGTCTCGTCGCGCCAGCGGCGAAAGCTCGCCGGTTTCTGCGAGCCGTAGAAGGTGCCGTTGATCTCGATCGCGGTCAGGTGCCGGCTGGCATATTCGAGCTCGCGCGCCTGCGGCAGGCCTTTCGGATAGAACGTGCCGCGCCAGGGCGCAAACACCCAGCCGCCGACGCCGACCCGGATTTTTGCCATACGGGAACTCCAAATCTCAGCCCCAGGCGCGGATAATTCCGCCGGCCGGCAACTGGTCAAGACAATTGACAAGTCCAGCTGCGCGCATTAGCTAAGTTGCTTAGCTAATCTCGGCTAGGACCATCACGATGGCGACCGTCACCATCCACGAAGCCAAAACCAATCTTTCCAAGCTCATCGCGCGGGCCGAAGCCGGCGAGGAAATCGTTATCGCACGTGGCAAGCAGCCGGTCGCGAAGCTTACTGCGCTCGCCGGCGGCAAAGGGCGTCCGGTCTTCGGCGCGCTGAAGGGCAAGCTCAACATCCCCGATGCATTCTTCTTCGAGCCGCTCCCGGAAGAGGAACTGGCGCTCTGGGAAGGCGGGGATGAGGATCCTATTCGATAGTCACGCCCTGGTCTGGTTCCTGGCGGGCGATGCACGCTTCTCACGCCGTGCACGCGCCGAGGCAGAGGCTGACGACGCCGTCGTCTGCGTAAGCGCCGTCACCGCCTGGGAGGTGACCAACAAGGTCCGGATCGGCAAGTGGCCCGAAGCCGCCGTGCTGGCGGAATCCTTCCTGGAAACCATCGCGCGCTACGGCTTCGAGCCGCTTCCCATCACGCTCGAGCACGCTCGCCTTGCAGGCTTGCTTCCCGGGCCGCACCGCGATCCGTTCGACCGCATGCTCGCCGCCCAGGCCCAGGTCGAAGGCATCCCCCTGGTCGCCGCCGATCCGGTGTTTCGCGGCCTCGGCGTACGCGTGCTGTGGTAAAGTTGCTCCTTGTCAAGTGCAATTTTGCTAACGGAGTCGCGCTTTTGATAATTGATCGTGAGCTTCTTTAAGAAGATCAGCAATTGTCGGTGGATTGACATCGTCTGGCCCCTGGCCAGGGAGAGGGCGAAACAAAGCAGCAAGGGCTAAGATGCGCTCATGTTGACCGATAGGGCGAGACTCATCGCCGAGCAGTCGTAGATACGTATTTATCTGCGCGTGCCGCTGTCTGGCATCGTGCGCCAACGCGAAATTTTGAATAGCTAACCGTGCGATGAAACGCATAACCCAGGCGATGGAGAGGACAGGAATTGCAATCAGAGCTAACCCAAAATAGGCCTTCTCGCCAGGAAGTGCGCTTATGTCGCTGACGTATGCCGAACCGTAGTGAATCACTAAGAGCGCCAATGCTATCAAAGTGGCGGAGAAAATTGAACTTAAGGCGACATATACTCGTTTGTGTGCATTTGCTTTTTTACTCCACAAGTCAAGTGACGCCTCAATTTTCGTGAATTCTGCAATTTCCTCTCGCAGCGACACCAACGTTTGCTTTCGTTCAGTTTCCCACGTGCGCTGCTGCTCTCTTGTTTCGCCGATCAAATTCTGGAACTCGGACTTCGCTGCAGCTAATTCTCTATCATACTTCTCTATCCCGTCATGCAGGATCTTCTCCAGGGTTTGGAAGTCGCTTATCTTCTCCGTAGCGTCGTGAATCAAAGTATTAACTGTTTCTTGCTGATGCTCGATTGCTGTGCGGAATTTGTTCTCAAGCGCAACGCGAAGATCCGTTTCGACAGTGATAATACTGCTCGCCTCCGCACTAGCAGCCATCTCCAAAAAATGAGCTGCTGCGCTATCCGCCGTCTGTTGAAGCGCATCTTTGCATCGCATGGCCAATACCGCGGCAACATGAAACGGAAAACGAGAAGCCTCCTTGAGTTTTGATTGAGCTGGAACGTCCAGCATAACAGGTAGACTTGACTGCACTTCTGCCCGGTCACCATGCACTGAGGTAGAGCATTGAAGTGATTTCTTGAGAGTCTCGCGCAGTTGGCGCAAGCTACCATAGCCGGCCGAAGTAACTGAAATGTGCCCCGCGTCGAGGATGCCAAGCAATTGCTGCCACCGGTAATTTTGCTGACCAGCGTGCGACTGAGCGATATCAGCAGCGTTTGTTCCAGAAAAGGCGACGCTGCGTTGTTGAAGAAACTCATCAAGCCAGAAGATTACCTCTCTCTTTGCTTGACTGTCAGGTATGGACATCAGCTGTTCACTCCGCCGCCTCCGTCCGCCGCCCGCGTCGCGCCAGCGCCGGGGCCAAAAATTGCCCGGTGTAGCTGCGCTTGATCTTTGCGATCATCTCGGGCGGGCCCGCGGCGACGATCTCGCCGCCGCCGTCGCCGCCTTCGGGGCCGAGGTCGATGATCCAGTCGGCGGTCTTGATCACTTCGAGATTGTGCTCGATCACCACCACGGAATTGCCCTGCTCGACCAGCTCGTGCAGCACGTCGAGCAATTTGGCGACGTCGTGGAAATGCAGGCCGGTGGTGGGCTCGTCGAGAATGTAGAGCGTGCGGCCGGTCGCGCGCTTCGACAGCTCTTTCGCGAGCTTCACCCGCTGCGCCTCGCCGCCCGAGAGCGTGGTCGCCTGCTGGCCGACGTGGATATAGCCGAGCCCCACCCGCTGCAGCGTTTCGAGCACATTGCGGATACGCGGCACCGCCTTGAAGAATTCGGCCGCCTCGTCGACCGTCATGTCGAGCACGGCGGCGATCGACTTGCCCTTGAACTCGACCTCGAGCGTCTCGCGGTTGTAGCGCTTGCCCTTGCACACGTCGCAGGTGACGTAGACGTCGGGCAGAAAATGCATCTCGATCTTGATGACGCCGTCGCCCTGGCAGGCTTCGCAGCGCCCGCCCTTGACGTTGAAGGAGAACCGCCCCGGCTCGTAGCCGCGCGCGCGGGATTCCGGCAGGCCGGCGAACCATTCGCGGATCGGCGTGAAGGCGCCCGTGTAGGTCGCCGGGTTCGAGCGCGGCGTGCGCCCGATCGGCGACTGGTCGATGTCGATCACCTTGTCGAGATGCTCGAGGCCCTCGATGCGGTCGTAGGGCGCTGGGGCCTCGCTTGCGCCGTTCAGCCGCCGCGCCACCGCCTTGTAGAGCGTGTCGACCAAGAGGGTCGACTTGCCGCCGCCGGACACGCCGGTCACGCAGGTGAACAGGCCGAGCGGGATCTCCGCGGTGATGCTTTTGAGATTGTTGCCGCGCGCGCCGATGAGCTTGAGCGTGCGCCGCGGATTGATGGTGCGCCGCTCCGGCACCGGGATCACGAGCTCGCCGGTCAGATATTTGCCGGTGATCGACGCCGGGTTCGCCATGATGTCGTCGGGCGTGCCCTGCGCGACGATGTGGCCGCCGTGCACGCCGGCGCCCGGGCCGACGTCGACGACGTGGTCGGCGGAACGGATCGCGTCCTCGTCGTGCTCGACCACGATGACGGTGTTGTCGAGGTCGCGCAGGCGCTTGAGCGTCTCCAGCAGCCGGGCGTTGTCGCGCTGATGCAGCCCGATCGAGGGCTCGTCGAGCACGTAGAGCACGCCCGTCAGCCCCGAGCCGATCTGCGAGGCGAGCCGGATGCGCTGGCTCTCGCCGCCCGACAGCGTTCCCGACGCGCGCGCCAGGGTCAGATATTCGAGCCCGACGTCGACCAGGAACCGTAGCCGCTCGCGGATCTCCTTGAGCACCCGCACCGCGATCTCGTTCTGCTTGGGCGTCAGCTGCTGCGGCAAATGTTTGAACCATTCCCCGGCGCGCTTGACCGACATCTCGGCCGCTTCGCCGATGTGCAGGCCCGCGATCTTCACCGCCAGCGCCTCGGGCTTGAGCCGGTAGCCGTTGCAGGCGTTGCAGGGAATATCGGTGAAATACCGCGAAATCTCCTCGCGCGCCCATTCGCTGTCGGTCTCGCGCCAGCGCCGCTCGAGGTTGCGCACCACGCCTTCGAACGGTCGCTTGGTCTCGTAAGAGCGCAGGCCGTCGTCGTACTGGAAGCGGATCGCGGTCTCGCCCGAGCCGTAGAGGATCGCGTCGCGGGCCTTGGCCGAGAGCTCCTTCCACGGAGTGTTGAGCGAGAACCGGTAGTGCTTGCCGAGCGCCTCCAGCGTCTGGGTGTAATAGGGGCTGGTCGAGCGCGACCACGGCGCGATCGCACCCTTGCGCAGGGGCAGGTCCTTGTCGGGGATGACCAGGTCGGGATCGATGCGCTGCTCGACGCCGAGCCCGCCGCACGCCGGGCAGGCGCCGAACGGGTTGTTGAACGAGAACAGCCGCGGCTCGATCTCCGAGATGGTGAAGCCCGAGACCGGGCAGGCGAATTTCTCGGAGAAGATGATGCGCTCGGGTTCGGGGCCGCGGCGCGCGCGCTTCTCCCTCCTCCCGCTTGCTCCCTCTTCACCCTCCCCTGAAAGGGGAGGGTCGGATCGTCGCAGGCGATCCGGGGAGGGGTCGCCCTGTGGTCCATGGACCCCCTCCCGACGCGCTTCGCGCGTCGACCTCCCCCTTTCCGGGGGAGGTGAGGAGTTTGCGGCGACATCCGCCAATTCCGCGACCGCGATGCCGTCGGCGAGTTTCAGCGCTGTTTCGAGCGAATCCGCGAGCCGCGTGGCGATGTCGGGCCGTACCACGATGCGGTCCACCACCACGTCGATGTCGTGCTTGAATTTCTTGTCGAGCGCCGGCGCCTCGGCGATCTCGTAGAACTTGCCGTCGATCTTGACCCGCTGGAAGCCGCGTTTGAGAAACTCGGCGAGCTCTTTGCGGTACTCGCCCTTGCGCCCGCGCACCACCGGCGCCAGCAGGTAGAGCCGCGTGCCCTCGGGCAGCGCCAGGATGCGATCGACCATCTGCGACACGGTCTGGCTCTCGATCGGCAATCCGGTCGCTGGCGAATAGGGCACGCCGATGCGCGCCCACAACAGCCGCATGTAGTCGTAGATCTCGGTCACCGTGCCGACGGTCGAGCGCGGGTTCCGCGATGTGGTCTTCTGCTCGATGGAGATGGCCGGGGAGAGCCCGTCGATCTGGTCGACATCGGGCTTCTGCATCATCTCCAGGAACTGGCGCGCGTAGGCCGAGAGGCTCTCCACATAGCGCCGCTGGCCCTCCGCATAGATGGTGTCGAAGGCGAGCGAAGATTTGCCGGAACCGGACAGCCCGGTGAACACCACCAGCCGGTCGCGCGGAATCTCGAGATCGATGTTTTTCAGGTTGTGCTCGCGCGCCCCGCGAATGGCGAGGACGCGCCCCTCGGGACGGCGGCCGTGTTTTTCGAACAGATCATTCATGCGTGCTGGTCCGCCGCTTTCGAGCCGGTCCCCACGCGGCGCTCGGCGGCCGGCGCGGGACGGTCGGAACATAGTAAGAACGGCCGCCCCGCGCCAGCCCGCGCGCAGCCCGAACCTGGCTGCATCCTGTGGATAGCAAGCCCGGCCGTTTTGTGGCTTGGAGTTTTTCTACCTGCTTGCCTGCCGAGGTGGGAAATGGTAAGAACGAAACGGGAACATCCACCGGGATCGTTCCCGAAAGCCTTGCCGCCGCGGGGCTTCGGACTAGCTTGGGATTTCACGAGCGGCGGATTGGAGAGCTCTCATGGCGGGTAGCGTGAACAAGGTGATCCTGGTCGGCAATCTCGGGGCGGATCCGGAAATCCGCCGCACCCAGGACGGCAGGCCGGTGGCGAACCTGCGGGTCGCGACCTCTGACAGCTGGCGCGACAAAGCGACCGGCGAACGCCGGGAGCGGACCGAATGGCACCGGGTGGTGATCTTCAACGAAGGGCTTTGCCGGATCGCCGAGCAATATCTCAAGAAGGGCGCCAAGGTCTATCTCGAGGGCCAGCTGCAGACCCGCAAATGGCAGGATCAGCAGGGCCAGGACCGCTATTCGACCGAGGTGGTGCTGCAGGGCTTCAACTCGCAGCTCACCATGCTCGACCGCGCCGGAACGGGCGGGGCCGGGGCCGGGGCCGGGGGCGACGCCGGCGAGCCCGGCGATTTCGGCTCGGCGGGACCGACCGCGCCACGCGAGCGCAAGCCGGCGATGGCGGGGGCCAAGCGCGACGACCTCGACGACGAGATCCCGTTTTGAACTGCCCTCCATCGTGTCCCGGACGAGCGAGCGCAGCGAGCGAAGATCCGGGACCCAGGAGTGATTCCGCCAAGCCTCCACGGTTTTGGCTGACCCCTACAAGGTCGTTTCGCGGACTAATGCTGGACCCCGGATCACGCTACGGCGCTTCACGCCGCGGGGTCCGGGGAACGCGGACCCTTATGTGCTTCGGGTCCTAGACGAGCAGGCGCAGCAAGCGAAGCTCCGAGACCAGGGGTGACTTCGCACAGCGCCGCTATTTCACCAGCGCCGCATAGATCATGTCGCGGATGAGGGCATAATAGTGCGATCGCTGCGCGGGCGACTGCATCATGAACACGACGAACATGTCCTCCCTCGGATCGACCCAGAAGTAGGTACCGCCGACGCCGCCCCACTCGTACTCTCCGGGATTCCCCATCCGGGACGATACCCCTTGGGTCAGGCGGACAGCGAAGCCGAGACCGAAGCCATAGCCGGGTCCGGGCAGATAGTACGGGCCCGGGACGATGACGTTCCCCAAATGGTCTGCGGTCATATACGCAATCGTCTTGGGGCCGAGATATCGCTTGCCGTCCAGCGCCCCGCCGCTCAGCAGCATCTGCAGAAAGCGCGCAAAATCGGTCGCCGTACTGACCATGCCGTGGCCGCCGGCTTCCCATTTGCCGGCCACGCGCGGGTCGTTGAATTCGGCATCGATGCCGAACGTCCTGTCGTCCTTGAACGGCTCGGCAATGCGACTCTGCTTTGCCGGGTCGAGCACGTAGAAGCTCGTGTCCTGCATTCCGAGCCGGTCGAGCAAGTGCTCCTTCTCGAAACGATAGAGCGATTGGCCCGAGACGATCTCGATCAGACGGCCGAGAATATCGGTCGAGTGCCCGTAATCCCAGGTGGTCCCCGGCTGGAAGGCCAGCGGCAGTTTGGCGAGGCGATCGGCGAATTCCGCGTTGTCGAAATCGCCTTTGGTCAAGCCGGCGTCGTTGTAAGCCTTTTTCACCAGCAGGTCTCCGAAATCGCCGTAGGTGAGGCCCGAAGTATGACGCATCAGATCGTGGACCAGGATCGGACGCTCCGCCGGCACCAAGTCCAGCGCCGGCGCACTCCCGCCGGCGGGCGGCTTCTCGATGCCGACCTTCATATTCTTGAACTGGGGCAGATATTTTGCGATCGGCTCGTCGAGCGTGATCTTGCCTTCCTCGTAGAGCATCATGGCCGCAACCTGGGTGATCGGCTTGGTCATCGAATAGATGCGAAAAATCGCGTCCCTGGTCATCGGCGCTTTGGTTTCTGGATTGAGCACGCCGATCGCCTCGAAATACCCGAGCTTGCCGTGTCGTGCGATCAGCAACACGAATCCGGGGGCGTTGCCGTGCGCGGCATCCTCCCGAAAGATCTTGGTAATGCGCTCGAGCCGCTCCGATGAGAACCCGACATCCTCGGGCTTGGCACGCGGCAAGTCCTGGGCGCCTGCGGCGTGCGCCCCCAGCAATGCGGCTATGATCGCCAGAGCGAGAGGAATTGCCCGCATGAGGTCTCACTCGCAGGATGCCGCCGCCAAGGCAAGCGGGAGCCGTTGCTTGAGACCCTGAGGTCGGATCGACGCCCGCTGAAATCTCGTCTTGTGCCGGCTTCCGCGGGCGGCTAAGCCGATCGCAGCAGGTATCGATCGGGAGGATGGTCATGAACAGGCTGATTGCCGGCGCGCTGTTGAGTGCAACGTTGATGCTGGCGGGCGGGGCCGGCGCCCAGGATCTCAAGATCGCGCTGATTTACAGCAAGACCGGCCCGCTCGAGGCCTATGCCAAGCAGACCGAGAACGGGCTGACGCTCGGCCTCGAGTATCTGACCCAGGGCACGCTTTCGCTCAACGGCCGCAAGATCATTGTGCTGCCCAAGGACGACCAGGGCAAACCCGACGTGGCGAAATCGCTGCTCGAGCAGGCGTATGCCGACGACAAGGTCGACCTTGCGATCGGCACGACCGCGTCAGGCTCCGCGCTCGCCATGCTGCCGATCGCCGAAGACGCCAAGAAGGTGCTGATCGTGGAGCCGGCGGTCGCCGATTCCATCACCGGCGAGAAATGGAACCGGTACATCTTCCGCACTTCGCGCAACTCCACCCAGGATGCGCTCGCGACCGCGGTCGCATTCGGTCCGAACGAAGCCTCGGTTGCCACGCTGGCGCAGGATTATGCCTTCGGGCGCGACGGCGTCGCCGCGCTCAAGGAGGCGCTGGCGGCCACCCACAGCAAGGCGAAAATCGTCTTCGAGGAATACGCTCCGCAGAACGCCACGGATTTCACCGCGTCGGCTCAGCGGCTGTTCGATGCGCTGAAGGACAAGCCGGGCCGCAAGATCATTGCCTTCATCTGGGCCGGTCCGCATCCGCTCGCCAAGATCGCGGATCTCAAGCCGGAGCGCTACGGCATCGAATTGGCGCCGGGCGGCAACATCCTGCCGGTGATGAAACAGTTTCGCCAGTATCCGGGAATCGAGGGCGCGATTTATTATTACTACGGCTTTCCCAAGAACCCGATGAACGACTGGCTCCTCGCCGAGCATCAGAAGCGTTTCAACATGCCGCCGGATTTCTTCACCGCGGGTGGTATGGCGGCCGCGAGCGCGGCGGTCGGCGCCATCAGGAAGGCGGGCGGCACCGAGACCGAGAAGCTGATCGCCGCCATGGAAGGCATGGAGTTCGACACCCCCAAAGGCAAGATGATTCTGCGCAAGGAGGATCACCAGGCCATGCAGGTCATGTACGACTTCAAGATCAAGGCCAACGGCAAGGACGAGTACGACCTGCTCGATCTCGTGCGCGAAATTCCCATCTCGGAGCTTCCGGTTCCGATCCGCAACAAGCGGTGATTGGACGGGCCGTTTTGCATGGGCACGGCCTCTCTGCACTCGCCTCCCTCCCCCCTTGAGGGGGAGGGATGGGGAGGGGGGTGTCTTCTCGGAATCTCTGTACCCCCCTCCCGGCTCGCACGTTTCACGTGCGAGCCGACCTCCCCCTCAAGGGGGGAGGTGACCGGAGCCAGTCCACAGTCCGCGTCCATAACGTCGCTCATGCGGGGCCGGCCGTGATCGATCATGGCTCGATGCTTGAAACGCGGAATCTCACCATCCGCTTCGGCGGCCACGTCGCCGTCGATGCGGTGAGCTGCGCGTTCTCGCCCGGGACCTTGACCGCCATCGTCGGTCCTAACGGCGCGGGCAAGACCACCTATTTCAATCTCATCTCCGGGCAGCTCAAGCCGACGGCCGGGCAGGTGATCTTCGCCGGCGCCGACATCACTCGCATGCCCGCTTCCGGGCGTGCGCGGCAGGGTCTAGGCCGAGCGTTTCAGCTCACCAATCTGTTCCCGCATCTTTCCGTGCGGGAGAACGTGCGGCTCGCGGTGCAGAGCCGCTGGCGCGCCGGGCTCGATCTGTTCCGCACCTGGAACTCGCACGTCGAGCTGATCGAGGAGGCGGAGGACGTGCTCGGCCAGGTCGCCCTCAGGGAGCGCCGCCACCTCGCGGCGGGCCTGCTCCCGCACGGCGACCAGCGCAAGCTCGAGGTTGCCATTCTCTTGGCGCTGCGCCCGACCATCTTCATGTTCGACGAGCCAACCGCCGGCATGAGCGTCGACGATGTGCCGGTCATCCTCGACCTCATCCACGAGATCAAGGCGCAAGGCGAAAAAACCATTCTGCTGGTTGAGCACAAGATGGACGTGGTGCGGTCGCTCGCCGACCGCATCATCGTGCTGCACAACGGCAAGCTGGTGGCCGACGGCGAACCGGCGAGCGTGATCGCCTCGCCGGTAGTGCAGGAAGCCTACCTCGGTATCGCCAATGTCTGACGCCGCGCCGCTGCTGCAGCTCGACGGCGTCAACACCCATATCGGGCCGTATCACATCTTGCAGGGCGTCGAGCTCGCGGTTCCGCGCGGCGGGCTGACCATGCTGCTCGGCCGCAACGGCGCGGGCAAGACCACGACGTTGCGGACGATCATGGGGCTGTGGCACGCGTCCGCCGGCCGCGTGCGGTTCGACGGCGCCGAGATCACCGATTGGGCAACCCCGGACATCGCCCGCGCGGGCATCGCCTACGTGCCGGAGAACATGGGCATCTTCGCGGATCTGACCGTGCGCGAGAACCTGCTGCTCGCGGCGCGCGCCGGCGACATCGACGACGCGCGCCTGCGCTGGGTGTTCGGCCTGTTCCCGGCGCTCAAGAAATTCTGGTCGCTGCCGGCGGGCTTCCTGTCCGGCGGACAAAAGCAGATGCTCTCGATCGCCCGCGCGGTGATCGAGCCGCGCAAGCTGTTCCTGATCGACGAGCCGACCAAGGGACTGGCGCCCGCCATCATCGTCAACATGATCGCGGCCTTCCGCGAGCTCAAGCAGACGGCGGCGACGATCCTGCTGGTGGAGCAGAACTTCATGTTCGCCAAATCGCTGGGCGACACCGCCGCGGTGATGGACAACGGCCGGGTCATCCACTCCGGATCCATGGCGGAGCTCGCCGAGGATCGCGAGCTCCAGCATCGGCTGCTGGGGCTGAGCCTGGATTCGCATCAATGACCGACATCGACGCAGGCGAGCTGGCGAAACGCCGGCATTACGATTGGCCGCCGCTGCTGCTCGTGCCGCTGCTCGCGCTCGCCGCTTTGCCGCTGATCGGCTCGCCGTCGACCTGGGCGACGCTCACCGCGGCGGGCCTCGCCATGGGCATGATCATCTTCATCATCGCGTCGGGCCTGACCTTGGTGTTCGGCCTGATGGACGTGCTCAATTTCGGCCACGGCGCCTTCATCTCGGTCGGGGCGTATGTCGCCGCGATCCTGCTGGCGCCGCTCTCGGGGCTGCTGCACGCGGATTCGCTGGCGCTCAACGGCGTCGCGCTGCTGGCGCTGATCGCGCTGGCGATGACGGCCACCGGCCTGCTCGGCTGGGCGTTCGAGCGCATCATCATCATGCCGGTTTACGGACAGCATCTCAAACAGATCCTGGTCACCGTCGGCGGCATGATCGTCGCCCAGCAGCTCATCATCGTGCTGTGGGGACCGGTGCAGCTGGCGTTCCCGCTGCCGACCGCGTTCCGCGGCGCCATCGTGCTCGGCGACGTCGCCATCGAGCGCTACCGCGTCATTGCCGTGATCGTCGGTCTCGTGGTGTTCGCCGGCATGCTGCTGGTGCTCAACCGCACCAAGATCGGCCTCTTGATCCGCGCCGGCGTCGAGAACCGGGAGATGGTCGAGGCGCTCGGCTACCATATCCGGCGGCTGTTCGTCGGGGTGTTCGTGGCGGGCTCGGCGCTGGCCGGGCTCGGCGGCGTGATGTGGGCGTTCTACCGCGAGGAGCTGACCCCCGGCATGGGCATGGAAGTGCTTGTGCTGGTGTTCATCGTGGTGATCATCGGGGGCCTGGGCTCGATCGGCGGCTGCTTCATCGGCTCGCTCTTGGTGGCGGTCACCGCCAATTACGCCGGCTTCCTGGCGCCGAAGGTGGCGCTCGGGTCCAACATCATGCTGATGGTGCTGATCCTGCTGTGGCGATCGCGCGGCCTCTATCCGGTGGCGAACCGATGACGATGCTCCGTGCCATCCTGTCGGGGGACTTCCCGCAGAGCCGGATTCTCTCGGCCGCGCTGGCCGTCATCTTCGTCGCGCTCGCCGCCGCGCCGTTCCTGTTCCCCGGCACGCAGTCGCTCAATGTGGCGGCGAAGATCTGTTATTTCGTCGTGCTCGCCGCGAGCTACGATCTATTGCTGGGCTACACCGGCATCGTCTCCTTCGCGCATACGATGTTTTTCGGCATCGGCGGCTACGGCGCCGGGCTTGCGCTCTACACCTGGGGACCGACGTGGACCTCGGTCCTGATCGGCACGCTCTTGGGCCTCGTGCTCGCGGTTGTGCTGGCGCTCGTCATTGGCTTGTTCTCGCTGCGGGTGCGGGCGATCTTCTTCGCCATGATCACGCTTGCGGTCGCCAGCGCCTTTGCCATTCTCGCCTCCCAGCTCAGCTGGCTGACCGGCGGCGAGGACGGCCGTACCTTCCGGGTGCCGGAGATCCTGCGCCCGGGTTACAGCCTGGTCGAGGCCGGCGCGTTCTCCGTCAACGGCCGCATCATCACCTATTACCTGATCTTCCTCGGCGCGCTGGTGCTGTTCCTGAGCATGCTGCGCGTGGTCAATTCTCCATTCGGCCGCGTGCTGCAGGGCATCCGCGAGAACGAGTTCCGGGCCGAGGCACTCGGCTATCGCACCATCGTCTATCGCTCGATCGTCAACTGCCTTTCCGCCGCGATGGCGACCCTGGCCGGCGTGTTGGCCGCGCTGTGGCTGCGCTACACCGGGCCGGCGGTCACGCTGAGCTTCGACATCATGCTCGACATCCTGCTGATGGTGGTGATCGGCGGCATGGGGACGCTCTACGGCGCGGTGATCGGCGCCACCATCTTCATTCTCGCAGAGAATTACCTGCAGGCCCTGATGGGCGCCTTGAGCAAGTCTGCGGCGGGGCTGCCGGTGCTCCCGCAGCTGTTCGATCCCGATCGCTGGCTGTTGTGGCTCGGCGTGCTATTCGTGCTCAGCGTCTATTTCTTTCCGGCCGGCATTGTCGGCAAGCTCGCGGCGCGCAAATGACCGGCATGACCTCGCAATACCGCACGGTGCTCGACCGCGAGCTGCACTACGTGGAATGGGGCGAGCGCGGCGGCGACGCGATCGTCATGTGGCACGGCCTGGCGCGCACCTGCCGCGACTTCGACGATCTCGCCCAACACCTCGCCGACCGCTATCGCGTCATCTGTCCCGACACCATCGGGCGCGGCTTGAGCCAATGGAGCCCGGAGCCGGAGCAGGAATATTCGCTGAACTTCTATGCGGCGCTGGCGGCCGCATTGGTAGACGCGCTCGGGATCGGCCGGCTGCGCTGGATCGGGACCTCGATGGGGGGCGCGATCGGCATGAAGGTCGCGGGCGGAGCGCTCAAGGACCGCATCTCGCACCTTGTGCTCAACGACATCGGACCCGAGATCGCCGACGCGGCCGTCACCCGCATCCGCTCCTATGCCGGCAGCCCGCCGCGATTCGCAAAAGTCAGCGAGCTCGAGGCCTACTTTCGCTCGATCTACAAGCCGTTCGGATATCTCAGCGACGCGCAATGGCGCCGGCTCGCCGAGACGTCGACGCGCCGCACCGAGGACGGGAAGGTCACGCCGCATTACGATCCGAACATGGTGATGCAGTTCAAGCTGCATCCCGAAGACTACGATCAATGGCACGATTACGACCGCATCACGGCCAAGACCCTGTGCCTGCGCGGCGAGAGCAGCGATTTATTGCTGCCGGAGATCGCCGCCGCGATGACCCGGCGCGGTCCGCGCTGCCGGCTCGAGGCGATCGCCGGCTGCGGCCACGCGCCCGCCCTCAACGTGCCGGCGCAATATGAGCTGATCGCGGGGTTCTTGGCGGAGTAGGCCCTGCCGGCGTTCCCCGGACTGCGCGGCGCGAAGCGCCGTCGCGTGACCCGGGGGTCCAGGAATAATTCGCGAAGCGGCCTTACGGATGCCGAATACGGCGCTTCGCGCAGTCACGCCTGGGTCCCGGATCTACGCCCGCTGCGCTCGCTCGTCCGGGACACGCGGTACGCGGCGCTCGCTTGTCCGGGACACGATCCTCACAGCCCGCGCAGGCGATTGATCAGCTCCACCGTCGGATAGGAATCCGCCGGCATGCCGAGCTTCAATTGCGCCTGGCGCACCGCGGCGCGGGTGGTCAGGCCGAGCTTGCCGTCGAGCTGGCCCGACATGTAGCCCCGCCGCGCCAGCAATTGCTGCAGCTCGAGCACCTGCTGGGCGCTGAGCGGCACCACGGTGCCGCTGCCGCGATGGATCGGCGGCGCGCCGGCAAGCCGGGTCGCGAGATAGGCGGCGGTGGTCGCATAGACGAAGGCCTGGTTCCATCCGAGGAACGCCTGGAAATTGGAATAGGCCAGGAACGCCGGCCCGAATCGGCCCATCGGCAGCAGCAGCGAGGCGGGCAGGCTATCGCCCGGCAGCGGCCTGCCGTCGGCAAGCGTAACGCCCCAACGCGCCCATTGCGAGCGCGGATGCTTGATCGACACATCCGCCTCCTCCCACGGCAGCTCGGCCGGGACCCGCACTTCCTGCAGCCACGGCTCACCGCGGCGCCAGCCTAGCCCGACGAGGAAATTGGCGGCGGATGCCAGCGTATCCGGCACGCTGTGGACGAGGTCGCGGCGGCCGTCCCCGTCGAAGTCGACGGCGTACTTGTAGTAGTCCGACGGCGTGAACTGCATGGCCCCGAGCTCGCCGGCCCAGTCGCCGATCATCTCGCCCGGCGTGAGGTCGCCGCGATCGACGATGCGCAATGCATCGAGCAATTGGGTGCGAAAAAACTCCGGCCGGCGGCAGTCGTAGGCCAGGGTGGCGACCGCGCGCAGGATCGGATACCTGCCGTTGTTGCTGCCGAAATCGCTCTCGAGCCCCCAGAACGCCACCAGCACCGGCGCCGGGACGCCGTATTGCTGCTCGATGCGCGCGAACAGGGCGGCGTGCCTCTGCATCAGCCGCGGACCCGTAGTCAGCCGGTCGCGCGACACCATGCGGTCGGAGAACTGCAGGAAGCTTTGCTGAAACACGCCCTGACCGTGATCGCGGTTGATGATGGCCTGGTCGAAGCTCATCCCGTCGAGCGCGGCCGAAATCGTCGCCCGCGAAATGCCCTGGGACGCGGCCTCCTGCTTGAAGCCGTCGAGCCAGCGCTCGAAGCTGCCGGTGTTGTTGCGGCAGGGCGCGGCTGTCGCGGCATTAGCCATGACGCCGATGGCTAGTGCCGCCAGGGCCATGGAACGGAATTTCACCCGCAGCATGCTCGATCCCTCTCCCGAATCGATCGCCAGAGTGCCCGCGGCATGCCCGCCGTCAAGGCGCGGCCGAGCCGGATCCAGCTTTTGCCCAAGGATGTGGCAGAGCTGTGGCTGGGCCCCCTCAACGTAGCCCGGATGGAGCAGCGCGAAGCGGTGCGTAATCCGGTGGCCGGAGGCCGCCGCCCCTGCGAAAGCAGGGACCTCGATCGCCCAGGCTCGGCCTAGCCGCCCGGATTGCGCTTCGCTGCATCCGGGCTGCAGCCGTGCCTAGCCGGAGAGCACCGCGCGAATGCCATCGATGACGAATTGCACCGCGAGCGCGGCGAGCAGCACGCCGAGCAATCGCGACAGCACCACGTTCGCCGTGGTGCCGAGCAACGGACCGATCCGGATGGCCAGAAGGAAGATGACGAGGCACAGTCCGATCGCCACCAGGATCATCCCGATGAGGGTAAGGAGGAAGAAGGGGCGTCCATCCGCTTGGGCGGCGAGCAGGACCGTGGCGGTGATCGCGCCGGGTCCTGCCATCAGCGGAATGGCCAGCGGGAAGGCGGCGATATGGCGAAGGTCCTCGATGGCCTGCTCGGCCGTGCGCGATTGACGCTCGATCCGCACGCCGAACACCATTTCCGAGGCGATCGAGAATAGCAGCAGGCCGCCGGCGATGCGAAACGCCGGCAGCGAAATGCCGAGGCGCGTGAGCAGCCAATCCCCGACGGCCGCCGTGCCGATCAGGATCGCGGCGGCGATGAGCGAAGCCCGGATCGCGATCTGGCGGCGCGTCGAGCGGGGCAATCCGTGCGTGATGGCGACGAACGTCGGGGTGAGCCCGACCGGGTCGACCACGACGAACAGCGTCACGAAGGTCGAAATGAGGTAATCGACCGGCAGGGCTGGCATCGCGGGTCGGGTCTCCGAGGCGGGCGCCGATGCTCCGGTGCGAGCGGCACCTCCCGGGACTAGCCCATAGGCAGGCCGCGGCCGCAAGCCTGGCCGCGCGGATGACTCCATCTGCCGCGGGTGTTAAACGCCGCCGCACGGCTGGCCCCGGCAGGTTCGAGCGCTCGATGACGCAGGGGCCCCGGCCGTGTCGACCGAAATCTGTCCCATGGGCTGCGCGCCATGACCCTAGCTCCGTTGCTCGATGCTCTGCCCCCCATCCCGCTCCATGCCATGGCGGCGATGGCGGCCTTCGCGCTCGGCATCATGCAGTTCGCCGCCCCGAAGGGCACCGTCCCCCATCGCACCATCGGCTGGATCTTTGTCGGCCTCATGCTGGCGGTGGCGCTGAGCTCGTTGTGGATCCACCAGATCCGGCTGTGGGGCCCGTGGAGCCCCATTCACCTGCTGTCGATCTTCACGCTGATCACTCTGCCGCTCGCGGTGTGGGCGGCGCACCGCCACGATGTCGCACGGCATCGCCGGGCGATGATCTCGATTTTTCTCGGCGCGCTCGTCATTGCGGGCGCATTTACGCTGCTGCCCGGCCGCATCATGCACGACGTCGTATTTGGCCCAGGGCCGGCGGCAGCCGGGCGCGATAGGGTCTCCCCGCACTAGCCGCCAAGTAGCTGAATTTATTTGCAAAAAAACATGGTCGGTAGGCCCGTTTCGGGTAGTCCGAAGGGCATGAATCGCCTATATCAGGCCGGTAGAAACCAGCATTCCGGAATCCATCCTTGTCGGACAGTGAAACGCCCAGGCCGGGGGACCCAGGCCCTTCGGATATCCGCCCCGTGTCGATCACGGAGGAGGTGAAGCGCTCCTACCTCGATTACGCCATGAGCGTGATCGTGGCTCGCGCGCTCCCCGATGCGCGCGACGGGCTCAAGCCGGTGCATCGGCGCATCCTCTACGCGATGCACGAGAACAATTACACGCCGGACCGGCCGTACAACAAATCGGCCCGCGTTACCGGCGAGACCATGGGCAAATACCACCCGCACGGCAGCCAGGCCATTTACGACGCGCTGGTGCGGCTGGCCCAGGACTTTTCCATGCGGCTGCCGTTGATCGACGGGCAGGGCAATTTCGGCTCGGTCGACGGCGATCCGCCCGCGGCCGAGCGCTATACCGAGGTGCGGCTGGCCAGGCCGGCCATGGCGCTGCTCGACGACCTCGACAAGAATACCGTCGACTTCCAGCCGAACTACGACGGCCGCGAGCGCGAGCCGGTGGTGCTGCCGGCCAAATTCCCCAACCTGCTCGTCAACGGCGCTGGCGGCATCGCGGTCGGCATGGCGACCAACATCCCGCCGCACAACCTCGGCGAGGTGATCGACGCCTGCATCGCCCTCATCGACAATCCCGCGCTCGGCCTCGACGACCTGATGGCCATCATTCCGGGGCCGGATTTCCCGACCGGCGGCATCATTCTCGGCAAGGTCGGCATCCGCGGCGCCTACCAGCTCGGGCGCGGCTCGATCATCATGCGCGGCAAGACCTCGATCGAGACCATCCGCAAGGAGCGGGAAGCGATCATCATCACCGAGATTCCCTACCAGGTGAACAAGGCGGCGATGGTGGAGCGCATTGCCGAGCTGGTGCGTGAGAAGAAGATCGAGGGCATCGCCGATCTGCGCGACGAATCCGATCGCGAAGGTTATCGCGTCGTCATCGAGCTGCGACGCGACGCCGTGCCGGACGTCGTCCTCAACCAGCTCTATCGATTCACGCCGCTGCAGTCGACGTTCGGCGCCAACATGGTGGCGCTCGACGGCGGCCGGCCGCAGGTGATGACGCTGAAGGATCTGCTGCGGGCCTTCGTTTCCTTCCGCGAGGAGGTCATTTCCCGCCGCACCAAGCACCTGCTCGGCAAGGCCCGCGATCGTGCCCATGTCCTGGTTGGGCTTGCCATCGCGGTCGCCAATATCGACGAGGTCATCCGGCTGATCCGCGCCGCGCCCGATCCCAATGCGGCCCGCGAAGCGCTGATGGGTCGCGACTGGCCCGCCACGACGTCGGCGTCGCTGATCGCGCTGATCGACGATCCGCGCCATCGGCTCTCGGAGGCCGGCACCGCCCGGCTCTCGGCGGAGCAAGCCAAGGCCATCCTCGATCTCAGGCTCCAGCGTCTCACCGCGCTCGGGCGCGACGAGATCGCCGCCGAGCTCGACAAGCTCGCCGGCGAGATCGCCGATTATCTGAACATCTTGCGGTCGCGCGCGCGCATTCTCACCATCGTCAAGGACGAGCTCGAGGCCGCCAAGGCCGAGTTTGCCACCCCGCGGCGCACGGTGATCATCGAGCAAGAGGGCGAAGTCGAGGATGAAGACCTGATTCAGCGCGAGGACATGGTCGTGACCGTGTCGCATCTGGGCTACGTCAAGCGCGTTCCGCTCTCGACCTATCGCGCGCAGCGACGCGGCGGTCGCGGCCGTGCCGGCATGCAGACGCGGGACGAGGATTTCGTCAGCCGGCTATTCGTCGCCTCGACGCATGCGCCGGTGCTGTTCTTCTCCTCGCGCGGGCTCGCCTACAAGGAGAAGGTCTGGCGGCTGCCGCTCGCGGCGCCGCAGGCGCGCGGCAAGGCGCTGATCAACATCCTGCCGCTGGCGCAGGGCGAGCGCATCACCACGATCATGCCGCTTCCGGAGGACGAAAGTTCCTGGGCCGAGCGCGACGTGATGTTCGCCACGACGCGCGGCACCGTGCGGCGGAACAAATTGTCCGATTTCCTCCAGGTCAACCGCACCGGAAAAATCGCCATGAAGCTCGCCGACGGCGAGGCGATCGTCGACGTGCAGATCTGCGCCGAGAACGACGACGTGCTGCTGACCAGCGCCCAGGGACAATGCATCCGGTTTCCGGTCGGCGACGTGCGGGTCTTCAAGGGCAGGGATTCCATGGGCGTGCGCGGCATTGCGCTCGCCGAAGGCGACGCGGTGATCTCGCTGTCGATCCTGCGCCACCTCGCCGCCAGCGCCGAGGAACGCGCCGCCTATCTCAAGCGCGCGGGCGCGGTGCGGCGCGGCCAGGGGGAAACGCCGGAGGAAACCGCCGAGGCCGCCTTGGAGGTCGAGGCGGAGGAGGGGGCGACCGGCGCCATCGAGCTCGGTGAGCAGCGCTATGTGGAAATGTCGGCGGCGGAGCAGTTCGTGCTGACGATTTCCGAGCGGGGATTCGGCAAGCGGACCTCGTCCTACGAGTATCGCACCACCGGTCGCGGCGGAAAGGGCATCGTCGCCATGGACAACCGCGAGAAGAGCGGCGCCATTCGCCCGCGCATCGGCAGGCTGGTCGCGTCGTTCCCGGTGGAGGAATCCGATCAGCTCATGCTGGTGACGGACGGCGGTCAGCTGATCCGCTGCGGCGTGGCGGAAATCAGCATCAAGGGCCGCAAGACCCGGGGCGTCATCGTGTTCGACACCGCGCAGGACGAGCGCGTGGTCTCGGTCGAGCGTTTGTCCGAGGAGAACGGCGACGTCGAAGAGTGAGCTTCGCACGCTGTCCCGCTCGGTGCACGAATGCCGGGTCTGCATTGCCTGTGAGGCGGCGTTGGTCTAACCTGCCGAACCAAACAAGAACATTGCTGCTCGCCGCGGTCCTTCGGACGATTGCCGTACAACGGCCAGGCCGACGAACTGCAAAATCAAGTTCCTGCGAGTATTCGGGAGAAAATCATGCCGAAATATCTGGTCGAAGCATCGTACTCCGCGGACGGCCTGAAGCGCCTGCAGAAGGACAAGGCCGCCGGCCGCAAGGCCGTGGTTACGAAGGCCGTGGAAGGTCTCGGCGGCAAGGTCGAGGCGTTCTATTATGCCCTCGGCGACCATGACGTGATCTCGATCGTGGATTTGCCGAACGCGGTGAGCGCCACGGCGCTGGCGCTCGCGGCTTCGGCGACGGGGCTGGTTCGCACCAAGACGACGGCGCTGCTCACGGTCGAGGAGACCGATCAGGCGCTCGGCAAGAAAGTCGATTTCCGGTAAGGCCCAACGCACAATTGGTCGTCCCCGCGAAAGCGGGGACTCATAGCCGCGGATCTTACTGAATCGACAGGCCGGCGGTCATAGGTTCCGGCTCGCGGCCGCGGAGCCTGCCCGGACCTGATCCGGGGCGTCCTTGGCCGAGACGACGAAGCGCGAAACGTGCCGCGTCACTGCGGCATTTCGCTGATGGTGCGGATCACGCTCGAGGTCGGGCGCGAGCTCACGGTCGGCAGCTTGTTCTCCTTCTGCACCATCTCGTCGTATTCGGCGAGCGTCTGCAGCGGCGCCTTCGGAACCATGTGCACGATCTTGTAGCCGTTCGCCTTGAGCTGATTGAGCAGCTCCGGAAGCGCTTCCGCGGTGGCGTGCTGGAAATCGTGCATCAGGACGATGCCCTTGCCGTGCTTCTCCAGTTTGCTCATCACCGATTTGATCACCTGCTCGGGCTTGCGCATGGTGAAATCGAACGAGTCCATGTCGCAGGAGAAGATCGCGATGTTGCGCTGCCCAAGATAGGTCACCATCTCCGGCGGATGCCGCAGCGCCGGGAAGCGGAAGAACGGCGCCGTCGGGCCGGCGACTGCCATGCGCACGGCGCTCGCCCCCATCTCGATCTCGCGCTTGGCCTCTTCGGGTGATTTCTTGGAGAGGTCCGCGTGCGACCAGGTGTGGGTGCCGATCGAGTGCCCGGCCGCGGCCACTTGCTTGAGGATCTCGGGATGCCAGGTGGCGTGCTTGCCGATCGGGAAGAACGTGGCCTTGGTGCAGTGCGCGGCGAGCGCGGCGAGCACGGCCGGCGTGTTGTTCGGCCACGGCCCGTCGTCGAACGTCAGCACCACCTCCTTGGGTCGCAGGAAATCGTGCTCCTTGAAATGCTCGAAGCCGAAGCCCGGGCCGCCGGTGGTATCGACCTCGACGATGCGCGATAACCCGAGCGCATTGGGATTGTTGGCGCAGTTGACGGCGGTGGTGTTCGGGGCCGGCACCGCAGGAGCGTTCTTGGCGAGGGGCGAAAGGGTCTGGCTCGCGGCGGCGGCCGCAAATCCCACCGATAAGGCCAGCACGCAGGCCGCAATCGCACGCATCGTTCCCTCCATGGCTCCCCTCAGGACGAATTGATTCAATGGGCATTCGGTTCGCAAGTCAATGAAGAGCGTCACGGCGACAGTGGATTCGTCGGCAAAGCGTCGCAATTGCGGCGCCTCTGCGACATGTCTGCGGCATGCCCTCGTTCACGACCGAAATCTTGTGAAACTTCCGGGAGAATCGGCTAGCCGACGTGGCGATCGCGTCCCGCCATCCGGGCCGCGACGCGAGCGAGTCGCGCCGACGGATCCAGGCTTCCGCGATCTTGCTCGCTCGCGGCGGAGGTATCCCGCACCGCCGGATCAGTTTCTGCGACGGGCGAGGGCATGGGTTCGCCGACGTGCGGCTTGTGTCGCGGAGTCACGCGGATGGTTCCGAGCCGTTGGGCGGCCTCGGGGGGAAGTTTTGCGCGCACTGCGATCACCCGGTCGAAGGTGCCCGGCATGCGGTCCGGCGCGGGGATCTGCACGGTGCAGCGATCTGCGAAGCTCGGCCCGAGTTCCTCGAAGCTATACAGTGGGGGCGCCTCGCCGGCCTCGATCATTTCCAGCAAGCGCTCGCGCAGCGCATCACCGAATTGCTCCCGCGCAACCTCGACGTGCGCGCCGCGAGCCTCGCATCCTGCAAACTCCGACGAACGAACGGCATAGCTGCCATCCTCGAGCTGCACGACGTGCGCGACCGCGAACAGGAGCATGGGGCTTGTCTCTCCTCCGATTCAGGACGACGCTATCCCGGAACCAAGGCCACCGCACAGCCTCGGGCGCGGGCCGGCGCTTGCCCGCCTATGCCGAGCAATTGGAGCAGAAATGAGAACCCCCGGTCCGGATCATCCCATCACCATCGCGCCGAACCCGAAGCGGGTGCGCGTGAGGCTCGGCGGAACGCTGGTCGCGGATACCCGGCACGCGCTGACGCTTCGGGAAGCGTCGCTGCCGCCGGTCCACTACATCCCGCGCGAGGACGTCGATTTGGCGTTGCTCACCCGCACCGAACACGTGACGCATTGTCCCTACAAGGGCGACGCGAGCTATTTCACCGTCTCGGCCGACGGCCGCACGGCAGAGAACGCGGTCTGGAGCTACGAGCAGCCGTTCCCGGCCATGGCCGCGATTGGCGGGCGCCTGGCATTCTACCGCGAGCGGGTGGACAGCATCGAGGAATCGCCCGAGTGACAAGCCGCGCAATCGGCGGTCGCCGATCCCTCGCGGCGTAGATCATTCACGAATTGGGCGGGGGCCCGAACACGCAGCGGCGCGTCTTGTCGGGACGGCGGCAGATCCAAAGCTTGCCGTCGGGACTGGGCGTGGCCTCATTGAATGGGACGAATTCACGGCCGTTGACGACCCATCCCAGGCCCGTGCTGGCGATTTGTTCCGGCGATTCACAATCGTTCTCCCCGCAACACCACTCGCCCGCCGCGTTGCGATAGCCGCCCTTGTTGATCCAAGAATCGTGGGCGGCGGCTACGGAGGCACCGACAGCGACGCCTGCCCCTAGCAATGTGATACGAGCAGCGTTCCAAAGCATCTTTCGCCCCCTCGATCTGCAAGGTCCCGGCGAATCGCTTGAACACACCGATAGGATACGCCTTTTTGCAAGCCTGAGAGAATCCAGCTGAGCGGACTCCCGAAAGTAGAAGCGTCATGTGGTTTTTTGGCAACGATTCCCACACGAACGCAACGATCCGTGACGTGACTTTAATCGCCGTGCGTGACTTTCATCACGGCAGCGCGATGTTTTGCGCAATGACCGGAAGAAACGCCCTGCCTCGAAGGCGCGCAGGGCCAACATCGAGAGCTGCCTACCGATGCAATGTTAGTTGAAGAATCAGTCCGGCCTCCCCGTGGAAGGGGAGGCCGGTTGCGCAACGCCGGGAGGGGGTCGCTCTGGCGTTCGCGATTTCGGGCAGGCGCCGCCGAAGCGTCGACGGGTTCCGCCGAGCCTTCCCCACGCGGGGAAGGAAGCACGCGATGACGAAAACTTACGATCTGCTGCCGAGTTCGGCTCGGCGGCCGCACCACTCAGATTCGATCGGTCGTCACCAGCCGCACCGGCCGGCCCGGCCGGCCCGCATCCTTGCGGCAGCTCTGGTCGTAATAGGGCCAAGCCATCTGCCGGCAACTCGCCATCCGCAGGCTGAGGTCGAGCCGATCGCCCTTGTGCGCCACCGTGCCGGCATTGACCGACGCACTCAGGCCCGGAAATGCCACCAACGCGCTGGCGATCACTGCCGCGGCGACCATGGCGGAAACCATTTTCAGCATCGTAAGCCCCCTGTCCCATCCCGTTTCGGGAACGCCTTGCTCTTGTTCGCCGGCATGACCGTAGGGGAGTCGGGGACGATCGGCATGTGACCGCGGTCACACGCCCCGCACAAAATGCCTGTCCGGCGTGCCCTTGCGGTTCGCTATTCGGCGGGCTAGACCCCGCGCATGCCTCGCGCTGCGCTCTACGCCGGGTCGTTCGATCCGGTGACCAACGGCCATCTCGACGTCGTCCGCCAGGCCGCCCGGCTCGTCGATCGGCTCATCCTCGCGATCGGAGTTCACCCGGGCAAGGCGCCGCTGTTCTCGGCCGAGGAGCGCCTGGCGATGCTCGGCGAATCCTGCGGACCCGTGGCCAAGGCGGCAGGGTGCGAGCTCAAGACCGTGACGTTTTCCGATCTCGTCGTCGCGGCGGCGCGCCGCGAAGGCGCGACCTTGCTGATCCGCGGCCTGCGCGACGGCACCGATCTCGATTACGAGATGCAGATGGCCGGCATGAACGAGGCCATGGCGCCGGACGTGCTCACCGTGTTCCTGCCGGCTTCCCCGATCGTGCGGCCGATCACCGCGACGCTGGTGCGCCAGATCGCCGCCATGGGGGGCGACGTTGCCGCATTCGTGCCGGCGGCGGTTTTGCGCCGGCTCCAAGCCAAATTCGCCGGCAAATCCGGCCGCTGAAACCAGGACCTGCCATGACCCGTTTCGTCGCCTTGATGATCGCGTTCGTCTGCATCGCACCGGCGCTGGCCGCGCCGCTGCCCGCCGGCCTCGATCCGCAGAACACGATTTTCCTCGATACCAAATACGGGCGCGTCATCATACGGCTGCGCCCGGAACTCGCGCCCAAGCACGCCGAGCGCATCAAGACGCTGGCGCGCGAGCGCTTTTACGACAACGCGCCGTTCCATCGGGTCATCCCCGGGTTCATGGCGCAAACCGGCGACGGCGAGCGCGGCGACGGGACCGGCAAATCGAAATATCCGGATCTGCCGGCCGAGTTCTCCAAGGTGCCGTTCACCCGCGGGGTGGTGGGCATGGCCCGCGCCACCAGCCCGAACTCGGCGAACAGCCAATTCTTCATCATGTTCGGCGAAACGCCGAGCCTCAACGGTCAGTACACCGTGGTCGGCGAGGTGGTGTCGGGCATGGAAGCGATCGATCGGGTCAAGAAGGGCTCCGCCGCGAACAATGGCGCCGTGACCGATCCGGACCGCATCGTGCGGATGGAGGTCGCGGCCGACGCCAAGTGAGACAAGCTGCTAATTGGTGCGCAATGATCGGGCCCGCGACGCGCTTCACCTCCCCCTGAAAGGGGAGGTCGACGCGGCCAAGTCGGATGTTTCCGACTTGGCTAAAAATATATCCGCCGAAATCGGCAACAGCCGATTTCGGATGGCGGTCGGGAGGGGATCGCGATCCCCACCCCAGCCCTCCCTTGACGGAGGAGAATGCGGCTCGTTCGGAGTCAGTGTCACAACGGTGAGGAGGCTATGAATCAGGATCCAGAGAATACGCTCGTCCTGCAGACGACGCGAGGCGAAGTCACCATCGCCCTGCGACCGGATCTCGCGCCGCGGCATGTCGCGCGCATCAAGGAGCTGGTCCGCGACCGGTTCTATGACGGGACCGTGTTCCACCGGGTGATCGAAGGCTTCATGGCCCAGACCGGCGACCCGACGGGAACGGGCACGGGCGGCTCGGGCAAGAAGCTCGCGGCCGAGTTCTCCCGCGAGTCGCACGTACGCGGCACGGTCTCGATGGCGCGGGCGCAAAACCCGGATTCCGGCGACAGCCAGTTCTTCATCTGCTTTGCCGATTCTCCTTGGCTCAACGGCCAGTACACGGTGTGGGGCAAGGTGGTCGCCGGCATGGAGAACGTCGACAAGATCAAGCGCGGCGAGCCGGTGCGGGATCCCGACCGGATCGTTTCCGCCCGGATCGGGGCCGACGCTTGAGTTTTCCCTCCCCGTTAGGGGAGGGTCGCCGCCGCAGGCGGCGGGGTGGGGCGGTTCGAAACCCCACCCGCTCGATGCTTACGCGTCTCGCCGCCCTCCCCTAAAGGGGAGGGAAAAAGAATCATGCGCACCGACTTGTTCGACTTCGACCTGCCGCGCGATCGCATCGCGTTGCGGCCGGTAAGCCCGCGCGATGCCGCGCGGCTGTTGGTGATCCGTCCCGGGTTGCCGTTCGAGGATCGCCGCGTGCGCGAGCTGCCGGACCTGTTGCGGCCCGGCGACCGGCTCGTCCTCAACGACACCAAAGTCATTCCGGCGCGCCTCAGCGGGCGCGTGCTGAAAGGCGCCGAGCCCAAAATCGAGGCGACCTTGCACCGGCGGCTCGACGGCTCGCGCTGGAGCGCTTTCCTCAAGTCGGCCAAGAAAGTCGCGCGCGGCGACGTCATCCGCTTCGGCGAAGAGGGCAAAGTGTGTTTTCTCGGCCAACTCGATGCGACCGTGACGGACAAGGGTGAGGGCGGCGAAGCAACGCTAGCCTTCGCGTTTCACGGGCCGGTGCTCGATCAGGCGATCGAGGAGCGCGGCGACATGCCGCTGCCGCCCTATATCGCCGCGCGCCGCGCGCCCGACGAGCGCGACCGCAGCGACTATCAGACCGTGTTCGCGCGCGGGGAGGGCTCGGTCGCCGCGCCGACCGCCGCGCTGCATTTCACCGAAGCGCTGCTTGCGAACCTGAGAGAGCACGGCATCGGGCTCACGTTCGTGACGCTCCACGTCGGCGCGGGCACATTCTTGCCGGTCAAGGCCGAGGATACCGAGCGGCACCGGCTGCACCCCGAGTGGGGGTCTTTGAGCACCGCCGCCGCGCAGGCGCTCAACGAGACCCGCAGCCGGGGCGGCCGCATCGTTGCCGCCGGCACGACTTCGTTGCGACTGATCGAAAGCGCCTGCGACGAGCGCGGCGTGCTGCAGCCGTTCTGCGGCGAGACTGCGCTGTTCATCACGCCGGGATATGAATTCCGCGCCGTCGACGCGCTGATGACGAATTTCCACCTGCCGCGCTCCACCTTGTTCATGCTGGTCGCGGCGTTTTCCGGCCTCGAGGTCATGAAGCGCGCCTACGCCCATGCGATCGAAACAGGCTACCGGTTCTATTCCTACGGGGATGCCTGCCTGCTGTTCCGCGCCGCGTGATTTACACGCGCCGACTTTGCCGCTCGCGCTCTTCCTCTCCCTTGTGGGAGAGGGTGGCGAGTACCGAGCTTGCGAGGTGCGAGCCGGGTGAGGGGTCTTTGCATTCTCAGGAATTCAAGGCTACCCCTCACCCGGCGCCTCACCTTCGTTCGGCGCCACCCTCTCCCACAAGGGGAGAGGGGAAACGAGTATGCGGCTAGCCAAAACCATACGGGTCGCCATTCCGTCATTCCGTTTCATCACAACATGCACTGGATTAGATCACAGTGCCGGATTTCTCGAATCGAACACGGCTGATCTACGATGTCCGGTTTCTCCTTCCAGCTACGCAACACCGACGGCCGCGCGCGTCGCGGCGAGATCAAGACCGCGCACGGCGTGGTGCGCACGCCGGCGTTCATGCCGGTCGGGACCCAGGCGGCCATCAAGGCGATGCGGCCGGACGAAGTGCACGCGCTCGGCACCGACATCGTTCTCGCCAACACCTACCATCTCATGCTGCGGCCCGGGGCCGAACGCATCGCCTCGCTCGGTGGATTGCACAAGTTCATGAACTGGCCGCATCCGATCCTCACCGATTCCGGCGGCTTCCAGGTGATGTCGCTCTCGCCGTTGCGGAAGGTCGATGCGGACGGCGTCACCTTCCGCTCGCATCTCGACGGCGCGATGGTGACGCTGACGCCGGAACGCTCGGTCGAGATTCAGGATCTGCTCGGCGCCGACATCGCCATGCAGCTCGACGAATGCATCAAGCTGCCGGCAGAGCGCGCGGAGGTCGAGCGCGCCATGCGGCTGTCGCTATCCTGGGCGGAGCGATCGAAGCGCGCCTTCGAGCGCGCCAAAAATCGGGCGCTGTTCGGCATCGTGCAGGGTGGAACCGAGCCTGCGCTGCGGATCGAAAGCGCGCGGGCGCTGATCGACATTTCCTTTCCGGGCTATGCGATCGGCGGGCTCGCGGTCGGCGAGCCGCAGCAAGCGATGCTGGCGATGGTCGACCTGGTGACGCCGGTGCTGCCCGAAGACCGCCCGCGGTATTTGATGGGCGTCGGCACCCCCGAAGATTTGCTCGAGGCGGTAGCGCGCGGGATCGACATGTTCGATTGCGTGCTGCCGACCCGCAACGGCCGCCATGGGCTGGCCTTCACCCGGTTCGGCGCCATCAACCTCAAGAACGCGCGCCATGCGGACGATCCGCGCCCGCTCGATCCCGAAGGCGGATGCGCGGCCGCGCGCGATTACTCGCGCGCCTATCTCCACCATCTCCTCAAGGCGAACGAGATGCTTGCCGCGATGCTGATCACCGCGGCCAATCTCGCCTATTACCAGGAGCTGATGGAAGACACGCGGTTCGCCATCGCGGCCGGCCGGTTCGCGGATTTCCGCGAAGAGGTACGCGCGCTCTGGACCCGCGGCGATCTTCGCGCGTTCACGTGATCTGAATCCAGTTGGTCGGGCAGATTGCTTCCACCTCCCCCTGGAGGGGGGAGGTCGGCGAGCGTCGGTAGACGCAAGCCGGGAGGGGGTGAAGCTTCATCACCCCACCCCGTCAGCTCGCCTTCGGCTCGCTGCCGACCCTCCCCCTCCAGGGGAGGGTGAAGCGCGCGTGTTGCCTGAGCCGAGCTAATCATTCGGCTTCACGTGATTGTGGCCTTGCCGGCCCGGGATCCCGGAACCGAAGCGCGCGCAGATGATTGAGGTCGGGACATCCGCGAGCGCCGCCCGAGGGGAGCCCGATGGCGATCAATTTGCATGTCAACGGCTCGATCCGCACGGTCGCGGCCGATGCGGACACCCCGCTGCTCTACGCGCTACGCAACGACCTCGGGCTCAACGGCGCGAAATTCGGCTGCGGCCTGGCCCAATGCGGCGCCTGCACGGTTCTCATCGGTGGGCGCGCGGTGCGCTCGTGCGTGACCCCGATCGGCTCGATCGGCGAAGTCCACATCACCACGATCGAGGGCCTCGGCACTCTCGACAAGCCGCACCCGCTGCAGCGCGCCTTCATCGCGGAGCAGGCGGCGCAATGCGGCTATTGCATTAACGGCATGATCATGGCGGCGAAAGAGATCCTCGACCGGATTCCGCAGCCGAGCGAAGCGCAGGTGCGCGAGGGCCTCGCAGCCAATCTGTGCCGCTGCGGCACCCACGGCCGCATCATCCGCGCGGTGCTGCGCGCGGCGCGCGATACGGGCAAGACATGAGCGCGCTCACCCGCCGTCAATTCGGCAAGGCCGCCGGGGCGGCGGGCGCGCTGGTGCTCGCCTTCACGCTTGTGCCGCCGTTCCTTCGCGCCGCGCCGGCGAAGCTGCCGGGCAGCCTCGACAAGAACCGCATGCTCGATGCCTGGCTGCGCATCGATGCCGACGGATCGGCGACGATTTTTACCGGCAAGGTCGAGCTGGGGCAGGGCATTGTCACGGCCCTGGCGCAGATCGCGGCCGAGGAGCTCGATCTGCCGCTCGCCCGCGTGGCGATGATCTCCGGCGATACCGCGCAAACTCCTGACGAGGAATACACCTCCGGCAGCCAGTCGATCGAATACGGCGGAATCGCCATTCGCATGGCATGCGCCGAGGCGCGCGCGCTGCTGCTCGAACGTGCCGCCGTCCGCTTGAACGTTTCGGCCGAGCGCTTGACGGTCACGGAGGGCACGATCCGCGCGCCCGACGGGCGCAGCCTCGGTTACGGCGCGGTTGCGGCGGAGCTCGATCTGCACCGCGAGGTCACAGCCAGCGTGCCGCCCAAGCCTGCCGCGAGCCACCGGATCGTGGGCACGTCGGCGCCCCGGCGCGACATCCCCGCGAAGGTGATGGGCGGGATCGCCTATGTGCAGGACCTGCGGCTGCCTCGCATGGTGCATGGCCGCGTCGTGCGCCCGCCGCGCTACGGCGCCAAGCTCGACGCCGTCGACGTGGCGCAAGCCCAGGCCATGCCCGGCGTGATTGCCGTGGTACGCGACGGCAGTTTCCTCGGGGTCGTTGCCGCCCGCGAGGAGCAGGCCATCCGGGCCAGGCAGAGTCTCGTCGAATCGGCGCGCTGGTCCGGCGGCGCGGATCTGCCCGATCCCGCTGGGCTTGCCGCGCATTTGACCTCGCTGCCGAGCCAGGATGCGGTGATCAGCAGCAAGCAGGCGAGCGCGGCTATGGCGTCCGCGGCCCCTCGTATCCTCGAGGCGACGTACACCAAGCCCTATATCGCCCACGCCTCGATCGGGCCCTCCTGCGCCGTCGCCGCGTTCGAGAACGGCAAGCTCACGGTATGGACCCATTCGCAAGGCGTGTTTCCGCTGCGGCGCGATCTTGCCAAGGCGATGCGGCTCGGCGAGGCGGCGGTGCGCTGCATCCACCGCGAAGGATCCGGCTGCTACGGCCACAATGGCGCCGACGACGCGGCGCTCGACGCGGCCCTCTTGGCGCGCGCGGTCGAGGGCCGCCCGGTGCGGCTGCAATGGATGCGCGACGATGAGTTCGCCTGGGAGCCCTATGGGCCCGCCATGGTGATGCGCGCCAAAGCGGCGCTTTCCGCCTACGGGCGCATTACCGATTGGAACTACGAAGTGTGGAGCAATACCCACAGCACCCGGCCGGCCTCGCCGGGAAGCGATGACCGCAACAACAATCTGCTGGCCAGCTGGTATCTTGCCGAGCCCTACCCGCCGATCCCGCCCAGGGTGATGCCGCAGCCGACCGGGGGCGGCGACCGCAATGCCATCCCGCTTTACGAATTCTCGAGCCACCGCATCGTCAATCATTTCATTCCGACGATGCCGCTGCGCGTCTCCGCGCTGCGCACGCTCGGCGCCTACGGCAACGTGTTCGCGGTGGAGAGCTTCATGGACGAGCTCGCCGCGTCGGCACGCGCCGATCCTGTCGCGTTCCGGCTCACACATCTTAAGGACGAGCGGGCGCGGGCGGTCATTGCCGCGGTCGCGCGCAGTGCCGGCTGGCAAGAGGGCGAGCGCGGGGACGGCCCAGGGGGGCGCGGGCGCGGCATCGGCTTTGCCAAGTACAAGAACCTTTCGGCCTATGTGGCGGTCATCGCCGAGGTCGAGGTCGATCGCTCGAGCGGCGCTATCCGGGTGCCGCGCGTGTTCGCCGCCGCCGACGCCGGCCAGATCATCAACCCGGATGGGCTGCGCAATCAGATCGAAGGCGGCATCATCCAGTCGACCAGCTGGACCTTGCACGAGGCGGTGCGCTTCGATCGTACCGCAGTGCAATCGCGCGACTGGTCGAGCTATCCGATCCTGACCATGCCGGAAGTGCCGGCGGTCGAGACCGAGCTCATTGACCGGCCGGAAGAGCGGGCGCTCGGCTGCGGGGAAGCGTCTTCGGGCCCCACGGTTGCCGCAATAGCCAACGCATTTGCTCGGGCCACCGGGAAGCGAATCCGCGATCTGCCGCTCGATCCGGCGCGGGTCAAAGCAGCATTAGGTCGCGCCTGATCCGCCAAAACGCGCTATACTGCGTCGTCCTCGACTCAACGGGGGGAGGGACGCCATGACAACCGCAACGTTTAGCACTGTCACTGCCGGCTTCCGGCATCACCCGCTCAGCTGCTTTGCCGCCGGGTTCGTCTCGGTGCTCGTGTTCCAGATGGGCGCCTGGGCTATCATGTATGCGCTCGGCATGACCCCGAATGCGCCGTTCGGCTATGGCCCGACCAAGCCGTTCGGCGTGCCGCAGATCTGGTCGTTCGCGTTCTGGGGCGGCGTTTGGGGCCTGGTCTTCGGCATGGTGGAGCGCTGGTTCCCAGAAGGTCCGATGTACTACGTGGCCGCCTTCCTGTTCGGCGCGATCGCTCCGGTCCTCGTGCTCTGGTTCATCGCCTTGCCGCTGAAGGGCGTGCCGGTCGCCGCGGGATGGAAGCCGATGACGATGCTGTTCCATATCATCATGCACGGCTTCTTCGGATTGGGCGTCGGAGTGCTGCTGACCTATCGGGACGGCCGGCTGCAGATGCTCCGCGCCTGAGCCGCCTCGAAGGGTGGGCACGCTTCCTTTCCCTCTCCCCTTGTGGGAGAGGGTGGCGAGGCGAGCGGAGCAAAGCCGAGCCGGGTGAGGGGTTCTTGTTTCAAACAAGCACCAATCCCCTCACCCGCCTCGCGGACTTCGTCCGCTCGGCACCCTCTCCCACAAGGGGAGAGGGTTAAGCGTGCAAGCCTCCCGATCGATCGTACCTCGATGCGCCCTACGACGGCGAGCGCCGATCGACAAAGCGGATCGCGAACGGCCGGCCGGCGAGCGCGCCGCCCAGCCCGTTGGTGAAGGCGAGCGGCGTGCAGCGCTCGACCGCGGCCTCGATCGCGTCCCAATAGGCCTGCCGCATCTGGTCGGGGAGTCCCGGCGTCACATAGGTGACGCGAGGCTTGCCGAACAGCTCGCCGTTGCGTTTGAAGCTCAGGCGCACCGAGAGCTGGGTGCCGGGCCGGGAATCCTCCTTGGCCGGCGGCACCCAGCAGCCGCGCAACGCGGCGAACACGGCCCGGATGGTGCCGAGCCTTTCCGCAGCCTCGCCATCGGGCTCGTCCCGGCCGGGAGCCGCATCGGACTCACCATCCCGGCTCTCGATGGTGAATTGCAGCTGCTCGCTGAACGGATATTGGAGCTCCGGCGCACACGGACGACGGCGGAACACGCCGCAAACCTGATGGAACGGACGATAGATGCACGGATGCCCGTCGAGCACGCTGCACACCAGCGCATGACTCGATCGCGGCGAAACGACCGCAGCCGCCAGGAAGGCGGCAGCGCCGACGAGGACCTTTGCACGGGCCTGGGGCCGAGCTCGCATCGATCTAGAAATAGGCGTCGGCTCGCGCCGCAACCAGGGTACCCTCGCTCCGCAGTGGAGTTTTAATCCGTCCAATCGAGCAGGGGACCACCGTAGGCGCGGCAGCGTTTCAAGCAGGAAAGATCGCACCGGTCGTTCGCGTCCCTGCAGTCGTTCAGCCAATTGTCGTTGACGCAGGCAATGAAGATACCGCCGCAGTGCGCTTGGCAGGTTCGCCAGCATGCGTCGGAGACGCGCACCGTGGTCGAGAGGCTCAGGCATTTCGGCGTGCGGCAATGCAGCTTCGATTCCGGCACGAGCGGCTGTTGCAGGTTCCAGCGCTCGCCCGCGCCGGCGAGCGACGTCCCGGCGAACGCCAGCAATAATCCGGTCGCCAAAGCGCGCTTCATGCCCGTCCCCAACGGTAAGGGCCCATTGAATCCCGCAAGCGGCCGCAACGCAAGCGCGCCGGCATGAAGATCATGTGCGAATGGGAGCGACGCGCCCAAGCGCCGCAGGTCAGCATAAACCCCCGCCCGAAACCGTTGGTGGGATTGGCTCGTACTATTTCGACCCGAGATAGACCGTGGTCTCGAACTGGTACCCGCAGGTCTCGCAGGTCCATAAATGACGGACGCAACGCTCATTGACATGCTCCGACCATTCCGGAGCCAGCAGAGCATCGCCGCATTGTGCGCAGGGAGTGAAGTAACGGGGCCGGGTCTGTATCGGCGTAGCCGTACTGAGCCGCATGGGCGAAACCTCCCTAGTACCTCCCCCGTCTAATCCGCATCGTACCCGGCTTTTGTGGCATTGACATGACCCCGGACGATGTTCGTTACGAAAATCTTTTCCGCGAGCGCGCAATCGAATCCATTCGTTTCGCGCCGCACAAAACCGCTTCACGGAATCCCAACGGAATTCGCGCTCGATTGCTGCAGCACACAAAGAGCCCGCCGGCGCGTAGCTCGGCGGGCCCCGTTCGGGGGACAGTAGTTGTGATCAGAGGTCAGTAGTGCCTACCAACTCACGCGGTGTTTCTGATTTCCGATCTCTGATCCGATTTCCCGTTGCTTACTGCCCTTTGACGACTTGGCCGCGAATTTCGCCGCCCTTGTTCGCAGCGGTGTGAATGTTGAAATACCATCGCCCCGCCGTCAGGTCGGCGGCTTGTGCATCGGTCAAGGTCGCCGAGCCCTTGATCGGGCTGGCGGGGCTGCCGGTCACCGGAACGACCACCCCGGCGTTCGCCCCAGCGGCTGCAGGACCATGGAAATGCGCGGCAGTCGCGTCGCCCGTCAGTCCCGAATAATTCGCTGTGTAATTCAGCGACTTGCTGGCCGTATCGTAGGTGGCGGTCAGGGTGCCGCTGCCCTTGCTCTCGACCGGCGGCACTTCGTTGGACGCCTTCAGTTCGGCCTTGAACGCAACGGTTTCGGCGAACGCCGCCGGTCCCAGCACCATGGCCGCAGAGAGCGCAAGGCCGGCGAAGGCGGTACGGAACATCGTGTGCATGTTTGATCCTCCCAGTGGCTCGGGCGAGCTGCCCATAGCTCTAACACCGCAAGCCGCATTCTATTGCGTTCGCGGGGCGCAGCGAAGTCTACGCTACGAGGCGGGCGCTGCCGCGCCGGGGTGTTGCTTCGCTTGGGCCATCCTTCGTAGCCCGGATGGAGCGGTGCGAAGCGCCGCGTAATCCGGGGAAGGCAGCCCCGATTTCGCCTCGCTCCATTCGGCTGCGATGGCGACGGCATCAGTCGTCGTTCGAGGCGTTGAGCTCGTCGGCACGCAGTACGGCCGGCGCGGGTTGCTGCCGCACCCCCGGCGCGCCGTGATCGGAGAACTCGATTCCCGCGGCTTCGAACGCGCGCCGCAAGGCTTGCGTGGTCGTGCGCGGCACGGATTTCTCACCCTCGAAATCGCGTACGATGAAAACGTTGATGCCGGCGGCGGATGCGAGGCGATCTTCGCTCCAGTTGAGAAGTCCGCGGGCGGCGCGGCATTGGGCGGGGGTCATGGTTGCTACATAGCCATCCGCCGCCGAGATCGCCATAGCGTGCCCGACCGGCTGGGTCGGTTCGACCTCGCCCGCCGCCACAATGACGGCCCGCGGGGGCCATATTGTCGTCGTTCCGCGCAGCCAGGATCGGGATGACGGGGGAGGTTTCGCGGAGGCGCATCATGTTGGCGCACGAGCATCGACTGCTCGGCTTCGATCCCCTGGAATGGCTGATGCTGGTCGTGGCCATCTTGCTGCTCGGGCTGGTCGCGCTCGCCATCTAATCCCCGCATGAGGACCGGCGACCGAAGGTCGCCGCTGGCTTGCGCCAAGCGCACGGCTGCTCGCCCCCGAGCGGACGAGCATTCACGGCTCGGGCCAAGGCCGCAGCGGCGGCCGCAGCGCCTCATAGGCTCGAGCCATGCTGAGCACCCCGAGATCATCGAACCGATGCCCGACGATCTGCAGCCCGATCGGCAGGCCTTCCGGGTCATAGCCGGCGCAGATCGAGACGGCCGGCTGCTCCGACATGTTGAAGGGCGCCGTGAAGGCCACGTGCTCGAGAGCATGTTCGGGGTCGGAGCCCGGAGCGGGCTCCTCCGCGCCATACGCCGTGATCGGCGATGTCGGGCTGAGCAGGAAGTCGTAGCCCAGCATTGCGGCGACCGCCTTCTCGCGTAGCAGCATGACTTGTCCGAGCGCGCGGATGGCGTCGACCGCGCTGAGCCCCTCGGCGCGCCGGCACCAAGTATTGATGAACGGCAAGACCTTGGCTTGCCGCTCGGGGCTGAGCAACTGCACGTCGGCCAGCAGTCGCGCCTGGAAGAAGCGGTCGAGGCCTTCGTGAATCTCCTGGGTGATGAAGGGACCGACCGGTTCGACGTTAGCGCCGGCAGCTTCGAAGGCCGCGACGGCTTTCCGCACGGCCGCGCTGACGGCCGGCTGCACCTTGAGGCCCGCACCGATGTCGAGCAGCAGGCCGAGCTTCTTGCCCTTCACGTCGGCGGACAGCAGGCCAGCCCAATCGCGCGGCTCGTAAGGCAGCGACATGTAGTCCCGCGGATCCGGCTTTGCGAGCTCGCGCAGCAAGAGCGCGGCATCGCGCACATTGCGCGTCATCGGACCGGTCACCCGGCCGAGATACGGCGGGTAGATCGGCACCCGGCCGAGGCTCGGCTTCAGCGCAAAGATGCCGTTATAGGCCGCGGGCAGGCGCACCGAGCCGCCGATGTCGGTTCCGAGCGCCAGCGGGCCATAGCCGACGACGATAGCGGCGCCCGCGCCCGAGCTCGAGCCCGCCGTGTTGCGCGCAAGATTCCAGGGATTGCGGGTGACGCCGTGCAGGCTCGACACGCCGGATGCCAGCATGCCGTAGTCCGGCATGCTGGTCTTGCCGAGCAGCACGCATCCGGCTTCCCGGACGCGCGCGGCAGGCGGCGCGTCGGCTGCAGCCGGCGTCATGTCGCCCGCCGCAGTGCCGAGCGGCGTCGGCACGCCTCGGGTCGCGATGTTGTCCTTGATGGTGATGGGCACGCCGTCGAGCGGGCTGAGCGGTTCGCCCGCGCGCCAGCGCCGCTCCGAGTTCGTCGCCTGCGCCAGCGCGCCGACCGCATCGATCACATACATCGCGTTGATTTTCGGTTCCCACGCCTCCATGCGGGCGAGCGCGGCTCGGGTCACCTCCACCGGCGACACCTGCCGGGTGCGGTAGGCGGTCGAGAGCTCGTCGGCACTCAGATCGTGGAGCGTGGCCATGGTTTCCTCCGGCAATCGCTGTCGCTACGGTCGGCGCAAGCGAAGCGCGAAATTCTTATCAACGTTGCAGCCGCACCAGAGCCGCGCTCGCTCCGGGTACATCGACGAGAACGTGCCCGTTCTGCAACTCTAGCATTTCCGGGGCCGCCGGTGCCCAGCGGCCGAATGCGTCGATGCTCGCGCCGCCGAGCGTCAGTCCGTATAAAGCCTCCGAACTCGGAGCGGCGAGCCGCATCGCGGAAGCCGCCGCGAACCGCCGCCCCGGATCGATGCGCACGCGCGCGCCGCGCGCATCCTTGTTGATCAGGCAAACGCGCAGCGAGCCGTCGTCCGCGCGTGCCGCGAAGCTCGCGAGGTTCAGATCGGCTTTCACTCGCACCGGGATCAGCGTCCCGCGCGCGGCTCGCGCGAAGAGCAGCATGCCGTAGAAGAGCGGTTGCGCATGATGCGGCGCGGCGCTTCCCGCGATCGGGGTGTAGACGTTGTCGGGGCCGCCGTGGAAATTGACGCCGGCGCCTCCGGCCGCCGCGATCTGGAACGTCAGCTCGCTGCCCCACAGCGCCGCGCCCAGCGTGTCGCTCACGCCCGGCCGGCCGCCGGCGTAGACCGAGTTCGTCTCCGCGACCCGGTAGGGCAGGCGATAGCTGCGGCCGAGACCTTCGAGCTGGCGCAGCACGGGCTCGATCTGCGCGGCGGAGCCCAGCAGCTTCGGCAACGTCACGCCGGGATCGGTCGCCGGCCCCGCCGCATAATAGTGCCGGGTCAACAGCACGAGATTTTCGGGTCGCGCCCGGGTGAACGCGGGTATCCACCCGGTCTCGGCGGCGACATCCGGCCCGGCGAAGCGCGCATCCGGCACGCGGGCATGGATGGCTGCGTGGAATGTTTGCCATTCCCCCAGGAAGGCCTGGACGTCGTAGCTCGCGGGACGCACGCCCGACCAGCGCCCGAACCCGTCCGGTTCGTTGCCGATCTGGAACGCGAGGAGTTTCGACCCGAGCGCGCGCGCCACATAGGCGGCTTCGTCGGCGGCGCGCGCAGGTGTGTTGTCGGCGAGATTGAGCCCATAGATGAGCCGCCAATCGAGCCTGCGCATGAACGCTGCAAGCCGATCGACCGCGGCGGGCGTGATGACGTGTCGGCCGGGCGCGTGCTCTGCCGCGCCGGTTTTCCACGCCGTGCGCTCGCTGGTGTTGCCACCGACGCGGATGACGCCATGGGCGCCGAGCGCGCGGATGAGGCCGATGAGCGAATCATTGTCCGGCGTGAAATAATCCGGCGCGGCGATGAGCGCGGATTCGTAGCTCAGCCCGATGAAGTCCGCCGCAATGGCGCGGCCCGGATCCTCATAGGCGATCGCGACGCCCGCCGGCAGAACCGCATCGGCTCGCGCAGACGTGCACGCGAGCAAGGTGCTGCCGGCTACGGCGAGGAAGCTGCGGCGATCGAGCCACGCGTTTCGTGACATCCGCGGCATCGACAGCGTCACCGGCCGCAAGTCGGCGGCTGGGCGGGTTGTCTTCGGATTTCTCGATGTGGCGAGCCCGGTGGGACTCGAACCCACGACCCCTTGATTAAAAGTCAAGTGCTCTACCGGCTGAGCTACGGGCTCCGAGCGGCGTGTGTAGGAGCGGGTCCGTGCCCGGTCAATAGCCGCACCGGCGGTTTCCCGGCGGGAATCCCGCATGTTCCGATAAAGCCGGCCGACGGCACGCCGCCTGTCCGGCTTGCGAGCAAGATGTCCCGTTCCGGTACGGTCGCGCCGTAAATACAATATTGACGGCGCGAAACGACTGGGATGCACACCGAAACAATTGTGGTAAGCTGCATTTCCTATCGCGGCGACGGATCAGTACTGACAGCATCTTATGCTGGTTGCAGTATTTCCCAGTAGAGATGCTGCGGTTGTTGCCGGGCGACAGCGGGCGGATCTCATGCCTTCACGTCAGGAGAACCGGCGCAGCCTTTCGGCCTCCGACAAGCTGGCGCTGCTGCGCAGGCATCCGTTGTTCGGAGCCATTGCGCCGGAACTGCTCGAGCGGCTGAGCTCGTATGCGACGACGCGGGCGGTCCACCGCGGCGATACCATCTTCGCCAAGGGCGATCCCGGCAACAGCCTGTATGCGGTGTGCGCCGGAACGGTGAAGATCAGCGTTCCGTCCGCGGACGGCAAGGACGCCGTGTTCAACCTGGTGGGCGAAGGCGAGATTTTCGGGGAAATCGCGCTGCTCGACGGCCGGCCGCGTACCGCGGACGCGACCGCCATGACCGACTGCGAGCTCATGATGATCGAGCGCCGCGATTTCCTCGATCTCGTGCGCAGCCAGCCGGAGATCGCGCTCAAGCTGATGGAGGTGCTGTGCGCCCGGCTGCGTCACACCTCCGAGCAGGTCGAGGACGTGCTGTTCCTGGACCTGCCGGGACGGCTGGCGAAGATTTTGCTGCAATTGACCGAGAAAGCCGAGCTGCCCCAGGTGCGCCGGGTCACGATGACCCAGCGCGAAATCGGGCAGATGATCGGCATGTCGCGCGAGAGCACGAACAAGCAATTGCGCGACTGGGAGGATCGCAACTGGGTCCGGCTCGAGCGCGGCGGAATCGTGGTGCTGAAACCCGACGCGCTCGCCACCATCGCCCGCACACGCTCGGAGTACTGAGGCGCCGATCGTAGCCCGGATGGAGCGCAGCGAAATCCGGGACGGCCCATCCCGGATTGCGCGCCCGCTGCGCGGGGCGCTCCATCCGGGCTACGGACCAGCGGCTTTAAATTCTTCCTTCCTCGACCGCGTGGCAGGCGACGAGCCCCGTCGGCGCCACCGCTCCCGCCGCCCGCGCCGCCAGCAGTGGCGGAAGCTCGCTGCGGCAGCGGGCGTTGGCGAACGGGCAGCGTGGGTGGAAACTGCAGCCCTTCGGCGGATCGACTGGGTTGGGGACCTCGCCCTCGACCGGCTTGCGCTGCCGGCCCGACATGTCGAGGTCGGGCACCGCATCGAGCAGCATGCGCGTATATGGGTGCCGCGGCGCGCGGAACAGCGCATCCGCCGCTGCGATCTCGACCAGCCGCCCGAGGTACATCACGCCGATGCGGTGGGCCATGTGGCGCACCACCGCGAGATTGTGGCTGATGAAGAGAAAGGTGAGGCCGAAGCGATCCTGCAGGTCGCGCATCAGATTGAGGATCTGGGCCTGGACCGAGACGTCGAGCGCCGAGGTCGGTTCGTCGCAGACGACGAACGCCGGCTCCGAGGCGAGCGCCCGCGCGATGGCGATGCGTTGCCGCTGCCCGCCCGAAAACTGGTGCGGATATTTGCCGCCGTCGGCCGAATCGAGCCCCACCAGGCGTAGGAGCTCGCCGACCCGCGCGGCGATCTCCGGCCGGCTCGCGGCAAGCTGGAACGCCCGGATCGGCTCGGCGACGATGTCGAAGGCCCGCCAGCGCGGATTGAGGCTGGCGTAAGGATCCTGGAACACCATCTGGATGCGCCGGCGCAATCGCCTGCGTTCCGCGGCGCGCCGCCGGCCGTGCATCGGCATGGCATCGATGAAGACTTCGCCGGTCGTCGGCGGAACGAGGCCGACCACCATCTTGGCGACCGTCGACTTGCCGGATCCGGACTCGCCGACCAGGGCCAGCGTCTCGTTGCGGGCGATCTCGAAGGACATGTCCGCGACGGCGACGACGAATTGGCGGGGGAGATTCTCCAGCATCCGAGTGAGCCACGGGCTCGACACGTCGAAAATGCGACCCAGATTTTCGGCTCGGACCAGGGGCGGGGCGGACGCGGCGGTCATGGCGAGCCCCCTCGAAGCGTCGCCGGTTTCTCGCTCTGCGCGGACGGCGCCGGGTGATAGAGCCAGCATGCGACCTGCGCTTTTGCCTGCGGGCGCAATTCCGGGCGGTGGATGGGGCACGGCGCAAAGACCCGCGGACAGCGCGGATGGAACGGGCAGCCGGACGGAATCGCGGTCAGCCGCGGCATGGAACCCGGGATCTGGACGAGGCGATCGAGAGCGCCGTCGAGCTTCGGGATCGAGCCCATCAGCCCGCGCGTATAGGGATGCAGCGGCGCGCTCACCACGTCGCGAACCGGACCGATCTCGACGATACGGCCGGCATACATCACCGCCACGCGATCCGCGGCTTCGGCGATGACGCCCATGTCGTGCGTGATCAGCAGGATCGCGGCGCGATGCCGGCGGGCGAGCCGTTTCATCAGCTCGATGATCTGCGCCTGCACCGAGACATCGAGCGCGGTAGTCGGCTCATCCGCGATCACGAGCTCGGGGTCGGCGGCAAGCGCCAGCGCCAGAACCACCCGCTGGCGCATGCCGCCGGAGAACTGGTGGGGATAATTGTCGAAACGGTGCTCCGGCGCGGGAATCCCGACTTCGGAGAGCAGCGCGATGGCCCGCTCGCGCAATGCGGCGCCCCTGAGGTCGGTGTGCGTGGCGATCGTCTCGGTGAGCTGCTCGCCGATGCGGTAGAGCGGGTCGAGGCTGGTGAGCGGATCCTGGAACACCATGCCGATGCGTTTGCCGCGAATGCGCCGCATGGCGGCGGGCGGAAGCTTGTCGATGCGCTTCCCGGAAAGAAAAATCTCGCCGCCCGCGATCCGGCCCGGCGGCTCGATCAGGCCGATGATCGCCGTGCCGGTGACCGATTTGCCCGCCCCGGATTCGCCGACCATGCCCAGCACCTCGCCCGGCAGGATGTCGAACGACACGTCGTCGATGGCCACGAGCCGCGCCCGCCGGGTCGGGAACTCGACCCGCAGATTGCGGACGCTGAGCACGGGTTGCGTCATTGCAGGCGGGGATTGAGGGCGTCGCGCAGCCAGTCGCCCAGCAGATTGATGGCGACCACGAGCAGCGCCAGCGTGATCCCTGGGAAGATCGCGATCCACCATTCGCCCGCGAACAGGAAATTGTTGCCGATCCGGATCAGCGTGCCGAGCGAGGGCTGCGTCGGGGGTAGCCCGACCCCGAGGAACGACAGCGTCGCCTCGGTGATGATCGCGAGCGCCAGGTTGATGGTGGCGATGACCAGCACCGGGCCGATCACATTGGGCAGCACGTGGCGAAACAGGATTTTGGCCGGATGGATGCCGATCAGCCTCGCGGCGAGGACGTAGTCCTTGCTCTTTTCGACCATGGTCGAGCCGCGCACGGTGCGGGCATATTGCACCCAGAACGACAGGCCGATCGACAGCACCAGCACCCAGAACTCCAGGGTCTCGTTGCGGTGCTCGCCGAACAACGCGCGGCCCGTGCCGTCGATGAGCAGCGCGATCAGGATCGCCGGAAACGTCAGCTGCACGTCGGCGATGCGCATGATGAGCGCATCGAGGAAGCCGCCGGCATAGCCCGCGATCAGGCCCAGGACGATTCCGAGCGCGGCCGCCAGCCCGACAGCGAGGATGCCGACGCCGAGCGAGATGCGCGAGCCGTAGAGAATCGTCGAGAGCACGTCGCGGCCCTGATCGTCGGTGCCCAGCAGGTAGCGCGGATCGCCGTCCGCGAGCCACGCCGGCGGCAGATGCGAATCCAGGAGATTGAGCTGCCTCAGGTCGAACGGGTCGTGCGGCGCGATCCAGGGCGCGAAAACGGCGGCCAGCACCAACGTAACGGTGATCAGGGTGGCCGCGACGGCGATTCTAGAGCGGAGGAACGCATGCAGGAGATCGCTGTCGAGCGCGGCGGCGAGCCGACCCTCGTTCCGCAGCGGCGGGACTTGGAGCTGCTCGACCATGTGCCTCACGCCACCCGGCGGTCGATCCGGATGCGCGGATCGACCGAGACATAAAGCAGATCGACGACGAGATTGATGGTGACGAAAATGCCGGACACCAGCAGCAGGTAGGTGGACATGATGGGAATATCGGCGTTCTGCACCGCCTGCAGGAACATCAGGCCCATGCCGGGCCATTGGAACACCGTCTCGGTGATGATGGCGAAGGCGATGATCGATCCGAGCTGGAGCCCGGCGACGGTGATCACCGGGACGAGTGTATTCTTCAGCGCGTGGCCGAAGTGGATCGCTCGATCGCTCAGGCCCCGCGCGCGCGCGAATTTAATGTAATCGGTCCGCAGCACTTCGAGCATTTCCGAGCGCACCAGTCGCATGATCAACGTCATCTGGAACAGGCCGAGAGTCACGGCGGGCAGAATGATCGCTCTGAGGCCGGAGCCGGTCAGCAACCCGGTGCTCCAAAAGCCGAGCTTCACCACCTCGCCGCGCCCGAACGAAGGCAGGACCTGGAAGGTGACCGCGAACACGAAGATGAGCAGGATCCCGATCAGGAAGGTCGGCAGCGAAATGCCGATCAGCGACACGGCCAGGAACAGTTTCGACAGCCAGGAGTGCCGATTGAGCGCAGTATAGACGCCCATCGGGATGCCGAGCACTAGGGAGAACAGGGCGGAGACGAATGCGAGCTCCATCGTCGCCGGGAACCGCTCGGCGATCAGCTCGGTGACGGGCCGTTTGAACTGGTAGGAGACCCCGAAATCGAACTGCAGCGCCCGCCACACGAAATGCACGAACTGCACCAGCACGGGATCATTGAGGCCGAGCGCCTGGCGCAGCTGCTGGCGTTCCTCGAAGCTGGTCTCGAGCCCCACCATCTGGTTGATCGGATCGCCGACGTAGCGGAACAGCGCAAACGCGATCAAAGCCACGACCAGCATGACCAGCACGGCTTCGAGTGCGCGGCGGACGACGAAGGCGAGCATGGGCGTTTACCCTCCCCTGGAGGGGGAGGGTCGGCGCGCGTAGCGCGCCGGGGTGGGGTGATTTTTAGTTTCCGCTTCAAGAGGGGGCCGAGACCGACGCTGGTGCTTCAGCGGTGTGGCCTCCGTCTCGCGTGACCCATACAATTCGACGTAAATCGCTTCAAGAACGCCGTCGATGTTCTCAGTGATTTCGTTGTTCAAAAATCGAATCACGCGATAGCCCTGCGAACGAAACCATGCCGTCCGCACGCGATCTGCCTCGAAGTGTTCAGGATCCGCATGCTGTGAACCGTCCACTTCGATGATTAACCTCCCCGCCATGCAGGCGAAATCAGCGACGTAGCGGCCCATGGATACTTGCCGGCGAAAATGAGATCCCATCAATGGGGAGCGTCGCAGGTGGCGCCACAATCTCAATTCCGCATCGGTCGACTGTGCACGTAGCCGGCGAGCAGTCTCGCGTCGGAACGATCGTATCGACCGAGGAACCATCTGCGCTTCATATCTCGTAGTTGTCACCCCACCCCGGCAGCTCCCCGAACGCGGGGAGCTGCCGACCCTCCCCCTCCAGGGGAGGGTGGTCACCATCAGTCCTTCCGGAACCAGTAGAACAGGATCTGGTTGTCCGGGCGCTGGACCACGTGGACTTTCTTCGAGACGCCCCACACCAGCGCCTGCTGATGCAGCGGGATATAGCCCGCCTCCTCGTGCACGATGCGGTAAGCTTGCGCGATCATGTCGTCGCGCTTGGCCTTGTCGGTTTCGATCAGGATCTTGTCGCGCAGCTCCTCGACCTTGGGATTGCAATAATTGCCGAAATTGAACTGGCCGCCCTTGCCCTTCTCGTCCCGGCAGCCGGTGATGTTCAGGAGCACGTTCCAGGAATCGAAGGAGCCGGGCGTCCACCCCAGCAGGTAGAACGAGGTGTCGTAGCCGCCCGACGCCAGCACCTTGGCGAAATATTTGGCCTTGGGCTGCGCCAATAGGTCGATCTTCACGCCGACGCGGGCGAGCATGGCGACCACCGCCTGGCAGATCGCTTCGTCATTGACGTAGCGGTCGTTCGGGCAGTCCATCGTCACTTCGAGACCACTGGCGTAGCCGGCCTCGGCGAGCAGCTTCTTGGCCGCCTCGGGATCGTAGGGCCAGCGCTTGAACTCGGCCGAACGCGAGAACAGCAGCGGCGAGATCAGCAGGGCCGAGGGCGTCGCCAGCCCGCGCATGACCCGCGACTTGATCGCCTCGATGTCGACCGCCTGATAGAAGGCCTTGCGCACGCGCGCGTCCTTGAAAGGATTCTTGCCCTTCACGCTCGATGCTCTGAGCTCGTCGCGGGTCTGGTCGAAACCGAGAAAGATGGTGCGCAGCTCCGGACCGGTCAGCACCTGGGTGTCCGGATTGGCGTTGACCCGCGGGATGTCCTGCAGCGGCACCGGGTCGACCCAGTCGACGTCGCCGGACAGCAGCGCGGCGACGCGCGTGGCGTCGTTGGAGATCGTGGTGAAGATCACCTCGTCGAAATTGTGCTCGGGCTTGCCCCACCAATTGGCGTAAGGTTTGAATACGGTGCGCACGCCGGCCTGATGCTCGGTGATCGTGAACGGCCCGGTGCCGTTTTCGTGCAGCGCCGCATAGCTCATCTGCTGGCCGGTCGCGGGCTGCGGCATCGCCGAATTGTTCGCCTCCGACCATTTCTTCGACATGATGTACCAGGTGTCCCATTCGTAATGCAGAATGGGATTGGGCTGGGCCAGCACGAAATCGACGGTGTAGTCGTCGACCTTGACCGCCTTGGCGTCGGCGGGCAACCGGGTCTTGAGATCCGAGCCGTTGGCGCGCACGCGCTCGGTCGAGAACACCACGTCGTCGGCGGTGAAATCCTCGCCGTTGTGGAACTTGACGCCCTTGCGCAGATGGAAGCGCCACCGGGTCGGCTCGAGCACTTCCCAGCGCTCGGCGAGGCCCGGAACGATCTCGAGGTTCTTGTCGCGCTTGGTCAGGCCCTCGTAGACGTTGCCCAGCACCCCGAGCGTGAAGGTCTCGTTGAGCGTGTAGGAGTCCAGCGACTTGAGGTCGCCCTGGAAGCCGAAACGGAACGTCGCGGCGGAAGCCTCGCAAACCATCGGCAGCGCGACGGCAAACGCGAGAAACACAGTCTTGAATTTCATCGCTACCTCTCGACCTTGCCGCCGAGGAAGACGGCGGCTCCCCGCTCAGGGACCGGAGCTTAAGCTTGATCGGCGCGACGGGTCCAGAGCGCTCCAGCAGGAACCGCAAGCCAAGAGCCCCGCGGCAGCGGCCGCGGGGCTCGATTTTCGCTGGTATTGCCCGCCGCGATCAGTAAACCATGCTGGTGAACGGGTAGACGTAGGCCTGCAGCATCACCAGGATGCCGACCAGGCAGGCGAGCGCGATCGAATGCCAGAACACGAACCGCAGGATCGAGCCTTCGTGGCCGAACCAATTGGTCGCGGTCGAGGCGACCACGATCGACTGCGCATCAATCATCTTGCCCATGACCCCGCCCGAGGAGTTGGCCGCGCCCATCAGGATCGGGCTCAGCCCGAGCTGCTCGGAGGTGATCTTCTGCAGATTGCCGAACAGCACGTTGGAGGCGGTATCCGAGCCGGTGAGCGCGACGCCGAGCCACCCGAGCAGGGTGCCGAAGAAGGGGTAGAGCACTCCCGTCGTGGCGAACGCGAGCCCGAGCGTGGCATCGACCCCCGACAGCCGGGTGAGCGTGCCGATCGCCAACATGGCCGAGATGGTGATCAGCGAGTACGCACACACCCGGATGGTCTTGCCGTATTCCACCACGAGCTTGGCCGGCGAGAACCCCATCAGGAACCCGGAAATGATTGCGGCGATCAGCATGCCGGTCCCGGTGAACGACAGATAGGTGAACGCGAAGGTCGCGCGCTCCGGCGTCGGCTGCGCCACCACCGGCGCCACCTTGTTGATCATCTTGTCGAGGCTGGGGACGTCGTAGTTCCAGCTGAACACCGGATTGACGATGTTCTTGAACCAGCCGGTGCCCCAGACCAGGAGAACGACACAGACGATGATCCACGGCATCAGCCCCAGCCAGACTTCCCGGGTGCTCGGCTCGCGTCCGGCAGCGCGAGGCGGCGGCATCGTCGCGGCGGAATCATCGTGACTGCGCAGAGCCGGGGAGAGCCAAAGTTTCTTCGGCTGCCAGATCTCGAGGAAGCCGATCAGGCAGGCCATGGAGATCAGCGAGGCACCCACGTCGACGATCCAGGGATTGATGTAGTTCGAGATCAGGAATTGCGGGATCGCGAAGGACACGCCGCAGACCAGGATTGCCGGCCAGATCTCGATCATGCCGCGGAATCCGGCAAAGGCCCAAATCAGCCAGAACGGCACGATCAGCGAGAAGAACGGCAGCTGACGCCCCACCATGGCGCCCAGGACGTATGGGTCGAGCCCGGTGACGCTGGCGAGGCCGACGATCGGCGTGCCGAGTGCGCCGTAGGCAACCGGCGCGGTATTGGCGATCAGCGACAGGCCGGAGGCCGCGAGCGGCGAGAAGCCGAGCCCGATCAGGATGGCGCCGGTGACCGCGACCGGAGTGCCGAAGCCGGAGGCGCCTTCGAAGAACGCGCCGAATGAAAATGCGATCAGGAGCAGCTGCAGGCGGCGGTCCGTGGTAACGCCGCCGATCGTCTGCTGCAGGGTCTCGAACGCGCCCTTCTCCACGGTGAGCCGATACATGAAGATGACGTTGAGCACGATCCAGCCGATGGGAAAGAAGCCGATCACCGCGCCCAAAATGCTGGCGCGGATCGCAAGTCCCGCCGGCATGGTGAACAAGATCACGGCGACGAGGATCGCCACGAGGAGGGCGACCAAGGCGGCCACGTGCGCCTTCACCTTGCCCGAGGCGATCAGCACCAGCAGCGTCACGACCGGCAGCGCCGCGACGATTGTCGATAACGCCGCGTTGCCGAGCGGGTTATAAACCTGGTTCCACATGAGCTTTCCCCCATCGCTTATGCTTGCGGCAAGCGTGCCGCCGTCCGACCGGCCGGCAGGCCGATTGGAGGCGCGCATGTTTTGTTTTGAAATGAGAAAGAGCCTCTCAGGCCCTCAGTCGACGCCCCCGCGATCCCTTACGATTCCAGCCCCCGGGCATGGTAAGGCCGATTCCCGACTAAGTGCAAGGGCTTGGTCCGGTTCGACATCGAGCCAGCCGATTGCTAGCTTCGGCCGGTCCGCCGCCGGTCGTTTTCCGCTGAGCAGGCTTGGGTCCGCATTGGGGCGGTCAGGACGCCTGGAGCATTCTCGATGCCCGTCATCAATCGTATCGCCGCCATGCAGGACGAGATCGCGGGCTGGAGGCATGATCTCCATGCGCATCCGGAGCTTCTCTACGAAGTGCACCGCACCGCGGCGAGCGTTGCCGACAAGCTCAAGGCGTTCGGCTGTGACGAGGTGGTGACCGGGCTCGGCAAGACCGGCGTCGTCGGGGTGATCCGCGGGCGTAAGCGGACCCCGGTGGGACGAACGATCGGCCTGCGCGCCGACATGGATGCGCTGCCGATTGAGGAGGCGACCGAGGTTCCCTACAAATCCACGGTGCCCGGCAAGATGCACGCCTGCGGTCACGACGGGCATACGGCGATGCTGCTGGGCGCCACCAAATATCTCGCCGAGACCCGCAATTTCGCCGGAACCGCGGTGGTGATCTTCCAGCCGGCCGAGGAGGGCGGCGCAGGCGCCAAAGCGATGCTGGAGGATGGGCTGTTGGATCGCTTCCGCATCGATGAAGTGTTCGGCATGCACAATTTCCCGGGGCTGCCGGTCGGCAATTTCGCCATCCGGCCCGGGCCGATGATGGCCGCGGCCGACCGCCTCTACATCGACATCGAAGGCATGGGCGGGCACGCGGCCAAGCCGCACCTCGCGGTCGATCCGATCCTGGTCGGTGCGCAGATGATCAATCAGATGCAGTCGGTCGTGTCCCGCAACGTCGACCCGCTCGATGCCGCGGTAGTTTCGATCTGCATGTTCCAGGCCGGGCATACCGACAATGTGATCCCGCAAACCGCGCGACTGTGCGGCACCGCCCGCAGCCTGACGCCGCAGGTCCAGGATCTGCTCGAGCGCCGCCTCCACGAGATCGTGGAGACCACCGCGCGCACCTACGGCGCCAAGGCCAAGCTCACCTACAAGCGCGATTATCCGGTGACGAGCAATCACGAGCGGCAAACGACGTTTGCGGCCTCGGTTGCCGCGGAGATCGCCGGCGGCGAGCGCGTCGATGTCGACGCGCCGGCGATGATGGGGGCGGAGGATTTTTCCTTCATGCTGCAGGCCCGGCCCGGCGCCTTCATCTTCATCGGCAACGGCGCTTCCGCCGGGCTGCACCATCCGGCCTACGATTTCAACGACGAGGTGATCCCGCACGGCGCCTCCTATTGGGCGCGCCTGGTCGAGACCGCGCTGCCGGCGTGAGCGTCGTCGAATGGTTCGGTTGGATATTTAGCCCGAGGATTGGGGAGGCGACCGCAAATGATTTCGGTGAGCCGTGATGGGTTTCGCTGCGCTCAACCCATCCTACGGAATTGATAGCTGTTTACGGCAGCGGCTCGATCGGTTTGTCGGCGCGGGCGGGCGCCTTGGGCAAGAGGGCGCGCCGCGGAATGAGCTCGGCAATGCGCGCCTCGATCCGGCGCCAATAGGCAAAATCGTTGACCCGTGAGTTCTCAAGCGCGGCGATGGCAAGCGCCGAGAGGAACGGCAGGCTCTGCAGCACGAGCACCGCGGCGAAGATGTAGATTTCGCGGATCTGCTGACGATTGGTGACCAGCAGAATTGCTGCGCCGACCAGCAATGCGGCACCGATGATGGTTTCCCAGAACGCCTGAAACTCCCGGGCCTTGCTCTTGCCGGCGCCCTTTGCAGTGCGCACGAAAGGCAGGCTCTGCTTGATCATTCCGTCGCCGACCGCGCGCGCGACCGTCCATTGCACCGACATGGCCGCGAACATGGCGCCGATCGCCTGGCTCAGCGGGACCGCGACCCGCAGGCGGTAGACCGCGACGAAATGTACCACCGAAACCACGAAGGCCGCGATGATCGGCAAGGTCAGGATCTTGTCCGGGATGGCGATGCCGACGAAGGCAACGACCGGCACCCACATCAGGTTGAGCAGTGCGACCGCGACTCCGACGGTCTCGGCGCCGAGCCAATTGAGCCAGCCGACGGCGAACTCGCGCTTCTGATCTCGGGATAGCAGACTCTCACCCGGCAGGAACCGCCGCCAGTGCTTCTTGATGATCTGGGCGCCGCCCGAGGCCCACCGATAGCGCTGCTTCTTGAACGCCTCGAACGTGTTGGGCAGGAGCCCCCAGCCGTAGCGACGATTGGTGTAGAGCGCGCGCCAGCCGTGTTCGAGAACGCACAGGCCGAGGTCGGTATCCTCCACGATGGTGTCGCTCGACCAGCCGCCCGCCGCCTCGAGCGCCGTACGGCGGATCAGGCACATCGTGCCGTGCACGATGATGGCGTTGTTCTCGTTGCGCTGGACCATGCCGACGTCGAAGAAGCCGGCGTATTCGCCGTTCATCACGTGGTGCATCAGGCTGCGCTCGCCGTCGCGGTGGTCCTGCGGCGCCTGGATCAAACCGACCGCCGGATCGGCGAACACCGGAACCAGATCCTTGAGCCAATCCGGATGCACGACGTAATCGGCATCGAGCACGCCGATGATTGCCGCGTCGGCCGCGGTGTGCACGTCGGCCAAGCGCAGCGCGCCGGCCTTGAAGCCGGGCAGGGTCTCGGCATTGACGAATTTGAAGCGTTCGCCGAGCGTGTGGCAATGGTCCTCGACCGGACGCCACAACGCCGGGTCGGACGTGTTGTTGACGACGAGGACGCATTCGAAGTTCGGGTAATTGAGCCGCGCGACCGCGTCCAGGGTGAGTTTGAGCATTTCCGGCGGCTCGTTGCAGGCCGGGATCTGGATCGACACTTTCGGCGCAAAGTCGGCCGGTGCCGCGGGAGTTGCCGCGATCAGCCGGCTCGGCTTGCGGCCAAAGGCGATGGCCGCGACTTCTTCGACCCGGGCGAGCGCAATTATCACCAGAGGCCCGAGCAGAAGCAGGCCGAAGCCCAGCGCGAAGGCGGCGCCCGGCACGAAATAATGGCCGTTCCAATAGGCGAAGATCGTAGCGACCCACGCGCCCACCGCGTGGACGGCTGCGGCAAGAAGCAGTGCCTGGGGGATGCCGGCTCCGGTCAACGTCAGGATCGGCAGCGACAGCAGGAAGCCGATGAGGACCGCGATGCCCGCGATCTTCCAGTGGTCCGGATCGACGATCGGCCCGGTCCAGGCGAATTTCGGGTGGCGCGCGGCGTCGAGCAGGCCCCAATAGGGGCCGACGCTGCCCTCGAATACTTTCCAGGGCTGATCGACGGCCTCGACGATGTTGTAGTCGATGCCGAGCGCCTCCGCGTGCGAGACGAAGTCCCGCACCACGATGGCTTGCTGCATTCGGCCCGGATTGCTGCTCTTCAAGTTATATCCGGCGCTCGGCCACCCGAACTCGGCAATGACGATGCGCTTGCCCGGAAATACGGAGCGCAGCTTGTAATAGATGAGGATCGCCTGATCGACGGTCTGTTCCTCGGAAAAGCCTTCCCAGTACGGCAGGATGTGCGCCGCAATGAAATCGACGGCCGACGCCAGCTCGGGATGCTCGATCCAGACGTGCCAGATTTCTCCCGTGGTGACAGGTACTTGGACTTCATGCTTCGCGTGCTGGATCAGCTTGATGAGCTGGTCGATCGTCTGCTCGCCCCGGTAAATGGTCTCGTTGCCGACCACGAGCGCGTTGACGTTGCGGTTCTTGCGAGCAAGCTCGATGGCCGAGCGCATCTCCCGCGCATTGCGCTCTTCGTTCTTGTCGATCCAGGCCCCGACGGTGACCTTGAGGTCGAACTCGTCGGCGATCGGCGGCACCAGCTCGACGCCGGCGGTCGAGGAATAGGTGCGGATCGCCTTGGTGTAGGGGGCGATGGTCTTGAGATCCGCGCGAATCTGCTCGGCGGTCGCGCGCTGGCCGCGGTCGGGATGCTCGGAATCCGCAAAGGGAGCGTAGGAAACGCTGGCGAGCGGCCCCGATACGTCGGGCGCGGCCATTCGGTCCCGCGATAAAGCCCAGATGGCGATATGCACGCACGAGACGAGCGCAACGACGGCGGCGACGAAGCGCATGGACGCGACCAGTTGGGGCTGAATGCCGAGACCCGAGCCCGTCCCCTGGGCTCGACCGCGGCCGTGCGAAAAACCGCAGGTCGCGGGTTGGCAGTCTATGAACTAAAGGGTGGCCGTGTCTATTTCAAGACACCGGTAAGCCACCGCAGCAAAAAACGTTTCTATTGATTGGAAGTTCCCTGCGCCGCGCCCGCGGGCGGCGCGGCCGACGCGGTGGTGGGCGGTAGATTCGGGTTGATCCAGCAGGCGTGGACCCGGGAGCTCAGGCTCTCGGGGGCCTTGGGATCGATGTTTCCTTGCCGCACGACACATCGGAACGTTGCTTGGATGTGCCCGGCCGGACAACCGAACCGATCGTAGAGATCGAGATGGCGGAAGGCCGTGTCGAGGTCGTCGCGCCACAGCAGATTGACCACCCGTCGGCCGAGCCAGACGCATTCCGGGTTTCCGGCACTGCCGGAGAGGACCCGCGCGGCTTCGGCGAACTCGTCGATCTTCTTTTTCTCGTCCTTGGCCGCGTCATTTTGCGGCGGCGCCGCCTTCTGACCTTGGTCCTGGGGCTTCTGTTCGCCTGCCGGCTGAGCGGCTGCGAACGGCACCGCACAGCCGATGACCGCGACTGCGAGAGCCGCGGTGAAAATACGCACAAGCGAGGCAGACATGGCGGGCCGGGTGGGGCGGTCCCGAAGGACCGGATGAAGCTCGACGGACTCCAACACCGGAATAGGTCAGCATTGCGGCGTATTCGGCGGCGGTCGGAAGTACTGGCATGGCCGAACCGCGCCCCTTTGTCCAGCGGCCTTCGCTTCCATGCTTACCGCTCCGGAGGCTGCCCTTGGCACTCGGCGCGCGGCAGGGTAAGTCACCCGACGCCCCAAGTTCACGAGTAGCGATTCTTCCCTGGAAAATGCGCGCCGCCGTCGGTCTTTTCTTCCCCATTGCCGCGGCAATTCTCGGCTGCTGGTGGTGGCTGGGCGCGCCGGTCGCCATGCCGCCCTCGCCGCTGGAGCCCGGCGAGAAGCTTTTTTGCGTATCTTACACGCCGTTTCGCGGTAACCAGACGCCGCTCGACCTTACCACCCGGATCGATGCCAGCGAGATCGAGGACGATTTGGCTCGCCTCGCGCGCATCTCCGGTTGCGTGCGGACCTATTCGACGGATTTCGGCCTCGACCGGGTTGCCGAGATCGCCCAGCGCCACGGCATGCAGGTGATCCAGGGGGCCTGGATCGGCTGGGATCCGGAGCGCAACCGGCGCGAGGTGGAAACGGCGGTCGCGCTGGCCAAGCGCTTCCCGGGCACGATCCGCGCCGTCGTAGTCGGCAACGAATCCCTGCTGCGAGGCGAAATCGCTCCGGCCGAGCTCGCCAACCTGATCCGCAGCGTCAAAGCCAGGATTTCGCTGCCCGTCACCTACGCGGATGTCTGGGAGTTTTGGCTGCGCTATCCGGAAGTCCATGCGGCCGTCGATTTCGTGACCATCCACATCCTGCCCTATTGGGAAGATTTTCCGGTCCCGGCCTCCGAGGCGGCGGCGCACGTCGAGAGCATCCGCCAAAAGCTCAAGGCGGCATTTCCGGAAAAGGAGATTTTGATCGGCGAAGTCGGCTGGCCGAGCGCGGGGCGCATGCGTGACGGCGCGCTGCCGTCTCCCGCCAACCAGGCTCGGGTGGTCCACGACGTGCTGACGGCGGCAAAGCGCGAGCGCTACCGCGTCAGCGTCATCGAGGCCTTCGATCAGCCCTGGAAGGAGCAGCTGGAAGGCACGGTAGGCGGCCATTGGGGCCTGCTCGACGGCGAAACCCGCGAATTCAAGTTCGCCTGGGGCGCCGCCATTTCCGATCATCCCTATTGGCGCTGGCAGGCGTCGGCCGGAATCGCGTTTGCGGGGTTGGTGTTCGGCACGGCATTCGCCGCATACCGGCGCGAGCCCTTGGTCAACGAGGCCATGCTCGGCCGCTGGATCGGCGTCGCAGTCACCGGTTTGGCGGGCGGCGTGCTGATTGGCTGGGTGCTGGCCAATGTGCCGATCGAGAGCCTCGGGATCGACGGCTGGGCTCGATCCTTGGTGCTGGCGGCGCTCGCGGTCGCAAGTCCGGTTGCCGGAGCCGCGGCACTGATGCGCAGGACCGCGCTGCCGAACTTTGCCCAGGTGATCGGGCCGGCGGCCGTGAGAGTGCCGGATCCGCTCAAGCTGGCGCTGGGAGGGCTCCTCATCCTGCTATGCGTCTTCGCGGTCCAATCGGCGCTGGGGCTGGTGTTCGATCCGCGCTACCGCGATTTCCCGTTCGCGCCCATGACCGCGGCCCTGGTTCCCTTCCTGGCGCTCTCGTTCGCGAGCCGGCGTCGCGCGGGCAGGCGCGCTCCGCCCGAGACGATGGCGGCGGCGCTGCTCGCCGGATCCGCGGCCTACATATTGTTCGACGAAAGCCTCGCGAATTGGCAGTCGCTCTGGCTGTGCGCCGTCTTCCTGGCGCTCGCGCTCACCTTGTGGCGCTTGCGGGACGCGCAAAGCTCAGAATGAGCAGGGCGGCGGCCAGCCCCGAAGTGCCGATGTTGTACAGCACGATACCGAACGCGGTGGCCACCATGGCGATCGCGAACAGCACGAGCGAGGGGCGGATCAGGTTGAGCCCCGCCGTGCCGAGGGCGATCGCCCCGAACACCCAATTCTTGAACAGGGCGATCGCGGCATTGCGCGAAATGCAGATCCAGGTGGTCGCACCGTCCTGGCAGGAGAGCGCCACCCAGGCCTGCTCGATGACGATGTAGCGCAGATAGAGCGCGTAGCCGAGCGACAGGAGCCCGAGCGCGATCAGCACGTTCCATTCGCGCGCGGTCGGGAAAAACAATCGGCGCATCGGCGATCCTAGCGGATGAGGGGGCCGTTGGCCTTCTTCCAGGCATCGAGCCCGCCCTGGATGTGGAGCGTCGCGGCAAGGCCCGCCTGGCGCGCGGCCTCGACCGCCATGGCCGAGCGTTCGCCGAAGGCGCAGTAGAACACCATGCGTTTGCCAGTTGCCGCCGCAAGCTCGTAAAGCATGCCGCCGGGTTGGATGTTCTCCTGGAGATCCGGATAGGGCGCATGCAGCGAGCCCGGAATGCTGCCGTGCTTCTCGCGCTCGCGCCGCTCGCGCAGGTCGATCACCGCCACGTCCGTGCGACCCAACAGCGCCATCGCCTGCTCGGCGCTCAATGCCCAGCCGCGCTTGGCGATCTCTTCCTGGGCCAGCCCGACCCGTAGATTGGCGGGAACCGCGACGTCCATCATCTTCGGATTGGGCAGGTGCAGGCTGTTCATCAGGTCGACGTATTCGTCGACCGATTTCACTTTGAGCCGCGGATTGAAGGCCTTCTCCTCGCCGATGGTGCTGACCGTGTCGCCTTTGTAATCGTGAGCGGGAAACACCAGGGTCTCGTCCGGCAATTTGAGCAGCCGACCGAAGATCGATTGGTATTGGGCTCTGGCGTCGCCGTTCTGGAAATCGGTGCGGCCGGTGCCGCGGATCAGCAAGGTGTCGCCGGTGAACACCCGGTCTCCCATCAGGAAGCTGTAGGAATCATCGGTATGGCCGGGCGTGTAGAGCACGTCGAGGTTCACGCCCTCGATCTGGAGCTGATCGCCGTCGGCGAGCCGCATCGAGACCACGTCGACCTTGCTGTGCTCGCCCATGACCGTGATGCAATGGGTGCGGTCGCGCAAGGCGCCGAGGCCGGTGATGTGATCGGCATGGACGTGGGTGTCGACCGCCTTGACGAGTTTGAGGTCGAGCTCCTTGACGAGCTGGATATAGCGATCGACCTTCTCGAGCACGGGATCGATGATCAGCGCTTCGCCGCCGCGGCGACTGGCGATGAGGTAGCTGTAGGTCGACGAAACGTTGTCGAACAGCTGGCGAAAGATCATGGCGCGCTCCGCTCTCGGACGAAGTTCGTACCGAAACTCCCGCAATGCAAGCCCCGAATGCAGAGCGATGCTTGGCGGATTGCCACGGTCCACGCTGGGCATCATCGTCGAGCGAGGACGTGCCGCAGTCTCCCTCCCTCCCCCCGCCGAACCCGGGTGTTCCCGGGTTTCCGGCATTTCATGATTGGGCCAAGTCGGAAACATCCGACTTGGACGAGCGGTGGGGAGGGTGGTTCCTCGTGGAGCGAGGAACCGGGTGGGGGGAGGTCGTGATCACGTCCGAAGCGGCCCCCCCAACCCCTGACCCCTCCCCACCGCTTCGCGGGGGGAGGGGAACCCAACCGCCCCGCAAAGCTCCGGCAAGCCAAGCTTCTATTCAATGGCGGCGTGTTCATCCTGCGCGGGACAAGAAAAAGCCTTATGGTTTGCACGGCAATTTGTTGAAATGATTCCCATGTACATGCGCCGCTCCCCTTGCAGATGTCCCCGTGGCTAGGCGCTGCCTGACCATCGCGCTCGCGGCGGGCGAGGGCACGCGCATGCGATCCTCGCGCCCCAAGGTGTTGCACCCGCTCGCCGGCCGATCCTTGCTGGCCCACGTGCTGGCGGCCGTCGATTCCGCGCCGGGTGCCGCGACGGCCGTCGTGATCGCTCCGGAGCAGGAGGCGGTGGCCGCGGAGGTCGGCCGGCTCGCGCCGACGGCGCGGGTTTTTGTGCAAAGCGAGCGGCGGGGGACGGCGCACGCCGTTCTCGCTGCCCGCGCGGCGATCGCCGAGGGTTTCGATGACATCCTCGTGGTATTCACCGACACGCCGCTGGTCCGTCGAAAAACCCTCGAGCGCCTGCGAGCCGCCATCGCCGAGGGCGCGGCGGTCGCCGCGCTCGGCTTTCGCGCCGCGGATCCCACCGGCTACGGCCGACTGGTGATACAATCCGGGGAACTCGTGACCATTCGCGAGGACAAGGATACGAGCCCCGAGGAACGCGAAATTGCATTTTGCAATGCCGGCCTGATGGCGCTCGACGGCAGGCTTGCGTTGCGGATCCTCGAGGCCATCGGGGACCGAAACGCCAAGCGCGAATATTACTTGAGCGACGCGGTCGAAATCGCCCGAAAAATGGGGTTGAAGACGGTCGCGCTCGAAGCCGAGGAGGATGAGGTGCGCGGGATCAATACGCGGGCGCAGCTCGCGGAGGCCGAAGCCGCCTTGCAGCAGCGGTTGCGGGCGGCGGCGCTGGAAGCCGGGGTGAGCATGATTGCGCCGGAAACGGTGTTCCTCGCCGCCGACACCGTGCTGGGCCGCGACGTGACCATCGAGCCTAACGTAGTGTTCGGCCTAGGCGTCGTGGTGGAGGAGGGGGCGGTCATCCATGCATTTTCGCATCTCGAAGGCGCGCATGTGGGCAAGGGCGCATCGGTCGGTCCGTTCGCGCGGCTGCGGCCCGGCACCCAAATCGGCGCCAAGGCGAAGATCGGCAATTTCGTCGAGGTCAAGGCGTCCGTGATCGAGGCCGGCGCGAAGGCGAACCACCTCGCCTATCTCGGGGATGCGCGGGTCGGGGAGGGTGCCAACATCGGCGCCGGGACCATCACCTGCAACTTCGATGGCATGGCCAAGCACCGCACCGAAATCGGCAAGGGTGCCTTCATCGGCTCGAACTCGGCGCTGGTCGCGCCGGTGGCGATCGGGGACGAGGCCTATGTCGGGTCCGGCTCCGTGATTACCCGGGACGTGCCCGCCGGAGCGCTGGCGCTCGCGCGGGGCAAGCAGGTGATCAAGGAGGGCTGGACCGCGCGGATGCGCAAGCTCGGCTCGTTGCTCAAGAAAAAGCGGCGGAGCGATTGAGGTCGAACGACGTTAACCTCGGCATTAAGGTTAAGGCTGACACACGTCGACACGCATTGTGATTTCCCGGCCGCCGTTAGCTGCATCTAAACGTCGGCTGGGGCATGTGTCGGAGCAAGGTCCAGCGGGGACAATCGTCGAATGTGCGGGATCGTCGGCATCTTGGGGCGCGAGCCGGTCGCCGGGCAGCTGCTCGATGCGCTCAAGCGGCTCGAGTATCGCGGCTATGACTCGGCCGGGGTGGCCACGCTCGAAGCCGGCCACCTGAAGCGCTGCCGTGCCGAAGGCAAGCTGCAGAATCTGGAAGCGCGCCTGGCCGGCGAGCACCTGAAGGGGCACATCGGCATCGCCCACACCCGGTGGGCGACCCATGGCCGGCCGAACGAGACCAACGCCCATCCGCATGCGACCGAAAATGTCGCCGTCGTCCACAACGGCATCATCGAAAATTTCCGCGAGCTGCGCGAGGAGCTCGCCGCGAAAGGCGCGAAGTTCAAGACCGACACCGATACCGAGGTCGTCGCCCACCTCGTGAGCGAGGAAATGAAGCAGGGCCGCGGCCCGCTCGAGGCGGTCGCCGCGACACTGCCGCGGCTGCGCGGCGCTTTCGCGCTCGCGTTCCTGTTCGACGGCGAGGAGGATCTCTTGGTCGGCGCCCGCAAGGGCCCGCCGCTCGCGGTCGGCTATGGCGAGGGCGAGATGTATCTCGGGTCCGACGCGATCGCGCTCGCGCCGTTCACGGATTCCATCAGCTACCTCGAGGACGGCGACTGGGCCGTCGTGCGGCGCAGCGGCGTCGAGATCCGCGATGCGTCGGGCCGCGCGGTGAAGCGACCGGTGCTCAAGTCGGCGGCCTCGGGGCTGCTGCTCGACAAGGGCAATTATCGCCACTTCATGGCCAAGGAGATCCACGAGCAGCCGGAGGTCGTCGGGCACACGCTGGCGCATTACCTCGACATGAGCGCCGAGCGCGTCGAGCTTCCCGAGCCGCTGCCGTTCGATTTCCGCGACATCGAGCGGCTGTCGATCTCGGCGTGCGGCACCGCGTATTACGCCGGGCTCATCGCCAAGTACTGGTTCGAGCGCTTTGCGCATCTGCCGGCGGACGTCGACGTCGCCTCCGAATTCCGCTACCGCGCGCCGCCGCTTCGCGCGGGCGATCTTGCCATTTTCGTCTCGCAGTCCGGAGAGACGGCCGACACGCTCGCCTCGCTGCGCTACGCGCGCGAGCAGCGCCAGCACGTGCTCTCGGTCCTCAACGTGCCGGGCTCCACCATCGCCCGCGAGAGCGACCTGGTGCTGCCGACGCTGGCCGGACCGGAAATCGGCGTCGCCTCCACCAAGGCGTTCACCTGCCAGCTCGCGGCGCTCGCCTGCCTCGCCGTCGCGGCGGGACGCGCCCGCGGCGTGCTCTCTGCCGAGGATGAGCAAAAGCTCGCGCAGGCGCTGATCCGGGTCCCCGGGCACATGATCCAGGCGCTCTCGCTCGAGCCGCAGATCGAGCATCTCGCGCGCGAGCTCGCAAAAAGCCGCGACGCACTCTATCTCGGCCGCGGCACCAGCTTCCCGATCGCGCTCGAAGGCGCGCTGAAGCTCAAGGAAATCTCCTATATTCACGCCGAAGGCTATGCGGCCGGCGAGCTCAAGCACGGGCCGATCGCGCTGATCGACGAAACCTTGCCGGTCGTGGTGATTGCGCCGTTCGACCGCGTGTTCGAAAAAACCGCCTCCAACATGCAGGAGGTCGCCGCCCGCGGCGGAAAGATCATCCTCATCACCGACCCCAAGGGGGCGCGTGAAGCCGGGATCGAGACGCTGGCGACGCTGATCCTGCCGGAAATGGCCTCGACGGTAACGCCGCTGGTCTATGCCCTCCCGGTGCAGCTCATCGCCTACCACACCGCGGTCGTCATGGGCACCGACGTCGATCAGCCCCGCAACCTTGCCAAATCCGTCACCGTGGAATAAGCGGCCCTGGTGACTTGCCAAAATCTCCCCACCTCCCCCTGGAGAGGGGAGGTCGGCGAGCGGACGCGAGCCGGGTGGGGGTGAGTCTGAATCACCCCACCCCGCGCGCTTCGCGCGCGACCCTCCCCCTCCAGGGGAGGGTGAAGCGCACGTGATGCTCAGCAGCGAACTAATCACTCGGGTCTCGCATGACTGACGATTCGAAACCCAAGCACGTCGAGGCAGCGCCGGCCCCGCCGCATTCGGGCGAGGCTCCCGCTTCCCACGGGTTTGCCGGCCGCATCCGCAATTATTTTCTGACCGGTCTGGTGGTCGCCGGCCCGGTGGCGATTACGATCTATCTCGTCTGGTCGTTCGTGACCTGGGTCGATAACCTGGTGCGGCCGCTGTTTCCGGTGGCGGTCCGGCCGGAGACCTATCTGCCGGTAAAAATTCCCGGGCTCGGCCTCATCATTGCGTTCATCGCACTCACGCTCCTCGGGTTCTTCACCGCCAATTTCGTCGGCCGCAAGTTCGTCGAGCTCGGCGAAAATCTGCTCGGGCGCATGCCGGTGGTTCGTCCGGTCTACCGCGGCCTGAAGCAGGTGTTCGAGGCGCTGTTCTCGAAATCGGCATCGACCTTTCGGACCGTGGGCCTCGTGGAATTTCCCGCTCCCGGCATGTGGTCGCTGGTGTTCCTGTCGACCCCGCCGGGCTCCGACATCACCGCGCGGCTGCCGAGCCAGGAGGAGCATGTTTCGGTGTTCATGCCGTGCACGCCCAATCCGACCACCGGGTTTTTCTTCTACGTGCCGCGGCGGGAGATCATCGAGCTCGACATACCGGTCGAGGAGGCGGCCAAGCTGATCATGACCGCCGGCATGATCCAGCCGGGCGCCGCCGGCGATGCGCAAAAGAACATCGCGGCGCTCGCCGAGACCGCGCGGATCGCCAAAGCCAGCCGGGCGGAAGCCGCGGCGAAGTGACGACCCAAAGGGTCGTCATCCCGGAGCCCGAATGAAATGAGGGCATCCGGGATAATCACCGCGCATATTTTTCGCTTTGAGCGAGCGGCAATCTCCTCCCTCCCCTTGAAAAGGGGAGGGAGGGGTGGGGATCGCGACCCCTCCCGACGCGGAGCCTGGCCCGGACTTGATCCGGGCCGGTCGACCCTCGGGTCAAGCCCGAGTGCAGGCTCTCCCCCTTTCCGGGGGAGGTGTCCCGAGCAAGCTGCCAAGCGTGAGAAATTACCCCGTCCCCTGAAGGGGAGGGATTAGCCGGCCCTTAACAGGCGGATCGCCTCGTCGCGCTCGAACAGATAGAGCAGCTGGCGCAGCGCCTCCCCGCGCGGCGTCTCGAGATTGGGGTCGCGCGAGAGCGTGAGCATCGCGTCCTTGCGCGCCGGCTCGAGCAGCGGCCCATGGACCTCGAGGCGCGCCACGCGGAACCCGGGCATGCCGCTCTGCCGGGTGCCGAGCACGTCGCCTTCGCCGCGCAGCCGCAAATCTTCCTCGGCGATGCGGAAGCCGTCCTCGGTGTCGCGCAGGATCGCGAGTCTCTTCTTCGCGGTTTCGCCGAGCGGCGCCTTGTAGAGCAGCAGGCAAGTCGATGGCGCGTTGCCGCGGCCGATGCGGCCGCGCAGCTGGTGGAGTTGCGCGAGCCCGAACCGCTCGGCGTGCTCGATCACCATCACGGTCGCAGCCGGGACGTCGACGCCGACTTCGATCACGGTGGTCGCCACCAAAAGCCGCGTCTCGCCGGCCGCGAACCGTGCCATGGCGGCGTCCTTCTCCGCGCCCTTGAGCCGACCGTGCACGAGGTCGGTCACGTCGCCGAAGCGCTGCTTCAACTCGCGGAACCGCTGCTCGGCGGCGGCGAGGTCGACCGCCTCGGATTGCTCGACCAGCGGACAGACCCAATAGATCCGCTCGCCGCGCTCGAGCGCCCGGCCGACCGCGGCGATCACGTCATTGAGGCGGCCGAGCGGGATGGTGCGCGTGTCGACCGGCTGGCGCCCGGCCGGCTTCTCGCGCAATTGCGAAACATCCATGTCGCCGAAATAGGTCAGCACCAGGGTGCGCGGGATCGGCGTCGCGGTGAGCACCAGCACGTCGACCGCCTCGCCCTTCCGGGTCAGCGCCAGGCGCTGGTGCACGCCGAACCGGTGCTGCTCGTCGACGATCGCCAGCGCCAGATCCCGGAACGCGACCTCCTCCTGGAACAGGGCGTGGGTGCCGACCAGGAAATCGAGCTCTCCCGCAACGAGGCCGTCGAGCACCTGCGCCCGCTCGCGCCCGCGCTCGCGGCCGGTCAGAATCGCGACGCGGATGCCCGCCGCTTCCGCGAGCGGCGCGATGGTGTGGAGATGCTGCCGGGCCAAAATCTCGGTCGGCGCCATTAATGCTGCCTGGCCGCCGGCTTCGATCACGTGCGCGGCCGCGAGCAGCGCCACCACGGTCTTGCCGGATCCGACATCGCCCTGCAGCAGGCGGAGCATGCGTTGCGGTTTTGCGAGATCCGCGACGATCTCCTCGATGGCGCGCCGCTGCGAGGGGGTCAGCGTATAGGGCAGCGCCTCGGCGATCTTTTGCCGCAGCCGGCCGGCGCTCGCATGCGCGCGCCCGGGCTGTCGGCGCATGTGCGCGCGGGTGAGCGCGAGCGCCAGCTGGCCGGCGAGGAGTTCGTCGAACGCGAGCCGTGACCAGTGCGGGGTTTCCGGAACCACCTCATTGGGCTCGGCCGGTCGGTGCAGTTTGCGCAAGGCATCCGCGAACGACGGCCATTGCTGCTTGGCGAGCCACGCTTCGTCCTGCCATTCCGGCAGCGGCGGCAGCTTTGCCAACGCCGCTTCGATCGCGCGAAAAACCGGGCCGTGCGCGAGGCCTTCGGTGAGCGGATAGACCGGCTCGATGCGCGGCAGGTCGGCAAGGCCCTTCTCGTCGACGACGCGGTCGGGATGCACCATCTGCAGCATGCCGTCGTAGAGGCCGGTGGTGCCCGAGACGTAGCGCAGCTCGCCTACCGGCAAGAGCTTCTGCAGATACGACCGCTGCATGTTGAAATAGGTGATGACGAGGTCGCCGGTGTCGTCGCTGGCGTAGATCAGATAGGGCGAGCGCGGGCGATGCGGCGGCGGCGGCCGGTGCCGATCGATCCGTACCGCGACCGTGACCAGCGAACCGGGAACCACGCCGCCGAGCTTGGGGCTGGCGCGCCGATCGATGGCTCCGGTCGGCAGGTGGAACAGCAGATCGACCAGTCTCGGGCCGTCGCGACCGAGCAGCTTGGCGTAAAGCTTGTCCTGCCGCGGGCCAATGCCGGCGAGCGCGGCCACGGAGGCGAACAACGGGTTGAGAACGCTCGGGCGCATCGGTTTTTTTGCGAGTCGGGCGCGGATCGTCGCCCACCGCGAAACGCCGGGCAATCCATCCAGTCATCGCGGGCCGAAAAAACCTGCCTCCGGCGCATGCGAGACGACGCATCTGCGGCTGGACGGCCGGTATCGGGTCTGCCTATAGGCTTTGCATGCGTGGACGATCGATTCCGCTTTCGCTGCCGAGGCGGCTGGTCTCGGACCTGCTGTCCTTTGCAGCGAAAATGCCGATTTTGCCGGTGCAGCGGCCGATGCAGCTCGGTCCGCTGCAAGCCGCGCGCGCCGCCTGTCCCATTCGCCCGTCCTGGGTGGCGTTGTTCATCAAGGGATTTGCGCTCACCGCGCAGGAATTTCCCGAGCTGCGGCGCGTGTATCTCGAGTTTCCGCGGCCGCATCTTTATGAATACCAAGACAGCGTTGCGGCGCTGACGGTCGAGCGCGCGATCGGCGCCGAACCTGCCGTGCTGGTGAAGCGCATCGACGGTCCGGCACGCCTGTCGATATCGCAGATCGACGAAGCGATCCGGCACGCCCGCACCGCGCCCATCGAGGACGTCAAGGACTTTCGCCGTGCCTTGCTGGTGGCCCGCTTGCCCCAGGCATTGCGACGAATGCTGATATGGCTCGGACTGAATGTGCCGCGGCAACGACCGAAGTACTTCGGAACGTTCTGCTTTACGGATCTGTCCCCGCTCGGCACCGAATCGCTTCGGCCGCTGTTTCCGGCGACGGTCACCCTGTATTACGGAGCGATCGCGGAAGACGGGACCGCGGTGTTTCGTGCGGCCTACGATCATCGCGCTTTGGACGGAGCCACCATGGCGCGAGCGCTGACGCGGCTCGAGCAATTGTTGAACGGCGTCGTGGCGGCCGAACTGCGGTGAAAAGCCTGCGCGGCGGGACTGCAGGTGCGGAGCTCGCTGCCCCTGTCCGGACCAGCACTTCGGAGCGGCTCGTGTCTGGAGTGACCCCGATCCTGAAACCCGTGACGTTGATCACCGGCGCGTCGTCCGGCATCGGCGCGGCATTTGCCCGCGTCTTTGCCGAGCACGGCCACGAGCTGGTGCTGGTCGCGCGGCGCCAGGCGCAGCTCGATGCCGTGGCGGATGCGATTGCCGCAGGCGACCAACCCCGGCCGCACGTGCTGTCTCTGGACCTCGGCCGCGGCGGCGCCGCGGCGGTGATCGCCTATGAATTGGCAAAACGGGATCTGGAACCGGCGATCGTCGTGAACAATGCCGGCTTCGGCCTGTTCGGTTTCGCCGAGGCGCTCGATTTCCAGCGGCAGCTCGCGATGATCGACCTCGACGTCCGGCTGCTCACGGATCTGTCGTTGCGCTTCGTCGAGACGATGGCGCGGCACCGCGGCGGCTTGCTCAACGTCGCATCCCTGGCGAGCTTCTTTCCGGGACCGAGGATGGCGGTGTACTTCGCGTGCAAGGCCTATGTGCTGTCGTTCACCGAGGCGCTGCATCGGGAACTCGCTCCCAGAGGCGTCAAGGTCGCGGCGTTTTGTCCGGGGCCGCTCCGGACCGAGTTTTTCACGCGCGCCGGGATCGCCAAGAGCGGGCTGCCACGCATGTTCACGAGCTCGCCCGAGCGCGCAGCCCGAACCGCCTATGACGGCTTCATGAGAGGGAAGTGCCTGATCGTGCCCGGCGTACTCGACAAGATCCTCGCCGCCACGCCGCGGTTTCTTCCACGCTCATGGTTACTGTCGATCATGGCGGCAATCGCTGCGAATCTGCCGGCCGCCCCCGGGGAAAGCCCGTAGCCATTGCCCGGTTGCGATCGTTCCATGGCAACGGGTCTATTCGACAAATTCCGGATCGAGCTAGCTAGGTTGTGGACTCATAAGGCCAGCGTATCCGTGATCCGGTCCCAAACGCCCGCCGGCCGTGAGCGAACGAAGCGATTGTAACAAGTCGTGCGGGGCCGTAGGTTTCCGGCAGATCGCGCCAGGGACGCCTGAGCGCAGGCCCCAAACGATGCCGTTGACAATGCGCCGGCCGTCCACCCTGGCAACACCGCGCGGATTGTTCGGGAGCAACGACTTGACGACGCTCTAGTCATAGTCGTTGAGTTGATACCGCCTGATTCGAGGCCGCTTGGTTGGGGATCTTGAATCACGTCGTGTGAGCTCGGCTGGATAGAGGGTTGCACGGTTGCCATCGAATGCCGTTGGGCGCAGGGGCGATACAATCGACTGCCCGCGCTGGCAGCCGAGCTGATCCCGATAGACTCGATGTGCCTGGGGCAGTCTGCGGGCTGGTTACAGTGATGTCCGGTAATTATCAGATCGGAATTGAAGAAGAGTATTTCGTGGTCGACACGCGAACGCGAAACGTCCGCACGACCATGCCGAAGAAATTCTTTCGATCTTGCAAGGTCCGCCTGCAAAATCACGTTACCAATGAGATGTTGCAATCGCAGATCGAGGTTATGTCTTGGCCCTGCAACACGGTCGCAGAGGTGTGCCAGCAGGTCGCGCATTTTCGCAGCGTCGTCGGGGGGGAGGCGGAACGGTTCGGTCTCGGTATCGTGGCTGCGGGGACTCATCCGCTTGCGATGTGGCGCGAGCAGGAGCAGACGGCTAAGGCGCGCTACAGCGAGGTGATGAGCGACATCCAGATGCTCGGTTTGCGCAATATGCTGTGCGGGATGCATGTTCACGTCGAGTTGCCTGATCCGACGCGGCGCGTCGAGGTCATGTATCGCGCAATTCCGTTCCTGCCGTTGCTGCTGGCGCTCAGCACCTCCTCGCCGTTCTGGCAAGGTCATCGGACCGGGCTGCTCGGCTATCGCCTCGCGGCCTATGACGAGCTGCCGCGCACAGGCCTGCCGGAGCTCTTCAAGACGGCGGCGGAGTACGGCAGCTACCTGGAAACCCTCGTCGGCGCCGGCGTGATCAAGGACTCGAGCTATATCTGGTGGGCCATCCGTCCGTCGCTACGCCATCCGACCCTCGAACTGCGTGTCGCGGATGTCTGTACGCGCGTCGAAGATGCGATCTGCATTGCAGCCATCTACCGTTGCCTCGTCCGCCATTTGTTCGAGCACCCGGAGCTAAACGCCGATATGGATGTCGTCGATCGGGCCCTTTGCGAAGAGAACAAGTGGCGGGCTCAACGCTACGGAACGGCGGCGACATTCATTGACCGGCGGTTGATGACTGCGAAACCGATAGAAAGCGCGGTCGGCGACCTCCTAAGGATGCTTGCAGGCGACGCCGAGGCGTTCGGGTGCGCCACCGAAATCCACCATGCGACGAAGATACTCAAGCGGGGATCAAGTGCCAACGAGCAGATCCGCGTTTATGCCAGAGCGCGCATTGCCGGCCACAGCCGGATCAAGGCCTTGCGCGACGTCGTGGACTGGCTATGTCGAACGACCACCGAGGGCTGCGACCCGATCTGGTCGGCGCAGCAGGCGACCGGCGAAGTCTGACCGCCGGGAGGGGAGCGCCAGTAAGCCTTAGGTACTAGCGGAGCGTGATAATCCAGCTCATTCAATCGCTAGCGGCTGGCGTCCGCAACGTAACAGAATGGATTCCGCGAAATGCACTTTGCCCGCGCATCCCTGCGGTCCTTGCCGGTTTCGGTACAGGTTGTACGGGAGAGTGGGATAAAGACCGGACAGGAAACATCGAATTTGTAGCCGACAAGATCTTTCCAGGCCCGTTTTACCCGCTCGGTGATGGTCTCCGGCTTTCGCTTCTCTTGAACAAACTGGACGGAGGAAGGGCCGCCGCTGCCGGAGAGCCCGGCGCGCGCGATGACGTCCGCACCGGCATTGCCGCTCGTTGCGATCAGAAGCAAGCTTAGTAATGCGAGGTAGCGCATCATCCGCCTCCGATTTGCATGCGCACGAAGAGAAGCCTCGTTGTCGCGTGCAAACAGCAGTGGACGATCGCTACAACAACGGCAAAGGGTGAAAGGTTCCTTGGAACTCCCAAGGAAGCGCCGCGTATGGCAAAATAGCTGCGCGCTACCGCCTGCCCGGCGGGTGATCGTTGCGACAGATGAGTCTGTTCGTGGCACGACTGAGACATCATGCGACGGCCCGTCGAGTTCCGCTGGCGATGGCTAAGCGGAAGTGTCGCGAATACCGCCCGAGGGAAGGGTTTGACCCGGCGCACACATTTTCGCAAAGTCCATAGACGCAAGGGACTTGAACTGAGACCATCCCCCGCGTGGGGATCGTCAAGGCTTTGCAATGAAACCCGTGCTGCTTTGGCCAAAGCCCCAATCTGCCATTTCGGCTACGCTGGACCGCAGCCCGGATGATTTCACGGTGATTGATACCGGGTCCCGTTATGAACTTCGACGGCTCTCCGAGTTGCAAAGCGACACTCCCATTCTCGACCCCTTCCCTGGCCACGGCAAGTACTACCGCGAATTCCACAGCCACATCGCGGCGAGCGGCTGTCGGTACGTCATCTCGGGACTTCAGCCATGCCGCGACGTGCTGCGCCTCGGTTTGTGCGACGAGCCGCAGCTGGTCGCGGATGAGGCTCCTCGATCATCAGGCCCTTTGAGTCGCTTGCGCCGCGCCATCGTCGATCCCGGATCCGCTCCCGGCCCGGAGACCTTTTGGCGGACGGCTGCGCAAGGGGCAAGCATCGGCATCTTCATATTGCTGTTCGGAGCCTTTTTGGATCTGGCACGAGCCATTCTACTTCCAATCGTCTCGGCACTGGTCATCGCAACGATGTTCGGCCCTGTCTCGAGTCGCGTCGGGCGTTACCGCGTTCCGCATTGGCTTTTCGCCACTCTGACGGTCGCGCTCCTCGTCGTTTTGCTCAACCTTGCAATTGTCCTGCTGTCGGCCCCCATCATCGAGTGGATCGGGAAAGCGCCGGAAATCGCCGCAACGATCCGCAACAAGCTCCAAATCCTGGAACGTCCGATCGCAGCACTTCGTGACCTGCAAAATGTCATTTCTCGGGGTAAAGGAGGAGATTCCGGCCTGGGGATCAACATCGCCAACTTCATCCAATCTGGTTTGTCGGTCCTGACACCGGCCATAGGAGAACTCGTGCTGTTTTTCGTCGCGTTGTTTTTCTTTCTTATGGGTGGCCCCGGACTGCGTGCGTACCTGGTGCTCCTTTCGCGAGACCGAGATGCTCGATTGCGGACATTGCGCATTTTGGATGACATTGAGCATAACCTCAGCCGCTACATGGGCACGGTGAGCATCGTGAACATGGGCGTGGGGCTGATCACGGCAATCGCCGTTTACCTGATGGGATTTCCCAATCCGGTTCTATGGGGAGTTCTCGCTTTCGTTTTCAATTATGTGCCGTATATCGGCCCCGCGGTGATGGTTTTCTTGCTGTTCTGCGTTGGACTGGTGATTTTTCCGTCACTTGGGTACGCACTCATTGCCCCGATTTTCTTTGCCGTGCTGACGACGATCGAAGGTCACTTCGTAACGCCGAACATCGTCGGCCGGAATCTTAGCCTGAGCCCCTTGATCGTCTTTTTGGCTCTGGCTTTTTGGACGTGGTTGTGGGGTCCGATTGGCGCGCTTCTCGCTACACCGATTCTGATCATTGGATTGGTGGTGTCGAAGCACTTTCTTCCCGAGGAAGAGATCGAAGTTGGGTGAGTGGGTTGCCGGATGCGAAAGTTCCCGTCTTTCTCGATGTTTTGAGACGACTCCCATGGCTTTGATCAAGCTGCTGGTCGCTCCGATGCGACGGATCGTGAATTTTCCACTGTTTCAGCTCATGGCCGCCATAGCGGTTATTCTGTTGCTGCAGGGGGATCGCTACCGGATCCACAGTTCGATCCCCGTGCCGTATGTGCGCAGCGGGTAAAAGCGGCCTGCGACCCAGTAACGGAAGCTCGCCACTGGCGGGACCGCCAAACGGTTAGTCGCAAATAACACGGCGTGAACCCGTGCATCGGATCCGGCTTGCAGCAGCTCCTGGGTGGTGAGATACCCGCTCAGGACCCGTACCGCCGATGTGTCGACCAGCCATGGCGGCGTATCGCGATTTGCCAGCCCCGCGACAAATTGCGCATCAGTAATAACCCACTGATCGGGCGAGGTCACCAGCTCCATTTCTGTCGCGATCCGCGCTACAAGTTGAGTTGCGCTACTCTCGGCCCGTGCACCCAACGTGCGATAATAGGTATAGTCAGATGGAATGCTGACGAGAACGGTGGCGAGCGCGAGCAAGCCCATCAGGAGAGCACCCTTCTGTGCCGGAGGAATATGCTGGCGTATTATCTGCCGCATTTCCTTCCCTAGGGGCAGGTCGTTCAACCCCAGCGCAATGATTGCGATCAGGGGCGGGATGAGTACGATCGCGTGACGCGGGAAAAGCGGAGCCTGGATTATGAGGGCGATGAAAGTGACAAGCACCCACGCGATCAACGGAATTGCACGCCAGTCGCAGCGCAGTATAGTGACAACGATACCCACAATTGCCGTCGCACTCAGCACCGCGTTTGTTGCGAAGAAACTGCCTAGTATGTGAATATTCTCGACTTCCGAGGACACCATCGCTTTTTTCGCCGCGATATGAAACGTCACCACCTGCTGCAGGGCTGCGTGCAAGGAGCCCAGGAAGGGTGCCAAAACAACCAGCGTGGCGACGACAAATGCAACAACCGCGGCGGCGATGGGGAGCAGAAAGACCAAGGTACTGGAGCTCGTCTCTCGCCGTACCTGCCACAGGCGTGCGAAAACAAGCAGCAGTATCGGAGCAAAAGCGGTCGCATCAAGCAATTTGATGAGAGTTCCCAGCGACAGCGTGATCCCACAGGTAATGGCAAGCGCCATGCCCTTTCGCCCTGTTGGATGCTCCCACCACATGAGTGCGGCTCCCGCCGTCAAAAATAGCAGAGCAGTCGCGGGTCCCTCTGCTTGCAGTATCTGCGATTCCGCCAAGTATATTGGCGTAACGATCAGGATGAGCATCGCCACAATGCCCCCTGCGCGCCCGGCCAGCGCCTTACCCATCAGGTACGCACCGGCTAGACCGAGAAGAGAAAGGGTAGCGACGCCTACGCGAGCAGCTGAAATGGTGGAACCCAACAATGCGTAAAATGGGTATACCAACAGCATGAAAGCGGGCGGCTGTGAGCAAAATACCTGTTTATAGAGACCGTAACCCGCGCTCATAGCCCGCAAAGTTTGCCAGTAGACCCCCTCATCATAGCCGTCATAGTCAAAGGTCTCGTTCAAGCCGTACAGGCGCATCCCAATCGCAATGATTGCCAGAGCCAGAACGATGATGAGTGTTGCGAGTTTTTGTCTGCCCGACGTCGAAGACGGCCCGTTCTGCGGAATAAGGTCCATGCTGGAAATAAATTCCTCTTCAATCTGGGGTGCAGGGCGGGCCTCATTCTGACGGTCTGGCGTATTTCCAGGGAGCACGTAAGAGCAACAATGTCTCTGGGCCGCCCGCGGGAAGATCATCTCCCCGTCGGCTGGACTTCTGCAATTGGCACGACGGCGACATCGTACTGCGCCGCTTAGAATTCCGCTCGCTGCGTCTGGGCGGACGCGTCGCGGAAACACCCTGGGGACCGAGTTTGAACCCTAAGCCCGCGTCGGATCTCCCGGCAAAGGCCGTTGCTCGTGTTCGATCGCTCGATCAATTGCTTCGATCGCGCCCTGAATTTTCATCAGGCCGCTCGACCTCACTCTCGATTGTTCGGGTCACTCTCGGCGGCCTTCGTTCTTGCGGCCCACGGGCTTACCCAGGACTACCGGATCGGCGGCGCGTACATGATCCCGCCGGCGTTCCACAGTTGGTTGAGCCCCCGTGGAATGCCGAGGCTCGAGCCATTGCCCACATTGCGCTCATAAACTTCGCCGTAGTTACCCACGTGACGAATGATTCGCACAGCCCAATCGTTCGTTAGGCCGAGTTCCTCGCCATAGTTTCCCTCGGTGCCGGCAAATCGCATCACATCCGGCTTCTTCGATTTGAGCGCCTGGTCGAGATTCTTGGAGGTAATCCCAAGCTCCTCGGCATTCACCATCGCAAAGAGGGTCCATTTGACGATCAAAAGCCACTCGTCGTCCTTGTGACGAACGACTGGTGCAAGGGGTTCCCTCGAAATGACCTCCGGCAAGATGTCATGATCCGCTGGGTTAGACAGCTTTAGTCGCAGCGCGTAAAGTTGGGAGACATCCGCGGTCAAGACATCGCACTGACTGGAAGCGTAACCGTTGAACACATCCTCTATGGTTCCAAATTTCCGCTCCTCGAGAGACATATTGTTGGCGCGGAAATAGTCACCCAGATTGAGTTCCGTGGTGGTGTTCGATTGAACGCAAACCTTACTGCCACCGAGCTCGAGCGCAGACGTGGCATTACGCGACTTCGGCATCATAAATCCCTGCCCATCGTAGTAGGACACTCCCGCAAAATGCAGTCCGTATTCTGCCTCGCGCGAGATGGTCCACGTCGAATTGCGCGCAAGTACGTCGACCTTGCGCTTGCCTAATTCGACGAAGCGTTCCTTAGCATCAAGCGGCACGTACTTAACCCTTTTCGGGTCATCGAAGATCGCTGCCGCAATAGCGCGGCAAAAGTCCACATCAAATCCCGACCAATTGCCCTTCTCGTCGACGCTGGAGAATCCCGGAAGTCCGGTGTTGACGCCGCAAAACACTGCATCCCGTCTAATCGTCCGATTAAGCGTCCTGGTGTCGTATCGGTCGTAAGCGAAGGCACTCGCCGCAACTACGGCCGCTATAGCGCACCCAATCAACAGGCCAGTGTGGAAATTCAGTCCAACAAATTTGCGCATAGTTAGCTCTCCGCCACGATCATAAGGTCGGCTGCTGTTGGACGACCACCCTAGTACCTACTGGAATTCTATCGTACAGATCGATGACATCGGGATTTACCAGCCGGAAGCAGCCGGACGAGACCGCAGTTCCTACCGTCTGCGGTTGATTGGTGCCGTGGATTCGATAGACGGTGTTTCCGAGATAGAGAGCGCGCGCTCCGAGCGGATTGCCGGGGCCCCCAGCCATCCATCGGGGAAGATACGGCTGCCGCTCGATCATTTCCTCAGGTGGCGTCCAATCAGGCCACTCCTCCTTACGGGAGATCCTCAATAGTCCCTGCCATTGAAAACCTGCGCGGCCAACGCCGATGCCATAGCGCAACGCTCGACCACCAGGTTGAACCACATAGAGAAACCGCTCGGAGGTGTGAACGACGATGGTCCCGGCAGGCTCGCTTGAGCGGAAGAACACGACCTGTCGCTGAAATCTTGGATCGAGCTGCTCATCAGCAGGATCGGGGATCATCCCCGGCTGGTCGGCATCGCCGGCCTGCCCTACCGCGTGGGACGGCGGCATGGTCAGGGATGCGAGCAGGACGAGAGCCGTCGAGAACAAGAGACGAAGCAGCATCTGAGTAATCCCTAATCTCCGACGGACCCGGGAGCGCGATCACACCGCGGACCAGGATCCATAAGGTAAAGCGATGCTATAATCGACGAGTTTTCCACCGGGTCCTCCGTAAAACAGCACCTCTCTCGGCGAGCGGCCCCCGCTTGTTCAGGTGGGACTTGACTCATCCTGCCCGCAGTTGTGCCCTGCGCCGATGCTCATCGTATCGATTGTTCTCGAAGCTGCAGTTGCGGTCCTGGCAATACTCGCAGCCCGGAAAGGCAAGCCCTACGTATATGGGCTAGCCATCACGTTCGGCGCTTACGTGCTGTACGATCTTGCCCGGCTCCTGGGGTGGAATGTCGAGGGAGGCATTTTGTCCGGCGTCTTTCTGTTGGCGACCATCAGCGCTCTCGTCGCAGTGTGGGGACTGTTTCGGCACTGAACTCGCGTGGGGCAGCGAAGCTGTGGTGGAACCTAAACCGGGGTGAGCGCCGTTGCGAACCAGATTTGCGATCATGCTGGCGATGGCGTCTTCGTTGAGGCCGGCTTCCGTACCGGCTTGCCGGTCGGAGCTTTCCGGTTCGCTGGGAGGTCCAGCCGCGACCGATTGATTGTCGGCCGTGGGGATTGGATTTGGCGGCGATAGACCCGTCCCGCTTGGCACAGGCGCCTCGGGGCTTGCCTCCTCGGCCTCGAGTGCTCGTCCAGTGTGCAGCCGCTTGAAAAGCACGATCCCGGTCGAAAGGACGAGTGCCATGCCGGCCAAGATGCCGATCCAAAGTAGCAATGCAGCTCGCGTGAAAGACGATGGGCGGGGCTTTTCCACCGATCCGGTGGCGGGCTCCTCGGCTCGCTCCGCGACCGCCTCGGGGGATCTATTCTCGTCCTCCGCCAAAGCGTGTTGTGCTGATGGCTCGGCCGCGAGCCGGGTTGTGTCCATATTCGGCGGTCCGCTCTCGGGATGCTGATCGCTCTGACCGGCAGACGGCTGCGGGGACGGGGAGGTGGGCGGGACCTCGGGCGACGTCTCGGACAGGTGCATCGACGGTGATGTGGATATGGCCGCCTCGGCGGGAGCGGACGGTTGTGCGCGAGTGGACGACTGTGCAGCTGTGCTGGCCGGCGCCAAGAGCATGTTGCGCTCCTCGGCGGTCAGAAAATTTGCCTGATCGTGATCGATCGACGATTGGTAATTTCGTATCGCGCTCCGGGTCTCGGCACCGAACGTGCCGTCGATGCTGCCCGATAGGAATTTCAATTCGACGAGCCGCCTTTGTATCTTTCTTAGCTCGTTGGGCGACAGATTTGCTTCCTCCAAAGCTGAGCCATGCAGCTTTCTGCGATATGTTTCGGCGCGCAGCATATATGCCCGGCTAACGCATTCACGAGATGGAGCGGTTGGTGCGGCCCCGAGCAGCTTCTGTAGTGCGCTTGGGGACGCAATGCATCGGGCGGTCAGGTCATTTACCCAATGCAGGTGATCGTTGCGGAATCTGGCTCGACCGTTTTCGTCAAGACTGAAAAAAAGTGCCAAATACGCGATCGCGGTTCGCCGCTCGGCCAGAATCGCGCTTTGGTCGCTGCAGACGATCGACGCGAGCGGGGCTCGATCCTTGACGCAGTCGAAGCTGGCCGGCCTCTCCTCCGCTGCACGCGAATCCGAGGTTGCGGCGAGCCAGAGCAGAGACACGATGGCGCTCAACGCCGGAAGGCTATGACGAGAATTCATGCAGTCGATCCCCAGTGAAGCCGCGATGCTTTGCCGGGCGATAATGGCATACTCGGGACCGATTTTGACATTCCAGCGCCCACAGCGTGGCTTTCGTGGGGCCCGCACCGGCCAGCCATGATTTTTCGGGGCAAACCTGGGCCGGAGGCGCGGCGGCGCGGCCGCTGGCGGCGGCCGTGATGCCTCCGTAGGAAGGAGAACGACCATGACCGAAGACGCCGCGTGGTGGCACATGCCGGAAGAAGCGATTGGCACCGGCAAAGTCCGATCATTGGGCATGACCAGACGTGTCGAGGGACGTACCCGTACCGCCGAGTTTGACCCAACTCGGACATCCCGCAACGTCCGTTTTGGCGCCTGCCTCTACCCAACTGAACCGGCCCAAAATAAAATATTGACGTTTGTGGAGGCCTTCTTGCCAACCTGCGATAAGCGAGTTGCGCTCTGCTGTCCGTTTCTTGGAGAACCGAATGCCAGACATTGTGTGCTATCGAAGCGAGCACTTTGCGGGAGTTGACGCGCTGTGGAAGGACGCGTTCCCGGATGACGCAGCGTGGAATGTTGGCGCCGTAGCCATTCCGGAAAAGATCCGGTTTCAGCCTGATCTAATGTTGGTGGCGCTCGAAGATAGTGTAGTCGTTGGCTCAATCATGGCTGGATACGATGGGCATCGAGGTTGGATTTCTCGCATCGCTGTGCTGAGCTCGCATCAGAAAAGAGGTATAGGGCAAGCGCTCATTTCTGCCGCTGAAGAGCGGCTTGCGGCGCTCGGTTGCATCAAAGTAAATATACACGTGGTCGAGTCCAACTCCGTCGTTGTCGGGTTTTATCAGCGCGTCGGGTATCAGGTCGAAAGGCGGATCAGTATGAGTAAGCTTCTTCGCCATAACTGAACCTCGCACAAGTTGCCTAAGCTAGACAGCACGCGTGGCGTTCGCCAGCAGAAATGGCGTCTCGCGGTCATGGGGTCCGTGACCGACTTCCGTAGCGCGCCGAGAGACCACGGAATGTCTCCTCATGGCACATCTGCGACCTGTAGCAACGCTTAGATGAAGGCTGCTTACCACAGCTAAGCGGACGTGTCGTGACGGCAGCCCGAGGACCGGGTTTGACCCTTAAGAGACATGCCGCGAGCCGCTACTCGATCACCTGGTCGACGCGGGCGATGACAAGTACTCACGGACCTTTGCCAGGAGCTGACGGGGGCTGTAGGGCTTGGAAATGTAGGCATCGCAACCCGCCGCACGAACTTTATCGGCATCTCCCGCCAAGCCATAGGACGTGACGGCGATGACCGGGATGGCACGCAGCGCCGCGTCGGCCTTGAGGCGACGCGTTGCCTGGTAGCCGTCTAGGATCGGTAGCTGGATGTCCATGAGAATGAGGTCGGGCCGGTGCGCCGCTGCGGCCGCAAGTCCCGCTTCTCCGTCCGCCGCTTCAATGACCTCGAAATCGGCGCTTGTCAGCAAGTCCCTCAGTATCTGCCGATTGTCTTCCTGATCCTCAACCACCAGGATGCGCTTGCTCATGATGGCCCCGCTTGTGTTTCGACCCGCACCGGGAGGGAGAAGTAGAACGTCGATCCCTTGCCCGACTCCGATTCCACCCAGATCCGCCCTCCGTGCATCTCGATGATGCGCTTGGCGATCGACAAACCGAGGCCGGTGCCGCCCTTCTTGCGCGTGATCGAGCTGTCGGCCTGCTGGAACTCCTCGAAGATTTTTGCCTGATCGGTCACGGGAATGCCGGGGCCAGTGTCGCAAACCGACACCGTGAACGTGCCGTTCGTCATCGATGCTCGAATCGCCACCTCGCCCTTGTCGGTGAACTTGATCGCATTGCCGACCAAGTTGAGCAGCACCTGGGAAAGCCGCCGTCCGTCCCCGCGCCCGATCGGAAGCCCCGGCGCAACGTCGGCTGTGAACGCCAAGCGCTTCTCGGCGGCAAGCGGCTCGACCGCAGATACAACCCCATGCACCACGTCACTGAGTGAGTAGTCGTCTAGAGACAACGTGAGCTGGCCCGCCTCGATCTTGGAGAGATCGAGCACGTCGTTGATCAGCCCGAGCAGATGCCGCCCGTTGCTCTGAAGGCGCTCCAGCACAGTTCGCATCTTCTCCGTGGGCTCACCATAGATGCTGTCGAGCATCAATTCGGCGTAGCCCAGGATGGCATTGAGCGGCGTGCGCAGCTCGTGGCTCATGTTGGCGAGGAATTGTGATTTGTGCTTGCTCGCCAATTCGAGTTGGCGACCCTTCTCCTCCAGTTCGATCGTGCGCTCGCGCAACTCGTTGAGCAGCCGCATGTTCTCGATGGCGATGACCGCCTGAGCGGCGAAATTCTGCACAAGTGCGATCTCATTATCGGTGAACGGCCGTAGCTCCTTGCGGTAAATGCGGATAACGCCGACCACCTTGCCGTCTTTGAGCATCGGAACAGCGAGATTGGCGCGAACTCCCACTGATTCGACCAGTCCAACGACGAGGGGATTGCGCGCGGTGTAGGCTTGATCGGTCTTGAGATCGAGACTGTTAACTACTGCTCCGGTCCCAGCCGCGCGCCCGAGCGTTCCGCCCGGATGCGGGTAGATCAGATCTCCCTCTCGCGCCCACTCATCGTACGCTTCCGGAAAATTATGCCTTGAAACGATGCGAAAGCCTTCGCCGTCGCGAAGCAACAGAGTGCCGATGTCGGCCTTGCACAGCTCCCTCGCGTTTCGCAACATAGCCGAGAACACTGGCTCCAACTGTCCCGGCGAGCTGTTTATTACGCGCAGCACCTCGGACGTCGCCGTCTGTTGCTCCAGCGCCTCCGCGAGGTCCGCCGTGCGTTGGCGCAATTCGTTGAGCAGACGGGTATTCTCGATGGCGATGACCGCCTGGGCGGCAAAGTTCTGTACCAACGCAATCTGCTTGTCAGTAAATGGCCTGACCTCCTGCCGGTAGACGGCAATGGTGCCGAGCACCTCTTGCTCCTTGAGCATTGGCAACACGATTAGGCTGCGCACCCGGCCGAGTTCGACCAAATCGACAGCGCCGGGATCGCGTTCCTTGTAGACGGGCTCCTCGGAGTAATCCGCAACATGGACCAACTGCTTCGTGGCGACCGCGCGTGCAAGTGGCCGCTGGGGGCTGGGGCGGTGTAACACCTCGCGTTCCCGCGCCTCGGCATAGGCAAGCGGCACGTTGTACATCGCGGCAACGCGGAAGGCGCCATTTTCATAGAGATTCAGGATTCCAAACTTGGCTTCGCAAAGACGTGACGCACTCTCCAGCATGGCCTGGAACACCGGCTCCAGGTGGCCGAGCGAGCTACTGATAACGCCCAGCACTTCCGAGGTCGCCGTCTGCTGCTCCAGCGATTCGCTCAGCTCAGCGGTGCGATGCTGAAGTTCGTTGAGCAATCGCGCATTCTCGATCGCGATTACGGCTTGGCTCGCGAAACTCGTAACGAGCGCGATCTGCTTCTCGGTGAATGGGCGAACCTCCTGTCGATATATGCTGATGACGCCGACCACCTCGTTCGGCTTGAGCATTGGCACCTCGATCAATGTGCGGATGCCAGAAGGTTCGACCGCGGCGACCGACAAAGGGTGGCGATCGAGGTAACCCTGCCCTTTGCGCAAATCAGCGACTTGGACCGTCTGCTTGGTCCTAACCGCGCGGGCAGCCGCGATTACCGGATCGAGACGCGAAACAGGTCTGCGTCGCAGCTCCACCGCGTATGCATCCGGCACGGCACCGTGGAGCGCAACGGCCCGGATGACATCTCCTTCACAGAGCCAAAGAGTGCCGTAGCTGGCCTCGCAGAGCCGCGTCGCGTTCGCGAGAATGGTCTCGAATACGGGCTCTGGGTTACTTGGCGAACTGCTGATAATCCCGAGGACCTCGGAGCTCGCCTTCTCCCGCTCCAGCGCCTCGCTCAGCTCGCGGGTGAGCAGCGCGATCTTCTTTTTGTCGCTCGTCCCGGGAGTTGACGCAGTCGCGTTCTGGCGCGGCAGCTTTGCGGGCTTGCGTCGCCTCGCTTTGCGGCGGCTCGTTCGATTCACTGCCACCTGATCCCCCGAACTGCAGCAGCGGCTCCAGCAGCCGACATCGGCTAGAATAGCTGCCCGTATGTGCTCGATGCGCCGCTGCCCCGAGGTGGCCATGGCGCCCGCACTCTCGGCAGGTATTCTACACCGGCCGTTGCCCGACGGGATGCCCCTTACGTTTGCCCCCAGTGCCCGGCCCGTCGCGTCCCAGAGATGCGAGGTCCGGGCGCGGCGAAACGCCTCGGGGCGGAGGTCCCTGGACCCGTGCGATCCCGCTCGCGAAGTCCGAAAATGGCACTTATGCGACCTTCCCCGAGGACAGACCAAAGGCCGGCATTAGCCCGAAGCCGGACATCGCCGGAGCTTCTATCGATGCTTGCTTATGAGTCTACGGCCTAGCTTTCCGGCAGCGGAATGAACTCGGTTTCGCCAGGCACCGGCGCGAATCTTCCGGTCTTCCAGTCTTCCTTCGCTTGCTCGATGCGCTCCCTGCGCGAGGACACGAAATTCCACCAGATATAGCGCGGGCCTTCCAATGCCGCGCCGCCGAGGAACATCAGCCGCGCGGGGCTTGTCGCCCGTACCGTGATGCGGTCGCCCGGACGGAACACCAGCAGCCGCGGCCCCTCGAATGTCTCGCCCGCGACGTCGACCTCGCCCTCGACCACATAGATCGCGCGCTCCTCCTGGTCGGGATCGAGCGGGGCGCTCGCGCCCGCGGCCAGTGCCACTTCCGCGTACAGCCATTCCGAGAGCATTCCGACCGGCGACTCTCTGCCGAAGGCTTTTCCGGCGATTACGCGGGCCCGCACGCCGCCGTCCTCGACCGTGGGCAGGCTCGCGGCGCCGAAATGCTGAAACGACGGATCGGTCTCCTCCTGCGCTTGCGGCAGCGCGATCCAGCTCTGGATGCCGAACATGCCCTCGGTGCCTTGGCGTGCGCCCGACGGGCTGCGTTCGGAATGGGCAATGCCGCGCCCGGCGGTCATCAGGTTCATCGCGCCGGGCGTGATCTCGCGCGCATTGCCCTCGCTGTCGCGATGCATGACGCGGCCGTCGAACAGGTAGGTGACCGTCGCCAGCCCGATATGCGGGTGCGGGCGGACGTCCAGGCCGCGGCCGGCGACGAACTGCACCGGCCCCATCTGATCGAAGAAGATGAACGGACCGACCATCTGCCGCCGGCCGTGCGGCAGCGCGCGGCGCACGGAAAAACCGTCGCCGAGATCGCGCACGCGCGGAACGATCACCAGGTCGAGCGCATCGCAGGATCGCTTATCTCCCAGCACCGGGTCCTTGTCGGGCATCCAACTCATGGCAGTCTCCTGTCTGGTGCGGTCGCAACGATGTTGGCCACCAATGCGCGCCGGTCTTTCGATTCGCGCAGTCTCGGAGGCGGCTATGTGGGGTCACGGTCGGCCGGGATTTTTGGCGATTCCATTCAGGAAGGCGCGCACCGCCGCGACGGTCGCCTGCGGCTGCTCTTCCATCAGCCAATGACCGGAGTCGGGGATCACCATTTCCTTGACGTCGGTGGCGGCGGCCCGCATGACCACGGCCATGGTTGGCCCGAACGACTTTTCCCCGCCGATCGCGAGGATCGGCATCGTCAACTTGCCCTTGGCGAGGAATGCCTGATTGTCGAGCGCGTCCTGATCAAACGCTGCGAATTGCGCGAAACCGGCGTGCATGGCGCCGGGCTGCGCATAGAGCTTCGCGTAATGTTGCCGCGACGCTTCGCTGAACTTCTTTGGATCGGCCGAGAATTCGTTCCAGAAGCGATCGAGATAGATACGCTCGCGGCCTGCAACCAGCCGCTCGGCATCCGGGCCGCCGAATGAGAAGTGCCATAGTGCATGGCTGCGAACGATCTGGTCCCACGGTCCGATACCGGGCAGCGGCGCGTCCATGAGCACGAACTGGGTGACGCGATCGGGATATTGGGCGGCGAACGCATAGCCGACCATGTTGCCGATATCGTGGGTGACGAGATCGACCTTCTCGATCTTGAGCGCATCGAGCACGCCGGCGATGTCGCCCGCCTGTGTCTTCTTGTCGTATCCGCTTGCGGGTCGCGAGGAGAGGCCGAGGCCGCGCAGGTCAGGGACGACGACGACGTGCCCGCGTGCCAATTCGGCCGCAAGCGGCGCCCACATGTCGCCGGTCTCGCCATAGCCGTGGAGCAGCAGGACGGCCGGCCCCTTGCCCCCGATGCGCACATGGAGGGTCGCGCCGTTGGTCGCGATCTCCTGTGTGCGAAAGCCGGCAGGAAAAGCATGGATCTGCGCAGCAGCGGGGAGCGAAAACAGGATTGCGCCGAGTGCGGCCAGTAGAGTTGGTCGAAGCACGTTTACCCCCGAAAGTTGGTCACGCGGTGCGTCGCGGGCTGCTTTTGAACGGAATGACCGCGCGGTCGGCGACGGCGAGAGCCCGATCACGCCTCGGCCCGGCGGGTCGTCTCGTAGAGGAACCAGGTGCGTCGCTCCGCCTCGTCGATCCAGTTTTCGAGCAGGCTCGTACTGGCCACGTCACCGTGCTCGTCGCACAGATCGTGGACCTCGCGCATGTGCGCAGTGAGCTGAAGGTTGTCGTCCCTCAGTTCCGCCAGCATGTCGAGCGGCGTCACGTAATCGGCGTCGTTGTCCAGGACGCGCTGCAGGCGGCCGATCTGTCCGATCGACCGTAGCGTCGTGCCGCCGATCTTGCGCACGCGCTCCGCGATCGGGTCGGTGGCGGCAAAAATCTGGTCGGCCTGCTCGTCCAGCAGCAGATGGTAATCGCGGAAGTGCGGACCGGAGACGTGCCAGTGGAAGTTCTTGGTCTTCAGGTACAGCGCGAACATGTCCGCGAGCAGAATCGTGAGCGCGCCCGAGATGTCGCGTACCGCGTCGGCTCCGAGGTTCGTCGGCGTGGCGAGCGGGGCCTTGCGGCGTGTTTTCAGGGTCTGCGTAGTCATGATCGCTGTCTCCTTCGTTCAGGACCGGCAAAGAGCTAACCAGCACGAGAGCGCGAAGGTCCCGCGACACGGCCGGGGCACCGCGATTCATCCCTCGGCTGCGCAAGAAACTTGCGGGGAACCGATGCTGTATGCCAGCCCCGCTCACTTTTGCTGGATGAACGTGCCGTTGCGCAACTCCGTGAACGCTTGCTGGAGCTCCGCCTCGGTGTTCATCACGATCGGGCCATACCAGGCGACCGGCTCCTCGATCGGCTTGCCGGAAACCAGCAGGAATCGCAGGCCTTTCTCGCCGGCCTCGACCGTCACCTCGTCGCCGCGATCGAACACCACGAGCGACCGATCGCCCGTTTGCTCTCGGACCAGGGTATCGCCGGCGTCCCCGGTCTTCTCGGTCAGGACCCCGAACGGCTGCGACGCGGCCCGGAACGTCCCGGATCCCTCGAACACATAGGCGAAGGCGTGCCGCTCGGTCTCGACCGGCAAACTCTTGCGCCGGCCCGGCGGCACCCAGACGTCGAGATAGCGCGGGTCCGCGGCAACGCCTTCGACCGGGCCGCGTTTTCCCCAGAACTCGCCGCACACGATTCTCACGCGGGTGCCGTCGTCATCGACGATTTCGGGGATTTCGGCCGCTTTGATGTCCTGGTAGCGCGGCGCCGTCATCTTCAGCGACGACGGCAGGTTGGCCCACAGCTGGAAGCCGTGCATGCGCCCCTGCGGGTCGCCCTGCGGCATTTCCTGGTGGAGAATGCCGCGTCCGGCCGTCATCCACTGCACGTCGCCGGCGCCGAGCTGGCCGCGGTTGCCCAGGCTGTCGCCGTGGTCGACGCTGCCCGCCAGCACATAGGTGATGGTTTCGATGCCGCGGTGCGGATGCCAGGGAAATCCGGCGCGATAGTCTTCCGGACGGTCGTTGCGGAAATCGTCGAGCAGCAGGAACGGATCGAACTCGCTGGTCTCGCCAAAGCCGAAGGCACGCCTCAGCTTCACGCCCGCGCCTTCGATCGCGGGCTTGGATTGGATGATGCGCTTCACGGGCCGGATGGACATGACGATCTCTCTCGGGTTGGTCGGCGACGCTGATCTTGAACCTTTGGCTTGGGAAGCCTAGCCTCGGTTATGGTTTGATACCGAGGCTAGTTAGATGACCAAGCGGCAGGGGCAAGAAGGCACAGCGCTGATACCGAGTAACCTCGAGGTGGCCGAGGACTGCCGAGCGGTCAGCGAGGTGCTCGCGCGCGTCGGCGATAAATGGACGGTGCTGGTCGTCACGGCCCTGGGGGAGGGGCGGAAACGGTTCGGCGAGCTGCGCCGCGCGCTCGGCAGCATCTCGCAGCGCATGCTGACCCTGACGCTGCGGGGGCTCGAGCGCGACGGCCTCGTGACCCGCACGGTGTTTCCGACCATTCCTCCGCGCGTCGATTACGAGCTCACCAAGCTCGGCCATTCGCTGCTCGAGCCGGTGAGCCGGCTCGGGCTATGGGCCCGGCAGAACCGCGCCGCCATCGAGGCCGCGCGGCGCCGGTTCGACAACAAGGAGCGCGGCGGCTGAAGTCAGATTGATATAGCCGATGCCGCGGGACCAGCACTCACCGCAAAGAAGTCCACGTCAGCATGATGTCACGTGCCCGCCGCTGAACCTGGCTCCCTGGAATCGGGTTGACGCCGGAGACGGTTGGCGGAAAGCTGAGGCGCCGCGCGAAGCTCGGTATCAACCCTCCAGTTCTGCCCGCGGGAAAACCAGATGAGCGACAGCAAGGCCCGCACGATCGACTGGACCGGCGGCTGTCAATGCGGCGCGGTGCGTTATCGATTGCTGAGACCGCCCGAGCACGCGAGCATCTGCCATTGCCGCATGTGCCAGAAAGCTTCCGGCCAGCCCTTCATGGCATTCGCGAGCGTAAAGCGCGAGCACCTACGGTGGACGCGCGGACGCCCCGCGATCTTTGCTAGTTCCAATATCGCAGAGCGCGGCTTTTGCGGCGCCTGCGGCACTCCGCTCACGTGGCACCGCATCGAGAGCGGCAGCATCGGCGTGACGATCGGCAGTCTCGACCATCCGGAGGCGGTAGGTCCGGTCCAGCAGTACGGCATCGAGAGCGCACTGTCCTGGACCGCAGGTCTCGGCGCGCTGCCCGGAAAGCGGACCGAAGATTGGATGCGTGAGTACGGCATCACGCGGATCGACAGTCGGCAATACTCCGATTGAACAGTGGGGCACCCTGCGTTTGCTGCCCGTGGGGTGCGCCGCCGCAATGCTGCGGCCGGGCGCCGCGTTGATCGTCGATCATGGACGAAGCATACGCCGGCTAGCGATGCCGGCCGCAAGCTTCGGCCCGGTTTCGGGCACGCGAGCCGATTCGCAGCGCGGCTGGATACGATGCATCAAGTAACCGACCGTAGTGTCAATTCCAGCGCAGCAGATATTTTTCCAATCGACCCGCAACGCCAAAGATCAGCAGCACCACCGCAAGAATCAGAAGAATCAGAGCGAACATCAGGGCGGCATTGTAGGTGCTCTGCGCAAACGACAGGAGATAGCCGAGGCCGTGGGTTGCCGCCACGAACTCCCCCACGCAGGCGCCCGTGAAGGCAAAGCCGACCGCGATTTTCAGATTGCCGAGCACCCAGGCCGCGACCGACGGCAGATAGACATGTCGCACGAGCGCCCAGCGGCCACCGCCAAGCGTGACGACGCGCTCGATCAGCCTGCGGTCCACCTGGCGGATTCCCGTGAACACGGTGAAGAAGATCAGCACCGCGACCAGAATGAATGCCAGCGCAATTTTGGAGGCCAGCCCGATGCCGAGCCAGATCACGAACAGCGGCGCGAGGATCACGCGCGGGATGGCGTTAAGCACGGTCATCACCGGCTCGAGCAGCTCCGCGACGAAGCGAACGCCGGCCGCAACGACGCCGAGGACAATGCCCACGGCAATGCCGAGCGCGAGACCACCGAGCGCGGCGGCGAACGTTGCCTCGAGATGCGGCCAGATTCGGCCGTCCGAAAACAGCTCGACGAGCGCGGCTGCGACCCGGCTCGGACTAGGCGCATACATCGGATTGAGCAAGTCCGCGCGGCCGGCGGCCTCCCACACCGCGAGCAGGACCGCCAATGCGGCGAGCTGGCGTGCCCACGCGTAGCGGGGATCGCCGATCATCATGCCGCCTCCACCCGCTGGTCGACCTCGCGGGAGAGGTCAGCCCACAGCCTCTCGTACAGCGGCGCGAAGGCCGGGTGCGTGCGGGAATGTACGGGATCGCGCGGCCGCGGAATCGGCACGGGATAATGCTGGGTGATGTGCGCGCGCGGCCCTTGCGAGAGCAAATAGACCTCGTCGGAGAGACTGATCGCTTCTTCGAGATCATGGGTGACCAGAAGCACGCTGATCCCTTCTCGTTCGACCAGCGCCACCACGTCCTTGACCACGCGTGCGCGCATGATCGCATCGAGCGAGGCGAACGGCTCGTCCATGAGGATGAGTCTCGGCTTCATCGCCAGCACCTGCGCGAGCGCGACGCGCTTGCGCTGGCCGCCGCTCAAGCGACGAGGATGCCGGTCGCCGAAGCCGACTAGGTCCAGCCGCGCTAGCCATGCGTCTGCCTCGGCAAACGCCCGGCTGCGCTCCATGCCGTTGAAGGTCAGCCCCAGCGCGACGTTGTCACGCGCCGTCTTCCACGGCAGCAGGGCGTCGTCTTGAAACAGGATGCCGACCTGCGAGCGCGCAAGCTCGATCTCGATCGTGCCCGAGAGCGGCTGCTGCAAGCCGATCACGGCACGCAAGAGGCTCGACTTGCCCGAGCCCGAAGGCCCGACGAGGCTGACGAAACGCGCGTCGCCCACGACGAGGCTCACCCCTTCGAGGACCGGCTCCGCGCCGTAGGAAATGGCAAGATCACGAACGCGCAGCGTTCACCCTCCGACGATCGAAACATCGTGCAGCCCGGACATGCTCGCACCGGACTTGATGAGGCCGCCGGCGACCAAGCTCTGCTCGACCCGCTTGGCCGCGTCGAGATCGATGTTCACGGTTTCGGGGTAGAGAGAATCGCGGTGGCGCGCGATGATGTCGCCGAACTCCTTGAGGTCGAGGCCGGTGGTCATCTCCTTGGGGAGAGCGGCAGTCAATTGATCGCCGGTCATGCCGCGCAGCGCCTTGAGCGCATCTGCCAGGGCTCTGGTCAGCGCCACCATTTCCGGCCTGCGCTGCTCGATCTCCTTGGCACGCACTGCGACGCCCATGAATTCAAAGGCACCGCCGAGATAGTGCTTGGCGTCTTCGAGATCCATTGCGTTCACGAGTACGCGTGCACCGGAGCGCCGCAGCAGCGTCAGAGCCGGCTCCTGCACGACGCCGACGTCCATCTGGCCCTGGCGCAACGCTTCCAGCAAGTTGACGCCCATGGTCGCGAACTCGACCTTCCGCGCGTCGACGCCCCCCTGCTTCAGCAGGTAAAGCATCAGCGCATGATCGGCATTGCCGAGCGCGGAAATGCCGACCGTCCTTCCCGCCAGATCCGTGATCGATCGAATCCGGCCGGCTGTCTTGGGAGCGGTGACGACGGCGAACAGAGGAAGCCGCCCGGTGACCGCAAAGCGGCGGATGTCCGCGCCGACATTGGCGTAGGCCTGGAGCGCAACGTCCAGCGAGGTGGCGCCGTAGTCGACCGCCCCGCCTATCAGCGCCTGCATTGCGGCGTTGCCGCCGCGAGTGTAAACGAGTTGCACATCGAGTCCGTGATCCTTGAAATAACCGGCCGAGCGCGCGACTTCGTACGGCACCCCGCACAGCAGCTGGCTGCAATAGGCAAGCTTGATCTGCTTGCCCTGCGTCGCCGCACGGGTGGGCCGTACCGCCGGAATGGCGCTCGCGACCAGCGCCGCGCCCTTGAACAGCGAGCGCCGCGACACGCTGCGATCGGGAACGCGGGCAGTGGTTTCATCGCAGCAGCCCATGAGAGCCTCCAAACACCGCTGCCGTGGTGCGATCTGCCTGGTTGTTATTCCATGCTGTGCGTTGCAGCGGACGTCACCCGGACCATCACGCTCCGAGCCGGCCGTCCTCGCTGCCGCGTGTTGATAGGATTTGGAAAATATGCCCGGATCGAATTGATGTCCAACGCATAATTCATTTCTCAGGCGCGGGGCTGCCGCATGCCGGCCTGGCTCTATGGTTTGCAGGGCTACTGCAGAGAAGCCCTCATGGGATGCCACCGGGCACAACACATGTCCGCGCGATCAAATGGATGCTGCCGTCATCCCCGATCGGCAGGTTGGCCATTTTGAATTCGCATATCACCTTCAGTGTGACTCGGCAGCCACCCGCATCGAATGGCGTGCTCGGCCAATCTATCCATCCGTGATAACGGGAATCGCGCGTGGCGCCGCGGGCTGCCGGCGCTGCCACGCCTCGTGCAGCGCCATTCCGCCGGCCATCGCGATCACGAAGACGATCACGCGCGGCGACAGCGTTGCGAGATTTTCGATGGCCGGGCCCGGACACAAACCGACCAGGCCCCAGCCGACGCCGAACAGGGTCGAACCGACGATCAGCGGGCGATCGATTGCGCGCTTGCTCGACCACTCGCGTCGCGGCGCAAGCAATGGAGGGCGGCGCGCGGCGAGCAGGTAGCCCGCGCTCGATACGGCGAGCGCCGCCGCCATCACGACGGCGAGGCTCGGGTCCCAGGCGCCGAAAACGTCGAGGAAGCCCAGCACCTTCTCGGGGTTCACCATCCCGGAAACCAACAGCCCCCAGCCGAAGAGGAAGCCGCACGCGAGGCTGGCGAGGAGCAGCATGTCAACCTCCGAGCCCGTGCCGTGTGAGCGCCACCACGAGGATCGCGGCCGCCATGAACACGGCGGTGGCTGTGATCGAGCGGGGGGAAAGGCGTGCGACCCCGCAGATGCCGTGGCCGGACGTGCAGCCGCCGCCGAGCCGGGTACCGAAGCCGACGAGCAGCCCGGCCGCGACGATCACGCCGTAGCTCGCCGGCATCTGCGGTGCGCTCAGTCCGTAGCCCACAACGGCGCCGGTGAGCGGCGCCAGGATCAGCCCGCCCAGAAAGGCAAGCCGCCAACCGTTGTCGCCGTTCGCCGACCCGAGACAGCCGGCGAAGATTCCGCTGATGCCGGCGACCCGGCCGGCGAGCAGCATCAACAGCACGGCGGCAAGGCCGATCAGCGCGCCGCCGATCGCTGCGGCAAGCGGAGTGAAATTGGCCATGGTCTCCCTCAGGCGGCACTCGGCCGCCATCCGCTGGCTTCTGGCTTCTTCTATCCGGAGGAGGGGGCACGAAATCAAGCGGAACGGTGTCGCTGACGACTGAGCCACGAGCGCGGGTTCGAGGCCACCGCGCGGACGCGTACTGCGTGCTGATCAAGGCAAGGACGCATTGGCAACAACCGCAGCTGAGCGCGGACAGTCCGGGCGACCGGAGTGGAGCGACTTCATCAGCCGAGTCCGCGAGGAGACGGTGTACATCGAGTACGAGATTCCAATCTGTTGAATGTCGGTCGCGCCCAGTGTCCCGGTCTTCGAGCCCGTAGGCCTCCTGTGGCCCAAAGGCCACGGCTAGGAACAATCCTCCGGTCGCAGCGCTGAGTCCGGTCAGAGGGTCGATGGCGTTGCGCCGGGCGCTGTGATTCGAGCCGGATGCCTCCCGGATTGCGCCTGTGCACCTCTTCGCCGGACCACACGAAAATGGCCGCCCGCGGCGGCCATTTTGAGCCCTGGAAGGGCTAAATCCTTGAAAATCTCAGGGCAGCCAAGGTTTTAGCGTGCACATAGCCATCATCTCACGTTCCTTTCGAAAGCGGTTGAACATTCCACCCGAGGGTATGACCGACAGGTTAACCGAGAATTGACCTCCCAGCAACAGCCGTCAATCCCACTCTCGGCCGTCGGAGAACAGAACGTTGGTCGCCGTCTTGAAGTTCTCCCGTTCATCCTCGTCCAAGATGACGCCGATCTCATGGAACTCCAGTGCTCTGCCAGCTCTGGTTTGCGCGTGTCCCTGCAGCACCTTGTAAATTTCCCTCGCCAACTTCTTTGCCTTTTCTGCCTCCCCAAGAGCCACATATCCGTGCATCTTGTTATCGAGTGTGTTGTAGTGGTCGCGGAATCGCGGAACTTGAATCGAATCGTGCTCCTCGATCGTCCTACGCAGCGCGGTTGCATCCAGGCCTTTTTCCGTCTTGCCGGCCTTCACCAAATGCGACAAATAAAATATCACGTTACTCGTCGCCTTGTAAGCAAGCACTCTATACGTTTCCTCGTTCCGCTGTTCGGCCGGCAGCTGCCGCCAAAATTTCACCGCTTCCATCGTAACGTTAGTCGCGGTTATTCGTTCCTCGATGCATCCGTCGGAATTGCCTGCTTTTTTCCGTATGTCCGCCCACTTGTCGTGAATGTATCCAAGAAGCGTGCCAGCCGCAATCGGCAGCCAATGCTTCGGACCCGTTAAGGGGTCGTTTTGAACGAGCTTAGGAACGTCTTTCAAAAGAGGCACAGCGCTCTCGAGGTCCCCACGCCGCATGAGCGCCCGCGCATAACGTAACCGAAGACTGGGATCATTTGGATAGTCAGCTATCAGCGCGGCGTAGAGCTCGGTTGCGGGGATCAAGCCATCTGGATGTTCGCCGAAAACCAGAGAATTCGCCAGCTCTGCATTGATGAAATAACGAATTGGCATATTGGCCCTACGTGGTACCCGGAGTTCAAGTACATCCCTCAGGGCTCCGCGCAACGCTTCAAATTTGGCCGCGGATTCGGCATATAAACGTCGCAAGTCCTCCTTAGTTTCAGCCTTTTCGGCAGCACCAAGCTTGTTATATGCTTCGTCCACGAGCCCCAAGACAGAGCTAGGCACATGAGCGCTGAGAACCGTTTTGATTTCGGCCCTATCGTCTCCTCGAGCAGTTGTGGACCGGGTATCCACGCTTCCCAGATTCTTGTCGCGAGCCCGCTCAAGTTGCTGCTTAATTGTGGTTATCCACGTCCGAGCTACATCAATAGCCCCTCGATTTACATCGACGAGTTCCTTTGCGGAATCCATTGCTTGAAGCTCTGCCTTGCTCGGAGAGCCGAACTCATCTTTACGACTGTAAAACAGGTAGTGCTCCGCCTCGCTCCAGGCCTCCTCAAAAACATCACGAACTTGAACCTCGAAACGAGCCTTTTCGTCATACGATTGTGACATCGTCGTGGGTCTGTCACCCCTTGGAAAGTCGACGATGACCGGAACTTCAAAATTGAAATGAGCAGAGGAATAGCCGGTTCTCTCAATCGGGTCCTTCACTACGGCGCGGTCGAGAATCACTTTCTGAGCAAATGCGGAATCAAGCAAAAGTTCCTTGATTTGGTGTGCTCGGTCTTTAGAACCGCGCGCTTGAGGGGTGTAATAAATGCTGCACTTTATAAGGACAACCGGCACCGGAACTGCTGCTGGGGCATTGAATGTCTCCAGTTTTTGGAACAAGTCTCGGATCAAGGCCGGCTTCTGATCCTCGAACAGAGTTACGTAGCGGCAACCCCACGCATCCAATACATCCTCCGGACTGAAACGCTCGGCTTCGTCTAGTTGCTGTTCCAATGAAGCTCGAGGGGTTTCCTCCTTCCCCTCTGGGTCAGCAAGACGGGATCGAAGTTGCCCTGCAAGACCTCGGTTCCGATGTACTTTGTGCCAAATCGATTTTGCAGATTTGATCCGGCTCTTAAACGTATAGATATTTTGCCCAGCGCCCACGCGTCGAAGAGTGTCCTCCAGAAGTTCGTGCGCCTGGCGGGCTATATCATGAATCTCGCGGCAGCGGATAATGAGCCGGTCGCCCTGTATGGCCGTCATGAGGTGACCAATTGGACTGAGTTGCCCTTTGCAAATTGATACATGCAGAAGTTTTACCAGTCAATATCGTCACATTGGAACCGGCAGCCGCAATGGCAAAGTCGGTCAGCGCTGCGGGCAGATTTCAGAGGTTTGGCTGGTGCTGCTGCTCGGTGGAAGAAGCGAGCCGGGGGCAGGCACAATTGGTATCGGCTGACACGCGCCGCGGGCGCGCCTATATAACCCTCGCTCGGCCCGTCCGGGCTTTTGGCGTTGAGGATTTTTTCTCATGACCGGATCGACGCGGTCGAGCGATGGGCTCGACGTTCGCCGCCGAAAACTGCTGTTCCGCTCCTGGCATCGCGGCATGCGCGAGATGGATCTGGTCATGGGAAAATTCGCCGATGCGGAAATTTCTCGGCTCACCGAGGCCGAGCTAGACGAATACGAGCGCCTCCTCGAAGAACCGGACGGGGAGCTGCTGCTCTGGATCACGGGCGAGCAAGAAATCCCCGCCGACTACGATGGCGCGGTGCTGCGGCGGCTGCGCGCGTTTCACCACAAATCAAGCGCGGAGCGCTGATGGCGTCTTCACCGGCGGAATCCTTGCAAGTTGGACGTCCGCTCACGCTTGCCGGCGTGGCGGACGGAGCCGCGGCGCTCGTCGTCGCGGATCTCGCGCGCGCCGTCGCGGCCCGCGCCGACGCACCGAAAACCTCGCTCGTCGTGGTCTGCCGGGATGCGCCGCGGATGGGCGAGCTTTCGCGCGCGCTTGAGTTCTTCGCTCCGGAAATTCCGGCGCTCGAGTTCCCGGCCTGGGACTGCCTCCCGTACGACCGCGTGTCGCCGCACCCGAGCGCGGTGGCGCAGCGCATGCTCGCCCTGTCGCGGCTTGCGCGCGCCAAAGGGCAGGGCGCTTCCATCCTGCTCGCGACCGTCAACGCCGCACTGCAGCGGGTGCCGCCGCGCGGGCTCGTCGCCGGCCAATCGCTTTCCGCCGCCCCCGGCAATATGCTCGCCATGGACGGCGTGGTGCGCTGGCTCGAGGTCAACGGCTTTACCCGCGCTTCGACCGTGCGCGACCCCGGCGAATATGCCGTGCGCGGCGGCATTATCGACCTGTTCGCGCCCGGCATGGAGCTCGGCGTCCGGCTCGATTTCTTCGGCGACGCGCTGGAATCGATCCGCAGCTTCGATCCGCAGACCCAGCGCAGTTCTGGGCAATTGCGCGCGCTCGAGCTCGTGCCCATGAGCGAGTTCCAGCTCACGCCGGAAACGATCCGCCGCTTCCGCCAGGGCTATGCGAAAGAATTCGGCGCGGCCGCGCCGGACGACATTTTGTACGAGGCGGTGAGCGAGGGCCGCCGCTATCCCGGCATGGAGCATTGGCTCCCGCTGTTCCACGACAAGCTCGATGTTCTGTTCGATTATGTGCCGGGTTCTCCGGTCGTGCTCGATCCGCTGGTCGAGGACGCCGCCAAGGAGCGGCTCGCGCAGATCGCCGACTACTACCAGGCCCGCCGCGAGGCGCTCGATGCCAAGGCGCCCGGCGCGCCGTACCATCCGCTGCCGCCGGGCCAGCTCTATTTGCGTGAATCCGAATGGACGGAGCGGCTCCAGGCGGTGCCGCTTGCCCGCCTGACGCCGTTCTCGGTGCCCGAAGGCGGGCCGGGCACGGTCATCGACATCGGCGCGAGGCAGGGACGCAACTTTGCTGCCGAACGCGCCGAGCCCCACGGCAATCTGTTCGATGCTTTGGCCGCCCACGTCGGCGCGCTGCAGGCGAACGGCAAGCGCGTCCTGATCGCATTGTGGAGCGAGGGCGCGCGCGAGCGCATGTGCCACGTGCTCGCCGACCACAGGCTCGTCAATCTCGCCGACGTGGCGAATTTTTCGGACGCGCTGCGCCGGCCGAAGTCCGAAGTGGGGCTCGCGGTGCTCGGGCTCGAGGCCGGCTTCGAGACCGCCGAGCTCGCAGTCGTCGGCGAGCAGGACATTTTGGGCGACCGGCTGGTGCGGCCGCGGCGCGGCGGCAAGCGCGCTGCCGATTTCATCGCCGAGGTGACGAGCCTTTCCGCCGGCGACCTCGTCGTCCATATCGACCACGGCATCGGCCGCTTCGTCGGCCTCACCAATATCGAGGCCGCCGGCGCCCCGCACGATTGCCTGGAGATCCATTACGCCGGCGGCGACAAGCTGTTCCTCCCCGTCGAGAACATCGAGCTGTTGTCGCGCTACGGCTCCGAGGAGGCGGGCGTCGACCTCGACCGGCTCGGCGGCGGCGGCTGGCAGGCCCGCAAGGCGCGGCTCAAGCAGCGTATCCGCGAGATGGCGGGCGAGCTGATCAAGGTCGCGGCCGAGCGGCAGCTGCGCGAGGCGCCGCGGCTGACCATCGGGCCCGGGCTCTACGACGAGTTCTGCGCCGGCTTCCCCTATGAGGAGACCGAGGACCAGCAGGCCGTCATCGACCGGGTGCTCGACGATCTTAACTCCGGCCGTCCGATGGACCGGCTGGTGTGCGGCGACGTCGGCTTCGGCAAGACCGAGGTCGCGCTGCGCGCCGCCTTCGTCGCGGCGATGAACGGCAAGCAGGTCGCCGTCGTGGTGCCGACCACGCTGCTCGCGCGCCAACACACCAGGACCTTCGCGGACCGGTTCCACGGATTTCCGGTGAACGTCGCCCAGCTCTCGCGATTAGTCTCCGCTTCCGATCTCGCCAAGGCCAAGCAGGGGCTCGCCGACGGCACGCTCGACATCGCGATCGGCACCCACGCGCTGCTCGGCAAGAACGTGCGGTTCAAGGATCTCGGCCTCGTCGTCATCGACGAGGAGCAGCATTTCGGCGTGGCGGCGAAGGAGAAACTCAAGCAGCTGCGCGCCGAGGTCCACGTGCTGACGCTCACCGCGACGCCGATCCCGCGCACGCTGCAGCTGGCGCTGAGCGGAGTGCGCGAACTCTCGATCATTGCCTCGCCGCCGGTCGACCGGCTCGCGGTGCGCACCTTCGTCTCCCCGTTCGACCCGCTGATCGTGCGCGAGGCGCTGCTGCGCGAGCGCTACCGCGGCGGCCAGGCGTTCTACGTATGCCCGCATATCGAGGATCTCGCCGAGGCCAAGGAATTTCTCGACCACAACGTTCCCGAGGCGCGCACCGCGACGGCGCACGGGCAAATGCCCTCGCGCGTGCTCGACGACGTGATGTCGGCGTTCTACGACGGCAAATACGACGTGCTGCTGTCGACCGCGATCATCGAATCCGGGCTCGACATTCCGACCACCAACACCTTAATCGTGCATCGCGCCGACCGCTTCGGGCTCTCCCAGCTCTATCAGCTGCGCGGGCGGGTCGGGCGCGCAAAAACCCGCGCCTATGCGCTGTTCACCCTGCCACCCACCAAGAAGATCACGCCGCAGGCCGAGCGCCGGCTCAAAGTGCTGCAATCGCTCGACACGCTCGGCGCCGGATTCCAGCTCGCCTCCCACGACCTCGACATCCGCGGCGCCGGCAACTTGTTGGGCGAGGAGCAATCCGGGCACATCAAGGAAGTCGGCTTCGAGCTCTATCAGCAGATGCTGGAGGAGGCGGTGCTGAGCCTGAAAGCCGGCATCGCGGCGCCGGCCGCGGAAAAATGGTCGCCCCAGATCAGCATCGGCACCCCGGTGCTCATCCCCGAGGATTATGTCCCGGACCTCAACGTGCGGCTCACGCTCTATCGCCGGCTCGCCGAGATCGAGGACGAGCGCGAGATCGACGCCTTCGGGGCCGAGCTCGCCGACCGGTTCGGCCCGGTGCCGGAGGAGGTGCGCCAGCTCCTGAAGATCGTCGCCATCAAGGCGCTGTGCCGCCGGGCCAATGTGGAGAAGATCGAAGCCGGGCCCAAGGGCGCGGTGATCGCCTTCCGCGACAACAGTTTTGCCGACCCCGACGCGCTGATCCGCTTCATCGGCGAGCAGGACCACGCTCGCGTGCGACCCGACATGAAGGTGGTGTTCTTCGACGAATGGCGAAAACCCGAGGACCGCCTCGACGGCGCCACCAAAATCCTGCGCACGCTCGCCCGCATCGCCGGGCCGGCCAAGGCGGCGTGAGGCGCTCGTAAAGCGGGTTGGTCGCCCTAGACGCGAAACCCGCCCCCTTCGTTGGCCGGGCTCGGTGGGGTTTCGCCACGCTCAACCCGGCCTACGAACCTACTCCAGAGCGTAGATGCATCAGCATATAATCTAAAGCAGCATTTTAGCGAATTGAATCGACTTAACCCCTTGATCCTGCATCGAAAGAATTATGAACGAGGGTCAATTTGCGGGCATTTCAGCCTCGAATCCGGTCCGTGCGGCGCGTTTCGCGTATTCGGCCGCGGCGCGTCCCATCGCGCCGGCGAGGTAGGCCGGGTCCTGCGCGCCCGAGACCGCGAGCACGTTGCCGAAGATGAAACAGGGCACGCCGTCGACGCCGGCTTCCTTGGCGGCTTGCGCCTCGCGCTCGATGCGCTCGACGTCGGCGTCGCTCGCGAGCAGCTTGCGCACGACATCGCCGTCCATGCCGCAGTCGACCGCGGCGCCGACCAGCACGTCCGCGTCGGTCAGGTCGGCGCCCTCGGAGAAATACAGCTCCATCAGCCGCTGCTTCATGCGCCCCGCATCCGACGTGTTGCGCGCCCACAGGATGAGCCGGTGGTAGTCGAGCGTGTTGGGCTGCCGCGCGATCTTGTCGAGGGCATAGTCGAGCCCTTCGCTCCGCGCCGCGGCGGCGACCCGCTCCGCGATCGCCGCATAGCGCTCGACCGAGCCGAATTTCGTCTCCAGGTATGTCTTGCGGTCGATGCCCTCGCGCGGGATCCAGTCGTTGAGGAAATACGGGCGCCAGCGCACCTCGGCGGCGATGTCGGGCCGCAAGGCCAGCGCCTTCTCCAGCCGGCGCTTGCCGATGAAGCACCACGGACAGACGATGTCGGAAACGACGTCGATCGGCATCGGGATGGGAGGCGACTGCGGGGCTGACATGACGATACCTCGGTTATTCGAGAGGAAGCTAAGCTTTGCCCCACTCTCCTGCAACCAGGCGCCAGACCGGCACGATTTGCGCAAAATGGGATGACCACCGGCCCGTCCGACCTATTCGGCTTAACGCTGCGCGATTGGGTCTACTGGACTAAGCTCGCGCTCGATACCATTGTCCGGCAGCGCGCAGGCGTTCGGGCCCAAAGGTAAAACTCTCCCAGAACTGCGATCGAAAACTTGGATCCGCGACTATGGGGATGAAGCAAACGCTTGGCGTCCTGAATCGGATGGAGGCTGAAGGCATCATCGGTCGATACGCAATCAGCGGCGCCTTCGCAGCTTATTATTACGTCGAGCCCACCGTAACGGAGGATTTGGACGTTCTCGTGTCGTTTGCCGAGCACTCAAGTCGCGAAAAATCGGGTCTCATCATGCTTGCTCCGATATTTTCGTACCTCAGTGAGAAAGGGTATGTTGAGCACCAAAAGGAGGGGATCGTCATTGAGGGCTGGCCGGTTCAGTTTCTGCCGGTGGCCAGTGACCTTGATGCCGAGGCGCTCGCTCGCGCCGGAGAGATAGAGATCCCGATCAGCGAGGCAGAGGGGACCGTGAAAACGCGTATTCTGCGGCCGGAGCATATCGTAGCAATTTCATTGGGAATTGGCAGACCGAAAGACTTCTTGCGAATAGCGCAGTTCCTTGAGGAAGAAGCGGTTGATCGCAAGCTTCTGTCCGACGTTCTCGGTCGACATGGGCTTACAGGCGCTTGGCAATCGTTTTGTAAACGGACTGGAATTGATCCCTAGTATGTTATAGATATAAAAATATGAGCCATTCTCGTAGATCCTATCCAAACGTGTCCGACATTCTTGCGCGCAAGGCCCAGGCACGTCGCGAAATTGCCCGTCGTCCTTATAGCGAAAAAATCGACATGGTCGAAACAATGCGCGAGCGCATCGCGCCCCTCAAGAGAGCCCGTGACAGCGGCACGAGTCGCGATCCAAAAAAGAAGTAGTGAGACGAGTCTTGCAGTGAGCCACTTGTTACAGTGTCGCGCCCGACGGCGCGCCCTGGAACGGCTCATTCGTCGTTGGCTCAGTGGCGGTCGCGGAATGCGGCGAGGAGGAGCGGATTGACGCCGCGCGCCGCGAGCGCGCTGCGGATACGCTCCGGGTCCGCGGCGACGCCGGCAAGCCGATGCCCTGCGAGTCGATCGGGCAGCGCCGCAAGCGATCCGCCTTCGCCGAGCTCGGCCAATAGATCCTGCAACTCGCGCCACGCGAACCGATAGCCGCCGACGTTGATCAAGCCCGCAGGCGGGCCGCTGACGATCAGCGTGTTGCTCTCGCGGTCGAGCCGGCAGGGATATTCGGTGTCGACAAAGCCCTCCGGGTCGATCCTGAGCGAGCGTGGATCCCCCGGTTCGACGCCCGCGGCAAGGCCGGCGGGAACCATCGGGCCGCGGAGCGCAAGCGTGCCGGTTGCGGTTCGTGCGACCTCGATTGAAGCCGCCGGACCTAACGGGCCGAGCGGGATCGCCGGCGGGATTCCGTCGGGTCCGCGGCGCCGCGCAATCATCCCGGCTTCGCCGAATGCGGCAACGTCGATGCACACGGGCGCGGCATTCGGCCAGGCCGCGGATGCCGACAGGAACTCGGGCGAACGCCATACCGCCAGGACCGCGTGCAGCGCGGATGCGTTGCCGAGCAGGCCCGCCTCCTGCATTGGCGCCAGGATTGCGGCTGGAACCACCGCGGTCTCGCAATGCTCGTCGTTCAATTGCGCCAAAAATGCTTCCGGCGAGAACGGCTGATGCAACGCAAGCCTTCCTCCGGTGATCAGCCACGGTATGATCAATGAGCCGAGGCCTGCGAACGAGGAAGTCGCAAGCGCGCCCAGCATCGCACTGCCCGGCGCCAACGCTGCCTCGGCAACGATCGCGTTCCCGGCCGCCACCAGTTCCGCATGGCTGTGCCTTACCGCAACGATGCCTTTGGCCGTGACATCGAAGGTCACCACGGCGACATGTTGCGGCGGAATGGCGTTGGGTCGGGAAGGAGCGGGCGCCCGCGCGACGTCGAACGCGCCATCGAGCGGAATTACGCCGTCCGGAAGCTCGCCGCCGAAGCCGCAGACGAAGCGAACGGAGAAAATCTCCGCCGCAACGTGGATGACGATCTCGCCATGATCGACAGCGCCGACGCGGCCAACAATGATCAGAGCCCGCGGCGCCAACCGCGCGAGCGCGGCGACTGCGTCGGCTTGCCGCCACAGCAGCGGCATGGGCGCGGCGATCATGCCGGCGCGCAGCACGCCGAGCAGTGCAATCACGCTCTCGACGACGTTGGGCATCTGCAGCGCGACGATCGAGCCCGGCGCCAGTCCCAGATTCAGCAATCGGTCAGCCACGGCCTCGATGGCGCGATCGGCGTCCGCATAGGTCAGCCGACGCGGCGCCACGTCGGTGAAATGCGCACGATCGGGCGGGTCGACCAGCGCCCAGGCCGCGGGCGTGCGCTCGGCGGCACGGCGGAACAGATCATCGAGGCTCCCCGGACCGGTGTGCTGCCGCGCGTCGATGCGATCGTCCGAAGTCAAGGCGTGCCTCATCGTACCGGCGGCTGATGCCACCAGGTCTCCGGGAGATAGCCGGACAGCGAGGTGGTGGCCGGGCGCTCGATATAGGCCCAATGCGCGACCCATTGCTCGGGCAGATGAAACAGCGGCACGACGAACAGGCCGGACATCAGCACGCGGTCGAGCGCCCGCACCGCGGCAATGAAGTCCTCGCGACTTTCCGCCGCAAGCAGCGCGCCAATCATCGCGTCGAGCGCCTTGCTGCGCACGCCCATGTAGTTGCGGCTTCCCGGCTCGTCGGCGGCCGCCGATCCCCAATAGAAGCTCTGCTCGTTGCCCGGGGAGAGCGACTCGCTCCATGAATATCGTAGCATATCGAAATCGAAGGTTTGCCGGCGCTGCTCGTATTGGACGGCGTCGACCATGCGCACCCGAGCCTGGATGCCGGCGCGCCGCAGGTGGTGGGTGAACGCGAGCGCCAGGCGTTCCTCGTCCTTCGCGGTGACCAGAATCTCGAAGCTGAGCGGACGTCCGCTCGATCGATGGCGCAACTCGGTGCCGTCGAGGTCGTAGCCGGCGGCATCGAGCAACGCGAGGGCGCGGCGCAGCGTGGTGCGGTCGCGTCCGGAGCCGTCCGAGACCGGCGGCGACCAGGTGCCTGCGAGCACGTCCGGGCGCACCGCTTCCGGATAGGGAGCGAGCAGCGCGCGTTCGCGCGCGCCTGCGGCCCGCCCGCGGGCGGAAAGCTCGGAGCCTTCGAAGAAGCTCGCCGTGCGACCGTAAAGGTCGAAGAAAAAATTGTGGTTGACCCATTCGGCATCGAACAAGAGGCCGATCGCCTCGCGCACGCGGATGTCCGCGAATATCGGCCGCCGGGTGTTGAACACGAACGCGGACAACGGCCGGGGCAGGTCGGTCGGGAGCGCCTCCTTCAGGATGCGCGCGTCGCGCACCGCCGGCACGTCGTAGGCGGTCTTCCACCGTCCCGGATCGGTCTCGGTGCGCACATCGACGAGCCCTTTTTTGAATGCCTCGAATTCCGCATTGCCGTCGCGATAGAACTCGAACCGGATCTCGTCGAAATTCCAGTATCCGCGGTTGACCGCGAGATCCCGGCCCCAATAGTCGGGACTGCGCTTGAGCAGCACGCGCTCTCCGGCTCTGACATCCGCAACGAGGTAAGGCCCGCTGCCGAGCGGCGGCGCAAACGAGGTCTGATCGAAGGTCGAGGCGTCGGTCGCGTGCTTGGGCAGAATCGGCATCAGTCCCAGGATCAGCGGCAGTTCGCGATCGTCGGCGCCGGCGAGATCGAAGCGAACGGCGCGCTCGCCGAGGACTTCGGCGCGGCGAACCTTGGCGTAATACGTGCGGTAATTCGGGCGACCTTTGTCGCGCAGCAGCTGCCACGAGAAGATCACGTCCTCGGCGGTGACCCGATGTCCGTCGGAGAATTTTGCGCGCGGATCGAGCGTGAACGTCACGTAGCTGCGCGCCGCATCGGTTTCGATCGTTTGCGCCAGCAGGCCGTAGAGCGTGAACGGCTCGTCGAAGCCGCGCGCCATCAAACTCTCGATGACGTAGCCGCGCACGTGCTCGAAAGCCAATCCTTTGACGATGAGCGGATTGAGGCTGTCGAAACTGCCCACGATGCTGGCGACCATACGGCCGCCTTTCGGCGCGGCCGGATTGACGTAGCGAAAATGCGAGAAATCGGCCGCGAGCGCCGGACTTCCGTGCATGGCGATCGCATGGGACGGCTCGGCGCCGAGCAGGGACCCCGAAGTCGCGCAGGTCGAGAGCGCGGTCCAGGCTACCAGCACGACGCATCGAGCCAAGCGACCTCGCGGAACGCAAGAATGTTTGGAGCCGCGGCCGATGGAAGCCGATTCGATTTGCACCGCCGCAGCGTATCACCGGGCAATTCGCGGGCGCTGCGGGAAATTACCGCTGATGCCCGATACGGAGCACACAGCCGATGTGGCGCGACCCCGATAGCGCGGCTCCGACCCGGCACTCCGGCGCGATCAATTCGACGCCTCGCGTCACGTTCTCGCCGTATTTGGCGCCGAGACAGCCCGCGGAATTGGGGACGAGCCCGCGCCAGCCAAGATGTGGCGCCAGCGGCGAGAGAGGAACGATACCATGGAGCTTCGGATCGCTTTCGGCCCGGCCCATTCGGTGCGCTGGGCGGCTACGGCCATTGCGGCGGCAAGTTTCGTCCTTGGCGGTGCGATGTGGGCGGGCGCCCAGCAACAGCCGGCGCCTGCCGCGCCGACGCAGGCCGCGCCGACGAAGCCCGCGGCCAAGCCGCAGGCCAAGAAGCCGGCAACGCCCGCGCCCGCGGCGCAGACCGCTCCGGCTCAGGCCGCGCCGCCGGCCCAGCCTTCGGCTCAGCCCGGGCAAGCCGCAGCCCCCGCGCAGCAGCTGCCGCTCGTCTATTCGCCGTGGACCAAGATCTGCGGCAAGGATCAGCAGCAGGCGAACGCCAAGGAAGTTTGCCTCGTCATCAAGGAGGCGCGGCTCGAGACCGGGCAGTTCGTCGCCGGGGCGGTCCTGGTCGAGCCGGAAGGCGACCCGAAAAAGATGCTGCGCGTCACCCTTCCGTTGGGCATGCAGCTACAGCAGGGTACCCGCGTCATCATCGATCAGGGCAATCCGGTGGCGCGTCCGTATGTGATCTGCTTCCCCAACGGGTGCATGTCGGATTACGACGCCGATACCGACATGGTCGGCAAGCTGAAGAAGGGCCAGGGCTTGATCGTGCAGGCGATCAATGCCGGCGGACAGCCGATCAGCCTGACGCTGCCGTTGGCGGATTTCGCCAAGGCCTATGACGGCCCGCCGACAGACCCCAAGGTGCTCGAGGAGCAGCAGAAGAAGTTGCAGGACGAGCTGCAGAAGAAGGCCGAGGAAGCCCGCAAGAAGCTCGAGAGTCAGCAGCCGCAGGCCGCCGCGCCCGGAGCAGCAGCTCCAGCCGGCAAGTAAGCAGCGGCACGGGGGAGAAGGAGGCGCGCCCGGCGCGCCTCCTTTTTGTTTGCGACGAGCTGAGCGCGTCGTCCCCGCGAAAGCGGGGACCCATGAACACGGATCGCGCGAAATCCCGCGGGCGCGGTGATCATAGGTCCCGGCTCGTGGGCGCTGTGCGCCCTTGGCCGGGACGACAAGTTCGCGAGTCAATTCAGCTGCGAATTGCGCGGCCGGAACGAACCGGTGTCGTCGCGTTCGAACACTTCGGCGACCTGGGGATGCCGGATCGGGGCACCGGAAGTGTCGGGCAGCAGGTTCTGCTCCGACACGTAGGCGACGTACTCGCTCTCGGCGTTTTCCGCGAACAGATGATAGAACGGCTGATCCTTGTTGGGCCGGACCTCGGCCGGGATCGAAAGCCACCATTCCTCGGTATTGTTGAAGGTGGGATCGACGTCGAAGATCACGCCTCGAAACGGGTAGAGCCGATGCCGGACCACCTGGCCGATCTTGAATTTGGCAGCTCGGGATTTGAGCATGAGTGGCGGGAAATGGTCCATCCGGTGACGCGCGATTGTCCGGCCGAGCGCGGCGAATCTCCGCCCGGACGGAGTTCCAACTCGGAAACTGAGCGCGGATTTACGTCGAAATTGCGATAGGCGCAACCGCCCCGCTAGAGCCCGTACCGCGTCGCCAGCTCGGGGTCCTTGGCCGCGACCAGCCGGGCAAGGTCGACCACCACTTTGGCCTGTTTCCAGGTCGCGTCGTCCTGCATCTTGCCTTCGATCATGACCGCGCCGGTGCCGTCCGGCATGGCGTCGAGGATCCGTTTGGCGAACGCGACCTCGGCGGGATCCGGCGAGAACACCCGCTTGGCGATCGCGATCTGGGAGGGATGCAGCGACCACGCGCCGACGCACCCCATCAGGAACGCATTGCGGAATTGCGCTTCGCAGGCATCGGGGTCGGAGAAGTCGCCGAACGGGCCGTAGAACGCCTTGATGCCCGCCGCGGCACAAGCGTCCACCATCTTTGCCAGCGTGTAGTGCCACAGATCCTGCTGGAACTGCGCGCGCTCGCCGGCGCCCTGCGCGGCATCGGCGAGGATCTTGTAATCCGGGTGGCCGCCGCCGACCCGCGTCGTCTTCATGGCGCGGGATGCCGCGAGATCCGCCGGGCCGAGGCTCATGCCGTGCATGCGCGGCGAGGCGGTGGCGATCGCCTCGACGTTGTTGACGCCCTGGGCGGTCTCCAGGATCGCGTGGATCAGGATGGGCTTTTCGACCCGGTGTTTCGCCTCGAGCTGCGCCAGGAGCTGGTCGAGGTAGTGGATATCCCAGTCGCCTTCGACTTTGGGCAACATGATGACGTCGAGCTTGTTGCCGATCGCGGCCACGATCTCGGTGACATCGTCGAGCGCCCAAGGCGAATTGAGCGCATTGATGCGCGTCCACAGGCCGGTGGCGCCGAACGCGACCGCCTTCGCCATGGCGATGAAGCCGCGGCGGGCCGCCTCCTTGGCGTCCGCCGGAATTGCATCCTCGAGATTGCCGAGCAGCACGTCGACCTGGCCGACGAGCTCGGGGACTTTCGCGCGCAATTTCTCCACGTGCGGAGGCACGAAATGGATCATCCGCTCGAGCCGGACGGGGGGCTCGTGTCGGGGCTCGGGCGCCCCGATCGCCAGCGGCTGGTAGAAATTGCGGGGAAGCTTCATGGCTGATCCGGAGACTCGGGTAAAGCGCCGCAAGCGACGAGCGCGCCAACTCCGATGCCCAGTTTTCCCGCTCCGGTCAATCTGCCCCGGCTATTGGAGGGCACCGGCGGATTGGCTAGAGACACTTCCGATATTCGGAAGCCGGCATCATCATCGTCATGGCGAAAGATGGCAGTCGTAACCCCGACGCAGCGCCGCGGGCGCAGGAGGATCGTGCGCATGAGCCTGAATCGTCCCGCCAGATGGGCGATCGCCTTGGTGCTCACCGCGTTCGCGGTGGTGATTTCCTACCAATGGCTCGACCGCCCCATCGCCTATTTCGCGCATGCCCATTTTCACAATGAGCCGTTGTTCACCCAGCTCACGCTCATCCCCGAATTTTTCGCGCCGCTGGCGGTGCTGGCGTTCATCGGACTCGGGCTGCGGGCGCTCGTGGAGAAGCCGCTGACGCGGCTCGAGGCCGTCACGCTGCTCTGCGCGCTCAGCCTGGTCGTGGCCAGCGCCATCAAGAACCAGCTGAAGCTGGCGTTCGGCCGCACCTGGCCGGAGACCTGGGTGCGGGACAATCCCTCCCTCATTCGCGACGGCGTCTACGGCTTTCATCCGTTCCACGGCGGAGCCGGCTTCGAGTCCTTTCCATCCGGGCACACGACCGCGGTCGTGGCGGTCATGTCCGTGCTCTGGATCTGCTACCCGCGGTTCCGGGTCCTTTATGCGCTGTTCGTCGCCGTGGTGGTGATCGGGCTGATCGGCGCCAACTTCCATTTCTTGAGCGACTGCATTGCCGGAGGGTTCCTCGGGGCTTCGACCGGATGGGTCGTGGTCACGCTGTGGGAGAGCAGCGGCCGGGTGCCGGTATTGCCGCAGGACAAGAACGGAAGCTGACGAAGCTTGCGCGTGTGACGATCGCTTTTGACTCCGAACGAGCCGCAAACGCCTCCCTCCCCTTGAAAAGGGGAGGGATGGGCTGGGGATCGCGACCCCCCGACCGCCAACCGAAATCGGCTCTTGCCGATTTCGGCAGATATATCTTGGGCCAAGTCGGAAACATCCGACTTGGCCGGGTCGACCCTCGGGTCGAGCCCGAGGGCAGGCTCTCCCCTTTCAGGGGGAGGTGTTCCCAGCCAGCCGCCAAGAAATATGCGATTGTCCTGTTTTATAGCGCCTCGCCCCGCATCAAACGCGGCGCCGCGAGGGCGGGCTCGATGCCTTCGCGCATCAGCGCCCGGCGCAGCGGTCCGATCCGGTCGATGAGATAAAGCCCGAGTCCGCGGATACCCTGGATCGGCAAGAAATCCGAGAGCAGGCTGCGGTTGAGAAGGTCGACCGCGACCGTGCGGGTCGTCACATCCGCCCGGCGTGCGGTCTCGTAGCGCGTCAGTACCTCCGCGGAACCGGGATCGCGGCCGGCCTGGCGCGCAGTCGCCGCGAGCTCGGCGATCGTGGCCGCATCGCGCAGACCCAGATTGAGTCCCTGCGCGCCGATCGGCGGCAGCGCATGGGCCGCTTCGCCGACCAGCGCGATGCGGTGCGCCGACACTCGCCGCGCGGTTTCAACGCCGAGCGGAAACATGCCGCGCTCGGTCTCCAATACGATCTTGCCGAGGATCGAATGTGCGCGGTGCTCGATTTCCTCGGCGAGCGGCGCCGCGGGGAGCGAGCTCAGCCTCTCCGCCTCACCGGAGCCGACGACCCAGACCAGGCTCGACCGCATGCCCGGAAGCGGCACCAGGGTGAAAGGACCGCTCTCGGTATGGAATTCGGTCGAGGTGCCCGCGTGAGGCCTGGTATGTCGCAGGTTCAAGGTCAGCGCCGCCTGGTCGTAGTCGAATGCGTCGGTGACGACTCCGGCGGCGGCACGGCACAGCGACCCGCGCCCATCAGCCCCGATGACGAGCCGCGCGTCGAGCCTGCTCTCGTCGGCAAGGCGCACCCGAACGCGGTCTGCCTCTACTTCGATCGCCGCGGCCGCCTGGTCGATCCGCCGCAGTTGCGGCAGGCCCGCCGCGCGGCTGTCGAGCGCGGCGACGAGATGGTGATTTTCGATGTTGTGCCCGAATGCTGCGAGCCCGATTTCCGCGGCATGGAACACGACTTCGGGCGCCCGTATCAGGCGTCGCGTATCGTCGATGATGCGGATGGTTTCGAGCGGGGCAGCGTGATCTCGGCACGACGCCCAGACCCCGAGCGTCTCGAGCGCACGCACGGAGCTGGCGAGCAGCGCGGTCGTGCGGTTGTCCGGACGGGCAGGGCGCTTGGATACCAGCGCCGTGTCGATTCCGGCCGCCGCCAGCGCGATTGCCGCCGTGAGCCCGGCGGGTCCCGCGCCGATCACTGCGATTTCGACGCGCGAGGCCCGCGAGCCGCGCTGCGAGTGATTTTGCCGATTCCGTGATCCAGCCATGTCGCCTTGCGCGGGACTTGACGAACGGCACGAAAACCGTGCCCGCTACTCCGGGTTCGGGCTCATTTCCCGCCCGCTTCGGATAGCATGGACGTGACCGCGGATCACTCTCCGGCCGATTCCGGCAAACCCGCGGCGCGGCCGGCAAGCGCCGGGCCATTCGCGCGCGCCTTTGCCGTGCACGTGCTGACCGCCTGCGGCGCCGCACTGTGCCTGCTGGCGCTACTGGCGGCCGTATCCGCGAATTGGGCGCTGATGTTCGTCTGGCTCGGCCTGGCGCTGATCATCGACGCCGTCGACGGCACGCTCGCTCGCCATTTCAAGGCCAGGGAGTTGTTGCCGCGCTGGTCGGGAGACACGCTCGACCTCGTGGTCGATTATCTGGGCTACGTGTTCGTGCCGGCTTACGCGATCGTCGCCGGCGGGTTGTTGCCGGACATCGCCGCGATCCCGGCCGGGTTGTTGATCCTGGTCGCCAGCGCGCTGTATTTCGCCGATCGTCGGATGAAGACGCCGGACAATTATTTCCGCGGCTTTCCCGCGCTGTGGAATGTGGTGGCCTTTTATCTCTTCCTGCTGCGGCCTGAGCCATGGCTGGGCGTTGCCCTCGTGCTCGCGCTCTGCGGCTTGAGCTTCGTGCCGTTCCCGTTCCTGCACCCGCTACGCGTCGCGCGATTCCGTGCTTTCAACGTCGTGCTGCTGCTCGCCTGGTCGGTGCTTGCCGTCGTGGCGGTCATCCGGGACATGGAGCCCGGGACCCCGGTCAAGCTGGCCTTGGTCGCGCTGGCGGTCTGTTTCCTCGCCGGCGGGCTACTGCGAGGCCGGGTCGCGCCCGCGCCCTGAGCCGATGAGAAAGCTCCAGCCATGGCAGCGCAAGAACCCGTTCTCCTTGTCCGATGCGGCGTCCTACGTGACCGGGGACCGTGCCGCACGTCACCGGCGGCCGGTAGAATTTCGAGGCAATCCGCGCTCCACCGTGGCGTTCGCGCTCAGATGTAATTCGCCGCGGCGGCGGCTTCCGAGAACGATTTTCCGGCATGGAGCGCTTGCTCGACCGCGGCGTCGGTCTTCAACATGCGCTCGGCCGCGTCCAGCACGCGCGCCAGATCGCCGCGCGGAACGACGACGATTCCGGTGTCGTCACCCGCGACGAGATCGCCCGGCTTCACCGCGATGCCGCCGATCCTCACTGGCTCGCTCAGCGCCTCGAGCTTGAGCCGGGTCTTGCCGGTGGTCGGGGTGACCGAGCGGCTGGCCAGCCACAGGCCGGTCGCGCGGATCTCCTCGACGTCGCGGCACCCTCCGTCGATCACCACGGCCGCTGCGCCGCGGTTTTGCGTCGCGAGCGCCGCAAGGCCCCCGAATGTGGAAATGTCGGCGCCGCCCACGTCGGCCATCAGCACGTCACCCGGCGCGATTGCCGCGATCATCTTGCCGACCCCGAACTCCACGCGCGGGAAGCTGCCCAGCGCCCCGGCGCGCTCGCGAGCGGTCACGGCAAATCCCGCGAACCGCCCGTGCCCGCTGCGCTGAACGAGCCCGCGCACCACGCCGGCGATGCCGCACTGATCGAGCGCGTCCGACCAGGTGCTGGTGCCGATCGCCTTGCAGCGTTGCAGAAACTGGGCGGTGTCCATGGCAATCCTCCCGCTGATGAGAAGCCCGCAGGCTAGCACGTGCGCGCGAATACCCCGCGCACGCTGCGCATGGGCCCCATCAAGCCCGATCCCTTGCGTCCTGGCGCGACGAACCTATGATCGCGGCCCGCAACGGGTCGAGTGCCGGGGCATCGCGCCGGCGCTCGCTTCGTCGATCAAGAGGCGAATTCCCGATAGGAGCCAGTCATGGTCGCAGCAGTCCGAGTCCACAAACCCGGCGGTCCCGAGGTCCTGAAATACGAGGACATCGAGTTCGGCGCCCCGGGACCGGGCGAGATCAAGGTCCGGGTACATGCCTGCGGCCTCAACTACATCGACACGTATTTTCGCAGCGGCCTTTATCCGCCGCCTTCGCTACCCTTCGTCCTCGGCAATGAAGGGGCCGGCGAGGTCACCGCGGTCGGCTCCGGCGTCAAGGATTTCAAGGTCGGCGACCGGGTCGCATGGGTGGCGATCGGCAGCTATGCGGCCGAGCGTCTGTTGCCGGCGGACCGCGCCGTGAAACTTCCCGACAAGATTTCCTACGAGCAGGCGGCCGGCATGATGCTCAAGGGCATGACCGTCCAATATCTGCTCCGCCGGACCTACAAGGTGCAGAAAGGCGACAACGTGCTGATCCACGCCGCAGCGGGAGGGATCGGACTGATCGCCTGCCAATGGGCGAACCACCTCGGCGCCAATGTGATCGGCACGGTCGGCTCCAAGCAGAAGGCCGAGCTCGCCAAGGCGCACGGCTGCCATCACGTGGTCCTCTACGGCGAGGAGGATTTCGTCGCGCGGGTCAAAGAGATCACCAAGGGTGCGCTGTGCCCCGTGGTCTACGACGGCGTCGGGAAGGCTACCTTCCCGGGCTCGCTGGATTGCCTGCGCCCGCTCGGCCTGTTCGTGAGCTTCGGCAATGCGTCGGGGCCGATCGAGGCGTTCAATCTGGGCATTCTTTCGCAAAAAGGCTCGCTTTACGTCACCCGGCCGACGCTCGTCACCTACACGGCCAAGCGTGAGGATCTCCTCGCCACCGCCAACGACCTGTTCTCGGTCGTCACCAGTGGCGCGGTAAAGATCCCGATCAACCAGAGATACGCGCTGAAGGACGCGGCGAAAGCCCATCAGGATCTCGAGAGCCGAAAAACCACCGGATCCTCGATCCTGACTCCGTGAGGCAGTCTCCACCTCTCCCCGGCGGCCCGGGCGGGGAGAGGGGACCTGCACCCTCAGGTCCCCGTGAACCGCGCGGGCTCACGAAATACAACGGAAAGCACGTCACAGCCTGCTCTGCAGGAACGCCCTGATGTGCTCGATCGCCTGGCGCGCTTCCGGCAGCACCGGCGCGAACAGATGCCATACGTGCGGCATGCGCGGCCAGACCTCGAGCTCGACATCGCATCCGGCCGCCCGCAGCTTCTCCGCCATGCGCACCGAATCGTCGCGCAAGATCTCATCGCTCCCCACCTGGAGCAGGCTGGGGGGCAGCCCGGCCGGATCGCCGTACACGGGAGACGCATACGGCATGCGCGGATCGGCGCTCGCGAGATAATATTCGACGAGGCTCTGCGCCTCGTCGGCATTGAGTATCGGGTCGGCCTCGGCGTTGAGGCGAAACGACGGGCTCTCGAGCGCGAGATCGAGCCAGGGCGAGAGCCCGACGGCCGCCGCCGGAAGCGGCAGGCCTTCGTCGCGCGCTTTGAGCAACATCGCAAACGCGAGATTGCCGCCGGCGGAATCCCCCATGACCGCGATCCGTCGGGAATCGGCGCCGTCGGCCAAGAGCCAGCGATAGGCGGTGACCGCGTCCTCGAGCGCCGCCGGAAACGGATGCTCGGGGGCGAGCCGATAATCCACGGACAGCAGACGCGCGCGTCCCGCCGTAGCCAGGCGCCAGGTCAGATGCCGGTAAACCGAGGACGATCCGGTCACGAATCCGCCCCCGTGCAGATAGAGGATATGACGATCGCGTCGCGACGCCGGAGTGACGACGAGGACCGCCGGGACGCCACCGGCGTTCAGGGCGGTGGTCTGCGTGCCTGCCGGCGGGTTCGGGACAAAGCGCTCGGCGGCCGTGCGCCACTGCCGCCGCTGGGCCACGCTCGCCCCGGGATGGTCGCGGCGCTTGATGAACCAGCGCACGCCCAGGCGCACGAGTTCGGCGCGCAAGCTCATGGATTCCCCGCCGGATGCCTGCGATCGCTCTCGCTCCGCAGCATCGCGTGATCAAAATCCCACGGCGGTGCCGTGAAGGTCATAAGCGTCGGTTCGCTCGATCCGGGCCGTGACGATCTCGCCCACGCGCAGCGGCCGCCGGCTGGAAAGAAATACGCTGCCGTCGATTTCCGGGGCATCGGCGTGGCTGCGCCCCTTCGCTACGGTAGGTCCGAGCGCGTCGATGATGATTTGCTGTCGCGTGCCGATTTTCCGCTTCAGGCGCTTGGCCGAGATTGCCTGCTGGTGTCGCATCAAAAGATCCCAGCGCTCCCGTTTGATCTCGTCCGGGACCGGCGGCGCGAGGGCATTGGCGGCGGCGCCCTCGACTGCCTCGTAACGGAAGCAGCCGACGCGGTCGAGCTCGGCTTCGCCGAGCCAATCGAGCAGCTGGGCGAAATCCTCTTGCGTCTCCCCGGGAAATCCCACGATGAAGCTCGAGCGGATTGCGAGATCCGGGCAGATTTCTCGCCAGCGGCGGATGCGCGCCAGCGTTTTCTCCCGGGCGGCCGGCCGGCGCATGCGCTTGAGCACCGCGGGGCTCGCATGCTGGAACGGCACGTCGAGGTAGGGCAACAGCTTGCGCTCGGCCATCAGCGGGATCACCGCGTCGACGTGCGGATAGGGATAGACGTAATGCAACCGCACCCAGACCCCGAGCGAGCCGAGCTCGCGGGCGAGATCGAGGAAACGCGCCGGCACCGCGCGGTCGCGCCAGGCGCTCCCCGCATATTTGATATCGGTGCCGTAGGCGGAGGTGTCCTGCGAGATCACTAGCAGCTCCTTCACACCGGCGGCGACGAGACGCTCCGCCTCGCGCAGCACGTCGGCCGCGGGCCGCGACACCAGCCTGCCGCGCAGGCGCGGGATGATGCAGAAGGTGCAGGAATTGTTGCAGCCTTCCGAGATCTTCAGATAGGCGTAGTGCCGCGGCGTGAGCTTGATGCCCTGCGGCGGGAGGAGGGCGAGCAGCGGATCGTGTTGCGGCGGCGCGGCCTCGTGCACCGCGGCCATCACGCTTTCGTACTGTTGCGGGCCCGAGACCGCGAGCACGTCGGGGTAACGCGCGCGGATTTTCTCGGGCTCCGCTCCCATGCAGCCGGTGACGATCACGCGTCCGTTCTCGGACAGCGCGTTGCCGATGGCCTCGAGCGATTCCGCCTGCGCCGTCTCGAGGAACCCGCAGGTGTTGACGATCACCACGTCGGCGCCGCGATGGTGGCGCGCAAGCTCGTAGCCCTCGGCCCGCAGGCGCGTGAGGATGCGTTCGGAATCGACCAGCGCCTTGGGGCAGCCGAGCGACACGAATGAGATTTTGGCGGCCTCATTGGCCATGCGGCACGCGTCAGCCTGAATGTTGGGACGCCCGCGCATGGAGCGCGCGGCTCGGGCGCTGAGTAGCGAAGCGTCCGGCGACTTGCAAGCCGGACGAGGGGTGAACGGGAGCGCTAGATCACGAACGGGACCAGTGCCCTTACCCGCGCCCGGTACGCCGAGTATTCGTCGGGGAAATGCCGCATCATCAGCGCTTCTTCCTGTCGCAGCTTGATCCAGAAGCTGGCGCAGCAGAGCACGAACCCCACGAGGCCGCCGAGCCGGTCGGCCGCGAGCGCGGTCGCGAGGAACATCATCAGGATCGCCGAATAGATCGGATGACGGACATAGCGATACGGCCCGCGCGTCACGAGCTCGTGATCCCGCTTGAGCGTGACGATGCCGCTCCAGTTCGAGCCGATCGCATGGCGCGCCCAGATGGCGAGGATGAGCCCTCCGGCGCACAGCACGGCCGCGGTGATTTCTACGGCGGGACCGGGCGGGACGACGCGTCGCGTGAGCGGATCGAGCGGAACCGCGTTCATGAGCAGCGCGAACGCAACGACGAGCAGCAGCAGATACCACAAGCGGCTCCCCCAATCCTGACGTTGCGCCGTACGCTTGGTCGAAGCCGCCGTCGCGGCCCAATACGCGGCGAACACGGCCCAGCAGACGATGATGAAATTGCGCAGGAGCATGATCGGTTGCGACGGATCGTAGGCGTTGGTCCTCGCGCCTGGGGACGAGGGGCGGCATCGGCTATGCTACACGATAATCGAGTTTTGGGACCGGCAACATGAGCGGGACCCCGCGCTTCGACTACGACGCAGGCGATGTCCATCTTCGCTACGCCGAGGGGCGCCGCATTTCGCCGCAGGCCATGGCGATGTGGCTGGAAGCAATCGAGCGCCATGTCCCGCCCTCCGAAGTCAAGACCGTCATCGACCTCGGATGCGGCACGGGGAGGTTCAGCGCGGCCCTTCGCCAGCGCTTTTCCGCTCGGGTGGTGGCAATCGATCCGAGCCGGAACATGCTCGGCGTCGCCGCCGCGAACGCGACGGCCGGATTGGCCTACGTTCAAGCGACGGCCGGCCACATCCCGCTGCGCGAGGGCTGCGCAGACCTGGTGTTCGCGTCGATGGTCTGGCATCACATTCCGGACCGGCACGAAGCGGGCCGAGAGATCGCCAGGGTACTGCGGCCAGGCGGCTATTTGTGCGTTCGAACGCCGACGCGGGAAGCGGTGGATTCCGAGCTCTACCTGCGCTTCTTTCCATCGGCGAGACGGCTCAACGAGCAAATCATGCCGGCCCGTCGGGATTTGCTCTCCTGCCTGACGGACTGCGGCCTGCAACTGATTCACCACGGCATCATCCGGCATCCTCAGAACGGCAGCCCGCGCGAATATGCCGACAGGGTCGCCCTGCGCGCATTTTCGGACTTGGCGTCGATTTCCGAGGAAGAATTCCGGTGTGGTATGGAAGAGCTGCGTCGCTACTGCGCCACGGCGCCCCATCAGGAGATCGCCGTGGATGTCGATCTCTTCGTGTGTCGAACGCCGCTTGACACTCCATAAGGAGATTTCCGGATGAACGATCGCTCCGCTGCCGCCCGTTCGCCCGCCTTGCCCGCTATCGCCGCCGCGCAAGTGAGCGGGATCGACAATGTCGAGAGCCGGATCTTTACGATCCGCGACTTTGCACTGGAATGCGGGAAGGTGCTCGCAGAGGCGGCGATCGCCTACGAGACCTACGGCAGGCTGGACGCGACCGGCCGCAATGCCGTGCTGCTCACGCATGGATTTACCAGCAGCCATCATGCCGCCGGCCGCTATGCTGCCGGCAAGGCGGCGCGCGGCGTCTTGGAGCACGAGCCCGGATGGTGGGAGGCGCTGGTCGGGCCGGGGCGCCCAATCGATACCGATCGGCTGTTCGCCGTTTCCTCCAACATGCTGGGCTCTTCCTACGGCTCGACCAATCCGGCAAGCCCCGATCCCGCGACCGGGAAACCCTATGGTCCGGAGTTTCCGCCCATCACACTCGCGGATATCGTGCGCGCCCAGCGGCTGCTCCTGGAGCATCTGGGCGTCAAGCACCTCGTGGCGGTGGCCGGTCCGTCGTTCGGCGGATACCAGGCGTTCCAATGGGCGGTCACCTTTCCCGACTTCATGAATGGAATTGTCGCGGCGGTCACCGCGCCCAAAGGGAGTGGCGGTGAACGCGCCATCCGCGATCTCATCGCGCAGCTCGCCAGGCATCCCAATTGGAACGGGGGCTTCTATTACGACAAGGGCGGCATCCGCTCGGCAATGGTCGAATTTCGGGTTGCCACCCTGAAGCGTTACGGCATCGCGCAGCAGCTGGTGGAGCGATATCCCGATCCGGCCGCGCGGGAATCAGCGCTTCGCACCCTCGCCGAGCACTGGGCGGATGCATTCGACGGCAACTCGCTCATCACCTTGCGCAGGGTCGCTGCCGAATTCGACGCAGAGCGGCATCTTGCCCGGATCAAGGCGAAAGTGCTCTATGTGCTGTCGACGACGGATCAATTGTTCCCGGCTGCAATGGGGCCCGGTGTGGTGGAACGACTGAAAGCGGCGGGCGTCGACACCACCTATTTCGAGCTCGAGAGCGACAAGGGGCATCTCGCGAGCGGGGTCGATGCCGGAAAATGGGCTCCGGTCCTGCGGGAATTTTTGCAGCGCCTGACGGCGGAGGCGTGATCCGGCCGGCAAGCCACTTACGTGGCCTTCTCCAAAAAAGGACCCCGGCTCGCTCTGAGGGCGTCGGGGCCAGAAGCCCGACAGCCATGCAAGGGAGGAAATGCCGACCGTCGGCGTAGGCGAAGATTGCCATGCGCGTCCGGCAACCGGTGTGACCTCGTTCACAGGGAGCACGGCGGCAACCTCGCTGCGACGGCAGGGCTCCGCGCTGCGGCACCGCCTACGGAACTTCACCCTCGACGCTGCGATTATTTCGTTGGCGCTACGTCGCAACAGCGAACCGGCAGCGGGGACGCGATGGATCCGACGAAATATAGCGGCATTGTCGACGGTCTGGACGCGATGAAGGCCGCCGGCCTCATCATTCGGTACAATCTCACTTGGGAAGCACCCGGCGGCGAGCCGAAAGTGGCGGTATGGCGGGTGTGCGACACGCCGGACGATGAGCTGCGCAAGTCTATCACCGACGGCCTGGCGGGTCTGGTCACGGAAGCCCAATTGAGCATCGTACCGAGCACAGAACGCGCACCCTGAGCGGTAAAGACGTCGACTTGAAAAACATCGGCTTGGCGCCGAGGCGCCAAGCCGGGTCTTCGCGTGGGGCGCCGCGCCACGAGTTCCTGCGACCAAGCTGCAGAATCGTTTCCGTTCCGTTGCGATTCTATCTCAATAAAAATTCTTTATTCGCTGTGGCCTGCAGCCGCTGGCTCCTACCTCGCAGCTTTGGCCCAGGAACTTGTTTGAAACGCGGCCTCGCTTCCTGCGGCGGTAGAAAGATAAGGCGCGCGCTTCCATCGCGGAGGCCACCCAAATGGCCGTATGGAACCGGTGGTAATATCGTGCGTTGACTGGCCCTGGAGGCCAACCATGCTCTCGACCATTCTGATTATCATCCTGATCCTGCTGCTGATCGGCGCATTGCCGACTTGGCCCTACAGCGCCGGCTGGGGCTACGGGCCAGGCGGAATTTTGGGACTGATCCTGATCATCATTCTAATCCTGGCGCTGCTCGGGCGGCTCTAGGTATTTGCCGCGGATCTTTCAGCGAAGCTTCCGTACGGATCTCGAACATCTTCGATGCTGCAATTGCAGGATGCGGAAACGGCTGGAAAAAGCGGCTAGTTACGGCCTTTCGCCTGCCAGCGGTGAGATTTCGCCGCTGTTCGGGCCCGCTTCATCGCAACCCCTCCGGCCGGCGGTAGGATCGTATTCTCCTTGCTCGAACCTTCCTGCTGCCTTGCGCGTTGTCATGGAGTCAGCACTGGGGAGTTTCAGCAAGGAGACTTTCAATGAGGAGAACGCTGAGGAACTCGTTTCTGGTGACGACCGCGGCGGCGGCTCTCGTCACCGGGATTACCATCGCGTCCGCGCAAGGTCCGGCGGGTGGGGGCAGCATGGGGGGCGGTGGCGGCGGCGCCGAACGGCACCAAGGACCATCAGGCGGTAGCGCTGGCGGCGGCGTCGAACGCCACCAGGGGCCGCCCGGCGGCGGGCGTGCCGAGAGCTTAGGCACGCAGGGCCGTAGCGGTAGTCAGCTCGGCGAGACGCGCGAACAGCGCGGACACGCCTTTGGCGAGGAGCGCAACGAGCGCGGCAAGGCGCTCGGCGAGCAGAAGACCAACAAGCAGCTCGGCACCAAGGAGCGGAACGAGCAGCTCGGCACCAAAGAAAGAACCGAGCACCTTGGCCGCGGCGAGCGCAATGAGCGCCTAGGCACCACCCGCGAAGAGCGCAATGAGCGCTTCGGCCGCGGTGAGCGCAATGAGCGCTTGGGCACTACCCGTACGGAGCGTGACACGGGGTTTGCGCGAGAGCGGCGAAGCGTGGAACTCTCCTCGGAGCAACGCACTCGCATTCACGATGTGTTCGTGCGTGACCGGGACCGGTTCAATCGATTCCGGGTCGGCCGTGTCGACTTCGATCTTCGGCCGGGCGTGCGGATCCCGCGGCACTTCCACCTGTTCCCCTTGCCTGTGTTCCTGGTGGACGTTGTTCCGGAGTACCGCGACTACCGGTTCTTCTATTACGAGGATGAGATCGTGATCGTCGATCCGGTGACGTTGGAAATCGTGGCGGTAATCCCCGCCTAACGGGAAACGACGCGCTTCTCGGCCCCGCCCATTCGGGCGGGGCTTTTTTTCGCTCCTCTTGCGTTGATTGATCGCGGCAAACCCGGGACGCAGTCCAGCTTTCGCGGCCCCCGACGACCCAGCCAAGTCCCTGAAGCCTATTGAGCAATGATCCCCGGCTCGCCTTCAGCCCGTACCGGAACATTCCGGATGCGCCGGCGTTACCGCCTTGCCGGGTAGGTTTCCTTCCCCCTTTGTCCTGACGCAACCCGGTAATAGCCCTGGTCGAGTTTGCGATGGGCTCGATCAGGGCTATTTGCATTTGCGTCGTGCCTCTCGGCCGCCTTCCGGGCGGCAGGACTCTCATCCCGGTATCAAAACCTGTACCGCAGCGGGATTTGGCAGGGTCGGAAGCCAGCCTACGACTAATCTGCGCGGACGAGCGATTTTCCACGACCATGAGCGACGACGATCCATTGGCTCGGTCCGGACATGTGCTGCACGCGGCGCTGGCGGGATTCAGCGCCGTGCTGGTCGGCAATGGCTTGGGCCGGTTCGCCTATACGCCGCTGCTCCCCGCGCTGATATCGGACCATTGGTTCTCGCCCGGCGCAGCTGCTTATCTCGGCGCCGCCAATCTCGCGGGATATCTCGCCGGCGCCGTCCTGGGCCATGCTGCAACTCGTTATATCCGGCCTGCCTGGCTCCTCCGCGGGATGATGGTTCTGACGGCCGCAAGTCTGCTGGCCTGCGCCGAGCGGGACCTCGGCTTTGCCTGGTTTTTCCTGTGGCGTTTCGCAGCGGGTTACGCGGGCGGCGTGCTCATGGTGGTCGGAGCGCCGATCGTGCTCTCCACCACGCCGCTCCGGCGGCGCGGCCTCGTCGGCGGCATGATGTTCACGGGCGTGGGACTGGGCATCGCCGCATCCGGCATCATCGTGCCGCAACTGATCGCGTGGGGCGGGCTGGAGCGGGCTTGGATCGGCCTTGGCGTTGCCTCGCTGTTGCTGACGCTCATCGCTTGGAACGGCTGGCCGCGGGAGGAGAGGTGGCTCGACGCCATGCGTCCGGCGCGGGCAGCGCTGGGCATACCGGTGTCAGCACTGCTTGCCGAGTACGGGCTCAACGCCGTCGGACTCGTTCCCCACATGCTGTTCCTGGTCGATTTTGTTGCCCGCGGCCTCGGTCAAGGGCTCGAAGCCGGCGCCTCCGATTGGGTCGTATTCGGAGTAGCGGCGGTGTTCGGCCCGGTGCTGGCCGGGCAACTGGCGGACCGGATCGGATTTCGCGCGGCGCTGCGGTTCGCCTTCTGCGCCCAGGCTGCGGCGGTCGCACTGCCCGTGGTCACCTCTGCGTCCGGCTGGATCCTGGTTTCGAGCGCGGTCGCCGGCGCATTCGTGCCTGGCATCAGCACGCTCGTGCTCGGGAGAATCCACGAGTTGATGCCGGGCGGCCCCGCCCAAGGCCGCGCGTGGGGCCACGCGACCACCGCATGGGCGCTGGCCCAGGCCATCGCCGCCTATGGCTACTCTTATCTGTTCGGTCGAACCGACGATTATGCGCTGCTGTTCGGCATCGGAGTTGCCGCCATCATGCTTGCGCTCGGCTTGGAGCTTGCGGCGGGAAGATCGGGGGCCCCGCAAAACACCCCGCAGCCACCGCGCTGAGATCGGGGCCGGTGCGTTGTCGATGGACGCCGTTGCCTGCCGGCGGTGGGTACCAGGCCTTGCTGTCGGCCTTAACCTCGATCCGGGCCGTCCGGAATGTCGCGCAACGCTGCGCCCACCGTGGTCACCAATTTTCGATCGGCTACCGGCTTCGCCAGCCAGGCGATCGGGTTGGCGACATCCGCACGGGCGCGCGTCGAGGGGTCGGAGAAAGCGGAGACGAAAATGCTGCGAATACCGAACCGATCGAGAATCTCCGCAGCCGCCTGAATGCCGTCGCGCGGGCCGGCGAGCCGGACATCCATCAGGACCAGTTCCGGCTTATGATCGGGGATGAGCTGAACCGCTTCCTCCGCCGTCGAAGCGATGTCGACGACATCGTAGCCCGCTTCGGTCAGCGCGTTCTCGAATTGAAGCGCGACCAGGTAGTCGTCCTCCACGATCAGGATACGGCGGCGGCCAGGATCCGGAGCCCGTGAACCAGCGGTTGGAGACATGACTTGAGGCAAGGTGGCCCGTCAGGAATGTGCAGCTTTATCCGGGAGTGGCCCTCGAGGGCAAACGATTCCCGAACCGTGATATGCGGACGGAGAGGCGAGGGTTCCCGATGTTCGCATTTGTGTTGGACGCTCCTGGCGCCGAACCGAGGTGTCGGCTCCCGCGCGGAGTTTTATAGCGGGGACCGCGGGGAGTTAAAATACTTTATTCAGAATGCCCATATCATCGTACTACCCTCGCGGTTGGCCACGGGGGAAAGCATGGCGAAACCGACGATACCATTGACCGTATTGCCGGGGCGGGCCCGCGACGCTCATGTGGTCAGGGCCCCGCCCGTCGTCGAGCTGGGCACCGAAAACGATTATGCCTGCGGCTCGTGCGGGACGGTGCTGTTGCGGGCCAACGCCGGTCAAGTGCACAATGTCCTGCTGGAATGCAGCCGATGCAGGGCGGTGAACAGAGCCGACATTTGAGGCGGCGTTGGGCGCTTCGCCCGGATCGCTCAGATGAAAGGACGCGGCTGTCGCTCGGTGAAGTCGTAGCCGGCGATTTCCGCCAGCCGGTCGCGATCGAGCAGCCGGAACACCTTCTGTTTCCAATGCACGATCTTTTGCGACGTCAGTCGGCGCAACGTATTGTTCGCGTGCACGAGCGACATCCCTAACGTGTCCGCCAGATGTTGCTGAAAGAACGGAAACTCGATGCGATCGCCCTCGGTCAATCCCAGATCTTCGGCCCGCCGGAACAGGTGAAGCAGCAGATACGCCATGCGTTCCAGCGCGCTGCGCCGGCCGAGGCTCAACAGATTCTCATCGAGCATCCGCTCCTCCCGTGCGGCAAGCCAAGTCAGGTCGAAGCTCAGGTTCGGATGGCCACTGAACAAGTCCCACAGTTTTTCGCGCGGAAAGATGCACAACACCATGTCGGTCAGCGCTTCCGCCGAATGTCCCATCCGATCGAACACCGACGTCTGCAGGCCGAGAAAGTCCCCCGGCAGGGCGAAATTCAGAATTTGTCGGCGGCCGTCCGGGAGCATTTTGTAGCGGAACGCCCAGCCCGCCAATATCGTGTAAAGGTGCGGACTGTTGGTATCTTGCAGAAATAACGTCGTGCCCACTTCGGCGTTGAGCTCGCCGGATTTGAACGCGGAGATGAACTCCAGCTCGGGAGGCGAAAAGTCCCTGAACACTGGTTTGGTTCGGAACGGGCAAGCTTCGCAGGGGATCGACCTTCCCGGTACCGGCTCCAGGGTCGTCATGTCAGCTCCTCAATCTGCCCCCGTCGTTGACGCCGGCTCTCCATGCATTCCGCTCCGGACCGCGCATCGAGGGCGAGCGCAACCGCTCATCCGTGCGCCGCCACGGGGTTGTCAGCTCGCAGATCCGATCAGGAATGCGCGATTTACTGCAATCCATTGGCGAGCGCGATAGCATCGACCACCAGGACAAACACGAAGACCGCTGCGAATGACAACCCGTGCAGCTTCGAATAATCCATACCGGTCAGGCCACGCGCTTGACGCGCCGTTTGCGGCGCGTGGCGGTCCGCTTGGAGCGCCGTGCCGCATTGCGGCGCGTTGTCGTACTGGACGAGCGGCGACGAGTCCGCGACGGCAAATAGCCTTCGAGCATGCGGCGAAGCGTCTCCAGCGACTTCTTCAGCTCAAGCACGCTGTTTTCGACTGTCCGGCCGACAGAGGAAGCACGCTTACGGCGGGAACGTTTGGTTGCGGCCATGGTGTCACTCCGGCTTGGAAACGCAAATCAACGCGGCAACGTCATGGAAGTTCCGTGGCTGCGGGCGCTCGTCCGCTCGGTCGCATCGCTGCTTGATTTCGATCCGCCTCATGCCATCCTGAATCATTCGGTGATTCGCGCCGGTGCCCGGGCCTGCGATCGGCTCGGCGGATTGGCGCCGATCGTGGCCGTCGACCATCAGCAGGGGAGCCGCTGGGGTGATCAATGTCCGGCTGCTTGGCGGGGCGCCAGCCATTGATGTTCGCCTGCGGTCTGCCCCGGCGAAATTGCCTCCCTGGATTTCCGCGGTTGTGGTCTTGATCGCCGCGGCTGCGGTCGCATCGGGGCTGATCCTGGCCGCGTTCGGACTGTTTGCCGCGCTGCGGATTGCTCACGGTTACAGTACTACCGTCGAACGGGCTTCCGGCGCGACCTCGCTTACTCCAAGCGCCTGGCAGCGGCAGCCGAGCGGCGGCGCCGATCGTGCCATCGCCGCCCCGATTGCGCCTCCCGTGGTGGCAAGGTCCGACCCCGCGGAAAGCGAGGTCGGCCTCGGAACCGGAAGCATACGGAGCGAACCGCCGGCTGGGAGTGCAGGGCCGAGCGGAATTGCCGCGGACAGCGAACCAGGTGCAACGCGATCGGCAGCGGAGTCCGTACCGGCAGACGCGCCGCCTGCCGCCTCCGGTGTGCCGGCCCCTGCGGCCGCGGACGACGAGTCCACCGGCAGCGTCGATCGCGCCGCGGTGGCGGGGCTGGCTGGCGACAGCCCGATGGCATCGCCAGCGCAGACGAAGCGGCATCCCGCGGTCAAGCGCCATTTGGTTCGCAAACGCGTTCGCCGCGTTGCCCGCCGTCCAGCGTACCCGGGAGCGGCTACGAGTCCGTTCCAGCCGATGTTCGGCTCTCCATAAGCACCGATCCAGGGCGTCGGGCAGGCTTCCTCGGCATTTTCCCGGCGCGCCCGAGGTGCCTCGCTGCGATCGCGACACCGCGTGCGAACCGACGGCATTAACCAATCGGGCCGCTGCTTCGGCAGCTGGATCTACCGCGGCCGCGGGAAATGCCCTATAGATGCCGAGACCGGGTCACCGGCCGCCGGCGAGCGATGCTTCCGGGACCGACCTCCAGGAACCCTGTGAAGCAGCCGAACATTGACGCAATGCCGGACACCAAGGATCTTTCGTACAGGATCTTTCGCATAGGTCCGATGACCCCGGTTTCGAGCGGCCGGGGCGTGTGTGCAAAGCCGGGCGTGACCCGCGCGTGAGCCGTTAGGAGTTCTCCATGGCGCCCCGAGCGTATTGGAAGGGTTATCTCAAGCTGTCGTTGGTTTCTTGCCCGATCGCGCTCTATCCGGCTTCGTCGGCTTCCGAACGGGTTGCGTTTCATCGCATCAACAAGGCCACGGGCAATCGCCTCAAGCAGCAGATGATCGACCCGGAGACTGGCGAACCGGTCGCGAAGGAAGATACCGGCCGCGGTTACGAGATCGGGAAGGAACAATACCTCGAGGTCGAAGACGACGAGCTCGATAAGATCCAGATCGAGAGCACCCACACCATCGACATCGACACCTTCGTGCCCAAGGCCGGGGTCGATGAGCGCTATCTGGTCAACCCGTATTACCTGGCTCCCACCGACAAGGTCGGGCAGGAGCCGTTTGCCGTGATCCGCGATGCGATCCGCGAGATGAACATGGTGGCGCTGGGCCGGGTCGTATTGTCGCGTCGCGAGCGCGTGATCATGCTGGAGCCGTTCGAGCGCGGGCTGCTCGGCGTGACGTTGCGCTACCCCTACGAAGTGCGCAGCGAGAAGCCGTATTTCGAGGATATCCCCGAGATCAAGCTGCCGGCGGAGATGCGTGAGCTTGCCGCCCATATCGTTCAAACGAAGTCGAGCCATTTCGATCCCGCCAAATTCGACGATCGTTACGAGACGGCACTCGTCGAGTTGCTGCGGCGCAAGCAGGAAGGCAAACGGATCGAGCCGATCCGCGAGGCACCGCAGCCGAGCAACGTCGTCAATCTGATGGACGCACTGCGAAAGAGCGTGCAGGCGGAGGGCGGCAGCGCGCCGGCGCGCAGCCGGTCGGCGGCAGGCGAACGGCGGCGTTCCACTGCGCGGACCCGGAAATCCTCGGGACGGGCACGCAAGGCGGGTTAGGCCAAAATCGTTGCAATTCTGCCGGACCGCGCGCTCGTTCGTGACGGGCGGCGCCCCTGCTTGCCCCGGTTCACAATCGCATGGTGACCACGGAGCGTCGACACTGCGCTTCAAACCGGGAACCTCGGTGATTGAAATGGGTTGAAAGGGTCGACTCTCGACGCTCGTCCGGCGGGGAAAGCATTGCCATGGCCCGAGTGCGTGCCTTCACCTGCGCGCTTGCTCTTGCGGCCGCCACGCCGGTCACGACGACGGGTGCCGGCACGCTCGACAGCGGCGCCGGGCTCGACCGCGATCCGGACTGGCGAACGTACCTAGATCCGGATCACGGCACCGCGGTCGAATATCCGGCTGCGGTATTTTCCGTTCAGGCGGGGGCTCCGGAACGCGGTTCCGGCCAGGAGTTCCGAACCCAGGACGGCCGTGCGCGGCTCATCATCTACACGCTGCCCAACGAGGAGCGGCGCAGCCCTCGATCCTATCTCGAGCGGCATCTTCTGCTCGCTCCAGGCGCGCTCGAATATACCAGAGTGACGCGGCATTTCTTCGCGATCTCCGGCACGCGCGACGCCGACACATTCTACAGCCGGTGCAATTTCCCCCATGGGCGGCGCGGCGACATGCGTTGCGTTTTTCTCCAATATCCGCAGCGCGAGACCAAGGCTTGGGACGCAATCGTCACGCGGATCAGCCTTTCGCTGCGCGAGGAACCTCTCGCCGGCGGAATGGCATCGAGTGAACGAACCCGGATAGGCAGGTCTCCCCGAAGACGCTAGACTTTCGCCCGCCTCCCGGTTTCGGCGGCAGAGCGAGGAGATATCCGGTGCACATCCTCTGGATCGTCCTGATTGGATTCATCGCGGGCATCATGGCGCGGATCTTGGCGCCGGGGCCCAACAATCCCCAAGGGTTCATTCTCACGACGGTGCTGGGCATCATCGGCGCGTTCGTGGCGACCTATCTCGGCCAGGCCATCGGCTGGTATCGCGTCGATCAGGGCGCGGGCATCATCGGCGCGATCGTCGGGGCGCTGCTGGTGCTGTTCATTTGGCACCGGCTGGTGAGCACCAATACCATCGGCGACGTCGGCGGCCGGCGCTGGCTTTAGCCATCCGGCGCCGCGAACCGGTCCGCGGTGCACACTGGTGGTTCGACCGTATCCGCGCTAATCCGCCATCAATGCAGCGTACCGATGGATTTTTGCGGCTTGCGCGGCAGCGGGACGTTGGCTCCCTCGCGCTCGCCTCTCGCCGGCTGCGCAGGACCCTGTTCGAGCGCCCGCAGCGCATCCATGACGGCATCGAACTCCACCGGCTCGCAGTTCGCCGGCGACATCCACTTCAGTCCGAATGCCGCGCCATTGGCGCAAATGCGCGCGAGCCAACGCGCCAAAATCGCGCGTTTTTCCGCGATGCCCAGATCAGGGTGAGCAACGACTTCGAACGGATCCGAAAACACCGCCTCGGGAAACAGCAATGCTTCGACCTCGGACATGCGATTCCGCCCATCACGACCACGCGCGCGTGGCGGGCGGCTTGGCCTGCGTGCCATGAATAGCGCTCACGAATCCGGAGACCCCGTACGTTCGCAGAACACGATGTCGGTCCCAAGGTTCCGGCTTTTTCAGAAATTTTCCCCCTCGGATCATGCTGCGCCGCAGCGAGGGCGACCATGGGCACAAGCACCAAGATGGCATCTCACCGGACCGGGAACGCACGTCGCGCCGGCCGCGTAAGTCCTTACGCGTCCACAGAGGGAACGCCGTGACGTGGCTTGTCCAACCAAAACTCATCAATGACGTCTTCTCCGATCCGGGGCTCCTGATCGACTTTCGCTTCGGGCGCCGGACAATCCTATTCGACCTCGGCGACATCCAGGGGCTGTCGTCCCGTGAAATCCTCCGGGTCAGCCACGTTTTCGTGTCCCATGCCCATATGGATCATTTCGCGGGATTCGACCGGCTGCTCCGGCTCTCACTGCGACGGCCGGCGCCGCTGCATCTCCTCGGTCCCGCGGGCTTCATCGAGCGCGTGCGCCACAAGCTCGGAGCCTATACCTGGAACCTGCTGGACCGGGATGCGGCCGAGTTCTCGATCACCGCAATGGAGTTCGTCGCCGATCGACTGACCCAAGCGTGCCGCTTCTGCGCGCGCGAGGCGTTCGAACCGCGCCCGCTTATGCTCCCCGAATTGTCCGCCGGCGCCGTGCTCGATGAAGAGGCGTTCCGGATCCAAGCAAGCGTGCTCGATCACGGCATCCCCTGCCTGGCCTTTGCGTTCGAGGAGAAGCTGCGGATCAACGTGCGCAAACAGGGGCTCGATGCCCTGGGGCTTCCGGTCGGGCCCTGGCTCAATGAGGCCAAGCGCGCGGTACGGCGCGGAGGCGACGACGATACCCAGATCTTCGTCGCGCCGGATCGATCGGTTCCGCTCGGCTTGCTCAAAGCCGAGGCGCTGCGCCTGGCTGCCGGCCAGAGGATCGCATACGTCGTCGATGCGGCCTACCATCCGGCCAATGTCGAGCGGATCACCGCGCTCGCGCGTCATGCCGACCAGCTCTTCATCGAGACCGCATTTCTCGAGGCGGACGCCGCGCTTGCCGCCGCACGCCGGCATCTCACGGCTGCGCAAGCCGGCGCAATCGCCCGCGTCGCGGAGGTGGCCCGCGTCACCCCCTTGCACTTTTCGCCGCGCTACTTGGGCCGTGAAGAGGAACTGCGCCGCGAACTGGAACTTGCGTTCCGTGGCGACCAGGGCCCCTGAAATAGCCAGGAACCCGTTCGGCACTCGCCGGTTTTCCCTTCGGGACCATCGCAAACCGTCGCGAGGGCGACCTCGCCGAACCAAGGAAGAGGAAGATCATGGGCCTGTTCTCGAAGGACATCAAATCGATGGATGATCTGTTCGTGCATACGTTGCGGGACATCTATTACGCCGAGAACCAGATCCTGAAATCGCTGCCCGACATGATCGAGAAGGCGGCGAACCCCACGCTGAAGCGGGGCTTCCAGGCGCACCTGAACGAGACCAAGAACCACGTGAAACGGCTGGAGCAGGTATTCCAGCTCGAAGGGCAGTCGGTGAAATCGGTGGATTGTCCGGCGATCGACGGCATCCTGGAGGAGGCGGATGACGTCATCGGCGACGTCGACGACCAGAACGTTCTCGATGCGGCCATGATCGCCGCGGCGCAAGCGGTCGAGCATTATGAGATCACGCGCTACGGCGCCCTGATCGCCTGGGCCAAGCAGCTCGGGCGCAATGACTGCGCCAAGATCCTCGAGCAGACCCTGCAGGAAGAAAAGGCGACCGACAAGAAGCTCACCGACATGGCCGAGAGCAAGGTCAACGCCATGACGGCGAGCTGAGCGGGCCGAGCGCGCCTCGCTCCGGCGGCAGCTTTCCATGCCTTCGGCACCGGCTGCGAAGCAGGAGAAGGGCCGACGCAAGCTCGTAGAATTCGACGAGGAGACCTGGGCGGCGCTCGATGTGCTCGCGCGGGATCGGCTCGCGAGCTTCCAGGAGCTCGCTGATGAGGCGTTCCGGGACCTGCTTCGCAAGCATCATCGTCCGATTGGCCTTCGCGCCGCACTGAAGGAGAGCGTCAAGACCGAAGCCGGCCGCAAGCGACGAGGAGATCGAACGCAATAACATGGCCACCCGTTTGCGACGACAGTCCGCCGCGGCGCGTGATCACAACGGGAGTGCAGATGGACAAATCGGTTCGACGATGCGGTTCGGTTGCGGCAGTCTTGCTCGCCACCGCAATCGCGGTGGGGCCGGCCGCGGCTCAGGGCGGTGCCGGCCGGGATTCCCCTTCGAAGGAGTCGCCCGCAACCGCGACCGATGCGCCGCGCGATGTTCCAAGTCTGGAGCTCAGCCAATCCCAGAGGGAAGCCATCTACCAGAGTGTCAGCAACCGGCAGGCGAAGAAGGATACGGCTCCCGTAGGTTTTCGCGCGGCAATCGGGGCGCACGTCCCCGATTCGATCAAGCTCGAGCCCTTGCCGAAAGCGGTCGTCGAACTGGTGCCGAAAACGGTCGACTATGAATATGCCTTCGTGGACAATCAGGTGCTCCTCGTCGAACCGCGGTCCAGAACCGTGGTGGAGGTGATCCATTGACAGCCAAAAAACCGACGCCCGAACGCCGCGGCCGGCACAAACCAAGCGGTCGTGCTAAGAAACAGGAAGAGGAAGCTGCGCTGGAGAAGGCGCTCGAGGACACGTTTCCTTCCTCCGATCCGGTAGCTGTGACGCAGCCCACCATAGCTAGCAAGAAAAAGTCGCGCCCATAGCGGGCCTGGACTGCGTCCGGAGCGGGAATTTGCGTCGCGAACCCGCCGGTATCCGCCGCGCATTCGACGCCGCGTGCCGCGCTGCGGGAACCTTCCCGGAGGTTTGCCATTGGTTCGGGATGCCCGAACCCCCGTGCCGGAACGCGCGACGATGATGCGCGCCGCAGCCGAGCCTACGGCGCCGTCCCCGCAGGCCGAATCCTTCTACGGCGAGGCACTGCGCGAGCTGTCTCAACTGGGTCTTCCGTTCCTGCTGGCAGGCACTTATGCGGTGAGCGCCTATACCGGCATCACCCGTGCCACGAAGGATCTCGATATCTTCTGCAGGCCCGGGGATTACCCGCGGATCCTCGCCCATTTCAAACACCTCGATTATCGCATCGAGATCGAGGACGACCGTTGGATCGGCAAGGTCTACAAGGACGAATTGTTCTTCGACGTGATCTTTGCTGCGGCGAACGGCACCATGCCGGTGGGCGACGAGTGGTTCGCGCATGCCAAGCAAACCGCGGTGTTCGGCATTCCGGTGCGCATCGTCGGCCCGACCGAGCTGATTTGGTCCAAGGCGTTCATCCAGACCCGTGCGCGCTACGATGGCGCGGACGTAGTGCACGTCATGCTCAAGCAGCACGAGCACATCGATTGGCGCCGGCTGCTCGCGTACATGGATCTGCACTGGGAAGTGCTGCTCATGCATGTCCTCAATTTTCGCTGGATCTATCCGACCGAGCGCGACCACGTGCCGCGCTGGCTGCTGCAGGAGTTGATCGAGCGGCTGCAACGCCAGCTCGCGCTACCCGCGCCGCGCATCAAGACCTGTCGCGGCCGCATGTTCTCCCGTGCCGATTACGAGATCGCAATCCGGCAATGGGGTTTCGCCGACGTCGATGGCGACGAGGAAGCACCCGATGGCTGAACGCGGCCGAAAGAAGCTCACCGTCGCGGCCATCGGCGATCTGCACGTTCGCCAGGACCGCACCGGCGTGCTGCGGGAGCTGTTCGCGGAAATGTCGAAAGCCGCCGACGTGCTGGTGTTGTGCGGCGATCTGACCGACGTCGGCGATCCCCGCGAAGCGGAGGTCCTGGCGGAGGAGCTCCGCGCTTGCTCGATTCCGGTGGTCGGTGTGCTCGGCAACCACGATTACGAATGCGGCCACGCCGAAGAGGTCGGCAAGATTCTTCGCGACGGCGGCCTTCGCCTGCTCGACGGTCAGTCTTGCGAGATCGAAGACGTGGGCTTCGTCGGCGTGAAGGGATTCGCCGGCGGATTCGGCCGGCGCATGCTGAGCTCGTTCGGCGAAGCCGTGGTCAAGAATTTCGTCGCCGAAGCCATGAACGAAGCGATGCGGCTCGAGAACGCCATGCGCGCGGTCAAGAATGAACGCGCGCTGGTCGTGCTGCACTATGCCCCGATCCAGGACACCATCGAGGACGAGCCGTTGGAGATCTACCCCTTTCTCGGCTGCTCGCGGCTTGCCGAGACGATCGACCGGTTCAGGGTCAGCGCCGTCGTGCATGGTCATGCTCACCGCGGCCGTTACGAAGGCCGCACCCCCGGCGGTGCGCCGGTCTACAATGTGGCTTTTGCCGTCGCAAAGCCGACCGGGCGTCCCTATGCGCTGCTCGAAATTTGAAGGCGAGCCCGGTCGGGCCCACGTCTCGCTTCGTTCCGGATGCCCCTCGGTGCGGCATTCGCGTCGTGGCGGGTCGCGGCAGCCCCCGTTGAAAACACGGAGTTTTTTCAATAGAGAAGGGCGGGTCAGGCAGAGGTTGCGTCATGTCGCCCAATGACCAAGACCGGCTTTCCCGAGACCCGTAGCGCCGAGCAGGACTTTCTGCTGCTCGCCGACAATGCGCCCGTCATGATCTGGCGGTCCGGCACGGACCGGCGCTTGGACTGGTTCAACCAGCCGTGGCTGAGCTTCACCGGACGCAGGCTCGAGGAGGAGCGCGGCTTCGGTTGGGCGGAAGGCATCCATCCCGAGGATCGGGGCGATCGCCTGACCGTCTACGCCGAGGCATTCGCCCGCCGCGCGGAATTCAGCAGCACGTACCGGCTTCGCCGCAACGACGGAGCCTATCGATGGATTCTCGACAACGGCCGCCCCTACCGTTCGGCCGACGGAACCTTCCGCGGCTATTTCGGATCGGCGTTCGACGTCACCGACCAAAAGCGCTCGGAACAGCAGCTCGAGCAGGCCCTTGCCGAGCGCGAAATGCTGCTGCGCGAAGTGCAGCACCGAGTGCGCAACAACATGCAGGTGGTGCTCAGCTTCGTCACCCTGTTCAATCGCTATAGCGCGGAGAAGGCGGACATCCGGCGGCTGAGCACGCACCTGCAGGTGCTCGGCGAGATGCAGCAGTATTTTCATGCGCAATTGGACCGCGTGGAGGCCGTGGAACTGGTCGAACTGCTGAAGGACATCGCCGCCAAGCTCGGAGCCGAGCATCGTATCCAGATCGATGTTTCCGGCGACCCCGCCAAGGTCGATCTCAGCCAGGCGACCAGCATCGGGCTGCTGGCCGCCGAGGCGATCCTCAATGTCGAGCAGCATGCCTATCCGCAGGGAGCGGCCAAGAGCGTCTGCGTCGCGATCCGGCAGGAAGACAGCGATCTGTTGGTGACGATCGAGGACCGAGGGCTTGGCGTGCCGGAAGGATCCTGGCCGGAAGGCGGCTCGCTCGGCTTCCGGCTGCTGCAGCACTATGCCAAAGCCGTGCGCGGACAGCTCGACGTCAGCGGTTCTCCGGACGGCACCCGGGTGTCGCTGCGGTTCGAGAACAGCCTGGAGCGCATCGCGCAGACCTGAACTGGATCAACTCGTCCAGCCATGTCGCAATCGTGCGCCCGGCTGACGAACTCGTGAACGCCGAGCGATGATCGGGGCGGCAATATGCACGAGCAGGATCGGAGATATGTCATGCGCCGAACCATTCTATTCCTGGCGGCCGCTGCGACACTGGCCGCGATCGCCGGGTTTGCCGGCGCGCAGACCGGCGGCGGCCCGCAGCCCCAGCTCGCGACCGCGACCTTCGCCGGCGGCTGCTTCTGGTGCATGGAATCGCCGTTCGACAAGCTCGACGGCGTCACCTCGGTCACCGTCGGATACACCGGCGGCACCAAGTCGAACCCCACCTACGAGCAGGTGTCGGCGGGCTCGACCGGGCACGCGGAATCCGTTCAGCTGACATACGACCCGGGCAAGATCGGCTATCCGAAGCTGCTCGACGTGTTCTGGCGCAATATCGACCCGCTCACGCCCGATGCGCAGTTCTGCGATCACGGCCACCAGTACCGCAGCGCCATCTTCTATCACGACGAGGAGCAGAAGCGTCTCGCGGAGGCGTCGAAAGCCGAGCTGGCCAAGTCGGGCCGCTTCAAGCAGCCGATCGTCACCGAGATCGTGCCGGCCGCGACGTTCTGGCCGGCAGAGGACTATCATCAGCATTATTATTTGAAGAATCCGCTGCGCTACAAATTCTATCGGACGAGTTGCGGCCGCGACCGCCGGCTCGAGGAGCTCTGGGGCAGGCAGGACCACCCTTCGTGATGGCGGCCGACGGCTAAGCCTGCACCGCGACTTGCCCGGCGGGCTCGAGCACGGTGCGGATCTCGATCTCCGATTCCAGCGTGCGATGCACGGGACATTTGTCCGCGATCTCGCCGAGCCTGGCACGCTGCTCCTCGTCGAGCGGCCCCTCGAGTGTGATTGCCCGTTCGATGCGGTCGATCATGCCCACCTTGGTCTCGCATGAAGCGCAATCGACGGCATGCACCTTGCCGTGCCAGAGGCCGACCGAGACGCGCTCGAGCGGCAGGTTCTTGCGGTCGGCATAGAGGCGAAGCGTCATGGCGGTGCATGCGCCGAGTCCGGCGAGCAAGAGATCATAGGGGTTGGGCCCGCTGTCGAGCCCGCCGACCGCCAGCGGCTCGTCGGCGATCATCCGATGCGGTCCAATGGCGATGGCCTGCTGGAACTTGCCTTTCCGGGTCTCGGTGACCTGCACGGCGCGGGGCTCCGCCCCGGCGCCCGCGGCGGCCGGGATCGCATCGAGATAGCGCTCGGCCCACGCGGCGAGCACGTTGGCGACATAGACCGCATCGCTGCTGCGGCTGAGCAGATGATCGGCATCGGCGAGCGAGACGAAGCTCTTGGGATGCTTGGCCGCCGCGAAGATCTTGCTCGCGTTCTCGATCCCGACGGTCGCGTCGACCGGCGAGTGAAAGACGAGCAGCGCCTTGCGCAGATTTTTGACGCGATCGAGCAGCCGCTGCTCAGCGACGTCGTCGAGAAACTCCCGGCGGATTCGGAATCCTCGTCCGCCAATCTCGACTTCGCCATGGCCGCGCTCACGAATGGCGTCGACCCGATCCCGGAACAATCCGGTGACGTGGCCGGGATCGGAGGGCGCCGCGATGGTAACGACGGCGCGCGTCTCCGGCACCGCCGCGGCGGCCGCCAGCGCGGCCGCGCCCCCGAGGCTGTGGCCGATCAGCAGGGCGGGCGCGCGCCGGGTTTTTCGCAAATGATCCGCCGCCGCGACGACGTCGGCGACGTTGGAGGAAAAATGGGTGTTGGCGAAATCGCCTTCGCTCGACCCGAGCCCGGTGAAATCGAACCGCAGCACCGCGATGCCGCGCGCGGTGAGCGCCTCGGAGATGCGCTTGGCCGCCAGGCTATCCTTGCCGCAGGTGAAGCAATGGGCAAACAGCGCATAGGCGATCGGCTGTTGTGACGGACGTTCGAGCCGCGCGGCGAGCAGCTCGCCGGCCGCATTGGGGAAATCGAAGCGTTCGGGAACCATGAATCCCTCCGTGCCGCGCTGAAACCTGCGCGCAGTGTAACACGGTGCGATCCTTCGCCCGGAAACGAAGAAGGACGGGCCTGGGCCCGTCCTTCCGCAGTTCCTGGAGTTAGAGTCTGGAACTCGTGTTCGCGGTTCAGGCGTTGCCGACCGGCAGCGCCACGAACTTGGTCTGGTCGCCGGATTTCACCCGCATCAGGATCGTGTGCTTGCCTTGGCGATGCGCCTCTTGCAAGGCGGTGCGGACGTCGGAGGGCGTCGAGACCGTCTTGCCGCCGACGTCGAGGATCACGTCCCCGGTGCGGAAGCCGCGCTCGGCGGCGGGCCCGTCCGGATCGACCTGTGTGACGACCACGCCGGCGCTGCCGGCGCCGGCGACGTTCGCCGCCGGGGCCAGCGAAAGCCCCAGCCGGTCGACGTTGCCGGGGCTCGTCTCGTCCGGGGCGATCTGGGCACGAGCCTGCCGCGTGTTCGGCAATTCCCCTAGCGTGAGCGTGAGCTGCTTCTCCTCGCCCTTGCGCCAGACGCCGAGCTTGACCGAGGTGCCCGGCGCCATCGAGCTGATTTTTCTGGCGAGCTCGCGCGCATTCTTCACCGGCTGGCCGTCCACGGCCGTGATCACGTCGCCGGATTGGATTGCGGCCCTGGCGGCGGGGCTATCGGCCTGAGGCTCGGCGACCAGCGCGCCTTCGGGGTTTTTCAGGCCGAGGCTCTCGGCGATGTCCGGCGTGACCTGCTGGATCTGCACGCCGATCCAGCCGCGAGTCACCTTGCCGCTCTTCTCGAGCTGGGCGATCACGGTCTTGACGGTGTCGGAGGGAATGGCGAAGCCGATCCCGATCGAGCCGCCCGAAGGCGAGAAGATCGCGGTATTCACGCCGATCACGTTGCCGTTCACGTCGAAGCTCGGCCCGCCGGAATTGCCCTTGTTTACCGGCGCATCGATCTGGATGAAATCGTCATAGGGGCCGGCTCCAATGTCGCGACCGCGCGCCGAGACGATGCCGGCGGTCACCGTTCCGCCGAGCCCGAACGGATTGCCGACCGCGAGCACCCAGTCGCCGACGCGAGGCGCGGCGTCCGCAAATTTCACGTAGGAAAAGTCGCCGCGGCCGTCGATCTTGATCAGCGCCAGATCGGTCTTGGGATCGGCGCCGATCACCTTGGCGGTGTAGCTCTTGCCGTCGTCGGTGGTCACGTCGACGGTCTTGGCCTTGTCGACGACGTGGTTGTTCGTCACCGCGTAGCCGTCGGACGAAATGAAGAAGCCGGAACCTTGGCCGGTTACATGATGCCTGCCGTTCGGCATATTCGGCATGTTCGGCGTGTTGGGAGTCCCGAATTGCCGGAAGAACCGGTCGAACGGGGAACCCTGCGGGAAGGGCAGGCCTTCGTCGCTGCTCGTCTGCGGCCCTTCGTCCAGCTTGACGCGCACCGAGATCACCGCGGGCTTGACCTTTTCGACGATGTCGGCAAACCCGACCGGTCTTTGCGCGTTTTGCGCCAGCGCCGCGGTCGAGAGCGCGAAGACGTTCGGAAAATTGCCTGGGCCGGCGAGGAGCACGGCGATGCCGAGACCCGCAGTCGAGGCCAATAGCACCAGTCGGCGCGCGGTTCGAATTCCCCGTGCGGGGCCGGGAGTCCTGCTGTCGTTCATGAGTTCTTCTCCATCGGAATCAAGGGCGAGGCGCCGCGAAAGGAATTGCACCGGAGCTCCTGCCGCGAGCTTTCGACCCGAACATGGTGTAGCCCGCATTACGATGTCCTGTCGGCCGGATTAAACTCTCGCAAGGTTGGCCGCGGCTCTGTCGGGGTATGCCAAGGTCTTTTGCCAGCGGAAGCTGCCGCGGCGCCCGGCTGGGGCTCCGCTAGTGAAAATTGCGCAGTAGAACAACAACTTAGTGAAACGCGCACGCCCGATTTCGCGATTCGGGCCGGAAAGGTTCGCCGGGTTGGGTTGCGAGCTAGCAGCCGCGACAGATGCTCTTGATCCGAGTGCTGAGCACGCGGTCGAGCTGGCTGACTGCGCTGTCGCCGCTTGAACCCGTACCGGCGCTGGGCACCCGTTCGGAGGCTGCCGGGCGCGCGTGCTGCGGCCGCGGCGATTTCGATCGTGCCGAAGCGGCATCCGCAAACAGCACGCAAGCCGCCCACACGGTCACGATTGCAGCAAGCCCCCGCATGATGAGGAGATAGCAAGCCGGCGCTCGAACTTCAAACGGTTCTGCGCATCGCGCAGACGATGCGGACTGTAGCCCGGATGGAGCGATGCGTAATCCGGGGCAGCCCACCCAGATTACGCATCGCTCCGCGCTGCTCCATCCGGGCTACAGATTGGTTGGCGATCAATTGGCCTGCTCGCGCAAGGCACGCACATTGAATGCCGGAACGGGGCGATGCAGGCCCTTGAGGGTAAGCTCGCCGGCCGCCTCGAGGTCGGCCAAAGCCTCGATCGCGGCGTGCACCTTGCGGTCCACCAGGATCTGGCCGCTGAGCGCCTCGCCGCATAACCGTGCTGCAAGGTTCACCACCGTGCCGATGGCCGTGTAGTCGAAGCGGCCTTCGAAGCCGATCGGACCCACCGTGGCATAGCCTTGGGCGATACCGACGCCGAACCCGAGCTCGTGACCGGATTTGCGCCATTTCGCGCCCAGCTCGGCAATGCCCTGGCGCATCTCGATCGCCATGCGAACCGCGCGCGGCGAGGGGTCGGGGCAGGGCAGGGGAGCATTGAACACGATCATCACCCCGTCTCCGGCAAATCGCTCGAGCGTGCCCTCGAATTTGTGGATCAGCGGACCGACGCAGCCGTGGTACTCGCGCAGCACCGTGGTTACTTCCTCCGGCTCGGCGGTTTCGGCGAACGCCGTGAAGCCGCGCAGATCGCAGAATGCCACGGTGATTTCCCGGCGCCGGGTCTCCAGCACATGGTCGTCGCCGCTCGCGAGCACGAGCTCGGCGATCTGCGGCGCCAGGTACCTCCTCAGCCGTCCGACTCGCTCGATCTCGCCGAGCTGCTCCGCGACACGCTGCTCCAGCGAGCGGTTCCAATGCGCCAGTTGCGCCGCTTGCGCCTGCACCTGGTCGTGAAGCTCCTTGATGCGCAGAACCGAGTTCACTCTGGCGACGAGCGCCGCCTGGTCGATCGGCTTTGTCAGATACTCGTCGGCCCCGGCGTTGAGGCCGGCGACGATGTCCTTGGTGTCGGACTTGGCCGTGACCAGGATGATCGGCGTGAACGGCATGGCGGGATCGCTTTTCAGCCGTCGGCACACTTCGATGCCGTCGATTTTGGGCATCATGACATCGAGCAGGATGAGATCCGGGAGCAGGCTCTTCGCCGCCGCCAGCGCCTCCTCGCCGTCCGCCGCCTGCGCCAGCTCATAGCCGTGCGCCTGCAGGCGCGTCATGAGGATGTCGCGATTGGTCTCGTTGTCGTCGACGATCAGGATGCGCGGCGGTTTGTTCATTGGATGATCCGATGACCCCGGGGGTTGCCGTGACTCCGGCGACCGCCCTCACGGCGGCAAGTACTCTCGGATCTTCGCCAGCAACTTGCGCGGGCTATAGGGCTTGGTGACGTAATCGTCGCACCCTGCTGCCCGGGCCTTCTCCTCGTCGCCGCTCAACGCGTAGGAGGTGATGGCGATGATCGGGATCGCTGCAAGCGCTGGGTTGGCCTTGATCCGCCGGGTCGCCTCATAGCCGTCGAGGATCGGCAGTTGGATGTCCATCAGGATCAGATCGGGCTGCTCGGCGACCGCGACGGTCAACGCCTCTTCGCCGTTTTCGGCTTCGACCATCTCGTATCCGGTGCTGCCCAAGAGATCGCGCAGGATCTGGCGATTGTCCTCCTGATCCTCGACCACCAGGATGCGCTTGCTCATGGAACCTCCACCTGCTGTTGCACTTTGATCGGAAGCGTGAAGGAAAACGTCGAGCCTTCGCCGAGGCTGGATTCGACCCAAAGGCGCCCGCCGTGCATCTCGATGATGCGCTTGGCGATCGCGAGCCCCAGTCCGGTGCCGCCCTTCTGCCGCGTGCTGGAATTGTCGGCCTGCTGGAACTCCTCGAAGATCTTCGCCTGATCGGATTCTGCGATGCCAGGCCCGGTATCCCGGACCGCGACCGTAAAGGTGCCGTTGACGGCGGAGGCCGCGATCTTCACCTCGCCCTTGTCGGTGAACTTGATGGCGTTGCCGACGAGGTTGAGCAGGACTTGGGAGAGCCGACGTTCGTCGCCGCGGCCGGGCGGCAGGTCCGGCGCCACTTCGGCGCGGAACGCCAAGCGCTTCTCGGCGGCGAGCGGCTCGACCGCGGCGACGACGCCGTTCACCACATCGCCGAGCGAGTAGTCGCCCAGCGACAGCGTGAGCTGCCCCGCCTCGATCTTGGAGAGATCGAGCACGTCGTTGATCAGCCCCAGCAGATGCCTGCCGTTCGCCTGCACGCGAGCAAGCACCGCGCTGGCCTTCTCCGGGATGTCCCCGTAGATGCTGTCGAGGATGAGCTCCGTATAGCCGAGGATCGCGTTCAGCGGGGTGCGCAGCTCGTGGCTCATGTTGGCGAGGAACTGGGACTTGTGCTTGCTGGCGACCTCGAGCTCGCGGCCCTTCTCCTCGATCTCGCGGAACAGCCGCGCGTTCTGGATCGCCACCACCGACTGCACGGCGAAGGTGTCGAGCAGCTCCACGATGCTCTTGGGGAATTCGCCGGGCTGTTTGCGCCGCACCACCAGCGCCCCGACGATGCGGTCCGGCCGAAGCAGCGGCATCACCAGCAAGGCCCGGTAACCCTCGCGCAGGATGATGTCGTTCATCCGCGTTTGCGGCTCGTTGCGCACGTCGGGGATCTGGACCGGCCGGCGCTGCATCGTCGCGATGCCCATGTTGGCGTCGTTCACGGTGATGTGTTGGCCCGCGATCGCCTGGATCATTGCCTCGGACATGCCGTAGGTCGCACGCAAACGGAATTCCTGGCGTGCCTCGTCGAACGTGTAGATCGCGCCGGCATCCGTCGTGGACAGCTGCACCGCCTTGGCCACGATGGTCGAGAGCACGGTTTGGATATCGAGCGTCGAGTTGACCGCCTGGCTGACCTCGCCGAGCGCTTTGAGCTCCTCGACCGAGCGTGCCAGCTCGGTGGTGCGCGCTTGCACTTCGTCGAACAAACGCACGTTCTCGATGGCGATCACCGCCTGATCGGCGAAGGTGGTCACCAGCTCGATCTGCTTGTCGGTGAAGGGCTGCGGCTTCGGTCTTGTCATTGCCATCACGCCGACGCAGCTTCCCTTTCTGAGAAGTGGAACGCCGAGCATCGCACGGAAGCCGCCGAGCCTCAGGGCTTCTTGCCAAGTGTATTCCGGGTCGGCCATGGCGTCATGAATGTGAACTACTCCGGCCTCGATCGCGACTCGCCCGGTGAGCGACTCTCGGCCCGGAGAAACTGGATGTTCCTTGATGTAGTCCTCCAATTCAGGCGAAAAGCCATGGTTGGCCGCGAGACGATAGACTTCGCCATCACGTAAGTAGATGAGGGCATCTTTCGCGTCACAAAGCCGAACCGCCGACTCGACAAGCGTATCGAGCACCGGCTGCAGGTCGAAGGTCGAGCGGCTGATGACCTTGAGAACCTCGGAGGTCGCGGTCTGCTGCTCGAGCGACTCGGTGACCTCGCGCGTGCGCGCCTGCACCTCCTCGAACAGACGCACGTTTTCGATGGCGATCACGGCCTGGTCGGCGAACGTGGTCACCAGCTCGATCTGCTTGGGCGTGAACGGCTGCACTTTCGTTCTGGTCATCGCCATGACACCGACCGCAGCGCCTTCCCGAAGCAGCGGGACGCCGAGCATGGTGCGGAAGCCGCCGATCTTCTGCGATTCCGGCCAGGCGTATTCGGGATCGGCGAGGCAATCCGGCAGATGCACCAGTTTCGCCTCAAGTCCGGTTCGTCCCACCAGCGTGCCACGACCCGGCGGGATCGGATGCTCCCTGATGTAGGTCTCGTATTCCGGGGAAAAGCCGTGGTTCGCGGCGAGGCGGTAGAACCCGTCCTCATAGAGAAAAATGAAGGCGCTTTCGGCGTCGCACAGTCGGGCCGCCGAGTCGACAAGCTCATCGAGCACCGGCTGCAGCTCGAACGTCGACCGGCTGATGACCTTGAGCACGTCGGCGGTCGCGGTCTGCTGTTCCAGCGATTCCGTCAGTTCTAGCGTGCGGACCTCGACCTTCTTCTCCAGGTCGGCGTAGGACTCCTGCAGCCGGCCGGCCATGTCGTTGAACTGGTCGGCCAGCGCCTCGAGCTCGTCCCCGGTCTTGATCGAGATGCGCTGGGAAAGGTCGCCGCCGCCGATCCGCGCTGCCCCGGCGCGCAATGCCTGGATCGGTCCGACCATCCGCCGGGCGAGAAACGTCCCGGCCAGGAACGCAAACACCAGCGCGCCGCCGAGCAAGGCGCCCGAGCGCTCGATCGAGGCATAGAGTGGCGCATAGGCCTCGTCCGCGGGCAGCTCGACGAACACCAGCCAGCCCAGCGGCTCGACCGGGGCGTGCGCCGTTAAGACGCGTCGGCCCTGCAGGTCTTGCGCCGCTTGCACCTGGTCCGGCGCAACCGGCCCACCCGCCGTCCGCGCCGCCTGGACCTGGGCAAGGCGGGAGAGATCGGTATTGCGCAACACCAGGCTGATGTCGGGATGGGCGATCAGCCGACCCTGCGCGTCGACCACATAGGCCTGCCCGTGCTGGCCGACTTTGATCTGGGACACCACGTCCCAGATCAGTTTCAAATTGACCTCGGCGACGCTCACCCCGGCATCGCGCCGGGTGCCGGCGAGCGCGACCGTCATATAGGGCTCCGACTCGCGGCGGAAATAGACCGGGCCGTAGTAGACCTTGCGGGCCAGCGCATCGACGAACTTCGGGTCTTTGGAGAAGTCGGTCTGGCTTCCCACCACGTCCATGGCCAGCCGCGAGACGCGCAGCTGCTCGTGCCCGGTGGCGTCGAGCTGGGCGAGCTCGGTGATGGCCGGGACCTGGCGCAGCAGCCTGAGCCCGTCGAAGCGGCGCTGCTCGAGCGTTCCCGCCGACCACGGCAGTTGCGTGGTCCAGCCGATCTGGCTCTCGATTTCCTTGATGAACTGCCCGATCTTGGCCGCGGCCGCCTCCGCCTGCTCACGCTGGATGCGGATGAGCGCAGCCCGGTGCTCCTGATAGGAGAACCAGACCTCGGAGAGGCCGCTACTGAGCAGGGCAACGCACACCACCGCCAGGAACAGCGCGACGTACTTGCGGAACAGCTTGCCACGCATTTTTGGCGCCGTATCCGTGGGCGAGCCGCGAGGCTTGGTGTCGGGGTCCCTCATGCGGTCATCCTAGCCCCTTCCGGTTTGCGAGGAGAGGGCCTGCGTCCGAGACCGCATAATTAGCATGAATCGGTGGCCGGTTCGGCCTCCGACGGCGGCAACAGGCCCGAGTCCGACCGTCGGCCCGCCCGTGGGCATACCATCGTCGCGCCGCATCCGGCGGGCAACGTCAGAGCGGGCTGTCCGGCGAGAAACTCGGCTTGCGCTTCTCGCGATGGGAAGCGAGGCCTTCCTCGACGTCCGGGCTCGAGAAGCCGAGAAACTCCAGCGCCAGCGAGGTGTCGAAGATCGGCCCGGCCGCGCGCAACCAATTGTTGAGCGCGTATTTGGTCCAGCGGATCGCATTTGGAGCGCCCTCGGCGAGCCGGGTCGCGATTTCGAGCGCCTTGGCGTCAAGTTCCGTGTCCTCCACCGCGAGCGAGATCAGCCCGATGCGCTCGGCCTCGGCCCCCGACAGCGGGTCGCACAGCAGCAAATAATATTTGGCCTTCGCCATGCCGCACAGCAGCGGCCAAACGATCGCGGCGTGGTCCCCGGCAGCGACGCCGAGCCTGGTATGACCGTCGATGATGCGAGCGTCCTTGCTGGCGATCGAGATGTCGGCCAACAGCCCGCATACCAGGCCCGCCCCGACCGCGGGCCCGCGCATGGCGCTGACCACGGGCTTCGAACAATTGACCAGGTTGTAGACGAGATCGCGCGCTTCTTTCCAGGCCCCGGCGCGCGTGGAAAAGTCGTTGATGATATTGCCGATCATGTCGAAGTCGCCGCCGGCCGAGAACGCCTTGCCGGCCCCCGTCAGGATGGCGGCGGAGACTTCGGCGTCGGCGTCGATGTCGCGCCAGATTTCCACGAGCTCGCGATGCATGGTCGCATCCGCGGAGTTGAGCCGGCCCGGATTGTGCATGGTGATGCGCAGCACGCGCGGGTGCGGGCGATCGAACTGCAGACGCTCATAGCCGAGATAGCGATCAGTCACTGTGGAGTTCCTTCCTATGAATTGAGGCTGGCGACGCGGACAACACTCCTGATCAAGAAATGTCGGCGCGCCCGCCCGCTGCGGCGGCGGTCTTCATGTCGCGGTCTCGGTGGCCACTGCGGCCGGCCGGGTTTCGTCGCGACGCTTGGCCTTCAAGCGATCGATTTCGTCGAGCTGGTATTCGAGCGCCTTCAAGGCGCGCCGGTCCGCCGCCGTGAGGCCATTCAACTTGACGTGGGCCATGAAAACCCGGAGCACGTCGCCGATCTGGCCGATCTGCCTGCCATAGGTGCCGACGTCCGCGAGGATGCGCTCTTCGAGTACGGGATCCGAAGACTTTCCCAGATTGATGTTGATGAGGCCGAACTGACCGCCGACGCTGCGGAAGAACCAGGTCCACGGATTGATCGTTTGGCTGACGTCGCCGGAAAGAGGAAGACGGAATTCGGACATCGCGCGTCCCTCGCGTAGGTTATCGACGGCGCCATGCTACACGTTTCCCGTGAATGATCCATGGTATCGCCCGCAAGCGAGGGGGAGATCATGGCGGCGGCATGCAGCGGCGGTCCCGATGTCGATCCTCATAGCCGCGATGCCGGCGGCGGTGCCGCAACACGCGATCGGGGCAGCGCAGGATGTGCGTTTCCATTGGGCCGATGATCGGGACGCTGCGTCGCCGACCTTTGCTCGGTCGCGCCGCTCAGCGGCTCGGTCCGTCTACCTCCGGGGCAGCGCCGTCGCGGCCGGGAGCTTCGCGAAGCGTGTACATCACCACGGGACGGGAGAATTTCCAGGACAAATTGCCGATCTCGGTCGTCTGGTGGCCGACCGCCGATATGTACACTTCATAAATCCCATAGGTCGTGCTGTTTGCGGCAATCGACCGCTGCAACTGCCCGATCGCCATGAGCACGTCGACGTTGGTGGTGTAGAAGCAGGCTTTGCGGTCCAGCGTGCGGTTGAGGTCGTTCACGGCTTTGTGGGGATCCCCACCGCGGTCGGCAATCCGCACGATGGACGCGACTAGCTCGACGCTGTCGCAGAACAGGCCCCGCTCGTAAGTCGCGTGCGGAACGTTCGCCGGCTCCCCCAGGAACAAAGCCGCGGGTATCAGCAGTGAAGCAATGGATGATCCCATGTTTCCGCCTGCGTGCTCGGCCGGCTCTCCGGCGGCGTGTTCTCGATCGCACGCGCGGCGCCGCGTCAGCCTATGCCGGCCCGTTGTGACGAAACTTGGACAATTTCTTGGAGATATTGGGCGGGCCGGCGACTTGGCCGGCTCCTCCACAACCATTTCGCATCGGGGAACCTGGCCGGCGGCCCCGTGGTTGCCGGCCCGGCGCGTTTCACGCGAATCGAGCCGCCGATGTTCTTCCCGGGTAAATCCCCGCGAACACGGCAGAAATTCGTCTCCCGGCGCATCCTCGCCGCGCGCCGTGTTATCAATGCCGCATCGGGTCGCGAATCGTTGACCGCCAAGGACTGACGGAGCGCGGGCATGGACGACACTCCGGGTTCGGGCCGGGATTTTCCGGTGATTGCCCGTTTCGAAGTGCGCCGGCGCAGCTACCTCGCGCCGGACGGCGAGCCCCTGCGGGCGTTGCCGAGCTTCGCTTCCGACGACGACCTGCTGCTCGCGCTCTACCGCGGCATGGTGCTCACCCGCACCTTCGACCTCAAAGCGGTGGCGCTGCAGCGCACCGGACGGCTGGGCACCTACGCAGTTTCCTTGGGCCAGGAAGCAGTGTCGATCGGGGTCGCAAGCGCCATGCGCGAGGAGGACGTGCTGCTGCCGTCGTATCGGGACAACGCGGCGCTGCTCTGGCGCGGCGTCAAGATGGAGGAAATCCTGCTCTACTGGGGCGGCGATGAGCGCGGCAATCGCTCCTCCGGCCCGCCGCACGATTTTCCGTTCTGCGTTCCGGTCGGATCCCAAGCGCCGCATGCCGCCGGCGTGGCTTACGCGTTCAGGCTCCGGAGAGAGCCGCGGGTCGCTGTGTGTTTATTCGGCGACGGCGCCACTTCCAAGGGCGATGTCTGGGAAGCGATGAATTTCGCCGGCGTCTGGAAACTGCCCCTCGTGTTCGTCGCCAACAACAATCAATGGGCCATCAGCGTGCCGCTGAAGCTGCAGACCGCGTCCGCGACCCTGGCGCAGAAGGCGATCGCCGCCGGGTTCACGGGCGAGCAGGTGGACGGCAACGACGTCATTGCGGTTCGCGCCGCCGCCGAGGAGGCGGTCGCGGCAGCGCGTGCGGGCGGCGGGCCGCGTTTGATCGAGGCCGTCACCTATCGGCTCGGCGACCATACCACCGCGGACGACGCCGCACGCTATCGCCCGCCCGAGGAAGTGCAGGCGCGCTGGAAGGAGGAGCCGATCGCACGACTACGGTCCTATCTGGTCGGTCGCAAGGCGTGGGGCAAGTCGCAGGAGGAAGAGCTTGCCGCCGAGTGCCAGGAGCGCGTGGAAGCCGCGGTGGAGCGCTATCTGGCGACCGCCGCGCGCGGGCCGCAGACCATGTTCGATCACCTCTACGCGGAATTGCCCGACGTCTATGCCGGCCAGCGGCAAGAATTGGAGCAAGCCTCGGATGGCTGAGCTGACGCTGGTCGAAGCCGTCAACCTGGCCCTCGCTCGGGCCATGGCGGACGACGCCGACGTCGTAGTGCTCGGTGAGGATGTCGGGGTCAACGGTGGCGTGTTTCGCGCGACCGCGGGGCTGCAGCGGCGTTTTGGACCCGAGCGGGTCGTCGACACGCCGCTGGCCGAGTTGCTGATCAGCGGCTTGTGCGTCGGCATGGCGGCGCAAGGTCTGAAACCCGTCGGCGAGATCCAGTTCATGGGCTTCCTGTACCCTTGCATCGACCAGCTGGTGAATCACGCCTCGCGACTGCGTCACCGCACGCAAGGGCGCCTCACGTGTCCGATGGTGCTACGCACGCCCTACGGCGCCGGGATTCGCGCCCCGGAGCATCATTCGGAAAGCACGGAAGTCATGCTTGCCCACATTCCGGGATTGCGCGTGGTCGTGCCATCCTCGCCCGAGCGCGCCTACGGCCTGCTGCTAGCCGCGATCCGCGATCCGGATCCCGTGGTGTTCCTGGAGCCGACCCGGATCTATCGGGCCGTGAAGGGCGAGGTCGAGGACGACGGCGAGGCGTTGCCGCTTGATGTCGCCTTCGTGCTGCGGGAGGGCCGCGATGTCACCTTGATCGCCTGGGGTGCGATGCTCAAAGAGACGCTCGCGGCCGCCGACGCGCTCGCGGAGGAGGGCATCGCCGCGGAGGTGATCGACCTCGCCACCCTCAAGCCCTATGACGAGGAGACGATCCTGGCTTCGGTAGCAAAGACCGGACGCTGCGTCATCGTGCACGAGGCCGCGAGGACCGCCGGGTTCGGTGCGGAAATCGCCGCCCTGATTGCTGAGCGCGGGCTCTTGTCCCTGCTCGCGCCCATCGTGCGCGTCACCGGCTATGACACCATCGTGCCGCTGCCGCGGCTCGAGCAGCATTACCTGCCCTCGGTCGACCGCATCGCGGCCGCGGCACGCAAGGTCGTGCGGTTCGATTGAATCAAGCAACAGGTTCCCATGCGCAAGTTCACGCTGCCGGATCTCGGCGAGGGTCTCGAAGAGGCCGAGATCGTCGCATGGCACATCAACGAGGGCGATCACGTCGTGACCGATCAGCCGCTGGTATCGGTCGAGACCGACAAGGCCGTGGTCGAGGTGCCCTCGCCGTGGAGCGGTCGCATCGCCCGCGTGTTCGGCACTAAGGGCGATCTGGTCAAGGTAGGGGCAACGCTCGTCGAATTCGCCGAAGGGGAGGGCGAGGAAACCGGCACGGTGGTGGGCGAGCTCGATCGGGCCGAGGCGAAACCTCGCGGCGTCGAGGCGCGCGGGGAGGCCGGTCGCGCGGCAACCATTCAGGTGCTGCCGGCCATCCGCGCGCTGGCGCGCAAGCTCGACGTCGATCTCAACCTGGTGCAGGCGACCGGTCCCGCCGGCACCGTCACCCGGGCGGACGTCGAGCGTGCCGCCAAGAGCCTGGCCGAGGCCGGCCCGGCCGAGAGCCTGCGCGGCATGCGCCGCGCCATGGCGCAGCGGATGGCCCAGGCTCACGCCGAAGTGGCTCCGGCGAGCGTCACCGAGGAGGCCGACATCGGCGATTGGCCGAAGGGCGCCGACGTCACCATCCGGCTCATCCGCGCGATCGCCGCGGCGGCGAAGGCCGAGCCCTCGCTCAACGCCTGGTACAATTCGCAAGCGGGCGAGCGGCGGCTCATCCCGCGCGTCGACGTCGGGATCGCGATCGATACCGAGGGCGGACTGATCGTTCCGGTCATGCGCAAAGTCGGCGAGCGTGACGCCAACGACTTGCGCGCGGGCCTCGATCGAATGCGCGCCGATGCGGCGGCGCGCTCGATTCCGCCCGACGAGCTGCGCGGCGCCACCATCACGCTGTCGAATTTCGGCATGATCGGCGGGCGCTTCGCCCAATTGGCGGTGGTGCCGCCGCAAGTGGCGATCATCGGCGCCGGCCGCATCGAGCCGCGGGTGATGGTGCACGCCGGCAGCCCGGCGGTTCGCCGCGTGCTGCCGCTCTCGCTTACCTTCGACCACCGCGTGGTGACGGGCGGGGAGGCGGCGCGCTTCCTGATGGCGCTCAAGAGGGATCTCGAGCGCGCGAGTTGACCAGCATCGCGCCCGATTGATCCGATCAGGGTGTGCATTTCATGCACAGCCCCTATCATTGTTCCGGACAGCTCAAATACTTCCAATTTCAGCACCGACGTGATAAGCGCCCGTGCGTCGGCCCTCCTCGCGAGCCCCCCGACCCGCAACAAGAACAAGAACGAAGGGGTCGGCGATGGGCGTTCGGACCGCAGTGGGAACGAAGGGCGGATGTTCGCGCGGCCCGCATCGGCGATGGGTATCTTCGCGCTGCCGGGCAATACCCAGCCTTGGTTCTCGCGACGCCGTGGCGGTATCGACACGGGCACGGCTCGCCGACGGGAAATCCGGATGCGCCTCAAATCATAGGAGAAGGAGAATGCAAGCAGTGATCCGCGTCTGTTTTACCCTGGCCGTCTGCTGGTTCTGCACGTTTGGATGGCCGGCGCCCAGCTCGAGTCAGATCCCGGCATTCCCGAGGGAGGGCGGCTTGATACCGACCGACGCTGCGCCGTTCCAATCCAGGTTGAACCGGGTTGCCGAGGAATACGGCGTACAGCCGGTTGCGAGCGGCCATATCTTCGGTTCAAGCGTTCGAGATATTTTCGTGTTTCGACTTGGCGAGGGAGAAGACTGTTCGAAGCAAAAGACGTGTGTCTACGTCATGTTTCGGGATGCGCACGACGACTACCCTTTCGTGACGTTCTGCGCGCCAGGCCATTTTGAACTAGCTCACGCGCATACGGCGAACGGACAGCTGTTGCACCGATTCGAGTTCGTCTGCGAGAAGGCAAAGTTCCAGATTCACTTGAGCCCGGCGAGTGCATTTGTAGCGTCGTACATAGACCTGGATTAACCATGCAACAAGAAAAAGGATGATAAGACATGGCTTCGTTGAATTGGAAGATTGGGGGCGTCAATCGCGATCAGATCGCAAATGAAATCGCCACCCTCGCCGACGTTCCGCAGGTTGGAACAAATGGCATGGGACAGGGGATACCGGAGCGCCGAGGTAACCATGGGCCCTCGGATACTTAAGGAAAATGTTGCGGATTCCGATCAGAGCAGTGCGGATCATTCCGTGCGCCAAATACGGATCAGGTCAGACGCGACCGGAACATTCGGAATAGGCGGGCGGCAGACAACTATAGCGGAAATCATCGCGCATGAGCTGGCGCACGGCGTCATTCCACCGGGAGTGGCGCAGCCTGGCAAGGTCGATCTTCGGCCGGATTCGCCAGAGGAGCTATGGGTGCGCCGGCAGGCCGGCGCGGTCGCCAGCGATTTGCGTCTGCCGGGCCCCAACAATGCCGATTTCCCAATCACGCGGGTGCGCGTCGATGCCGAGCAAGCATGCACGTTCGGCAATATACAAGGCAACACTCCCCGCGACGGCGTGCTGTTTCTCGACGGCAGCCGAGGCTCGAACGGCCTTGGCTCGACGCCTCCCGGCCGCTCGGGATCGATCGACCCTGGGCAAGGTCCGGACCCTGATCCCGGTAGCCCCGCGCCCGGCTTCGGCAATGTTGCGAACCGTTGGGCGAACGCGGCTCAACCATGGCCATCACCGGGGACCTCTGACGCTCTGCCGATCCAGTCCGATTCGGCCGGCATCGCTGGGACCACTCTCGGAGCTACTCCCCCCGACAAACCCGCAGCGGGCTATCCCTACAGTGTTCCGGTCCCGGAGGGGTTGAAGCCGGTAGCGCGGTTCTTCTTCCCGGAATGGTTCCAAGACCAGAACGAGGTCTCTTAGGCAAAGGTCATTTGGGCGAAAGTCGAGGTGCCTCCGTCGCCACCGGACATCCCGGCTTGCCGGCGGGAGCCATTTCGGTTCCTCCGATACCGCCGAGCTCAGATCGCCGCCTCGGTCTTGATGTCGAAGAAGTGCAGCCGCTCGGGGTTGGGCGAAAGCCGCAGCGAATCCCGGATCTTGGTGGGGACATTGGCCTCGACCGCCGCCACCATGGCGCAAGGTCCCGCCTTGACGTCCAGCAGGGTTTCCGAGCCGAGCCGCTCCACCACCTCGACGACCACGTCGAAGCTCATGTTCTCGTCGGCACCGGACGCGAGCCGCAGATCTTCCGGGCGAATCCCCAGCCACAACTCCCCGCCGACATAACCGCGCAGCTTGCCGGCGCACGGACCCGGCACCTTGAGCCGAAATCCCGGATTCGCCACCCAGAGCTCGCCGTTGCTCTCCGCGACCGTGACGTTCAGGAAGTTCATCGCGGGCGAGCCGAGGAAGCCGGCTACGAACCGGTTGGCCGGATTGTTGTAGAGCTCGAGCGGCTCGCCGACCTGCTGGACCCAGCCGTCCTTCATGACCACCACCCGATCGCCGAGCGTCATGGCTTCGACCTGGTCGTGGGTGACGTAGATGGCCGTGGTGCCGAGCCGCAGGTGCAGCTTCTTGAGCTCGACGCGCATCTGCACGCGGAGCTTGGCGTCGAGATTCGAGAGCGGCTCGTCGAACAGAAAGACTTGCGGATGGCGCACGATGGCGCGTCCGAGCGCCACGCGCTGGCGCTGGCCGCCGGAGAGCTGCCGCGGCTTGCGCGCAAGCAGGCCCTGAATGCCGAGAATCTCCGCGGCCTCCTGCACCCGCTTGGCGATATCGGGCTTGGCGAATTTGCGCATTTTCAGCCCGAACGCCATGTTGTCGTAGACGCTCATGTGCGGGTAGAGCGCATAATTCTGGAACACCATGGCGATGTCGCGGTCCATCGGCGCCAGCTCGTTGACCACCTTGTCGCCGATCGAGATCTCGCCGGCGGTGATGCTTTCGAGCCCCGCGACCATGCGCAGCGTCGTGGTCTTGCCGCAGCCCGAAGGTCCGACCAGGACGAGAAACTCCTTGTCGCGAATCTGCAGATTGACGTCGTTGACGGCATGCACGCCGTCGAACTTCTTGTTCAAATTCCTGATGACGACCTGCGCCATCCTAGGCTCCCCAGCTCGCGCCGAGACTTGGCGCGCAACCCGCTCCGTTCCGATGCTTCATCCCTTCACCGATCCGGTCAGGCCGGCGACATAGTGCTCGACGAAGAACGAGTAGATGATCGCCACCGGAATCGAGCCCAGCAGCGCGCCCGCCATCAGCGGACCCCAGAAGAACACGTCGCCGCGGATCAGCTCGGAAGTGACCCCGACCGGCACGGTTTTCTGCTCCGGCGAGGACAGGAACACCAGTGCGTAGATGAACTCGTTCCAGGACAGCGTGAAGGCGAAGATCCCGGCCGACAGGATGCCCGGCACCGCAATCGGGAAGATGATGTAGACCATGGCTTTCCAGCGCGTGGCGCCGTCGATCCGCGCGCACTCCTCGAGCTCGCGCGGGATGGCCTTGAAATACCCCATCAGCAGCCACGTGCAGAACGGAATCAGGAAGGTCGGATAGGTGAGGATGAGCGCCCACGGCGTGTCGCCGAGATGATAATTGCGGATGATGTCGGCCAGCGGAATGAACAGCAGGGTCTGCGGCACCAGATAGGTGACGAAGATCCCGGTGCCGAGGCCGCCGGCGAACGGGAATTTCAGGCGCGAGAGCGCATAGCCGGCGAGCAGGCCGCAGAACAGCGAGATCGCCGTCGATGCCAGCGCGATGATCAGCGTGTTCAGCATCCAGGTGCCGAACAGCGTCTCATTGAACAGATATTCGATGTGCTCCAAGGTAGGATGCGCGGTCCAGAACGGCGCGTAGTTCGGCGCCATCCACGGCCGATACAGCTCGCCGTCCGGTCGGAAGGTCGTGACGAACATCCAGTAGAACGGGAACAGCAGCAGGAAGACGAAAGCGCCGAGCGGGAGGTAGAAATATACCCAGCGTCGCCATTTTGCGCCCTCGATCATGGCTCAATGGATCTCCACGCGGCGGATGTAGAGCAGCTGGACGATGACGACGACCAGCAGCGCCGGGAACATGGCGAGCGACACCGCGGCGCCCTCGCTCAGGAGCCCGGTTCCGACCCCGATCTGATAGGCATAGGTGGCGAACAGGTGCGTGGCGTTGGCCGGACCTCCGCCGGTCAGCACGTAGACCAGCTGGAAGTCGGCGAAGGTCTGGATGATCGAGAACAGGACCACCACCATGGTCACCGGCAGCAGCAGCGGCCAAGTCACGTGCCAGAACCGCTGCCAGGGCCGCGCGCCGTCGATGGCGGCGGCTTCCTGCAACTCGGGGCTGATGGTCTGCAGCCCGGCCAGCAGGCTGATCGCGTAGAACGGCACTCCGCGCCAGACGTTGACGATGATGATCGAGATCATCGCGAGGTGCGGATCGCCGAGCCAATTGATCCGCGTGTCGATGATGTCGAGCCGGTAGAGCGTCCAGTTGATGACGCTGAAGGTAGGATCGAACATCCACTTCCAGGCGTAGGTCGAGAGCACCGTGGGGATGATGAACGGCAACAGCACGAACGCGCGGGTCAGCGCCTTGCCCTTGAAGTGCCGGTTGAGCAGCAGCGCGAGCCACAGGCCGAGCGCGAGCTTGAACACGGTGGTCACGGCCGTATAGAGAAACGTGTTGTACACCGCCTCCAGGAAAATGCCGTCGTTCGCCAGCGCGACGAAGTTCTGCAGGCCGACGAACTTCCCCGGCACGCCCACCTTGGAATCGGTCAGCGACAGCATCACACCCTTGACGAACGGGTAGGCGATGAACAGGCCGAGCAGGACCGCCGTCGGCAACAACAGCAAGGCCGCGAGCCAGCGCTCGTCCTCCAGTAACCGCGTCACCGGACCCCGGCGCGGGACCCCCGCGTAAGCTCGTTCACGGACGGCATAGCTTATGGCCATCTTGTCTTCCTCTCGGCCCGATCCCGAGCCGTGCCGCAGGCCTTACCTAGGTCGCGCCCAGTCAGGCGCCGTAGATCTTGGTCAGCTCCCCATGGGCCCATTTCACCGCGTCCTCCGGGGGCATGCCTTGCACCGCCTTGGCGTACATATCGGTGAGAATGTACTTGGTCAAAACCTCCGCTGCCTTCCTGCCGGATGGGCCCGCATAACCCGCGAAGCGTCCGGTGCGCGCCGCCGATCTGTACGGCAACATGACCGGGTCGGCGTCCCAGAGCTTGTGCTTCTCCCAATCCGTCGTCGGCCCGACCGAGAAACCCTTCTGCGTCGTGAACCATTTGTCGAACACCGGCTTGGAGCTGATCCAGCGAAGGAATTCCTTGGCTCCCTTCTGATTCTTCGAATAGCCCATCAACATGTTCGAGAACGGCACGTGGAAGCTGAACTGGCCGCCCGGCCCCTTGGGCAGCGGCGCGTGCAGGATGTCCTGCCAGAGCGGCCCGTCTTTCTCGGTCTTGTAGGCGTCGGGCTTGCGCAGCGCCTCGATGTAGATCGAAGCGCCGTTGTTGGTCGCGCTGCAGGTCCCTGAGAGAAACGCGCGGTTGTTGCTCGAATCGTCCCAAGCCAGGCCGCCCTCGTCGAGCGCGTCCTTCCAGAAACCGACCATGAACTTCACGGATTCGACCGTCGCCTTGCTGTCCAACACCACGGTCTTGCCGTCGGCCTCGACTTCCCTGCCGCCCCACGACCACAAATACGGATAGGTGAAGGCCGGCGCGTCGCCGAAGGTGTGGCCGAGTGTCTGGCCGACCGGCCGCCCCTTTGCCTTGAGCTTCTTGCCGGCCTCGCGCAGCGCCTCCCATGTCTCCGGGAACTTGCCGCCGGAATAGCCTACTTCCTCGAACCAGGATTTGCGGTAGGCGATCTGCAGGCCGACGATGCTCCAAGGCACTGCGATCCAGCGCTTGCCGTCGTTTGCCACGACTTTCGAGGTCTCGTAGAAGCCGCCCTGCGACTTGCCGAGCTCCTCGGCGACGTCGGTCACATCCGCAAGGCTTTCACCGTAGAGCTGCGCCCAATTGTTGAGCGCGCACACGATGTCCGGCCCGGATCCCGATTGGATCGAGGAGGTCACCCGCGCCTGGATATCGTTGGCGTTGATGGTCTCGATGGTGAGCTTCACGCCCAGCGCCTTCTCGCACTCGGCCACGATCTCGCCCTTGAGCAGCTGGTCGGAGGCGGGGACGAAATCGGCCCAGCGCAGCCAATGCACGCTCGTCGCCTGGGCATAGGCCGGGGCGCGGCCCGAGGCGAGAATGCCCGCCATCCCCGCAGAGGCGGCGACCGCGCCGCTGCCGGAAAGCTTCAGGAAACTGCGTCGATCGAAACGAGCCATGATATGTTCTCCCCTAGTTGCTTTTCTTATTGTGGTCTTCATCGCGCCGGAGCCGCCAAGCGTGGGCCGGGTGGGGGAAACAGGATTCCTCCACCCGGAACACCGTTGCGATGCCGCACGTCAGCCGTGAATCTTCTTGACCTCCGCGTGCGCCCATTTCACCACCTCCTCGGCCGGCGTGCCCTGCACGGCTTTGGCGTACATGTCGGTGATGATGTACTTGCTGAGCACCTCGGCAGCCTTGCGGTCCGCCGGCCCGGCGTAGCCGGGGAACCGCCCGGCGCTCGCGGCCGAGCGGAACGGCAACATGACGGGGTCTTTGGCCCACAGCGGGTCCTTCTCCCAGATCGGCGTCGAGCCGACCGAATAACCCTGCTGGGAATTGAACCATACCTGATAGACGGCCTTCGAAGTGATCCAGCGCAGGAAATCCTTGGCCGCCTTCTGGTTCTTGGAATAACCCATCAGCATGTTCGACATCGGGAGATGATAGCCGAATTGGCCGGCCGCGCCCTTTGGGAGCGGCGAATGCAGGATATCCTCCCACAGCGGACCGCCCTTCTCGGTCAGATACGTTGTCGGCTTGCGCTTGGCCTCGAGATAGATCGAGGCGCCGTTCAGCGTGGCGCTGATGGTGCCCGACAGGAATGCGCGGTTGTTGCTGGTGTCGTCCCAGGCGAGCCCGCCTTCATCGTGCGCGTCCTTCCAGAATGCGGTCATGAATTTGACCGAGTCGACCGCCGCCTTGCCCTCGAGCACGACGGTATTTCCGTCTTTTTCCACTTCCTTGCCGCCCCAGGACCATAGATACGGATAGCTGAAGGTGGGCGCGTCGCCGAAGGTGTGGCCCAGCGTCTGGCCGACGGGATGGCCGGCCGTTTTGAGTTTCTTGCCGGCGGCATGATATTCTTCCCAGGTCTCGGGGAACTTGCCGCCCGTATAGCCGACCTCCGCCAGCCACGACTTGCGGTATGCGATCATGGCGCCGAGCACGCACCACGGCAGTGCGACCCATTTCTTGCCGTCGTTGGCGACGACGCGGGATTCCTCGTAATAGCCGCCCTGGGCCTTGGCGATCTCCTCGGCAAGATCGCTGACATCCACGATGCTTTCGGCATAGAGCTGCGGCCAGTTGTTCAGGCCGCAGATCACGTCCGGTCCCGAGCCGGATTGGATCGCCGCCGTGGTGCGGGCCTGGATGTCGTTGCCGTTGATGGTCTCGAGGTTGAGGGTGATGCCGAGCGCTTTTTGGCACTCCGGCACGATCTCCTTGCGCAGCACCTCGTCGGAAGCGGGCACGAAATCGACCCAGCGCAGCCAGTGTACGGTGGTCGCCTGCGCGAACGCCGGCGCGCGGCCGGAGGCGAGAATGGCTGCTATTCCCCCGGTCTTTGCCGCAACTGCGCCGCCGCCGGAAAGTTTCAGGAAATTGCGCCGACTAAAACGTGCCATGGCATTACCTCCCTAAGTTTCTGTAGCCGAGATTACCCGAATGCAGGGCTGGAGCAACACTAGCCGCTCCGCGCGCGTCGTGCCAGGGCAAACCAAATGGCCTCCGCCGCGACCCGGCGACGCGCGGACCTGTCCCGCCGGCCCGCCGCGGCTGACGGACCCGCACGACAAGGGGGCTCCACCCCTCGCCGTACCGGCGGCCCCTTGGCGGGTCGCGGGCCACGGCACGCGGTAGACGGACGTGCCCGTTCTGCGCGATGATCGCTTCAGGCCGCCACCTAAGCATGGGGCAAGAACCCGCGGCTGTCAGCAGGGGAGAAGCACGATGCGTTGGAAATGGATGATGCCGGTCGTCACGGCGGCAAGTCTCGCCGCCACACCGGCGCTTGCCGCAGAGCTCACGGGCACGCTCAAGAAGATCAAGGACACCGCGTCGATCACGCTCGGCCACCGCGAATCCTCGGTGCCGTTCTCCTATTACGACGACAAGCAGCAGGTCGTCGGCTACGCCATGGACCTGTGCTACCGCATCGTCGACGCGGTGAAGAAAGAATTGAAGCTGGACAAGATCGAGGTGAAGCTCAACCCGGTCACCTCGGCGACCCGCATCCCGCTCATGGCCAATGGCACGATCGATCTGGAATGCGGCTCGACCACCAACAACCTCGAGCGCGAGAAGCAGGTCTCCTTCACCATCACGCATTTCGTCACGGCCAATCGCTTCGTGTCGAAGAAAGCCGCCGATCTCAAGACCGTGGACGACCTCAGGAACAAGACGATCGTATCGACCTCCGGGACCACCAACATCAAGCAGATCACCGAGATCGGCGCGCAAAAGAATCTCGGCCTCAATATTCTCGCCGCCAAGGATCACGCCGAAGCGTTCCTGATGGTCGAGACCGATCGGGCCGCCGCCTTCGTGATGGACGACATCCTGCTCTACAGCCTGGTCGCCACCTCGAAGTCGCCGCAGGACTACGTCATCTCCGCCGATGCGCTCTCGGTCGAGCCCTACGGCATCATGCTGCGCCGCGAGGACCCCGACTTCAAGAAAGTCGTGGATGGCGCGATGGTGAGCATCTACAAGAGCGGCGAGATCAACGCGATCTACGAAAAATGGTTCCTGAAACCGATCCCGCCCAGAGGCATCAACCTCAACGTGCCGATGAGCCCCAGGTTCAAGAAGGTGGTGGCCAGCCCGACCGACAGCGGCGATCCGGCGGTATATTGAGGCCCCGAACGCGCGCTGAGCGTTCCCCGGACGCGTCGCAGCGCCAAGCGCTGCGGCGCCGATCCGGGGGCCGCAACTTATCAATGGACGACGCGATGACTCCCGGCCGGGCGGCGCAGCATTTCATGCCGCGCCGCGCCCGGAACACGGGGATCCGATGAACTACCATTGGTACTGGGGCATCTTCTGGGAGATTTCTCCGGACGCGTCGCACACCTATTTTCAGACGCTTTTGCTCGGGACCGCGTGGACGCTCGCCACCGCGCTCGCGGCATGGATCGTGGCGCTGACGTTCGGGTCGATGGTCGGCGTGATGCGTACGACCCCGCAGCCTTGGCTCGCGCGCATCGGCAATGCCTATGTCGAGCTGTTCCGCAATGTTCCGCTGCTGGTGCAAATGTTCCTGTGGTATTTCGTGCTGCCGGAACTCGTCCCGCGCGGCATCGGCACCTGGCTCAAGCAGCTGCCCGATGCCTCCTTCTACACCGCCGTGGTCGCGCTCGGCTTCTACACCTCGGCGCGCGTCGCCGAACAGGTCCGCGCCGGCATCACCAGCCTGCCGAGCGGCCAGCGCCTGGCCGCGCTCGCACTCGGCCTCACCCTGCCGCAGGCCTATCGCTACGTGCTGTTGCCGATGGCCTACCGGATCATTCTGCCGCCGCTGACCTCGGAATTCCTCAACGTCATCAAGAACAGCGCCGTCGCGCTCACGATCGGCCTGATGGAACTCACCGCGCGTGCGCGATCGATGCAGGAATTCTCATTCCAGGTGTTCGAAGCTTTCACCGCGGCGACCTTGATCTACATCGCGATCAACACCGTGGTGACCTTCGCCATGCGCCGCACCGAGCGCCGGGTGGCGGTGCCGGGCTATATCGGCATGGCGCCCCCCGCCACCGCGGAGTGAGCGACATGTTCAGCAATTTCGATTTCGACATCATCATTCGCTCGCTGCCGTACCTGTTCTACGACGGCATGACGTTCACGCTTACCCTCACCGCACTGGCGACGCTCGGCGGCATCGTGTTCGGCACGGCCCTGGCGTTGATGCGGCTGTCGGGGATTGCACCGCTCTCGATCCCGGCCGCCGGCTACGTGAACCTGATGCGCTCGGTGCCGCTGGTGCTGATGATCTTCTGGTTCTATTTTCTGGTGCCCTATCTCGGCCAATGGCTCACCGCCTCGCCCCAGCCGATCCGCGTCGGCCCGTTCACCTCCTCGCTCGTCACTTTCATGGTGTTCGAAGCCGCATATTTCTGCGAGATCATGCGGGCCGGCATCCAATCGATCCCCCGCGGCCAGGTCTGGGCCGCGCAGGCGCTCGGCATGCGATACCCGACCACGATGCTCTACATCGTTCTGCCGCAGGCGTTCCGCAACATGGTTCCCGTGCTGCTCACGCAGACCATCATCCTGTTCCAGGACACCTCCTTGGTTTACGTGCTCTCCATCACCGATTTCCTGGGCGCGGCCTCGAAGATCGCGCAGCGCGACGGGCGCCTGGTCGAAATGTATCTGTTCGCCGCGCTGGTCTATTTCGTGATCTCGCTCGCTGCCTCCCATTGCGTGCGCCTGCTGCAGCGGCGCATCGCCATCGTCCGCTGAGTCCGCGCCGATGATCAAGATCCGAGATTTGAGCAAATGGTACGGCGCGGTCCAAGTGCTCAAGGGCTGCTCGACCGAGGTCGCCAAAGGCGAGGTCGTGGTCGTGTGCGGCCCCTCCGGATCGGGCAAGTCGACCCTGATCAAGTGCGTCAACGGCCTCGAGCGATTCCAGAAAGGCGAGATCATCGTCGATGGAATCTCGGTCGGAGACCGCAGGACCGACTTGCCCAGGCTCAGGGCCCGGATCGGCATGGTGTTCCAGCATTTCGAGCTGTTCCCGCACCTGACCGTCATCCGCAATCTTACCCTGGCGCAGAGCAAGGTCCTCGGTCGCGGCCGGGAGGCCAGCCTCGCCAACGGCATGCGTCTGCTCGATCGCGTGGGCTTGCGCGAGCACGCGCACAAATACCCGGGCCATCTCTCCGGCGGGCAGCAGCAGCGGGTAGCGATCGCGCGCGCGCTGGCGATGGATCCGATCGCCATGCTGTTCGACGAGCCAACCTCGGCGCTCGACCCGGAGATGATCAAGGAGGTGCTTGACGTCATGGTGGCGCTGGCGCAGGACGGCATGACCATGATCGTCGTCACCCACGAGATGGGGTTCGCGCGCCAGGTCGCCCGCCGCGTCGTCTTCATGGACCAGGGCGAGATCGTCGAGGATGCGCCCACGGCCGACTTCTTCGGCAAGCCTCGCAGCCGCCGCGCGCAGACGTTTTTATCGAAGATCCTGCAGCATTAGGCCGAGGGAATCCGCTACCCGGAGCTACGGAACAAGGCCCCGCCGCTTCATTCGATCACCTGGTCGGCGCGGTTGAGCAGGGTAGGGGGCACGTCGAGGCCGATGGCTTTTGCGGTCTTGAGATTGACGATCAGCTCAAATTTCGTCGGCTGCTCGACGGGAATATCCGCGGGCTTGGCCCCTTTGAGCACCTTGATCACCTGCAATGCATATTGGCGATAGATGGAGACGAAGCGCGGGCCGTAAGCAATAAGGCCGCCTTCCTCGGCGGTCTCCGGCCATTGATACATGGTCGGTAACCGGCCCGCGGCAGCGCGTTGGATGATTTGCGCCCGATGTCTGTTGAACAGCGAGGAAGCGAGAACATTCAGCGCTTGCGCGCCGCCAGTCAGCGCGGCATCGATGGCAGGCAAGATGCCATCCAGCTCGGAGGCGACGCGAACGGCAAGCGTGACACCACGCGCCTTTGCGACGTCGCTCAGCAGTTGCAGCTGCTGCGGGCTCGTGACGTCCGGGTCCGCCAATGTCGCAATGCGCCGAGCCGCCGGAACCAACTCCAGCAGAATCTCCTGACGCTTGCCGTCGAGGTCGGTCGCCATGATGCTCATCCCGGTGGTGTTGCCGCCCGGATGGGCAAGCGAAGCAACGGCCTTTTCCGCCACGAGATCGTCCGAGAAGGCCAAAATCGGAATGGTCTGCGTCGCCCGCTGCATCACCCGTGTCAGCGTGGCGCCGCCGGTAGTAATAACTTCAGGCCGTGTCGCGACTATCGCGGCGGCAATCGCATCGACGCGGTCCGCCGGCGCGCTGAATCCGTCCAAGATCGAGAGGTTGACCCCCTCGATGAAGCCGTGGCCACGCAGCTCGTCGAAGAAGGCGACCCAATGGGCGGCGTTGCGCGGGGCGTTGGCCAGCACGCCGACGCGGTAGGTTCTGCCCGGTTCTTGCGTCCACCCTCGCAAAGCGGATGACAGCATGGCAGCTGCCCCGCCGAAAACTGTGATGAACTCCCGCCGCCGCATTCGATCACCCTGACGCCGATATCCTATACCCGATTGCGCCGCGCATGCAGGCTGGTATCGCGCACAAGCTCGCCGATCAACCTCCCTCGGTCCGGATCCAGTTCTCGAGCAGCATGCGCAGCGCCGCCACGAAGGCGAGCGGCTGATCGAGCATGACGTGGTGCTGCGCCTCGGGCACCTCGACGATCGGCGCGCGCGGTCCCATCAGCTGCGACATGTAGGACGCGGTCTTGCGCGAGACCAGCGCGCTCCGCTCGCCGAACATGAGGGCGGCGGGACAGCGCACCGCCTGCAGGTATTCACGAAACGGCTCGCCGAAACGCCGCCCTCCCATCGCCGCGCCGTCGAACTTCCAGGTCCATCCGCCTTCGACGGGCATCAGCGAATGCCGCGCGATGAATTCGACGATGAAATCGTTCTCGCAGGTCTGCGCCGGCATCAGCCGAAAGCGCGCCAAGGCGGCATCGAAGGTGGGATAGATCCTCTTGTTTCCCCAATTGGGCGGCGAGAGCGGCCGGCTCACCTCCTCTTCGGGCGAGCGGATGGGGGAATCGACGATCACGGCGCCGCCGAGTTCCTGGCCGAATTGCGAGGCGAGCTTCATCGTCATGAAACCGCCGAAGCTGTGGCCGATGACGAAGGGGCGTTGCCCCAGGCCGGCATCGGCGATCACCGCGCGCATCTCCGCGGCGCGGATGTCGGAGCCGTAGCTCTGGCGCCGGCCGCTGTCCCCCATGCCCGACAAGTCGATGGCGGCCACACGGAAATAGCGGGGGAAATACGGCGCGATGAAGCTCCACCAATTGGCGTGGGCACCGCCGCCGTGAACGAACAGCAGGCCGCGATCGATCGAAGTCGCTGGTTCGGTCGGCCAGAACAGATAGTGGATCGGGCAGTCCGCCACCATGACCCGCCGCGATTGCTTCGGGCGCGATAGGGCCCAGCGAAACCATTCGGGTGCGGGGGCGCGAACTTCGAGATCGCCCATTGATGCATCGCTCAAGACAAGCTCCAGCCGATGGGCATTCCAGTTCCGGGGCGGAAACATGGTGTTATCGCATCTCGTTGGCGATGCGAACGAGCGTCGACGCAATCTGCCAGCTCGCCTTCAGCGAGCCCTTGAGGCTGCCTGCGACTTTCGAGGCGCCGCCGGCGCGATTGCGATGGCGAACCGGGAGTTCCAGGATCCGCAGACCGGCCCGCGCCGCCCGCATCTGCATTTCCAGATTCCAGCCGTAGGTCCTTTCGCCCATGCCGAGCCGGTGGAGCGCATCGCGCCGGATCGCCCGCAGCGGACACATGTCGGTGTAGCGCACGCCGTAGAGCGCGACCACGAGCCGACCGACGATGTGGCCGGCGATGAGCTGGTGGATGCCCATGCTGCCCCTCTCGCGCACGCCGCGGGTGCGGGAGCCGATCACGAAATCCTGCTCGCCGGCGAGGATGGGAGCGACCAGCCGGGGAAGCTCCGCCGGATCGTCGCTGCCGTCGCCGTCGATGAAGGCAACCACCGAGCGCTCGGTCGCGCCGACTCCCGCCAGGCACGCCGCGCCGTAACCCGAGCGCGGCTCGATAATGACTCGCGCCCCGGCGGCACGGGCGCGGGCGACGGTCTCGTCGGTGCTGCCACCGTCCACCACGATCACCTCGTCGACGATGTCGCGCGGGACCGCGCGCACCACGTCGGCGATGGTGCCCGCCTCGTCGAGTACCGGGATGATCAGCGCCACGCCGGCGTTCGTGTCGGGTGGCACCACTCACAGGCTCCAGCGCAGTCCGCAATTGGCGCAGCACGTCGGTGGCGCGTCGCCCAAGAGTTCGCGGCGAAATTTTCGGTAGGATTCGCCGTTCCAGATCTCGCGCAACGACTGCTGCGTCGCATCTCCGAGCGTGAACGCGTCGTAGCCGCGCATCGAGAACGGCGCGATGCAGCACGGCAGCGCCCTGCCGTGCGCGGTGAAATACATCAGCGTCCACGGCCGGGTGCACAGCGACCAGGGCCGCTGCTCGTCGGCGCGCCGCAAGCTGGTGCCCGGCTCGGTGGCGCCCGAGGCGTCGAACACAATGCCGTGTTCGGCCGCGCGCGCCTCGGCGTCCCGGATCAGCGCTTCCTCGCGCGCGTCGAGATGCTCGAATAGCGCCTGCTCGGCGCGCGCGAGGCCCTGGCCGTCCGGGAAATACACCAGCCGCTGCAGGTGCACTTCGCGCACGTCGATCGCATCGGCGAGATCGACGAAGGCGGGCAGCTGGCCGATGGTTTCCTTGAGGCCGGTGAGCCACAGCGATACCCGCGGTGCGTCGGCGGCGAGCAAGCGCTGCAGCGTGCGGAATTCGCGCACGTTCTCGACGATGCGGTCGAACGCGTCCTTGCCGCGCACCGCCTTGAAAGCCTGCGCGTCGGCGGCGTCGAGCGAAACCCGCAGCTCGTCGAGCCCGCTCGCGATGAGGTCGCGTCCGCGCCGCTTGTTCAGCAGCGTACCGTTGGTGTTGAAGAGGACATAGGTCCCGCGCTCCTTGAGATAGCGGATCATGCGCGGCAGGTTCGGCACCATCAGCGGTTCGCCCACGCCGTGGAGCACCACGCGGGCGATGTTGGGATATTGATCGACGATCGACCGGAACAGCTCCCAGCTCATGTTTGCCGCGGGTTCGAGCTCCTCGAACGTCCGCGGACAGGTCGTGCACGGCAGGTTGCAGCGGTTGGTCGTCTCCAAATACAGGCAGACCGGATCGAACCCGGCGACCTCGTCGCGATCGCGCTCGACCGCCTCGAAATAGCGGCGGGGGTCGACGCTGCGCTCTGCCGTACGTGCGCTCATGTCGTCCTCCGGGCCGTCAGTTGCGGGATACGCATCAGGCCGTCGCCGAGCGCGAGGATCGCAAACCCGCTGTAGAGCCACAAGCCCGCCTTGAAATAATCCGCCCAATCCTTGATTTCGGGCAGGTATAGGATGAAACAGCCAAGCGTCACGTAGAGCAGGGGCAGGTAGAGCTGGCGGCACAGCAGCGGCAGCGCCCAGGCGAAATACCAGGGAAAATGCGGGGAGAGCAGCACCAGAAACGCGGTGGCTAGCAGCAACGGCGTCCACGCGTCGACCGGCTCGCGGCGCGGACGCAGGGCGACGAAGGCGGCGAGCCCGCCGAGGATCGCCAGGACGACACCGGCGGAAAAGACTCCGGTCGGGACCGGAACGCCGACGTGCCGCAGCAGCGCAGCGATGAAAAACCCGCCGCCCTCGAAATAGCCTTCCTCGCCGCCGTAGCCGCCGAGAAATCCGAACACCCGCCAGCCCACGCTCAGATACGGCACATAGCACGCAAGCACCCCGCCCGCGAATGCCGCCGGCATGCGCCAATCCCATTTCTTCCACAACGCCGGCGCAATCACGAGGGCGAACGGCTTGACCAGGGTGGCGAGCGCGAGCGCCACGCCGGCCGCCACGGGCCGCTCGCGCGCCGCGGCCAGCAAGGCAAGGCACAGGAAGGCGATCGCCGCCGCATCGATATGGCCGGCGCCGGAGAACTCCCAGATCGGCAGCGGGTGCCAGGCGTAAATCAGGACCCGTTCGGACGGCAGTCCGTCGCGCCGCAACAAGGCGAGGATCGCGCCGATCGTCACCGCCTCGAATCCGGCCATGGCGAGTTTCATCGCCGTCCCGCTCTCCTGAATTCTCGAGGCGATCAAGAAGATCGCTTGCGCGACTGGGGGATAAACCGTCGGCGCATAGTCGGCACGATTGACGTGCGGATAGATGTTCTGGTCGCGCAGGAACGCCAGCGCAGGATCGGCGGGTATGTAGCGGTATGGATTGATCCCCGCGGCCTGAACACGACCGTCCCAGACATAACGATAGACGTCGGTGGACAGCGTGTCGGGCGCGAACAAGGCAACCACACGGGCGAGCACCGCGACCGCCAGAATGCTGCGTAGCGCGTTGGGGCCCCAGCGGCGGCGTACGACCAGCCAAACCGCCGAGGCGTAAAGCACCGATTGGATCAGAGCTGCGCCGACGAAGCGCTCGTATTGCTTGGCGTCGAGGATGTGCAGCATCGCGACGGAAAGCACGAGCAGTGCCGCGCCCACCAGCACGAGGGCGGCGAGCCGGCGTCGTTCGTTCAGCCTGTCGCCGAGCTGCATCATGGCAAGGCCTCGTCGAGATCGCTACCTCGCCGCCGGGAGGATCCGTGCCGCCGAACGTAGCTCCGCATCCTGCATACGGCGCGCGGTCGGCTCCACTCGCACTGCCGCGCCTGACGAAGAATTGATGCCGGTGTGAACCAGTCTTTGCTCAGCGTCGTCATTGCATATACGACAATATCGCGGCTACTTGCGGATCAGGGAACGTGAACTCTCCTGCAGATCGAGCAGCACGCTGTGCGCTCGCGATCATGGCCAAAGCGCCGGGCGCCGGGCGCACCAAGACCCGATTGTCGCCGTTGCTGAGCCCCCAGGAAGCAACGCAGCTCGGGTGCTGCTTCTTGCGCGACATGACGGCAAATATCGCGCTCGCGGGACGAAGCACCGCGATCGATGCCTATGTGGCGTTCGCACCGGCCGGAAGCGAGGCCGCCTTCGCCGGGCTCGTCGAGCCGGGCACCGGGTTCGTCCTCGCCGACGGCAGCGCGCCGTCGCCGGCCGGGGTGGTCGGGCTTGGAGCCTGCTTGTTGCAAGCCATGTCCGCGCTCCTCGCTTCAGGCTACGGCGCCGTCGGATTGCTCAATGCGGATAGTCCCAATCTACCGACGGCACGGCTGATCGAGGCCGCGCGGCTGCTGGCATCGCCCGGAGAGCGCGTCGTGCTCGGCCCCGCATCCGACGGCGGCTATTACCTGATCGGCATGAAGACCGCGCACGCCGATGTATTCCGGGATATCGACTGGAGCACGCAACGCGTCGCCGAAGAGACGAGGGTGCGCGTGGCGGATCTCGGCCTCGCGGTCGTCGAGCTCGCGCCCTGGTACGATGTCGATGATCCGGTCTCGCTGCGCGAGCTCCTTCGCGATCTGCACGGAGCCCCGCGCGACGCCGCCTATGCGGCCCCGGCAACCGCACGCTTTCTGCAAGCCAACCGGATCGCCGAGCGCCTTGCGGCCAAGCTTGCCGACGCGGGAACGTGACGGCGTTCGCGCCTGCCTCGACCCGTCATTCGGACGCGGCCGGAATGCGCAGCAGCTTTCCGGTCGACGCCAGATCAGCCACGTTCCAATCGCCGCCGACGCCCGCGATCATCCAGCCGAGAATCGCCCAAAGGTCGCGATCGACGACATCGTCGTCGAGCGGCTCCAACTCCGGCACCAGGGCATGAATCTCGACGCCGGCCGGAAACGGCTCGCCGCTGCGCCCGATGAACACCAACGCATAGGTGACCCCGGAAGGGGCGGTCAGATACCCCGGCTCGGCGAGCCCGCGGCGGTCGAGATCGAACGTGCGGCTGAAAAAGTCCCGGAACTCCGCATAGTGCCCGATGCGGTCCTCCACCAGGACCAGGGCCCGACGCTTGTCGTGGAGTTCGGGCTGTTTGCAGACTTCGACCGTGCTCATGGTTCGTGCCGCCCGTGACGTTGCAGAAATTCCAAGATGAGCGCCGCGATCTGCGGCCCGGAATCCTCCTGCAGGAAATGCCGGCCGGTCACCAGATGCGGACCGTCTGCGTGAGGCAGCAGCGTCTTGAACTTCCGGCAAAACGTGGCGGGGTCGAACACGTCGTCCTCGCGACCCCAGACCAGGAGCGTCGGCAGCGTCCACGAACGCAGCTCGCGCTCGATCCAGCGAAAGCGTGCGAATGCCCGGGCGCGCTCGTCGAGCGGAATTAAGCGCGGCCAGGTCCAGGTCAACAGTCGCGTCGCCGGATCGGGCAGGACCGCCGTATAGGCGGCCTGGGCGCGCGCCTGGAATTTTTCCCGGTCCACCACCGACAGATAGATGCCGCGCGCGGCGAGCGCGTTGTGGCGCCCGAGCAGATACGGCCCGACGAGCGGCGCGTGCATGATCCGCCACGGGAACATGCGCGTATGGAACTCGGCCGGCGGCAGCGGCCACGCCCAGGTGCTCATGAGCACCAGCGCCTGCATGCGTTGCCGATTGGAGAGCGCGAACCCGAGGCCGGTCGGGCCGCCCCAGTCATGGCAGACCAGCGTGACGCGCTCGAGATCGAGTCCGCGAAGTAGCGCCGTGAGATTGGCGATATGGCCGTCGAGACTATGCGCGTCTTCCCGCGTCGGCTTCTCCGAGAGCCCGAATCCGATCATGTCGGGGATGATCACGCGGTGTCCGGCTTGCGTCAGCGGCTTGACGAAATCCCGGTAGAGAAATCCCCAGGTCGGGTTGCCGTGCAGCAGCACGACCGGATCGCCGGCTCCCTCATCGACATAATGCATGCGCCAGCCGTTCACGCGGGCGAAGTTCGCCCGGTACGGCCACAACGAACGGATCGCAGCGGGCAAGTCGGGCAGCGGGGTTGTCATCGAATCGATCCTATCCCGGATCGGCAGTCGGCGTGAGCGAGCATTGCTTCATCTCAAGGTAGTTTCCGCATGCCGTCGCGGAATGAAAGTCATTCCCGGCACGGTATTCCGGCGCCCCGGAAAATTTGCCACAGTGCCGCTGTCCGCGATTCCAAGAAAACCGCAGCGCCTGCGCGCTCCGGCCGCCTGCTTCTCCTATAGAACCACTCGCCGGGAGCTCGACATGCGCATCGCCATCATGGGGTCTGGAGCGGTCGGGGGCTATTTCGGCGCGCGGCTTGCCGCCGGCGGCAGCGACGTCACCTTCATCGCCCGCGGCGCGCATCTGGCGGCGATGCGCGAGCGTGGGCTCACCGTGGAGAGCCCGCTCGGCGACATCAAGCTGCCGCAGGTCAAGGCCAGCGACAATCCCAGGGCGATCGGCCCGGTCGATCTCGCCATCGTCGCGGTCAAGCTGTGGGACACCGAGCAGGCGGCGCGGCAGATCGAGCCGCTGGTCCGCGCCGGCGCCGCGGTCGTCTCGTTCCAGAACGGCGTGCAGAAGGATGAGGTCCTGCGGGATGTCCTGGGCGAGCCGGCGGTGATGGGAGGCGTGTGCTACGTCGGCGCCTCCATCGAACGTCCGGGCGTGATCCGTCACATCGGCAAGATGCAGCGGCTGGTGTTCGGCGAATACGACGGCAGCCGCTCCCCACGTGCCGAGGCGCTCTTCGAAGCATGCACTCGCGGCGGCATCGACGCAGAGCTCAGCGCCGACATCAAGCGCGCGATCTGGGAAAAATTCGTGTTCCTCGTCGCCATGTCGGGGGCGACCGCGAGTATTCGCCGCACAATCGGATCCATCCGGCAAAACCCCCGCACCCGCGCCTTCTTTCTCGATCTCATGCGTGAAGTCGTCGCGGTCGGGCGCGCTTGCGGCATCGCTCTGAGCGAGGATTTTCCCGACCAACGCATGACGTTCTGCGATAGCCTGCCTGCCGAAATGACGTCCTCGATGCACAACGATCTCGAGCGCGGCAACCGTTTGGAAGTCGACTGGCTCAGCGGCGGTGTGGTCGAGCTCGGCCAATCCGTGGGGGTCGCGACCCCGCTCAATCGCGCCGTCAGGGACATCCTGACGCTCCACGCCGACGGCAAGGCCGCGGGCTCGGCATGACCGCGGCTCTGACCATTCGCGCCGTGCGCAGCGTGGCGGTGGAAGTGCCGATGGCGCGCCCGCTCGGCACCAGCGCACAGACCATCGACCGCGCCACCCTGCTGCTGATCGACCTCGACACCCGCGAAGGAGTGACCGGCCGCGCCTACCTGTTCTGTTATTTGCAGGCGGCGGCCGCACCGATCGCCGGGATGCTGCAGGAAGCGCTGCGGGTGGTGGGCGGCGAGAAGGTGGCGCCGCTCGAAATCCGCGCCAAGCTTTTTCGCCATTTCCGCCTGATCGGCGTGCAGGGCATCGTACGCATGGCGATTGCGGGCCTCGATGTCGCGTGCTGGGACGCCTTGGCGATCGCGGCGGGCTTGCCGCTGGTGCGCTTGCTCGGCGGGGTGGCGAAGCCGGTGCCGGCCTACAACAGCAACGGGCTCGGACTGATGGCGCCCGAGGCGGCGGCCGACGAGGCCGAGGAACTGCTCGAAGGCGGCTTTCGCGCCATCAAGCTGCGGCTCGGCTATCCCAGTCTCGACGCGGACCTCGCCGCGGTGCGCGCGGTGCGCCGCAGGCTGTCCGAGGATATTTTGCTGATGGTCGATTTCAACCAGGCACTCAGCGTTGCCGAAGCGGTCCGCCGCGGGCGCGCGCTGGACGGCGAGGGGATCTACTGGATCGAAGAGCCGATCCGGCACGACGATTATCCCGGCAACGCCGAAGTCGCAGCCGCGCTGGCGACGCCGGTGCAGATCGGCGAAAACTTTTCCGGTCCGCAGGCGATGGCCGCAGCGCTCGGCGCCAAGGCCTGCGATTACGTGATGCCGGATCTCGAGCGCATCGGCGGCGTGAGCGGATGGCAGCAGGCGGCCGGACTCGCCGCGGCGGCTGGCATCGAGATGTCGTCGCATCTTTTTCCGGAAATTTCCTCGCACCTGCTCGCCGCCACTCCGACGGGGCACTGGCTCGAATACGTGGATTGGGCCAATCCGATCCTGCGCGAACCGATTCGCATCGTCGACGGCTCGGCAATCGTTCCGGATCGGCCCGGATCGGGTCTCGAGTGGAACGCGGACGCAGTCGCTCGCTACCGGATCGAATGAGCCGGGGCGAGTGCCCGATGCATTGGCAGTTGCTTGATCGCCCGAAGCCGCAACGGAACCTCCCGGTCCTTCCGGCGTTGCGCTGAAGGTCGGCTCGTATAGGTGGTAGTCATGGCGAACGCTTCCCAAGCGCGCAAGGCGCCGCAACAGAAAGCCCGAGCATCGAGGCCGGGCACCAAACATGCGCCGAGGCGGCGCAAGGCCACGAACCGCGACACGACGGATGCGGTTGTAGTCATGATCGAGCGACGACCGTTGCCGGCCCTGGGCTTGGCGCTCGGCGTGGGACTTGTCTTGGGCGTAGCATGGCATCGCTGATCCGCGCGGCGGAGATCGAATAAGTTAGAGCGGGCGTCACTGGCAGATGCGATAACGGTCGCTCGAGCCGTGCTGCATGATGTCGACGTGCATATGATCCGCGTGCGCCGCGTCGGACCCCGGCCCGAGCACCGTCGTGAACCAACCGCAGGCGGCGACGCGGATGGCGGCGACCGTGGCCTGCATGTGCTCGTCGCCGTCCGGCTTGATGGAGAGTGTTCTGCCGTTGGCGAGTTCGAAGCTCGCGACATCGGCCGCCAGGCCCGACGCATGCGCGCTGATCTTTCCCGCCTCGGCGCGGTTGCGGTTGCGGCATTCGTAGCCCGGACCGGTGCGAACCGATTTGAGCTCGACCGCGAGCTCGCCGGCGATCAGCGGGGCGACGAGGTCGCGCAGCCAATGCCCGAAGCGTTCGCCGAAGCGGCAGGAGAGCGTCGGCTCGTCGGGCAGCCGGATCGAGGTTCGCCACCGCGGCGCCAGTTTGACGGCCTTGAGGCGCACGGGCGTGTCGATGGCGCACCCCAACTTGGGTGCCGGGGGCAGCGTGATGGATTCGAATTGGATTCCGGCGGCGTCGAGCCGATCGAGGCACGCCTGATCGATCGCAGGTTCCGGCTGCACAGTTTCCGCCGGCGCGGCCTCATGCGGTGGGCTCCGAGGCGGCGCTTCGACCGGACGCGGACGCGGCAATGGCGGGGGCTCGTCGATCGGCGCCCCGGAGGCCTGCGGCGGCAGGGCGATCACCGCGGCTACCAACAGAGCGCGCAGTCGCACCCGCGCAGGACAGGCCGTCTGCATGAGCTCACGAATCCGGCGGACGACTGGCATGTTCGGGCCTAGAGCACGCGGGTTGCGCCCTGCGCGCCGAGCTCGATCAGGATAAGCCTGCCGTCGACGACATCGAGCAAGGTGCAGGAGCAATGGTCCGGCCGAAAGCAGGTCACCCGTGAATCTCCCAGCGCGTTTCCGACCGCGACGTTGATGGCGACGTAGTGCGAGACCACGATGATGTCCTCGGACAGCGCCCGCAGCGCTTCGATCACCGCCTCGCGCCAGCGCTGGAGGGGTTCCGCGAGGTCCGGCCAGCGGCATTGCATGACGCTGCGGAGCCATTCGGCGCGGGCGGCGAGATCCTCGACCGGGGAGGGGATCTCGCCGACCCGCGGTTCGATCCGCGCCTCGACCTGCCATCGCCGCTCCAGCGCCGCCGCGGTCTCGCGCGTGCGCCGCAGCGGGCTCGCGATGAGCGGCAGCGGTCCTTTCGGCGCGAGCTTTTTGGCCATTGCCTCGGCCTGATTCCATCCGACGTCATTGAGCCCGGGATCGACGTGAGCGCCCCAACCTGCGGCAGCCCGGCCGTGGCGAACCAGATAAATCCTGCTCATCAAATCCGTTCCATCCTCGGCCGACGCGAGCTTCACGGCGTGTCAGGGCTCACGTCGGAGACAAGAGCGTTCATTCGACCGGTTCTCGGCGCTGGAACCAGGTGATACGCTGGTCGCCATGACCAGCTCAGCATCGGACGCCGTATCGGAGGCCAACATGCCTGTCAGTCCCAAAGCCGAACTCGACCGCTCCCTCCACGAGCGATCGATCGAAATCGTACCCACGGGCGCCGCGCTCGGTGCCGAGATACGCGGCGTCGATCTCACGAGACTCGACGACGCCGCGTTCTGCCGGATCACGCGCGCGTGGGTCGAGCATTCGGTGGTCCTCATGCGGGACCAGACCCTCGACGACGCCGAGCTCATCGCGTTCAGCCGGCGTTTCGGCGAGCTCGACTGGGCCCCGATCCAGGAAACCGGCCGACGCTTCGTCGAAGGCATGCCGGAGATCTACGTCGTATCCAACGTGATGGTGAACGGCGAGCCGATCGGCAGTCTCGGCGCCGGAGAGGCGGTGTGGCACACCGACATGTCGTATCTGGAGCTGCCGCCCAAAGCCAGCATGCTCTACGCACTCGAAGTGCCGCCGTCGGGCGGCAACACTGCGTTTTGCAGCATGTACGCCGTTTACGACGCGCTGCCGCAGGGCGTGAAGCGGCGGATCGGCCAGCTCAAGATCAAGCACGACGGCACCTACAACAGCGGCGGCTATGTCCGGCAGGGGGTGACGCCGAGCGACGATCCGCGCACCTCGCCCGGCGCGGTTCACCCGCTGGTTTGCGTGCACCCCGACAGCGGGCGGCGCATGCTCTACCTCGGCAGGCGCCGGAATGCATACATCGTCGGGCTCGAGCTTGCGCAATCCGAGGCGCTGCTGGACGAGCTGTGGTCCTACGTGTCACGCCCCGAGTTCTCCTGGGAGCATGCCTGGCGGGTCGGCGACCTGGTGCTGTGGGACAATCGCTGCACGATGCACCGGCGCGATCCGTTCGATGCCGCTTCCCGGCGCGTGATGCACCGCACCCAGATCAAGGGCGAGCAGCGGCCGACCTGATCGAACTCGACGTGCGCTCGGCAGCAGGGAGAGAACGACCGCATGCGTGCGCTCAAACTGCAAGTCTCCGGACGGGTGCTGCTGTTGCTGTGCCTGATGTACCTGATCCTCTACGTGGATCGGGTCAACATCTCGACCGCCGCGCCGCTGATCAAGGCCGACCTCAAGCTCAGCAATACCGAGCTGGGATTGGCGTTCTCCGCCTTCGCGTATCCGTATGCGTTGTTCCAGCTCGTCGGCGGCTGGCTCGGCGACAAATTCGGTGCGCGGGCGACGCTCGGCATTTGCGGGCTGATCGTGTGCGCGGCAACGGCGGCCACCGGCGCCGTCGGCGGGCTCGCCTCGCTGTTCGCGGCGCGGCTGGCATTGGGCATCGGCGAGGGCGCGACGTTCCCGACCGCGACCCGTGCCATGTCGGTGTGGACCCCCGAGGCGCACTGGGGGTTTGCCCAGGGCATCACCCATGCGTTCGCGCGCATCGGCAACGCAGTCACGCCGCCGCTCGTTGCCATGCTGGTGGCGCTCATTTCCTGGCGCGGATCCTTCGTGGTGCTGGCGCTCATCAGCCTGATCTGGGTGCTTGTCTGGATCTGGTTCTTTCGCGACGATCCCAAGGAGCATTCCTCGCTCGCGCCGGAAGAGCTTGCGGCGCTTTCTGGCCGCGCCGGCCGTTCACGCGAGACATCGGTGCCCTGGTTGCCGCTGTTCCGGCGCATGCTCCCGGTCACGGCCGTCGACTTCTGCTACGGCTGGACGTTGTGGCTGTTCTTGAGCTGGATCCCGTCCTTCTTCTATCAGAACTATCATCAGGATCTGAAACAATCGGCATTCTACGCGGCCGGCGTGTTTCTGGCCGGCGTGATCGGCGATACGGTGGGCGGCGTGATGAGCGACCGCATCCTGCGCAAATCGGCCGATCGCGCGGCGGCGCGGCGCAACGTCATCGTCGTCGGCATGCTCGGCGGCCTGGTGTTCCTGCTGCCGGTCATCCTGATCCACGACGTCGACGTCGCGGCGGGTTCGCTGGCCCTGGCGTTCTTCTTCGTCGAGCTGGTGGTCGCGCCGATCTGGTCGGTGCCGATGGATATCGCGCCGCGCTATTCCGGCTCCGCGAGCGGCATGATGAACTTCGGCTTCGGCGTCGCCGGCATCATCTCGCCGTTCGTGTTCGGCTATCTGATAGACTTGACCGGAAGTTGGACGCTGCCGTTCGCCGGATCGATCGCCTTGCTGCTGGTTGGCGCCGGGCTCGCCTTCCGCATGCATCCCGACCGTCCGTTCGAGGTCGAGAGGGTCGTCCAGCCGGTGACCGCCGCGCCATAGCTGCGTACCGGTCCGCGCCGCCGGCCGGCTCGGGCACAATATGCCCGCAAGAACCAACGCGGGGAACTCCTCCGCCCTGTTTTCGGTTCCTCCACTCGAGCCGTGTCCGGAGGAAACCATGCGCGCACTCGTCACTGTTCTCTTTGTGGCGGCGACAGTAGCATTTACCGCCCCGGTCTTTGCGCAAGGCGCGGGGGGCGGGGGAGGTGCCGGCGGCACGGGTGGCGCGGGCGGCACGGCGGCGGGTGGTACCGCAGGAGCCGCCGGCGCCGGGACCGGAACTTCCAGTCCGTCCTCCACCGCGGTGCCCGTCCAGCCGCGGGCTCCGTTCACCGGGCAAACCAATCCCGGAGTAACGCCGAGTGCCCCCGGGCCCTCGACGGCGAATACTCCGCCCGGCGTTTCGCCCAATGTCGCGCAGCCCGGATATGCCTCGAGCCATCGCCAGCCGCGCGCCCAGGACGTTCCGCAAGACGATGCAGGTTCGCCGGACGCGATCAAGGGACTGGACAAGGCGATCGATCGCAAGCTCTCGATCTGCCGCGGTTGTTAGCTCCGTCTTCGTCGATTCCGGAGCGTTGCCCATCCCGATGCGGCTGTTGCGGGTGAGTGCCGGCCGGAACCCATGTTCCGGCGCGAGCCGGTGTGCTAACCCCCCACCAAGACCCGTCGTTGTTGCGCGACGATCGCCGATCGTTGCCGCGGTCGGGCCAGGGGAGCACGCGAATTGACTGCCAGGACGATCTTGACGGCCGGCCTCCTCGTCTGCATGGCGCTCGGTCTCGCGTTTGCCGGCTGGCTGTTCGTGGTCAACAACGCAGGCGCGGTGCTCCGGGCGTTTGCGGCCGTCGGTTGGGGCCTTGCGGCCGTCGTCTTCGTTCGTGCCTCCATCGTGGCGCTGAACGGCACTGCGTGGGCTTATTTGCTCGGCGGCGCCATGCCGGTGCCTACCCATATTTGTTTGCTGCTGCGCTGGATCCGCGAGGCCATCAACGTCGTGCTACCCGTCGCAAACGTCGGCGGCGAGATCGTCGGCGCGCGCCTGCTCACGTTCTGGCGCGTGCCGGCCGGCATCGCGACCGCGAGCGTGCTCGCGGATCTGCTGCTGCAGGCCAGCGCGCAAGCCGTGTTCGCATTGCTGGGCGCCGCGCTGCTGATGCAATTGGTCGGAATATGGCCGGCGGGTATCGAGCTCGCGGCCGGGGTCGGGCTTGCCACGCTCGCGCTCGGGGGCTTCTACGCCGTCCAGCGGTACGGCGGTGCGCGCGTTCTCGACCGTGCTTTTGTCGCCCTCGCGGCGCGCTGGCCGTCCGCGGGTCCGGCCGCTGACTTGCGGCTGCAGGAAGGCTTCGAGGCGATCTGGCGCAACCCGGGGAGAGTTCTCGTCACGACCGCCATGCATATGGCGGGGTGGCTGATCGGCACCCTTGAGGTCCTCATCGCGCTAGCCCTGATGGGCCATCCGGTGGATCTCAAGGAAGCCATCATCCTGGAGAGCTTGACCAATGCCATCCGCGGCGCCGCCTTTGTCGTTCCGGGCGGCTTCGGCGTGCAGGAGGGCGGCCTGGTTCTGCTCGGGCACCTCATGGGGTTGACGCCCGAAACGGCGCTGGCCCTCTCGCTGGTCAAGCGGGTGCCTGATCTTGCGCTCGGTCTCCCGGGACTTTTTGCCTGGCATTGGCTGGAGGTGCGCAGGTTGCTCGGCGCCGACCGGCGCGTCCGGCGGCCGGGAGCCGACCGCGGCGGGGCAACGTCGACCTCGTTTCCCGGGAACCCATAATTTTGCCGGACTGTGTGGCTCACAGCCGCCATCGACGGGGATCGTCATTGATATGGATTGGGGATCATCGGCCCGCGATCCTGAAGCAGCCACCGGCCGAGGTCCCCGATTGCGCGGCGTCCGCGCACAGCCTTGGAACCTCGGCCGCGCCGGGCCGTCGCATTGGCGCCAGTCGACTTGCCGGTTCGATCTCGGGGTTCCTGTAGGCCGGCTGGTGCAGCCCCGGCCTTGTCGGGAGTCTTGACCGGGGCTGCCGATGCTTCTTGCTGCAGATGCTCCTTGCCGTCAGCCCATCAGCAGTTGGCCGGTCACTTCGCGACCCATCTTCATTACTTCATCCTTACTGACCCCCGCCTTCAACAGGTCGGTGACGAACAGCTGGAGCCCATCCGCCGGACTGGGGTTGCCGGTCTGACCCAGGTCGGTCGCCAGGATGAAGTTCGGGGCGCCGACTTCCTTGATCGCGGCGGCACTCTCCTCGATCTTCACCAGCCGCCAGTGCCGCATCCAGGCCAGCTGCGCGGTCGGTCCCATCATCGTGCCCATCGCGCAGAGCTCGAGCTTCGCACCCATGGCAGCGGCTTTCTTCATCTGATCCAAGCTCATGTTCACGACCTCGAACTGCGCATGGGTGACCACCATGCGATCGACGCTCATGTCGCGGCCGGCCTCGATCACGGCCAGCGCCTCGGTCGGGGACAGGTGGCCGGTATGGACCACGAGCTTCTGCTCGCCGGCGATCTTGAGCACGTCGCGCACCGCCGGGAGAACCTTGCCGTCGGCGCCAAGAACCTTGATTCCCTCCGGAGCATCCTTGAAGTGCTTGACGTGATTGTCGGCATCGAAGGTGGGGAACCACACGACCCGGCCGTAGCCGCCCTGCATTCGCCACATCCAATTGACGGCATCGGGGTTGATGCCCCCCACCGCCGCATTCAGCACGATCCCGCCGAACACCTTGAGTCCCTGGACGTGCTTGCGGGCGAACCACGCCCGGTCCGCGGTCGTCGCGACGTGGTTCTTGAGGACCAGCCCTTCGAGGCCGCGTTCCTTGTACAGAATCGCCATTTCCTCGTCGTCCAAGGAACGGCCGAACACGTCGGGCGCGGCGTGGACGTGCGTGTCCATGAGGCCGGCAATCGGACTGACGGCCGGGGGCGGCGGCGGGAAGACGCGACCTTGGGCGAGCGCTTCACCCGGGTCGAGAATTGCCGAGAATCCGGCGGCGCCGACGATCGCGACTCCGGCTTTGAGCAGCTGTCGCCGCGTTGCGTGGTGCAGTGGGGCGTGGCCGCCGTCGGCGCAGCCGATGTGGATCGCCTCAGGCGCATGAGGCCGGCCGCAGCTGTCGGTGAATTTCCATCGGGGGAGATAGGACCAAATCATGGAACCGCCTCCTGGGTTGAGATTGGGCGAGCACCGCGGGCGTTTTTCGCCGCTGGATGCGTCGCAGTTTCCTCGTTCTTTGCCGGATCAGTGTAGCACCGATGCACCGATGTCGTCAGGCGGCGCGCTCCTGTTGCATCGCCTGGCGACGCAGCGCGCGGCCCAGACGCGCGCCGGTGTGGGCGCCGTCCTGCCACACCAGCGTGCCGTTCACGAGCACATAGGCGATGCCGGCAGCGGGCGTGACCGGCTGCTCGAAGGTGGCGCGGTCGATCACTCTTTCCGGATCGAACAGGCAAAGATCGGCATAGGCGCCGGGCGCGATGCGGCCGCGGTTGGTCAAGCCGAAGCGCTGGGCGGGAAGGCCGGTCATGCGCCGGACGGCTTCCTCGAGCGGAAACAGCCCGACCTCGCGGCAATAATGCCCGAGCACGCGCGGAAACGTACCCCACAGCCGCGGATGCGGATGCAGGTCGTGCGGCAACCCGTCCGAGCCCACCATCGTGTGCTCGAACGCGAGCACGCGCCGGACGTCCGCCTCCTCCATGGTCCAATATACGGCGCCCGCCGGCTGCAGGCGCTCGCAGGCCTCCGCCTCGCTCACCTTCCACTCCGCCGCGATCTCCGAGAGATAGCGCCCGGCCATCTCGGGGCAAGTCTTCGACCAGGTCACCAGCACCTTGAGCGCGCGCGGGACCATGAACGGGCGAAGCACGGTGGAGGACGCGACATAAGGATAGGCGTCGACGCCGATCCGCTGCTCCGCAACCGCCTTCTTCAGACGCAGAAGCGTCTCGCGAGTGCGGCCGAAATTGGCTTTGCCGATCACCTTGTGATGCGAGATCACCACCGGGACGCCAGCTTCCCGGCCGACCGCAAAGCTCTCCTCCAGGCTGTCGAGCACGTGCTCGGCCTCGTCGCGCATGTGCGTCGTGTAGATGGCGCCGGCGGGCCCAAGCAGCTCGGCCAGCGCCACGATCTCGCTCTTCGGCGCGGCGTTCGCGGGCGCATACCACAGCCCCGTGGAGAGACCGACCGCGCCGGCTTCGAGCGCTTCGGCGAGCCGTGTCCGCATCGCCTCGATCTCCGGCTCGCTCGCGGGCCGGTCGAGCGCGCGCATGCAGCCGACGCGCAAGGACGAATGGCCGACCAGGCACGCGGCATTGAGCGCCGGCGGGTGCGCGTCGAGCGCGCCGAGATAATCCGCAAAGCGCCCGAAGCAATAGTCGCGCTCATCTCCGATCAAATCCAACGGCGGCGGCGGCGCGCGAGTAAGCGTGAGCGGCGCGAGCGAGACGCCGCAATTCCCGGTCACCACCGTGGTGACGCCCTGGCTGATTTTCGCGCTCATGTCGGAGGTGACCAAGAGCGCGCGATCGTCGTGGGTGTGGACGTCGATGAAGCCCGGCGCGACGACGAGCCCTGCCGCATCGATCTCGCGCCGGCCGCTGCCTCGCGGCACATGGTCCACCGCCGTGATGCGATCGCCATCGATCGCCACGTCGGCGTCGACCGCCGCGGCGCCGGTGCCGTCGATCACGCGTCCGCCGCGCAAGACCAGTTCATGGTTCGCCATTGCCGTTCGCTCCTCGTGCCGGCCGGCGCTGCGCACCAGGTTTGTTCCATCAAGCCGGTGGTCCCGGAGGCAGTGTGCGGCGCGAGGGCCCTGTTCCGACAATTCGTGTTTCGGCGGCAAAGCCCCAAACCGGATCGAAACGGTGGACCTGATAGACCGGACGCATCCTCATTTGAGCCGGATATTCGCCCTTGCGCAATGTCGTCGCGATGCACGGCGTCACTGTCGCCGGGATGCTCTCGACATGACCCGCAGCAGCACGGTGAACATGGCCGCTGAAAACGGCGACGACTCGCCCGGAATGCTGCAAGGCCCGGCGCAGCCTCGACATGATCTCCGGTGTTTCGAAGTGGAGCGGGTCCGGCCCCACCGTAACCTCAAACGGCGGATGGTGCGTGAAAACCGCGATAGGCTTGGTGGTCTCGGCATCGATCAGGTCGATCAAACGTCTGACCCGCTCGGCGCAAAAGTCGCCCTTGGGGCCGCCGGAACCCAAGGTATCCAGCGCAATCAGTCTTACCGGGTAGTCCTCGATCGCATAGTCGATAAACTCGGAATCCGGCGCAAGATATCCGCATGCCGAAAAGGCCTCGCGCAAATTCGCCCGGTTGTCCTTATTGCCGGCCAGGACATATACCGGCGCGCGCGCGTTCGCGAGCGTGGCCACTGCCTGAGCGTATTCGTCCTGCCGTCCGTTATGAACGAGATCCCCGGTGTGAACGATCACATCGGGCGCCGGATCGAGTGCGTTTATGTCCGCAACCGCGAGTGCGAAATCCCGTATTCTCCGATCGGCGTCGGGTGTATCCAAGGCGATATGGGTATCGGAGATTTGCGCGATGATCATGATGCCCGACCTAAGCTTACCGATCGCAGACCTGCGTAATACTCCTTGAGGATCGCTACCACCTCCGGCCGGCTGAACTCGTCCGGGATATTCTCGTGCTTTGCGAACATTTCACGCAGGCGCGTGCCTGAAATTTCCAGCCGGTGCTCGGGACCGTGCGGACAGGTTCGCGCCGTCGCCATCCCGTCGCACTTATGGCAAAAAAACGCGACATCGATCTTGAGCGGCCGAATTATCAAGCTATCGGGCGCCAGGCTGTCGAAAATGTGGTGAGCGTCGAACGGACCATAATAACTTCCAACGCCTGCATGATCGCGCCCGACGACCAGGTGGGAACAGCCGAAATTCTGCCGAAATACCGCGTGAAGGAGCGCCTCGCGCGGGCCCGCATAGCGCATCTCGATCGGATAGCCAGCCCGGATATAGGTGCCGGGTACGAAATAGCGCTCGGTGAGCGCGTCGATCGCCTTGACCCGCACCTCTGCCGGGATGTCGCCGCCCTTGAGTGCGCCCAGCACCTGGTGGATGAGGACGCCGTCGCAGACCTCAATTGCGATCTTGGCTAGGTACTCATGGCTGCGGTGCATCGGGTTGCGAGTCTGAAATGCTGCGACTCGGTTCCAGCCCTTGTCGGTGAACAGTGCGCGCGTCTCAACCGGTCGATAATAGAGCCCCTTGTATTGCTGCGGATAGATTCCCTCGCTCAGAGCCGTGACACGACCGGCCAGATTAACAGCTCCCTGGCTCAGAACCTTAGCCACGCCCGGATGCTTGGGATCGGCCGTTCGGAACACGTGGTGACATTCGAAGGCCTTGTCGATCTTGCATTTTTCCATGACTTGCAGCGTGCCCATCACCTCGCCTGATTCCGCGTCGACCAGGGCCACGTCGTCCTCGACGGCGATACTGTCGGCGAGATCCTGGGGGCAGGACAGCGTGATCGGGATCGGCCAAAACAGACCGTTCGTCAGCTTCATGTCGGCGCAACAGCCGCGCCAGTCGTCGTGCCCCATGAAGCCGGTAAGCGGCGTGTAGGCCCCCATCGCCAACATGAGGAAGTCCGACGTCTCGCGGCTCGTCATCGACACCCGCTTGAGACTCTGGGCCCTCCGCAGCGACTCTGTGCGCTCTGTCTCCGGCAACAGCAGCGGCATCAAAGTATCGCTGCCATGCGGCGGTACTAGCTTTGACATGAACAGGGCCTCTTCGTTGTGCTCTATTCTTCACTGGCGCTTATTGTGCGCCGAATTCGTCGCCTCTCATCTTCGCCGATCGAGCAATTTCGAGCGCGCGCCTCTTGAGAATAGGTCATGCGCGCGACGTGTGCCTAGCTGGTTGCCACGGCGAATCGCGTTGCGAATGCCGCGGACATAAAGGCTATGATCACCGGAAAACTGAGCAATTCTGGTTTCCGGCGCAACGAGACCGAACCACGAGATCATTCTCCGACGGGTCGCGTCGCCAGCGCATCGGGTCGCTCTAGCCCGGGACTTCGCCGGCATGGGGCCTGATCTGGCGTTCCACAATTAGCTCGGGTGCTTCGAATCACCCCGCTCAGTCGATGATGTGATACACCGGAGCCTTCTCCATCTCCCATTTCCCGGAATCCCGGTCGTAGCGGGATAGGGTGAAGCAATGCCAATCCTTGTCGTCCAGCTTGGGATGATCGGCCCGGTAGTAGTACCCCGGCCACCGCGTTTCTGTCCGGAACAAGGTGTGCTGCGTCACGCTTTCCGAGGCCAAGACCCGGTGCTGAAGCTCCCACGCCCGCTGAAGCTGGTGCAGGTCTTCGGCCCCGAGAGAGGCTAGATCTTCCTTCAGCATGCCCAGCAACTCGATTCCGCGGGTGAGTAGCGGTTCGTTGGTCGTGTAGTGGGCGCTGATGCCACCGACATATTCGTCCATGATCTTCTCGAGACGCTGAAGTCCATGAATCGGCAAGAGATAGCTCGGCGAAACGGTCCCGGCGACGATTTCGTTGCGGCCGACTTCGTAGTTTTCCAGGGGCTTGTAAACAATCTTCTTGAGTTCTTCGTACTCCGCCTCACTGACCTGCGGCTGATCTTTGCCCAGGTCATTCACGTATTTGACCGCAGCCTTCGCGGCTATCCGGCCTTCCGTAAAGGATCCCGACGAAAACTTGTGGGCGGTGCCGCCGATGGTGTCGCCGGCGCCGAAGAGTCCCTCGACGGTCATCATCCGATTGTATCCCCACTGATATTCCGCGGGTGCGTAGTCCTCCGGACCGCTCGCCCAGGCGCCCGAACAGGTCGCGTGGGAGCCCATGACGTAGGGCTCGGACGTGGTCAGCTCGGGATTTATTTCTTTGGGATCGATGTTTTGCGACGCCCAGACGACTGCCTGCCCGATCGTCATGCCGAGGAAGTTCTCCCAGCCGACTGTCTCCTTGTGCGGATCCTGGAAGGCCTCCTTCGTCACCATGCGGATGGGACCCCTGCCGGCCTTGACTTCCTCGAGGAGGGCGTGGTTCCGCAGGCAGGTCGGCACCGGGTGCCGATCAACGTAATCCCCGACCAATTGCTTGGTGTGTTCGTACCAGGTGGGTTCGTAATTTTCTCCGTACGCGTTCTCGGTGTAGGTCTTAAGGTGCAGGAAGTACGCGCCGACCGGACCATAGCCGTCCTTGAATCGGGTGAGGACGATCCGGTTCTCCATCTGCGTCATCTTGGCGCCCGCGAGGATCGGCAGCGCGTAGGCGGAGGCGCTGCTCCACGGGGCGTACCAGGTCCGTCCCATGCCCTCTCCAACCGCGCGAGGCTTGAAGATGTGCGATGCGCCACCTGCGGACACGATGACCGCCTTGGCGCGGAACACGTAGAAATTCCCGTTACGGACGTTGAAGCCGACGGCCCCGGCCACCCTGTTTGGCCGCGTCTTGTCCATCAGCAGGTGGGTCACCATGATCCGGTTGCATACTTCGGTGGCGGCTTTGCGCGCGGCCTCGGCGACGATCGGCTTGTAGCTCTCGCCGTGGATCATGATCTGCCATTTGCCTTCGCGCTGGTACCTCCCGGTTTCCGGGTCCCTCATGATGGGGAGGCCCCACTCCTCGAACTTGTGCACCGTGGAGTCGACGTGCCGAGCGATATCGTAGCCCAGATCCTCCCGCACGAGACCCATGAGGTCATTGCGTGCGTAGCGGACATGGTCTTCGGGCTGGTTCTCGTTCCACTGCATGCCCATGTAACAGTTGATCGCATACAGGCCTTGTGCGACCGCGCCGCTGCGCTCGATGTTCGCCTTCTCGACGCAGACGATCTTCAGGTCACGCCCCCAGTATCTGGATTCGTACGTGGCCCCACACCCGCCCATGCCGCCACCGATGACGAGGATATCCGAATCTACGAACACGGTCTTTCGGCGGCGCATTACAGCAATCCTTGCTTGAATCGATCCGGAGTGAGCGCCGGCAACGCACTGATCTTGAGTGCCTCAGGTTCGTGCGCGAGTTGCTGGGAATTCAGCGCATCCACGGTGGGCGCATCGTAATCAGCCGGAGATTTGATCGACCCCCATGGCGTGGTCCTGATCGGGGAAACGAAATTCTTCTCGCGGCCATCCCGGAACTTGATCTTCCACGAAATGGTCGCCTTTTCCGCTTCCCGCAGAACCCTAACGCTGTGGCCGAGTGGGGCGAAGTCCGCATAGCCCCGGACGTCGATCGCATGCTGCGGGCATGCCTTCACGCACGCATAGCACTCCCAGCACATATTGGGCTCGATGTTGAAGGCACGGCGGTAGGTGGTATCGATGTGCATGATGTCGGACGGGCAGATATCCACGCAATGTCCGCAGCCGTCGCAACGCGTCATATAAACGAAGGTCGGCATGATGTTCCCTTATCTCCTGTGCCGAAGACCGGTGGGGGGCCGATCAATAATGTCGCGGCTGCCGCAGCACGCTCCCGTAAATTTTGGGCGCGTCGGCGGGAGCCGGCAGGTTGCTCCTCGTGCCATTAGCTTCGGCTACTCGTTTCTGCATGGCGGCAGCCGGCTTGAAGAACATATGAGAGAACTTGGACCACGGAATTGATCCAAATAGCACGGTAGTGGCGAGGAGATACAGAGCCAGGAACACGTTTGCCCAAATGGTGTTATCCGTCGTCTGCACGTATGCCCACACCAAGCCAAAGGTCACGCTCAAGACAAGTGTGACGATAAACAAGTCAGCACGCACAAAACGGAATGGTGAATTGCCCTCTGCGGCAACGTCGACGCGCATGAAAAACCAGAACCAGTAGCCGCCGAGGCAAACCATCAGTGCCCCGATGTACCACAATGTCGGTAGACTGGCGGGCGCAGGCGCGGCGGGCGTCGGGTAAGCGAAAACCATGATCGCGGTGGTGACGACGTAAATCACGAAGCCGTACATTGTCAGGAGATGGGCAATTCTGCGCCGCACGTTGCAGAATTCACCCGAGGTCACGACGTCAACCGCGGCGGTCTTGACCGCTATGGATACCATCTCTCCGCCGCCGATCTGCTGCTTGGCTTTTTTCGTGGAATTCCGCCAGTTGTTATAGAAGTACCTGGCGCTCTTTTTATGCACGATGTCGAAGAGCGTGCCACCCGCGACCAGGAGGGCCATGACGACTACGTATGTCTGCATGACGGCGGGTGGTACGAACGCCGAAAGTTCGGCGAACGGATTGCTGGTGAACATTGCCCGACGTTCCCTCCATGGCCCTGGTTTTGCGCGTCACGATAGCCGACAGGACGAAGACTAGCAATCATTCGGATATCGAGCGCGCGTTCGCTCGAATTACCTGATAGCTTCCAGATATCGTCTGTTGCCGGACTGACCGGCCCGGGCGGAATGGACCGCATCACATCGGTTGAGAAGGGGTGCACTCATTCCGCGCGCCCGTCGCGGGTGGCGCCGACGGCGATGAGCGCATCGATCTCGGCCTGCGAGAGTCCCGCCTCGGCGAGAATCTCGACGCTGTGCTCGCCGAGCCGCGGCGGCAGCCGGCGAATGTCGGGCTCGGTGCGGCTGAAGCGCGGCGGAATATCCGGCATGCGCATTCTGCCTTCGGTCGGATGCTCGAATTCCTTCCAGAAGCCGGTCGCGGCCAGCTGCCGGTCTTCCAAGAGGTCCTCGATCGATTGCACCGGCCCGTGCGGGACGTTGGAGTTCTTCAGGAGCGCCGTCCATTCGGCATTGGTGCGCGTCGAGCAGATCTCGGCGAGCGTCGCATAGACCACCTCGATATTGGCAAGACGCAGCGCCGTCGACTTGAAGCACGGGTCCTTGAGAATCTCCGGCCGGCCGATCAGCGCGCAGAGCTCCCGCCAGTTCGCGTCGGTGTACGGCAGCATGGCGAAATAGCCGTCCTTGGACTTGTAGGGTCCGCGGTTCTTGTTGAGCAAGCGCCGGTATCCCATGCGCTCGATGCCGGGCACGAAGGTTTCGCCGTAGAGATGCTCGACCATGGTGAAGGCGACGAGCGATTCGAACATCGGCACCTCGACCGCTTGGCCCCGGCCGGATTTCTCGCGTTCGTAGAGCGCGGCCAGAACCGCGCTCACCACGCAGTTCGACCCGGTCTTGTCGGCCATGACGGTCGGCACGAAATGCGGCTCGTCGGCGACCACCGCCTGCAGCATGGCGATGCCACAGCCGGCCTGGATGATGTCGTCATAGGCCGCCTTCGCGCCCATCGGTCCGTCGGCGCGGAAGCCGTAGGTCGCCAGATAGACGAGCCGCGGGTTGGTCTGGGCAAAGACCTCATAGGAAACGCCGAGGCGTGCCGCGGGCTCCGGCCGGAAATTGTGCATGAGCACGTCGGCGCTCTCGGCGAGCCGCAGCAGGGCACTTCGACCCGCTTCATTCTTGAGATCGAGCACGATGCTGCGCTTGTTGCGGTTGCAGCCGAGAAAGAACGCGGCCATGCCCGCGTGGCGTCGGGGCCCGAGCTGCCGGGTGGTGTCGCCCTCCGGCGGCTCGACTTTGATAACGTCGGCGCCGAAGTCGCCGAGCTGCTGGGCCGCGTAGGGGCCGAGCACGACGGAAGTGCAATCCAGAATTTTGACGCCGGATAAGGGTCCAGGCACGGCTCTCCTCCCTCGATGCCCGGGTTTGGTAATGGGTCGGCGCGGCCCCAGGCAAGCACCTTGCCGGGCGCTCGGGCGCCCGGCGCCGCGGGGGCGACGACCGAGCTATGCTGTAACCTACGGCGGCGGTCGGGCGTCCGCGCTGATGCACGGCGTCTCGGAGATCTGCCACGAAGTGTTGTTGAGCACCATCACGCAAACGGCGATGCGCGGCCCCTTCGGGGTCTGCAGGCACGCCGATTGCCCGAGTTCGAAGCTGCGACCACGCGCACGACACGTGCAATTCGGCTCCGCGCGAGCGGCAAAATCGAACGCGCCGATGACGGCGAACGTTGCAAAGACTGCCGCGCCGGCGCGGAGATTTCGCAGTAGGCTGTTTATCGCCACGACGTTGCACAACCTCCTCACGCATCGGTCGCGATGCAGCGCGCATAGCGGGCCGGCGCCAACCGCCGCCGCGCGCTCGCGGCGGTAAACCATCTGAGCCGAGACGGCACGCCCGCGCAATCCTTCATCACCCAGGCTGGGGTCCGACACACGTCGGCGTCCGATCGCATCGTCGGACATCCCCGCGGGCAGGGGGTCGCCGGCCGGGACGGGGAGGAAACCGGCTGAACCCGGGATGCTGGCGGATGCCCGCCTGGCGGCAGAGAGCTCGACGTGTTTTCGCCGCACTTTCGTGGCACCGGATACCGGAGGGAACGGAGGGGACAATCTTGAGTACCCACGACGATTATCGACAGAACGCCGCCGAATGCCTTCGATTGGCGCGGGGCACCACCAACGCTTCTGACAGAACCGTGCTGGTCAATATGGCGCACACATGGCGCAAGCTGGCGGAACACGCTGCGGCGATCAGCTGTTTTGCCGAGCTTGTCGCCGTGGAGAGCGGGATAAAGCCGTAGGTGAAAAGCACCTCTTTGCCGGCGCTGAATGACATCGGCCAAGAGCCATGACACTCGGGATGGCTCCGCGGATGCGAAGCTACTGGCGCCGATTCTCTGCGTGCCGCGAAAATGCCGGCGACGACACGGAGAAATGGACATCCGGAGCATCCGGCGACGAATGCGCACCTTGGGCCGGTGAAACAGATCGCGCAAGCGGCTTCGAGTAGCCGCGGCCGGTGAAAGAGGCCAGCTTGCGCGTATGATCTTAACTGGAAAACTACGCGTGGAGAGCGCTATGGACGAGCTTATTCGAACCTTGGCGGAGTTTGGTCGGCCATTTCCGCCAGAACTCCGAGAGCTTTATCTCCAGGTCGAACAGCATCCCAAGCGCCACGCGGCCCAAGCCAGCTTGCAAGGAGCAGCGCGGGTGCTGCCGAAGGCGAACCGTTCGACCGGGTCTCAAGGGTCTTGAACTAGGCCGCGGACCGAGGCGGTAACTCATACGCACCCGAAGCTCGTCCTTGATCGGCTCTGTTGGACTCGGCCCCACTTGTGGCAAACGGGAGCAGGTCGGCCCGCCGCTCCGAATCGTTGACGCGCTCCGGGAACGACAACCATCCCATGCTTTGGCTCGGTACCGGCTGTCACTCACGCGGAGCCGTGAAAAACCTGAGTGAAGCAATGGCGGCCAGGAAGCAGCTCGAGGCGGCCATCCCCGTGCGGGTCAAGCAGCGCGATGAGGCCGGGAGGTCGAAGGGACCGCGCAAGAAGCGCACGCGCCCGAAGCCCCGTCAATACACTGCAGCCGACCTCGAGCGCGCACGAGACCGCGTGGAGGCGGCGGAGCGCCGAGTCGAAAGCGACCGCACGAACAAACCCCGCAGAGGTCGCGCCGGGCTGCGGCGGGCGCGGCTCGAACTCCGTGTCATAGAGTCGAACCTCCGCGCGCGGGGCCTCTTCTAATGTCTTGGCTTTCCCGCGCCGTCCACTCGCGATCCGCCATCACGAGACCGTGGTTGGATGTGATCGAATAGATCGGCTTCGCGCCAGGCATGAAACCATCCGGGCCCTCGGCCGAAATGCCGAGAGCATCCACGTTTTCCGCGCAGCGGTGTAGATTTTATCTTTGCCGTATGCGAACTACTATGGTGCGGGGAATCAATTTCCGGAGACGCAGCGGCATGCACCTGAGCAAAGCGAGCTATTTTGCCGACTTTGCCGTCTATCCGCCAGTCGTGCTGACGCTGCTGATCCTAGCGCTGCGGCGTGCGCCTTCCGTGCTCTGGATCGAGTGGTTTATCGCCTGCCTTGCCGGCATCGCGGTCTGGACCTTGCTGGAATACGTCATTCATCGTGGAGTGCTGCACCGGATCCAATTCTTTGCCACCGTGCATGACCTGCATCACCAGGATCCGAAGGGGTTCGTGGGCACGCCGACCTGGTTGAGCCTGGCGGCGATCTGCGGCGGCGCGCTATTTCCGTTGTGGTGGGAGACCGGCTTCGATTTCGCCAGCGGGATCACCGCGGGCCTGATGCTGGGTTACGTCTGGTACGTCGGCGTGCATCACGTGCTCCACCACTGGTGCATTGACCCGGGGTCGTATCTCTATCCCTGCAAGCGCCGCCACGCGCTGCACCATTACGCGCGCCACCCCTGCAACTTTGGCGTGACCACTCATTTCTGGGATCGCGTGTTCGGCACCGCGCACCGGTCGCGGTGTGCCAAACCGACGCGGACCCGCGGAACCCCATGAAACGAGGCGCCATGGCCTGGAATAGCAAGGCACCGAGGAACCCACGGAAGCGTCAACCGCCATCTTCAAAGGCCGAGCTTCGGGAGATGGCCGACAAGGCCGTGGCAGGCTGGGGTAAACCGATCACCCGAACGCCGGCCCAGAACAATAGCTGCCCGAACTGCGGTCACGCGGAGTCGATCACCGTGCATTGGGCTCGGTGTCCCCGCTGCGGCGCCCGCAAGTGAAGGCCCAAAGCACCGCCGAGCCGGGAACGGCGCGAGCCGTAGGCCGCTTGCGAACACCCGGTGAACCTTTTTGGGGAAATCAATTACAAACCGGGGAGGCCCGATAGCTTACAACCCCATGGAAAACATTGGATCCTGGCGGAAGGGGTGGGATTCGAACCCACGAGGGCCCTTGCGAGCCCTGGCGGTTTTCAAGACCGCTGCCTTAAACCACTCGGCCACCCTTCCAGGCGATGGCACGCAAGCCATTTCGGCCAGCAGTTGATAGCCGAAATGCCGGTCTGCTACCCTTTTGCTACCCTTCCCGTTTGGTCTTGGCAAACGTGACTTCCATGCGAACAGCTCTGTTGACCGCGCTCGCCATGCTCACCGTCGGCCTTGTGGGATTCTCCGCGGCATCCGCGTTCCCGCTGCGTCAGGACTGCGGACCGGCCGCACATCGGAGCCCCTGGGGTCGCTGTGTTCCCGACCGGCTGCGAAGCTGCCCGCCGGAATGGCATCGGAACCGATTGGGGCTTTGCGTTCGCAACCGGTATTAGCGACCGCGACCGACCATCGGAACTTGCACAGCCGGAACCGAATTGATCGATCAGGATGACGACGCACCGAACCCGCGCGCCGGCAATCGTGGCGATCGGATTATTCGCTGCGGCGCCGTTCCCACTTTCTGAGGGATGGGCACAACACCCTCCTCCCGTGCTGCTGCCCGTGCCGCAGGTGACGCCGCAGTTCAACGATCCCGGTCCGCAATTGACGATTCCTCCGCCCGGCAATCCGGTACAGCAGCTCTCTCCCACGCCTGGCGTCGCCTCACCGGTCTACTCCGCGCCGCAGGTCTATGCGGTTCCGGAAGATTCACCGAGGGTCCTCGCGCACCATAGCCGTCATCATCGCGCGACACATCGGCACGTTTCCCGAAGTCACGCCGGCAGCAGCCGAGCGAGCGAACCGCCGCATGCGCGAACGCTGAAGTGATCCGGTGCCCACCGGCTCACCTTCCCTGGCCGGCGCCGCCCGGATTCGCTCCATGCCGCGCCCAACCACGTGAGGTTCGATGACGCCGCATGCTCCAGCACCGCGTCAACAGGAAAGCCGAAGGAAAGTATTTCGATTTCCCTTTCATCTTGATTTCTCCATTTCGCGGTTCCCGTCGGACCGGGTGCTCTCGTGCTGCGGAGGCGCGCCCTGCTTCCGGTGCTCGGGCCACGTCATTCAACACGCAACAATCCGATTACCCCGCCCGCTCCAGCACGGCGTTGATCAGCTGGACCCGCGCCTCCTCGAGATTCCGCACCATGTTTTTCGACACGGTCGGGAAATTCGGGCCGATCAGGATGTGCAGCCCGAGCGGCGGCAGCGTGCCGGTCTCGAGCGCCTTGGCGCGCGCCAGCGCCTGCTCCAGCGATTCCCGGGTCGGATCGTGCCAGGCCAGTACCCGGAAGCCGGCGTGCTCGAGCTTCTGGCGCGTGACGTCCGGGGCGAACAGGAAGCTGATGCTTTCGTCCCTCGCCCACGGCGTCGGGTAATAGGGTTCGCCGCCTGGCCCGGCGGCGACGTCCTGGATCGCAAGCCGGCCCGCCGGCTTGAGCACGCGGCGCATCTCGGCATAGAGCCGGTTGCGGTCGGCGATGTTCATCGCGGCGTTCTGCGACCACACGAGGTCGAAGCTCGCGTCGGCGAACGGCAGGTCGAGCGCATTGCCTTGGCGGTAGCTGACCTTGTCGGCGAGCCCGGTGCAGCGCGCCAGCATATCGGCGACCTCGATGAACTCCGCGGTTAGGTCGAGGCCGGTGACGCGGCAGCCGAACTGCTTGGCGAGAAACCGCGAGGGCCCGCCGATGCCGCAGCCCACGTCGAGCACGTGCTCGGCGCCGCTGACGCGTGCGAGCTGCGCCAGCCGCACCGTCGCGTTGCGCTGGCCGGAATGAAACTCGTCGACCGGCGCCAGATCGTCCGGCGTCAAATGCTCGAGGTCCTTGCCGGCCTCCCTGAGCGCCGAGAGGATGGTGTCGCCGAGCGAGCGGCGCGTGTAGTGATCCTCGACCGCCCGTGCGTTTGTCATGTTCCTCGCCGAAGCCCGGGAGCCTGGTGCCGCGCGTTTATCGTGCGGGCGTGCGCGTGAGCGTGCCGTAGGCGACGACGAGCTCATCGTCGACGGTGCCGAACCAGACCCAGGCGAGCCTGTCGCCCGCACGCCCGACCGTGATGGTGCCGTCGGGACACCGGCCGCCCTTGTCGCGGTGGCCCTGGGTGATCACCTCGACGTAAAACACGTAGCTGCGCGACGCGCCGATGCGCGTCAGCTTGCCGGTGCAATTGACCTCGGGATAATTGGTTTCCCCTCCGGCGGCGGTCAGCGTGAGCACGACGCTGTATTTCGATTGGCTGCCGACTTGCGTCACCGAGCCGGACCAGGTCCCGGCGACGGCAGGCCCTGCCGCAGACCGCGCGGCAGGCGGTGGGGCGCGTGGTTCCGCCGGGGGAGACGGTCGCGCGGCATCGGGGGAAGGGGGCCGCGCAGTCGTCGGCGGCAACGGCTGCGCCGGCGGGAATGGTTGCGCGCCCGCCGACAGGATCGGCGCGGCTACGGCCGCCAGTAAGGCGGCAGCCCAGGTTCGCAATGCGTGCACGGTCCAATCCCCTCGATGGACGGCTCGAACCCCGCGTTCAGATTACCCTGAAAATTCCGGGCCGTGAACTCGGCAGGATTGGCCGTGCTTCGGGCCGCGGCAGGCCCTAAAGACGCCGCGATTGTCGCCACAGGCTTCCGAACCAGCCTTCCCGCGCCGGCCGCGCCCGGCGCGGCTTGAAAGCGGGGCAGGGGGCTTTTCGGCCGGAGGTCGCGTGCGATGAAGTGTTGGACGCAGATGCACGGCAGCGGGCCCATCTGGATTTGCCTTGGCCTGATGTTGGCGCCGGCGCAGGTATTTGCCGCCAATGATGCGCCTGCGACTGCGGCCAACGATGCGCCGCGCTGCCTTTCGCTCCAGGAGGTCCATGGTGGCTACCCGCGCTATCACATCGTCGGGGGCCGCCGCTGCTGGTACGCGTCGACCCGAGGACCCGAAGTCAAGCCGGCGGCGGCGGAGGTCGATGTCAATCCCTACGACGATCCCATTTGGCACGAGCCGGACGCGAGCAGAGGCCAAGCGGCCGCGGACCGAGCGAAAATTTGCGAAGAGCAGGCGCTCAAGCTCGACTTGAAGGAGAAGCGCGCCTTCATGAAGCAATGCATGGCGAATTAGTCCAATCAGCATGGACCCAACAGCGGCGCACCGCAGCGGGGTCCCCGGCGTGCCCTCGCGCTGCGCCCCATCCTGGAAACGCCGATCGTGACTGGCGCGATGCCATCAACAGGAAACCGGCATTTCCGGAATTGCCCCGCTAACCAGACAGTTCACAGACATGGCCCAATCGACGCGATTGACCCATCTCGGACATCGGTGGCGTAAAATTGCTGCTGCGCAAAATGAATATCGGACCCATTTCGCCCATTCCAAATCCCTGCTGTAATCGCATCTCGGAAGCCAATGGGTCGGCGCGGTCCTTAAGGCCTCACGCAAGATCGCCTACGGCAACGCCAACGCACTTTACAAGCTTTAGAAGAGCGCCCGAGCACGTTGATGCTTGACCGCTAACACACGAACACTGGAGGCTCAGATGAGGACCCCGCTCGAACTGGTACAATCGCTCCTTTCGAATCCGACTAACATCGAACATGTGCGCGGCCTCACCACCGAGGATGTCACCTATGTATCGTTAAACTTCGACAATCCCGAACTGCGCAAGGTGCTCCCTTGGGCGTGCACAAATCGTGGCCCGCAGAGTATCGTCGACGTGTTCAACGGCATCGGCCGGGTTTGGGAGACAAAGGCGTTCGAGGTCAGAGACGTAGTCGCCAACGAACACAGCGTCGCGATGTTCGGAAGCTTTACTTACAAGACGCGCACGCTTGGCAAGGAGATTACTTCTCCCTTCGCGCTGCTCGCCAGAGTGACAGAGGACAAGATCAGCTACATCCAGTTTATGGAGGACACATTTGGTACCGCCGGCAGCTTTCGTGCAGCCGGCACCTGGCACTTCCGTGGTGTCGCAACCGGAGGCGAGGTCAGCGTGGGTTCCTGATCTGTCATGAATGATTATATCTGCCATGCGGAGCCTAACAGTCTAAAGGAGTTCCACGACGTCATCTGGATCACTTCCCATAATGGCAATCGGCAATACCCGACCTGACGTGCGTCGCAGCTCCCGCAACGCTTGATCCGAAAGGAGGATCCGAAATGACCAATGCCGATGAGTTTATTCAGGTTCTTCTGGACCGGGTCGCGACCGCCCAGATGAGCAGGCGGAATTTCCTGACCCTTGCGGGCGCTGCCGGTCTCACCGCCGGACTTTCGGGGGTGACCGTGGATCAAGCGCTCGCGGCCGGCGAAACCCAGGCCTCCAACCAAGCGAAGCTCGAAGGTGCTTACGACTACATCGTTGTCGGTGGCGGCGCCTCCGGTTCCATCATCGCTGGCGAATTGTCAAAAACTGGCGCGGATGTCCTAGTCGTGGAATCGGGCGGCGCGGACAACGGTCCGACCATCAGTAATCCGAGTATCTGGTTCTACAATGTCGGCGGCCCGCTGGACTGGAAGCTGCCGATTGCGCCGGTCCCTCAGCTGAATAACCGAAAATTCAACATGGCGCTCGGGCATGTTCTGGGCGGCGGCAGCTCCATCAATGCGATGGTGTGGACGCGTGGGATGGCGCACGACTACGACGCCTGGGAACGCAATGGCGCGACAGGTTGGGCCTTCAAGGACGTGCTACCCATGTTCAAGGCCCAGGAGGACTGGGAAGGGGGAGCCAACCAATGGCGCGGCGTTGGCGGCGCAGTTCATATCCGCAAGCCAGGCGATCCGCATCCCACCGCACCCGCTTTCCTCGAAGCTGCACGGCAGATGGGCTTCCCCATTGTCGATGATGTGAACGGTCCGCTGCGGCCCGGCGCCGGTTTCATCAATATGAACATTGCCGCCGACGGCTCACGGGTTAGCGCTGCTCGCGCTTTCCTTCGCCCGAACTTAGGCCGTTCCAACTTGACCCTTCTGTTGAACGCAGACGCCACCAAAGTGCTATTCGATGGCGACCGTGCGAGCGGGATAGAGATCGTCATTGGGGGTGTCGCGCGGACGGTACGAGCAAATCATGAGGTGATCCTGGCGGCAGGTACGATCCATAGCGCCAAGCTGCTGATGCTATCCGGCGTTGGCGACGCAACGGAGCTGAAGAAGCTCGGGATCGCTGCCGTCGCCAATTTGCGCGGCGTTGGCAAAAACCTGCAAGACCACGTGCTCCTCTCCGGCGTGATCTACCAATACAAAGGGAAGATGCCCGAGCGTCCAACTGACAGCGACGCGGTCGAGGCCGAGGTCTATCTGTCGAGCGGCCTGAATAGCCATCCAATTGACATCACTCTGGTACTTGAGCAGCTACCGATCGCAACACCGGAAGCGGCGGCCCGCTTTGCCGCGCCCCCGAAAGAGGGCTTCACAATCGCGCCGGCGCTCGTTCAGCCGACGAGCCGTGGACGGGTACGACTCGCCAGTGCGAGCTGGCGCGATGCGCCCTTCATAGAAGCGAACCATCTGGGCACCGATCACGATTTGAACGTCGTTGTGAAGGCGATCGACGCGGCTAGGGAATTGGGGCGTCAGACCGCCTTCGACAGCATCCGTGAGGCCGAATTTGTTCCGGGTCCGAAAGCTGCGAGCCGGCAGGACTTGATTGATCTGGCGCGAACCGCCTCGGGCAGCTTCGGCCATGCCGTGGGTACCGCGAGGATCGGTACCGACCCCGATGCGGTGGTGGACAGCAAGCTTCGAGTTCATGGGCTACGAGGACTGCGCGTTGCGGACGCGTCCGTCATGCCGTCGATCATTTCCGGCCCAGGGACCAACGCAGCGTCATACATGATCGGCGGCCGCGCTGCCGAACTCATCAAGGCCGCCAAATCCTGACGGAGCGCTGCCATGGCTCTAACGATTGACGTGCACCACCACATCCTGGCGGATTTCTTCTGGCAAGAGACCAACAACGGCGCTCATCTCGTCGGCGGAATCGCGCCGCCGGCGTGGGATCAGGTCGGCATGTTGTCTTTCATGGACGATGCCGGCATCGATGTCGCGGTCACGTCGATCTCCACGCCAGGGATTCATGTCGCGGATGACGCGCGAGCCGTCGGCTTACGATTGACTTTGATACGCCCAGCCTGCGTGTGCAGCACGGGAAACACCGCCGGCGTCCGCCACTTCCAGAAATGTGCGCACGTCGCCAAGGTCCAAGGTGTTCCGCCTTATGCAACACTGCGTCTCATAATTGAAGGCTGCCACAGCGTCCGTAGGAACGGCAATTTCTGCATAGTCAAATGCTTTCGGCGCCTACTCAAATAGGAGACGTGCGATGTCATCTGCATCCGAACATTCGGGCCGATCCGCCGCGGTCACCGGCGCGGGCGGTGGCCTCGGCCGCGATATCGCGCTCGGGCTTGCCGCCAAAGGCTATGTCGTCTTCGGCACGGCTGTGTCCCCTGCGGAGGTCGAGGATCTGAAGAAGGTCTCGGGCGGACGTGTCAGCCTGGCCGTCTGCGACATCACCAAAGAGCAGGCCGTGAAAGCCTGGGCCGGCGGGGTGTCTGACGCTCTCGGTAATGGCGGCCTGGATCTCCTGATCAACAATGCCGGCATCCTCACCCCAGGACCGCTCGAGGTTCTGCCGCTCGACGCCATCCGGCACGAATTCGACGTCAATGTGTTCGGCGCCCTGTCGGTCATGAATGCATTTCTGCCAACGCTTCGGAAGGCGCGTGGCCGCATCGTTCAGGTCAGCACGTGGACCGCCAGTGTGCCGCTCCCGTTCAACGGACCGTCGGGTGCATCGAAGGCTGCGATGGAGGTGTTTGCGACCGTCTACCGCGCCGAGCTGAAGCGGTTCGGCATCGACGTCGTGGTGGCCGCGGCAGGCAACATGAAAACCGGCGGCCCTGCGAAAACAGCTGCAGCCCTCACGCGGGTGGCAGACGGAATGACGCCTGAACAGCGCGATCTATACGGGCAAACCTTCGGAACGTTCGCAGCCGCTCTCAACGGCATGCAGAACAGTGGGCTCGACTCGGCGGCCGCCGCCCGGAGAGTGATCGAGCTGGCCGAGCAAGTGCCCGCGCCGAGCCGAGCGCCGGTGGGAGCGGACGCCGAAGAGATGCTCCGGGTCGTTCGAGAGAAATCCGACGCCGAGCAAGATGCGTTGCGCCTCCAGCTCGTCGGCCTGAGCTAGGTCCGTCTGATAATCACCTATTTTACAAAAGGTGCCAGCCATGATCGAAATCATTGACGTCAACGATAGCCGCGCCGTTCGCAACAAGAACAATGTCCTCGCCCTCTACGATCTGATGATCAACAAGAAGAAGTCGGAAGAGGCCACGGCCAAATTCGTGAGCCCCGCGTACATACAGCACAACCCGCTGATCGCAGACGGTTCGGTCGCGCTAGGGAAGTTTTTCGGCCAGATCACACGGGAACGCGCCCGGGCCCGCGTCGTCGTCCACCACATCATCGCCGTCGGCGACTATGTATGGGCGCACGTGAACTTTCTGAATCTCTTCAATGATGACCCGGGTGATACGGGCATCGTCGGCGTCGACATCTACAAGATGGACGCCGACGGCAAGGCAATCGAACATTGGGACACCTTGCAGCTCGTTGGCGACCCGAAGAACTCGGCACCGTTGATCGCGCCGAATATTCCGCGCGCCAACCCGAACGGAATGTTCTGAGCGGGAGGATCTGCTATGAGCGATACACTCGGTCCGCTGATGGAAAAGAACCTGATCGAAGTATTCGGGCAGCGGGATTCCGCGCGCCCTGAGGCCGCGATCGCAGGGATCTACATCAGACTGCACGTTCTTTGAAGCGGAGTAACGGATCGTTGGCCGCGACGCTCTTAACGCGAAGATCGAGCACATTCTCCAGGAAGCCCCTGGATTCGTGTTTCGCGCGACAGGGCCTGCGCAGTTGAACCGTGATCTGGGCCGCTTGCAGTGGCGCTTCGGGCCGGCTGGAGCTCCTCCTGTTGTCACAGGTATGGACGTCGCTGTCTTCGAGCACGGGAGAATTCAGGCCCTGTACACCTTTCTCGACAAGCCTGCGCGCGATTGAGGATGTTCGGGCACCGGACGAGTGTGCGAGTTGAGATGGATAGCTATTTGCTGCGGTGCGTGAAGTCCGCTTATGGCACCGAACCGACCTGCCGGCATGTCCGCCTTATGGTAGCTATTGGGCGCAAAGCGGACGTGGCTCGGACATAGCGGAATCGACGCGATTGACCCCGACATCGGCTGGGACCAGTGGTGAAGAACTGACGGACGGACGGCTAGCCGCCGTCAACTCCCAGCCCAGAATGCCTTCTGCTTCGCGAAATTGTCCTCCGCCTGTGCGCCGGACCACGGGGTCAAGGTACCGCCTTTGTTGATCGCGCTGGCAATACGATTCAGGTGATCGCCGGTACGATGTATCGCAAAAAAGATGGGTTTCTCATCCTTTCCTTCGAAAAAGATCAGTCCGTCCGCACGACGCGGAATGATGACCATGAATCCATACTTGTCGACCCGGTCGCCCCGCTCGATCGATTTGGTGGTCAGGGGGGGCGCCGGCAACCCAACAATGGCCGGACGCGACAATGGCGTCGTGTCCGGTTCGTTCAGGGCGCGCTGGATGAGGAGGTCGAGCTTGCTGCGGGTGAGCTCGGCCCCCTGAACTGCATCGGAGAGGCCGAACAAGAACAAAAGGAGCCCGCTACCGAGGAATGCTCGGCGATCGAACTGTGGTTGTGCTGCCATCATCAGCGTGCTCCCCCTCATTGCTGACGCGCATTAATGGCCTAGCCCGCAGAGGCAGCGCAACCGTGCGATATTACCGGCGCCGCAACTCTAGCTGATACCCCCGCGCCGCCCTTTTCTAGGGTGCCATCGCGACACCGGATGACCGCTTCTGGCACGACTCAGACGAGCCGATCACGGCCGGACATGTCCGTTCATAGGGGTGAAGCGGTCAAGGCGATTCCGCGCTCGAAACGACGCGATTGACCCTTCTCAGACATGGCCACACGTCCGACTTTCGTCTGTTCTTAGGTGACAAGCGGACCTTAAACACGCGTGCGCGACTATCTCGTGGTAGGTAGGTTCAGCTTTCTGAAGAGAGCGGAGAAAAGCTCTGCGCGGGGGAAGTTGCTCCTCGCCGAACAACCGCTCGAGCGCCGGAATCGTCCGCTTGACCTGCCCCCCGTCGGGCTCGTCGCCGTGAGCGGACAGAGTCGCCAGATTCCCCGAGGACAGACGAAAGGCCGATATTAGCCGGAAACCGGACATCGCAGGGCTTCTATCCATGCTCGGTTATGAGTTCACGCCCTAGTCCAATCCCCATGGATCCGGATCAGCGGCGCACCGCTGACGCGCTGCGCCGCATCCGGGAAACGCCGATCGTGACTGGCGCGATGCCATCAACAGGAAACCGGCATTTCCGGAATTGCCCGCTAACCAGACAGTTCACAGACATGGCCCAATCGATGCGATTGACCCTTAAGAGACATCCAGCGAACCGTCGTTCAATCACCTCATCGGCGTGGATCAGGAGGGCCGGCGGCATCGTTAGGCTTCCGGTAAACGCGAGAGTTCGGAGCGGAAGTTGGCCCTCGCTGTCTCGTACCGCGGGGATACCATCGTCTTCACCGCCGCGGACGCCCGATCGGGATGGCCGGAAGCAAATGGCGGATCGGGATCGTATTCGAGGCCCAGCTGGATAGCTTCAGCGATCGACTCGCCAGCGATCTCGGCCACCATGCGCAGCCCAAAGTCGATCCCCGATGTGACGCCGCCCGCGGTGATCACGTTTCCATCCTTGACCACGCGGCTCTTCTCGTGCGTCGCGCCAACGAGCGGCAGCAGCTCGGTGAAGGCCCAGTGCGTGGTTGCGCGGCGCCCCTTGAGGAGCCCGGCCACGCCGAGAATGAAGGCGCCGGTGCACACCGAGGTCACGTACCGCGCCGTGCGCGACTGCGATCGCACGAACTCTATAGTCTCGCGATCGCCCATCGCCCGAATGACGCCGGCAATGCCACCCGGTATGCAGATCAAATCGAGGCGCGGGCAACTCTCAAACGTGTGGGTGGGTACGAGACCGAGACCGCTGTCGCTTGGCACCGCAGCCGCCGATTTAGCCACGATGTGCATCGCGGACTCGGGCAGGCGCGCCAACACCTGTTGTGGGCCAGTGAAGTCGAGTTGAGTCAATTCCGGGAAAATGACAAAGCCGACGTTGAAGAGCGGCATGCTTGGGCTCCATTGGTCTTGAAGCGTGATCGGAACTCGGTGGGCGAAGCCGCAATTGTGCGGGCAAATGCGCGATCCATTCCGGTGCTGCCCCTTCCAGCGACCTCATTGTACACCGAGTGGTTCGGCAGTTCGATGGCTAGCTCAGGCTGAAGCTTGACGTTCGGTCCCGGCCGTCCTGACTACCGGCCAAATGACCACTGTTGGCACTTCCGCGACATGCGCCGATTGCGAATTCAGGTCAGCTTACGAGGCAAAAGCGGTCGCTCCGCCGATGCCGCCGAAAGGCCGAGTCTGGATCCGTCTCGGACATTGGGTCTGATCACCAATCGAGGCCGGTTGTGTTCCGTCCCTAGCCATGGGGTGACTTGGGGCATCGACCTTGCCATTTTACGACTCATCCTGCAGCATCGTCAGCGCTTGCTGCCTGCACGCTGTTACGCAAACTAAGCGCTGTGCGCCAACTGCTTATCATCGCAATGGGGAAATGAATTGGAAGCGACAGCCTCGATTGAAATTGCGAAACACACGTTGCTTTCCGGCGGACTCATTCTCGCCATAGGCACGATCACCGGCTTATTGGCTCAGAAGATGAAGATTCCCGATGTCGCAATATTTCTTATCGCCGGCATGGTGATCGGCCCGGAATTGCTGGGGTTGATCAGCATCAAGGCGGATTCTGCACTAAATCAGATCATTCTTCTATTCGGTGCCAGTTACATCCTATTCGACGGAGGCGCGTCGCTGCGATTTTACGTCTTGAGGCAGGTCTGGATTACGATTGTCGTGATCGCGACGATCGGCGTCGTGATTACCGCAGCACTTACCGGCATTGCTGCATATTACGTTCTCGGCGTTCCATTGATCGTGGCTCTGCTGTTGGGCGCGACGCTCGCATCCACCGACCCGGCGACGCTAGTTCCCATATTCCGACAGGTGCACATTCGCGACCGCGTGGCACAAACGGTGATGAGTGAGTCGGCATTCAACGACGCCATGGGGGCGATCGTCACCTTTGGCGTGCTGGCCGTGGCCATGGGGAGCAACGAATTCTCGTTGACATCATCCTTGCTCGACCTGCTCAAGCAGTCGATCATCGGCATCGTTGCCGGCGGTGTGCTCGGATACCTGGCTGCCTTGCTCATTGCACATGAACAATGGGCCTTTCTCAAAGAATATGCACCGGTGGTGACGCTGGTGGCCGTTATCGGCGCCTATTTCGCAGCCGATGGTCTACAGGCCAGCGGATTCATGGCGGTGTTTGTCTTCGGCATCGTGGTGGGAAACAAGGACTCCTTCGGCTTCAAGATGGAAGTGGGCGAGCAAAGAAAACTCGAAGAATATGTGTCGACCACTGCCTTCATCATGCGTTTGTTCATTTTCATCCTGCTCGGGGCCCAGGTTGATTTTGGGCTGATGGGTCAAAACCTGGTAGGCGGCATCGTCGTGGTCGCCATCTTTATGCTGATCGCCCGTCCGGTGACGGTTTTCGTGTGCGCACTGCCGGATCGGCGTGCGCGGTGGAGCTTCAACGAGATGCTGTTTATGTGTTGGACCCGCGAGACCGGGGTGATTCCAGCCGCGCTCGCCGGCCTGTTGCTCGGTATGAAAGCGCCCGGCGCTCAAATGATCGCATCGGTCACCTTCATCGCCATTCTCATGACCATCCTGATACAGGCGCCAACAACAAAATGGCTCGGTGGCAAGCTCGGGCTTTTGGAGGAAAGTGCAAAGCGCTAATCGAGATGGTTCTGTTATTCCGGCCCGGATGCCGGTGTGGGCAGCCGCGGGGAAACGGGCCGGTCCGGCGGGCGTTATGGTATTACCGTCTTGTTCGGCGGCCCGATGGAATGGGCCGGCGCCTACTGACAAGCAGAGAGGCAACGATGTTTCCGCGGATTGAAAAGGACAATCGATCCCCAGGCCAGCGGACAGATGCGCCGCGGGCCTGCTCGCGGCGCGCCGTGCTCGCCGGCGCCGCGAGCGCGGCAGGCGGAATGGCCGTCGCGCTGGCGACCGCGGCCCCGCGCGCCGCGCAGACCGCACCGGCGCCGGCCGCCGATATCTGGAGCGGCGAATATTGGGCGACCAAGCAACGGGCGGGAGCCGAGATCAAGCTCGCGCTCTACCGCAAGCGCCTGGGCGCGCCGGCGGCGGGCGAGACGAGCCGGCCGGTGCTGTTCCTGGTCCACGGTTCTTCGATTTCGGCGCGCCCGAGCTTCGATCTCTCGGTGCCGGGGCACGGCGAATACTCGCTGATGAACGCGTTCGCCCGCTACGGCTTCGACGTGTGGACGATGGATCACGAGAACTACGGGCGCTCGTCGCGGACCGAGAGCAATTCCGACATCGCGAGCGGGGTGGAGGATCTGCGCGCCGCCATCCCGATGGTGACGCGGGAAACCGGCCGATCCCAATTTCACTTCCTCGGCGAATCCTCGGGCGCGCTGCGGGCGGGCGCATTCGCCATGGTCGCGCCGGAGCGCGTCGGGCGGCTGGTGCTCTCCGCGTTCACCTGGACAGGACGGGGTTCTCCTACCCTCGCCAAGCGCGGCGAGGCGCTGGCGTTCTTCCGCGCCAACAATCGCCGGCCCCGCGACCGCGACATGATCCGCAGCATCTTCACCCGCGACAAGCCGGGCACCTCCGATCCGGCGGTGCCCGAGGCATTGGCGGACGCCGAACTGGCCTTCGGCGACACCATCCCGACCGGGACCTATCTCGACATGACCGCGAACCTGCCGCTGGTCGATCCCCGCAAGGTCGCGTCCCCGGTGCTGTTGATCCGCGGCGAGCACGACGGCATCGCCTCGCTCGACGACCTGCTCGGATTCTACAAGGAGCTGCCGAATCCGGATCGCCAGTTCTCCATTCTGTCCGGGGCCGCGCATGCGCTCGCGCTCAGTCTCGACCGCGAGCAATTCTGGCACGTGGTTCACGCGTTCCTGACCATGCCGACGCGCGCCGGCACGTGAGGACAGAATCAGAATCGTGGCCGAGCTCGTCCGGACTGCATCGGACGCCGCTCAATTCAAATTGAGTTACGAGGCAGCACGGCGGTCTCTCACCTCTCCCCGGTGGGGCGAGGGAGCCTGCGCTCCGCGGCTACCCGTGAGCCGGATCGCTGCGCAATCACAGTGATGGCTCAGCGCGTCGGCGCATCCTTGATCTCGACCAGCGAGACCTCGTTCACCAGGCTGTTGGCCAGCACGAAATTGCCGGTTTGGGTCACCGAGGTGTTGCGCACGATGTTGCCGCCCCCGGGAATGACCCAGGCCTGGAATTTCTCGGTTTTGGGATCGAAGCGCACCACGGTGTTCGGCTTGGTGCCGGATTCGCTGTACCAGATGACGTCCTTGATCGCCGAGATGCCGTAGGGCTCGGATTTCGCTCCGCCCGGAGAGAGCCATTCGGTCACCTTCCCGGTCGCGGGATCGAGCCGGCCCAGATAGCCGCGGGCGAAATCCGTGTACCAGATGACATCATCGCTGGTGATCGCGATGCGGCGCGGACGAGCGCCGGGATCCGGCAAGGAATACTCGCGGATTTCCATCGTGTTCGGATCGATGCTGCCCACCTTGGGCGCGCCGAATTCCACGAAGAACGGAGTGCCCTTGGAATTCACCGCCAGGCCGTAGGGTCGCGCACCCGCGGTCGGCGGCGTGGCCAGCTTGATCTTGCCGGTCTTCGGGTCGAGCCTGCCGAGCTTGTTGGCGTTCTGCACCGAGAACCACAGGATCCCGCTCGGATCGAAGATGAGCGTATGGGGATCGCGCGCCGCCGGA